>Ga0315338_1000198_pt1 | contig 215617 bp, 183 predicted proteins | sample ASW8metaG_FD_204518 | JGI IMG/M metagenome (GOLD analysis project Ga0315338, IMG submission 204518) | Ammonia-oxidizing marine archaeal communities from Monterey Bay, California, United States - ASW #8 | ecosystem: Environmental > Aquatic > Marine > Coastal | place: USA: California | collected...
TCCTTTTTTAGTCGATCGACCTCTGAACCGTTACGCCCGATCACGATACCGGGACGGGCTGTGTGGATATCGACTTTCAACTTGTTGGCCGCACGCTCGATCTCGACGCGTGACACGCCAGCGTGATGGAATCGGCGACTGATCATGTCACGTAGCGCGATATCCTCATGTAACAGATCAGCGTAGTCTCGCTTGGCGTACCAGCGGGACCGCCAGTCCTGTGTATAGCCGAGCCGAAATCCGATCGGATGAACCTTCTGCCCCATATCAGCCCTTCTTCCCTGCCAGTTTCACCGTAATGTGGCTAGTTCGTTTAATGATCGGGTGCGCTCGCCCCATTGGCTGGGGACGTATCCGCATTGGCAATGAGGGGCCCTGATCAACGTAAACTTCAGCAACCACCAGGCGGTCAATGTCGATCCCAGGGTCTAGGTTCTCGGCATTAGCAACTGCTGAACGAACCACTTTCAAAAGATCTCGGGCTGCACGCCGCTTCGAGAGCTCCAGTCTCCCCAGTGCATCAGACACAGCACAACCGCGGATGGTGTTCGCCACCAGGCGCACCTTTGTTGCGCCCCCTCTCACATAGCGAGCTGATGCCTGACTGAGAGTTTCCATTTCTCTCACTCCCTCCACCTAACGCACGATCGCTGAGCGGACCGATTTTCCGCCGCCAGAGTGGCTACGGAAGGTTCTTGTTGGGGCAAACTCGCCCAACTTGTGGCCAACCATATTTTCGGTGATGTAAACAGGGATAAACCGTTTCCCGTTATGCACGGCGAGGGTGTGCCCAACCATCTCGGGTACGATCGTCGAACGACGTGACCAAGTCTTGATAACCTGCCGCTCTCCTCCACGATTCATCCTGCCAATCTTTTTGGCGAGTGAAGGCTCGACATATGGACCCTTTTTTAGAGATCTTGTCATAGTAAATTAATTCCCCTAGCGCCTACGACGCCCTGCGTTCCGCCCACGCACGATGTACTTACCTGTTCGCTTAGTGTGTCGTGTCTTGGCCCCTTTGGTCGACTTACCCCAAGGAGTGCAGGGATGGCGCCCTCCTGAAGCTTTACCTTCGCCACCACCCATCGGGTGATCCACCGGGTTCATCGCAACACCACGCGTATGCGGCCGGCGCCCAAGCCAACGACGGCGCCCTGCTTTGCCGAAACTAATGTTCATATGGTCGACATTACCGATCTGGCCAACGACAGCTTTACAATCCATGTGAATGAGGCGGACTTCGGCGGATGGCAGGCGGACGTGGGCATACTTACCTTCTTTAGCCATAAGTGTCGCCTCAGCGCCAGCACTCCGAGCAATTTGGGCACCTTTCTGGGGCTTCATCTCGATGCAACAAATCGGTGTCCCCAGAGGAATCGAACGTAACGGCAGTGCGTTCCCGAGTCGCGGCTCTGCCTCGGGACCGGACATCAGAGTCGCACCAACCGTGAGGCCTCGCGGCGCCAAGATGTAACGCTTTTCCCCGTCAGCATAATGCAGCAAGGCAATATGAGCCGTACGATTGGGGTCATATTCGATGCTGTGCACCTTGGCCGGAATCCCGTCTTTGTTTCGGCGAAAATCAATATCACGGTAAAGCCGCTTATGTCCCCCGCCACGATGCCGAATTGTGATTCGACCCTTGTGGTTACGACCAGAGATTCGGTTTTTTCCCTTCGTCAATGACTTGAGGGGCTTCGTACCCTTCGAGATCTCCGGGTATTCCGAAGCTCGTCGGAACCTTGTGCCCGGTGACGTGGGTTTGAATTGCTTCAGGGCCATCGGGTTATATTCCCTCGAAATACTCAATCATCTGTTGGTCCGCTGCCAACTTGACGTATGCTTTTTTCCAGGCTGCAGTTGTCCCTTGGTAGCGTCCCATGCGCTTCTTTTTGCCACGCACATTCAGCACCCGCACATCAGCAACCTTTACCTTGAAAACGGTCTCTACAGCGCGTCGGATGTCGAGAACCGTGGCACGACGGTCAACCTCTAAACACAATGTGTGATCACCTTCCTTCATGACCGTTGCCTTCTCAGTAATCACCGGTCGGCGGATAACGTCGTACGCGTTCATTGCAGTACCTCACTAAGCCGCTCAATGCCTTCCCTAGAGATCAATAGCCAGTCATGTAGCAACAGGTCGTAGACATTCAGGCCAAAGCCCTGCGAAACACTCACGCCCGGAAGGTTACGGGCCGCCCGTGCAAGGCCTTCATTTGCAGAACTGTCGTAAATCAGTATTTTGCCCTCCAGGCCTAAGCCGGCGAGCATCTTAACAACCTCTTTCGTCTTAGCCGCCTCGATCTGAAGAGTGTCAACAACTACGATCTGCTGGTCACGCTGCTTGACCGTCAAAGCCATCTGCAGGGCATGGCGTTGCTTCTTACTGCCAAGTCGATAGCTATAGTTACGGGGCTGCGGGCCAAACGCGATACCGCCCTTACGCCAGATGGGGTTTCGAGTTGAACCGACCCGGGCCCGACCAGTCCCCTTCTGTCGCCACGGTTTGCGACCACCACCGGAAACTTCCGCACGAGTTTTGGTCTTATGGGTTCCCTGTCGCTGACTTGCCTGATAATGCACTACCGCTTCATGCAGCAAAGTACGCTTAACATTTCGGTCAAAAACCGCCGCCTTTACCTCGACCTCTCCAGCCGGGTTATTTTCTCGATCTCGCACTGGAATCGCAGGCATCGGCCTAGCCCCTTATCGTCGGGCGAATAAAAACATAACCCTTTTTGGCACCGGGAACTGAGCCAGCCACAAGGAGGAGGTTCTCATCGGGATCTATTTCGACAACACGAAGGCCGATCTCGGTGGCACGCTTGTTACCCATCTGCCCTGGCATCCGCCGGCCCTTGAGGACCTTGCCAGGGTAGGCAGCCATGCCGACCGAGCCCGGAGCACGGTGAAACATCGAACCATGGGTTGCCTTACCTCCACCGAACCCATGCCGGCGCATGACCCCTTGAAAACCACGGCCTTTGCTGGTTGCAGTCACGTCAACTTGGTCAACGTCAGCAAACTGCTCGATTGTCAGCTCGTCGCCGGGGGTGACCTCGTCTTCTCCTTCGAACTCGAATTCGCGAATGGCCCGCACCGATGGACTCCCCGCCTTCTTCAAGTGTCCGAGCAGCGCTTTAGACTGACGTCTTTCCTTGACGGTGTCATCCAAAAGGCCAATCTGAACTGCGTTGTAGCCATCGTTATCCTTATTCTTGACCTGAAGGACGACGCAGGGACCCGCCTTGAGCACGGTAACGGGAACATGGTTGCCCGAATCATCGAAGATCCGAGTCATTCCGATTTTTTGACCTATCAGTCCCTTGACCATTTCTTCCTACCAACTCTCGTAACGTTAATGCTCGGGGCCAAACGCCTTGATTTCCACGTCAACCCCGGCTGGCAGATCAAGACGCATTAGCGCATCGACTGTCTGTGGTGTTGGTTCCAAGATGTCAACCAGTCTTTTGTGGGTGCGGATCTCGAACTGTTCACGCGACTTTTTGTCGACATGCGGTGAACGCAACACCGTAAAAATACTGCGTTCCGTTGGAAGCGGAACTGGGCCGACGACACGAGCCCCGGTGCGCTCAGCGGTCTCGACGATTTCATGCGCCGATTGGTCAAGCACCCGATGGTCGTATGCCTTAAGGCGGATACGAATCTTTTGGTCCATTTGTTCCGCTCCAGCCCCTAACTAAACCTTGTTACCACGGACACGTAAGACAATTTCTTCAGTAATACTGGTTGGCACCTTGCTGTACCTGCCGAAATGCATCGTAAACGTCGCACGGCCCTGGGTAATCGACCGCACGTCAGTGGCGTAACCAAACATCTCTGCAAGGGGTACCTGGCCTACAATTATCTTTAGACGGTCGCGTGAATCCATCCGCTCAATGCGGCCTCGGCGACTGTTGAGGTCGGAAACAACGTCTCCCATGTACTCCTCTGGAACAACGACCTCTACATCCATGACCGGCTCTATCAAAATCGGGCCGGCCTTCTTCGCTGCGTCCTTGAATGCCATGCTGCCAGCGATCTTGAAAGCAACTTCCGACGAATCAACTTCATGAAAAGAGCCATCATAAAGTGTCACCTGGACGCCTTCGATTTCGTAGCCAGCCAACGGCCCAGCCACCATCGCCTCACGAATGCCCTTCTCGACGCTGGAAATATATTCCCGTGGAATCGCACCACCGCGGACCTTGTCAACGAACAAGAACTTTTGCCCTTCCTCGGGCGGCAACGGCTCAATCTCAATCACGGCGTGCCCGAACTGCCCACGACCTCCCGTCTGGCGAACGAATCGACCTTCCCCTTTTGCAGGCTTGGTTAAACTCTCGCGGTACGAGACCTGGGGCCGACCAACGTTGGCCTGCACCCCAAACTCGCGGAGCATTCGATCGACGAGAACCTCCAGGTGGAGCTCTCCCATCCCTGAAATGATCGTCTGGCCAGTTTCTTCATCACGGTGGCGTTCAAAAGTTGGATCTTCCTGGGCAAGCTTAGAAAGAGCATCAGCCAGCTTTTCCTGGTCAGCCTTTGTCTTCGGCTCAATCGCCATCGAAATGACTGGTTTCATAAAATCCATCGACTCGAGAATGATTGGATGCGCCGGATCGCAGACCGTATGGCCTGTAGAGACGCTCTTCGGGCCGACAATTGCCGCGATGTCCCCGGCCCGGACGAGTTTGATTTCTTCCCGCTTATTCGCATGCATCTTCAAGAGACGTCCAATGCGTTCCTTTTTCCCAGCAGTCGAGTTAAAGACTGTGCTACCCGCCTCCACTGTGCCCGAATACACACGGAGAAATGCAAGCTGGCCGACAAATGGGTCGGTCATAATTTTGAACACAAGGCCAGAAAACGGAGCGTTATCAGAAGGTTCTCGTTCGACGATCTCGCTATTTTCAGAGTTCTCACCTTCGACGGTCCCAACATCAATAGGTGACGGCAGGTAGTCAATAACAGCATCAAGTAGCGTCTGCACGCCCTTGTTCTTAAACGCAGTACCACAGAACACTGGAGTAATTTTGAGCGATAGGGTGCCTGCGCGTAGTGCTTGTATGAGGAGTTCTGGAGTAATTGCCTCGCCAGACAAGTACTTCTCAAGGACCTGGTCATCGAGTTCGCTGGCGACTTCAAGGACTTTTTCTCGGGCGGCTTCAAGCCCAGCACGAAATTCTTCGGGCACCTCAACTTCTTCAAAATCAGCACCCAGCGTTTCCTCGTCCCACCGGAGACCAACCTGGCGAATGACGTCGATGACTCCAATAAAACGGTCCTCAGTGCCCCAAGGGATCTGCACCGGCACCGGCTTGGCACCGAGCCGGTCGACCATCATCTCAACACAACGATCCAAGTTTGCTCCGACTCGGTCCATCTTGTTGACAAAGGCGATTCGAGGAACGTTGTAGCGATCCGCTTGGCGCCAAACGGTCTCGCTTTGAGGCTCGACCCCAGCCACAGCATCAAAAACCGCGACCGCGCCATCGAGCACACGAAGCGATCGCTCGACCTCTGCTGTGAAATCAACGTGGCCGGGAGTATCGATGATGTTGACACGGTGTTGCCGCCACTCGAAAGTCGTGGCTGCCGAGGTAATCGTGATACCACGCTCTTGTTCTTGCACCATCCAGTCCATTTCAGCATTGCCGTCGTGAACTTCTCCCAACTTGTGGGTGATTCCGGTGTAGAACAGGATGCGTTCGGTAGTCGTCGTTTTACCGGCATCAATGTGCGCCATTATGCCGATATTACGAGTCTTGTCGAGCGGTATTCTACGAGCCACGGTGCGATCTCTTCCTTTACCAGCGGTAGTGTGCGAAAGCCTTATTCGCCTCGGCCATCCGATGGGTATCTTCTCTCTTCTTCACAGCAGCTCCGCGCCCGCCGGAAGCATCGAGCAGTTCAGCCGCCAGCCGAGCGTCCATTGTCTTCTCACTGCGTTTACGAGCCGCCTCCACAATCCAGCGCAACGCCAACGAAGTTTTCCGGCGGTGATATACCTCGACCGGAACTTGATACGTTGAACCACCGACGCGACGCGATTTCACTTCAACTGAGGGAGATACGTTATCGATAGCCTTCTTGAACAGTTTTAACGGTTCGTCATTACCCTTCTCACCAACAACCTCAAGTGCCCGGTAAAAGATTCCTTGTGCTGTGCTTTTTTTGCCATCTAGCATCATGTGGTTCACGAACTTGGACACTAGCCGGCTTTTGTAAACCGGGTCAGGACCAATTTGCGGCTTTGCTGTTTTCGTACCTTTGCGGGGCATACCCGCACACTCCTGCTATCTGGCCGAACCGCAGACAATCTGCGGATCCACACTAACTACCAACCTAATCTAACCAGGATCGCGAAATACCGGCGAATGCCGGTATTTAGACCGGCAGAGTCTTACGCCCTGGGCTTCTTAGCGCCGTACTTCGAGCGACTCTGTTTTCTACCTTCAACACCGGCGGTATCGAGCGTGCCACGAATCACATGGTAACGAACACCAGGGAGGTCTTTTACTCGACCTCCGCGGATTAACACAATCGAGTGCTCCTGCAGGTTATGCCCAATTCCCGGGATGTAGGTGGTGACCTCAATCCCGTTAGTCAACCGAACACGGGCAACCTTTCGAAGAGCAGAGTTTGGCTTCTTGGGCGTCGACGTGTACACACGTGTACACACGCCGCGCCGTTGAGGCGACTTCTGCAGTGCCGGGCTGGAGGTTTTGGAAGCAGCCCGCTTCCTCCCCTTCCGAACCAATTGGTTGATCGTCGGCAAATCTAGCCTCCGAAAATTAGCCCCGCCATACACACAGACCAGTAGCCCGTTACCGGGCCGGAAGAAACAAAGACAGGGAATGTGAATGGCAGGGTTGGAATCCAGGGGAACAAGCGCAGTATCCCCTAGTTGCTGGCCAAAATTATATCAGCGATTCAGCCGCAGTCAACGTTCATAAGTACCGAAAAACAGCGTCTTTGCGGGCTTTAACCAAGGTTTATTGGTCTTCGCTCTTGGTGGTTGCCATTTGAGCAGCTTCGGCCTCGGCTGCGGCCTCTTCCATGCCAGCCAAGATGTCGGATGGACGACGACGCATGGGCTCTTGTTCGACCAACCGCACCCGCTTGTAGTCTTCAAATCCTGTGCCAGCCGGAATAAGCCGGCCCATGATGACGTTTTCCTTCAAACCGCGCAGATGGTCAACTGCACCGCTGATGGCAGCCTCGGTCAGAACCCGAGTAGTCTCCTGAAACGACGCCGCCGAGATGAAGGAATCAGTGGACAACGAAGCTTTTGTAATCCCAAGCAACAGTGGGCGACCTGTGGCAGGAGTCGCGTTCTTTTTCTTACTAACGCGCTCGTTTTCCGCTTGGAAGCGAAAGCGGTCAACTTGCTCATCGAAAAGAAACTCAGCGTCACCAACATCTTCGACCTTCACCCAGCGCATCATCTGACGCACGATAACTTCGATATGCTTATCGTTGATAGTGACACCCTGCAGTCGATATACCTCCTGTATTTCGTTCACCAAGTATTCTTGTAAAGCACGTTCTCCCAGCACGTCGAGAATGTCGTGTGGATTGACCGGGCCATCAACGAGCGCTTCTCCCGCGCGTACGGAATCACCTTCGCGAACGTTGACATGCGTTCCGCGGGGCACCGAGTACTCGCGACTTTCGTTGGTTTCCTTACTGGTAACAACTACTTTGCGAATGCCCTTGATAACTTCACCAAAGCGGACAAGGCCATCGATCTCCGTGATAACAGCAGGCTCCTTTGGCTTACGGGCCTCGAAGAGCTCCACAACGCGCGGCAAGCCTCCAGTAATATCGGTGGTCTTCGTAGTCTCACGGGGAATCTTGGCAAGGACGTCGCCCGGGTACACACCGGCACCATCTGGCACCGTGACGTGGGCGCCGGAAGGCAAATGGTAAGACCGAAGGACCTTTTTTTTCTTCACTTTCGGGTCAAGAATTTCCAGCTGAGGCTGCTTCTCCTCGGGAGAGTCTATGACCACCCGGTGCGATAGACCGGTAACCTCGTCAACCAACTCACGTGTCGTAACACCCGTGGTCAGATCCTTATAATCAACAGTACCCTCTTCCTCGGTAAGGATGGCAAACGAATACGGATCCCACTCCACAAGAACAGTCCCCGGTTCCACCTTGTCACGTTCCTTGACTTTGAGGTGCGCACCGTAGACAACCGTATAGCGCTCACGGATGTTGCCGTCTTCATCCTCGATCGCGATAGCTCCGTTACGGTTCATGACCACGAGGTCACCTTGCTGATCAGCGACGGTTCGAAGGTTCAGGAACGCTATCGTCCCACCGTTCTTCGTCTCCAGGGTGTTTTCCTCACCAACCCGAGATGCAGTACCACCAATGTGGAATGTCCTCATGGTCAGCTGCGTCCCTGGCTCTCCAATAGACTGGGCCGCAATAACACCTACCGCCTCACCCTTCTCCACCAATTTGCCACTGGCCAAGCTATTCCCGTAGCACTTCTGGCAAACACCCCGAACCGTCTCGCAAGTCAATACCGAACGGATCTTCACCTTCTCTAGGCCAGAATCCTGAATCTCGGCAGCAAGTTCTACGTCGATCTCCTGGTCGGCCGGGCAGAGAAGTTCATCGGTGAATGGGTCCTTTATGTCTTCAAGTGCCACGCGACCAACGATACGATCACGCAACGGCTCGATAATCTCGCCACTCTCGACGATCGCCGCCACGAAGATGCCATCGAGCGTGCCGCAGGATCCGGTAGTCACAATCACATCCTGCGCCACGTCAACAAGACGTCGAGTCAAGTACCCTGAGTCAGCAGTCTTGAGAGCTGTGTCTGCTAAACCTTTGCGGGCACCGTGCGTAGAGATGAAATACTGGGCGACCGTAAGGCCTTCGCGGAAGTTAGCAGCGATCGGCGTTTCGATAATCTCACCGGAAGGCTTCGCCATCAGACCACGCATGCCGGCGAGCTGCCGGATTTGCTGCGCCGACCCTCTCGCTCCGGAGTCCGCCATGCTGTAGATCGGATTTGGAGAACCTGAACGGTCCGTCTCCTCCATCTGCCGAAACATAGCTTCCGACACTTTCTCCGTAACATCCGACCATATGGCGATAACCTTGTTATAACGTTCACCGTTGGTTATCGCTCCCTCTTGGTATTGCTGTTCAATTTCGACAACGTCTTCACGCGCGTTGGCAACAAGCCTTTCCTTGTCCAGCGGAACGGTCATGTCATCAATGCCGATCGAAAAACCAGCCAGCGTTGCGTAGGTAAAGCCAAGATCTTTGAGTGCATCCAGTGTCGTGATGGTCGGGCCATCACCGAAGCGCAGGTAACAGTAGTTGACCACTTGACCAAGGCCACGTTTCTTCAGGAGACCGTCAATGAACGGGAATTCCTCTGGCAATGCCAGATTGAAAAGAACCCGTCCAACCGTGGTCTCAATGATTTCTTTGGTGCACTCGGTAACCTCTGCGTGTACCACGTCCTGGTCGTCTGCTGCCTTGTTTAAGTCAATAAGTTCACCTGTGTACCGCACGCGGATCTGTGTCTGGCTGGCAACTTCATTTGCCTCCAATGCGATGACGACTTCGTCCATGTCGGCAAACAAACGACCTTGTCCCGGCGCGTTCTTCCGCAGCTTTGTCAGGTAGTAGCAACCAAGAACAATGTCCTGGCTGGGAATTGCTATTGGTCTCCCGTGTGCAGGCGACAGCAGGTTGGTGGTGCTCTTCATCAAGACTTCTGCCTCAACCTGAGCGCGCGGCGATAAAGGAACGTGCACCGCCATCTGGTCGCCGTCAAAATCGGCATTGAACGCAGTGCAAACAAGTGGATGGATCTTAATTGCCTTACCTTCGATCAATACTGGCTGAAAGGCCTGGATACCAAGTCGGTGAAGCGTCGGCGCGCGGTTCAACAAAATGGGATGCTCTCGGACAACCTCTTCAAGGATGTCGTACACGAGCGGGTCATGCTGCTCGACCAGCTCCTTGGCCGCCTTGATCGTGGCAACCATTCCCCGTTCCTCGAGCTTCTGATATATAACCGGTTTGAAGAGCTCTAACGCCATCTTCTTTGGCAAGCCACACTCGTCGAGACGCAACTCCGGGCCGATCACGATAACTGAGCGGCCCGAGTAGTCGACACGTTTGCCCAGTAAGTTCTGGCGAAAACGCCCCTGCTTACCTTTAAGAGTGTCGGAAAGTGACTTCAGAGGCCGATTATTGGCCCCCCGCAACGTGCGACCACGGCGACCATTGTCAAAAAGCGAGTCGACAGCCTCCTGCAACATACGTTTTTCGTTGCGGACGATGACATCCGGTGCCTTGAGCTCGATAAGTTTCTTAAGCCGATTGTTACGGTTGATCACTCGACGATACAGATCATTCAAATCAGAGGTCGCAAAGCGGCCTCCATCGAGCGGAACCAGCGGACGGAGCTCGGGCGGAATGATTGGAATCACGTCCAAGATCATCCATTCTGGGTCGTTACCCGATTTCAGGAACGCCTCGACAACTTTCAGCCGCTTGGTAAGCTTGGCACGGTTCTGCTTCGAGACCTCAGTCTTCATCCTGGCACGAAGCTCAGTTGACAACACCGCCACCTCGAGCCGATGGAGCAACTCTTTGATGGCATCGCCACCCATCATGGCTAGAAAGGAATCACCAAACTCAGCACGCAACTCCCGGTATCGCTCCTCACCGATGAGTTCCCGTTCCTTCATATCAGTTGGCCCCGGATCGATGATCACGTAGGCCTCGTAGTACAACACTCGCTCCATGTCGCGCATGGTCATGTCAAGAAGGTGTCCCATACGCGAGGGCAGGCCCTTAAAGAACCATACGTGTGACACTGGGCACGCAAGTTCTATATGGCCCATGCGTTCGCGCCGAACTTTCGACTGCGTCACCTCAACGCCACACTTGTCGCAGATCACACCCCTATGCTTCATTCGCTTGTACTTGCCACAGAGGCACTCCCAGTCGTTCACAGGGCCGAAGATTTTGGCGCAGAACAAACCATCGCGCTCCGGCTTGAACGTCCGGTAGTTAATTGTTTCTGGCTTGGTTACTTCGCCATGCGACCATGAACGAATCTTGGCCGCTGACGCGAGGCCAATACGGATCGACTCGTACTCGTTGATACTTACTGGTTTCGTCTCGAAGAAACCCAGGCCGCTTCTCACAGGCTTACCCCCCCTACCGATTCGTTCGTGCGATCAACTGAACCTGTCATTATCGTCTCGTATTTCAGTATCATGGGTTACACCACGCTCTCGACTTCGGCGTCGCTACGGCGCCGGCGGCGTAGCTCAACGTCTAGTGCCAAGCCTTGCAATTCCTTGATCAAGACGTTAAATGACTCCGGCAGGCCTGGCTCAATCCCGCCCTCACCTTTGACAATCGACTCGAAGATCTTGGCCCGACCGTAAACGTCGTCACTCTTGACGGTAAGCAACTCCTGTAGTGTGTGAGCAGCCCCGTATGCTTCTAATGCCCACACTTCCATCTCACCGAACCGCTGACCACCAAACTGAGCCTTGCCGCCTAGCGGCTGTTGTGTAATTAGCGAGTACGGACCAGTTGAGCGCGCGTGTATCTTGTCGTCAACCAAGTGTGAAAGCTTCAACATGTACAGGTGGCCAACGGTGACTTCCTGCTCGAACGGCAGGCCAGTTTTCCCATCATACAGAACCGTCTTGCCGTGTTCCGGCAACTCTGCCTCACGCAGGCGCTCTTTGATCTCATCCTCAGAGGCACCATCAAAGACCGGAGTCGCAAAATGCAAGCCGAGAGCATTGGCAGCCCATCCAAGATGGGTCTCCAGAACCTGCCCCACATTCATCCGAGAAGGAACACCGAGTGGATTTAACACGATTTCTACTGGGGTGCCATCGCTGAGGTACGGCATGTCTTCTTCGGGCATGATCTCAGCAATGACACCTTTATTTCCGTGTCGTCCCGCCATTTTGTCCCCGGCAGATAGCTTTCGCTTCATAGCGATGTAGACTTTGACGCTTTTGATGACGCCAGGTGGCAGTTCGTCACCAACGCGGCGAGCTTCCTTGCGGTCCTCGACACTTCTACTCAACCCCTCAATGCGCGCCGAGCCCGCTGCGACAAGGGTGTGAACTTGCTTCTCAATCTCCGAGTTGCTTTTCGGCAAGCGAATCTGCGCCAGAGCACCCGCCGAAAAGGATTCCAGCAACTCTTTGGTCAGGACATCACCCGAGTTCGCCAGCTTCTCTTTGCTGTCAGAATCCTTGACGTCAGAAACAAGGTTCTTGCCAGCCACAACTCTGGCAACCTTGGCTATAAGTCCACGCCGGATAATGCGAATCTCGTCGACAAGATCCCGCTCCATCAACGCAATCGCAGCTTCTTCAATATCAACTGCGCGCTGGTCCTTGTCACCACCCTTGCGCGTAAAGATCTTGACGTCGACCACCGTACCTTCGATGCCAGGCGGACAGGTCAGCGACGCGTCCTTAACATCACCCGCCTTTTCTCCGAAGATCGCTCGCAACAATTTCTCCTCCGGCGTCAACTGCGTCTCACCCTTGGGTGCTACTTTGCCAACGAGGATGTTGGTCGGACCCACTTCGGCTCCAATTCGAATGATGCCGCTTTCATCGAGGTCCTTCAGTGCTTCCTCAGAGACGTTAGGAATGTCGCGGGTAATCTCCTCGGGACCGAGCTTGGTGTCTCGCGCTTCTATGTCTAGCTCTTCGATGTGAATTGAGGTGAACGAGTCGTTCTTCACCAGTCCTTCAGATACAAGAATTGCATCCTCAAAGTTGTAGCCCCGCCACGGCATAAACGCGACCAATGTGTTACGACCCAGCGCCAACTCACCCTTGTCTGTAGCAGGGCCATCCGCGAGAACCTGCCCAGCATCGACTCGGTCACCTTGTTTGACAAGTGGTTTCTGGTTGATGCAAGTGTTCTGATTGGAACGCTTAAATTTTACGAGCCGGTAGATATCCGCAGCACCATCATTGTCGTCATCAACAGCGGCACGAACAATGATACGTTCCGAGTCAACTGAGTCGACAACGCCGCGACGCTTGCAGATCACCATAGCTCCAGAGTCACGAGCCGTCACAAACTCCATCCCCGTACCCACCAGAGGGGCCTCGGGTTTGTACAACGGAACAGCCTGGCGCTGCATGTTGGACCCCATAAGAGCGCGATTAGCATCATCGTTTTCCAGAAACGGGATCAGGGACGCTGCCACCGAAACGACCTGTTTGGGGGAGACATCAATGTAGTCAACCTCTTCAACCGGCACCAACCTAAATTCACCGCCGACTCGAGCCGTAACCCGGTCGCGCTGAAACTTACCCGACTTGCTATCGATTGGCGCGTTTGCCTGCGCGATTACGGCTCGATCCTCTTCAATTGCCGAAAGAAAGAAGGGCTCAGGAACGTACTGTGCCGGCGCCTTTTTGGGTTTAAGCTTGGCAACGCGGGCGTTCTCTTTCTTGACATTCTTTAACGTCTCCAGGTCACCAACTTTGAACTTGGTGCCACCCTTTGAGGTAATCGAAACGTGCGTATTGACTGTCGCATCTTCAACTTTGAGGTAAGGGCTCTCGATGAAACCGAATTCATTGATCTGCGCATAGCAAGAGAGAGAAGAAATCAGGCCAATGTTCGGACCCTCTGGCGTCTCGATTGGGCAGATACGTCCGTAGTGGGTTCGGTGTACATCTCGGACCTCAAAACCAGCGCGCTCACGGGAAAGCCCTCCTGGACCGAGGGCCGAAAGGCGCCGCTTGTGGGTAACCTCCGAGAGAGGGTTAGTCTGGTCCATGAACTGTGACAGCTGTGAAGAGCCGAAGAACTCGCGCACCGCTGACATGACCGGCTTCGCGTTGATCAGATCATGTGGCATTGCCGTCTCGATCTCCTGATGCACACTCATCTTTTCCCGTACAGCGCGCTCCATGCGGACCAGACCGATACGGAACTGGTTTTCTAGCAACTCACCAACCGAGCGCACACGGCGATTTCCTAAGTGGTCAATATCGTCGATCGTCCGCGGATCACCAGGGATCGCCAGCAGGTACCGAACCACGTGGACGAAGTCGTCGGAATCAAGCAGGCGGTCTTCAAGATCCTTGGACCCATCTAACTTAAGGTTGAACTTCAGTCGTCCAACACGTGAGAAGTCGTAGCGCTGCGAGTTCTGAAACATGTTCTCGAAGAGCTTGCGCGAACTCTCCGCCGTTGGCGGGTCACCGGGGCGCATCTTGCGGTAGATTTCGACCAACGCTTCTTTCCGAGTTGAAACGTTATCCTTCCGCAGTGTGTTGCTAATCGCCGTGCCGCCAGGATTGGCTTCCGGGAAAAATATCTCAACCTTTGAAGCCTTTGCCTCATTAAGACGATCGATCACACTGGGAGTGATTTCTTCGTTGGCCTCCACTATCACCTCCCCCGTCTCGGAATCGGCAATATCATGGATCGTGTAAGCGCCCTCAAGGTCAGGAGTTTCCAGGTCAACTTTCCTGATACCCCCTGCGATAAGCTGTTTGAGTGAGCCACTCGTTAGCTTGGCACCGGAGGCGAGTATTTCTTTGTCCCGCTTTTTGCCTTTCGCGCCCTTCAATACATTCGAAAAGTGGCGGCCGATGAGTTCCTCACCAAGAGCAACACTCAACCCACCCTTTACCGTCAGTGTTACTGGCCGGTAGAAGGCTCGCAGGACATCTTCCGAACTCTCCAAGCCCAGTGCCTTGAGAAAGACTGTCGCGGGAAACTTACGACGCCGGTCGATGCGAACCTGCACTAAATCCCGGCTGTCTAGTTCGAACTCAACCCACGAGCCGCGGTATGGAATCACTTGCGCCACAAAAAGTGTACGACCACTACCCGGATGGTAAAAGATGCCTGGTGAACGATGTAACTGAGACACAATTACTCGCTCGGTCCCATTGATAATGAACGTACCGCGCGCTGTCATCAGAGGAATCTCACCAAGGTAGACTTCTTGCTCCTTGATGTCACGGATTGTCTTCGTACCTGTTTCCGGATCCTTGTCCCAAATGATTAGCCGGATCGTAGCCCTCAAAGCTACGGCGTAGGTCATGCCACGGCTCTGGCACTCTTCTTCGTCGAACGGCCACTCCCATTCCCCAATCGAGTACTGCACAAACTCGATGGTAGCGCTCTCTCGGAAGTCGCTAATTGGGAATATGGTGCGAAAAACCTCCTGCAAGCCAATCTCTTCCCGCTCTTGGGCAGGAATGTTCACTTGGAGAAAGCGGTCGTAGGACTTCCGCTGTACTTCAATGAGGTTCGGCAAATCAACAGCAGCAGGGATTTTGCCGAAGCTCACCCGCTCGCGCAGGGGCATTAGTGACGTATCAGCCATGGGTACAAGACTCCTTGGCGGTGCTATCCGTTATTGACAAATCGGGGGTGTACTGGTTCCCGCGATACCGTTGTGCGGTACTAGCAGGAGCTGACTTGGCATCTGGGTCGGCAAGGCAGATTGCTTACTTGATCTCAACCTCTGCGCCAGCCTCCTCAAATTTCTTGGCAAGCGCGTCGGCCTCGTCCTTTTCGATACCCTCTTTGATAGGATTAGGCAAGTTGTCTACTAGATCCTTGGCCTCCTTAAGACCAAGGCTAGTAACCTCTCGAACTGCCTTAATGACGTTGATCTTTTTCTCACCAAACGAGGTAAGGACAACGTCAAAGGCAGTCTTCTCTTCCGCTTCAGCGGCACCCGCACCAGCACCTGCAACCATCATAGGCGCGGCCATGGCCTGGGCACTAACGCCGAATTTTTCCTCGAGCTCCTTGACCAAGTTGGCCAGCTCGAGAACCGACATACCCTCAATCTGCTCGATCAAGTCCTCGGTAGAAACTTTCGCCTTTGCCACGACTTCCTCCGTCTTGTTGCGTCGGCTACCAATGTTCCGACAGCCTTACGTCACTTATTTTCTTAATCGGTCACTTTTCTTCTACAGTCCCAGCTTCTTCAGAAGTGGGCTTCTCTGATGTTTCTTCTGCTACCTCCACGGGATCAGGCGCTGCGTCCTGAGCTTCCTCAGGAGCCGCTGTAACTTCCTCGGTCTCGGCTTCTTCTTCAGCCGCCTCCTCAGCAACGTCCTCCACCGGATCGGGCGCTGCGTCCTGAGCTTCCTCAGGAGCCGCTGTAACTTCCTCGGTCTCGGCTTCTTCTTCAGCCGCCTCCTCAGCAACATCCTCCACCGGATCGGGCGCTGCGTCCTGAGCTTCCTCAGGAGCCGCTGCAACTTCCTCGGTCTCGGCTTCTTCTTCAGCCGCCTCCTCAGCAACGTCCTCCACCGGATCGGGCGCTGCGTCCTGAGCTTCCTCAGGAGCCGCTGTAACTTCCTCGGTCTCGGCTTCTTCTTCAGCCGCCTCCTCAGCAACGTCCTCCACCGGATCTTCTTGGCTAGTTTCTACAGGCCCCGCCTCGTCGACCTGCTCCCGCTGGTCACGGATCTGGTCCAGCACCGTTACGACACCCGTCAAGATGCTCCCGAGAACCGTGACTAAGCCTTGTATCGGATAGTTCATAAGGTACAAAGCTTTGCCAATCAGCTCGTCGCGCGGCGGCAACTTGGCAAGTTGTTCGAATTCTTCCGCTGAGATTGGCGCACCATCAACGATGCCACCTTTGAAGCTCGGCGTCTCAAACTCTTCCGCAAACTCACGTAGCGTCTTAGCGAAGCTGACAACATCACCTTCGGTATAGGCGATCGCTGTCTGTCCAATGAAAAGATCCTTAAACTCGGCGAGTGGCAAATCCTCGATAGCACGCAGAGCGGTTGAGTTCTTCACCACCTTAAAAGTCGCTTCTTCCTCACGGAGCTTGCGTCTAAGGTCTGTCGCGTTAGCAACATTAAGCCCCTTAAAATCGACCAGAATCGCGTGCGGAATCCCAGCGAGGTCGGCCCGCAACTCTTCCGCGTTCTGTTCCTTCTGTGCCCGATCAATGGCCATTGTTCGCTATTTCGGTATCAGGTCACCGGGGTCAATCGACACTCCGGGTCCCATAGTCGAAGCAAGGTAAACGCTTTTTAGGTATTTGCCCTTCGCTGCGGCCGGTCGCACCCGCAAAATCTCATTACTCAAAGCGCGAATGTTGTCACTGAGCGCCGCCTCTTCGAATGAAATTTTGCCTACAGGAGCGTGCACGACACCATTCTTGTCGACACGGAATTCGAGCTTGCCGGCAAGTATTTCTTCGACCGCTTTGCCAACCTCAAAGGTGACAGTTCCAGCCTTGGGATTCGGCATCAAGCCGCGCGGCCCGAGCACTCTGCCGAGCTTGCCAACATCGCGCATCATATCGGGTGTTGTAACAACTGCATCGAATTCAAGAAAGCCTTCAGCAATCCGGGTACAAAGATCTGTACCCCCAACCACATCGGCACCCGCCGCCTCCGCCTCTTTTAGCTTCTCACCCTGCGCGATCACCGCAACCTTTTGGCTCTTCCCGGTCCCGTGCGGGAGCAGAACGGTGCTGCGAACCGACTGGTCAGCGTGCTTCGGGTCGACGCCAAGCACCAGAGCAATTTCGACGGTCTCATCAAACTTGGCGAAAGAGTTTTTTTTGACGACTGCAACCGCTTCTTCGAGCAGGTATTCGCGGTCTTCGATGGCCTCGCTGGCCGCAGCGTAATGCTTTCCGTGCTTCGGCATAATCAGGCCCCTTCCTCTGCTCCCTCGATCTTGATTCCCATCGAGCGCGCCGTGCCAGCAATAATTTTCATCGCAGCGTCAACATCGTAGACGTTCAGGTCAGGCATCTTCGTGCGTGCGATCTCCTTGACCTGTTCTCGTGTCACCGTGCCTACATTTTCCTTGTTAGGCTCAGCGGCACCCGAAACAATGTTAGCGGCCCGTTTCAGCAACACCGCTGCGGGAGGGGTCTTAGTAATAAAGCTGAACGTACGATCTTGATAGACGGAGATTACTACCGGGATAATAAGGCCACCTTTGTCTTTGGTTGCGGCATTAAACGCCTGGCAGAAGTCCATGATAGCGACACCATGCTGGCCCAGGGCGGGACCCACTGGAGGGGCCGGTGATGCCTTGCCCCCAGGGATCTGCAGCTTGATCTGCGCCAATACCGGTTTTCCTTTTGGTTTAGCCATTATTCGATAACTACCCCGCCTGATTTGTCACAGTCACGCTAAACTTTTTCTACCTGGAAAAAATCGAGCTCTACAGGTGTGTTTCGTCCGAAGATTGAAACCATGACCTTCAATGTATTGCGACGCACATCGACTTCTTCGACCTTCCCTTGGAAGTTCGTGAACGGGCCGTCGATAATGCACACTGATTCGCCCTTGTGAAACTGAAATTTTGGTTTCGGAGCCTCGACAGACTCCTCCATCCGGTTGACGATCTTCTCCACTTCGTGTGGCGGCAAAGCTATCGGCTTCGAACCCGAGCCAACAAAGCCCGTAACTCGAGGTGTGTTCTTGACCACATGCCACAGTCCGTCATTCATCGCCATACGAATAAGGATGTAGCCGGGAAAGAACTTCTTCGCCGTCACCACCTTCTTGCCTGACTTCATCTCGACGATGTCTTCCGTGGGAATGAGCAGTTCCGCTACCTGATCACTCAGTTCTAGCGTTCGAATTCGCTCCTCGAGACTCTGTTTTACTTTGCGTTCGTACCCAGAATACGTGTGGACAACATACCAATGCATGCCGTCATCTGGCTCCTCGTGCCCCATCGACATCGGTTCCGGAGTGACTTCGACATCCTCTTCCGAAGCCAGTGCCGCGAGGTCAACTGTAGCCTCGTCATTGTCGCCTACCGGCTCTATCTGCTCACTCTGTTCCAACACGCTCACCATCTCAGACAGTTTCGCGAAACTGCCTAGCTGAAGTACCCGTATAACCAGGTGACTACTCGCCCCATTACGATGTCGACCGCCCACAAGAAGAAACCAAACACGAAACAAGTCATGATTACTACGACCGTAGTGCCATAAACTTCCTTCCGCTTCAGGAACGTGACCTTATGGAAGTCAGCCCGTACTTCCTTCAGAAATTGAATGAATCGCTTAATCATCTCGATAAGAGTCTTTTGGCAGGCCAGGAGGGATTCGAACCCCCAACCCCCGGATTTGGAGTCCGGTGCTCTACCAATTGGAGCTACTGGCCTCCCAACCCCCAGTATTACTTCGGTTCCGCTCCCTATTCGGTGATCTCGGTGATGGTTCCGGCACCAACCGTCCGCCCACCCTCACGGATGGCAAACTTCAGCCCCTTATCCATAGCGATCGGTGTAATCAACTCGACCTTGAACGTAATGGCGTCTCCCGGCATCACCATCTCGATACCGTCGGGTAACTCCACTGACCCGGTCACGTCTGTCGTCCGGAAGTAAAACTGTGGCCTGTAGCCCTTGAAAAACGGCGTGTGCCGCCCTCCCTCTTCCTTTGTCAACACGTAGACCTCTGCAGTGAATTTCGTGTGCGGCGTGATCGACCCGGGAACCGCCAGGACTTGCCCGCGTTCCACTTCGTCCCGGTCCGTTCCGCGTAGCAGCACACCGACGTTGTCCCCTGCCTGACCTTCATCGAGAATCTTACGGAACATCTCCACGCCTGTAACTACCTTCTTCTGCGTATCCCGAATGCCAATGATTTCGATTTCCTCGCCTGTCTTCACGATTCCTTGCTCGATACGACCCGTCACCACCGTGCCGCGACCTGAAATCGTGAAAACATCCTCGATCGGCATCTGGAAGGGCTTGTCGATGTCACGCTCCGGCTGTGGGATGTAACTGTCCAACGCCTCCATCAGAGTCGTAATCGATTCCGCTGCCTCTCCCTCGCCACCGGCCTCCACCGCCTTGAGTGCCGAACCTTGCACGACTGGGATGTCGTCCCCCGGAAACTCATACTCACTCAACAGTTCCCGGACTTCGAGTTCCACCAGCTCTAACAGTTCCTCATCGTCCACCTGGTCTGTCTTGTTCAGGAACACAACGATGTATGGAACGCCGACCTGCTTTGCTAACAGAATATGCTCGCGCGTCTGCGGCATCGGACCGTCCGCTGCCGACACCACCAGAATTGCCCCGTCCATCTGCGCCGCACCCGTGATCATGTTCTTCACATAGTCAGCGTGGCCAGGACAGTCCACATGAGCATAGTGTCGTGCCTCAGTCTCGTACTCGACATGGGCGATCGCGATCGTGATTCCCCGCTCACGCTCCTCCGGAGCCTTGTCAATGCTCGAAAAAGGTACGTGATCAGCCAGCCCCTTTGTGCTCTGAACTAAGGTGATCGCTTCCGTCAACGTGCTCTTGCCGTGGTCAACGTGTCCGATTGTTCCCACGTTAGCGTGCGGCTTCGTACGTTCGAATTTCTCTTTCGCCATCAATTACCTCCGCAGGCGTTGCAATGCTGTCGGTGCCATGCACCGATCGACGATGTTTTAACCGGAAGTGGGAATGGAGCCCACGACCGGGATTGAACCGGTGACCTCTTCCTTACCAAGGAAGCGCTCTACCACTGAGCCACGTGGGCCCCACTACATGTAGTTGCCGCAGATGCTGCGTTCCTCAGACCTCACTGACGGACACGGCGGCTTCAAGACAGGAAGAGCGGGAAACGGGACTCGAACCCGCGACCCCCAGCTTGGAAGGCTGGTGCTCTAAGCCAACTGAGCTATTCCCGCCCCAACAGCCGGATGACGCGCAAACTACCCCCAAAAATGAGATTCGGATTCTAACAGCAGACCGCGTCGCATGCTAGCCAAGGCACTCTAAATTCTAACTGAACTCTACGATTGAACCAAAATACATGATGGGGAGTGGAGGATTCGAACCTCCGTAGGCATGCGCCGGCAGATTTACAGTCTGCTCCCATTGTCCACTCGGGCAACTCCCCCACAAAATTATGGAGCTGGCGAGAGGACTCGAACCTCCGACCTGCTGATTACAAATCAGCTGCTCTCCCAACTGAGCTACGCCAGCGACGAATGCAGATGATAAGCGGCCTCCCGGGACGTGGCAAGAAATTGCCAGAAGCAACAAAAATGGTCGGCCCCACTTTCTTCTTACGTCGTCTGCTGCCTGACAACTTCATACATGACGGCAGCGAAGGCCGCGCCCGCGTTGAGTGACCCCACTGCCCCGCGCAAAGGCAACGACACCCGGTAGTCACACCGGTCTTTCACTAATCGTTGCACACCTTTAGCCTCCGACCCCACAACCAAGGCTATATGTCCCCGGTAGTCGACCTGGCTCCAGGTTTCTTCACCCTTACCGTCAAGCGCCACTGTCCAATAACCATTACCCTGCAACCATCTAACTACGTTGGAGACGTTGCCGATCCGATAAACGTTGAGGTGCTCGGTGGCACCTGCTGAAACCCTCGTAACGGCAGGAGTTACCATGGCGGATCGACGCTTCGGGATGCAGACACCGAGGCACCCAGCAACCTCAGCAGTTCGCATAATTGCCCCGGTGTTTTGCGGGTCCTCAAGATGGTCAAGCACCACCAAAACACTGGAGTCTCCCGTTGCTTTGGGCAGGTCTCCCTCGTCACGATAGCGAAAGGGACCACACCTCGCTGCGACACGCTGCGCGTCGGAGATTTGGAGGCCAGCGAATTCGTTAGCTTCCACCTCCCGAAATTCTACGCCACGGATTTCGGCTGCTACCCGAATTTCATCGAGGGCCGAGCCGGTTGCCCCTCTCTCGACCCAAATGGAATGGACCTCGCGGTTCGATCCACGCAGAACTTCGCGGACCACACGGCGACCTGATAGCCACTCGCTCACACTTGGTCAGCCCCGTGCAACGGCTAGCACAGTTGCAACAGCGTGCGCAGCGATCCCCTCACCCCGCCCTATGCTACCCATGCCTTCTCCCCGGGTAGCCTTAACGTTGACCGCACCCACGGGAAGATCAAGCTGTTCGGCAAGGCGATGCCGTATCAGTTCGAGGTGGGATACCAACCGCGGCTCCTCAGCCAAGATCGTCGCATCAATGTTGCCCGGCTGGTAACCCGCAATGGCGAGATCATCAACAACAATTTTCAATAGAGCGAGGCTGTCGAAATCTTTCCACTGCTGATCCTCAGAAGGAAACTTCTGGCCGATGTCTCCTAAACCGGCAGCGCCGAGGAGCGCGTCAATAATTGCGTGTACCAGCGAATCAGCATCGGAATGCCCATCTAAACCACGTTCGTATTCGATTTCCACTCCACCCAGGACAAGGCGCCGGCCCTCAACAAGCGGGTGAATGTCATAGCCATAGCCCACCCTTATCGGCACAACAGCCGACTTTTCGCCCAGTAGTTGCTGAGCTGCCAAGTCAAGATCACCCGGTGCGGTCACTTTGATATTCCCTATTTCCCCCTGCACAGCTCTTACTGGATGCCCAGACAACTCAACCAAGGTCGCATCATCAGTCGCCTCGGTTCCAAATGCTGCAGCAGCAGCGTGCGCTGCAATCAACACAGAGTAGCGAAAACCCTGTGGCGTTTGGGACCGAACAATGCGGGCACGATCAATGGACTTCACCTCGTCACCACTATCATTCAGTTGTTTAAGCGAATCCACTGAAGGCAAAACAGGGATAGCGGCGCCATACGTGTTTGCCGCTTGGGCGACCCGGCACCACAGATCGTAGCTTGCACACGGTCTTGCTCCGTCATGAACCATCACGATGCGATCTCCACCGTCTTGCTCAACATCAGTAATTCCTTGTAACGCCTCAAGACACGCCTGTACAGATGCTTGTCTCGTCGAACCGCCCGCGACCACCTGGAGCGGGCGTTTGGCTATTTCGAACACCCTCTCAGTCCAACGCTCAATACCTTTAGCGGGTACAGCAACGACGGTCCGCTCAACCCCAAACGATTCCACGGTGCTGAGTACGTATCGCAACAGAGGAACACCGCCGACTTCTACAAAGGCCTTTGGCGTGCCGGCTCCGAGGCGGTCTCCACTTCCTGCCGCCGCAATCACGGCATCAATAGGCCCGATCTTCATGAACTGGCAAGCACGGCAGCGTTTGTTTCTCTACGCCTCTGAATAAACGACAGGAGTCCGATGTAGAGATAGCCAGCCTGGTACAACACCAAAAACGGTAATGCCGGCCACATGCCAAGCTGAATGGCAACCACCACAGTCACACTGAAGTAAAGACCAATAGCTAACTCGATTCCGTAAATCCAACTATCGCCACCACGGTAAGATTTACCAATCCAGTCATCTGCGGTTCGGGCCAGAGAAAATTTCGGAGTTCGCACGAATTCACCAGTGCCTCGCTTGAAGCCTTCAAGGACTGCCTTAGTGTTGTTCACGGCCAACCCTGTATCCATGAGGATCAAGCCCGGAAGCGATTTGAACACATCGGAATTAAGGCGTCCCAGTTCACGCTGCGCCAAAAGATAATAGGCATAGACCGAAAGTGTCCCACACAAAAACACTGGCAAATCAAGCACTAAGAATCCTTCGAATCCAGTCTTCATCCGAATCAACATAGCGGGGAAAATCAAAACTGAGAGAATTAAATTAAGTGGGTAGTTAAAGTTCGCTGTCAGGTGAAAGGTTGCTTCTATCTTGGCCCGCAGTGGGACGGGACTATGCCATACACGCCCAAGCATCTTGCGGGCTGTCTGTACCGCACCTTTGGTCCACCGGTGTCGTTGACTCCTAAGTCCGCTAATCTGAACTGGAAGTTCTGCAGGAGCCTCAACATGGTTCAAGTAGATAAAGCGCCATCCGCGCACTTGGGCTCGATATGAGAGATCAAGGTCTTCGGTAAGCGTATCGTGTTGCCAATTACCAGCGTCCTCGATTGTCTCTCGCCGCCAAATGCCAGCGGTCCCGTTAAAATTAAAGAATCGACCCGAACGGTTACGTGCGGCGTGCTCGATGACAAAATGGGCGTCGAGCTGCAATGCTTGCGCTCGGCTGAGCAAAGAGTAATCGCGATTCAGATGGGTCCAACGAGCTTGTACCATCCCGACTTCAGGCGCGCCGAAATGCGGCAAAGATCTTTTCAATAGATCCCGGGGCGGGAGGAAGTCGGCATCAAAGACGCAAATAAACTCACCAAGTGCACTCCCAAGTCCAGCCGCTAAAGCCCCAGCCTTGAAACCCTGCCGATCAGTCCGGTGCAAGTGGACAATAGCAACGCCTCGCCGGCGCAGTTCAGCAACCTTGCGCGCCACGATTTCATAGGTCCTGTCGGTAGAGTCATCAAGCACCTGTATGTCGAGGCGCTCAGCTGGGTAATCAATGGCTGCAGCCGCCTCAAGTAACCGTTCGGCGACATATAACTCGTTGAACAACGGAAGCTGTACAGTTACCCGGGGCCATTCTTTCATGGTGTTGAGTTCGCGCGGCGCGCTCGAACGGCCAAACTGATAAAGCGCCACGATGACTAGTCGATGAATTCCGTAAACGGCGAGCAGCAATAACACGACATAGTAGGCACCGAGCCAGGCACGCTCGAGGGTCGGGAAATGCAGAAAAGTGGCGATCATCATATTGGAATGAGATTCGAGGCTTGGAAGCCGCTCGCTAAGCTGTTCGGTTGGTGGCTAGGAATAGCTACATTTTATCTGGCGCTGGTCAATCTTCACGACCTTCGCAGTTCACCACGTCTCTCCATCATCATCCTTCTTAGCGCTGGATTCGTCTACGCCCTTGCGTGTCTATGGTTACATCGCCAGTGGTCGCGGTTCTCAGTTCAAACCACCAAAGTCCTCGTGATCGCGATCGTTTTGGGGGCCATTGGCTTTCGACTAATGCTGCTGGCGGTGCCACCAAGCTTGTCTGACGACATATATCGATATCGTTGGGATGGCCGGGTGCAAACAGCCAAGTTAAATCCCTACACTGAGCCACCAGCTTCGTCGGAATTGGCCGAGCTTCGGGATCCACTCTGGCTGCGCATTAACTACCCTGCAATCCGCACCATATACGGTCCACTGGCGCAATGGTTGTTTCGGGCTACCTACCAACTTGACTCCCGTCTTGTTGCCTTCCAAGCGATGGCAACACTCGGCGACCTTTTATGTATCGGTTTTCTATTCGGTTGCCTAAGGCGTTGGAAGCTGCCTGAGTGGCGTATTGCTCTTTACGCTTGGAATCCACTAGCAGCATTCGAATCAGCTTCAAATGGGCACTTTGACAGTTGGCCAACAGCAGCGCTCATGCTGGGGGTGTTAGCGAGCATCAGCAGCAAAAATTTACTTTCGACACTCGCCTTTACAGCGGGTGCGCTGTTCAAGACTTGGCCGTTAATCTGGTTACCATTGACGCTGACGAAGCGTCCACCCTGGCACATCGGTCTGGTAGCCGCTCTAATACTTGCAGGCTATCTTCCGTTCGCAGACGCCAGGCTCGGGCTGCTACAGCCGTGGCTCGATTACACTAGCCGATGGCTATTTAACGATGCCGGCTTCTTTCTATTGCGAAGCGCCACCGGTTCCGAGCCACTCTCAAAAGCCATAGCTGTGGGGGTCGGTTTCGTCACGGTGTACACGTTCTGGCGTCGAGGTACGGACCCGGTTCAAGCCAGCTACTGGCTCCTACTGCTCGCTATCTTCTTGCTCCCAGCAATCCATCCTTGGTACCTGCTGTGGCCACTCCCGCTCGCCGCCGCCGCGCTCGATATCAGCTGGATCATGCTCACAGTACTGGCTCCTCTCTCCTACTGGATTCTGGTTGACGCCAGCTCCGCCAGTTCGACCTGGGTAGAACCTAGCTGGGTAAGGTTCATGATTTGGGTCCCAGCTTTGATGATGTGGGCATGGCAGGCGAAAAATAATGTTATTGCCGCCCCACCCGCTACCCCGACACAATCATCGACGTGATTCAACGTTCGCCCCATGCAATAATCGCCCCGCCTGTATCTGTCAGGCACCCCATGCGACTCTTCAGTATCCAGTCAATTCCGGATTGCTTTGATGGACGTACTCGTAGTTGGTGGCGGTGGACGCGAACATGCTCTCGTGTGGAGCCTCGCCAACAGTGAATCAGTCAACGCTGTCTACTGCGCACCGGGAAACGCCGGTATTGAACTACAGGCGCAATGTTGGAACATTCCGGCCGATAACGTTGACATGCTTGTGGCTGCTACTGTCGACAGGAATGTTGACCTGGTCGTTGTCGGTCCGGAGGTGCCATTGGCGGCGGGACTAGCTGACCGACTTGCAGCCGAAGGGGTAGCCTGTTTCGGACCTTCGGAAAACGCGGCGATTCTTGAGGGGAGCAAGGCATTTGCCAAGGAGTTCATGGCACGGCACGACATCCCAACCTCAGCGTTCAAAGTTTTCGACGAGTTAAATTCAGCTCTCAATTTCGTCGCTGACTCGCCGTGGGGCTACCCGGTGGTCGTAAAAGCTGATGGCCTAGCCGCCGGCAAGGGCGTCGTCATTTGCAACGACCCTGACGAAGCAAGTGCAGCGGTGCGAGCGGCGATGGTGGAACAGGCGTTCGGTAACGCAGGGAAACGACTCGTCGTTGAGGCGTTCATGCATGGCGTCGAGGCAACTTGCATGGCGATCTGTGATGGAGAAAAAGCTTTACCACTTGTCATCTCTCAGGATCACAAGGCCGCCTTCGATGGAGACAAAGGCCCAAATACCGGTGGCATGGGGGCCTATGCGCCAGCCACCCATGTGCTTGATGAAGCCGGCACCGAACGCATTCTAAAAGAAGTTTTGCAGCCTACCGTTGATGGCATGGCAGCAGAGGGTCGAACGTTCCAAGGCGTTCTCTACGCTGGCTTGATGCTGACTGATGAAGGGACCCAAGTACTTGAATTCAATTGCCGTTTCGGTGACCCGGAAACGCAGGCAGTGATTCCTCTCCTTAACGAAGATTTTGCTCTGCGTCTCCATGGAATCGCCAACGGTGACGGTGTCGGCGAATCGATCCAATGGAGTGGCAGACATGCGGCCTGTGTTGTACTGGCAGCACCTGGGTATCCGGGCAAGAGCCCACTCGGCCTACCCATCCACGGACTTGCCGAGCCCATGGATGATGTGCTCGTGTTCCATGCGGCCACGGCTCGAGACGGACACCAACTGGTGACTAACGGTGGACGTGTATTAAGCATTACCGGGTTGGGTGATTCGCTCGACACGGCTCTTTCAAATGCCTATGGCGCTATCCATAAGATTAGCTTCGAGGGCATGCATTACAGGAGCGACATCGGTCGCCGCGGAGAAAATAAACAATGAGTTCCCCTCAGGTTGCAATGGTTATGGGTAGCGGGTCAGACCTAGACGTAATGATGAACGGAATAAAGGTCTTGAAAGGATACGGCATCGAATATGAAGTTCGGGTGATCTCCGCTCACCGTGCTCCGGACGCCGTCGGCGAATACGCACGCGCCGCGGCCAGCCGCGGAATCAAGGTGCTGATTGCTGGAGCAGGAGCTGCTGCGCACCTCGCAGGTGCACTAGCTGCGCACAGCGCTTTACCAATCATAGGCGTTCCACTGGTGGCTTCTTCGCTGGCGGGATTTGACGCTTTACTCGCAACTGTCCAAATGCCCGGTGGTGTGCCGGTAGGAACCGTTGGTGTTGGCAAGGCTGGCGCGGTGAACGCAGCCCATCTGGCGGCGAGAATTATCGCACTTTCAGACGAAGGTATTGCCCGTAAAGTTGCAGACGAGCGCGCTTCCCAAATCGATAAAGTTGTCCATATGGATGGAGAATTGCAGGAACGACTGGAAAAAGAAGGCCTCTAAATAACTGCTCAGCTCAATGTGTCTGACGGTAACGCAACCTCGGAAGTGTGCAACTGCCCACATGCAGCGGCAATGTCAGCACCGCGGCTATAACGTACCAGCACGTCAAGCCCTGTCTCTCGGGCCGCAACACGAAAACGTTCAACACTTTTCAAGCTCGGACGCCGATATGGAAGCATCGGCAAAGAATTCCAAGGAATCAGGTTGACCTTAGCGGGGAGGTCCCTTAACAGATTGCCAAGACGCCGAGCATCGTCAGTAGTGTCGTTGATACCCGCGAGCATCACGTACTCGAACGTCACGCGTTCATTCTTTCGCCAATTAACATCGCGCAACGCACTAAGTAACACTTCTATCGACCATCTGCGATTGATCGGCATGATCTCAGAACGCACTTCGTCGGTGCTAGCATTTAGTGAAACAGCGAGTCGGGGGCGTGAATTCCCCATCTCTGCGAGTCGTTGAATCGCGCTTACTATACCTACAGTCGAAACCGTGATGCGACGCCAACTGAGACCGGGGCCAGCGGAATCCTGTAACGCCTTAATTGCGGAAATAACCGCATCAGTATTGTCTAGCGGTTCACCTTGCCCCATAAAAACGACGTTGACTGGACGGGAAAGCCAGCCTTGCTCGGCCCGGAGCCGTAGCACTTGCCCAACGATTTCTCCCGCGGTCAGCGAACGCTGCAATCCCTTGGAGCCAGTCTGGCAGAAAGTGCAGGCAAATCGGCAACCAACCTGAGACGAGATACAGAGCGTGACGCGGTCGGAATATGGCATGTATACCGACTCAACTTTTTGGCCATCCTGGAGTTCAAGCAAGAAACGCTGTGTACCATCGACAGATTCAAAACGAGCCGAGACCTCGGGAGGAACGACTGTGTAGCGAGCAGCGAGATCTCGACGAAGCTCCTGGGGAATGTTACCCATCTCATTAAACGAGAAGACTCCGTGTTTAAAAACCCAGTTAGCAACCTGGTCACCCCGGTACCCAACCCCTGTCTTATGACCGAGCACCTCACTCCACAGACTGGCGGGAAGGTCCAGCAATGACCGCCGCGATCTACGATTTGCCATTGACACGTCTTTCATAAACCGATTGTCGCACCTGGAGGTATAATCTTCTTTCCTACTCGAGAATTTTGGCGATTATCGGCGCCACTCCTTTAAAGTTGCCATGTATGTCGCTTACACCCTCCTCTACCTGATTGGGTTGTGCGCCTACGTTCCGCGTGCCGTCTGGCGAATAATGCGAAGCGGCACCTACCGTAGCGGAATCAGTGAGCGCTTCGGCAAAGTGCCAAAGCACGTCGCTAACGTACAGCCTGGAGCTATTTGGGTCCATGCAGTTTCGGTGGGGGAAGTCCATGCTGCGCGCGGCTTGCTCGGCCACCTCGCTGAATTGCTTCCAGAGATTCCGGTGGTGCTATCAACTACCACGGACACAGGGCAAGCGTTGGCAAGAAAGACAGACGCCGCAGCTTGTTTCTATTGTCCCGTCGACCTTCCCTGGGCTATAAGCCCTTATCTCGACACTTTACAACCGCGCGCCGTCGTACTGGTTGAAACTGAGATCTGGCCAAATCTGTTGAATGCTTGTAACCAGAGAGACATTCCCATTGCCTTGGTCAACGCACGGCTTTCAAGTTCATCGCATGGAAGCTATCGGCGCCTCGGGCACCTCATGCGGAAAATCGTTTCTCAATTATCAACCGTTTGCGCCCGAACCAACCTCGAGGCCGCGCGCTTTCGGGACCTGGGAATCGCCCCGGAACGCGTGTTCACAACCGGTAATCTTAAAGCTGACGCGTTGGTGCTGACCTCATCGGTTCACTCCCGTCAAGAACTTGCTGAGCAACTTAGTCTCAACGGTGACCCACCTCTGCTCGCAGCTGGATGCACAATGCCCGGGGAAGAGGAACTTGTCCTAGAAGCTTTTCGTGTAGCTCGCGCAATAAATCCGTCGACCCTTTTATTAATTGCGCCACGCCATCCCGAGCGTTTCGACCAGGTTGCCCAGACGGTGGCCGCTACAGGATGGAAGTGCCGCCGCCGTAGTATTGGAGGTCCGGTCGATGCAGAAGTACTGTTGCTAGATTCCATCGGTGAGTTGCCAGCCGCCTATGGGTTGGCACTAGCAAGCTTTGTCGGAGGAAGCCTTGTCGACAGTGGAGGACACAACCTTCTGGAGCCAGCTATCTACGGACAACCAGTCATCTTCGGGCCCTACATGCAAAATTTCGCTAGCTTGGCAACAGAGATGCTGGAATCCGGCGGTGGAATCCAGGTCCAGGGAGCCGAAGAACTTGCGGATGTTTGGTCAGCGATGCTAGCGAATGATGCGCAGCGGCGGAAGATCGGAGGGCTAGCGCGTCGGGTCGCGTTGCGCGACGCTTCAGCTGGCCGCCGCACAGCTCGTGTCGTGGCACGTCTGATCACTGAGTCCGGATGGATAGGATACAAGCGATGCTAAGTATTCTGGGGTCAACCTGGGGTGTCCTAACCAGCTGCCGTGCGTCGCTCTATGAGACCGGCTGGCTACCATGCCGCAACTTAGAACGTCCGGTAATCAGCATTGGCGCGCTTTCAGTTGGTGGGGCGGGAAAAACCCCAACCACAGCGCTAATTGCAAGTCTTCTGTCAGAAGCCGGTGTCCAGCCTGCGATTCTAAGCCGCGGTTACCGGCGTAAAAGCAAGGCGGCACTGTTGGTCTCCCACGGAGACGATCGCGGGCCGATCGTCTCCGTTGACCAGGCGGGGGACGAGCCCTTCTGGTTGGCATCAGTTCTGCCGACAGTTCCAGTTGTAGTTGCCAAGCGCCGAGAGGAAGCCGCTCATGTTGCGCTAACGGCGGCAGCAGTGACACCGGATGTATTCTTGCTCGACGACGGATTTCAGCACCTTCGTGTAGCGCGTAACGCTAACTTGCTGATCGTCAATCCAGAAAAACCGTTCTGGGAAGATGCTCTGATACCAAGCGGTCGTTTACGAGAAGCTTCAACTGCGGCGACTCGAGCCAATGGTTTCCTAATCATCGGGGCTGATACCGAGACAGGGATGGAGTTGCACAATCGCTTCCCCGAACATCCATGGTTCGAACTGACCCGCCAAACACCCTGTTGCTGGTCACTAGGACAAGAGATTCCACGGGCATGGCCAACCAGCGAAAACAAAGGCGCCACAGAAACCCGGCTCAAAGGTTCCGCCTTTGCCTTTGCTGGCATCGCCCGGCCAGAGCGTTTCTTCGAAGATCTCGAAGCTGACGGCGTCTCCCTGAAAGGCCAGTGCACCTTTCCCGACCACCACGAATTTCGTCCGCAAGATGTCACCAGGGTCGTCAAAATGGCCCAGAAGTGTGGGGCCGACACCTTGGTTACAACTGAAAAGGACGCGGTTCGCTTGCCCAACAAAGGGTTGCGACTCCCACTCAAGGTATGGGGCTATCGACTACAAACAAGTTCCCCTGAAACTCTGGTCTCCTGGCTCAAAGAGCTTACTGGACTTTCCTCACTCCCCGACGCTGCATGAGCCAAAAAGCACAATGAGCATTGCGGGCAGCTTCACCCATGCCGCTGCGTCCATTATTCCCCGCCTATCATTCCCAGTGGCATCCAGTGTGGGCCGTTCTCTCGGATCGTTAGCATGGGCTCTTGATTCCCGGCACCGTGCTGTGGCTATGAAAAACCTATTTCTAGCGTTCCCAAAGCTCACCGAATCTCACCGGCGTCAACTTGCACATAAATCTTTCCAGCAGGTTGGGCGCACCGCTGTAGAGATGCTCTGGAGCACAGCTCTCAACGACCAGACTCTTGGGGACATCGCCGTCTTCGAAGGACGTGAATTCCTCGACGCGGCCATCGCCGAGGGGCGCGGAGCCTTGATCACAACGGCCCATTTCGGCAACTGGGAACTGATGGGAGTAGCGCTAGCTCACATTGGTGTGCCTATGAACGTAATTGCCCGAACCATCGACGATCCCCAAGTCGAGTCTGTGCTGCATCGGCTGCGAACGCGGACAGGTGCCCGTGTCATTCATAAGCATAATGGTGTCCGGCCCGCCTTGAGGGCGCTACGAGCCGGCGAGGTTGTCGGTGTGCTAATAGATCAAAACACTCTTCCATCTCAAGCATCATTTGTTCCGTTTTTCGGCGAAATGGCGGCAACCACCCGCGTGAGCGCCCAGCTTCACGTTCGGTCCGGCGCCCCGTTGATCATGCTGTTTTGCGTACCCGAGGGCACACGATATCGCTTTGTGATTGAGCCACTTGACACGACCGGAGTATCGACCTCAGAAACCGATAGGGTCGAGCAACTCACGGCTGCAATGACCGCACAGATCGAACGCCATATCCGCCTATGTCCAGAGGCATGGTTATGGATTCACGATCGATGGCGCTCACGCCCACCCTCCGCTGACCAAAAGACGGGCAGGTGAACTGTACTTGGGCTGTGCGGTTACCGACCTGGCTCGGTGACACCCTGATGGCACTCCCGGTTCTCCGGGTCATACAACGTTCTTGCAAGCGTGTCGTGCTTTGGGGACCACCACCTTATCTGGAGTTACTGGCGACATCTGGCCTGGCTTTGAATTGCCTCCCCTACCAACGCCGACATGGAATCCCCGGAATTAGCGACGCGATCCATGCTGCAGCGGATATGCGGCGTTTTCGGGCTGACGCCATCCTTCTTTTGCCTAATTCTTTTGAATCAGCATTACTGGCAACCATATCGGGAATTCCTCGACGGGTCGGGTACGCAACTGATGGTCGCGAACTATTGCTTACCGACGTGGTTTCCGAGGTTCGGCCAAAACATATCGTTCACGAGGCAGACCGATTTGCACGTCTTGCTGAGCAAGCTGGATTCGTCGCCGCCGGACCAAACGACCATCAGCTAAGCATTTCATCACCTGACAACCACACAGCAAAGATCCTTCCGCCGTGTAGCAAGTACGTTGGCATCTTCGCTGGGTCTGCCAATGATCCTGCAAAGCGCTGGCCCGTAGCTTCTTTCGCGCATTTGATCAATCTCCTCCACCAAGAATGGAGAATGCATCCAGTACTGTTCGGAAACAATGCCGACCGTTCAGTAAACGACGCCATCATTGCAGCGTGCAAAACAAAAGTGACGAACTTAAGTGGTATCAGCCTTACCGACCTAGCAAGAGCACTTATGCAGTGCCGCATGGTAGTTAGCAACGACACCGGTGGTGCTCACTTGTCCGCAGCACTTGGACGCCCGACGGCAGTCCTTTTTGGGCCCACGGACCCAACACGGAGCTGCCCACGGGGAGATCATGTTGTGCAGCTTTCGACGCAGCATTTCTGCCAGCCGTGTGGTTACGATGATTGTCCACTTGACCACGCCTGCATGAGAAAACTTAGTCCGGATCAAGTACTCACCAAACTCGAAGGGCTGTCGTGGGCTGCTCATTAACAGAATGTTTGAGACCTTCTGGGGTAGCAGTATCACAAGCTATGCATCACCTCTTCCCTGGCTACTGGTCTCCTTTTCAACAAGTCAAGAAACAGTTCCGCAGGGGGGGGATTTTCCCTGTCCTGTTAAGGTTGTACCCTAGCAGGCGTACGGTGGCCTGCGTCATCCCTAATCTATGCTAGGTGAGAACTCGCGTTCTTCTTCGCCCACCCACGAATCCTATGCAGGATCTAACTCCTCCTGATCTACCAGCCCTTTCAACCCTCTGCCCTTGGATAGAAGGTTTCGCCAAGGCGCGCATTGTCGTATGGGGTGACGTGGTCGCCGACCGATTTGTATACGGTTCCAGTACTCGTATTTCCCGTGAGGCCCCAGCTTTAGTAGTACGGCGGGAACGTGAGGAAATTCGCCCAGGTGGCGCCGGCAACGCAATGATGAACACTGCAGCACTGGGTGCTCAGGTAACGGCGGTCGGCTTTTTGGGAGGCGATGACGCTAGCCGCGAGTTGCGCACCGCCTTCGGTGCCGCAGGTATCGATACAACTCACCTGGTCGAACGCAATGACGCCCTCACACCTATGAAAACCCGGATTATGGCTGGAGGACGTCACACTGTCCGGCAACAAATCTTGCGAATAGACGCCGACCGTGGTTGGCCTGCGTCCGATGCTTTCAACCAACAAATTCGAGAAGTCCTTGCCACAAGTCTCTCAGATGCTGATGCCTTACTCATCTCCGACTACGGGATGGGGAATGTTGCCGCTGAAACCGTTTCCGAGCTCACGAAACCATTGCGCGACCGGGGTGTTGTAGTTGTGGCTGACTCACGGAACGCTTTGATGAACTATCGCGGAGTCGGTGTCGTTGCCCCCAACGAGGAAGAGGTAGAAGCGGCGTTGGATATTCCGACTGGGACACTCGGAAACGAACTTGATAAAGCCGGTAGGCGCCTGATTACAGAGTTGGAGTGCGACGCGGCCCTAATCACCCGCGGCTCACGGGGAATGTCGCTGTTCCAAGCTAACGGTACGATAAATCACCTGCCAATTTATGGGACCGACCAAATCGCCGATGTCACCGGTGCCGGCGACGCAGTCATCGCAGCATTCACAACTGCATCTGTTGCTGGGGCATCGATGTTCGAGGCCGCCCGCATCGCCAATGTCGCCGCCGGTCTCGTAGTGATGAAGCGTGGAACCGCAACTGTCCCAGCGAATGAGCTACGAGCTGCATTGGAGGCACCAGCGTGAGTCGATACCAAGCATCGCCCATTATGGAGCCCGAAGAACTGGCCGCAGTACTCGCTACGCGTCGCCGCGAGGAAAACCTCACCATCGCTCTTGCCAATGGCTGCTTCGACCTGCTACATCCGGGTCACATTGCATTCCTACAAGGCGCTGCAGCTGAGGCAGACATTCTTGTCGTCGGCATAAACGCTGACGATACCGTGCGGGCACTCAAGGGCCGCGGTCGCCCCATCATGGGGGCGGCAGACCGAGCACGGCTTGTAACCGCACTGGTAATGGTGGACTACGCCACGATCTTTGCTGAGCCAACTGCGGATCGTCTCATCGAACTACTCCGCCCCGACGTTCACTGCAAAGGAACAGATTACAATTCGGGTGTGCCTGAGGAGGCAACAGCGCATAGAGTTGGCGCGCGCATTGCTCTCGTTGGCGGGCCTAAGACTCACAACACCACCGATATCTTGCACACGATCCAAGAAGAAGCTTGAGAGAAAGAGCCCCCCGCAGTGTATTGATCGTGCGCTTAAGCTCAATCGGTGACGTTATTCACACGCTGCCCGCTTATACCGCGCTACGCAACGGCTGGCCCTCTACTCATCTGGGCTGGGCCGTGGAATCAGCTGCGGCACCACTGTTACAGCGCATCCCAAACGGTCCCAGAGTTCACGTTCTCGATACCCAAGCCTGGAGGCGGGGTTTCTGGCGGAGGGAGACCCTTAGATCCATGCGCGGAACCATAAACCAACTCCGCGAGTCACGGTACGAGCTAGCACTTGATTTCCAGGGCCTGACCAAATCAGCAATCTTCGCCCGTCTTTCCGGTGCGCAAGTTTGGGGGCTTGCTAACCGCGATCTTCGCGAGCCACTTGCGTCTCGACTCTATGACGTCAGCGCTTCAGCTTCGGACCGGGAGGGGCACATCATCGAGCGCAGCCTACACCTTGCTGAGACAGCCGGTGTTTCCATCTCAAAATCTTACTTCCCTTCCGTTTACAACAGTGAAGATTCGAGCCTGGTTGCCAGCGCGCTCGACCGACTAGGTGTCGAACAGTTCATCGTCATGCACGGCTCCGCCAACTGGCAGAGCAAGCGATGGCCACTGGAACAACAAGCCACCGCAGGTCGAGACCTGTACCGTCAGACCGGCATGACCATTTTTTGGACCTGGGGCCCAGGGGAACAACACGAGGCACATCACATAGCAACCACCGCTGGTGAAGGCAATATGGCAGCATTCTCCACCACTCTGCCCCAACTCGCTGCCTTGTTAAACCGTGCCCAGTTGTTTGTCGGCGGCGACAGCGCACCGTTGCACTTAGCGGTCGCCAACCAAACACCGACAGTGGGGGTTTTCGGACCGACTTCGCCACATCGACTCGGGCCTATTGATCCGGCTGATCAGGTGGTCACGAGTCTTCAACCATGTTCCTACTGTCATCAGAGACGTTGCCCTTTGGGTACGCGAGCTTGCCTCGAAACCCTAACCGCTAGCGACGTGGTCGCCGCAGCTCTCAAACGTCTATCAACATCGGTCGCTAAGGAGGTTAATCAATCTCATGCTGGCTGAACTGACAAGACGATGGCGGCGGTGGGTAGCACACAACCGTGTCCGGGTCACAATTATTGTCATCCTCATTTATGTTGCCTTCAGCACCCCACACTGGAGCGGTCTGACGGTCGGGGTGATCTTGATCATCATGGGACAAACAGCACGTTTCTGGGGGGCTGGCTACCTCGAAAAGAATGTCAAGTTGGCTCGCGGTGGTCCGTACCGTCTTGTTCGTCATCCGTTGTATTTCGGTAGCTTCCTGATGGGCCTAGGACTCGCAGTTAGCGTCGAGGATGCAGCCTGGTGGACATTCGGCTACTTGCTACTGTTCATCGCATTCTTCTTGCCCGCGATCCACGTCGAAGAACTACGCTTGCAATCAATTTTTGGCGCCGAATACCAAGACCTGATGGTCGAGGTCCCTGGACTCCTGCCGCGGCTCGCTCGCCCACCTAGCCCTCCGCAGAAGCCCCCCGAAACCTCATTCTCATGGGCTCGCGTGGTCAGCAACCGGGAGGTCCGTTCCGTGATCGGCATGGTGGCGATTGTAGCCCTCCAAGCTGTGAAGATTCTTTCTGTTTGATCGCTCAGCTTCAGCGCGAATTATCCGGATGCGGTTGATGACCTCGACCACCCCGCGGACGCGGGAGATTCGTCGTAGCACAGCGCTGATTGATTCCATCTCAGATTGGATGCCGTAGAGCACAACGACACCTTCCTTGGTTTCAACGCGCAGATCGGCAGCGATGATGCCCTTCTCGTCCTCGATAATGCGGATGACCTCTGCAGTAATGCGTTGATCCTCAGCAATAAGCCTCTCTTCGAAGCTCGCACGAGCTGCACATCCTGCCACGAGAACCGCTGACGTCATGAGGACCGCTACGAATGCCCACGAATTAGTAAGCTCACCTCGGATTCTGTTCAATACTCGCCTCTTTGTGGAAAAAGGCGGAAGCGCCTGGGAATCGAACCCAGCAACGCCGCCTTTCGACGACGCCCTTCGGATTTGAAGTCCGAGAGGGCCACCAGACCCTATTCGCTTCCTTCCAAGGTCAAACCTTTGACTATCAGCAACTTCCATCGATTCTAAAAGCTGCTGGCCCGGTCGAAATTGGCCGATCACTCATGTTGCTCCCGTTTCAGCCGCCGTCAACTTCCCGAGAGAGTCACCAAAGCCCACTTCTTTGAAATGTGCAGACGTTTCAGGTTGTACCGTTGAACACCTATTCGATCTCCTCTATAAACTACCCTGCGTGAGCCTACTCTCAAGGAAGATCGGCGTGTTTCCCCAGGTGCTGTTTAAGTCTCCGTTGTCTTCTGTTTGTACTGTGGCAACTAGCCTCCTCCACAGCACCTTCAACTTAATTGATGGGAGCACGTACATGCTGCCGCTAGTGAGACCCCTCTTGATTCCATCCGTGTTCATCTACAAGCGCTCGGCCCGAGCATCGAAAATACTCCATTGATGTTCGCACGAAACCGGACCAGTTTCGCCCTCCTTTTTGTCTCAATCATCCTGGGGGTCTACCTTTTTCGCGTAGCGCTCTGGAGACCAATGCCGCTCACAGGTATTGCGATAGATGATGGGTACGAGAGAGCAAGCGGTGTAGTGCATGTCCACACCACCCTCTCAGACGGAGGCGGAACCCCTGAAGACGTGATCGCTGCAGCGCGTCGCAATAACCTAGACTTCGTCGCGATTACCGACCATAACAACCTCGACGCGTTTCCCTATGCGGGGTATCACGGTGAAACTCTTGCCCTGGTGGGATCAGAACTCTCAACGACTGTGGGCCATGTGCTTGCCCTGGGACTAGAAAAGGACCCAGGGTTCCGTTTTTCAGGAAACGCTACCGACGGACTCGTCGACATTCATGATCTTGGCGGATTCGCGTTCGTAGCTCACCCGCTATCCCCAAGGAACGACCTTCAATGGTCGGCCAGGAATCTCCCCGGTCCTTGGGGCATAGAGATCATCAATGGGGATAACCAGTGGCGTCGGGCTGGACTTCGTTCAATTACAACATTGGCCTTGTTCCAGCTAAATCAGCCATACACGCTCCTGAGGATCATGACTTCCCCAAAGCATACTCTGACCTACTGGGACGAAATGCTTGAGGGGCGTGATGTCATCGGAATCTTCGGTGCTGACGCTCACAACCGACTACCCATCACCGACGGGTGGTCTTTAAAGTTTCCTTCTTACGACTCACTTTTCTCTGTGGCTCAGAATCACCTGTTGCTTAACAACCCTCTTTCGGGCGAGGCAGACATTGATCGAGCCATGATGCTCGATGCGCTCAGAGAAGGACGTTTTTATATTGGTCTTGACGGCTTGGCTCCAGCCAACATGTTTTCCTTCATCATCGAATCCAAGGACGCTCGGCGATGGACTATGGGGCAGAGCGTTCCATACGAACCCGATTTGCGTGTTCGTGCCGGCGGCCATGTCCCCGCAGATGCCCAAATCCGACTCTTGCGGAACGGAGAAGTGTTCGCCGAAACTTTGGAGACTCTCAATATCCCCCTGCCCGGAGTCGGCGTCTACAGGGTCGAGGTCGCTGTGGATGGCTGGCCAGTACCGTGGATTATCTCAAATCCGATCGCGGTGTTTGAACGTGAGAGGCTTTTAGTTCGCAAGGCTGACTGGCCTTCTAGACCAAAAACTGTCGGAGCGGCTGAGGTCCTTGATGGTTTCAACGGGAATACGGTCTTCGTAGCGAGTCGAGACACGAAATCGACGATCAACGAAAATCTTCTTGCCCCGGATGGAGACAGGCACAACGGTGGTGCAATTCGTATGGCATTTCGCCTAGGCCAGCCTACCCTAGACCATCCGGATGTGTTTGTTGCTTTGGTTAACTTGGAAGACCGGAACCTGGAAGGCCGTGAGGGAATGACGTTCTGGATCCGAGCTGACGGCGTATATCGAATGTGGGTCCAGGTTCGTGACGAGAACCTTGCCTCGACCGATGAGTCTACGGAGTGGTGGTTCAAGTCAGTGAAGACCAAAACGGATTGGGAGCAGGTGTCCGTTCCGTTCACTAGTCTCCGGTCAATCAATCCTCAAACCGACGGGCAACTAGATCTTGACAAGATTCGCGCGATTGTCTTCGTGATCGATAAAGGCGCGATGAAGCCGGGCAGTCAAGGGACGATCTGGCTGGATGAGCTCGGTGTGTATTGAAGCCAAGTGAATACGACCAAAACGGCGATTAACCACACCCAGCGTAAAAGGAGCCAGGCATGCCTAGAAACCGCTTGTTTGCCCTCTATCTAGCGGTTGCATTTCTGGTCGCCGCACCACTCGCTACCACTACACAACAACGTCCCGACTTGGAATTTGAACCGCCAATCATTGACCCTGCCTTCGAAATCGGTGCCGGGCCAATCGTCCTCATCGACGAGGCACACTTCAACTTTCACACTGGTTCGGGCCGCTACAAACCGTTCGCTGAACTGTTACGTCGGGACGGCTATATTGTGCGCCCAGCAACAACGCAGTTCACGAAACTATCACTGGCTGACGCCCGCATCCTGGTAATTTCCAATGCCTTGAACGAAGACGACGTCGCGGAATGGATTCTACCGAACCCATCGGCTTTCACGCGAGCTGAGATCGAGGCGGTTGGGACTTGGGTCAGGGGTGGCGGCTCCCTCCTTGTGATCGCCGACCATATGCCGTTTCCTGGAGCGGCCAGCGAGCTTGCTGCACATTTCGGGCTTTTATTTACCAACGGATACGCACGCCATCCGGATGGAGGTGGCCGGATGACTTTCACCCGAGCCGATGGCTCTTTGCGGTCCCACCCGATCATTAACGGACGGTCAGTGGCCGAACGCATTGATAGCGTCATGACATTTACTGGGCAGGCATTCCGAGCCCATCCCAAGACGCCAATCGACCCGCTATTGGTGATGGGTGACGAGGTCGTGGTCTTGCTCCCCAAAGTGGCCGCACAGTTCACAGATACAACACCGCAGCTTGCCGCAGTGGGCTGGCTTCAGGGTGCCGTTTTGCGTCACGGCTCCGGCCGCGTCGCCGCATTCGGAGAAGCAGCGATGTTTTCAGCACAATTGGCCGGTGTGGAACGATCTCCAATGGGCATGAACGCGGCCTCCGCCGAACAGAACTATCAGTTTCTACTAAACCTCATGCATTGGTTGTCGGGGTTGCTCGATTAGAGCCCACAGAACAAACGTACTCAGTGCCACTCGTCTCTATATCCCCGTTTACCATCACAGCAACTGCGAATGTGCCGGAGCAAACTTTCCGGGACCGATTCGGCTAGAATGAAGAGAGGACACCCTGAGGAGCAATACTTCATGAGTGAGAAAGTTGAAATGGAAAAAAAGCGGGAAAAAGGGCAAGTTAGTGGGCAACTTGGGCGCGTCTGGAGTGAAATCAAACAAATCTCCAAGCAGGTCGAGCGTGAAACTCGCAAGAGCGGTCGCGTTTCCCGCCTCAGACTCGACATGCACAGGCTTCGCCGAGAAAAATTGGCGGCACAATCCCGGCTCGGACAAGCTGTCCATGCGGCGTTCCAGGAGTACGGTGACTCGATTGCACTTTCTGAAGTCGAGGAACTCGCTAACGGCGCCGCCACAATCAACATTTTAATCGAGAAAATCATCGCCAAAGAAGCAGAAGTCGAGCAACTCCGCCAAACCGGAACGACTGACGACCAGCCACTTGAAACATCTGGAGAGGTCGCCTGATCCATCTGCAACGGATAGAGTTTCACTTTCGATCTTCACACCATCGCACGGCGAACATTAAGTCTACGGTGGGGCTGTAGCTCAGCTGGGAGAGCGCGTGACTGGCAGTCACGAGGTCAGGGGTTCGAGCCCCCTCAGCTCCACTTGGTTTTGTATCCGAGGAGTGTCGGATGACGAGCCGACTCTTGTTGTCTCTAGTAACGGTCGGGACCTTCATGGCAGGTGCTTATGCCCTAGCCGTAGGTCCTCCAGGCCAAATCGAAGTCATGCTTCGCGAGGGCACAAATCTCGCGGTAGCGCTGTCCCCAGACGGTAAAACACTGGCGATCGATCTGTTGGGCTCGATCTGGGTCATCCCGGATTCGAATAACGTCGCCCACCGGATCACCGATGAACTCAGTGATGCCCGCCAGCCGGATTGGGCGCCCGATGGTCAACGAATCGTTTTCCAAGCGTACCGTGATGGAAACTGGCACATCTGGAGCGTCGGCAAAGATGGGCAGGATCTAAGACAACATACTTTTGGGTGGTTCGACGACCGTGAGCCAGCCTGGTCACATGACGGAAGCCGAATCATTTTTTCTTCAGACCGAAGTGGTAACTACGACATCTGGGAGTTGAACGTTGCAAGTAATCTCACCACCCAAATCACCAACGATCCTATGCCAGACTTTGCACCCGTATTCGCTCCCAACAGTGACGCCCTTGCCTACGTGAAATCCCGGGATCCCGGGGGGCAGGTTTTTGTTCGCCAGGCTGATGGCAATGAACGTGCCGTCGCTCAGGTCGAAGGGGAGATTGCGGGCCCCTCGTTCAGCCCTGACGGCAGGCATCTGATTTTCAACGAGATCGAGCAGGGCTCGAGTCGTTTGCTGTTGCTGGAGTTGGGAGCTAATACATCCGCCGCCGAGCCACATACGGTATCTAGTTTAGGTGAAGACGTCTTTCCCTTCCGGGTTGCTTGGATCTCCAATAACGAGTTCCTTTACACAGCTGATGGCAAAGTCAAACATCAGCGGCTCCTTGGAAACAATTTGGACAGCCTTTTACAGCAATCACCGGAGATAGTTGAGTTTGAGGCTCGTGTAGCATTCGATCGAGAACCATACGAACGGCGACGGCGCGACTTTGATTCTACAAACCCTCAACCGGTACGTGGGATCGTCTCGCCGTCGATTTCGCCGGCGGGCGATGCCGTTGCTTTCGTGGCGTTAGGAGACCTATGGTTCTTGCCAGTAACCCAAGCTGCCGGAAAAACTGACGCACGGAACCCTTCGAGTCCACCAGACGCCATACCCGTCCGGCTGACGTCGGATCCCTTCATCGAACTCGACCCGGTATTTTCACCGGATGGGCGACAACTGGCGTTTGTAACCAACCGTGCTGGCACCTTAGACATATGGCTGCGAGACCTTGCCACAGGCAACGAAAAGCAGCTAACTAACCTGCCGGGACGTGAGCTCGCTCCATCATTTTCTCCTGACAGCTCAAAGCTAGCTTTCCTCGATGAAAGTGGTCGGGTGATGGCAGTAGAAGTTGACTCAGGCGAGGTGGCCACATTGCATACGGCTCTGCGCTACCCTGGTCGCCCAACGTGGGGCCCCGACGGCCGTACCGTAGCAGTGGCAGCTCTAACCCCGTACTCAGGACGCTTTCGCGAGGGACGTAACGAGTTTCTACTGATCTCCTTGGACGGTGACAACGACCGCTTGGTCTCGCCGTTCCCACATCGATCAATAGGAACTAGGAACTACGATGGGCCAGTCTGGGCACCAGGCGGAAACAAAATCGCGTTCACGGCCAGCGGTGCTTTGTGGGTGGTCGATGTAAACCCCTATGGCGAACCAATCAGCCCCGCTCGTCGCCTCACCAACGAGCTCGCTGATAGTCCAAGTTGGACAGCCGACACCGGCAGCATTGCCTATCTCAACAACGGACATCTTAAGCGGGTCAACTTAGTAGATGGTCACATCGAAGAGATTCCCCTTAACCTTACCTGGCGACGACACAACCCGGTTCGCCGTCGCCTAGTTCACGCGGGACACATATTCGACGGGCAAACCGATCGACTTCGTGCCGATGTGGACATTGTAATTGACGGACACCGAATCGCCGCAGTCGAAAACCACTCCGCTTCGCTCCACGAAGAGGTGCGCCAACAAGCGCGGGAGAAAAACGAAGCCTCTCAAATTTCGATTTCGGATCCCATCTTCGATGCCTCTTCGTTAACCGTCATCCCCGGTTTGATTGAGATGCACACGCACCAGTCACCCGTCACCCACCGTATCTGGCTCGCATATGGAGTAACAACGGTCCGCGAGCCAGTAACCAATGCATACCAGGCAGTCGAGATACGTGAGGCGATCGCTGCAGGTGTGCGGCCGGGACCGCGCGAGTTTTTCACTGGTGAAAGTTTTGACGGGAGTCGGATTTACTACTCGAGTTCGATGGCTCTCGACGCTGGCGCCGAAATCGATTTGCAGTTGGAACGAGCTAACCTTCTTGGCTACGACCTGGTCAAGACCTACGTTCGGCTGCCAGACGTGGTGCAGAAGCGGGTAGTGGCAGGAGCCCATCGATACGGAATCCCCGTGACTTCACATGAGTTGTATCCGGCTATGACCTATGGCGCCGACGGTGTTGAGCACATTCGTGGGACCAGTCGACGCGGGTACTCTCCAAAGGTCAGCCAGCTCAACCGAAGCTACCAAGATGTGATCGATTTGCTCGCTGCCTCGGGGATGGCGCTCACACCAACCATGGGAATCGCCGATGGTTCACCCGGCGCGGGAGCATTCTGGCTAGTGGTTGCAAGGGACCCATCGCTGCTCAATGATCGACGGTTTCGTGAGCTGTTTCCGGCGACTTTAGTGCATCAAGTCACGGAACAGGCAACTGATTTACGTCAAGATCCACGCCGACAAAACGCTATGGTCACAGAACTCATCATGCCTTACGGTGACACCCTTCGTCGCATTATCGCGAGTGGAGGCAAGGTTGTTGCCGGAACTGATTCGCCGATCATCCCGCCCGGCATTAGCCTGCATACCGAGATCCAGAACTTTGTTGAAGGTGGACTGACTCCATTCCAAGCTCTCCAAACCGCAACAGTATGGGCGGCGGAGGCCTTGGGAGCGGGAGAAGATCTAGGAACCATTGAGCCGGGCAAGTTAGCAGATCTCGTGATCATCAAAGGGGACCCTTTGAGCGACATCCGAGCAACGTGGAACATCCACACCGTGATCAAAAATGGCGAGACATATCCACTTGATGACCTATTGCGTTGAGATTTCGAATGGTTGCGTTCCAAGCCTCCTCCCAACTTGAAACCGCAGGACGATATTCCAGGCACCTAATGCTATGAGAACGTCATTCCAGGTTGTCGTGGCGGAGCCTTTACCAGAATGGGTCCGTGGCTTTTATACATCCGAGTTGCTTCCCAACAACTTCAGCTTGCATTGGCTGGATGAAGGTAGCGGCACCCAGGGCCTAGAGGCAATCGGCGGCGCGGACGTGATTGTGACCGGGAGACAACGAATAACGGCAGCGATGATAAATGCAGCAGGCCCCATCCTTAAACTCATTCAGGTACAGGGGCGCGCCCCGTGGGCGGTTGACCTCGAAGCCGCAGTCGAAGCTAAAGTGCCAGTTTCATTCATGCCCCATCGAGGCGCTATTGCAGTTGCTGAACATACGATGGCACTCGCGTTAGGTGTCTACCGGAAGCTGGTTCCGGGCCATTTACAGACTGCCTCAGCGGCCTACAAGGATCTCGGCGTGGAACCTGTGTTGACCGATGAACGCACGATCGCTTTTAACTGGATGCGGTTCGACGACTTGAGCGAACTCTACGGTAAGGTGCTCGGCCTGGTGGGCCTCGGCGATATAGGGCTGGAGGTTGCACGTCGAGCACGATCTTTCGGTATGGAAGTTCTGTACACGAAACGCACGCCGATCCCTCCTGAATTCGAGAAAACCCTGCGGCTCAGCCACGTCTCTCTCGAAGACATCGTCTCCCAGTCGGATATCCTTAGCCTGCACGCACCTCATACGCCCCAAACTGACGGCATTATCGGAGCGAGTCAACTGGCTTTAATGAAGCCAACTGCGGTCCTTATCAACACATCACGCGGCGGACTCATCGACGAAGACGCGCTTGCTACCTGTCTAGGTAAGCGAAGTATCGCCGGTGCCGGTCTCGACGTATTCAGAATGGAGCCTCTTCCCACAGGTCATCCGTTCATGGATCTGGACAACGTACTGTTAGCCCCGCATGTTGGCGGTGGCGGAGGAGGGGGCCAGAAAGGTATGGCAAGCGACGTGATAACTAACATCGCCCGAGTCGCGAAAGGTCTCCAGGCGGAGCACCTGTTTGAGCCAACAGATCGTGCGGTGTGGTTGTGATCAATGATCCGATCCTGTTGTTAACGTTCATGTTTGCCGTGGTGGCATTTACCCGCTGGTTGGAAGGCCGGGTTCTCTTTATTGAGAAAATTAGCTCCGCCGTAGTGTGCACATTGCTTGGCATCACACTCGCGAATTTGGGGATCATCCCGTTTACTTCACCGACACAAGATGCGGTGTACGAATTCGCTGTCCCCTATGCCATCGTGCTTATCATCCTGGGCTCGGACCTCAAGCAGCTTACGGGAGCCGGACGCCCGATGATCTTGGCGTACCTATTTGCTGGCGCGGGGAGTTTCGTAGGGGGAGCAATCGCTGGCGTAGTCCTTTCTGGTTGGATTGGACCTGAAACATGGAAGCTTAGCGGCGCGTTTTCGGGCGCATTCGCTGGCGGCGGGATGAATTTTGCTGCAGTTGGCCGAGGCCTGGAGATCGATCCCGGCACATTTGCGGCCGCGGCCGTCGCTGACAACCTATCAACGGTTCCCTACCTGCTCACCCAAGTTGCTCTCGTGTCAGTCCTCGCTCCGATTTTCGCGCGCAGATTAGCGCATACACTAGGCACCTCAGGAGTGGAAACGTCCGACACGACCAACCAGCCGCAGGCGGCCGAAGAAGCTGACGCCGGTGCGATAGATAAAGTCCGCCGTGGGTGGGTTGAAACCACCATGAGTATTACTGACATCTCGATACTCGGTGCTTTGCCGTTGCTAGCCCTCTGGATAGCCCGGCAACTAGCCACACAGCTACCGGCGATCCCAGAGGTTTTGTGGCTAACGACGTTCGCGATGGTGATCGCTCAGTTACCAATCATCAAGCGACTGCGCGGAGCAGCGGTGGTGTCGTACTTCGCCTTACACGTTTTCTTCATCGTCCTAGGCTCCTCGTCGATGCTCTCTGAAGTAGTTAAGGCGGGGGTTCCTATCTTCACTCTGATGATCGCAATCCTTTTGGTGCACATGATAGTGGCCTATGGCCTAGGCTGGCTGGCCCGAATAGACCTGGCTACCGTATCGGTAGCCAGCCAAGCGGCAATCGGCGGGCCAGGATCGGCGTTAGCTCTATCGATGGCAATGAAGTGGAACCAGTTGGTAACCCCGGGGGTCATCGTGGGCATCTTCGGTTATGCGCTCGGCAACTACCTTGGTTTCGCCTGTGCCTGGCTCGTGGCTACGTTGGTTTGAGGAAGAGCCTAGAGGGAACCGACGCCGTGGTTACTGGGGCCGGCAGAGGACTCGGACGCAGCGTTGCTCTCGCCCTGGCCGCAGACGGGGCTCGAGTGTGGGCCTGCGACCGCACCACCAAAGAGCTAGATGAAACTGCCGCAGCAATCGAGCAAGCTGGTGGCCAGGTGCAAACACTGCGTTTCGATCTGGCAGAAATATCTGCATGCCATGAGCTAATTACGGAGGTCACAACCACGGCAGTACATCTACAAGTATTAGTCAATGCCGCTGCGGTACTGAAGGAGGCTAAGGTTGTCAAAACGAGCTTCGAGGACTGGGCGTCTACACTGGCAATCAACCTCACAGCGCCTTTTGTGCTCACGCAAGGCTTTCTCCCTAGCCTGCTTGAGAAGGGGGGCTCGGTAATCAACGTGTCATCGCGCGCTGGCATCGAACCTTTTCCGAGCGAAGCTGCCTATTGTGCCTCCAAATACGGCCTGGAAGCGCTCACTAAGTGCCTAGCCCTGGAGTTCGATACACTGCCACTTAGCGCTAACACGATCACACCAGGCCTGCGCATAAAACCAACCGGGCTGACCGAAAGAGAAGCCGCCGAAGCCGCACCGAAACAACAGCAGCAATGGTCCGACCCGCTCGAACTGGCGCCAGCGTTCACGTTTCTTGCCCGACTTACAGGGGAAGTCCAGGGACTTCGCTTCAATGGCGAACGACTGTCAGCAGCACTGAACGAAGAAGGGGTGAATAGTGTCTTGGCCCGTATTACAGAGCTAGCCGAATGAGCGATTACACAGCATCAAGTACAAAGCGCGCTTTGGCAAAGCGCACTACCGTGCATAGTGGAACTTCCGTAGCATCTCTCGAGACACGTGCAGAGCCACTAGATGCAGAACTTCTCGAAGACTTACGCGACCATCTGCTCGCTGGCGAGACGCATTACACCACCAGGCCTGGTGTCCTTGAACTACGTCAGCAGCTCGCCCAACGAATCACTATAACTGGCGGGCCAGAATACGACGCAGAACGAGAGACCATCATTACGGCCGGTGAAGGAGAAGCACTTTTTGCCACCCTTCTGGGATTGGGCTTGTCGGAAGGTTCTCGAGTCTCTGCGGATGATGACGGTGGGCGACACTCGAAGCTTTTCGCCATTCTTGGGATACAAGTCGTGCAGCCAGCGGATGCAAACATGGCCCCTCCCTTACTTGAATACTCTGAGCTAGCTACTGACGAAACTGATGCAGATACTACAAGCAGGGACCAACTCCTCCAGGAAGCCAGGGAGGGTGACACACCCTATCAAACAGACGAAAAAATGAAGTGCATCGTCAATGTCAGCAGCTTAGCGTTCGGTGATTCCACTTTTGGCTGGCCTACTGTGGGTCCACACACCGTTGTCATTGGAAACTTTGATGGACTTGCCGGAATCAGTTCATTTCGACTTGGCTATGTCGTTGGTCCGAAGGCTTTAGTCAAGAAGATCATGAAATGGAAGCAAGCCTTTTCCATCTGCACAGCAGCACCTTCGCAGCGTGCCGCCATCTGGACACTCAACCAAAAAGGTTGCTGCAAGCAATGAAAAATCGTGTGGTGTCATCCGGCGAAAAGGCAACCTCGCTGCGCTACAACCTCATGGAACTTGCCGCCGAAAAGAATGATGTTATCTCGCTCGGTCGCGGGGACCCTGACCTTGATACACCTGCTGAAATCATTGAGGGGACTTGGCGTCGGATGCAGACAACACCTTCTTCCATCCCCGTCCGCGGACTTCTCGAACTGCGTCGCAGCGTCGCCAACCATTATCAGATTACGAAAGGCTTGGACTTCGACCCGGAGCAGGAAATCATCATTACCAATGGTGGCCAAGAGGGCTTGTTCCTGACCATGCTAGCTCTTGTAAATCCCGGCGATAGTGTAGCGACGCCTGACCCACGCTATTCGTCATACGACCAAGCGATCGGCGCTGCCGGTGGAAGTATCGTCGAAATTCCTACTGGAAAAGACCTGCGCTTTGAACTTGATGCGGATGACCTTCGCCAAGGTATTCAGGGTGCCAAAATTCTCGTGCTCGTGAACCCAAGCAACCCGACGGGAGCACTTGTACGCCCGGATGGCGTACAACGCATAGCTGAAGCAGCGCGTGATCTGGATATCGTGGTGGTTTCCGATGAGATTTACGAAGAAGTTGTCTACGACAATCAACGACTATTATCGACTGTCGCCTGCGACGGAATGCGGGAACGTACAGTGACTTTGTCGGGTTTCTCAAAGGCGTATGCGATGACAGGCTTTCGCGTTGGGTATCTGGTCGGGGACCCAGCCTTCATTGACGCAGTAGAACGGATCAAGGCAGCGACATCTGGCCCCTGCCCACTGCTGTCCCAGAACGCAGCACTTACTGCTCTGGAAGAAGCACCGCATGTTCCTGCGGAATTCCGTACGATCTATCAACGAAGGCGCGATTGTATGACTGCCGGCCTCGACGCCATGGGGATTTCCTATGGGCACCCGGGCGGCGGACTATTCATGTGGGCAGATATTTCACCCTTTGGTGTTCCCGCCGAAGAATTTTGCTTGGATGTCCTACGTCAGACCGGTGTGTTGATGTTCCCTGGAAAATCATTTGGGCAAAAGTGGGAGTACTTCGTGCGTATCTCCTTACTGGCCAAGGAGGCCAAGATTACTGAGGCACTCGAACGCGTGGGAGACCATATTGAGAAGCTCCGCGCAGGCACGAGATGAAACGGGAACTTTTGATTCAGGGCGGCACCCTGGTAACAGCCTCGGAGTCGACACGTGCTGACCTATTGGTCCGTGATGGCAAAATTGCATCGATCGGATCCCTGCTACCAAATACCAGCACGGTAATCGACGCGCGTGGGCAATTGGTGATGCCTGGCGGTATAGATTCTCACGTCCACTTGCAACACCCTATTGATCGTCTATCGATCGAAACAGCCGATGACTTCCACACTGGGACAGTCGCGGCTGCATGTGGTGGAGTCACGTCGATTGTCGACTTTGCGCTGCAGCGCCATGGTGAGACCCTGCGTCAAGCCGTGCGCAGACGGCTCAGAGATGCCAATGATAAACCGGTGATCGACTACGGATTTCACATCATCGTTACAGATGTGCGGGATGATGTGCTTGAAGAGATACCCGCTCTGATAGAAGAAGGGTTCCCCTCGTACAAGATCTACATGACCTATGCGGACAAGGTCGTGCACGACGACGCCCTGTTGCGCTTACTTGAAGTAACAGCAGCGAACGATGGCCTTGCCTACCTGCACTGTGAAAACGACTGCGCGGTGAACCATCTTATTCATGGCTTCATCTCTAGCGGAAAGACGGGGCCTGAATTTCACCCGCAAAGTCGCCCTCCCTTGGTCGAAGGGGAGGCTACGCACCGGGCTCTGGTGCTCGGGGAATTGGCTGACGCCCCGCTCTGTATCGCACACGTCACCTCCTCAGATGCGCTACGACACGTTCAAAAGGCTCGAGCTCGAGGCTTACCTGTAGTATGCGAGACCTGTCCGCAATACCTCGTATTGACGGACAATGAGTACAATCCCGAGCGTGGTTTCGAAGCCGCCAAGTTTGTCTGTAGTCCGCCGTTACGTGGCGCCGAACACCACGAGGTGCTGTGGGAAGGCCTCGCTGACGGTTCGATTCAGCAGGTTGCTTCCGATCACGCACCGTTCCGCTTTACGGGCCAGAAGGAACAAGGGCGCGGCAATTTCACTCGAATTCCTAACGGTCTGCCCGGCATCGAGACACGCTTAGCGTTAATTTACACTGAGGGTGTGAAAACCGGACGGCTAACCCAAGAGGAATTTGTGGCGCTTGTTTCGACCCAACCAGCTCGGATCTTTGGTATGTATCCGAAAAAGGGTTCATTGCAAGTTGGTGCGGATGCAGACTTGATACTGATCGACCCACAGAGAGCAATACAAATCACCCACGAAAAGCTTCACTCTAACGTAGACTACAGCCCCTTCTCGGGGATGCTCCTATACGGTATGCCGACGCTGACATTGTCACGTGGCGAGGTAATTAATCGCGACGGGGTTTTCAATGCGACGGCTGGGCGAGGTGAGTTCATAGCACGAGACACGTGCGACCGGACAAGGCTACCCTGAAGCCCCCGACAACAGGTCATCGCGAGTTTCGTCGATAATTCCAAAGAAACAGCACCACTCACCTGCGGATACGGACGGCCGAGACCGCAGACCGAATACAACACCATCGCAAGGCGCCCTTACTTCGGCGGCAACCATGCCATGCAGGTTATAGATTTGCCCCAGCAAGGTATTTGCATCGATCGGCTCTTCGAAGCGAAGGTCAGCGTTGCCAACGAACATTCCCGAAGCTGGCGCCAATAACGCCTTCTGGTGCCCCATCCGCCAAGCGCGAGCATACTGCGCTTCTCCTTCGATCATCCCGTAGTGACGCAGCACATTTACGTAACTACCGGCGAGATCGGCAGCAACAATGTGGAAATCATTGGTCAGGCTGCGGCAGTTACCACCCAGTTCGATAGTGATTCCAGCTTTCCCGAGTTCGGCGATTTTTGACGATGGGTTGGCCGCACCGGTAGGGGCGCGAAATACCAAATCCCATTGTGACCCCATCGCTCCGGCCAGCTCGAGGCTCTGAGGGTTGTCGGCAGCGAAAATCATGTGTGCTAAATAAGAGTGATCACCCCCTGAATGGATTGCAATCTGGAGGTCGCAAATCGGCTCCATGGCCATCCAGTGAGCCCAGGCAGTACGTTCGGTTGGGTAGCCTTCCGCGCTTCCTGGATAGATCCGATTCATGTCATAGGAAAAGGTGTCCGCCGGGTTGCCACGAGTACCGGCAGCGAATGCCGGCACGTTGATCGCCGGCACGCCAACTATCGTGCCGTTTAACTGTCCAGGGTCGATCAATTCCAGCAGCTGGAATATGGAGAAAGCACCTTCTGGTTCGTCGCCATGCGTTGCTCCATTGAGCCACAACACCGGCCCATCCTGGGCGCCACGACACACGATGATCGGGATATCGGCGGTCCCACCACGGAGATCTATATCCACTGGAATCCCGCCACGACTTACGCTGCCACGTTCGGCCGAGACGCTTCCAATGTGAAGGAGGTCAGTCACTTTCATTTCTCCAATGACCCCGCCGCGCTTGCAACAGGAAATGTAACGCCGAGTTCAACGGACAGATCACGAAGTCGCTTAACCGTTTCTAGGTCGATGGGAATACCATGTTCGAGTCTTTCACGAGCCCGTCTTTGCTCAGCCGCACCCGGAAGCATCACCGGGTGATCCACATCAATTGGTGGTACAGACAGAACCTCTTCAACGAATTCATCGAGACGCGCATAAAAACCTGAACGCTGCAGGAACGCTTCTGGATCGATAGCGATCATAACGTGGCCTACGCCATAGTTAGTATCTTCCTGAAACACAGATCCACCAAACAGTGCGCCCGTCATCACGCCACACAGCACATCGGTTACTAGGCTCAGGCCGTAACCCTTATGTTCACCGATTGGTAGTAACGAACCTTCCATGGCACTACCAGGGTCAGTGGTACGCGTACCGTCGGTCGTCAACGCCCAGTTATCAGGCATTGGCACACCGGCACGCTCGAACCATCGCATCATTCCCTTCCCGGATTGGGTAAGGGCCATATCGAGCAGAATCGGATCGTTCCCTTTAGACCGTGGAATCGCAATCCCCCAGGGGTTAGTCCCAAGAACTGGGTGCATCGCGCCCCACGGCGCCATCTCCGCACCAGCGTTAGTCTGAGCGATCCCTATCAGATCGTTCCGGGCTGCAAGCATCGCATGGTATCCAGCAATGCCGAAGTGGTTACTGTTGCACACTCCGACCATCCCAATGCCACTCTTTTTTGCTTTCTGGATCGCACCGGACATGGCACGCTGCCCAGCAACGTAACCAAACCCCTTGGCAGCATCGAGCAAGGCGGTGGCAGCGTTATCCCGCACGTATTCCATTGCCACACCTGGAACAATGCCCCCGTTGCCCACCCTTCGAGCGTAGCGAAACAACTTTTCGAGACCCTGGTGCTGCCCTGGGTGCCACCAACAGCTGGCGGTAATTAGCCCATCGGCTACGATGCAGCGTTCTTCCGTAGAAGCACCCATCGCCGCCAGCATGGACTCAACATACGAGCGTAAGACACTTTCTGGATAGCACACGACCTCTACCCGACCATCTAGATCGTAGGCGATAAACCTTGCTCCCCTGCGTCAATCCGCCGCGTACGGTTGCACGAGTTCGACAGTGATGCCTGCCAGTTGATCCGGATAGACAGTCGCAGAACGACCTTCTTCGCTTTCGGCAATACCGCCACCATAAAATGGCAAGCCAAGCTGGGAGAGACGTTTCACGTCGGCATCGAGATCATTGGTTTGCAGCGACAAGTGATCGAGTCCCTCACCTTGTTGGCGTAAGAATTCGCCTGCTGGCGACTCGTCCTGGTCATGGACCAGGTGGAGCCAGCACTCATTGTTGAAGGGTATGCGGGCCTCGCACAAAGCACCGGAGCCAGCTCCCGTGGAATCATCCATCTGGATATCGCGGGCCTCTAATCCAAAGAGATGTTCGAAGCGCTCGCAGCTATGCCGCACGTCGTTCACTGCCAAGCCGAGGTGTTGGAGACCAACAATCTTAAGCGTTTCACTGATCGGTTTACCGAGCGCCTCAGCAGGGTATACCCAACTCGTTTCATTCTCCTGAATAAGCTCTACCGTCAGGCCGGGAAGTTGGTCGGGGAAAACAAACGCTTCATAACCATCGTTGGCCGGGAATATCCGGTCCTCAAAGATCGGCACACCAATCTCTCGAAGATGCATTACATCACCCTCGATATCGTCGGTTTCAATGGCAATGTGTTCAAGTCCCTCCCCACGCTGGTGCAGGAATTTGTTGACACGAGCTCGCTCGTCCCAGTTTTGCACCAAGTGCAACCAGCACTCATTGCCGAGCAATATGCGAGCATCGTATTGCATGCCCTTGCCCTGGTCGTCACGGAAATCGCAAGACTTTAGCCCATACAAAACCTCGAAACGCTCACACGTATCCTTCAGATTCTTCACGACGATACCAATGTGCTGGAGACGTAGAAGAGACATGTTTAAGTTCCGGGATAACTGAAACGAAAAGAAATTATAGAGTATTAGCGTTGTTCCAACTCTTATTAACATTTGGAGGTTGTCTTGAACCTTGTCGCAAGAGTATTCGTCTTTGGTTTCTTGAGTTTCCTGTTTACAACACCCGTTGTCGCCCAGGAGCGTCTCAGTGCAATTCGCGCCGCGCGCTTGATTGACGGCAGCGGAGCCCCACCGATCAACGACCCCGTCGTATTAGTACGCGGTGACACAATCATGGCGGTCGGCACTGCCGCGGACGTATCGATTCCATCCAGCGCTCAAATCATAGACCTAGGGGACTTCACCATCCTTCCCGGTCTCATCGACTGCCATGTTCACATCACCGGCACGCCGGGCGATGGCGGTGACACGCAAGCGTTACGTGAAACGGAAGGACATGGCGCCATTCATGGGGTGGTGAATGCCAAAATCACCCTAGAGACTGGTTTCACTACCATCCGTAATACTGGTTCTAATAGCTACGGCGATGTCGCGGTGCGTGACATGATCAACGCTGGTGTGATTCCTGGCCCACGCATCTACGTAGCCACTCGTGGCCTCGGAATCACTGGGGGGCACGCAGACATTAACGGCTGGAGCCCACATGTCGACCTTCCCGGATACGCTGAGATCGCTGATGGGGTCGACGAGGTTCGCAAGGCGGTGCGCCGCCAGGTCAAGTACGGTGCCGACCTAATCAAAGTTACAGCTACCGGCGGCGTTCTATCTGCAGGCGATGCGGTTGGGGCGCAACAGTACAGCTTCGAGGAACTCGTCGCCATCGTAGAGGAAGCAAATAGAGCAGGAATAAAAGTTGCGGCACATGCCCATGGGGCATCAGGCATTGTCGATGCTTCTAATGCTGGTGTCGCGTCAATCGAGCACGGCAGCCTTGTCGATGACGATGGCATCGCGGCGATGAAAGCCAACGGCACGTTCATGGTGCCAACGCTCTACGCGTTAGATTTCATTATTGATGAAGGGGCAGAAAATGGTGTGCCACAGTACGGCATTGACAAAGCCATTGCCATCGCCACCGATCAGCGTAGACAACTACGTCGTGCATACCAAGAGGGCGTGCGTTTCGCCTATGGCACTGACGCTGCGGTTTTTCCTCACGGTCGTAACGCCAGAGACTTCGGCATCTTGGTTGAAGAACTTGGTGTACCGCCACTTGAGGCCATAAAAATGGCCACCGCTGATGCCGCCGAACTCATTGGAATCGAAAGCCAGGTCGGTACATTGGTGGCCAACAAGTGGGCCGACTTGATTGCCGTCGAGGGCAACCCTCTCGAAGACATCCGTGTTCTCGAGGATGGGGTGCGCTTTGTAATGAAGGGTGGTGTTGTGTACAAGGACAATCGTTAAAAAATTCGCTCAGGAGTTAGAAGGCTCGGTTGAAATGAGCTTCATACTGCAAACTAGAGTCAAAAACTGATACGCAGGTTTAACTTGTTTTATAAGTTTTACTTACTCTTGATCGTTGTTTCCTTCTAAGCAAGTGGCTGGCCTGACGCCGTGCCAAAGGAGTGTTTCGCCAGCACCTCCAAGAAATCCCGAGGCCAGTGCCTGTCCGACGTAATGCTGGGCACCTCGAACAGATTCATAAACGCTCAAGCCACTAGCCAGCCCCGCAGCCAGGGCAGCTGAGAAGGCACAACCCGTTCCGTGGCCCCCACCCTCTGAATAACATGTCGCATGGAGCTCGTGCACCTGAGCACCGTCGCAAAGGACGTCGATCAGTGGGCCATCAGTACCTAGATGACCACCAGTAACTACTGCGCTATCCGCACCCATCGCGCAAAGGCACTCTGCCGCCCTTACCATCTGTTCAAGGCTCTCAACAGGCTCGCCAACCAATATCGCTGCTTCAGCGGCGTTCGGCGTAACACAACGAGCGTGGGGTAACAACGACTCTGATAAAACAGAGATTCCTTCGTCATCAAGCAATCGTGTGCCGTTTGTCGCGACGAACACTGGATCTATGACTAGATTTGGAAACATGTGGCGCTCGAAGGCGGCGGCGACAATGGAAACGGTAGCTGCGTCGACAAGCATCCCGGTTTTAACCGCATCGATGCAAAGATCGGCAGCAACAGAGTCAATTTGTGCGTCGACGATCACGGCATTGACCGGTTCGATGGTGAGTACCTCACGACTGTTCTGTGCCGTCACCGCAGCAACGACAGATGCCCCATACAAGTCGAACGCCTGAAAAACCTTGAGGTCAGCTTGAATCCCTGCGCCTCCACCGGAATCGGAGCCTGCTATTGTGACTGCGCATCGCACCCTAGTTGTCATATCATTATTGTTACAAGTTCGGCCGGTGCGCGCGCTTCGTTTTTCTGACATCCCAAGATTCCGGTGACAAATTCATGATTTTTCGTACAGCTACCAGCTCAATTGTCCTGGCGCTGTGCGCCACAATGACGTTTGCCACCCTAGCAGAGCAAAATACCGCTGACACACAACAGGCCATAGCCGAAGAGCGTCTCAGCGTCATCGTCCAAGCTGTTCAGAAAATCTCCCCTTCCGTGGCTTCGGTAGTTGTCTCCGGCATACAACGAGTGCCTATTTTCAACGATCCATTCTACCGTGACTTCTTTGGTTTAGGTCCGGCTACAACGCGTCGCTTCACGGTGCAATCAGGCTCCGCGGTGATGATTTCGTCGACGGGAGAATTCCTCACCAACCAACACGTCGTTGGTGGGGCAGACACAATCAGGCTGCTACTCCCGAATGGTGAATCGCGCTTGGCCGAGGTGATCGGCACGAGCCCGGAACTTGACGTAGCGCTGCTGCAATGCAGCCCGGAAGGGATGGAGCCGGCACAACTAGGCGCCGCTAAAGACCTGCTTGTTGGTGAATGGCTAATCGCCGTTGGATACCCTGTGGGCGGTCGAGGCATCACCGAGGAGAGTCGGTTCCGCCCAACGGTCACGGTCGGGGTGGTATCGGCACTTGAAAGGTCTTTTGTCCCTTCGACGCGCCAGCAGACAAGATCGTCACTATTCTATCCGGACATGATCCAGACCGATGCCGCCATCAATCCCGGTAACAGCGGGGGGCCGCTGGCCAACGCCTCAGGGGAGGTCGTCGGTATCAACACGTTTATCCTCAGTGACACCGGTGGGTCTCAAGGGCTCGGCTTCGCCATTCCAATCGAGCGGGCGTTGAAAGCTGCAGATGAGCTACGCGTCTATGGGCGAGTCCGGCGTGTCAACTTTTCTGGCCTCCAGTTTTACCGGAGCATAAGCGATGAAAAAGCCGCCTCGATCGGGCTGGAAGAAGGGCAGGGGCTGATGGTGGCCGACCCAGGAATTGCCGGCGAAGCAGGCCTGCGACGGGATGATGTAATCCTTGATGTGGATCACAAGCCAGTCCGCAACTTTGATGATGCGCAGCTGACGCTCGTGCCGCGCTTCGTGGGTGACCAAGTTACCCTGGGTGTATGGCGAAACGAGCGCCGGATCGAGCTCCAACTGGTCTTGACCGAGGCACAGGAGCAGTGATGAGCGATCCGAACCAGCCAAAGCTGGACCTTGAGCGCCTTGATTCCCTACAGAAGCTGGAACGACTCACTGAAACAATGAGCGACCGGTCCGCCGGTGAATGGTTCCAGGCCGACCTTGAAGAGGCACGGATCTTGGCTCAAAACGACCCTCGATTTACGTCATTAGCCATCGGCCTTCAGGCCGAAACACTCGGGGACCGCCTCGATGCAATCAATCAATTCTTTGACCAGATACCTGCGGTTGAACTGGCAGCGTTAGTCCTTCCACCGAACCTCAGTCAATTACGAGCGATTTATTTGAGCTCGCGCCCCTGAGTACTGTCGCCTGATGTCTCAGTGTCGAGCAAAACGCTGGGATGGATCAGTACTGAGTCCCAGGGCAGAAATCTTTTATTGCTGAATCTAGCGCCAGGCTAGGTGTCTCGGCCGGCTTGAGCTTTTCCATTTGCTTGCCGGAGCTAGACAAGAAGCTTAGAAGGCAATTTGCTTGCAACTCGTCGATCAGAGGCTTGTGTTCTTGTCCCGTGCTATCTAGAACGGACAGTTAACCTCCATTGATCTCGCGAATGCGCTCGTGCGCGTCTTCTACAAGTTCGCAGTCCGGATACTCGTTAGTGACGCGTTTGTAATACAAAACTGCGTTTTCGAATTGCCCTCCCTCTTTGTATGCGTCTCCCATCGTAAATAACAGGTCGCATTTGAGGGTCGTTTCAGGAAATGACTCTAGAGCGAAATTCACCCGGTCAATCGCCGCATCCCAATCCTCCTCGCGACTGGCTTGCCAGCGGGCTACTTGGAGTTCGTGGGAAGCCAAACTGTCGACAGCTTTATTTCGTTCCTCAACGACAGTGGCGTGCAAGGGGCTATCCGGATAATTATCGAGGAATTGATCCAAGGCAGCTATGGCGCTCCGGGTGGGAGCTTGATCACGATCCGGGGTCCGCATTTGCTTCACATAAGTCATCCCGATCATGTATTGAGCGTAATCGACAAATTTATGGGACGGGTGATAGGTCAGGAACCCCTGAAACGAATCCACCGCCATGATTAGACTCTCGACCCTGCCCTGCTCGTAGTAGGCACGGCCGAGCCCAAGTCGCGCTTCGGCCAAGTACGGGCTGGATGGATAGTTACGCAAAAGGGTATCCAAGGAGGCGATCGCGTCTTTCCAATCCTCCTCGACTAACGCATCCTGCCCTTGTTCGAAAAGCGGTGTCCCGGTCGGATCAGCGGTCAGCATTGCGGCGCCGCCCCCACATCCAGTGGAAACGAACACGAGAGAGAGACCACACAGGAAAATTACCCAGAAAGATGACCAAGACGAACGCATGTCAGAATCCAAATTCCCCGGACGCCAATGATTCCCAGTGCTTGGCAATTCCATTTTCTAATGACATCTTAGGGGTGAAATCGAGCGCGGCTTTCGCAAGACCGCAGTCCGCCTCGGTCGACCGGACGTCACCCGGCTGAGCCTCTTCGCGTTCAACCTGCAAATGGACACCGGAAACCGCTTCGATCAAAGCGATCAGCTCATTGACCGTCACACAGCTACCACCTCCAATATTGTATACGCCACCCAGCTGGCCCGTCACGGCAGCACGATAGGTGCCATCGACAATATCGCCGACGTATGTGAAATCCCGACTCTGGTCGCCATCACCAAATACTCGGATGGGCGTACCATCCCTGGCTGCCTGCAAAAATCGTTGGATAGCCATGTCCGGTCTCTGGCGCGGTCCGTAGGCTGTGAAGTACCGCACACATACAGTCGGCACGCCGAAGTTTCTGTGATACAAGCGCACCAGGTTCTCAGCCGCTAGCTTGGTGACCCCATAAGGTGAGTAGGGAGAAGTCGAGGAGTCCTCCCGCATCGGCAGCTCGCTAGTCTCACCGTACACGGAAGATGATGAAGCGTAGGTGAATCGCTGTGTGCGGGCTCTCTTACAAGCCTCAAGCAATACCTGGGTGGACATAACGTTGTGCGTCAGATAATCAGCAAAAGTCTGTCCCCACGAAGAACGCACACCAGGTAACGCGGCGAGATGAAACACGCGATCGACACCCTCTAGTAACCAGCTTAAGTCGGCGTCAAGGATCGCCACTTCAATAAATTCGAATCTAGCTTCTCCGGCGAGTCGAGTGAGATGTCCCTCCTTGAGCTGCCGATCGTAGTTTCCGAGGAAGCAATCAAGGCCGACAACGCTATCACCACGACGAACGAGATCTTCACACAGGTGAGAACCGATAAAACCTGCCGCCCCAGTCACCAGCGTTTTCATGACTGATTAACTCCAGGAATCATCAAACGGCATTTAGTGTGCCGCATCGCACTCAAAGGCCCGCGCGGGCATTGGTAAGAAGATGCTCGGCAGCTTGCAGTGGATCCTCCGACCCATACACCGACGAACCAGCCACCAGTATGTCAGCCCCAGCCCGAACGATGTCACCTGCGTTACTAGCATCCACGCCACCGTCGATCTCGAGTTGGACCGGCGCAAGTCCCTTTTCGTCGAGCCGGGTCCGCAGAGCAGCAAGCTTCTCCAAGCTCGACACCAAGAAACTCTGGCCACCAAAGCCGGGGTTCACCGACATCACAAGAACGAAATCGGCATCGTTGAGTACATATTCGAGCCCATCTGGATAAGTACCAGGGTTGAGGGCTATGCCAGCACGCGCGCCTGACTCTCGGATACAACTCAATGTTCGCTCAAGGTGTGGAGCCGTTTCGTAATGAACACTAATCCAGTCAGCCCCAGCATCCCGGTATGGACCGATCCAGTCGTCGGGATTTCTGACCATCAGATGAACATCAAAAATCGCGTCGGTATGCTGACGGAGGGCCTCTACAATCATTGGCCCCATGGTTATGTTGGGAACGAAGTCACCGTCCATAACGTCGATGTGAAAGATGTCAACAGCACCGTCAAGGAGCTTTACAGCGCCCCTTAGATCGGCGAAATCCGCCGCCAGTAGGGATGGAGCAAGCTGGATGTTGCGCATTGGGTTCATTGATTCCGGTAAAGTGTGATCGGCTCGCCCGTTAAGATCGGGAAGCCCGGAGACGGGACATGCCGGATGATCGTATCCGACGACAGGCCACGGACCACGGTGCCATGGTTGCGCACACGAACCTGAAACCCAAAACTCTCGAGTTGTACCTGAATTCCCTCGGAACTTCGGTAAGCCAAATCGGGCATGACGTACTTCTTGGGTAGTGATCCAAGAGACACCAGCAAGCGCGCATTCACGATTTCGCCCTCGGGAAGATCAGTCGTAGTTGGCTGTTGGGCAATGACTTGATCCTTAGCAAATCCAGCGGAATAAACGCGGGCGACGTATTCAATCCCCACGTTTTGCTGTTGCAGGGATATCTGAGCGTGCTGCAAGGCGTTGCCGACAGTCATGGGAACAGAGCGGCGCGGTGCCCCTGACGATAGCGTCAACCGAATGCCGCGCTCGCGTTTGATCGCTGTGCCTGCCAACGGGTTCTGCATAAGTACATGCCCGAAGGGGACATTGTCATCCGTCAACCGCTCTGGGTCGATGTCGACGATCAACAAGTTCTGGGCGAGTAAGTCCATAGCCTTGTTGAGTTCCATTCCCTTAACATCCGGAACATCGAATTCTTCGGCGCTCAAGGCCCATTGGACCCCAATATAACCACTTGTGACGAACAGAGTCCCAAGGAAGGCTATCACCAAGCCGATTTTCAGGAGAGACACAATCGTTGGGAGAACTTTGGTCATGGCAATTGGCGAAAAAGTGAGCGGGAAACTTCCATTTATAGCACGCGAAGCCTAGCCCGTCTTGACTAGTAGAGCAGCAAAAAAACCGTCGAGATCGTTGAATAGTGGGTATGTCCGAAAATACCCATCATCGGCGACAAAACTAGCTGTGGCCCCTGGCGGCAGGGGCACTGGAACACGAGTAAGATCGTTTCGAGTAGCGAGAACAGCCTCGACAACTTCCTCGTTTTCCTCTGGCTCGGTAGAACACGTCGAATAGAGTAGCTTGCCGCCAGGAGCCAAAGTCTCGGCAGCATAATAAAGGATTTTGCGTTGAAGCCGAGCAAGTTCCTGTAACCGTTTGATTGTGTTACGCCATTTTAGCTCGGGCCGACGTCGAACCGTGCCCAGCCCGCTACACGGCACATCAACGAGCACCGCCGTGAAACCCCTAGTGATGGGTGTCGGCACAGACATGTCAGCAACCAAGTAATGGATATTCGGAGCAAGCACAGCGATTGCCTCACGGCGAGCCGCCGCAACACGCCAGGGGCTGATGTCACAGGCAACGAGAAGCTCAGGGGCAGAATCTTCAGCAATTTGCAAGGTTTTGCCCCCGCGTCCGGCGCAGGCGTCCAGGAAACGGTCCGATGGTTGAATGGGCAGTAATGTAGCTACCAACTGACTTGCCTCGCCGCGAAGCGTAAAAGCACGCTCTCGTAGTAGAGGTGACGCTGCAGGATTGCCCAAAACAGCCCGTAGCGCCCCGGGAGCATACTTCGCCGCCTCAACTTCGATACCCTCTCCGGCCAGCCTTTCGAGGAGATCCTTCGGGGCAACATAGGGATGGGGTCTCAAGACAAGGGGACTTGGTGACAATGTAGAGGTAAACCAATCAGCAGCAACTTCATCACCGTATTCTTTTCGCCATCGCCCTGCCCACCACTCAGGAACGTCAGCGAATGGAACGGAACGTGTTTGGTCCCAGACCGCTACCCCTGTGTTAGCCGCTGGGGGGCTCCCCTCACGCACGAGCGCACGCAACACAGCGTTGACGAAGCCAGCTGCATCACGAGCATGCGCCTTAACCGCGTTCACGGTTGCATCAACCGCAGCGTGAGAGGGAACGCGATCGAGATACGCTATCTGATAGGTTCCGAGGCGAAGTGCTTCCAACACTGGAGCATCAAGCTGAACTAGCGGACGTTTGCTGTGTGCTGCGATTCGCTGATCGAGGCTCAGCCGGCGACGTAACACACCATATACAAGCTCAGTTGCCAGGCCACGCTCGCGCCGATCCAGTCCGCTCGCCCGCAAGGCGCGATCAAGAACCCTATCACTAGGCATACCACGTTCGACGCGAAGCAAAACACCCAAAGCCGTTTGCCGTGCGTCACTGGAACTCAAGCTAATTCCGGGCTCCACCGCTCACCAACAGCTACCAGTCTGCCTCTCAAAAATTCAGCCGTTGACTGACGACGCCCCCCTGAACGCTGCAATTCAAGGACATCCACAGCATGCCCAGCTGAGCAGGCAACCCGAATAACCGTCTCACCTACCATCAGAACCGTTCCCGGTTGAGCATTCTGCGAACCTCCTTCAGTAGATGCCTCAACCCTCCACAACAGCAATCTTTCATTCCCCCGGAACGTGAAAGTCCCGGGCCAAGGCTGTAGTGCTCGCACGCGCGCATCAATAGAGGAAGCAGGTTGATTCCAGTCAAGTGCTCCATCTTCTTTCTTGAAACTTGGTGCCAGCGTCACGCCTGCTTCCGGTTGAGGTTCCACGTTGACGTTTCCCGAGTCCAACACGCCAAGAGTCTCAACAAGGACCTCAGCACCGATTGAAGCCAACTTCTCAGTTACTACTGGCGTGGTGTCGCGAGGCGTCAGGTTGAGTTCTCGCCGCAACAACATCGGCCCGGTATCGAGCCCTTCGTCCATCAACATAGTAGTGATACCAGTCTGAATGTCTCCCTTGAGAATCGACCACGCAATCGGTGCCGCACCACGATGTCGCGGCAACAAGGATGCATGCACATTCACACAACCTAACGGTGGCATCTCTAGGATTTCTTTGGGAAGGATCAATCCATAGGCGGCCACGACCACAACGTCCGCACCGTAGCCTGCTAGCCGGGCCTGTACCTTGGGATCACGCAGCGTCGTCGGCTGCTCTATCGGCAAGCCTACCGTATCAGCCCATTCCTTAACCGCCGAGCAAGCCGCCTGTTGCCCCCTACCCCGCCGCTTGTCCGGACGCGTTACAACCGCGGTAATTTCATGCAAGGACGCCACGGCACTCAATGTCGGCAGTGCGAACACCGGCGTCCCCATGAACAGGACACGCATAACCTACCAGTCTCCCGCTCTAATCCGTTTAGCAATCTTGCGGCGTGTCAAATCTCGCTTCAAGGGGCTGACATGGTCGATGAACAACACGCCTTCAAGATGGTCAATTTCGTGGTGCAAGCAACGCGCCAACAGTCCTTCTGCTTCGATTGAAACTATATTCCCCTCAATGTCCTTGCCTGAGACCACAATGCGTGCCGGACGCTTAACCTTGAGGGTCACCTCAGGAAACGACAAGCAACCCTCTTCCTCGACACTCTCACCTTCCTCGAACTCCACCTTTGGATTAACTAAGTGGATCAAAGCCTCAGGGTCAAACCCCCCAGACAAGTCAATGACTGTTAGCTTGACGTCCTCGCCGACTTGCGGTGCAGCGAGTCCGATTCCCGCCTCGGCGCGCATAGTCTCGACCATATCATCGGCTAGCTGTCGGAGATCTTCGTCAAAAAATTCGACGGCCTTACACGGCTGTTGAAGGCCAGGGTCGGGGTATTTGACAAGAGTTCGTAAAGCCATAGTTGAAGAATAACGCTCACGAAACATGCTCGCATCCTTCCGCGGTAGCATTGACAGCCCATGCGCATCAAACTCACTGTTTCATACCGTGGCACACTCTATGCTGGGTGGCAGGTACAGCCCGACAAACCTAGCATTCAAGGTGAACTGCAAGCCGTTGTAACGCGTCTCACAGAGACTATGACTAAGGTCACCGGTGCGAGCCGCACTGATGCTGGCGTCCACGCGCTGGGACAAGTTTGTCACTTCGACACATCGCGATCGATCCCAGCAGCAAAATGGATGCGAGCTTTCGAACGGTTATTACCTGATGACATCAGGGTTATCGCATGCGAAGAAGTCAACGGCGACTTTCACGCGCGCTTTGACGCCCAACAGAAAGTCTACCGCTACTACATTGACCCGGCTCCTATCGCCTCACCGTTCCTGTCGTTATTTTCCTGGCACCGGCCCAGACTGACAAATTTTGATGCTATGCATGTGGCTTGTAGGCACCTACGTGGGGAAATCTGCGAGCGAGTGTTCGCGTCTCAAGCAGACGGCAATCAAGACATACGTACGATCGATCATTTTTCGGTGCAGAGAGATAGGCTCGTGGTCTTCACAGTGAAAAGCCGCAGTTTTATGCGTCACGCCATACGGGGTATGGTCGGCAGCCTGCTTGAGGTCGGTTACGGGCGCCGTCAACCAGATGAAATCAGGGCCATGGCGCAAGTTGTGCAGGGACACCCTCAAATGGTCAAAGCACCACCGCAGGGGCTGTTTCTGGTGGACGTCCAATACAATTAAATAATTGACTACGTGATAAACTGAGCTTCTCTGAACGGCTCTTCTCGAAGCCTGGGTACCAGGGGTACCAAATAATCTCTTAGCCTATGGACATCCTCGTCATCAGTGGTGCGGGCTATGTAGCCAGCCACAAAGTACGCAACCATGACATCGAGACAAACCCGTGAACCAACACGCTGGAACTACATCCCCACCGAGCGATTTACTTGAGTATGTCGGCTCAAGTGACAATGCCATTAAGGTAGTGGACAAGATTGATTGGGCCCGGTTACCTCGTCAGATTGCCATCATCATGGATGGCAACGGACGATGGGCCAATCAGCGCAACCTGAATCGGATAGAAGGCCATCAGGCCGGCATTCGCGCTGTACGTGAGGTTGTTGAAACGGCCGCTCGAGCCGACATTGGCGCACTCACTCTTTACGCTTTTTCAGTCGAGAATTGGAAGCGGCCTCAGTCGGAAATCGACGCGCTCATGGAACTATTAAAACAGTACCTCGCAAAGGAGTTGCCGACGCTGCTTAGGCACTCGATCCGATTCAACGCCATCGGTCGACTGGACGGTCTCCCGATAAACGTACAGCGCGATATTGAGGCGGCTACCAAAGCAACCGCGCATAGCACCGGAATGCGTTTTGTCATTGCACTTAACTACGGTGGCCGTTCAGAAATCGTCGACGCCTTACACCATGTACTGACAGACATTGGAAAGGGGAAGGTCAAAGCCACTGAGATCGATGAGCAAAAACTCGTCGAGTACCTCTACACTCATGACCTGCCAGAACTCGACTTGCTGATCCGTACCAGCGGAGAATTGCGCATATCAAATTTTCTTCTTTACCAAATCGCCTACGCAGAAATCTGGGTCACCGATAAGCTATGGCCAGACTTCAGCCGCCTAGACCTGCTTAGGGCGATCGTTGATTTCCAACGCCGGGAACGACGCTACGGAAACGTCGACACCGACAATGCCTAAGACATTCAAGCCTTGATCCGAATTCTGACGAGTATTGTTCTCCTTTTGATCCTCTCGGTTGCCGTTTGGTTACCACCGGAGGCGTTCGTAATTATCCTCGCTGGGTTCCTTGCTCTAGCCTGGATTGAATACGTGAACTTAGCCACATCGGCTGGTGCACCTCCTTTACATGGCTTGGGAGCTTTGTTACCGATTGCCTGCGCTGCGTCGTTCGCTGCCCCGGACCCACGTACGCCAATCGTCATCACCGGGGTCACTCTCCTATTGTCCGCCGGGTTAGGCCTGGCAGGAGCCCGACAGCAGCCAAAGCTCGCAATACGGGGCACGATCGCAACGGTCGGAGGCATCTGCTGGTTGGGTGTCTTACCAGGTTTCTACGTCGCCCTCCGCTACGAACCCCGCGGTGTGGCACTGATTGTCTTGGTGTTTGCGGCCGTAAGCTTGGGCGACATCGCTGCTTACTATGGGGGCAGCCTCTTCGGCCGTCGACCATTGGCACCCAGCTTGTCTCCCGGCAAAACTCTTGAGGGAGCATTGTTTGGACTCGTGGGCAGCTGCATCGGCGGCGTCATAGTGGTTCACTACTGGATCGTTGACACAGCTTGGCCCGTCGGGGTCGCCATTGGGCTACTGTTGGGCACCCTTGGCCAAACCGGGGATTTACTTGAATCTGCGCTCAAACGCGCTGCAGACACAAAAGACTCTTCTAGCATCCTTCCCGGGCACGGTGGTGTCCTGGATCGTCTCGACGCATTGCTGTTCGGCGGAGCAGCACTCTACGCAGCCGTGTATTTCGGGCTCCTCTGATGGCCCGCAAACGTGTCACAGTTCTTGGTTCGACAGGGTCAGTCGGTATGCAGGCCCTTGACGTCGTTGCCCAACACCCCGACCACCTTAAGGTTGCTTCGCTCGCCGCTGGCTCCAACTACGAACTTCTCGCTGATCAGGTCAGGAAGTGGAAACCCTCGGTTGTCTCGTTGGCAACGGAACCTTCAGCTAACGCGTTGCGAAATCTTCTTGATGGAGAGAGCCCGGAGGTTGTTTGGGGAGATACCGGATTGATGCTGGCGACCACCAGCGCCGACACAGATGTTGTCCTAAACGCAGTGGTCGGTGCCGCTGGTCTTGCAGCAACCCATGCCGCACTCTCGCACGGCATCGATGTGGCCCTAGCCAACAAGGAATCGCTCGTAATGGCTGGGGAGCTCATCATGGCAGCAGCGCAAATCAATACAGCCACTGTGCTTCCAGTGGACTCGGAGCCCAACGCTTTACATCAATGTCTGCGCGGAACGGAAGCTGCCACGGTACGACGGCTCGTTTTGACCGCCAGCGGTGGCCCGTTCCTTGGGTGGAGCGGCAAAGACCTCGACCACGTCACCCCCGAACATGCCCTTGAGCACCCAACTTGGAAGATGGGCCCGCGCATCACAATCGACTCCGCTACGCTAATGAACAAAGGTTTCGAGATCATCGAGACTCATTGGCTCTTCGGCGTGCCAACAGAAAATATTGATGTAGTCATTCACCCGCAAAGCGTCGTGCATTCGCTCATCGAGTTGGTTGACGGCTCGATGATTGCTTATGCTGGCCCAACGGACATGCGACTACCGATTCAAGACGCCTTGTCCTACCCGGAACGATGGACGCAGGCGGTTGAACCACTCGACCTGGTCTCAAGCGCCCCGTGGACTTTTGAGCAGGCCGAACCCGAGCGGTATCCAGCACTTGCCCTGGCACGGCACGCCCTGGAAATGGGTGGTACGGCTCCGGCAGTTCTAAATGCTGCCGACGAAGTTGCGGTGGCCGCGTTTCTTGAAGGCCGACTCAGCTTCGCCCGAATCATCCCCTTCGTGGCCAAGGTACTAGAAGGCTGTGATATCACTGACGCCGACACCATCGAGACGATATTAGAAGCCGATGCCACAGCCCGTTCCGAAGCAAAGCGCCACCTCGGAGAATAATCAGAGATAATAAGTAAGAGGCTTCTTAATAATTACTCGGGTGACGGCACCCCCTGTTACAGTTAGCAAACCATGCTCGACATACTCACTAACATACTTTCTCTATTCTTCGTTCTCGGTGTAATGATCTTTGTGCACGAGTTTGGTCATTTCGCTACCGCGAAGTACTTCGGCGTCCGTGTTGACGTCTTTTCCCTAGGCTTTGGCCCCCGATTGTTTGGTTTTCGCCGGGGTGACACTGATTATCGTGTCTGCGCTTTGCCACTCGGCGGTTACGTAAAGATGAAGGGCGAAAACCCGGACGAAGAGATCTGTGGGGAACCTGATGAGTTTTTATCCCGCCCCAAATACCAGCGCTTCTTAGTCTTGCTGAATGGGCCTCTGATGAACGTCGCGCTGGCATTTGTGCTCTTTACGATAGTTTTCACACACGGGATTCAGGTTGAAACTTGGCGTGATGATCCGGTGTTGATTGGGTGGATTGAACCGGGATCCTCCGCAGCTACGACCGAACTGGCGGCCGATGACCTGATCGTTGCCGTGGACGGCGATCCGATGCCAACCTGGCAGGAATTTGAACTCCGAGTGATGATGTCCGGCGGCCAGGAGATCGACCTCACGGTCCAAAACAACACCGGGACAAGGAACATTTCAGTTGTACCGGAGCGAGTCGGTCCGTCCGCTCAGGGGAAGTTAGGGGCCTCACCACACTTCCCCCCCCTCATCGGGTCGTTTGTCGCGGGCAGCCCAGCCGAAGGGTCGGGTCTTGAGACAGGGGACCGTTTCGTTGAGATAAATGGTGCCAAAGTGAGTCATTGGGCAGAACTACTCGATGTTGTCAGTGTCAACCCCGGGACTCCGTTGGACTTCGTCGTTGACCGCGGTGGCACAATGGAAGAATTCACAATCACACCGGCACCCCGCCCCGAGAACCAAGGGGGTGGCGGCGCCTTGGGTGTTTATCGGCTCCAAGAAACTGAGTTGCGTAATTTCAGTGTTGTTGGGGCGATGGGGCAATCAGCCACAGAGATACGGCGGCAGGCGGGGCTAGTTGGAGAGATTCTCGCGCGTCTGTTCACTGGACGCTTGTCGGTTCGCACCATGTCAGGACCGATCGAAATCGCCCGTTACTCAGGCGCGGCAGCTCGCACTTTGGACCCCTTTATGCTCTTCTGGTTCATGGCAGTCGTATCGTTGCAGCTAGGCCTTTTGAACCTAGCGCCGGTTCCAGTGCTCGACGGGGGCCACATCGCGGTGATTCTTTTTGAGGGGATAATCCGGCACGACCTCAGTCTTCAGTTCAAAGAACGGATGATGACAGTAGGCGTCGTTTTGCTCGTGACGTTTATGCTTGTCGTCATTACCTTCGACATCCTCAAAGTAGTGGGCAGCTAAGAACAACCCGCTACTACCTCGCCAATTGAACCGCGCGACCTAATCGCATCGGACGCAGGGAGCCCATAGCGGAACATTGATCGAGGAGCGCCCTGTTTCTATAGCAACTCTTCTTGCGAGAAGAAAAAATTGATTTCAGTAGCCGCCGTCTCCGGCGCATCTGAGCCGTGAACACTATTGGCTTCCAGGCTTTTGGCATACAAAGCACGGATGGTTCCCGCCGCAGCTTCTTCTGGATTGGTGGCACCCATGACCTCACGCAGATAGGCGATAGCGTTGTCGCGCTGAAGCACGAGCGCACAGATCGGTCCAGAGCTCATGAATTCGGTAAGGCTGTCGTAGAACGGACGCTCAGCGTGCACCGCATAGAAGGCGCGGGCATCATCAAGGCTGAGGCGCAACCTCTTGAGACCAACGACTTCGAATCCTTCGGCCTCATAATGGGCAATAATCTTGCCGATCAGGTTCCGACCTGTCGCATCGGGTTTGATCATGGCGAGAGTACGTTCTGCAGGCATGACGCGTCCCTTTCGCAAGACGGTTCTAAGAGTGTGTTAGTGAGTCCTTAGAGATCGAGTTTAGCGATCGAGTCTTTGACTTCAGCAACCGAGTCTTCAAAGGCGATGCGCTCATCATCAGACAGGTCAATTTCAAAAACTTTTTCCATCCCGCCGGCGCCAAGCTGCACGGGAACGCCAACGTAAGCATCCTCGACTCCATACTCGCCCTGTAGAAAGGCAGCGCACGGAAGTACCTCCTTCCGGTCAAGAAGGATAGCTTCGACCATCTGAGCCACCGACCAAGCGGGTGCGAAGTAGGCACTGCCTGTGCCGAGCAAACTAACGATCTCCGCGCCACCGTCGCGGGTACGCTGGACGATACGGTTTACCTGTTCCTCGCTCATCAGTTCGGTGATCGGTACACCGGCAACCGTAGAGTAGCGCGGGAGCGGGACCATTGAGTCACCGTGGCCACCGAGCACGAAGGCATGCGTGTTGGCCACTGAAACACCGAGTTCCATCGCGATAAAGGTACGGAAACGTGCCGAGTCAAGCACGCCAGCCATGCCGATAACACGTTCTCGCGGAAAACCCGACTTCTTGTAGGCTAAGTAGGCCATAACATCGAGTGGATTGGTGACCATGATTATGATCGAGTCGGGTGAATGCTTGGTAACTTCGTCGACGACACCGCCAATGATTTCAGCGTTCTTGAAAAGCAAGTCGTCCCGGCTCATCCCCGGTTTGCGGGCCAGGCCGGCAGTGATCACGATAATGTCAGACCCTTGCGTGTCGACGTAGTTGTTGGTTCCAGTGATCTCAGCGTCGCGGCCCATAAGAGGTGTCGCCTCCATCATGTCAAGCGCCTTGCCCTGTGGCATACGCTCAATGATGTCGGTAAGCACGATGTCAGCCAAACCCTTATTGGCTATGGCCAACCCAGTGGTGGCACCCACGTGTCCGGCGCCGACGACGGTTACTTTTTTACGGCCCATGGTCCTACTCCATGTTGGAAACGATGGCTTCCCCGAACTCTGAGCACTTCAGGGTCGTCGCCCCGTCCATCAGGCGTTCGAGATCATAAGTGACCGTTTTTGCCTGTATGGTGCGCTCGAGAGCATTTTCGATTATTGTGCCGGCCTCTGGCCAGCCCATGTACTTGAACATCATCACTCCAGACAGGATCAACGAACTCGGGTTGACCTTGTCTTGACCGGTGTACTTCGGTGCCGAACCATGCGTCGGCTCAAAAAGGGCAACTTCGTCACCAATATTGGCCCCCGGCGCAATACCAAGACCACCCACCTGTGCCGCAGCCGCATCCGACATGTAATCACCGTTGAGGTTAGGCATTGCGAGAACATCGTACTCATCAGGTCGCGTCAAAACTTGCTGGAACATAGCGTCAGCAATGCGATCCTTAATAAGGATCTTACCTTCGGGAACCTCACCGTTGTAGCGTTCCCAAACTTCATCTTCACTAATCGTAGCGTCGCCGAATTCCGTCGCGGCAAGCTCATACCCCCACTCGCGGAAAGCGCCTTCCGTGTACTTCATAATGTTGCCTTTGTGTACCAAGGTGACACTGTCACGTCCCTCGTCGATGGCGTATTTTATTGCCTTACGGACTAGATTATGGGTTCCCGTGATCGAGATCGGCTTGATACCAATACCAGAATCGGGGCGTATCTTCGCTCCCATCTCACTTGTAAGAAAATCGATGACCTTCATTGCGTCAGGAGTGCCTTCGGCCCACTCGATGCCGGCGTAAACGTCCTCGGTGTTTTCCCGAAAGATCACGATGTCGAGTTTTTCAGGTTCCTTCACTGGCGACGGAGTGCCCTGGTAGTACTTCACCGGCCGGACGCAAGCGTACAAATCAAGAAGCTGACGCATGGATACATTCAACGAACGGATACCACCCCCAACCGGCGTCGTTAATGGACCCTTGATGGAAACCTTGTACTCCTCAATCGCATCGAGCGACACCTGCGGCAGGTACTCCCCGAATTGATTGTTGGCCTTCTCTCCCACAGGGATCTCCATCCACGCGATTTCTCGCGCACCCCCGTAGGAATGTTTAACTGCGCCATTAAATACTGTATGGGCCGCAACCCACAGATCGGCACCGATGCCGTCACCCTCGATGTAGGGGATGATCGGGTTGTCGGGAACGTGCAGTTTGCTGTTCTCAAATGTGATTTTTGAGCCCTCGGCGGGCTGGTTGATGGTCGCTGACATTTGTCAATCCAATGTGTACGGGCGCGCCGTGAGCGTGCCGGTTCGCAGATCAGCGCGAAGTTCGCGACTTCAAAAAACCGCGGGCTTCGGACGCATTTTCGGGTACTCGGAAGCGGGCGAATCGAAGCTGGCACGCGACGCTCAAGAGGGCGTAAAAGCAGGTTGCCAGACTGGGATGATTTTTACACGAGACCCCTGACAGGGCAAGAAAAACGGCGGGTGCCACCTAGAGTTTTAAGTAGCGCGCCCAATGGATAACTCGGAGATCCTCGAATTCACGGAGTGTGTCCGCATCCACTGCCGAATCCAATTTCATGACCGCGATCGCTTTGTCAGATTCTTCGGTCCGGGCAAGGCTGATTTCAGCAATGTTGATATCACGCTCCCCGAGAAAGGTTCCCACAGCGCCAACCACTCCGGACCGATCATCGTTGGCGAACATCAGCAGGTGCCCCGCGGGCGCGAGTTCAATGGGCAAACCCTCGAGTTCAACGATGCGGAGACGCTCCTCATCAAACACGGTCCCCGCAACAACATGTTCACCATCTGTGGTTCGTCCGGTTACCCGCAGCAAGCTCGAGTACCCTCGAGCGGCCTTGTTGGTGGATTCTTCAACCTCAACATCACGATCCCTGGCTACATTCCAGACATTGATCACGTTCACAGCACCAGCGAGGTGAGGCTCAAAAAAACCAACCAGGAGCGAACCACTAATCACCTTAACCGTGTACTGAGCGATTTCCCCAAAGTACTCGATGTACAGCGTGTCGATACCCGAGAAACACTGCGACATCATCGACCCAAGGCGACGGGCAAGATCCATATAGGGGAGCATCGGACTCTGCTCCTCCGGTGACAGTGCCTGGACATTGATCGCATGGTGAATTGTGCCTTCACACAAAAAATCTACTACTTGTTGGGCAATCCCTTCGCCAATCTTCTCCTGAGCCTCTAATGTTGCGCCGCCGAGATGCGGTGTCCCTATGAAGTGCGGATGGGCAAATAAGTCCAGATTCACTTCCGGTTCTGTCTCGAATACATCAAACGCTGCGCCTCCGGTATGGCCGGATTCAAGACTCGTCAATAAGGCCTTCTCATCCACAAGGCCTCCGCGGGCACAATTGATTATCTTTGCACCAGGTTTCATCGCCGCCAACGCAGCGGCATCGATTAGGTGGTGTGTTTCATTGCTAAGCGGAACATGGACAGTGAGTACATCGACTCGCGAGAGCAGTTCAGCCAGCGACACGATCTCGATTCCCACATCTGCTGCAACACGCTCAGAAATATACGGGTCGGAGGCAATGACTTTCATTTCGAACCCATGTGCCCTCCGAGCAACCTCGCGCCCAATACGACCGAAGCCAATAACACCAAGAATCTTTCCTGCGAGCTCAACACCAAGGTACGGCTTTCGGTCCCATGTACCTGCACGCAATGCGGCTGAAGCTTGCGGTATATTGCGAGCTAAGGCGAGCATAAGAGCAACCGTATGCTCCGCAGCGGTAATGGTATTGCCCCACGGCAGGTTCATAACCAGAACCCCAGCCTCTGTCGCTGCCTGGACATCAATGTTGTCGACCCCTACGCCGGCCCTTCCAACAACTCGCAGAGCAGAACCGGCGTTGATCGTGGCAGCATCGACGATGTGGTGAGAGTGCACAATGACGCCGGCGAAAGGCTCGATAACGTCAGCAAGAGAACCGGGTTTATGTTCGGGCTGATGATCCACATCGCAGCCAGCCGTTTCCAGAATTTCGAGGCCGCGGCCTTTTAACGTGCCGCATACAAGGATCCTGGGATCCCGCAATTTCATCCCGTAGATCCTTCGGGCCTCCGGGCCGATGCGAAACTGGCAACTGCGGCAGCCATTCCGGCACCCACAGAAACATCGTGTCCTCGGTCGGCAAGCACCCCCTCAAGCGCAGCAAGAACCGCAAGAAGATCGAGGTCATCGACATAACCAATATGACCGATACGGAAGATGTGGTCCTTCAGATCACCCTGTCCTCCCGAAAGCTGTGCACCGTAATGGTCGCGCATAGCGGCGACTATATCCGGGCCGGTCCCGGGTGCCGGCGCCTTGATCGCCGTGACTGCTGGGCTAGGTGCTGAAGAGAGCAACTGGAGGTCCAGCGCAGTCACAGCCGCCCGGCAAGCCCTCGCCAGTCGATCCGCATTTCTTTCAAGTGCCTGGATACCTCCAACTTCGTCAATTGCCTTGAGGGAAGCCTCCAACGCCAACAACAAACCAATTCCCGGGGTGAAAGGTGTCTGCGACCTCTCCGCTGACGCAGCATATTTCCCCAGATCAAGGTAATAACGGGGGCTTGCAGATCTATTTCCGACCAATTCCCAGCCGCGCGGCGAGCAAGCGACAAACGCCAGCCCCGGTGGAATCATGAAGGCCTTCTGCGCTCCACCGACGACCGCTTCCAGGCCCCACTCATCAGTAGCAATCGGCAACGCCCCGACCGACGTAATTGCATCGACAACGGTTATAATTTTTGGCTCGACATCGCGAACAGCATCGACGATTGCTCGAACATCACAGATAGTTCCTGTGGATGTCTCACTGGCAGTCAGGAACAAGCCCCGCACCGGCGCAGAATGTTCCACCATCACTGCTACGTCCTCAGGCACAACCAACTGTCCCGGGTTGACAGTCAGCTCAAGGACTTCTAGCCCATAGGCCACAGCGATCTCGACCCAGCGCGCACCAAACTTGCCACCGGCTACCACAACAACCCGATCACCAGCGGCGAACAAACTAGCAAGCGCCGCCTCCATGGCACCAGTTCCCGAACTTGTAAGGACAGCAACTGGGCCTTGCGTTCGGAACGCGGCCCTCAGGCCAAACTGAACACGATCAAAACACGCGGCAAACTCAGGTGTACGATGATAAGGTACCGGCCCTGCCGCGGCTCGAATCGCTTCTGGATGCAACGGCGTTGGGCCAGCCGTAAACAAGCGGGGCTTCTTGAGCATGAGCGTATTGTTGCAGAGGACTCATCTACGTGCTATTCGCAACGTGTGAGTATTGAATTCTTTTGTGAACATTGTGGCAAATCGACTCCGGCCCTCAAACCGAGCAGCTGGAGATGCATTTGTGGAGGCCCCTGGTCTCTACCGCCCGGCCCACCTTTTGATCCCACCGCAATCACCAGCGCTGCTAGTGGCGTCTGGCGATTTCAGCGTCAGATTCGTCTCCCCGCTGGTCATTATCCAACCCTGGGGGAAGGTTGTGGCCGCTGGCTCCGTGCTAGTAACGAGCCTTCTATTGCCCTAGCCCACCTGGAGCCAACACTCTCTTTCAAGGACCGCGGGGTCACTACGCTTCTGGCGTGGGCCAGCCTCGCCGCGCAACCCCCACTTATCGAAGATTCATCAGGAAACGCTGGCGGATCTTTCGCCGCTTACGCCGCCGCTGCCGGTCTTCCGTGTCGTATCTACGTTCCAGCGTCGGCTCCCCCTGGAAAGATAGCCTCACTGCACGCGTTTGGCGCCGAAGTCGTCAAGATCGATGGGCCGCGAGTTAACACCACCGAAGCTGCCATAGCCGACAATGACGGAACCTATTGTAGCCACGCCTGGAACCCAATGTTTTTGGAAGGAACTAAGACGATGGCCTTCCAGTGGTGGCAGGAGCACAAAGGCCAATTACCGAAACGAGTCTACGTCCCCGCCGGCCAGGGATCGATCGTCCTCGGCCTGTTCTACGGTTTCCTGGAGATCAATGCTGCTATACCTGATTTTACTGTTCCGTCGATCATGCCTGTTCAACACCGCACCGCCTCCCCGCTCTGGGAGGCAACCAATATAAATGGCCCTGCGATAGAACCCATACCCGATGATGTCCCATCGATCGCTGACGGGATCGCTATTGATCAGCCGGTTCGTAAAGAGGCGCTCATCACAGCAGTGACACAGACAGGTGGTCGGGTAATCGTCGTCGGGAACGAAGAGATCCGAAATGCTCAGCGAAGATTAACAACTATGGGAGTCTGGGCGGAGCCGACCGGCGCTGTAGCAATGGCTGGACACATGCAGGCAGGTGATGACGACGATGCGCTCGTCGTCGTCAGTGGCCATGGCCTAAAGACGGGCAAGGTATGAGCCTTCCCAAAGCAATAGGAGCGTTGCTCGTCGGCGGGTTTAGCACGCGCATGGGTCGTCCCAAAGCAAAAGTTCAACTAGGCCACCTGTCCCTTGCAACCCGTGCCAGCGATACCCTCTCGGTGTTGTCCACCGAGGTCATTCTCGTTGGCGGCGAGCCAATCGCGGATCTGCCACACCGGCATCTTCCCGACGCCCGAAAGGATGCCGGGCCAGCGGCGGGTATCGAAACCGCGCTGAGCAATGCGCGCATTCACGTAGTAGCGCTCGCCCTTGACCTGCCGTTTGTTCCGCCAGAGCTCCTGCTAGCAACGCTCACAGTAGTCGACCAAGGCGCCATTATCTGCGCCCCACGTTGGGAAGGACGTTGGCACCCATTGTGCGCGACATACTCGCAGGCGGCGTTAGGTCCACTCCGGCAACGGTTGGAGCGTGGAGTGTTTGATCTCTGCGGTTTGCTAGACGAAATCGCCACGCCTCTTGAAACTAATGTACTTAGAGAAGTTGGGGAGCCAACAGAAATCCTACTAAACATCAATACGCCGGAGGACCTCAGGGTTGCCGAGAAACTGCTATCTGACAAGAGCCAAGAACATTGAGGGAGCACCAGCAAGTCCGGCATGGTACCTGATGAGAACCTCCAGGGAGGTTGTCAGCATCTTGCACCATATTAGGCTCCGTATTTCCCCAGCCTTCCCGCATGCGCTAGAACCAAGGGCAACACATCCATGCTGCGCAATGAGCCCAAAGCCCCAGTGATGCACGAAGTCTCACCGAACCCATCTTGCCTGGCGTTTGCCCGGCAGTGCGGGCCACGAATCAGCACCGGGACAGGGTGCCAGGAGTGGGCCCTGTAGGTTGCAGGGGTTGAATGATCCCCCGTCACCATCACGACATCAAAGTTGAGTTCGAGCAACTCGGCCAAGGTCTGGTCGGCAAGTTCAATCTGCTCGGCCTTCCCATCGAAGTCCCCATCCTCCCCCCGGCTGTCTGTGGACTTGAAATGAACGAAGATAAAATCATGGCCTTCCATAGCTGTTTGGGTCAGACCAACGCAACTTTCGATTGTGTCCTCGGACGCAAACACGGTCATCCCGACGGCACGCGCAACACCACGGTACATCGGATAGGCAGCGACAGCGGCAGGCTTAACACCGTACAGCTCGGCGAACGAAGGCAATGGAACGTACTTATCAAAACCCCGCAAGAGAACACCGTTCGCAACCTTCTCGTCTGAGAGCAATTCCCCTGCTTTGACGACGAACTCACTTGCCAAAGCAGCAGTTGTGTCAGCAACCGGGTCCAGCGCCTTCGGCGCCAGAGGCTCCACGCCAGTGTCTTGCGGGTCCGTGTCGGTAACGTTCCCCTCGAGGCCCTCGCCACGGAACACAACGCAGGCGCGATACTCTTTTACGTGGCGCACGATGCAATCGATCCCAAAACCGAGATCGATGCCGTCGAGACTTTCTGCAAGTAATGCCCCGAGTTCGGACCCAATCCGGCCGGCGCGGCGATCAGTAACCTTGCCGTCATTATCAAGAGTGCAGAAATTAATCCGCGCTGCGATATCACCTGGCTTCAGGTCAAAGTCGACGCCCAAGGCCGCGAGCACTCCTCTACCTACCCTCGTTTGGAGCGGGTCAAAACCGAAAAGTGCAAGATGTGCAGGCCCTGAACCTGGGGCGATACCAGGAGCCACGGGTGTCACTAGACCAGTCGAGCCTTCGTTCGCCAAACGATCGAACGTTGGAGTTGTGGCCATCTCTAGCTCAGTCTTGCCACCCGGGCCGCGTGGGAGACCACCAATGCCATCGGCAATAAAATACAGGACACGGGTATCGGCCGGCCGCGCCAGGCTACGATACAGGCTAAATCGATCCATTTTCTCTTCGGCGCTCCTGCTGCTTAGGAAAAACCTTTAACACAATAATTGTCCAGATAATAAGCAACCCTGCCAACACCGTGGCTCTGACGCTACCGCTTATTTTGGACCGGCCTATCCGCCGACGATAGCGAACCGGAACCTCGGCAACTTTAAGTCCCCGTTGCACCGCCTTAACTTGCATCTCGGCATTCCAACCGTAGGTAGGATCGCACATTTCGAGCTGCCTGAGTGCCTCCCATCGAATGGCCCGGAGTGGTCCCATGTCGGTATAGGCGAAGCCATGCAATACGCGAATCAGAAAAGTTGCCAGAGCGTTGCCATAGCGAACCTGTGGTGCGAGGGCCCCGGTCTCAGCAAGCTCCACTCGGCTGCCACAAACCATGTCAGTGTCACCAGCCAGGACAGGCTGCAAAAGCGCGCCACAATCTTCGGGGTAATCGCTGTAATCCGCGTCCAAGAAAACCACAATGTCCGGAGCCTCCGACTTCAAGTGGGCCATTCCTGCTAGACAAGCCCGCCCGTAACCACGCCGCGGCTGCGAGACGACTTCGGCGCCAGCCTGACGCGCCACGTTGCCAGTATCATCGTTGCTACCGTTGTCAACAACGACAATCCGCTGACAAACTCCATAAGGAATTGCCGCGATGACGCTGGGTAGCGCCTCTTCCTCGTTCAAGGCGGGAATGACAATGGAAACAGAAAGGCTCACGTCCGAAGTTTACCCCCTCTGACTTTCGCTGTTGCCGAACAATAGTCAAACTCTGACAAGTCTGGCTCGCGGGTTTTACTGTGGGCGTCTAAAATCTCCAAATGCTCCCCGCTGTGGCCATTCTTTTAGTTCACGCTGCCATCGGCATGCTGGTATGCGCTGCCATTGCCCGCTCACCGGCGGGGCCGGGCTTTTATCGGATGATTTTGCTCATCGTTCTCGCCTGCCTAATACTAGGGTTCGGCCTGCGGTTGGGACCCGCCGCTGAAACGTTGCCGATACCGACGAATCTTTCAGGGGTAAGTTACGCGGTTGCAGTGGTGGCGACGATCGTCTTCGGCATCAGTTTGCAGCCTGGCACCACGCAGTCATTCATGAAACTAACGGCGGCAGCCATCTGCGGCACGCTTGCGATACTGACCGATCCTGCCATCCTTCAGGGTGCCGCATCGGTCACCTGGACCGGCCGAGTCCTCTACCACGCTGGGATCATTGGCGTTTTACCCGCAGTGGGTTCAGTCTTGTTCGCAATGCTGTTGGCACACTGGTATCTGGTTGAGCCGCGCATGTCGCTTAAACCACTGCGGCGCGTGCTGATCGTGTTTGTCGCTACCCAGTTTTTCCTTCTGGTCTCAGTCGCTGGGGTGATTGCTTACCACTGGCCTGAATGGACCGAAATGGATGGTGGGCTGGTACGGGCCTTTACACTTGGCAATGCATTGTTCGTCTTCATGCGTACCTTCCTTGGTGTCCTTGCCCCCATCGGCCTTGCTTGGATGACCTGGAAAACCGTGGAGCTGCGCTCGATTCAGTCGGCCACAGGTATTTTGTATGCTGCCGTCGTTTTCGTGCTCTTTGGCGAAACCATTTCCATTTACCTGTCGCTCGCGACCGGCCAACCTTACTGAAACAAACGCATGAGCTATAGCTTCGATTGGCGGTGCAACGCCTGCGAGAAACCCAACCAGCACGACTTCCCTGTGAAGCCCTTCAAAAAAACAGTCGGGGCCGAAACGTTGGGCGCCGATGGTAAGGCGGGACGCGTTATGGACAGAACCCTCGAGTGCACAAGCTGTAGTTACCAACAGCCTATGGCAACAGGTGCATTCGACGTTGCTGGCAATCTGCTCGACCCGATCTCTGTGTGCTTGACTTGTGGTAGCAATCGCTTGTACACACAGAAGGACTTTAACCGCAAACTAGGGGTGGCTATCGTAATTGTTGGCGCCGCCCTTTCGCCATGGACCTATGGGCTCAGCCTGGTCGTCTGCATGGGTTTGGACTACGGGCTGTACTCCTTTGTCCCCGAGATCGTCGTTTGCTATGCCTGTGATGCAATCCATCGGCGCTTTGAACACAATCCGGCGCACCGCGCCCACGATCCACTTTTAGCCGAAAGATTCGGCCGTGAGGCGCGCCAAGAACTGAAACTTGAGTTGCCTGAGACGAAGGACGATACCAATAAGAATTAAAGTCCAGAAAGTGCTTCAAAACGCCAGTTTCGGGTGTTAGAAGCAGGTTTGACAGCGGGCAGGGTGTCCAGTAGTTTTCCTTCTAGGTGGGGATTTTCAGGAGACAATGAACGAGACAAGTGCGCTGGATGACATCGAGCGTCAAGAAGATTCTGGGGAACCAAGTCGGCTGCGAGTTGCGCTTGGTTTCTTCATTCTCCCAATGTTGTTGGTTTTCGGTGCGATCGGTGTTTTCCTTCTTTTCGGCCTCATCGCCCATGAGGACAAATCTGTTGATGAGTACCTTGCAGAAGTTACGGGTGGGGGCATTAACGAACCCTGGCAGGGGGCCTTTGGCCTTGCCAACAAGCTGGCACAGGATGAGAGCCTTTATAGGGATCCAGGAATCGCGCGCCGCATCGCGGCTGCCCTTGGTCATCCCTCTGCTCAAGCTCCCAGGGTACGTATTTTTTTGCTCTTGGCACTCGGCAGCGTGGGACATGAATCTTCGATCCCTGTCGTTGTTGAATACCTGGACGACCCTAATGCCGACGTGCGACTCAATGCCATCGTGGCGATCAGCAAAATCGGGGTTCCCGCAGCCATTGCGACCGCGCCGCAAGTTGCTGAACGCCTCAACGACGATGACGAAACGGTTCGGGGTTACTCAGCGTATGTGCTCGGAACCTTGGAAAACGGAGAAGTCATTAAACCTTTGGAAGTGGCGCTCAATGACCCTGTGGGCCAGGTACGCTGGAACGCGGCTGTTGCCCTGGCGCGTCTCGGAACCGATACCGGCCGTGCAGAGCTGCATCGCATGATCGACCGAGATTATTTGATGGCAATCGACGAACTGAATCTACAGCAGCAACAAGACGCGATGATTGCAGCAATCCAGGCATTCGCGATGATTGGCGTCGATAGTGCCTTGGGGGAACTCACTGATGTTCGCGACAACGACCCTGACCTGCGAGTGCGCGAAGCCGCTCGAGCAGCATTAAATTCCATGCACCGACCGTCTCTACCATGACGGCCCGGCCGCGTTAACGTAGACCGAGACGAGAAAATGGCCGACAACATAGGCGAAGCCACCGTCGACAAAACTATCGCCCCGGAAAAGCCGGGACGCAGGGAGTTTCTCAAGAATCTTCCTGTGCTCGGGATAGCATGGGGTGCTTTCGCGGCCGCGATCGGTGGCATTCTGGCTGGCACGTTGCGATTCCTTTATCCCAATGTCCTGTTCGAACCACCACAGCAGTTCAAGATCGGCTTTCCGGATGATTTCCAATCTGGTGCAGTTTCGACACAATTCAAAGACAAGTTCGGCGTTTGGGTGGTTAGAAACGATCAGGGGTTTTATGCCCTCATCTCTGTTTGTACGCATCTGGGCTGCACTCCCAACTGGCTGTCAAACGAAAGCAAGTTCAAGTGCCCTTGCCATGGCAGCGGTTTCTATATGACCGGTATCAACTTCGAGGGTCCGGCTCCCCGGCCACTGGAAAGAGCTGCGATTTCGCTCGCCGATGACGGCCAGATCCTCGTCGACAAGTCCCAGAAGTTTCTCTATGAAAAGGGCGGCTGGGACGATCCCAATTCATTTCTCTTTTTCGCGTGAGACACCGACGGAGTAGTCACAAATGATCAAGCGCCTGAAGCGCGGGTTCGCCGATTTCACCCGCACGCCAGTGTGGAAGTCGGTGTTCCGCCACAAGATGCCTAAGGATCCGAAGAACAGGGCCCTTGCCGTCCTGACAAACGTCTTCTTGCACCTGCACCCGGTTCGCATGCGTAAGCAAGGGCTAAGGATCTCCTATACCTGGTGCATGGGAGGCGTGTCCTTCTTTCTGTTTCTGTCATTGACCGTCACCGGCATCTTGCTGATGTTCTACTACCGTCCCACGGCACAACATGCGTACCCAGACATGGTTGACTTGACGGAGTCGGCAACGCTCGGGTTGATGCGAGAGATGCACCGCTGGGCAGCTCACCTGATGGTTATCACCGTCTGGCTGCACATGCTGCGAGTCTTTCTAACTGGCTCTTACAAACCGCCACGCGAGTTCAACTGGATAATTGGTGTGGTGCTGCTCGTGCTCACATTGTTGTTTTCGTTCACCGGCTATTTGTTGCCCTGGGACCAGCTGGCTATGTGGGCAGTTACCGTAGGAAGCAACATGGCCCGAGCCTCACCGGGCTTGGGTGTTGAGGGGCCGGGTTCGCAGCTGATGGCCATTGGCGATATCCCGCTGATAACGGCCGGCTCTGACGTGCGGTTCGTTCTGCTCGCTGGGCGCTTCGTCGGCGAGGGGGCGCTGCTCCGCTTTTACGTCCTTCACTGCATCGGTATTCCATTCATCTTCGTCATGCTTCTCGCCGCCCATTTCTGGCGAATAAGGCGTGATGGAGGCATCTCCGGGCCCGGCAAGGGCGGCCCGTTGGCGATGTAAGGGGGACACATTGGATACTATCCAAAGCTGGATTGACGTCCTCTTTCGACCCGAGATAATGACGGGGATATCGATCCTCGCGCTATTGGCGTTCTGTAAATACCGTAAGTTTTGCACCCAAAACAAGATTATGTCGGGTGCCATCCTCGGTTTTCCGATCGTCTTCTTTGCAATTTCGGCTATGGAGGAGAACTTTTGGATCCAGTTCCGGCGCCCAGACAACGTGCCAATTTCATTCATGCTTTGGTTCGTCGTCTTCTTCATCTGGCTTGCAATGAAGAAAGGGGTCGAAAACGATGACCGAATAGCCAACGGGCAAGTCGTTTACGAGGCCGAACCCGAAGAGGAAGAGAAGGTCTTCGTCTGGCCTGATTTGGTTTACACGGAAATGATCTGCGTGCTCCTGGTCAGTATCTTGCTGGTAGCTTGGTCGATCTTGATTCCAGCGCCGCTTGAAGAACCAGCTAACCCACAGCTAACGCCAAACCCGTCGAAGGCACCCTGGTACTTCCTTGGCCTGCAGGAAATCCTCGTCTACTTCGATCCGTGGCTGGCAGGGGTGTTGATTCCGACCTTCATCATCATCGGACTGGTGGCGATTCCCTACATCGACCCCAACCCAAGAGGGAACGGTTATTACACGTTCGCGGAACGCCGCAATGAAATTTTTATCTTCCTATTTGGTTTTGTAATTCTGTGGGTGCTGCTGGTCTTTCAGGGAACATTCCTAAGAGGCCCGAACTGGAACTTTTACGGTCCTTACGAATACTGGGACGTCCACAAGGTTGTACCGCTAACCAATGTGAACCTTTCCGAGTTCATCTGGGCACGGTGGTTAGGAGTGGGCATGCCGGGCTTCTGGCTAGTACGGGAGATCTTCGGTCTGCTGCTGATCGGCCTGTACTTTGTCGTCCTGCCGGTTTTACTGGCAAAAACTATATGGAAAAAGTTTTACGTCGAGATGGGCATGATGCCTTATGTGATTGGCTCGCATCTGATGCTTTGGATGCTGTTAATACCAATCAAGATGTACCTGCGCTGGACAGTGAACTTAAAGTATTTCGTCGCCCTTCCTGAATTCTTTCTCAACATCTGACACTCAACATCTAATATGAATCCAGATTTTAAAGTACGTAACGAGGCTACCGATGGCTAAGCGCAAGGGAGTCTACGCGCGTGATATCGACAAGCTCAACATCATCTTTGCCGTGGTGGCAATCGCCTCCTTTCTGAGTGTCGTCTGGATGATTTGGGACGACTATTCGCGAGAATGGAAGCTCTATCAGCGCCAGTTTCAAGTCGTCGAACAAGAGGTGACGCAACAACAACTTGCCAACGAGCAGGCCAGCATCGATCAAGCCGAGTTGGCTCAATTGACACAGCAACGTGATACCGCCGAGCAGACTTTGGCTGGCCAGGAAGAGCAGATCGGAGCCCTCGAGACAGAACTGGGGGGCATACAAACAAACCTGGAGTTAGCCAACCAAGAGTTTCGTTTCGCGCGCTCAGTCTTCGACACCCGGCGCTGGAACTACGAGGAATCAGTCCAGAAGAACAGCGGCTTGAGTGGGGCAGAGGCTAACTATAAGGAAGCGGAAGTGCGTTTGGCCGAAACGCAAGCGGAAGAAGAACGCCTGCAGATCCAAGCGGACCGCATTCAAGGTGAACTCGATACCCTGAGACAGTCATTAATCGAAGCCGAGGTTGGGATTGGCAGCACGACTCGCGAGATCGATCGACTTGAAGCGCGCCTGGACTCGCTGCGCTTCGGATTAGCCTACTCCATACGCAATGCTCCAATGCTCGACGCCTTAAATCCCTCGCAAAGGATCCGGCAGGCAGTAATCAATGACTTGCGATTGGATCTTAATTTCGCCGACGCACCTCGTGTCGACCGTTGCCAAACCTGTCATCTGGGTGCTGACAACGAAGCCTACGTCAACTCCTCGCAGCCGTTCACCAGCCACCCAAATCTTGACCTCTACGTCGCCGACACGGCGGTCCACCCAGCCGGTGAATTCGGCTGCTCCGTCTGCCATCAGGGCAAGGGCCTTGCAACTTCCTTTTACTCTGCCGTGCACACGCCCTCCAATGAGAGCGAAGAGCACCGCTGGGAGGAAGAACACGGCTGGGCTCACATTGAGCTGTGGGAGTGGCCGATGCGGACCGTTGCCGAGACCGAAGCCTCTTGTCTCAAGTGCCACATCGGTGACACCTGGATGCCTGACGCTCCGACGTTGGAGTACGGGTTGAGCATCATTGAAAATGTTGGCTGCTACGCGTGCCACCAAGTTGATCGTTTCGACGACGCTCGCAACGTGGGACCAAGCCTCGAACACGTCGGAGTAAAAACGAACTCCGAGTGGGCTTACAACTGGGTAATGGACCCGAAGTCTTTCCGTCCCAACACACCGATGCCGAAGTTCTTTAACCTGGCTAACACGTCAGACGATAACTGGTTGGGGCGCAACCAGGTCGAAGCGGATGCCATCGTGGCCTACATCTTCGATGCCTCGACAGACGTCGATCTCGACGAGGCGCCGAACGGCAACTCGGCAAATGGTGCTGACATCATCAACTCGGTAGGTTGCCTCGGTTGCCACATCGTGGAGGAACCAGGGACGCCAGACTATCCGGATGACCAGCCTCGGTTTACCGGCTATCGGCAGCAAGGTCCCAACTTGTGGGGCGTCGGAAGCAAAGTCAATGCCGACTGGCTGTACACCTGGGTCAAGAATCCCAAGCATTACTGGGCAGACACCAAAATGCCGAACCTGCGTCTGTCCGACCGCGAGGCCGCCGACGTCACAGCTTTCTTGATGGGTCTCACCAATCCCAACTGGGACAACCCAACTACCCCGTCGGTCGACACAGCGTTACGCAACGAGGTCGTGCTTGAATATCTCAAGAACACGCTTACGACTCCCGATGCAGAAGCAATGCTTGCTTCTATGGAGGATGAGGAGAAAAGGCTCTACCTTGGCAACCAGCTCATCGGTCGCTACGGCTGCTATGGCTGCCACTTGATCGAAGGCTTTCAGGAACGTGGCCGCATTGGCACTTCGCTTTCGGCCTGGGGAAGTAAATCAACATCCCAAATTGACTTTGGCTACCTCGACATTCCCCACGAACGCGGTGCGTTCCTGCGCGCCAAACTGACGTCGCCACGTAGTGTTGACGATGGCAAGATCAAGCTACCGCAGGAAAAAGCACGCATGCCCAATTTCGGCCTCACCCCAGCTGAAATCGAGGCCGTGGCGACGGCTACTCTCGGCTACACCGACGAGGTCATCCTTGACATCAAGAAACCTACACAGACACCACGTAAGGTCTCGATGGAGGCGGGACGACAGATCGTAAACGACTATAATTGCCGTGCCTGCCACATCATTGAGGATCGAGGCGGGGCGATTCGGGCACCTATCGAGGCACTTGGTATTGCTGCCGGGCAAGACCGGGCTGTAGCGGCTGCCTATGCACCGCCAAACCTCAATACTGAGGGTGCAAAGACACAACCCCAATGGCTTTACCAATTCCTCAATGAACCCACTGAGATTCGTCCATGGCTCAATGTTCGCATGCCGACGTTTGAGTTCAATGACGAGCAACTTAACTCGCTAACGGCTTATTTCTCGGCCCTCGATGACGCTGCATATCCGTTCGATGACAAGTTCACTGTGGCGCATGAGTATCCGCGTACGATAGTTACGGCCGGACGCACTCTGGCACAAGGACAGTTGCAGTGTTTTCGTTGCCACGTGCAGGATGGGGTCCCACCGGCCGGACAGGCCCCTGACCAGTGGGCGCCAGACTTGGCGATGGCGGCTCAACGCTTGCGTTACGAATGGATCCAGGACTGGATCGCTGACCCGCAGAGTATTTTTCCAGGAACGAAAATGCCGCAATATTGGCAGGAACTCGACACACCCAGCTTTTTCACAGCACTGAACGGATCACCCGTCCTTGACGGCAATACACGCCAGCAGATCGAGGCGCTTGCCGCATATATCATGTCCATCGGACAATAGAATTCGCGCGAAACATAAACCAACCCACCCTATCTAAACGGTTTGCCCTCACGACTGAATACGCGAGCGTTCCCGGCGGCATCAGTCCGTACACTTCGACCGGTAGAGGCATTACTTGCCAATCCGGTGCATGGAGAAAGTTAAATGGACAATAAAGCAATCACTGTCTCTCTAGCCGTTCTCGCCGTGGTCACTGTCGCTGCTTGCGGCGGGGGCGACGCGCCGACAGCAGGTAGTAGCACGCAAGCAGCTGCGCCGGCTGGTGCCATCGATCCAGCATCTGTCACCGACCCTGGAACGATCAGCGGCATGGTTAACTTCGGTGGAGTCGCTCCGGAAGGGCAACTCGTGCAGATGGCTGCCGACCCTTACTGCATCACCTCACATGCCGGGGCTGAGGTCATGGCACAACGCGTCGTCGTCAATGACAACGGCACCCTGCGCTATGTATTTGTTTATGTCAAAGAAGGCCTAGACCAAACCTTCATTGCATCGGGAAGCTCGATTGAACTGAGCCAAGAAGGGTGCATGTACGTACCCCACATGATTGGCGTACAGGCTAATCAAGCGATCACCATCGTTAATAACGACGACACCCTACACAACATCAACGGCCAACCGAGTGGGGCTGGCAACAATCCGTTCAACTTTGCCCAGCCAATCAAGGGCATGTCGACAGAGGTCACATTTCCATCGGCCGAGATGATCCCGGTTAAGTGTGATGTGCATCCATGGATGCAAGCCTATATCGGTGTTACTAACCATCCATACTTTGCTGTCAGCAGCGAAGACGGAAGCTTCACAATCAACAACCTGCCCGCCGGTGACTACGTCATCGCTGCCTGGCACGAGTCCTTAGGCGAGCAGACACAGAACGTCATGGTCGGCGCGAACGCTACCGCAGAGATTTCGTTCGACTTCGGCAACTAACAAGCGGCTGGTCTTGTTCACCCCGGGGCGTCTAATGGCCCTCGGGGTGAATCTCTTTCCACCCCATTAGGTAGTTTGGGGTCCGCCGGGAAGGAAACGACGATGGGCGAAATAGCCGCATACAACGCGTGGCTACATCGCTATGCGATCCTGACGTCTTCCTGTACGTTCCTCTTAGTGATTTCTGGTGGCCTCGTAACTAGCACCGGGTCTGGACTTGCTGTCCCGGACTGGCCATTGTCGTACGGTATGTTTTTCCCGCCAATGGTCGGTGGCATTCTCTACGAACATGGTCACCGGATGATCGCTGGTACTGTCGGCATTATGACCATGCTTCTCTCGCTCTGGGTGTGGCGCAGCGAACCGCGGCGGTGGGTACGCCGTCTTTCGGCAACTGCTGTTCTTGCAGTCCTAATACAGGCGAGCCTTGGAGGCCTGACGGTTATTTTTCTGCTGCCCACAGCAGTTTCGGTGACTCATGCAGGGCTAGCAATGGGCTTCTTTTCGATTACCTGCGCCCTAGCGTTGGTAACTTCACCCTCCTGGCTCGGCAATGTCGGCCGCGAACATGCGGCAGTTTCCGCGGAGTCGGTCTCGCTACCGCGGTTGGCCGCAACCGCAACCCTGGTAATTTATGCCCAAATTTTAATAGGCGCTATGGTGCGTCACACCGGCTCAGGTCTCGCCTGCCCCGATTTTCCACTCTGCAACGGGCAGGTCGTCCCCGCCATTGACTCAATCGGTGTTGCCCTCCAACTGATGCACCGGCTCGGAGCAATCGGCGTCGCCTTTATGGTGATTTGGGTATACCGCCGCGTCTTGAAAAACTACGCAACAATACCCACACTCGTGGTTCCTGCCACCATCGCTCTAACTCTAGTCGCTATACAACTTCTACTCGGTGCACTCACCGTATGGAACGCTCTCGCGGTTGAACCAACAACTGCGCACGTGGGTGGTGGCGCTCTGTTACTGATTACCATGCTCACACTCACACTGCGTTCTTACCGACAGTATCCCTGCAATTCAGCCACTGGGGCAGGTACCAAACAAGAGGCGCTGGCATGAACAAACCAACCGCCAAGAGCGTTTCGCTGTTCGCAGATTATCTGGAACTAACCAAACCACGCCTAACCTCCTTAGTTATTGCTACGGCAATGGTCGGCTTTTTCCTTGGATCGCCAAGCGAAATCGACTTGGCTACCGGGGCATTGATGGTCATCGGCATGATTGCAGTCGTGGGTGGCGGCAACGCATTAAACCAATACTGGGAACGCGACGTCGATGCCCTTATGCACCGTACCCGGAACCGGCCACTGCCGACCGGCCGGTTAACATCAACAGAGGCGATGATCTTCGGAATGGTTCTTTCGCTCGCGGGGCTTGCGCTTCTTGTATTTGCCGTGGCACCAATTGCCGCCGCTCTCGCGTTCGGGGGTTGGACGACTTATGTATTGGTGTATACACCGCTCAAACAACGAACGGCGGCCTCCACCCTGGTCGGAGCGGTGCCGGGAGCGGTACCTCCACTTGTGGGATGGGCGGCGGTCGGCGGGACACTCGAGCCAGCTATATGGTCCCTGTTTGCCATCATTTTCGTTTGGCAAATTCCACATTTTTTCGCCATTTCCCGACACTACCGCGAGGATTACAAACGCGGCGGCTTTCCAATGCTTGGTGTGTACGATACGGACGGATCAGTCACCGGACTGCTAACCGTTGCCTACTCACTCTTGCTGGTTCCGCTCGCGATACTACCGACAATACTGGGGTTGGCCGGGGCTAATTACTTGTACGGCAGCCTAGCTTTAAGTACTGGATTTTTTGCGGTCACCGTCTGGTCCCTGCGAACTCTTGGTGCTGGACACGAGCGCTGGGTGTTCCTCGGCTCCCTGATTTACCTCACCGTGCTGATGGCCATGCTGGTCATCGACCGATTGCCTATTGCCTAGAATTTAACGATGTTCAATGGAGTTCACTCACTACCAGCGGTTAACGCCACTCTCAACGCGATCAGCACTGTCTTCTTAGTAGCCGGCTATATCATGATTCGGCAAAGGCGACCTGGCGTGCATAAGGTCTGCATGTTGGGCGCATTCGGCTGCTCAATGCTGTTCCTAACTTCATACCTGATCTACCACTACTACGTTGGGTCTGTATCATTTCCCGGCAGTGGTCTGATACGACTACTGTACTTCTCCATCCTGATATCCCACGTTACGCTGGCAGTTTTGGTGCCACCACTAGCGATCATGACTCTATGGCGTGCGTGGAAGGAACGATTCCAGGCTCATGCCCGCCTAGCGAGGTGGACCCTCCCTATCTGGCTATATGTATCGGTAACCGGCGTGCTCGTCTACCTCATGCTCTACCAGCTGTATTGAGGATTAAGAGCGTTGGAAACACTCACCCAACAACAGTTCCGTCTTCAACGACAACCCGCCCAGCCTTAATCACCACAGCAGGCTGCTGCATGCCAAACTTGTACGGTAGTTCCGCATAATCATCGACGGCATAGATTTGCAGGTCCGCCTGCTTGCCAACTTCAAGCGTTCCGATTCGACTCCCACGGCCAACAGCGTAGGCAGCATTGCGTGTTGCGGCCACCAATGCTGCCGCCGGGCTCATGCGCATCTGCAGGCAAGCGAGCGCCACAACGATACCCATCGAATCGACCGGCGAGGTGCCAGGGTTGAAGTCAGTCGCCAACGCAAGTGGAACACCGGCCGACTGCAGTCTTGCCGCTGGTGCCTGGCGACGCGAACCGACATAAAGGGGCACAGTAGGAAGCATGACACCAATGACACCAGCTTCAGCCATCGCCACCATCCCATCTACTGATACGAAGTCCAAGTGGTCCGCCGAGTTGGCTCCAAGTTCTGCCGCTAGCGCCGCACCCCCACTGTCGGAAAGCTGATCAGCATGAAGTTTTATGCCCAGCCCTGCCGCACAACCCTTCTCGAATAACCGGCGACATTCCCGCGAAGTAAAGGCGCCAACCTCACAGAAAGCGTCGACGAAGACAGCGCGGTCGGCCAACGTTTCGATCATCTCTTCGACTAACTCCACGTAACCGTCTCGATCTCCACTGTATTCCTCCGGGAGGGCGTGGGCACCTAGCAGCGTCGGAATGACGTCCCAAGGACCGATGCCATCGAGCCGCCCAACGACACGCAGGATCTTGGCCTCGTCAGCTAAACTCAAGCCGTAACCACTCTTAGCCTCCACGGTTGTTGTGCCCGCACAAAGCATCCGGGTTAAACGGCCCTGGCAATCCTTCGTGAGCTCTTCTTCTGATACCGCTCGGGTCCTTGCTACGGTGTTATGAATGCCGCCACCAGAAGCTAGGATCTGTTGATAGCTGGCACCAGCGATACGTTGAACAAATTCCGTTGTTCGCCAACCAGCGAATACCAGATGGGTATGGCAATCAATGAAACCTGGCAGGACAACACCGCCACCTGCATCAACACGCACTGCGTCAGACGCAACTCGAATCGTCGCTGGTAAACGGTTCGCTGGCCCAACATAGATCAAATTTTCTCCACGCGCCGCGATGGCAGCATCGGGAAGGTCACCGACTTGCTCCTGAACTTCCCCAATTGCCGGACCTTCTCCTCCGGCTGCCATCGTCAGGCAAGTATGTATTCCGGTCACGACGAGCGTCGCCTGCGGTTTCTCGCCCGAGGGGTATTCCAGGCGGTCTTCCATCAACAACTCCCTAGATCTACAGACGGAAGCTTTACGCCGTGTTGAACTGCTGTATCAATCGCCTCAACGTAACCAGCATCGGCATGGCGTGCCACGCCCATGCCGGGGTCAACAGTGAGCACCCGATCGAGTCTTTCAGCACGCGCATCAGTGCCATCAGCAACGATCACCATGCCAGCGTGCAGCGAGTAACCCATACCGACACCACCACCATGATGAAAAGAAACCCAGGATGCCCCAGAAATTGCATTCATCCCGAAGTTTAGCAATGGCCAATCTGCAACCGCGTCGGACCCGTCACGCATCGCCTCAGTCTCGCGATTCGGGGAAGCAACTGAGCCACAATCAAGATGATCACGCCCAATAGCGATGGGTGCGCTGAGCTTCCCGTCAGCGATAAGGCGATTCATGGCAGCACCGAAGACCGCTCGATCTCCGTAGCCGAGCCAGCAAATACGTGAAGGCAGACCAAGTTGGGGTACACGCTCGCGCGCTATACGCACCCAACGTTGTAACACTGGGTCGTCAGGAAACACACGGAGAAGTTCGTCATCCAATACTTCCAGGTCCGCGGGGTCGCCCGACAAACAAGCCCAACGAAAGGGTCCCTTGCCCTCGCAAAATAGCGGCCGGATGTAGGCCGGAACGAATCCTGGGTAGAGAAAATGGCCATCGTCATCACGAACTGTCAGCCCACCAGCCTCAGCCTGGCCACGCAGATTATTACCATAATCAAAGCAAATTGCCCCTTGGGCCTGCAAGTCGAGAATTGATTGAGTGTGACACATGATGGTCTCAATGCTACGCCGTTTGTACTCGTCCGGATTGTCGTTTCGCAGAGTATCGAGCTCATCAAGGTCACCTACCGGCACATAGTCGAGCAGATCATGTGCAGAAGTCTGATCAGTCACCACATCGGGAACTACGCCCCGTTTCGCGAGCGTGGCGAATACTTCAGCGGCGTTGCCAACGAGACCAACTGATAGGCCTCTACCAACCCTTCGAGCCTTATCGATCCACTTCAACGCCTCATCGAGATTGGTACTCATCCGGTCGCAGTAGCCTTCTTCGACCTTCCGAGCAATGCGGGCGGCACGGACCTCGACAATCAAGATCGCTGCATCGTTCATCGTCCCGGCAAGCGGCTGGGCCCCACTCATTCCACCCATCCCAGCAGTAAGGACAAAGCGGCCTGCGAGACTATCGGCATCGAATTCTTGCCGGGCCAACGAAGCCAACGTCTCATAGGTTCCCTGGAGAATTCCTTGTGTGCCAATGTAAATCCAAGAACCGGCAGTCATCTGTCCGTACATCATCAAGCCCAGTGCGTCGAGGCGGTCGAATTCATCCTGCGTCGCCCACTGCGGCACCAGGTTGGAGTTGGCGATTATCACACGGGGTGCTTCAGGGAATGTCCGCGACACATATACAGGTTTACCGGACTGCACACACAATGTCTCGTCAGGCCCAAGCGACTCAAGTGCCGTGACAAGCTGGCGATAACACCGCCAGTTCCGTGCCGCTCTGCCACTACCGCCATAGACGACAAGATTCTTCCAGTCGAGTGCTACTGAGGGATCGAGGTTGTTCATCAGCATCCGCTTTGCCGCCTCGGCGTCCCAGGTAGCACAAGTTCGATCGACGCCGCGCGGCGCAGAAATCGGCTGCTTTGGCCGTTCGTCCTCAAACATTGGACGATTTGTTATTTTCGTCGATTCTTCTACCATCAATCTCTTCTTCGCTTCCCTGCCAACATTGTTTACTTTAGCCTTTGATCACACCAACGGGTTTGAGCCGAAAAACCTTGTCGGAAACGCCGGCACCCGCCATCACATCGACAACATCCGCAACGTTCTTGTAAGCGTACGGCATCTCCTCCGCCACTGTACGTCGACCGGCGGCACGAACGGTGACACCACGTTGCGCCATCTCCCCGAAAAGATCACGGCCGCGGCTCTCGCGTTTTGCCTGCGCGCGGCTCATGACACGTCCGGCACCATGGCAGGTCGAACCGAAAGTGTGCTTCAAGGCGCCCGGAGCCCCTGTTAGAACGTATGAAAAACGACCCATGTCTCCCGGAACCAACACGGGTTGTCCGATTGCACGCAGATCTGCGGGAATCCTCAAATCTCCAGCCGGAAAGGCTCGGGTCGCCCCCTTGCGGTGAACACACAAGGTTCGCAGCTGACCGTCAACCGTATGCTCTTCAAATTTGGCAACGTTGTGACACACATCGTAGATCAGCATCATTCCAAGATCTTTGGGGCCGATGCTAAAGGTCTCCATAAAGCACTGTCGGGCGAGGTGCGTTATCACCTGGCGATTGGCCCAAGCATAGTTCGCCGCACAAGCCATAGCTCTAAGGTAAGCAGTTCCTTCATTGGACTCGATAGGGGCGCAGCATAACTGTCGATCCGGAAGTTCGATACCGTACTTGATAACCGCGCGATTCATCACAGACAGGTAGTCATCACAAACCTGGTAGCCGAGACCTCGCGAGCCACAGTGGATGAGAATGCACACCGTCCCTTTGTCGACTCCTAGCGTGGCAGCCGATCGGGAGTCGAAGATACGATCGGCAATACCGACTTCAAGAAAATGGTTGCCAGAACCAAGTGTCCCGAGTTGACGGCGACCTCTCTCGATGGCGCGGCCCGACACATGGCCAGGGTCAGCATCGACCAAGCAACCGTTCTCCTCGGTATGCTTTAAGTCTTCCTCGCTACCCATCCCGCGGTCACGAACAACGTATTCAGCCCCTGCCGATAGCAGTTTTTGCATCTCGACAACTGATAACGGTTTAATCGCATTAGACGAGCCAATACCGGCCGGCACAGCCTCAAACAAAGCATCCATAAGCCGTGGGACGTGTCCTTCGATGTCTTCCTTCCGTAATTCGGTACGCAGAATACGAACCCCGCAGTTGATGTCGTAACCAACACCGCCCGGTGATATGACGCCTCCCTTGGCTGGGTCGGTCGCAGCCACCCCGCCGATCGGGAACCCGTATCCCCAGTGGATATCGGGCATGGCAAGAGATGCCCCAACTATTCCCGGTAAATAGGCAACGTTGGCAACCTGTTCGACACTTTTGTCGGTCTTTATGTCACGAATCAACCGCTCACTGGCAAAGATCCGGCCTGGAACCCGCATCCCCGCGGATGGGGGAATCTCCCAGCAGTACTCGTCAATCTGGTGTAACCGAACGGACCGCCGTCTAGACATCGACAACCACCGTAGTCCGCCACAAACCATGTTCGTGAACGATCTTCAGCCCATGATAGGTAATCGCCTTGATTTCCGAGTGCAGTGTATGTCGAGCAGGATCAATAGGTTCCCCATGCAAGGTTCCCTTGACCATCTCACCCTTGACCACTACGTTTGTTGCCGCTGCAGTTAGCCACAGGTCGGATTCCAGCTGCATGTACGTTTCCTGTAACCACCGCACGAGCTGCTCCTCTGGATCAGTGCCACGAACTTCCAAGGTTCGTTCCTCAGCCCAAAGCACAGCAGTTCTCTCGTAGCAAACCTCGCTCAGGGCAAGGACAGCTTCCGCGAACAAACCCGATATTGAGTCGGCCCAGAGATCGAACCCAAGGTCTGCGGTGTGATCAATCTCCCGATAACCTGACGTTGTCACCGTGCGACGTCAGCGTCCGGACCAACTTGCACAGTCAACCGGTAAACGGTTATGCCGGAATGGAATGCTTCTTCCACAGGCATGTCTCGCAATGGTTCGAAGTATCCACCCAACAACCGGTCCCATTTGTTCAAAACACCGTCTCCCCCACCGCCTGGACTGCGGTCTTGATAGAGAACACCCACATGGTCTTCGATCGAAAGAAGGTCTCCAGCCCGCACCTCATCGAAGGTCACTGGGCGAACAGGATCGTACGTGTAGTAGTAAGTACCATCCTCTGCAAGGAACATTTCATCGACCACGGTCGTACCCCATTCCCCCAGCTCCTCCCAGCCAAAAAACTCCATGTCCGCCGCACCGAGAGCACGTTGGGTGGCGATCCAAAAGTCGAGAATCGTTCCTCCAATAAAGCGGCCAGCCGGATGAGCAGAGGCAAGCAGGTCGTTGCTAACTGGAACATAAGGCAACCCAGCGTACCCTTGTATGATACCGAGAGCATCGCCACTCGCCCGTACGGTCACGCGATGAGGTTGTTCGGTAATCATCGTGGCGTGAACCCCATCTAGTCCAGGAGAGGTAGCTTCATCGAGCACCCTGTCACGGACATCACGTACAACTGCCTGAGCCTTAAAGCGCATCGTGCCAACGTCAACGCGGGGGAAATCGTCGCCCGTCGGCATCGTATCGGCAGCATGCTGGTCACGAAATCCCCAAGCCAGCATAAACCTCTCGTTATAGCGAATATCGCCCGGGTCAAAGTCACTCTTGAAGTTCTCGTTATCGAACCCATACACAGGCTCAACTTTAAACCAAAGAATTTCCAGGGCATTCCACCACGTGCTCCACGCTTCTACTTCAACAACCTCGGTGCCCGATTCCCCGAGCCGCATACGATCAATCGGCCCAAAAAACCGTCTGCGCCCATGCAGTGTCGTCTCCACGACGGCGTAAAGGTTTACCGGTTCCCCAGCTAACACCTCTTTCGGGGATGTGGAGGCCATATCGTCCCCTAGGCGGGACGACACAACCCAGACACGTTCCATTCTGGGTGTGCTCCAACTTTGCAACAGCGGTATGCCAAACCAGATCGTCAGCGCAGCGGCGACCACCGTCGACCCGATGAGCAGAAGGCGAAAAGACTCGCGATTCAAGAGGCCCCAGGCCCACCCAGCACAACTGGCTCGAACACCATCTTGGCGTACTTAATAGGAGTTACGGCCATTGTACTAAGGAGTAAGTGAACGGAGTTTTCCGTTTAAAACAGCTTCAGAAAAAAACAACTCTTCCAGCTGGGGGACGCCAGCAACATGTTTCCCGACCGTGCGAGACGGCAAGACACTAGTCGAGACAGAACCAGGAGCATCGCTGGTCTCAGCCCGCGGCATCAACCCCACATCCCCGATCAGACGCTGCGCTACGGCACGGGCGACATTAATAGGGATAGCGAAGCCCACCCCCGAAAAGCTGCCATGGCCACGCTGACCGTTTTTCCCCGCGATGATGGCTGTATTAATACCAATTACTTCACCACGCAGGCTGACGAGAGGCCCACCCGAGTTGCCTTGGTTAATTGGTGCGTCAGTGACGATAAAGTCTTCATAGTGGGAAATGCCGAGTCCGCTGCGGTGCAAGCCACTTACAATGCCGCTGGTTGCCGTTGCCGCCAGGCCAAATGGAGCCCCGACCGCAACGACGAATTCACCTACCCTCATTTGGTCGGAATCGCCTAAAGCCGCAGCCTTTAAACTGCCAGCTTTGACCTTGATTACGGCAAGATCGGTAACCACATCAACGCCATGTACTTCAGCGTCAAACTCCGATCCATCAGTGAAATTCACAAGAACTGTTCGAGCGTCTTCGACCACGTGTGCGTTAGTGAGGATGTAACCAGCTTCATGGACAACTACCCCAGAGCCACTGCGACGGGTCTCGGGAACCATCAAAAGGACCACAGTCGGCCCAATATGCTCTAGTACCCGGGAAATTGTTTCTTCTGGTGAGCCGGCGTCTAGACCAACGGGACGCGCCCCGCCGAGTTCAAGCATCACTCCGCCCGTCGTCTCAGGTTGCCAGTATATGGCGCCAAAGATAGAGATGAGAATCATCGCCACGATCAGCGTCACAACCAAAAGAATGTCCCTGATTCGCTGCTTGTGGGAATTCGAGGCTAGCTCAGGGGCCGAGAAAAGATCCATAGAACCAGCTCCAGCTCTTCAATAGGGAAGCAGTGCGACACAGTGCACCTTGGTTAAATCCGATCTTAGCATGGGTATCCTATCTAACAGGATGCCAAAAATGTCACTGGGGATGCGCTCTTGCAGTACCCACAAAAAAACTGTACGGGGGCGACGGACAAGTACCAGGCTAGCTGACTGGAGCTACCTGGTATTCCCGAATGAGAGCCACAGGTGCTTCATCACGGCTCATCGCTCGGATGCCTTCGACCGCAGCAACAGCACCGGCCATGTTAGTAATACACGGCAGTCCGTGATCAATTGCAGTAGCGCGAATGGCTTTTTCGTCGAAACGAGATTCGGCCCCCAGCGGCGTGTTGATAATGATCTGGACTTCGCCATTAACAATGTGGTCGGCGATACTCGGCCGCCCCTCATTGACCTTATAGACCTCCTCTGCTTCGACTCCGTTTTTAGCCAGGAAAGCCTGCGTACCACTAGTTGCCAGCAGTCGAAAACCACATTCTTTCAAGGTCGCGGCAATCGGCACAACAGCCGGCTTGTCGCCATCCTGCACCGAAATAAATGCGGTGCCCTCAGAAGGAAGAGGCATTCCGGCACCAGCGGATGCCTTGGCGAAAGCGACACCGAAAGTTGAAGCAGCACCCATAACCTCACCGGTGGAACGCATCTCCGGACTCAGGAGTGGGTCGTATCCTGGAAACCTATCGAAGGGAAACACCGGTGCCTTCACAAACACCGAGTGCACCGGTGGATCCTCGGTGAGACCGAGTTCAGGTAGCGTCGAACCAAGTAGCAGCCGTGTAGCAATCCCCGCCAGCGGCACGCCAGTCGCTTTGGCAACGAACGGCACCGTTCGGCTCGCACGGGGATTAACCTCAAGGACGAAAACCTCGTCGTCGACGACCGCAAACTGAATGTTCATCAGACCAACGACACCGAGGTCGACTGCCAACCTCCGAGTCCAATCGCGAATCGTCACCAGCACAGCTTCAGCAACACCGATTGGCGGCAACACACAAGCTGAATCGCCTGAATGCACGCCAGCCTCTTCGATATGCTGCAAGATGCCACCTATGACCACGTTCTCCCCATCGCACAAGGCATCAACGTCTATTTCTTGGGCGGACTCAAGAAACTTGTCGATCAGGACAGGGTGATGCGGAGAAGCTTGAACCGCTTCTTCGATGTAGCCACGCAGACTATCTGACTCGTAGACGATCGCCATACCTCGGCCTCCGAGTACGTATGAGGGGCGAACGAGAACCGGATAGCCCAATTCTTCCGCAACCTTTATCGCTCCAGCCAGATCGGTTGCAGTGCCAAAAGGTGGCTGCCGTATGTCACGTTGTCGCAAAAAAGCGCCGAATCGCTCACGATCTTCGGCCAAGTCGATGGTCTCTGGCGGAGTCCCTAGAATTCTCACGCCAGCCCGGTGCAGCGCTAGGGCAATTTTTAACGGGGTTTGTCCCCCAAACTGCAAGATGGCCCCTACCGGTTGTTCACGCTCGACAATCGCAAGGACTTCTTCGAGGGCTACAGGTTCAAAATAAAGCCGATCAGCGGTGTCATAGTCGGTAGAAACAGTCTCTGGGTTACAGTTAACCATGATGCTTTCATAGCCGGCGTCACGAGCGGCGAAAGCCGCGTGGCAGCAGCAATAGTCAAATTCGATACCCTGGCCTATGCGGTTAGGACCGCCGCCGAGTACCAAAACCTTGGGAACCGACGTCGGTCGTGCTTCGTCGGCACCATCGCCACTCTCGATAACACTTCCGTCAGGTCGAACCTTCACGCCCCCTGCATCGAAAGTCGAATACATGTAGGGCGTATGGGCAACGAACTCTGCAGCGCACGTATCGACACGCCGAAACGTCGGACGTATACCGAACCGCTCGCGGCGAGCTCGCACCAAATCAGGGTCGCTTCCAGTAAATTCAGCCAGCTGAGCATCACTATAGCCGGCCCGCTTGGCAGCACGCAGGCTCTCGGCATCGAGGTCAGCGAGCGACTGTGAACGCAACGCACGCTCATGATGAAACAAAGTCTCGAACTGACCAACAAACCACGGGTCGTAACCAGTCAAAAGAGCCATCTCGGCAGTTTGCAGACCAGAAGCGAATCCTTCCCACAAATCGTCGAGCCGGTCCCACCTTGGCCGTCGTAAACGCTCCCGAATGGCCGCAAGCTGCGGGTCTGTTGCTGTAAAAGGCAGTGGAGCAGTAGAAGCATCGGTTTTCGACGACTGCCTCCTCCACGACGTTGGCTCTCCCCAGCCTGTAAGGCCCGTTTCTAGCGAGCGAAACGCCTTTTGAACCGCCTCCCTGAATGTTCGGCCTATCGCCATCGCCTCACCCACCGACCGCATCTGAGTATTCAACGTCGGGTCAGTCCCGGGAAACTTTTCAAAGGTGAAGCGCGGTATTTTGACGACAACGTAGTCAATCGTCGGCTCAAACGACGCAGGAGTCTCTTGGGTAATGTCGTTGGGAATCTCATCGAGCGTGTAACCAACCGCCAATTTGGCAGCAATCTTGGCGATGGGAAAACCGGTTGCCTTAGAGGCAAGCGCAGAAGAACGAGAGACGCGTGGATTCATCTCAATAACAACCATGCGTCCATCCTTTGGGTTGACAGCAAACTGTATATTGCTGCCACCAGTTTCGACGCCGACAATAGAAATCACCTTGCGGGCCCAATCACGCATGCGCTGATACTCTCGATCAGACAACGTCATTGCCGGTGCAACGGTAATTGAATCCCCAGTGTGCACCCCCATGGCATCAAGATTTTCGATCGAGCAAACAACGACAAAGTTGTCGGCTCGGTCTCGCATCACCTCGAGTTCGTATTCCTTCCACCCGAGTACTGACTCCTCGACCTGGACTGCGCCGACGGGCGAGGCACGCAGACCAGCATCAACAATCCGCCTAAACTCTTCAATGTTGTAGGCTATCCCCGCTCCTTTTCCGCCGAGAGTGAATGACGCGCGTACGATGGTCGGATAGCCAATCGAGTCCACCAAATCGATGGCTTCCTCGAGGTTATGTGCGTAGCCGGCATGCGGAACAGGCAGACCAGCATTCGTCATAGCCTCTCGAAATTTCTGCCTGTCTTCGGCAATCTCAACAGCTTGGCGTGTGGCACCGATTAACTCGACTTTGTAGCGTTCGAGGATGCCACGCTCATCGAGTTCGACCGCCAAGTTCAGCCCGGTCTGCCCCCCTACAGTTGGCAAAAGGGCGCAAGGTCGCTCTGCGGCAATGACCTTTTCGAGGACCTCAGGAACCAACGGTTCAATATAGGCATCCGGGGCTACCTCTGGGTCGGTCATTATCGTCGCCGGGTTGGAATTGACCAGGACAACGCGATAACCCTCCTGGCGCAATGCCTTAATCGCCTGTGTACCAGAGTAGTCAAACTCGCAGGCTTGTCCGATAACGATCGGGCCCGAACCAATCACCAAAATGCTCTCAATGTCAGTACGTTTGGGCATAGCCTACCCGCCGGAAAACCTTTGCAATTGCTGTTTAGGAGCGCTTTGGCCACAGTAGCAATGGCCTGTTGGGGGGTCAAACTTTCCACTGCTTATCGCCCACTCAGACACATCCAAACAACTCTTAATATCGCCAAACAATTCTTAATATCGCACTGGTCAATTCAGGTAGCGTTCTCGCCTATCATCGCGATATTCTTTGGGTATCTATGAGGCCAGCTGGACAGCACGGATGGGCCCTGCAGATGCTTTAAGATACGAATAGACTTTTAATTTGCTGCGCCCTCCCCTTAAATTTTCTAGGTAAGACTATGTCTGCTCCCAATCCTCGCTCCCGAGGAGGTTGTAAATCGATGCACAGACACATTCACCTCCCGTCTTTCCATAGTTCTTCAAATTATCAATTGTTTGTCAGATCTATGGCCTTTCTGATCGTCATGACACCAGCATTGGTGCTCGCCATACCGAGCAACGAGCCTCCTCCAAGCGGCGTCGTCGTGCCTACCTCTGGCCTGGTCAACGCAGCATTGATCGCCGGTATGGGTACACAGAACACGATGTTGCGCGACGCTGTATCGCGTGACAGCGAGGTGATTAAAAACCTCGTCTACAAAGACGACCAAGATCAAGCCGACCGTGGGCCAAGGGAGCCCTATGAGCTATCGCTGCTTGATGCCGCTGAGATAGCGCTTCGCAATAACTTGAACGTTCAGGTCTCAAGATATGGTCCAGAAAGTTCATTTCATGGCATCAGCTCTGCGCTTGGAGCGTTTGATGCAACAATGAATTTCCAAATCCCTTCGGGATTTTCTCGTGGTTCATCACCATCAAACAACCAGATCCAGGGTGGTGACATCGTCACGTCGCAAAACCTCAGTGGTGGTTTCACTTGGTCAGAGAACCTCCAGTGGGGTACGAACTACAGCCTCGGATGGAACCAATCACGGAACTCGACTGATAATGAGCTGCAGACGTTCAATCCCACGCTAAGCGCAAGGTTCAACGGCAGTATAAGCCAACCGCTCCTGCGGAACCGGGGCGACGTCAACCGCACCAGTATCAAAGTCGCAATGAACAGCTATGACTCGAGTCTGGAAAGTTTCCGTGGGCAGGTGCAAAACATCCTATTCCAAACCATCCAGGCTTATTGGAATTTGCGTGCTCAATCGGAAACAGTGACTGTGCGTCAAAACGCACTCGATGAAGCCCAGCAACAGTACGCCCGAAACCAGATCCAGGTCGAGATTGGCACGCTCGCACCCATCGAAACTGTGCAGGCTCAAACATCCGCAGCAAGCGCCGAACTCAGCCTAATCCAAGCCCTAAATGCACTCGAGAACGCCCAGGACCAATTAAAGGAGCTGTTGAACTTCGATGTCATCGTCGATGACCCGTTCGCCTACGACCTCGTTCCGACAGAGGAACCCGAAGAGAGTATCGCTCCGATCGACGTCGAAGAGGCTGTTCGTATCGCGCTGGAGAATGACCCCACACTGGCGCAGCAGCGCCTAAGTCTGCGCAGTGCAGAGCTCAATCTAGCCCGTGCTAGAAACCAGCTCCTACCTAACCTGAGCGTGAACGCCAGTTTCAACATGCAGGGCCGTGCTGGAACCCGCCTACTTAATGCCTTTGCTGGTGGGGAAATCGAGACGATCTCGACCGGCATCGGAACCGCCCTAGGGCAGATTTTCTCCGGTGATTTCAACACTTGGTCTGTCAGCGCGACGTTGAGCATGCCACTGCACAACTACTCTGCGAAGGCAAGCGTGGCAACTAGCCAAATCAATCAGCGCCAGCAAATGACGTCGTATGCCCAACGACAACAGCAACTGCGCTACGTCGTGCGCCAACAAGTACGGAACGTAGAGAACCTGGTGCGACAAGTCGCCACTTCGTCGCTAAGCCGAGAACTCTCACAGCGCCAACTTCAGGCCGAACAGCGGAAGTTCGAGGTGGGAACAAGCACTAACTTCAATGTACTCACGTTCCAGAACGATTTCGCTAATGCGCAGCTTTCCGAACTACAGGCAATCATTCAACTACAGACGGGCATTGCTCAGCTGGAGCTGAATAAGGGAACACTCCTGCAAGCTTACGGCGTACAGCTTGACGACGCTGGTATTGGCGGCGAACGCTAGCTAGTACAACAGGTCAGCTTCGTTTTGCAATCAAGTTGTCGAGTTCATCCCGCAAGCGCAGCAGGACTTCATCATATGTGAAAGCTCCCACGGTTTCTGTGCCGCGCTTCATGTTGACATGCGTTGGGCCGCACCAGAGACCGAGATCGGCATCGTCAGTCTCGCCTGGACCATTCACTCGGCACCCCATTACTGCAATTGTGACCGCGTGCTGCTCAGCGTAGCGCGACATCTCTCTCACCTTTTCAGCAAGCGCTACGAAGTCTTCGTTCTCTACCCTTGAACACGACGGGCAGGAAATGATGTTGAGCGTATCGTTGCCGAAGTTGGGCACTGAGCGAAAACGACCAGCGCTGATGTCATCCAGAATCTCTTGGCCTATCCGTACTTCCTCGGGCTTTCGCGAGTTAGGGAGTGTCAGCGAAACGCGAATCGTATCCCCGATTCCCTGAGTTAAAAGTTGCTCAAAAGCAATCCGTGTCTTTATGGCGCCGTCGGGAAGCAAACCTGCCTCGGTAACACCGATATGCAAAGGCACGTCGGGCCGCTCGGCAGCAAAGCGCTGGTTCCCTTCGACAACCTTCTTGGGGTCTGAGTCCTTCAGAGAAACGATGTACCGCGTGAAACCAACAAGGTCCAGGTAGCCACAGTGCTCAATGGCCGACGCCACCATGGCACCAACAGAATCCTCGCCAAATTTCTCGGCGAGTTCCAGATCAACTGAGCCGCAATTGATACCGATACGAACCGCACAGTCATGCTCACCAGCGATGTCGGCGATAAAGTGCGCCTTCTCGGCAGAACTCTTGGACTTCTCATGATGGTATAGATGGCCAGGGTTGTAGCGCAGCTTGGCCACAAACGGGGCAACGTCAGCCGCGAGGCGGTAGCTTTCTTGGAGGTCAATGCAGATATTCGCTGGGGTACGCTGGGCAATCTCAGCAACGGCCATGGCATCTTTCTTTGAATCAACTGCTAAGCGAACAACTCCAGCCCCAGCCTGATGGAGAGCATTTGCCTGCTCAACTGTGGCAGCTACGTCTTGCGTATGTGTAGCGCACATCGACTGGACAACGATGGCGCTACCAGCACCGACGGTCACCGAACCGATAGCGACGGCGCGGGTCCGATTACGTTCAGCCGTGGTGGGTAAGTCACTCAATGGATCTTCTATTGGGGTTGTTATCGAAATCAGGGTCAATTCGTAAATAATATGCCACTTGAATCCCTCGACAGGATGACACTTGCCCCTCACGCCTGCGACCCATCCGATGGTAGAATTTCTTTTAACGTCGCTATTTTAGGGCTACTTGTGCTTGGCTTTGTGCCGTCCCTACCCGGTTTCTTAAAGAATGCAACACGCTCGCATTCCAGGCCGCATATTGCGCGTGAGTATCGTTCTCGGGGCACTCACGTTACCGGCAGCATCTGTCGCCGACCAACTGCAGATGCGTACCAACCAGAGGGGGCGCCCCACCCGAGCACTCAAGAATGCCACTCGAATCCCACAGAGCTCGCAACCACAGATGTTCGATGCGAGGGTCTCGCGGGTGCGAGTCGACGTAATCGTCACCGATCGCGACGGCAACTTCGTCACCGACCTAGGCCCGGACGAGTTCACCCTTCTGGAAGACGGAAGGAAACAGAAGATCCTCAACCTTCAGCTTGTCGATCTTCCCGCAGGGCAGGTCCGCTCGCTATTCGATGAACATGAACTGGAGGGAGTCGTTTCCGATGAAGCCATCTCCCGCAATCGTGAAACCACGCTGCCAGATGTTCATGGAACCAACAGCCCAATAGACAACGTCCCTCCTTCAGCTGTGAGCGAGTTGGGCAGCATCATTTTTCTCATTGATGGCCCGAGCCTAAGTCCGCAAGCCAGGGCACGTTTTGGGGATGCCTGGAGTAACTTGCTGAAACAAACCGACAATCCTCAAATCCCGCGTGCTACCTATCTCGTAGACAACGTCGGTCGACTCCAAGAGCTCGCGCCCCTCGGATACGACGTCGAAAGAATGCACTCGGCTGCGGCAGCGGTGCGTGAGGCACCGTTTTTCGGAACGTCGATAAACCAACGTATGTACGAGATCGCTGAAGACCTAACGAATACGTACTCAGCTCGTGAGTCAATGCGACAGCTCGCCATTGCCAAGGCACGTACGTTCGAAGCTGAGGAGCGGAACCGGACGCTGGCCACCTACCAACTCTTGACCAGTTTTGCCGATGCCCTGTGGGCGCGTGCCGGGCGTACGGCAGTGGTGTGGGTCTCAACCGGCATCAAGCTTATGCAGGGTGGTCCCTACACCGCAATTTTCGCACAGGACGTAAACCCCGATAGTGAGGGAATGGCCGGGGCGCGCTTTGACATTGTGTCACCTGATCCACAGATCAAGGCCGCCCAAGAAGCTTTGCACCGAGCCGCCAACGATTCGAATGTCAGCATATACTCGGTTGATCCCTCCTTGCTGCAGGAAACTCGAAGCATCGGTGTCGACTCCCAACTCGGCCGGGGGGCAGCTCTCCTAAGCACCCCTGCGGTGGAACAGTCTCTAGACGGGTTACGTGATTCAATGCGCATCGCATCAGACGAGACTGGAGGCAAAGCGTTCATCCAAGCGACCGATATTGAATCGGTTCTCGAGGATATTGAGACCGATACCAGCCGTTTTTACCTGCTCACCTATGAGCCACCTTCGCTCGATAGCGACGGTGACTACCACGAGATCCACGTAGAAGTTTCGCGCAAAGACACCACTGTAAGAGCTCGGGGTGGTTACACAGATCATGCCCCCGAGGACCGTGTCCGGAGATTGATTGCGGCAGGACTGGCGCTTCCTGGAACGGTCACCGACCTTCCAATCAAGGCCCAGGCATTTGGCTCACGACGGCCGGATGGAAGCCCGAACGTTCTGCTGGCCGTTGCGGTTGACGGTTCCGAGGTCGGTGTGATGCTAACGCCTGATGGCGAGCGCCGTATTTCGCTCGACCTCCACTCGATAGTGCTTGAAGGCACACAACAAATCGATGAAGCTCACGAACAGCTGATTGCGCGTTCGACCGACGACGGGCATTTTGAAGCAGCAAACGACAAAACACTCACCCCTAGGCTGGCAGGGTATCTCGCCTACCAGCATGAGTGGACTCTTGGTCCAGCCACCTATACTTTCAACGTCGCCGCCGTTGATAATGTCACTGGCCGAGTCGGGGCGACATCGATTGAGATCGAGGTCGCCCCGTATAAAAACGAAGACGATTGGGGGATAAGTGATCCACTGTTCGTCACCGTTGACGATGCTGGCCGGGCACATCCCGTTGTTCTCGGTCGCTTTGTGCCCGGGGACAACGTTGCCGCCTTTGTCGAAGTATACGGTGGGCAGAGACCCATCCTGTCGGGCCAGGTGTTTCTTGAAACTGCCGGTCCAGATAAGGGAAAGCAGGGCGCCCGCCTCTTTCCCCTTGCCATGCGCCCCGCCGCGGGAGGCATCCATCGTGGGATGGTTCCTCTACCTACAGGGTTACCACCGGGACGGTATTTCATTCAGCTCGCCATCACAGATCCCCCTGTTGACGAGCACAAGATTGTGCGATTGCCGATTGAAGTTGTCGCTATACCGAAACGCTAATGTCCTGGCTCCTTTCGACATTGCTACTGGTCTCGGTTCTGTTTACCGCTAGCTGTGACGAAACCCTCATCGAGATTTCCGACGGAACCAGAATCCCCGGTTATCCTACGCTGCCATCTGTTGTATTTCTCACTAACTCACCACCAGCGGCTCTTCCACCTGAAGAAGCCGCAGCCTGGTCTTGGTTGCGGAACAACGAAAACTTCAATGTCCAACAGGTCCAAATGATTGACCTTCCGGACGCCAAGTTGCCGCAAGACGCAGTCCTCTGGTGGCATTACTCCTCGGAAGAAACACTTCCGTCAGTTGCAGTGCGCCCCGGCAACCTGGAAGCCGTCCGCAATCACCTGATGGCTGGCGGCACCGCTCTATTCAGCCTGATAGCAGCTTCGTACGTCGTCCCTCTAGAAATCGAGCCTGCGCCACCTGACATTGTGTCAATGGATGCGTTCTTTGCCTCGGAATCTGAACTCGGTGGCCTCCAATCGCGGCGCGGCCATACTCTTCTTGGTCCTTCCTGGGGCGTGCTCTTTACCTCGTCGAACAGCTCCTTTCCTCCCCGCCCGGCGGTCGCATACACAGGCGATCGATGGCCTGCAACGGGTCACGTCTGGGCGGTGCACAAAACTGAACGGGCTATGGAAACACCACCTAAGGTAGGGATTGAGTATCCATCTACGTTTTTTGGTAGCGGTGGCAGTGTATTGACGCTTGGAGCACATTTCTATTTTTCCGACGGTGACAACCACAACCGAGCGCAACTAGAGCACCTAGCAACTGATGCGCTCCGATATCTAGGAACCCGTGCCTCATCCAACGCTTCCGGGCCGGGAGTCGCTGTGCCGTTTACGAACACGGACAAGGAAACGGATCCGGACGCTTTCTATGGAGCTTACGATGCGCCGGTATTCGAGGCTGTACCAATTCCATCCACGCCCCTACCGCCAGTAGCCGATATCGAAATTGTGCTCGATATGGTGGAAGGGCGACCATCGGGCCCGGAGATCCCGCGATACCCAGACGCAGAAATGCCGTTCACGCTCGCAACACCGAAGGCCGTTGCAGTCGGGTCACAGTTGGGCCACATCGACACCTTCCGGGTCCACCCCCTGCTGCTGTTACGCCAGCTCCGTTTCGGCATTGTGCGGCCGGATCGCGGCGTAACGTGGCTCGACGATCCCGAGTCTGGCGACCGTACGTTCACTGTTCGACCGGAGGGCTCTGAGCTGTTCTACAACGACGGTGAACTTAACATACGGTTGTTCCTCACAATCGACCGGAGGTACCCAGCTCTTGTCGGTCTATTGGTTATCCGTAGCCCAGCAGCCGTTGAGATCATCGCAACTTGGGAGGCACAATATACGACAGGTTCGGCACAAATAAATACTGGGGCCAATAACACAGAGATCGGCTGGGATGCCGGTGCGCAAGCAGTAGTTTGGCGCGACAAGACCGGTTTCGCTGTCAAGGCCGGGTTTGGCCGTGAAACCCAGGCCCACATCCTAGGTTTCCAACCCAACAAGCATCTCAACGAAGCGGGCCTGCTTGTCCCCTTGCGAGGTCCCGAAGATGACGCCGAGAACACCGATCCCGCGCCGCCAGATGCCTCCAATGTCGCCTTGCAGATCCGCGTTGAAACCAAGCCGAATAATCCTTCGTTGATTCCAATTGTCGTTGTAGGTGGACCCGAGACTGACCTAAACATCGACGCTGCCTTCGAGGAGTTGATCGCAGCACCTGGGCGAGCCTGGGTAGAGAATGCTGACTACTATCGCGACTTTCTCGGCCGAAGGACGATGAGCTTGCAGGTGCCTGGGAATGGGTTCCAGAAGACCTTCGAGTGGGCAAAGATTGGCATCGAGTCGTTACGCACAAAATTGCCGAACGTCGGTGACGGGATGGTCTCAGGTTTCGGAACCCTGGAACCAGCGGACGCTTGGGTAGCAAAGCCGAACGCCTTTGGTATCGGGACTCTATGGGCTGCAATGGCGGCTGACGCCTACGGGGATCAGCCACCTGCCACCGAGACGTTGCGTCTTGCGGCCCGATACCAAGGCATAGATGGTCGGATACCAACTTCGACTGACGCAACTCATCAGGTTATCGCCAATCGGATAGCGGACACTGCCCTGTTTTTGATCGCCCTCGAGAATCATGTACGCACCTGGGGTGACGAGAACCTCCTGGAAGAGCTCTGGCCAGCGGCACAACGTGCAGTCACATTCCTTTACGGCATCGATTCCGAAAAAGATGGGCTGACAAACAGCCTCAGCGAACTCGACCGCTGGAGCCGTGACAACGTGGTTCAAACGACGATCCATCTCGCCGGCCTCTGGGGCGCCGCCCTCGACGCAACCGCGAGTTTGGCCGAGTTTCTGGGGGAAAACGACAGTGCTACACGTGCTCGTGAAGCTTCGGCTCGTGTCCGGGCGATCCTTAATGATGAATTCTGGAACCCTGCCGAGCGGCGTTTTAGCTTTGCTAAGAGGGTTGATGGATCTTTCGTTGGGGAACGTACCGTGTTACCCGCGGTTCCAATGATTTTCGGACTGCTCGACCCCGGCTTCGCTATCCCAGCACTTGACTCGTTTTCTAGCTCCGAGTTTTCTCGCGACTGGGGTGTTGGCTTGTTGCCTCACGCACCACCCTCCGAGGTGTCCGCTAATGAGACCGCTCTCATTCCGAAGCCGCTATCTACAGGCCTACCGACGGTTGCCGCTGGACTAGTAAGTCCAGTGTTCACTGGCTGGGCCGCTCTTGCTGAATATAGAAACCACCGCCCGGATTCAGGCTTTGCACATGCCTATACTAATTTGCTTCTGCTTGAGCAGGTTAACCCCGGGTACGCGAGCGCAGCATTCGATGGGAATGTATTGACGTCGCAGAGCGGCGTTACCCACGCCGCCGCTTCACAAGCGATGACTGTCTTGCCGGTAATCTGGGGAATGCTCGGTATACGTCCCGATGCCCTGAACAACTCAGTGAGCATCAACCCTCAACTGCCAGCCGACTGGAGCAGGGTAAATGTCGACCGAGTCCGGGTCGGCGATAGGGAATTCCGCCTACAAGTGCGGAAGACAGCGGATCGAATTCAATTCCAAGTCGACCGATGGCGAGGCGGCGGAAACACAAAACTACGGTTAAGCACTCACGTCCCGATCGACGTTGACATCTCCCTCGACGCTAACGTTATTGGCGCCGAGATCATCGAAGGGCCCATCATCGAGCAACACCCGCCCGACCGGCTAGCAACTGTGGTCATCAGACCCACAGCCGACCTCTCGACAGTCACGTTTGTCCACGGGCCCTATCCGCGTTTGATCTCGCCAATTCCCGATCGGCTAACTGAGGCCCGCTCTTACCTGCAGCAGGGAGCATCCTCTAGTCGTCTTCGAGTAATCCGTACTCGGTACCTCGGCGGTATAATGGCCATTCAAATCGAAGGAGTGCCCGGGCGCACGTATACGCTTCGGATAGCTACCCCATGGAGGGTAAGCCAGGTAACCGGCCTACCGGACGTATACCCCACTCAACCAGACGCTGGTATTGCCACCATCGACGTCACGATCCCCGGCAGTGGCCCTCGTTATCGCCTGGTGAACCTAGAACTAATTTTCGAGCAGTGACACTCCTCGACTGAACTTACAAACTTCATCTGCACAACGACAATCCCCGCGGCTCGCCTCAGGCACTGTCAACAGTGATATGCGGGCGGCCGTTCAAGAGCGACAAAAGCCCGGCGCAAGTGATGGTCACTAGAGCGCCAAGCAGTGTGTACCACGTCCAGGCGATAGTCCCCTGAATGTGGACAAACAAAAGCACACCGATGCCGACAAGCATGGCAATTGATGCCTGGTATCCACCCAAGCGCCAGCCGACCCGCCCCACGAGAAAGATTCCAAGAACCGCGCCGAATGTAATCGACGTGATCGTTAGGCCCGCCTCCAACACTGAGCCCCAGGCTTGGGCCACGAAGGCGACTAGAGCGAGGCCGAACGCCCATGCGACCGTGAAGCGATGAGATATCGTCAACTCGTCTTGCATCCCTTGTTCGGTAGCATTGTCGTGGATTTCATCTGGCAGTCTAGCCCTCGCTGAACGACGCCATAGGTCGATCGTACTTGCTGAGGCCAACGAGTTGAGCGACGACGAAAGCGTTGACATAGCCGCAGCGAAGACGGCAGCGATCACCAAACCACCGAGACCCAATGGTAGTTCTTCGGCAATGAAACGCGGAAATACGCTGTCGTTGCTAGCAAACGGAACGGCTGGCGGCGCAGTCTGATAAAACGCGTACAACAAGGAACCGATCGACAAGAATAAAAGGACTTGAGCGAACACCAGGAAGCCACTAGCTATGACAGCCTGTTTCGCACGCTTCGGAGAACCAGTTGCCAACAGACGCTGTACGAACATCTGGTCGGTTCCGTGGGTCGCGGCCGTTAGCACAGCGCCACCAATGATCCCGCCAAGGAACGTATATGGCACAGCAAAAAACTCGACGCTGAAATCGAAGTTGACATCTAGCCACTGGAGCTTGCCAGCTTCAACAAGTCCGGCAGTCACATTCGTCCAGCCCCCGGGAAGACGATGCAACAGAATCCACCCCGCCAGAGCGGCCCCGCCCACGTAGATGATCTGCTGCACGAAGTCGTTCCAGATCACCGCACGCAGACCTCCACGCACCGTGTAGTAGAGCGTGACCCCGATAATCAGGCCAATCGAAACCGGCAACCGCGCAACCACTGGTATACCCAGAGGCAACAATTCGATAAGCACCAGTGCGGTGGCAAACAAACGCACTCCATCTGCCATCACCCGGTTAACAATGAATACCAGGGACGCTGTCGTCTGGGCGCTGCTGCCAAAACGCAAGGCGAGCACTTGGTAGGCAGTGCTGAAACGACCGTTGAAATATGTTTGCACGAGAACCATGGCAACGAAGAAACGTCCTACTACGTAACCCAGAGCAACCTGCAAGAAAGTCATGTTGCCCCCGTAAGCAATCCCCGGAAGACCTATGAAAGTCAGTGTCGAGGTTTCGGTAGCAACTATAGAGAAGGCTGCCGCCCACCACGGCATGTTCCGTCCGGCTAACATGTAGTCGTCAAGTGAACCTTGGGGGCCAGAAAATCGCCGCCCAATCCACAGCGTCAGGACGAAGTAGGCTGCGACAATTAGAGCATTGACAGTGATTGAGGTCACGTCGCCTTACCCTCAGCAGCCAGTGAGACTAGAAGAAAACCAGCAGTGGATAGCAAGCTCCTGTCGGCACCACCTCTCGCCACTCACCTGAGCCGGTCGACAGCCTCGACAATAGCGCGATGAAACGCAATCCGGGCTTCCCGGATCTGCACATTTTCGCGCGTCGGGTGTACACGGTTAGTCAGTAAGACCACGAAGAGATCACGGTCTGGGTCGATCCACATCGATGTGCCTGTGAATCCAGTGTGCCCAAAAGCCGCCTCGGAAAACATCGTCCAACTCTGGCTGGGATGGGCGGTATCCCAACCGACGCCGCGACTACTTCCCTCCGGCGTATTCTGCCTGCGCGTCCAGCGGTCAATGGTCGACCGGCGCAGCACCCGGACATGATCATAGGTACCACCGTTGAGCAACATCTGGGAAAAGACCGCCAGGTCACTAGCAGTAGAAAACAACCCAGCATGTGATGAAACACCACCCATCGCAGCAGTATTTTCGTCGTGAACCTCACCGTGCACCATACGGCCGCGCCATGGATCTTGCTCAGTCGGGGGGATCTTTCCAAGCCACCCTTCCGGAGGATTCCAGCGTGTTTGCGTCATCCCGAGCGGTCCAAAGATCTCCCGCATTGCATATGACTGGGAGCTCTCGCCGAGTGCACGATCAAGAATCTCCCCCAGCAGGATAATGCCAAGGTCCGAATAGGCGTAACGTTCCCCAGCGACGGATTCAAGAGCAGTGTCTTTGATGCGACGCATAATGTCGATGCGAGTCAAAGGTCCCAGTTGTTCGGGGTCATAATCAAGAAAAAAGCGAATGTAGGCGGGCAACCCTGAAACATGTAAAAGCAGATCACGAACGGTAACCGCTTCCTTGCCACCACCGATAAACTCCGGGATATAGGCCTGCACCGGGTAGTCAAGCCGCAGACGACCTGACTCAACTGCTTTCATCGCTATCGTTGTCGTTGCAATCACCTTGGTCAACGACGCGAGGTCAAATACCGCATCCGCTGGCATCGGCGCCGCACCAGTCTCATAGCTCATCTTTCCGATTGAACCCAATTCAATTAGAACGTTACGATGACCAACGGCGTAAACGGCACCCGGAAACCCTCCTGATTCCACAAATTGTTGTAGAGAATCCCGTGCCGATGCCAGATCTTCAGAGGTAAGCGTCACATTCGATTCTGATTGCTCGGGTCTGGTGTCCACCCCAGGCACTTGAAGCGAAGCATCTAAAACTGGTTTCTTGATACCAAATCCGAGCGGATAAACACCGGGTACGGTTACCGGCAACTGGCCATCCCACGCGGTCTTTCCGGTAAACGCTGATGCCAGAGCGTGCTGCAACGGTTGGGACCATCCATACGAAGCCACCGCTGCACCAGCATCGGGAAACGCACCAACCACATACGGACTCCCTAATGCAACCATGATCACTGGGATATCGAGACTTGAGAGCATCTGACCATAGCGCTGCTGTTTTTGCGGAAGCGTAATTTTCTCCTGATTCGAACGTACCCGGGCACGCACCGCCATCACCACGACGCTGGCACGGGAAGCCTCAGCCATCAAAGCTGCTACTTCCTCTCCGTTGGTACGCCCGTCGATACTCCGGCTAGTTACATCCTCGAGGCTCTCCCGCAACGAAGTTGACAACACCGTCACGTCAACCGGGGTGTCGGTGTCGGAAACACCAACCACCAACACGCGATGCCTATCCCGAGCATCAAGTGGGAAAACCCCTTTGCGATCCCGCAACAACGTGACCGCCGCTACTCCCACCTCCTCAGCACGTAACGCATCCGACGCCGGCGCAAATCGGTTAGGCAAGTCAGCCAACGACGCTTCGGCCAAACCCAGGTGGAGACCAAGGCGTGCCTTGTACTGAAGAACAAGTCGAACTGCCGCATCAAGACGTTCTTCCGAAAGTTTGCCACTTTCAACGCCACGAACGATCGCTTCGCGCACAGCATCAGGAAATGGAGGGAGTAACACCATATCTGCCCCTGCAGCCAATGCTTGCACGGCAGCCTGGCCACTCCACCAATGGCGATTGATGCCGCCCATTTCCATCGCGTCAGTTACCACTAAACCCTTGAAATCGAGCTGGTTCCGCAACAAATCAGTAAGTACCGCCTGCGACAACGTCGCCGGTAGCTGCTCATCAGCAGTAATGGCTGGCACCGATAGATGTGCTGTCATTATTGACGACACACCAGCTTCGATAGCTGCACGAAACGGGGCCAGTTCGACAGCATGTAGCCGCTGACTGTCGACACGCAAGACAGGCATGTCAATGTGCGAATCAACACCTGTATCACCATGCCCTGGAAAGTGTTTTGCCGTCGCCATCGACCCGGAAGCTTGCGCCCCAGAAACGAATGCAGCGGCGAAACGGCCTACCTGGTCCGGGTTTTCTCCGAATGCCCGCACATTGATGACCGGATTTCTAGGATTGCTGTTGACATCCGCGACCGGCGCGAAGATCCAGTGGATGCCTAGAGCACGGGCGTCACGGCCACTGGCGCGACCCATCCATTCGGCAGACTTGATGTCACCCGTAGCACCAACAGCCATCGCGGTGGGGTACGGTACCCCGCCACCGACCCGAAATTCGGCACCCCATTCGAAATCAGCAGCCACCAATAGGGGCGGCTGACCTAAGTTAGTAGCTGTTCGCTGGAGGTCCGCAATTAAGGCGGCGGCCTCGTAGGCCTCGGAACGAAATAGAATTACACCACCGAGTTCAAGTGATTGGACCATTCCTGTAAGACGATGCCGCTCGGCGGCATCAGCGGCGTAATACTCGCCAAAAGCACGGACCATCATCACTTGGCCAGCACGCTGCTCAAGGGTCATTGACGCAAGGGTTGACTCAACCCATGCGGCTGCGTCAGGGGGCAGCGCCTCACGAGGATCTAGAGAAGCCACAAGAGGAGCTGTCTGCGGTCCCTGATCCTCAGACTTGCTAACCGGCTGGGCGCTGGGCGTATGTGATCCTTCCGAAAACAACGCCAATAAACCCAACATCACCACCAACGCGCTGACTATGTACAGACCGCGCGGGTTAAGATCCGCCGTGCTGGATTGGTTCATTTGCCGACCCACCTGCTAGAGGGTTTCCGAGCCTCCGTGAACACCTCCGCCCCAGGAGGGGCAGTCTAACAGACCATAGTGAAAGTGTGAGAGTTTGGTAATGCTTGAAACACGGGGGAAAATGTCCCAAGAATGATTCGCAAAGCAACAGTCTCAATAATTGTAGTGTTAGTTGTTGCCTTGATCGGGGCAGCGCCTTCTACAGCTCCCCAGCCTCCCATTAGCCAGAAGACTTCCAGAACCCGGGTCGGTATCGACGTTTGGAGTGAGCGTGGTTTCGCCCCGCTAGCTGGCAAGCGCATTGGGTTAATCAGCAACCTGACTGGACGCAATAGCCGCGGGGAGCTCACTGCTTACGTACTCCAAGTGGAACCATCAGTCGATCTTGTAGCCATTTTTTCCCCTGAACATGGTTTCTCAGGAATAGAGGAAGGCAGTGTCGAGAGCACCAGCGACAGTGCAAGCGGCTTGCCAGTCCACAGCCTATACGGAGATACCCGGCGGCCAACTAGTCAGATGCTAGACGGACTCGATGCTCTGGTATTTGACATCCAGGACATCGGTACACGGTTTTATACTTACGCGACAACAATGGCTTACGCAATGGAACAGGCTGCAGCCTACGATCTGTCATTCGTTGTTCTCGATCGACCCAACCCAATTGCGGGTGCTCATGTTCAGGGCCCGTTGCTCGATGAGTCTGAACTTTCGTTCGTCGGCTACGCACCGATACCTATTCGCCATGGAATGACGATCGGCGAATTGGCCCGTTACTTCAACCAAGAAAGCGGCATCGGCGCTGATTTAACCGTCATCGAAATAGCCGGCTGGCGGCGCACTGATTGGTACGACGCTACCGGGTTGCAGTGGACAAATCCTTCACCAAACATACGCAACTTGGTCCAGGCAACGCTCTACCCTGCCATCGGGCCCCTCGAAACCACCAATGTGTCTGTGGGTCGTGGCACAGAAGAACCGTTCGAGTGGTTCGGCGCCCCGTGGATCGACGCGCAGCGGCTAGCGGAAGCACTCAACGCCGCAGCCCTGCCAGGGGTTCGCTTTATGCCTCACGACCGCACGCCATCGACCAGCGTTTATGCTAGTGAACTTTGCCACGGCGTTGACATAATCCTCACCGACCGAGGTGCGTTTGCAGCTGGCCTTACTGCAATCACGTTGGCCACTACACTCTACGAACTTCACGGTGAAACCTGGAGCTTGGAGCAATTCCCAAGGCTGTGGGGTCGCCCCGAGGTCATTTCCCAACTCCGGTCTGGACTTTCAGCAACCCAAATAGCTGCCACCTGGGCCGCTGATTTGGCTAAGTTCCTCGAAGTCCGTGAGCGCTACTTGATCTACCAATAGCAGCTCCAGTTAGAACGCTCGGGGGTTTAGCTGGAAGCAGCTTCACCATCTGGATGCCCTGGCCAAATCACCCAAGTTCCGTGTGCTCTCGCCACAATCTGGCCCTCTCCGTCGGTTACCTCGCCTTCGGCAAAGGCAACATGGCGACCTCGACGCACAACACGTCCGACTCCGGCCAAAGGCCCGTGACGCGCAGGATCGTTATATTGCACCGAAAGCTGGAGCGTTCCACACCACTCCTCGTGACCAATCGACGAGATCACTGCTGCTCCTAGGGCTGAATCAAGCAACGACGCGAGGGCACCACCGTGGACGACACCGCGACGATTGCAGATATGCTCCGCCAGCGGCAACCGCAATAACGAAGTTCCGTCGCCGGTTTCCACGATTTCGATGCCAAGGTGAGCACCATAGGGGGTTGGAGAGGGTGGTGTCCGTTCCATACTCATCGCCTTTTACACTGGGGCTGAGGAGACAACCGTCTTAAGAATGGGGTCCGAAGCGATGTTACGATAACGCGCCACTTCTGATTCCTACAGCGGAGAAGCTATGCCTTGGCCCCCCGCGGTTTCGTCTGGCCGTGTTGCCCTCGTTATTTACGGTCTAGCACTATTGGTGTACATCACGCTATCAGGATTGTTTTCCCTGGCCGGTCTAGATTCTCGCGTTGCTCTCGTAATGGCTCAGTTCATCGGCCTTCTTGGACTTTCGCTGTGGCTTGTCCAAATGATGAAGATACCCGCCCGCCAAGCGTTCGCCCTGCGCCCAGCTAAACCAATCCACTATTACATGGCGATGGGTGCCGCAATTCCGCTGCAGGCAACTGGCGGCGCAATGCAGTTCGCCATCACCAACCAGCTTCCAGAAAACTCGCCGACCCGGCAGATGATGGAAGAAGTCGTACAGCAGTTCGTAGCAACCGAGACTAACTTCGATTTATTGATGTTATTTCTTGCAGCCGTAGTAACCGCAGCGATCTGTGAAGAATTTCTTTTCCGCGGGCTGTTACTAAACCTGTTGCGACATCGCGGTGGCTGGATTCCAGCAATCATTGCAAGCGCCGTATTGTTCGCCTTGTTCCACCTAAACCCGATCGTTTTGCTACCAGTGGGGCTCGTCGGCGCCTACCTCGCTGTGTTGGTATGGCGATCGAACTCACTGTATCCTGCCATTCTGGCGCACGGACTAAATAACCTAATCGCCTTGTTCGGCCTTCCACTGATCTTCAACGAAACCACCTATACCGAGCATTTGTGGTTAATTTTAGGTGTTTCAATCACCACACTCGCGGTCGCCTTCCTTGCCTACCTCCGGGTGACAGAACCCACCACGCCAGGAAGGGAGGGAGAAGACCTTGAAAGCAACTCGATCGAGGGAGGGTTCAGAAATAACTACGGGTCCGAGTAACTCGATCAAGCCCAACCGCAGGGGAACCACCGAAGAAGTCTGCAGGACAACATGTTTACCTCAACCCTGATTACCTTAGCCGCTTGCGGTGCCATTCAAGCAACAACGTTGCATGTCAGCACCCATGTGCCTCAAACGGCTCAGGCCATCACGCGTGACGCAGAATTAAACTCTGCAACTCTCGAGATCGGTGGTCTCCTTAGCTGGGGCAACGGCAAAGTCTATGATGTGGCGCGCACACCAACCTCAATTTCGCAGGCCATTGTTCGGGTGGCTTGGCAGCCGAAACTTTACCGGGGGCGCCCGCTACCTATGTGGATGCGTGGAAAGGTTGCGCTAGTGGTCGAGGGCGTCAAAGCTTGGATCGATCAAGACCCCAGTGCCTCAGGATTGGGGCTCAATGTCTTATTCCGTTACACGTGGACCACAAATCGTTGGCAACCGATGTTTCTCGGTGGTGCGGGTATCTTGTACACAGACGAGCAGGTGCCACCCGGCGAAACGACTCGTAATTTCACGCCGCAGGTTGGACTCGGGCTGCAATACTTGGTCCGAGACGAACTTGCGATTGGTGGTGAGTACCGATTCCATCACCTATCCAACAAGGGAGCCACCGAAACTAACCCAGGAATCAACACTCATCTAATCCTTTTGGGTGTCTCCTGGTACCGCTGAGAACGGCTCGCTCGCAGATACGCTTGCAGCGCGTCACGACCACTAAACCTCGGGCGAAAACCGAGTTCTTCGGTCATGCGAGCCGTATCTGCCACCCACGTGTAACGAATGTAGTCAAGTAATCCAGCAGGAAAGCGTAGGAGCCGAAGGCGCCACCCGAATTCAACGGCGGCATATAGCAAAAACGCAGGAAGCGGAATGCACAGCCGGCCTGCCATCCTGCAGATCTCCTTGTACGACATAACTCCGGAACTGGCAGCGTTAAACGTGCCAGCAGGAGCTTCGGTAATCGCCCACCACATCATGTCCGCAGCATCCGTTTCATGCATGAACTGCATCGGAGGGTTTGCTCCGGCCACCCGAAACATTACCGGCCATCCAGTGATATGGGTGATGATGTTCTTTGTGTGAGCTCCAATCACGATGCAAGTACGGGCTACAACGACATCAATACTTGGGTTGGCTTTCCGGAATTCGGGAAGCCAATGCTCGACCTCGGCCTTGAATCGACCGTAGGGATAGGCCGGATTAGAAACTGGTGGATCGGACTCGAGTAATGGGCGCGACCGATCCACATCGATACCGTAGGAGGTGGTACTGCTTGGGTAGAAAATCCGGCGCACTCCGGCAGCGGCGGCAGCCTCGAACGCATTGCGGGTCCCATCGACATCAACATGTGCTTCATGCTGCTGATCGTGAACCGGGTCGAAAATCCAGGCGAGGTGAACGAGCACGTCTGGGGCAAAATCGTTCAGTCGAGTTGCCAGTGATGAATCAGTCACGTCATGGATCGCAAAGGTGGCCTGCGGAGGCCAATTGCTTCCAGGGTGTCGAATGTCGAGCCCGAGAACCTCTGCCCCATTTTCGACGCAACGTCGAGCCAACACGGTACCCAGGTATCCCGCTGCACCGGTTAGCACGACCCGGATCCCGGAGGCGCTCATCCGGCCGTCACGCTACCCCAAGGCCAGCACCGCCATCAACAGCGATGATAGTCCCCGTCATATAGGTTGGCGCCCCAGCGAGAAAGCAGACGGCTTCGGCGATGTCTTCTGGCCGACCGATCACTCCACCAGGAATTCGCTCAATTACCCGCCGCTGCTCTTCTTGGGTTGTTCCTTCAGGGAAAAGGACGGTGCCGGGAGCGATGCCATTGACTTGTATATGGGGCGCCAACGCCTCCGCCATACAACGGGTCAACATGTCGACGCCAGCCTTAGCAACACAGTATGGCGCGTAATCGCCGATCGGCGAGATCCCAGCGGTGCCGCAGATGTTGATGATATGGCCACGCCGTCCGCGTTCCATGACGCGGGCCGTTGCTTGAGCGACATTGAAGGAGCCCGTCAGGTTTACAGCGAGAGTACGCTGCCAAAGGTCGTCATCGACTTCAAGGAAGGGTCGTTCGTCGAAGATCGCAGCATTGTTTACCAACACATCAATACCACCGTATTTCTCCAGTGTTGCATCCAGCAGTCGGTCTGCCTGTGGGCGGTCAGCAACATCGGCCTGCACCGAGATACAGTCTCCACCCCCCTCACGAATTTGGTCGACGAGGGTTTGAGTCGCTGTAGCAGAGGTATGGTAATTCACCACCATTCGGTAGCCGGAGGACGCTAGCGCCCATGCAATGGCCCGACCAACACGCACGCCGCCACCGGTAACTAAAGCTACGGGTTGCACGATCGAATCCTCCTTCGGTATGTTGACTCTGCGATTCTAACGCGGCTCCCTATGATGGGGTCACGCTGATGAGATCAGCAACCAGGTCCCCATATTTGGAACACGATCCCAATTTCAACAAATCTCCGATCTTGGGGCGTCTAAAAAGAGGACTCATGTCTCGAACTATACATAGCATGGCCGTTTCCCTTGTTACTTCAGTTGCAGTTGTCACCTTATTGGGGTGTGTGCCATCGGGCGGGAACGAATCAGGGTCCGACCGAGAGGTACCGTTCGATGTGCTCATCACCGGTGCTCGTGTCATAGATGGAACCGGCAATCCCTGGTTTCGAGCTGACGTGGGCATTCGAGGTGATGTGATTGCTGAGGTCGGCTCCCTAAGCGGGAGGGATGCTACTCGTACCATTGAGGCCAGGGATCGAATTGTGAGTCCTGGTTTCATCGACATGATGGGGCAATCCAGCCTCGTGCTCATCACCGATCCACGGAGCGCTGAGAGCAAACTTCGCCAAGGAATCACGACATACCTCTCCGGTGAAGGAGGGTCCCCTGCACCCCAGAATGCCGAGACCCAGAGCTCACCTCTGGTCATCGACGGTGAAACGGTCCGCTGGAACACGTATGCAGAATATTTCGCAATCATGGAACGCTTCGGGGTTCCTATCAATGTGGTCCACAATGTTGGTCTAACTCAGGTCAGGCGTGTGGTACTTGGGGAGAGAGATGTTCAACCGACAACTGCGCAACTCGAGGAGATGAAGGCGCTGGTCCGCCAGGCAATGGAAGATGGCGCCGTCGGAACGTCTACGTCATTGATATATCCACCTGCTGTGTACGCTCGCACAGAAGAACTCATTGAACTAACAAGGGTCGCTGGAGAGTATGGCGGCGTGTATTTCACTCACATGAGGAACGAGAGCCATGCGGTCCTGGACGCAATCCAAGAGGCAATCACTATTGGGGAGAGTGCTGGCGTTCCTGTACATATCTACCACCTGAAGGCCGCTGGTCAGGACAATTGGCCTCTTATGGCTGATTCCCTGGCGCTCATCGATTCTGCTCGTGCAGAAGGCATGGACGTCACAGCTGATATCTACCCTTACATCCGTAATGGCATTGGTCTCAATTCGTTCCTGCACCCTCGGCACTATGCTGAGGGCACCGATGCATTCCTGGCCACACTCTCCGATCCCGAGGTGCGCAGCCAATTAAGGGCAGAGGTTGAAGGCACGTCAGATTGGGAGAACTGGTATCGCCATGTTGGTATGGACTGGAATAATGTTTTGATTGTTGCCGCTCCAGAAGCGGTTGATCCAAACGTGATTAATCGCTCAATCATTGGTGCCGCGGAGGTGCTCGGTACTGACCCCTGGAATGCTTTTTTTAACCTCGTGCAGACTGGGGGCGTTAGTGTGAATCCGAAGAGCATGAACGAGGAGCAGAAATGGCAAGCTCTTCGTGCAGACTTCGTCATGATTGACACTGATGCGTCCCCCGTGAACCCGGCGACAACTGCGAGTTCCCATCCGAGGGCTTTTGGAGCCTTTCCACGAGTGATCGCTAAGTACGTCCGGGAAGACGGTGTTCTAACACTTGAGGATGCGGTACGTCGAATGAGCTCAATGGCCGCGCACCGGCTTGGCCTCTACAATCGCGGAGTTGTGGCCCCCGGCATGATCGCCGATCTCGTAGTATTCGATGAAGAACAACTGGAGGATGAGGCAGATTTCGGGGCCGACGCAATGCGGTACGCCCTGGGTGTCGACTACCTGCTTGTGAATGGGACCGTGGTCATTGATGATGGCCAGATGATGGACTCACGGCCCGGTAGACTGCTAAAACGTACAGGAAACCACTAGGGGACAATCCGGATGCCACACCCTAAGCACTCCGAACCCACCAAGTGCATAGCGTCAGACGGGCCAATACACCATCCTCGGTAACAGCGGTGAGTTCTCTTGCCTAAACTGTGACGGTACAATCCCTGTAGGTTCTGGAGTTACGAGGAGCAAACTTTGGACGATCCCCGAAATGTCATTATCCTTGGTTCCGGCTGTGCCGGTCTAACGGCGGCAATCTATACAGGTCGCGCCGGCCTGAAACCCCTTGTTATCGAAGGCCTTGAGTTCGGCGGCCAGCTCTACACGACTACCGACGTCGAAAACTTTCCCGGTTTTCCTGACGGTGTGATGGGGCCCGAGCTCATAGACCGTATGAAGGTGCAAGCAGAGCGCTTCGGAGCCGAATTCCTGTCTTATCAGAGTGCGAAAACGCTTGACTTCACCAAGCAGCCAATCAAGGTAACAACAGGCAATGATGAAACCTACTGGTGCCAGGCTCTGATCATAGCGACTGGGGCCTCACCCAAACAGCTCGGCCTACCCAACGAGATGGAGCTGCGCGGTTACGGTGTTTCAACCTGCGCCACCTGTGATGGCGCCTTCTTCCGTGACCAAGAAATTGCCGTGATCGGCGGCGGCGACACAGCTATGGAGGAAGCTCTTTTCCTTACCCGTTTCGCCAGTAAAGTGTACGTTCTTCATCGTCGTGACGAACTGCGGGCCAGCAAAATTATGCAGGACCGCGCCCTTGCCCATGACAAACTTGAGTTTCTCTGGAACACAGAGGTGCTCGAATTTCTGGGTGATCCGGAAAACGGATTACAGGGTCTCCGGATTACCAATAAGAAAAGCGGGGAAGAAAATAGCCTCTTAGTACACGGCTGCTTTATTGCCATCGGCCACGACCCGAATACTGAAATACTTACAGAGTCGCCCATCAGTCTCGACGAACAAGGCTATGTGACGGCAGACGGACGCCATTTCCCGTTTACCCCAATAGAAGGTGTTTTCGTAGCCGGTGATGTACACGACCACCACTACCGGCAAGCGGTCACTGCCGCAGGCCACGGATGTGCGGCCGCAATCGACGTGGAACGCTACCTCGCGGGATAGTGCACGTTAGGGCTGATGTCCATAAGTGAGTGTGTCTGCCCCATGACGACAATAAATGTCGTCGGTCAATAACGACCCCGAAGCCTTTCCTTAGAAGGCAGAATTTCCAAACAGGTCGTCCACCATCCGGTAAGCGTCGTCTGGACAAACTCCTTCGGCAAACGCTCGGCGACCATCTCCGCAGCCAGAAGCTCATGGTCATACTCAATCCCGATAAATTGAACGTCGAGCCCATCGTTGCCATCAATCATCGTGTACCAGACGCCCGTCGTCCCGTCGTTTTCAGGCCTTCCAATGACGCCGATGTTGACCGCAAGGGCCTCCCTCCCATCAGCTCGCAACCGCCGCTGCCACTTGATGCCCGTATGCGTGAAGGCCAGCACATCCGCATCGCAGTCGTCGAGGAAACGTTCTAATAGAGCGTCGGATGTAGCCGTCTCCCACAAAAACTCATTGGTTCGCCGCGGCGAACCGTGGCAACAATGAACTAAATGTTCACCGACCTGAACACGGGCCTGCTGTGGTAACGATCCGAGCCAGGCGCGATGTTCCACCGGTGTGTTGGAAAACGTATGAGCGTAAGAAATTTGCGCGTAATAATTGTCGGCCGGGTCGGTATAACCGCAGCCACAGTCCTCGAGTCCCTGGGCAAGCGATTGGTCATAGTTGCCAGCAATGGAAGGAACCCCGGCACGCTGTAATAGAGGAATAATTCGCTCCGGGTGTGGGCCAAAACCTCCCATGTCGCCTAGGCATAACAGTAGATCGGCACCACGTGAGACCGCATCGGCGATTACCGCTTCAAGCGCCCAGTAGTTGTTGTAAATACCTCCGAACAGCGCTACGCGATGGTAGACATGGTCGAAGGACGCCGTCGTCGTACCACCGTAGGGCGCCCTGACCATCTGATAGGGATGATCACTCCAGACTGCCGGTTGAGTCGTGTTCAGTAATTCCGGCATGTCATCCCGGTTTCAAAACACGTCGTGCACGACGGATGATACAAACTGATTGGCTTATTGGCCTCAGCAAGAGTGTTACCGGGCAGTTTCGCACCGGACTCCCCAGCCAGGATCGGGCAGGCGTACACCCCATCTTCTGCGACTAGACGCGCGGAGGAACATTGAAGGTTACCGGTATCGAAGTCCTCCAACATATCTTCAGTCAACAATCGGTCGGCACGGCGGCCCTCCAGCATACCCATGTTAAACACGGGCAGGATCTTGAGCCTCGGCCGTTTGATACCTTCGTCGCGCAGCAAGGATTGGAAGCGATTATAGAACCGGTCATCGGACGGTGGCGGCGGCAAGAGCTCAGGATTAACACCCACCGGCAAGGGCCCTTCCATCGGACGATCGGTGCTCATCGCCACGTCGTCGGGACCCTGTTCAACTACCAACTCACAGGCGGTGACAATCGGCATTAACCCAGCCCGCTCCAGACGACGGACCCCACGCAACGCCTTGCGAAAAACCCCCAGCCCACGAATAGCGTCGTTAGCTTGCTCGTCTGGAGCATCTAGGCTTACTCGAATTTCCAGTGAATACAAAGAAGCATCAGCGATCTCACTGAGGCGAGCAGCTGTGCGCTCAGTAATCAGTACACCGTTGGTCAGCACACCGGTCGGTGCTACCTCCAGTGCATCGCCGAGAATTTCGATGGCAGACGGGTGGAGAAACGGCTCCCCCCCGGTGAAATAGATTTCTTTGACCCCGAGCGTGGCAGCTTCGTCAATATAGTCACGGATCTGCTCCCGGGACATGAACTCAAGGGCGTGATTGTCGGGAGCGCAAGAGATGAAGCAATGTGTACAGGTCAGGTTGCACAGCGTACCGGTGATTTGCACCCAAAGTGTCTCAAGGCCATCGAAGTGAACCTCCGGCGTACTCTGCGAAAGATTTGTCGGCATTTGGCTACCCCGCCACGAGAAACGGGTTCGACGTGCGCTCCGCCCCGACTGTTGTCGGATCGCCATGGCCAGGAAACACCCTGACATCATCGCCAAGGGGAACGACCACCTGGCGAATCGTGTCCATGAGGGTCTCATAGGAGCCGCCGGGAAGATCGGTACGCCCAATCGAACCAGCGAATAGAACATCCCCAGCGATTAACAGTTCGGACCCAGGGAACCAAAACGCGACGTGGCCAGGGCTGTGGCCAGGCACATGCAGCACCTCGACCGAGTGGCCACCGAGCTTCAATTGCTGGCCAGCTTCGAACAATTCAGCAGGTGTGGGAAGCACCCCAACCGGAAAACCGAAAGCCTCGCCTTGCTGTGGAGCTGCATCATAAAGAAACTGATCCTCGGGGTGGAGCCAAACGGGTGCACCAGTCTTCTCCACCGCTTCGGCCAAGCCGAGCACATGGTCGAGGTGAGCGTGAGTCAACCAGATCTCGTTGATCTCCAGCCCCATATCAGCCGCCATCCTCAGCAGCTCTGGGACCTCCCCACCTGGATCGATTAGCACACCACAACCACTCTCCGAGCAACCGGCAACGTAAGAATTCTCGCCAAATGCACCAACCGTCAAGTAGCGCAACGCTAACTTGGAGGTCATGAACTGCTCCCAGGCAACATTGGCTGCTCCGATAACCGCCGTGCCAAACGGCTACAACGGCGCATCGGCGCAGCGTTTGTAACGGCACGTCGAACAGCGCGTCGACTCCCCACCAAGACTGCCAACTTCTTGGCGCGGGTCAGCGCTGTGTATAGAAGGTTGCGTTGCAACATTGGGTAATGCTCCGTTAATAGAAGGACAACAACAGCCGGATATTCGCTGCCTTGACTTTTGTGTACCGATATCGCATAGGCAAGGGAAAGATGACGTGCTGCTTCCTGATCGTACTCGACACGTCGGCCATCGAACACAACGGTTAACGAACCTTGCGCTTCGGCTTCGGCGACCCGACCCACATCGCCGTTGAATACCTCCCGGTCGTAGTCGTTTCGTTGTTGAATGACACGATCTCCTGGGCGCAACACATAATCACCAACGGTGCGCCCGCCACTGACGTCATTTAGCCTTTGCTGCAGAGTCAAATTGAGCCGTGACACGCCCGCCTTGCCACGATGCATCGGCGCGACAACTTGAACATCCTTCATCGCGTTAAGTCCGAAGCGCGCCGGAATACGCTCCGATACCAATGTCAAAGCGATATCGCGAGCACGATCGGCATCTTCCTCGCCAATAAAATAAAAATCTCGCAGGACATCCTCGTCCCATGTTTCCATACCTTCCATACCCTCAGGCAACTCGCCCCGGTTGACCCGGTGGGCGTTGCGAACGATAAGGCTACGCTGAGCCTGCCGGTAGATCTCAGTGAGACGCACCGTCGGTAACGCCTCTGATGCCAGGAGATCCCTCAAAACGGCGCCTGGCCCAACGGGTGGCAACTGGTCGGCATCCCCGACCAAAACCAAAACTGCCCGCGGCGGCACTGCGGAGACCAGTGCATCCATCAGGAATAGATCGATCATTGAGGCCTCGTCGACGATCACCATGTCCGCTTCCAACGGGGACGCCATATTGCGCCCAAACCCGCCGTCGTGCGGGCGGTAATCAAGCAGCCTGTGGATTGTCATGCTGGTATGGCCTGTCGCCTCCAAGAGGCGCTTCGCCGCCCGGCCAGTCGGTGCCGCTAATGCGATACGGGCGCTTACCGCTAGCCCACAACGAACGATCGCATCAATCAGAGTGGTCTTCCCTGTACCCGGGCCACCGGTGAAAAGCAGCACTTTTTGTGACAGAGAAACCCCCACCGCGTTACGCTGATCGATTCCGAGTTCAACTCCGAGTTGGTCTTCAACCCACTCGACCGCCTTGGCGGCCCGGTCTTCGGAAAAAGCACCTAGCTTGCCATCAGCGGCCGGTGTCGAAGCGATCTTCAGTAGTCGGCGCGCAACGCGTCTTTCGGCTTCCAGAAAAGACCTTCTGTATACGGCACGGTGTCCATCTTCAGCCGTCGGGTCATCCTCGGCCTCGCTGGAGCCCTTCGGGCTCAACGCCGCAACTTCATCGTCATCTAGTAGTTCAGAAACTAGATCTCCATCATCCAACAACCCCCCAAGCGCGCATCGAACAACGTTGTCATCATCGACTTCAAGGAGTTCATAGGTAAACCGAATAAGGCGTTCATATGGCACAAAGCAATGACCATGGGTGGCCTGGTTATCAAGCACATGGAGAACACCCGCACGGGCTCGCGCATCGGACTCTGCACCCCACTTCGGGAACTGTCGGGCAATTTCGTCAGCACGTCGAAACCCGATTCCGGGGATCTCGCCCGAGGCGGCCAGAGCGTAGGGGTTTTCGCGCACCCGTTCCTCGCTGTCCTCACCCCACGCACGGAGAATCTTATTGATTAGGAACGGGCCAAGTCCCAAACCTTGCAGGAAAATTCGCGTCCCCCGCTCAGCCGCTTGTTCTCCCCAACGCTCCTTGATGCGATGCAAACGAACCCTTCCGATGCCACGGACTGATAGGAGCTTCTCTGGAGCGTCGTCGAAAACCTCAAGGGTTTGCTCACCGAAACTCTTAACGATCCGCGCCGCGATCTCGGGTCCAATACCGGGCACCACACCAGATGCCAAGTAACGTTCGACCGCCTCTTCATCCGTGGGTCGCACCGATACCGACTTGTCCGCACGGAACTGGCGGCCGAAACGAGCGTCGTCGACCCAGCTACCATCGATCTGGAGTCGCTCGCCCTCGAAAACCGGAGCAAGATCACCTACAGCCGTTGCCACATCGCCGTCATCTAGACGCAGACGGATAACTGCCCATGAAGTACCGTCCTGCTCGTAGACGATGCGCTCCACGGTACCAATGAGGCGAGCGTTAAACAGATTTTCGATGACAGCACCTTGCTAGATATGCAACGCCCGGCCGTCAACCGCCAGAGCCGCTTCCTTCATCGCTTCCGACAATGTCGGATGGGCGTGGACGGTTAACGCGATGTCCTCGGCATCACCACCAAAGGCCATCGCGACAACCGCCTCGTGAATGAGGTGGCCCGCCTCGGCGCCAATACAGTGAACACCAATGAGCTTTTCAGTCTCAGCATCGGTGATCATCTTGACCCAGCCCTCCACATCGCCACGGGCCCGTGCACGGCCGATACCGCGGAACGGAAACTGCCCTGTTCGAACAGTGTAACCATTGTCAATCGCTTCTTGCTCCTTCAAACCGACCGAGGCAATTTCCGGGTGAGTAAAAACCACTGCCGGAATGGCTGTGTAGTTCATCTCCGAGCGTTGCCCGGCGATGCACTGGGCCGCAACCATTCCCTCATCCATGGCAACGTGAGCGAGCATCGCTGTCGGCACAACGTCTCCAATTGCGTAGACGCCATCAACCGCCGTGCGCATACCGGCGTCGACAGGTATAAAACCGCGTTGGTCAAGCTTGAGTCCGATGGTCTCCAGTCCGAGCCTGTCAACAAAGGGCTGACGTCCCGCGGCGACAAGCACCTTATCCGCAGTGATATAGCTCTCGCTTCCCGCGAGTTCGTAGCGGACGGTCGCTTTTTTCTCTTCGATCTCCACCTCACTAACTTTTGCCCCAAGATGGAACTCCATACCCTGTCTGGCAAAGATTTCGTGGGCGGCAACACCTAGATCCTCGTCCATCTCTGGTAGAACCTTATCCATCATCTCAAGCACGGTTACGCTGCTGCCCAACCGGGAGTAGACGCTGCCTAGTTCAAGACCAATATATCCCGCCCCTACGACCACAAGTTGGTTGGGGATCTCATTGAACTCGAGCGCTTCACGGGACGACACAACCGTCTCCCCATCAAACGGAATGCCCGGGATCTCCATTGGGACCGACCCAGTGGCTATTATCACGTTCGCTGCCTGAACAACTTGGGTGCCTCCAGCAGCTAGGTCGACTTCGATCACACCAGGGTCCATAAACCGCCCTGCCCCCTCCAAGAAGTCGATGCCACCCTTGCGGAGGAGTCCGGCAACACCGCGTGTCAGCATTGTAACCACCTTCTGCTTTTTTGCTTGCATGCGTGGATAGTCAACTGACACGTCGCTTACCTCGATACCAAACTGGCTCGCCTCCTTAATGGCCGACAACCTATGGGTTGCCTCCAGCAGTGCCTTAGAGGGAATGCATCCAATGTTCAGGCAAGTACCACCGATAAATTCCTTTTCGATAACCAAGGAACTGAGCCCTAACTGGGCAGCACGAATCGCGGCCACATATCCACCCGGTCCAGAACCAATGACAGCGACGTCTACACGTTTGTCTTCGGGCATAGTTCCATCCCTACAACTTGTCAGCGATTAGGCTCCGGGATCTTCTAGGAATTTAACAAGATCACGGACGAACAACGCAGCGACCGCACCGTCAACAACCCGATGGTCGCACGACAGAGACAGGTTGAGCATGTGGCGGATGACGATCTCACCATTCATTACCACGGGGCGTTCACGAATAGATGTAATCCCCAGAATAGCCACTTCCGGAACATTGATCACTGGCGTGGCAAGAAAACCACCGATGTTACCGGTACTGGTGATCGTGAACGTGCCGCCCTGAAGATCTTCTAGTGCGATCTTGCCATCGCGCGCAGCATCGGAGAGCCGCGTAATTTCAGAGGCAAGATCGAAAAGATCCATACTATCAGCGCCCTTGACCACCGGGACCATAAGACCACGGTCAGTAGCTGTAGCAACACCAACGTTGTAATAGTGCTTGAGTACAATCTCCCCAGTATCTTCGTCAAGGCTGGCGTTCAAATAGGGGTGGTCCTTCAAGGCCAGCACCAAAGCACGGATGATGAACGGCAGGTAGGTAAGCTTAATTCCTTGCTCCGCCGCCTGGGACTTCCCCTCCCGCCGCAATGTCACCACCTCACTCATGTCCACTTCTTCGACATACGTGTAGTGCGGCACCGTTGTCTTAGCGATCAACATACGCTCAGCGATGGTACGTCGTAGCCCCTTCAGCGCTATCCTTTCTTCACTAGCATCAGGAACAGTGGGTGCTGCAAGCGGCCCATCGTGGGCAGTACTGTCCACAGTGGCACCCCGAGGACCAACGTCCGGCGCCTGCGCGGCACCATCAGCAAAGCTGCGGACGTCACCCTTAGTCACCAGCCCTCCGGGACCACTTCCCGTTATTTTGTCAATATCGACGCCAAGCTCAGTGGCAAGGCGCCGAGCCGCAGGAGCTGCCACACCCCCCGGTTTTCTCTCTTCGCCCGCTCGATCACTTCTTGAAGCTTCAGCCGCGTCGCGTTCCGCCCTTGCAAGTTCTCGCGCCTGTTTGAGGTCATCGGAGGTAACGGCGGGAGGAGCATCCACATCCGTCACCACAGCCTCATTGGCAGCGGCATCTACTCCATCACCAAACAACAGGATCGTCGTGCCGATCTGGACCACATCACCCTCAGCAACGTTCAGTCTTGCTACCGTGCCAGCACGAGGCGAAGGGATCTCCACTGTAGCCTTATCAGTCATCACCTCGACAAGTGGCTGATCTTCGTCGATGGTGTCACCCACCGCGACTAACCACTTGACGATCTCTCCTTCGGCAAGACCCTCGCCGATATCCGGAAGTTTAAATTCGTTAGACATGTTCTCCCCAAAAGCACCTGGCCCATTGAATCGGAGCAAGGCCGTAATCGTTATCGGTCATAAAGGCACGTTTAGCTCGTTCAAAAACAGAGTGCTGCATCCGGCACGGCGCAATAGAATCATTCATTCGGGTCGGCCCTCCGTGACGCGATCGACGCACGAATGAAATGCTCTCCTGCCCGATACGAGCTGCGTACCAGCGGCCCAGAAGCCACATAGTGAAACCCGAGGGCCTCGCCCTTCTCACGATGAGCGTCAAAGGCCGTTGGATGGACATATTCTTGTATGGGGAAGTGACTTGGTGTCGGCTGTAAATATTGACCCAACGTAAGAAAGTCGACTCCATGCTGGCGAAGAGCCTTCATTGCCTCGACAATTTCGTCCTCACGCTCCCCCAGGCCAAGCATGATCGATGACTTGGTGTGGGGCGACAAATGGTGTGCGTTGGCACGAGACAAGACCCCAAGGGAACGCTTGAAACCAGAACGACGGTCGCGCACAGCCGTCTGCAGCCGCTCCACAGTCTCGATATTGTGCGCCAGGACATCGGGGGCAGCATCACATACAACGTCAACGAGTCGATCACGACCACTAAAATCGCCGATTAGAGCCTCTACAAACACTTGCGGAGTGCGGCGTTTAATCGCACCGATACAAGCAGCAACGTGTCGGGCGCCTTCGTCCTCCAAATCGTCCCGATTGACCATCGTAAGGACAACATAGTCGAGGCCTGTGGCATCCACGGCCTCAGCTAGCTTTTCCGGTTCGTGGACGTCAACTGCGCCACCGGGATTACCGCTATTCACGGCGCAAAACCGGCAGCCGCGGGTACATACGTCACCAAGCACCATAAACGTAGCTGTTCCGCCGCCCCAGCACTCGCCAACGTTGGGGCAACGTGCCTCTTCACAAACCGTGTGGAGACCGCGCTCCCGCAGCACCTTCTTTAGGTGTGCGTAATTTCCCCCGCCGGGAGCCTGAACACGGAGCCAATCCGGCTTCGAATGGCTCCGTGCGGGTGCCAGACTACTCAAGGTTGCACCTTGTGCCGAGCGAAGGCTACGACTCGTGAGGTAGGCACAGAGGCCTGGCCGAGAAACGATTCGAGTTCCGCTACCAATCGCCCAGTAAACGCCGCCACATCACCATCCCACTTCATTCTCTGCAACGACGTAACAGGGTCGCGTAACCCGCAGGAAACGATATTTTTAAATGGTTCAAGGTCAGTTTTAACGTTGAGAGCGAACCCATGTCGGGTGACGCCCTGCTGCACCGCGATACCGATAGCGACGAGCTTGCCGAATTCTGTCCACACACCAGTTAGCCCTTGCCTTGTGAATGCGGCAACCCCGACGCTTTGCAACGCCCCTATCAACGCCTTTTCAAGCCCTTGCAAATAAGTGCGAACACCGATTCCACGGCGCTGCAAACTGATGATCGGGTAGCCCACGAGCTGGCCGGGGCCATGGAAAGTGGCACCACCTCCGCGATTGGTTTCAATGACGCTAATTCCCGCAGCGGCAAGTTGGCGGCGGGAGCTAAGCAGCTGGCCCGGGGTTGTTCCCCGACCAAGTGTAATAACCGCTGGATGCTCAACATAAAGAAGCTCGTCTTCGCCACCAGCCTTCACTGAGCGCGCAGCCCGCTCCTGCAGCGCAAGGGCATCATCAAAAGAGCACACGCCCAAACGACGCACCCGGATACGCGGACTAAATCCGTTGCTGAACACCGGGTCAGTTGCGGGGTGCATAAGCGACTCCTTGGGTGCTCGATTGCAGCCGTTCATCCGGCGCCCCGAAAGCATCCCTGAGATCTATGGATTATGGCACAATCCGCGCGCTTCCTTTGCCCGATCAAAAGTCCTCCAGATGAAGTGAAACCACGCGATTTGTTACCTCAGTGAGAGGAGAAGTCGATCAGGCTGTCATTCACGGGTAACAGGCTGGATTGTCCGTCTTGATGGCTGTCAGAGGTTTCTTGATCGCCGGCTCCCTGACCGCATCTTTCAATGTTAATTGCCGCTGTATCGCCTTCGTGTGGTATAGAAAGGGGCCATACGACAAGAATCAACGGCAACTCGCAGACTTAGCAGGCTGTAGAGTGTCAGGGAATGAGCGAAATAATCAACCATTTTCAAATAACGGGCGGAGAGCCCAATGACAGGACAATACGGATAGAACGATGACGCCATTGATCGCCATGCTGCTCTGCTTTGCCGCGTACGCCGTCGCTTACAAAGTGTACGCCCGATTTCTCGCCAACCATGTTTTCGAACTTTCTCCTGATCGTGAGACACCAGCTCACACGCTTCGGGACGATGTCGACTACATGCCGACTAACCGCTTTGTCTTGTTCGGCCACCACTATGCTTCGATCACCGGACTTGCGCCGATGCTCGGTCCAGCAATCGCGGTCATCTGGGGTTGGGTGCCGGCAATGCTCTGGGTAGTGCTGGGGGCCATCTTCGTTGGTGCGGTACACGACTTTAGTGCCCTGGTTCTTTCGATTCGAGCCCGTGGCATGTCAATCGGTAAGGTCGCTGAGGGCCTCGTCGGAAAGCGTGCCAAGAGCTTGTTCCACATCATCATCTTTTTCTTAATTGGGCTTGCGATGGGCGTCTTCGTCGACGTGGTCGCGACTCTATTTTCGCCAGAGTTCTATCCGGAATCGGTACTCCCGACCGCGGCCTTGATGGTCATCGCGATCATTATGGGTCTATTGGTCTACAAGAAGAGTTGGTCACTCGTCCAGGTTACGACCGGGGGCTTTTTCCTAATGCTGCTGTTCGTCTATCTCGGGATGAGTAACCCCATCGTCGGACCCTCAGTATCGCAATGGAAGTGGATGCTGCTCGGTTACGCCTTCGCGGCCAGTGTCTTGCCCGTATGGATGTTGCTGCAGCCACGCGACTACATCAACAGTTTGTTGCTGTATCTTGGACTCGGCGGCATGTACGCCGGACTGGTGGTTACCAATCCCGAGTTTGTCGCCCCGGCGTTTGACGCAAGCCCAGCCGGTGCACCGCCCATCTATCCGTTCGTGTTCATTGTCATTGCCTGCGGTGCGGCAAGCGGCTTCCACTCGCTGGTTTCGTCTGGAACGACCGCTAAGCAACTCGACAAGGAAACTGATGCGCCTTTCATCGGCTACGGAGCCATGCTTGGTGAATCACTCCTTGGACTCATGGCGGTGCTCGCCTGCACAGCAGGTTTCGTCTCGCGTGACGAGTGGCTTGGCCATTACGCGAGTTGGGATTCAGCGCAAGGACTAGGTAACAACATCAGCGCTTTCATTGACGGCACGACGCGTTTTCTCGAAGGGCTTGGAGTGCCCCAGGAAATCGGCAACACATTTATTGCTGTGGTGGTGGTCTCATTCGCCCTCACCACGCTTGATTCTGCTACCCGGCTGCTGCGCTATAACATCGGTGAGATAAGCGAAACTATCCGTGTGCCAATACTTGCCAATCGTTATGTCGGCTCAATGATGGCAGTTCTGACTATTGGTATGTTCGCCTTTTATCAGGTCCAAGGACCAACCGGTCCGGAAGCTGCGGGCAAGGTGCTCTGGACACTGTTCGGGACAACCAATCAGTTGATGGCCGGCCTGGCGTTGCTGGCAGTAACGCTGTACCTACTGCGCCGCGGCAAGTCGATCGTCTACACAGGAGTGCCGATGGCTTTCATGCTGGTTTCAACTCTGGTGGCGATGGCGTATGCGCTCCGTGGTTTTTGGGCCGATCAGTCTTGGCTACTACTAACCGTTGGCGGCGTACTGTTCATCATCGGGATCTGGCTCAGCTTTGAAGCGTTTGCGGCTGTGCGACGTTACCGGAACGAGCCTGTAGTTGAGTCGCTCGACGTGCAGTTTGACGAGGAACCGGTTAATGAGATGCGGTCCGCATAAGCCAGGATTGGTTTAGATGAAATGAGAAAAGGCCGGAGAGCGCATCCTCTCCGGCCTTTGTTTTCTCGCAATGATCAACCATTTTCAAATAACGGGCGAAGAACCCAATGACAGGACAATACGGATAGAACGATGACGCCATTGATCGCCATGCTGCTCTGCTTTGCCGCGTACACCGTCGCTTACAAAGTGTACGTCCAATATCTCGCCAACCATGTTTTCGAACTTTCTCCTGATCGTGAGACACCAGCTCACACGCTTCGGGACGATGTCGACTACATGCCAACTAACCGCTTTGTCTTGTTCGGCCACCACTATGCTTCGATCACCGGACTTGCGCCGATGCTCGGCCCGTCGATTGCGGTCATCTGGGGTTGGGTGCCGGCAATACTCTGGGTAGTGCTGGGGGCTATCTTCGTTGGTGCGGTACACGACTTCAGCGCCCTGGTCCTTTCGATTCGAGCCCGTGGCATGTCAGTCGGTAAGGTCGCTGAGGGCCTTATTGGAAAGCGTGCCAAGAGCCTGTTCCACATCATTACCTTCTTTCTGCTTGCCCTTGCGATGGGCGTCTTCGTCGACGTGGTCGCGACTCTATTTTCGCCAGAGTTCTATCCGGAATCGGTACTCCCGACCGCGGCCTTGATGGTCATCGCGGTCATTATGGGTCTATTGGTCTACAAGAAGAGTTGGTCACTCGTCCAGGTTACGACCGGGGGCTTTTTCCTAATGCTGCTGTTCGTCTATCTCGGGATGAGTAACCCCATCGTCGGACCCTCAGTATCGCAATGGAAGTGGATGCTGCTCGGTTACGCCTTCGCGGCCAGTGTCTTGCCCGTATGGATGTTGCTGCAGCCACGCGACTACATCAACAGTTTGTTGCTGTATCTTGGACTCGGCGGCATGTACGCCGGACTGGTGGTTACCAATCCCGAGTTTGTCGCCCCGGCGTTTGACGCAAGCCCAGCCGGTGCACCGCCCATCTATCCGTTCGTGTTCATTGTCATTGCCTGCGGTGCGGCAAGCGGCTTCCACTCGCTGGTTTCGTCTGGAACGACCGCTAAGCAACTCGACAAGGAAACTGATGCGCCTTTCATCGGCTACGGAGCCATGCTTGGTGAATCACTCCTTGGACTCATGGCGGTGCTCGCCTGCACAGCAGGTTTCGTCTCGCGTGACGAGTGGCTTGGCCATTACGCGAGTTGGGATTCAGCGCAAGGACTAGGTAACAACATCAGCGCTTTCATTGACGGCACGACGCGTTTTCTCGAAGGGCTTGGAGTGCCCCAGGAAATCGGCAACACATTTATTGCTGTGGTGGTGGTCTCATTCGCCCTCACCACGCTTGATTCTGCTACCCGGCTGCTGCGCTATAACATCGGTGAGATAAGCGAAACTATCCGTGTGCCAATACTTGCCAATCGTTATGTCGGCTCAATGATGGCAGTTCTGACTATTGGTATGTTCGCCTTTTATCAGGTCCAAGGACCAACCGGTCCGGAAGCTGCGGGCAAGGTGCTCTGGACACTGTTCGGGACAACCAATCAGTTGATGGCCGGCCTGGCGTTGCTGGCAGTAACGCTGTACCTACTGCGCCGCGGCAAGTCGATCGTCTACACAGGAGTGCCGATGGCTTTCATGCTGGTTTCAACTCTGGTGGCGATGGCGTATGCGCTCCGTGGTTTTTGGGCCGATCAGTCTTGGCTACTACTAACCGTTGGCGGCGTACTGTTCATCATCGGGATCTGGCTCAGCTTTGAAGCGTTTGCGGCTGTGCGACGTTACCGGAACGAGCCTGTAGTTGAGTCGCTCGACGTGCAGTTTGACGAGGAACCGGTTAATGAGATGCGGTCCGCATAAGCCAGGATTGGTTTAGATGAAATGAGAAAAGGCCGGAGAGCGCATCCTCTCCGGCCTTTGTTTTCTCGCGGTTGAACTCTAGGAGTAGAAGCGACAAGTATCCCCTACGGGAAATCGACTCCTGACAGCACATAGTTGTATTCGGTGAAAGCCGTCCATTTTTCAGGAACTTCCTCATCCATGAAAATGGCGTCCACAGGGCACACTGGCTCGCAGGCGCCGCAGTCGATGCACTCTTCCGGATGGATGTAGAGCATGCTCTTGCGGCCTTCTTCCGCCACGCCGCCGTGTTCGGTATTACCGTCATCCGGAATCTCATAGATGCAATCGACAGGGCAAACGTCTACACACGCTTTGTCCTGCACATCCACGCAGGGTTCCGCAATTACGTACGTCATGCTTGTACTCCTAGGTACTTGATGGTCGCTATCTTACTTCCTCATTTGCGCCACGAATATTCGCAGCGTAGCATCCCGGGTGCCGGATGCAACCCTACTCTAAGTGACTAATTCTGCGTTTGAGACTCAGTCTCTCTTCAGCAACAACTAGTGACCAGAATCGGTCCAGGAAAGACCTCGCTTACAGCGAAATCTTCCAGTACCCACACAAAGCGCGTTCCACAGGTTTTCCACAACCTATTGTAGGGGTGTGTAATAAAATCCCCAACATATTGTGCCTTAGGTAGTTGACAACCCATGCTGAGAAACGTATAACGGCAGGGTTTCCCAGGTGCTTTAACCGGCTTGTCGCTAGGAAGCCTCTGGCTGTGTGATCGAGCCACCAGCTTTATCTTGGAGGGATTAAAACCCATGGCCGCTGACGAATACTCTGGACCTGATAGCCAAGCGGCTGATACCGAAACTACTGACTCTGCTGAGGTATCTCCAGAGCTCACGCCTGTTTCGCCAAAGGCAGATAAGGCCAACAAGAGCACGCGTAAAGGGCTTTGTTTCAACCGTTTCTTCACGGCCGACGGTATCCATCCCTACGATGCCGTCGAGTGGATGGAATATGACGCGATCATCTTGAATGCCGAAGGGGAAACTGTCTTCGAACAAAACGGGGTTGAATTCCCCACCTTTTGGTCGCAGCGTGCGACTAACATCGTGGCCTCGAAGTACTTCCACGGCCAACTCGGCACACCGGAGCGGGAGTCGAGCCTCAAGCAATTGATTGGCCGTGTTGTCAGTACGATGGCGCAATGGGGGATCGACGGAGAGTATTTCGCCACGACCGAAGATGCGGAGATCTTCTCCGACGAGCTCACGCACTTGTTGCTACATCAGATGGTGGCTTTCAACTCTCCAGTTTGGTTCAACATCGGTATTGCGGGAGAGCGGCAACAGGCATCAGCGTGCTACATCAACCATGTCGATGACACCATGACTTCGATTCTTGAACTCGCCAAAACCGAAGGAATGATCTTCAAATGGGGCTCCGGCGCCGGCGTAAACTTATCGCGCTTGCGAGGTTCCACCGAGAAACTGTCCGGTGGCGGCATCGCATCCGGCCCGGTTTCTTTCATGAAGGGATTCGACGCTTTCGCCGGCGTCATTAAGAGCGGGGGCAAGACACGTCGGGCCGCCAAGATGGTCATGTTGGACATCGACCACCCGGATATCGTTGAATTCATTGAGAGTAAGGCGCGGGAAGAGAAAAAGGCTTGGACTCTAATTGAAGCCGGCTACGATCCGGCGCTCGATGGCGAAGCATATTCCTCTGTTTTCTTCCAGAATGCGAATCACAGTGTCCGTGCGTCTGATGCCTTTATGAAAGCCGTTGAGAGCGACAATAATTGGCAATGTATTGGCCGCGTAGACGGTACACCGATTGGCGACTATCGAGCCCGTGATCTGATGTCCAAGATCGCCGAAGGTACTCACCAGTGCGGTGATCCGGGCATGCAGTTTGACGACACAATCAACCGCTGGCACACCTGTAAGAACACTGATCGCATATACGGGTCGAATCCATGCTCGGAATACATGTTCCTCGATGAAACAGCGTGCAATCTGGCATCGCTGAACTTGATGAAGTTTGTGCGTGAAGACAGCTCGTTTGATATTGAGTCTTATCGCCGTGCTGTTGATGTGACCTTCACTGGTATGGAAATCACCGTCGGTTACGCCGAGTACCCGACCCCGAACATCACCAAAAATTCTTTCGACTACCGCCCTCTCGGTCTCGGTTACGCGAATCTCGGAGCCCTATTGATGCACCAGGGTCTTCCCTATGATTCCGAAGACGGTCGAGCTTGGGCAGCGGCTCTGACTTCAATCATGTGCGGTGAAGCGTATCTACAGTCGGCCCGTATAGCCGGAGTTAAAGGGCCGTTCGCTGGCTATCCGCGGAACCGCGAACCAATGCTCGAAGTAATGCACATGCACCTCGATGAGTCCCAGAAGCTTGATTCCTCACGAGTGCCTGAAAGTCTGGGGCGCTGGGCTTGCAAGGTGTGGGAGCAAGCCGTTGAAGAAGGCGAGGAGCACGGCTTTCGCAATAGCCAAGCAACCGTCTTGGCACCCACTGGAACCATCAGCTTCATGATGGATTGCGACACAACTGGAGTCGAACCTGACCTAGCACTGGTCAAACATAAACGCTTGGTGGGCGGGGGTACGCTACGGATCGTAAACGACACTGTGCCAGCAGCGCTCAAAAACCTCGGTTACAACGATGGTCAGGTCAATGAAATGGTTGCCTACGTCGATGAACACAGCACCATCGAGGGGGCACCCCACCTCGACGAAGAACACCTGCCGGTTTTCGACTGTGCTTTTCGTGCCCTCGGCGGAGAGCGTGCTGTGCATTACATGGGCCACCTAAAAATGGTTGCAGCGGCGCAACCTTTCATTTCCGGAGCTATCTCGAAAACGATCAACGTGCCAGAAACGGCAACTGAGGACGAGATCAGCAAGGCGTACATGGAAGCATGGCGTCTAGGAACCAAAGCTGTAGCCGTTTACCGTGACGGCAGCAAACGCACCCAACCACTAGCTACTGCTGGGAGTGCCTCGGGCCAAGCGAGTGCGGCAAGCGCGGGAGCTAAAGCTGGGGCGGCACTAGTCGCCGACTTCACCGACCAACCGGTTCGCCGCAAGCTTTCCGATGAGCGACAGTCACTGACCCACAAGTTCAGCATCGGTGGCCACAAAGGGTATATCACCGTAGGTCTGTTCGAGGATGGCACACCGGGCGAGATCTTCATTACCATGGCCAAACAGGGGTCAACAATTTCTGGGCTGATGGATTCTTTTGCTTGTATGACTTCGTTCGCGCTGCAGTATCAGGTGCCGCTAAAGTTTCTCGTCGGCAAGCTCAGTCACGCACGATACGAACCGTCAGGATGGACAGGCAATCAGGAACTCCCCTATGCCAAGTCGATCACAGATTACGTCTTCCGTTGGTTGGCCTTGCGGTTCCTGAGCATCGAGGAACGGACCGAGATTGGTATACAAACGGAAGAAGACCTTGTGGCTCTTGAAGAAACAGAATCGAAAGAGGCCACAGACGCCGCTGACAACAAAATAGGCGACGTGGAGACCGCACCGCGGTTGAAGGACATCGGGGCTGGTGATCCGATCGCCTTCGTGCCTCAACCTGATGCACCCCTATGCCAAGGCTGCGGGTCATTAATGGTGCGTAGCGGTGTCTGCTACAAGTGCATGAATTGTGGGGCGACGTCCGGGTGCTCATGATTACAGCAACTGGTATTGCCTGTACAGATGAGAAGCCTCGCCAGCGAGCGCGGCGAGCGGGCCGCATTGGGGTGGGCAGCGGTCATGCTCGTCGCGCCGCTGGCGGGTGTAACAAAGAGGTTTAGCGGGCCGGTCGGGGCCGATGGCTGCCTCCCGCCGTCGGTTGAGGGCTGCGCCGACCGGCCCGCTTGTCTTTGCATGTTTCGGTTGAAAAACGCGAAGCGATCGTCATTGTAACAACATGGCGACCGCTTTTTGTATGTGAGTGCCATCAATAAGCGGCTGCCGCCCCGTTGCGCCGTGGGTCTGCAACAGCCATCCGGGCCCCATCTGGGAATATGAACACCGAGTGTGCATCACCCTGGATGCCCCGCCGATCAGACAACACGTGTCCCATCTCGATCAGTGCATCAAAAGACTGCTGAGGAAAATTCCGCTCAAAACTTGTTCGGTCGGGTAGCCACTGGTGGTGAAAACGCGGTGCCGCTATCGCATCTTCAAGGCCCATTTCAAAGTCAATGACATTCACCACAATACGTAACACCGTGTTGATTATTGTTTTTCCACCGGGGCTCCCGATAGCCATTATGGGCTCCCCATTGCGGGCAACAAGGGTCGGCGTCATCGATGACAACATACGCTTCCCAGGTGCAATGAGATTTGGCTCCGTGCCGATATTGCTTCCCCGTGTCACTCCAGGCCAGGTGTTGAAATCGCCCATTTCGTTATTAAGTAAGAACCCAGTGCCAGGGGCCATTGCTTTCGACCCGTAACCTTGCTCGATCGTGTACGTCGTCGAGACAACGTTGCCAGCAGCGTCAACAACAGAATAGTGGGTCGTTTCGGGAGATTCCGGGTGCGTAATAATGGCCTCACCCAGCTCCTCGCTATTGCGGACCACGCCAAGGGAGACCAAGCTAGCCTTCCCGGCAGCGTAATCCTTCGACGTCAACCTATCGATGGGAACTTCAACGAAATCGATGTCACCGAGATACGTGGCGCGATCAAGATAGCTTTGGCGCATTGCCTCGATCATTAAGTGAGCCACCTCGGTATCATTAGCCTCGTAGCCTTGGAAATCAAAGTTTTCGAGAATATTGAGCATCTCGACGAGTGCCACACCACCGGAGCTTGGTGGACCCATCGAGATGATGTCGAATCCTCGGTAAGTTCCACGAATTGGCTGGCGCTCTTTCGCTTCATAAGAAGCCAGGTCTGCAAGCGTAATCAATCCACCGTTCTCTGCCATTGCCGCAACCATGCGATCTGCAATTTCGCCCTCGTAAAACGCTGAGGCCCCCTTGCCCGCAATCTGTTCCAGCGACCAGGCCAAGTCTGGCTGGACCAATTTTTCTCCTGCCGCGTACGGAGTCCCGTCGGCTCGCAAAAAAGCTTTTTGGGACGCCGGATACGGTTCAAAGCTGCGTGCCGCACCTTCCAACGATCGGGCCAGGTAGGGGCCCAGGACGATGCCATCATGGGCGAGCTGTATAGCAGGACGTACCAGACGCTGCCATGGTAAAGAGCCGAGCTCCTCATGAACTTTCGCAAAACCAGCTACCGTACCCGGCACTCCAATAGCCGTCCATCCCACGTGCCCCCCCCTACGGTCTTCAGTCCCATCCTCCAGTAAGTACAAGTCAGCAGTGGCAGCAAGGGGTGCCTTCTCCCGAAAATCAAATGTCGTGTAACGATCTTCGTCGGAAACATAGATCGTCATGAACCCACCACCCCCGATGTTGCCGGCCGCGGGATGGGTCACTGCCAGAGCGAAGCCGACTGCGATGGCCGCGTCCATAGCATTGCCACCATCCTTCAAGACTTCAATACCAACCTGAGTAGCGAAACCGTCAACGCTCGCAACGGCACCACTGGATCCAACAGCGATCTGCCCAACGCTTCCTAGTTCTCGGGCAGCAGACGACACTGCTCCATCCCCCTCTGGTTGGGAAACCAGCGAACAGGCAGCGAATAAAACGAACGGCAGCAAAGCAGTTGCGAATAGCTTGGACCTTATTTTCATAACTGTCTCCATCGACATCGCAAGTGGAATGGGAGCAAGCCTAGCAGGCTCCACTAAAAGTTATAGCGGCACGCTGGCATGAACCGGAAAGTTCTCCGACCAATTATTGTCCTAACCGATCAAGGCCAAAGGGAATCGGGCCCACCCCTTTGCACTGAAGAATGACGCGATGCGCGTCACCAATTTCGGTGAACAAAAGGTGGCGAAGTCCTAAGTACCGACTCAAGTCGTGAGCCCCTGGTGGCTCCCCTAAAGGATCCCGGGACAAATCCTCTGCCGCTCCAAACCCAACAAGGAACACCGCCAAGCTAACATCACCAATCACATCGAAATTGGCCAGCGTTCCGCAGCGGCGCAGGTTGCCAAAATCGACATGCGCTGTGATGTCCTGCCTCCCAACCCTCGCAAGAGGCTCTGTGTTCAATTGGTACCGATGCTGACAGACAAGCGATTCGCGTAGACGCTCAGGATCGTATAGTGCCGAGGTCTCAGCACCATAATCAACGGTCAAGACGAACCCTTCTATCAGCACCCGGGAAACCATGTCCATCCAGGCAGCTACCTCCAAACAAATCTCTGCCGTCTGACCTTCAACCAGCTTGATCTCGTTGGCCTCGATATAACTGGCAAGTTCCTCCGTTGAGAGCGGGCCCTCACGCTCGACCAACATGTCGTTATCCACGTCAACGTAAACTTCACACAGCGAATCATTACGGCAAACAACCCTATGCACCGCAAATGCATCGAGAAGCTCGTTGCTGACCACTAAGCCGCGCAAGGAACCCCTTGGCAACTCATCGATACCTGACAGCCAAGTGAAATGCTCAACGTGCCCCGCGAGCCGTTGTTGCTGCTGGCGACGGGCACCCGCTCCACGCTCCACACAACATCCACGCAGACGTGCATATAAATTCGGGGCCTCAGCCTGTAAGGCAACGCAAATGTCTACGAGCAACGTGCCATCGCCGCCACCGAAATCTACTAAATCAAACCTTGGCGGGCAGCCGAGGGCAACGTCACATTCCTGCATTAACCTGGCCACAGCTGCGCCAAACGCAGGGTCGACTTGCGGTGCCGTGACATAGTCGGGGCGCTCTTTCCAAGCAGTTTGAGAACTGCTGTAATAGCCCTCTGCGGGATCGTAAAGTGCCCGTTCCATAAAATCACGGAACGTCACAGGGCCATGCTCGCTCAACTCCTGGATAAGGATTTCCGCGAGTCTCGTCGGCCTCGGATCAGTCTCTCTTGGAGCCAAAATACCTTAGTTGCCCAGTCCTTCCGTATTAACACACCATTGCGGAATAAGGAGCCGAAGTAGCTGCTCAATAAGTAGCTATCGCTCCCTCAACCATAGCTCTGGGTTAACAGCCTCCGTTCCATCACGGATCTCAAAGTGGAGACTTGGTCCAATTAGCGATCCAGTCTGGCCGACTGTGCCAATTTGATGCCTATCATCGACCCACTCGCTCATCCGTACCAGTATCGTGTCCAGATGACCATAAATGGTGTAGAAGTCATCACCATGACTAATAACCACCATTAAACCGTAATTCTGAAACCAATCAGCAAACACAATGCGGCCACGGTAAACGGCGTGCACCGGGGCACCGACAGCGGTAGCGATCTCGATCCCCTTAACCAGGGTGTAGGTGTTGTACACCGCGTGCTGCTTACGGCCAAATTTCTCGGTGATTCGACCATCGGTCGGCCACGAAAGATCACCGAGCAAGGCAGTGAAAGCAGGCTGGTCACCAGCAAACGGTGCAATGACAGGCCTCAACAAGACAGTCGCGAGCAGCTCCTCAAGTGCCGCAGCGCTTTCTGCTTGCTCCTTGAGTTCCCGGCGACCAACCAACGCTTCGGTATCAATCTGCTTGATCAGCTCCTGCCGAAGCTCCTGCTGTGCTATCAAGTCCTGGAGAACCAGCGTTTCTTCGGCACGCGTCTTGGTCAGCTGAACTGTGGTCTCATTAGCAGCCCGAACCGCTTCCTGTTGTTCAGTGATTTGGGTCCGGATCGACTTGACGAGCAGTTGGTTCTGCGACGCGAGCCAACGAACTAGCTGATAGTTGGCCAACAACTCGTCAGAGTTCCCTGCGGCAAGCAGGAATCGAGAATACGACAGTGGGCCCATACGGTATAAGGCAACGACCCGGGCACTAAGCTCGTTTCGAGCCTTAGCCATCTCTCCGGCCAGTCTCGCGACCTCGCTTTTCAGCCCCTGCGCCTGCTGAGAGAGAACTAGTAAACGCAACTGCACAGACTCAAGCTGGCGACTGCTGAGGGCAAGGCGAACATCGGCTGCCTCAAATTCCTCAACCAGATTATCTCTGCGTTCACCTATTTCAGTTAGCCGGGCCTGCAAAGCATTGATTTGGACCCGCAGGCGATCCAGGTCGAGGCGAAGCTGGGTCGGCGAAGGCTCCTGCTGGGCCACGATCGGTGTCGCTGCGTCAGCAACCCAAACCGTCAGCGCGATAGCGACAATTGCCCATTTAGTCGCACGATGCATGGCGTCAGTAAGTATAAAAGCCTTTTCCAGTCTTGCGGCCCAGGTGGCCAGCTTCAACGAGTTCCTGCAACAACGGGCATGGCCGATACTTCGGATCGTCAAACCCTTTGTAAAGGACTTCCAGAATTGCCAAACAAACATCCACGCCAATGAGATCGGCTAGCGCTAACGGTCCCATCGGATGTTTCATTCCAAGCGTCATAACACCGTCTACGTTCTCTGCCGTAGCCACATCTTCGTAGAGACAGAAAGCAGCTTCATTGATCATGGGCATAAGCACACGGTTGGACACAAACCCAGGGGCATCCCCTACGGTCAAAGGTGTCTTGCCGAGTGCCTTCGCTACCCCAACCACAGCTTCGTGGGTCCCGGCACTAGTAAACTCGCCACGAACAACCTCGATGAGCGGCATCAATGGCACGGGGTTGAAAAAGTGCATGCCGATAACCTTGTCCGGCCGTTCGGTCCCTGCAGCCAAGCGACTAATCGAGATCGACGATGTGTTCGATGACAAAATCGTCTCTGCCGGGCAGCCCTCGTCAAGCACACCAAACACGTCGAGCTTGGCAGCCTCGTCCTCGATGATCGCCTCAATTGCCAGATCGACACCGAAAAGAGGGGCGAATTCGGTCGTTCCCGTTACGTGACTCCGTATCGTTTTCGCCTCGTCATTCTTTACGACTTCCTTCTTGACCCATCGACTGAGGCCATCATCGAGACGCCTCAATCCCATTTCCAGGAGATTCCTGTCAGGCTCGCGCACGATCACATCGAAACCAGCCCGGGCACAAACTTGGACGATACCTGCGCCCATCGTTCCTGCACCAATAACACCGACCCGCTGGATCTTCATCACATTCTCTCTACTGCGACCGCGACACCGTTGCCACCGCCCATGCACATCGCCGCAACTCCCTTCTGGGAATCACGATGAGCCAGCGCATGCAGCAAGGTCGTCAGGATCCGGGCACCGGATGCGCCAATTGGGTGACCAAGTGCCACTGCCCCGCCGTTGACATTGACCTTTTCGGGATCGATACCGAGTTCCTTTACGACCGCCACTGACTGCACAGCAAAGGCTTCGTTGAGCTCGAACAGATCAACATCGTCACGATCCCATCCAGATTTTTCCAGCACAATGTTGACCGCCTTCACTGGCGCCATCATCACGAGCTCGGGCTCGATACCACTCGTAGCGTATGCAACCACACGAGCCAACGGTGTAATCCCCCTGGCAATGGCGTCATCTTCACCTATGAGCATCAGAGCAGAAGCACCGTCGTTGACTCCTGGAGCATTGCCCGCTGTCACCGTACCGTCGGCGCTAAACACCGGCGCGAGACTTGCCAGCTTCTCGAGGCTGGTATCAGCACGAATGGTCTCGTCACGATCGAAGACAAGTGTCGAACCTCTGCGTTGTGGCACCTCAATCGCCACGATTTCATCAACGAACGCACCACTCTCTTGCGCCGCAGCCGCCCGTTGATGCGAGCGTAAGGCCCAGGCGTCTTGCTCTTTGCGGCTAATTTCATAACGCCTGGAAACAAGATCGCCAGTACAGCCCATATGAAAATCACCAAAAGCGCACCAGAGACCATCGTGAATCGTGGCATCCTGCAACTCTCCGTGCCCCATGCGGTAGCCTTGCCTAGCCTTTGGTAAAAGGTAAGGACTGTTGGTCATGCTCTCCTGCCCCCCGGCCACGATACACGTCGCATCTCCAAGGGCAATGGCTTGGGCGGCGAGCACAACCGCTTTCAGCGAAGAGCCGCAGACCTTGTTTACGGTAAAAGCGCCAACGCTCGATGGAATGCCGGCACCGAGAGCAGCTTGACGTGCTGGATTTTGGCCTGAACCAGCCTGTATGACCTGGCCCATGATAACCTCGTTAACCTCGCCGGGGTCATACTCAACACGCTCAACCGCCGCGCGCACGACAACAGCGCCGAGTTCCGGAGCCCGCAGCGGGGCAAGGGAGCCAAGCAGCTTTCCCCCCGCAGTCCGAACTGCGGAAACAATAACCGGAGGTGCCATTTCAGGACACTAACAATCGCCGCAAAACCCTGCAAGTCAAGGATTTAGCTTGGACAAGAACTATCACATAGTAGGCACTGCGGGACATATCGACCACGGCAAGAGTGCACTTATACGCACCCTCACCGGAATTGATCCTGACCGCCTTCAAGAGGAACAAGAGCGAGGCATTACCATCGACATCGGGTTTGCTCATCTTGAACTCGATGGCGGAACGCGAGTTGGTTTCATCGATGTCCCTGGGCATGAGCGTTTCATCAAGAACATGCTCGCCGGGATAGGTGGTATCGACTCTGTGTTATTGGTCGTTGCCGCAGATGAGTCAATCATGCCGCAGACACGTGAACACTTGGCAATCTGTGAGTTGCTCGGCGTCAACAGTGGCATTGTAGCGATCACCAAGTGTGACCTAGTCGATGATGAGATTGCAGAGCTCGTGAAGCTCGAAGTTCGAGACCTCCTAGCAGGATCAGAACTCTCAAACGCCCCTATCGTGCGCACCAGCGTGGAGAGTCGCGATGGATTGGTCGAACTGAAAGATCAACTCGCTGAAATGCTCGGGGCCTTCAGTCCTCGGCCTCAAGACGGACTTGGCCGCATGCCGATTGATCGAGTCTTCACCGTTCATGGTTTCGGCACAGTGGTAACGGGAACCTTGCTGTCCGGTCGAATCAACACCGGTGACAAGCTTGAGCTGCTTCCCCGAAAGACTGCTGTCACCGTGCGAGGACTGCAAGTGTACGGAGAGACCGTCGAGACAGCGATCGCAGGGCAACGTACCGCTGTGAACTTGCAAGGCCTGGATACTAGCGCCGCCGAACGCGGCGATTTACTGGTTACGCCCAACGCCCTATCGGCCACCTACATGATTGATGCCCGCCTCCACATGCTCTCAGATCACAGCCTCGAACAGTTGCAACGCGTTCGTTTCCACCACGGCGCCACCGAAATCTTGTGCCGCGTCGCAATCCTCGAGGCTGAAGATATCAGGGCAGGTGAATCAAAATTGGTCCAGTTACGCCTCGAAACACCCTACGCTTGCGCACCAGGCGATCGATTCGTTGTTCGTCGATACTCTCCCATGCTCACGATTGGTGGGGGCACTGTGCTTGACAACCTGCCCAGGAAACACCGGCCGGGGGAGTCAAAGACAATCGAGCTTCTGAGAAGACTCGAAGGGGCGACGCTCAAAGATCGGGTCGCTCTGCTTACCGCAGCCTCAGGTAGTAGTGGCGCAGATGAGGTATACCTTCAACATCGAACCTTCTCCAGCACGACGCATCTGCGGTCAGTGGCGAACTCACTAGCCGATGCCGGGCGTCTAGCAATAGCTCAAGAAATGCCTCTTGTCGTTCTTGATTCGCAAGTGGTGAATACTCTTGAGGAGACAATTGTAGAGGCGGTGTGCAGGCAGCATACCGAGCATCCTCTCATGCCTGGGCTGTCCAAGAGCGCGGTGGCCGCCACCCTGCCCCGGCATCTACCAGAGGTCATCCTTGACGTTCTCCTCGACAGGCTTATCACCGCTCAACGTCTCGGTGTCAGTAGCAACGCGCTCGCGTTGCCCGAGCACAACGTCACCCTAAGCGAACCTCAGGAGCGTATACGGGCCACTCTTCTAACCACGTACGAGGAAGCCGGATGGTCCCCGCCCTCGATCGATAATGCTTGGAAGCAACTCAGGGTGACACAGCCCGACGGCGAGGAAGTATTCCAACTTCTGCTACGGCAGGGGGAACTGGTTCGCTTGCGCGAAGATCTCATTTTTAGCGCCGCCCGGCTAGACGCTCTAGTACATGAGGTGCGCACCCGATATGCACCCGGAGTAGCGTTTGGTGTGGCCGATTTCAAATCCTGGACCGGGCTGAGTCGGAAACATGCCATCCCGTTGCTCGAGTACCTCGACCAGCGACGGGTAACCCGCCGTCGGGGTGATCAGCGTATTCGCGTTTGATCCGTTAAGACACTTTGCGCAGGTCAAATCAGAAACGCATTGACCCTAGGAAGCCTGCCCCCGTATCATATTGCGAAGATCCCAAAGGAGGGAAAATGCTGGGCAGCATCGGATTTACAGAACTTTTGTTTATTTTCTTGATCGTGGTCGTCCTCTTTGGAGCAAGCCGCATCCCTGAGATTGGACGTGGCCTTGGATCCGGAATACAAAATTTCAAGGCCGCCATGAAAGGCGGGTCTACTGAGGACAAAGGAACGTCGTCGGACTCCGACACTACGACAGCCCACTGAGCCCCCAATTTTTCCTGGCCGTGCCACGAAGGATGTTCGCGTGGGAATACTGACTACTGGAGCGATTCGTGTCGCCACCGCCGTCGTGCTCCTGGTTACGCTACCGGCTTGCACCGTCACCTTCCGTCGTAAGCCAATCGTACCAATCGACAACGACCGCAACTACGATGTCAGTCTCCAGGCTTGCTGGGACACGTCGAAAAAGGTGGTCACAGACTTCACCTCAGGGGTTGAAGAAGAAGATTTCGATTCCCAGAACAATGCCGGCTTGCTGGTAACCAGGTACGCCGTATTCTCCGACTCAGGTGAAGATGACTGGCAACACCTGAGAGAAGTCGCCTATTCGCAAGGGGCTCCGTTCATCGGCGGCCGCTACCAGCTGACCCTTACCACCCGAACCGTTCGCGGTGGGGCATGCAAGGTCCGTGTCGTCGCACGCGTGGAGGGATACATGGGTGAAGAGTACGGCTACCAAGCTTTGCGATCTACAGGACTCCTGGAGCAGGAAATCTTCGATCGGATATCAGCTAGTCTAGGAACAGAGCCGGTCGGCGACTAGCAGGAATTTATCTGCTTCGCTAGGGATCTTCTGCGGCGTCAGTCGAACCTTACGGTGACGCCGATCGACCAGAGCCACATGGTCGACAGAGCCCTTTCTTTCCTGAAGCCAAGGTCATCCACCGTCGGTAGCAGCCTTCCCCCTGATAGCAAGGGCGCGTTTACCTGGGAACGCAATCCTCTCAAATCACTACGCAGATAGAAATTATCCTTAAGCTCAACTTCCATACCACCCCCGAACAGGAAGCCCGGATTCAGCTTGCCTTCCGTCCCCGTATCGGTCCCTATGCGATTGAGCACTAGAGCGGGCCCACTAAGAAGAAACGGGGTGAAACGAGAGTCCGTCAGGTCGAGCCGAGCGCTAACGGCAATAAAACCAACTGAGTAGTCACCAAAGTCGCTGGTCGTAATGTTTCGGCCCTGGAGATTCGTCTCGGTTACCTCAACGCCAGGCGATCCGTAGCCGAACTCACCTTCCACTCCCAGTCGCCACCAAACTCGGCGACCAGCACGCCCGCTGTAGAAACCACCACTACCAAGGTCAAAGGTGAGGGTTTTCTCATTCTCTTCGTCGACGACTGTCCCGATAGGGTTAGCGCCCACGGCTCCACCTAGGTACGGGATCGAGACGAAACTGATGTACCAGCCATATGGCGCGTCATACGTCGGATCAATTTCAGCCGGTTCCATCGTTTGTTTGCTTGTCTGGCCCTCTAACTCTTGAGCCCAAACTGGCGCCGCGAACAACGAGGCGACAAGCACGAAAACAATAACGGTCCCTCGGCAAAACATAGATAACCCCATCTTCATTGCCCGTAGTAGCCTGGCTTGGTACGACCTGCTCCCCTTTTTGTCCGGATCTCGATCTCACGCCACTCTCCAGGCGCCGCGAGTGAATCTGGTCGGTAACCTAACGAATACTGGCTGCGCAACTCCGCTGCAATCTCGTCATACGCCCTGTCTAGCTCTCCCAAGGAATTGAGGATGAACGTGCGGCCACCTGTCCCATCCGAGTAACCCCGCATCGAAACCTCACCGGGGTTCAACGTGTCGAAACCCGAACTGCGTATGGGGTTGCTCATCATATCGAAGATGCCAATCGTATAAAGACGGACATCTTGCAGTCTCGCGTAGTCGATCGCCTGCCCTTCGGTCACCGATTGAACCGTATCGAAACCATCCGAAAGTATTATCAACGCACGTCGCTCTGGACGGTCCACTAAGATGTCGGCCCCCTCAACGATCGCCATGTTCAGTGATGTTGCACCACGTGGGGCCATCTCCTGGATAGCGTCGCGCAGACGCGCGTGGTTCGGTGTCAAGTTCTGCAGGAGGCGAGGGAAGGCATCAAAGCCCATCACGAAGGCTTCATCTTGATCAGTGATGTGCTCAATGAACGCGGTTGCACCTTGTTTGGCTCGTGCCATCTTGATGCCTTCCATGCTACCCGACGTATCGATCAAGATGCCTATCACCACGGGGCGAGGTTCGCTGTCGAAGAACAGAATTTCTTGTTTTTTCCCATTTTCGTAAACTTCAAACTCCTGAACCCTCATGTCAGGAATGTAGACACCTCGATTATCGGTAACATTTACATACAGCGGCACAACGTTGACCTCGGCAGTAAACACTGCGCTCTCAAGATCGCGGGTAAGCACAGTTTCCTCACTCTGTGCACCTGTGGAATCAATAACTAAAATGCGAATTACGCGCCGAGCGAACGTCTGGCCAGCATCCCAGGTAACTTCCCATGGGGGCTCCGTCCGGGATCCAACTTCGACGTCATCAACAAAGAATTTCACCTCGGCGATGCTTGTTCCCGCCGGCGCAGAAACATCCACCGCGAGGACCGTCGTTCCCGAAACAAACGCGCCTTCTTCAGGGACCCGGATCTGAACCGTTGGCCGCACTGCCTGTTGCGCTGTTGCAAGAACTGAAAACAGCAGTGCGAGAACTAGGATTATTGAAGTTCTTTGTGTTCGCGTCTCTTTCACGGGGCCTCCCCGATACTGTTCTGCCAATTCCATAGCCTCATGACGCAGCAGTACATCTGAATTAATTGTTGGGAGCGGGGAGCAAGAATCCAGCGTATCACGGGCGCGGCAACGGCGACAAACCGACCGGGCAACACCTTTTCCCCTGTTACAACAAGAGGCCCTACTACAGGCAGGAGCAGTGTGTTGAAAAACTCTCCCGAATGTCTTTAGGATCTATTTAGCGAAGCGTAGCGTCAAAGAATGACTCGACCCGACGGAACGCATCGCGCCAAGTACGGGATCGAAGGAAAGCATGCTGTTCGCCTGGATAGACCATCACTTCAAACGGCTTATCGGCTCGCACCAGCGCATCGATTAACCTGAAAGTTTGTAAGACGGGTACGGGATGATCCGCAGTCCCGTGCAGGATGAGTAGTGGTCGAGCCAACTGGTCGACGGAGTGAATCGGGCTACGTTGTTGGTACAGGTCAGGGTGGTCTTCTGGTGACTCCATACGACCATCTATCCACAAGCCTCCAGGATCAATGGCCCAATCAAGCCAATCAACAACCCCAGCGATGTTAACGCCAGCATCGAACGCGGTCGGCGCTTGCACCAAGGCTTGCATCGTCAGATAGCCACCGTAGGAAATGCCCCACACGCCAACTTTGCCGATATCAACGTCATCGACGCGCTCAAGATACCGGACCGTCGCCAGTACATCATCTAGATCCCGGCCCCCGAGATCCAGGTATTGCCCCTGTCGGAAGTCCCGCCCATAACCAATGCTCCCACGGTAATCCACCGTGACGACCATGAAGCCACGTTGCAACAGGTACTGGTGAAACCCATAAAACAACGCGTACACACGATTCGGGTGCCACCCGTAGCGATTTTGGCGGATACCCCCACCATGAACCCATACGACTACAGGGACAGGATCAGTGTGATCATAGTAGTCCCTCGGCAGAAAGACCTGGGCCGGGACGAGTTCACCATCCGCACTGGAAAATCTCACCGTCTGCGGTGGGATGAGCTCATCTTCCGCGGCTGCTTCCGGCCACGTATCAGTCAACTGTTCGGCAGCATCGGGCCTAGGCTCCTGCACCCAGAGGTCAAGCGGGTTCTCCGGGTCTGCGTGCAAGAAGGCAACAATTTGCCCATCTGGACGCCAGCGGGGAAACATTGACGTACCACGTAATTGGGAAATCGGCTCGAGCTCGGGCAATTCCTCTTCAGTCATTGGAACGTCCAGCAGGTGCAAGCCGCGTTCGGTTAACGACCCTCTGTTAGCAGCGAGTAACAGGATGCGTCCGTCAGGCGACCAAACCGGTTCCTCAACCTCAAACTCGCCTGCGGTCAATGGGAAAGCCTCGGCAGCAGGATCGGAAGCGTCCAACATATACACATGGGTCCAACCATCGCGCTCCGAGAGGAACACGAAGCTCTCAGTATCGGGACTCCAGCGCGGACCAGTTTCCAAGTAGGTCAGCGTCCACCACGCCTTGTCATATTCATCAACAACCACGCGTGGCAACCAGTCCAACGGCGACGCTACGAGAATCCGGCGCTGCTTAGCATTGTGGGCGATTTCCTGCCAAGCAAGCATCCCGTCCGGTGAAAACGCTGCCTCGCTAGCGTACGCGTCACTGCGCTCAAGCCACGTCAAATCGCCACTGGCAACATCAAACACCCCGAGATCAGTTGGGTTTGTCTCATGCCGGGCGAACTCAACCTTGTCACCCATCAACACTGCGGTGGCCTCGGCAATCGTCTCGGTAGAGCTGTGAAGCACGGCAAGAAAGCGGCCATCAGGACTCCAGACCAGATCCCGGAAAGAGCCTTCATGATCACCCACGATGCTCCCATTGAGGCCAGGAAACGACCCAATCCACGGTTGCCCATCACGCACCAGTGCGATCTTCAGCCCATCAGTCGTTAAAGTTGGTCCGCCACTCAACGAACCGTCTGAGATCAGTGTTTCAAGGCTGCCGGAGCCAATGTCGTACCTGTAAAGGTTTCCCCGCAACACATACAACAACTCATCCCCTGACTTAGTCCAGACAAATCCGGAAACCGTACCTGGATTATCGCTCCCAGACTCGCTTGTCACCGGCACAGGTTCATCGTGTTCCTGAGTCGTCCACCACAAATCAGCAGCGCCATCGAGTTCCCGCATAAAAGCGATACGGTTACCCTGCGGAGACCACGTGGGAGGACCCGGGTGGGAAATTTCTAGCAATTGCTCGATGGTTAGCTTTTCTTCTACCACTTTGCCAGGTAACCCGTTTACCGACGCCACTCGACCGCCCTCGACCATTAATGAAACCATCGCCGCGACCACGACGAAGCGTTGGCAACCTAGTGAAACGGTGTTCACGAATCCACCAGAGCGCTAAACGCGTTGACCGTCAAGCCGGCCACCACCTTCGGAAAAAAATTGGTTGATTTTGGAGGCAAAACATCACCTGCCGCGACCACTCCCTGGACCTCGGAAATACGCAAAGGGTTAATCAGGAAAGCCCCTCCGCGGTCGCCGCGGGCGACCATCTCGATTGATTCGAGGTATTCATTGCAGTATTCAAGGGCACCATGCTCCTCAGTTTGGTCCCGTAGAGAATCAGCCATCCAAGGGTCGAGCATGAGGCTGTGCAACACTGAAACATCGAGGTCGCTCCAGCTTTTCGGGACTCCGCAGGATAACAGTGCAGGTGCCAATGAACCTCGATCGGCGCGCACCAACTCAGCTCTTAGCGCATTTCCAGAACCATGAACGACGACAATTGTGTGGTCGGCTAAGCCTCCGGCAAGGGCACGTGATGCCGCGGCCGCAACAACGCTGGGGTCTGTCGACTCAGTTAACGTCAAGATCTCAAGACCAGCGGCGGACCAAGCAGCAAACTGTGCCTCACCCGGCGCCAGCTCGATAATTCGATGGGTTGGCAAAATACGCAAACCCGGCGATGATGCCGATACCAGCGCCGCCATTACCCACCTCGAGGGGTCATCAGAATAGGCCTCATTCTCCTGCCAGTGTTGCAAGGCCGCCGTATAACGATGGTGGCCATCAGCTATGAAACCACCTGATGGGGCCAGCCCCCGGGACAGCGCCTCAACCTGATCAGGCTGATCCCATTTCCACAATGCGTTCGCAGTACCGGCTTCGTCAGTAGCCTCGAAAAGTTCAGCTCGTTTTGCCGCGCCGCGAACGAGACGATCGATGTTGCCGTCCGGATCGTCGTAGATAACAAGAATGAGTCCGAGGTCGGCGTCAACGATCTTTCGCAGCCGGCTTCGCTCGCCCACGGTTCCCGGATAGGTAAGCTCGTGAGCCTTTACAGGACCAGTTTCAAACGGAGTCAACCGCAGTCTACATATGAAGCCCCAGCGTTCTTCAGCTACGCTGACGCCTGGAAGATCAAAGCGCTGGCGATAAGGGTAGATTCCTGGGCGCTCGTCTGCGACAAGGACTCCTTCGCGGCACCAAGATGCCAGGGTTCGCCGCGCCATCTCTTGGATGGGCTCTTTCCCAGGCCGCGGTTTGATCAGACGAACAACATTATGGGGGTGCCGACTGTAGCGCTCTTCCCGACCCTCGTCACCAAACTGATCGTATGGTAACGAGATACACCGGTCGATATCCGAGGACCGAGTCTGTGCGTAGCGCAGCGCTGCAAAAGGTGAGATATCCACTGTGCGGCCGAATATACTCCAGCAAACGACGTGACACGACCCGCGCAAGCCGCGACGGACAAAGGTCTTTGGTCTTTCTCGAGCTCATCGAAAAAAAACGTGACGGCGGTGAATTGAGCGCTGCCGAAATTGACGGCATGATCGGCCTGTATATCGACGGGGATATTGCTGATTACCAGATGTCCTCATTCCTTATGGCGGTCATGTGGCGTGGCCTGACCAACACCGAAACCGCCACGCTAACCCAGTCGATGGCCGAGTCCGGAGCACGCTTCGACCTTTCTAACCTGCCGGGACCCAAGGTCGACAAACACAGCACCGGCGGTGTCGGCGACAAGGTGAGCTTGCTGCTAGCGCCGTTGGCGGCTACTTGTGGGTGCATAGTACCGATGGTCTCCGGTCGCAGCCTTGGGCACACCGGAGGCACTCTCGACAAACTTGAGTCAATTCCTGGATTCCGGGTCGACCTAGGGCACGATGAATTCCGCAAACAGCTCGCGGCCATAGGTGTAGCTATGGGAGCACAGACCAAAGAGCTGGTGCCGGCGGACCGCAAGCTTTACGAACTCCGATCGCTTACCGGAACGATTCCGGAAACTGGCCTGATTACGGCGAGCATCCTTAGCAAGAAGATCGCTGAGGGCACCGAATCACTAGTCCTCGATGTCAAGATGGGGAGCGGTGCGTTCATGCAGAGTCTCGAAGACGCTCGTCAACTTGCTGACCGGCTCCATCAGATCGCTATTCTTTCAGGTCTAAGATGTTCCATTCTAATCACCGAAATGGACCAACCGCTCGGTTACACCGTCGGTAATTCTCTCGAGGTACGAGAGGCAATCGCCGTTTTGTCTGGAGATACCGAACGTTCTACTGATCTCAAAGAGCTCACCTTGGAGTTAACCGCTGAAATGCTTGTCCTCAGCGGACTCTCGGAAGGTCACACCCATGGCCTTCGTCTAGCGCGAGAAGCTATAGAGAGTGGCAAGGCTCTGGAACGTTTCGGCGAACTCATCGAGGCGCAGGATGGTAACCCACGAATCATCGACAATATCGGTCTGCTGCCGCAATCTCCTCACACCACGGTGGTAACTGCACCCGACGAAGGATGGATCATGTGTCTCGACGCACGGTTGATCGGCGACGCCGCGGTAGCCCTCGGAGCTGGTCGGTTAGTTCGTAGTGACTCACTCGACCCAGCAGCCGGCATTGAATTACATGCCAAATGCGGCCATTGGATCAACCGCGACGAACCGTGGGCGACCCTGTACCATGGGCCAGGCGCAGACGTTAGACGTGCAACGACGAAGCTTTCGGCAGCGCTTTCGATCAGCCCTGACAAGCCCGCTGCAACCCAGTTGGTGAAGGAACGCCGCCCATGATTGGTCTGCTTGGACTCGCACTACTGTACGGCATCGCGTTCGCTTTCTCTGAAAATCGTTCGGCGGTTTCGCTGCGCCTTGTGGCCTGGGGACTGAGCCTACAGGTTGCCCTTGGCCTGCTGATTATCCGCACCGATTGGGGTACAGCACTATTTAGCGCATTGGGCGATGGTGTCCACGCGATGCTGGTGTTTGCCGATCAGGGTTCCCTGTTCGTTTTCGGCCAGGCAGCAGACCCCAACGGCAGCCTGGGTAGCGTATTCGCCTTCCGAGTCTTACCAATCGTGATCTTCATATCGGCGTTATTCAGCGTGTTGTACTACATGGGCATCATGCAGCGTATTGTCTTGTTGATGGCGAAGACAATGCACCGCCTGATGGGCGTCTCGGGATCAGAGTCACTCGCCGCAGCAGCGAATGTATTCATGGGCCAGACTGAGGCTCCGATCATCGTTGCCCCTTACATTTCGGCCATGACACGATCAGAGCTCATGGCGCTAATGACCACCGGCATGGCGACTGTTTCGGGCGCTGTGCTTGGTGCATATATCGCCCTCGGTATACGCCCCGAGTACTTGCTGTCGGCGAGCGTTATGGCCGCGCCGGCAGCGTTGGTAATGGCGAAGCTTCTGATTCCCGAGACTGAACAATCCAAAACCGCTGGCGACGTCATGTTGGAAGTGGAACCCACGGACGTAAACGTCATCGATGCAGCTGCCCGTGGTGCAGGCCAAGGGATTACTCTCGCACTCAACATCGGCGGAATGTTGATCGCCTTCCTTGCAATTATCTACATGATCGATGGCATATTGGCCTTAATCGGCAACGCGTTCGCTAGCGTTCAGAGCCTTCTCACGATGCTCGTTATTATCAGCAGCATCGCAATAGCTTACGCTTTTGGATGGGGGCCAACGCCAAAGACCCGACAGATAGTACTAGCGACTACTGGGGCGCTGATGATCGTAGCTGCCGGCATATTCATGGTGCGCGGCGCCAGCCCAATATCTTTTGGCTTGCGCCCGATCCTTGCAACTATGTTTGCGCCACTGGCCTTTCTAACAGGGGTACCATGGTCCGAAGCGGGAACCGTAGGAGAGCTGTTTGGCATAAAGTTAATGCTCAATGAATTCGTCGCCTACACCGAACTTTCGGTCTTGCTTGCCGAAGAAACGTTGTCCCCAAAATCTGAACTCATCGCCTCATATGCGCTCTGTGGCTTTGCCAACTTCGCGTCCATCGGAATCCAGATCGGCGGCATCGGGTCACTAGCACCGTCACGTCGAAGCGACCTTGCCAGGCTCGGTCTCCGCGCTGTTCTGGCTGGCATGTTGGCATCGCTAACGGTCGCGACCTTGGCTGGAATTCTGTCGAGCTTCTGAAATGCTACAAATCCCTCCAGCCGGCTACCGTAAGAGTCTCGATGTCGCGGTAGACGCGATTGCTAAAGAAATCGATGTCAAACCCCGCGTCGGCTTCATTCTCGGCTCTGGGTTGGGAGGATTCGCCGAAACGCTCGTCGACAGCATTGCAATCCGGTACGAAGAGATTCCGGGCTGGCCATCTTCTACTGTCGAGGGGCATGCTGGTCAGCTCTTCGTTGGCATGCACGGAGAAACGCCGGTGGCCGCCATGCAGGGGCGTGTGCATCTATATGAAGGTTACGAGCCATGGGAGACAGTTTTCCCAGTACGTGTGCTCTCTTTGCTGGGCTGCAGTGCGTTGGTGGTCACCAACGCCGCCGGGGCGATTAACCGCGACTTCGCCGCCGGTGAGCTAATGCTGATCACCGACCACATAAATCTTCAAGGAACTAACGCTTGTCTCGGGGCCAACATTGACGATTTCGACAATCGCTTTTTTGACATGACCTACTCTTACGATCCCGAATATCTTGATTTGGCCCGCAATGTTGCGAGAGGCCAAGGTGTAAACCTACGGGAAGGCGTATACGCGGGCGTCTTGGGGCCATCGTACGAAACGCCTGCGGAAATCCGCATGCTTGAGACTATAGGAGCCGACGCAGTCGGCATGTCGACGGTTCAGGAGGTCATCGCTGCTAACCAAGCTGGACTGCGCGTTGTCGGCATCTCATGTCTCAGCAATATGGCCGCTGGCGTGTCTGATGCGCCGCTCGACCACAAAGAAGTCATGGAAGCAGGCGAGCGGGTTCGAGAGACGTTCATTGCGTTGGTTGATGATCTGGTATCCCGTATCGTGTTGTTAGGAGCCTTCTAGAAGGTTGTGGAAGAAACCCTGATGCCATCTGACACGCTGGCGCCGAAGTAATGGAGGATGGCAACTGTCATAATTTGTCCGATGCGCAGCCAATTACGTTCCGAACTCGATGATTTGACGCGGCGGCTAATTGACCAAGCCATAGAGGCGCGGACCAACGCTCACGCACCATATTCAGGCTTTGCTGTAGGGGCGGCCGTGCGAAGCGCTAACGGCCGAGTCTATTCCGGCTGTAACATTGAGATCTCCTCGTACGGTTTGACTATGTGTGCTGAGCGCGTCGCTTTATTCGCTGCCCGGGCTGAGGGGGGGGCACAGAAACTTGAGGCTATCGCCGTAATTGGACCGCAAATAGAAAACACGGCGATTTGGCCCTGCGGCGCCTGCCGTCAGGTCATCTGGGATCTCGCGCCGGAGGCCTCCATCTACACAGCGACCCCCGATGGTCGTATCGAATGCCGGACCTGTGCCGATCTACTGCCCGACCCTTTTGGAGCAGCCCAACTTTCCGTACACCGTGATTCCCTTGCCTTCAACGAAACTTCGGACCAAGACGAAACAGGGGAAGACACATGAAGCCCCCACTCTGGAAGGCCTTATGCCTTCTCACTGTTTTTATAGTCACACCTGCCTGGGCCTGCGACCGGTCTAAGCTCCACGAACCAACTGCGGAACACGATGTTAGACAAACGGGCGTGAAGGAAGCTCTGGACACGGCTAATTTACTAATCGTGGGTGGCACCGTGGTAACGATGGATACCCAACGACAGGTATTCGAGAACGGCGCAGTGGCAATCGTGGGCGGTGCTATTGCGGCCATTGGTCCAGAGGCTGAGATTAGTAATCGATTCCTTGCCAATGAGACCATCCGTGTTCATCCTCATGACATCGTATTGCCTGGGCTCATCAATGCTCATAACCACGCCGCGATGACGATGTTGCGCGGCGTCGCCGATGACATCGCCCTAATGGATTGGCTCGAGGACTATATCTTCCCGGCTGAGTCACAGTTAGTGAACCCCGAATTTGTCCGCACAGGGACGCGTCTCGCTGCACTCGAGATGATTCGCTCTGGAACGACAACGTTCGCTGATATGTATTACTTCGAGGACGATGTCGCGTGGGTCGTGCATGAGACGGGCCTGCGTGGCGTTCTTGGCGAGACCATTCTTGACAACCCGACACCCGATTCCGCGACCCCAGATGATGCACTGGTGTACACGGAGGCTTTTCTTCAGAAATGGGCCAACCACCCGCGAATCACGCCGGGGATTGCGCCGCACGCTCCCTACACAGTGGGACCAGAGACCTTGCGTAAGGTGGCGAAGCTGGCGCGACAGTACAATGCTCCGCTGCTGATCCACCTGGCGGAGACATCGGATGAGGTAGAAACGATCAGAAGTCGGTACGGAACCACACCGGTTGGCTACCTGGAGAGCGTAGGCCTTCTCGGCGCAGACCTTCTGGCGGCCCATGCTGTATGGGTGAACGAGTCGGACATTGTGACCCTTGCAACGCATGGTGTCGGGTTAGTCCACAATCCGGAAAGCAATATGAAGCTCGCCTCAGGGACGATGCCGATCGCCCAGCTCCGGCAAGCTGGAATTGCGATCGGATTGGGAACTGACGGGCCAGCAAGTAATAACGACCTTGACATGTTCGGCGCCATGCTGACCGGTGCGCTGCTTCACAAGTTCGTTGATAACGACCCCACAGCGATGCCGGCTACCGAGGTAGTCTCTCTCGCTACGATCGAAGGCGCCCGTGCACTGCACATGAACGACGCGATCGGCTCTCTTGAGGTTGGCAAGCGGGCTGACATCATCATCGTCGACGGTTCTCGCCCCAATTTGGTGCCACGGTATGACCTCTACTCGCATCTGACCTACGCGGCACGTGGCCATGACGTTAAAACAACAATCGTTGAAGGACAGATTCTCTATCACGACGAAACATTCAGTACTCTGAATCCTGAATCCGTCTTCTCAGATGCGCGCAGATTAGCCAACCGGGTGCGCCAAATGCTCAGTGACCGGTAGCCACAGTACCCTTGGGGATGAGACCTTGCCCAATATTTGGGTGGTCCTAATCGATAATTGATAATGCGGACCGGCATCACGTAGCCAGGCGCAGCAAGTTTGTTCTTGATCTACTATCCCCCTCATGTCTGACGGGAAGCATCGATCAATCACGGGAGCAGATCTCCGAAATCTCGTGCAACAGACCGTTTATCGCTTGAGGGTTCAGGGGCAAATCTCCGGCGGTCTATTGCCTACAATTTCGACCCGTGGCCGGCCAACGATTACCGTCGACGACGTCGACGCAATAACCGGTGTGCACCTGCAGGCACCAACCGATGCTCTGATCACTCCCGCCGCTCAGGATCTCGCTCGGGAGAGAGGCATCGAGATCACCTACACCCCGCTGACAGCGGGGAAGAGTCCACTCTCGCCAGAGGAAGAAGCTCTGATTGAAACACTCACGCGGCAACTTGCTGCCGATATCTCTGGCCAAACAGAGGACGAGATCGCGTGCTGGTGTCGCACAGACTGTCTCACCAAGTGCGCTGACAGAGTCGTGACGATCGCCAACGCGGGAGCCGATCGCATTGGGTTAGAGGTGTCAACACCGCCAAGCAGCGACGCGATAGCCTCACTCATTGATCACACCTTACTTAAACCGGAGGCTACAGAAGCTGACATAGTCCGGATCTGCCGGGAGGCCGTTGACTACGGTTTCGCTAGCGTCTGCGTGAACCCTTACTACGTACCGTTGGTTGTTGACATGTTACGTGGCAGCCAAGTCTTACCGTGTACTGTGGTCGGATTTCCCTTGGGTGCCAGTATGCCAGAGGCAAAAGCCTTTGAAACTGCGCGCGCCGTGCGCGACGGGGCCCAGGAGATCGACATGGTAATAAATATTGGTGCTTTGAAGTCAAAGCGTTATGACTGGGTACGACACGACATCGAACAAGTGGCCGCAAACAGTCACAAGAGCGGTGCGATTGTAAAGGTGATCCTTGAAACCGCACTACTGACTGACGAAGAGAAAATCATTGGCTGCGAAATTTCTCGTGACACTGGTGCTGATTTCGTCAAGACGTCGACTGGTTTCGGTCCTGGCGGTGCTACCACAGACGATGTAGCACTCATGCGCCGAGTCGTTGGGACGAAATTAGGCATCAAGGCATCCGGCGGCATCAGTAATCGCGAAACTGCAGTCCAGATGGTCGCCGCAGGCGCGACACGTATCGGTGCCAGTGCTGGTGTCCGCATCACCCGAGGACTTTAAACAGAGCTAACCAAGGTAGTACGGCTTATCGAGCGTCATCCATGGAGGAAATATGTCCAACAAGGTTTTTTGCATTAAACACCAAAAAGACGAGCCAGCAATCGACGTCCACATACCCTTCCGCGGCGAACTCAAGGAACGAGTGCGCACAAACATTTGCCAAGGAGTCTGGGACGATTGGCTCATCGAGCAAGTAAAGATCATCAACGAGTTAGCGTTAAACCTCGGTGATCCACGCAGTCATGACATCATCGAACAAAAGGCAAAGGAGTTTTTTGGCTTTGAGGGTGACCAATACGAGAGCGTTGAACCAGCAGAGGGAGATGGCCCGCCGACGGTCCAGTAACCTAAAAGGGACTATCCATTCCCGACCCAGCAATGCCTCTAACCTTCTCTACTGCCTCCATACCCAGCTAGCCGGTCCTGCTGCTGATTTGATCCCTTAATTCTTTGACAAGCTGTCCCGTACAAATTAAAACGGGCTACTAAAGCGTGAAGCTTTCAAGATAAAAAGTGAAGCGTTCAAGGAAAGCCAGGTAACGATTAAAGATCAAGAAGTTGTCGGTGAAGATCAGCGCGCCAACGATGATCAATAGGACGCCACCACCCATTTCAATCGCCCACAACACTTTCTTCGCGTTGTCCATCGCCGCGAGCATTCTCTGAGTCAGTAATCCCGTTAGCACAAAAGGAATTCCCAGACCGGCCGAATATACCGCCAATAGTCCGATGCCCGCCCACATGGTGTCCTGTGTGGCAGCGAAGGCCAATATGCCTGCAAGTATGGGTCCGATGCAAGGTGACCAACCGGCGGCGAAGGCTAGACCAAGGAACATGGCCCCCACAGGGCCACGGGCAACGTTTTCTCCATGATAACGCTTGTCCTGGTAAAACCACTTGATTTTCAGAACCCCTGTCAAGTGAAGTCCGAAGAGGATCACGATCCCGCCCGCTAGGTAACGTAATACTCGCTGATTGGCTAGCAAGACCTGCCCGATGAAGCTAGCACTGGCCCCGAGCAGGATAAACACAATCGAAAAGCCAATAACGAAAGCGAACGTGTTTACCAGGATTTTACGCGTCACCGCGCTGTCGCGATCGTCGGCTCTCAGCTCGTCGAGAGAGACACCCGAGATAAACGACATGTATCCCGGCACAAGCGGGAGCACGCAGGGCGAAAGGAAAGAGATGACACCGGCAGCAAACGCTGCCATCAGGCCGATTTCGGTCATGGCGACTTGTGATTCTATCACGATGGAAAATACTTCCAGATGCTTCCTGCACCCAGATACTGGGGAAATATGCAGGTATTGTGTCTACTTCGCCAGGCGATGCTGAATAGTTTCGCCACCCCTGCCCTTCTATACATGACCCTAGGAGTTAAGTTGCTTGACCCCTTATGGGCCCGTAACTAACATGGCGATCTGGATATGGCGGTAAGCATTTTCGTCGCCCGAAGCGTTTTCAACATGAGTGTAAATAGCAAAACGGTCAAATACGATGTTCTCGAGCAGCTAACGCTGCCTGAACTCATAGACTTGTGGGCCGAAGACGAGATATACAGACGCCTGCAGGAAGTTGATCTGTTTTCGGCCACGATTGTCCGCGAAGCCCAGCGTCAGCAAAACCTCATGGTTATGCCCTTACGTGGCGGGTCGTTTGAGCAGAGCGGTTCTATTGAAGTCCTCGTTGAGGTGCGCGACCCGAATGAACATCGCAAGACTATCGGTGCCTGGTGCGAGAAGAAGCACGGAAGTACGGACCATCGTGCCTTTGACCGAGCCTGCGCGAAAGCTACCGCTCATGCGATCATCCAACTATTGCCGGCCACTGTGTGGAGACCTTGGATCGGTACTCGTCTGTACTAGCAAGACTCACAGGCAATAGCTGGCTCAAACCGGTCATCTCGCGGTAAGCTTGGGGCCCTGAGAAATGGTCGCCTCTTACGCAGCTAGGCCTGACCTACGACTTCGAATTTTTTAGATCTGAGGGAGACTCTGTCCATGAAGGATGCCAAGTTCGACTTCGCACTCGCCATCGGTGGCGCGGCCGGTCAAGGTGTCGCAACACCTGGGAATATCCTGGCACGAATGTTCGTGCGGCGAGGGCTCCACATCCATGCCTACAACGCCTATCAATCCATCATTCGCGGCGGTCACATTCTATTGACCATCCGTGTCGCCGATGTGGAGCTACCATGCCACGGTGACAAGATTGACCTGTTGATGTGTCTAAATCAGGACACCCTCGACCGCCATTTGCAGATACTTGGCCCAGGGGGACGAGCCATCTACAACAGTGACAAACTCGAGCCCAGCGAGCCTCCGGAAGGTGTAACGCTGGTGCCCATTCCGGTTGGTGAGCTTACCGACAACAACCCGAACAAACTGATGCAGAACACGGCGTTCATCGGTGTGACGACGGCACTGATGGGTATTGACTTCGAGGTCTTGGCCAAGGCAATGACGGAAGTGTTCAAGCGCAAGGGACAGGACGTTGTTGACCTCAATACAGGCACTGCTAAGGCTGCATTCGACTATACCCACGCAAATTTCGAAATCTTTCCCGATCCCGTCCCTAGCGGCGACGAACCCTTAGCCGTATGGAGCGGCAATGACGCCCTAGCAATGGGTGGTGCAGCCGCCGGCGTGAAGTTCTACGCTGCTTATCCGATGAGCCCTGCAACGGGCGTGCTCCATTGGATGGCCAATAATGCGCGCGACCTCGATATCATGGTGCGCCAGATCGAAGACGAAATCGGCGTTGCCAACATAGTGATCGGTGCGGCCCATGCTGGCGCGCGCGCCATGTGCGCTACCTCTGGCGGCGGCTTTGCCCTTATGACCGAGGCTATCGGATCAGCCGCGATGATGGAAATACCAGTTGTCTATATCAACGTCATGCGCGCCGGTCCATCGACCGGCGTACCGACGAAAACAGAACAAGGCGACTTATGGCAAATGCTCGGCGCCAGTCAGGGTGACTTCCAACGCTTCATCGTTGCGCCCAAGAACGCGCTGGACGCCTTCAATACAATCCCGGAACTGTTCAACCTGTGTGATGCTGCACAATGTCCCGGCATCGTCCTTTCCGATTTACTGATCTCTGAAGGCACGTTTAGCGTGCCGGCGAAGGAGATCAATATGCAACCCGAAATCAATCGTGGTGAGCTGATCACCGAGCCTCGTTTCTCTAACGACGACGGCCTTGCGGACCCGGCCACGCGTGAAGGTGGTGGGTACAAGCGTTACAAAGACACTGAAAATGGTGTCTCTCCGCGCGCCCTCCTAGGTCTTGAAGGTTATGTCCATGTCGTCTCAACCGACGAACACGACGAGGACGGAGTGTTGATCTCCGACGAATTTACTAACCCACACAAGCGCCAAATGATGGTTGAAAAGCGGGCCCGTAAATTTGAGAGTATCGTCGACCGCATCGCGCCCCCGGAACTTGAAGGTCCGGCCGATGCTGACGTCACGCTACTCGGCTGGGGTTCAACATGGGGAGTCATTCATGAGGCCTGCAAACAGCTCTCCAATGCGGGAATCATCGCAAACCACTTGCCGGTGAAATGGATCGTGCCGTTGTACGGAGATGAGATCGAAGAGATCCTTGGCAGATCCAAGCGTGTCATCATCGTTGAAAATAACCAAAGTGGCCAGTTCGCTCGTTATCTGCGCAGCGAAACTGGCTTCAAGGCCAACGGTCATATCCGCAAGTACGACGGCGAGCCCTTCATGCCCCACCACATCGTGGCCGGCGTGCAGGAACAGCTTGCTAACGAGACAGAGATCTACGTGCCACGCCACGAGATCATGGTCTAAGCAGAGATCGACAGTCCCGAGACTTTATGAACAAACGAGGTAAAGATGAGTGAAACTAAGATTGCAGAACCAATCACTGAGACCACTTCGAAAGACTTCAAGGGCAAGGTCGATCCAGATTGGTGTCCAGGTTGCGGTGACTTCAGTGTCTTGAAGTCGCTTCAGGTTGTCGTTTCCAATCTCGGACTGAAGCCGCACGAAGTCGTTACCATCAGCGGCATTGGCTGTTCTTCAAACTTCCCGGGCTATTTCAACGCGTACGGTATGCACACGTTGCACGGTCGCTCGCTAGCGGTGGCTACGGGCGTCAAGATGGCGAACCACGAGATGACTGTTCTCGTTACCGGTGGCGACGGCGATGGCTATGGTATCGGTGGTAATCACTTCACCCACATCTCGCGCCGCAACGTCGACCTAACCTACCTAGTCATGAACAACCAGATCTACGGCCTGACGACAGGCCAGATTTCGCCCACCAGTGAAATCGGCATGAAGACTAAGTCGACGCCGTTCGGCAATGTTGAAAAGCCTCTAAACCCCATAACCCAGGCGATCATGAACGGGGCTACTTTTGTCGCGCGTGGCTATTCTGGTGATCAAAAGCACCTACAGATGCTGATGAAAGAAGCTATACAACACCACGGCTTCTCTTTAATTGATATCTTCAGCCCCTGTGTGACCTTTAACCACGATAACGACTACGCCTTCTTTCGTCCCCGTGTGCGGAAGCTTGAGGACGAGGGACACAACCCCGAGGACTGGAAGTCAGCCTGCGAAAAGGCATTGATGTGGGGTGATGAGATCTATATCGGCAAGTTCCTGCATGTTCAGCGCCCTACACTAGACGATCAGGAGCCCGTGCTTGAGGAAGGCGGTCCGATCGCTCACCGGTCGATTGCAATCAGCAACGAGCAGTCGGGGGCAATCATTAAGCGAATGATGTAATCGTCAAATCTCCTGCAAGCTGCCGCCCCAGGATGGGGTTCTTCAGCTTCCCGGAATGTCCCAGCGCTCACGGAAACCTATAATCGAACTCTCGAAGTTCAAGCCGCGTTCCCTGTAGTCATCGACGAGCTCTGGTGGCAGTGGAAAGTGAACACTTTCGTCTGGGCCCGTGATCTCGAGAACGTCGCCTGTAGGTCCCCGAAGTACCTCAACGATATCCATTACCAAGCTCTCGGGCGCTGAGGCGCCGGCGGTGATACCGACGGTTTCAACATGGTCAAGCCACTCAGGCTCAATATCTTCACTGGTTTGCACCAAATAAGACGCAACCCCTGCAGCACGTGCGACTTCTACCAACCGGTTGGAGTTCGACGAGTTCGGCGCACCGACAACAAAGATCGCATCGACATCAGAGGTCATGCGTTTGACCGCATCCTGCCGGTTCTGTGTTGCGTAGCAGATGTCATTCTTGGCTGGACCGACAATGTCCGGGAAACGGCGTTTCAGGACCTCAAGTACACCAGCAACATCGTCCACTGATAATGTCGTTTGGGTTAGGTATGCGACCTTTTCGTCGCTCGGAACCTCGACAATCTCTGCCTCTTCCTCGGTCTGAACCAGGGTCACGTCATCTGGAACATGGCCCATGGTGCCCTCGACCTCGACATGACCAGCGTGACCGACCAACAAGATATGGTAGCCCTGTTCCACGTAGTGCAAAGCTTCATTGTGCACTTTCGTAACCAACGGGCAGGTGGCATCAACACTCCGCAAACCACGCTCTTCGGCTTCGCGACGAACCTCGGGAGGAATGCCGTGTGCTGAAAAGATAACGATGCTGTTGTCCGGCACCTCGGCAATACGGTCGACAAACACAACGCCACGCGTTTCGAAGTTACGGACAACGTACTTGTTATGGACGATTTCGTGCCGAACATAGACAGGTGGACCATACATTTCGAGTGCCAAATCGACGATGTCGACAGCGCGCACAACCCCCGCGCAGAAACCGCGCGGTTTTGCCAGAATGACGTGCCGTGATCCACTGTTTCCCTTAATCTGCACAGCTTACTCCGTATGAACTCGCGAAGATAAGATGATGCCGAGGGGGGGACTCGAACCCCCACGGGCAAAGCCCACATGGTCCTTAACCATGCGCGTCTGCCAAATTCCGCCACCTCGGCATCCAATACTTTCGGGCGCAACCCCTACTAGCCTGCCCTATGGCTCTGTCCGATTCTCGCCCAGAATCCTACTGCTCCCGGGAAACACCATCATCACTAGCCGAGGCCTGTTCGGAACCTTCCGCAGGAACACTGGCCGGAGTTTCGAGATCATCAATTACCGACGTCTCCGTCCGACCCACAATCCCTAAAGTCAGCGACGTAACCATAAAAAGAATCGCTGCCACAGTGGTCAGTCGCTGCAGGATCGTTGCCGCCCCCCGCATGCCGAGCGCCGTCTGGCTGCCACCTCCCCCAAACGCTCCAGCGAGGTCAGCGGCTTGGCCCGACTGCAACAACACGACAAAGACCAGGAAAAAGCAAACAACAACATGAAGGACAATGAGTATGGTTTCAACCATTTCGAAAACCTCTTATCGGAGCCGCCTACAGCACTTGGATACGATACTAGCCTTGGAAGCAAACTCCGGAAAAACGAGAGGCCGAATGACCCCCGAACGGTAACAATTTACCAGAGCAATGAACCTCCAACAACGCGACCATTGAATGGCCCTGAAGGTTGTTGACTACCCTGTTAACCTGCTGCTGCCTCGACAATCGCTGCGAAAGAACTTGGATCAAGACTGGCACCACCAACCAGAGCTCCATCGATATCGCGCTCGGCGAGAAGCTCTGCAGCATTGTTCGGCTTGACACTTCCACCATACTGAATCCGGGTTCTCTGGGCGCTTGTTGCCCCTACGGAATCGCCGAGAAAATCGCGGATAAGACCGTGCACCTCCTGTGCCTGAGCCGGTGTCGCGGTCAACCCAGTACCGATTGCCCAGACCGGCTCATAGGCAACTACCAAATCTAGCAGCTCAGCACTCTTGACCTTGGCCAGTCCACCGCCGAGCTGAGCGGTCACGACTGCTGCAGTTTGGTCTGCTGCTCGCTGTTCCTGCGTCTCCCCGACACAAAGGATCGGGATAAGATTTTGGTCCACCGCTGATTTTACTTTACAGGCAATCAGGGTGTCGTCTTCACCGAAAAGGTGGCGACGCTCTGAATGCCCAATGATAACGTGGGTTGCCCCAGCAGCCTTTAGCATCGGAGCCGATACCTCGCCCGTAAAAGCTCCTTCATCCCCTGGGTAGAGATTTTGGCCCGCGAGCGCGATGGAGCTCCCGGTGATAGTCGCAGCACAAGCCTCAAGCGCCGGAAACGGGGGAGCTACACCGCAGTCAACTCCGTCAATATTCCCGACTATGTCTCGCAACACGGCAAGTGCTTCGCGAGCCTCTGCGACTGTCTTGTACATCTTCCAGTTACCGACAATGAACGGCGTACGCTCGTTCATAGCACCTCCCACACATTGACGACCTGCTTTAATTTCATTGAAAGTCCAGTTGTTCTATTCACTACCATGGGGCATTCGCAAGCTCACCGATCTGTGAGCGCCACAATCCCTGGGAGAACGCTCCCGCTCAATAGATCGAGCGACGCTCCACCACCAGTCGAGACGTGGGTCATTGAGCTTGACAGGCCCGCTGCTGAAACTGCTGCTGCAGTGTCCCCACCACCAACGATGCTAATGCCTCCGCGCCCTGCAACGTCTGCGATAGCCGACCCGATACCCTGGGTCCCACCGGCCAACTCGTCAATCTCAAACACCCCCATGGGACCGTTCCACAAGACAGTCTGTGCATCCGCTATAGCGGATGCGAACCGCTCGATACTCTCCGGGCCAATGTCAAACACCATCGTGGTCGCCGGAATCTGACGAACAACCCGGGCGGAAGCTGCGTCACCGAGGTCCGCGGCAACGACGAAGTCATTGGGTAACAGTACCTCGACTCCATTTAGTTCTGCCCGCTCAAGCAAAACAGCGGCCAGCTCAATCGCATCCTCTTCAATGCGTGAATTGCCCATATCGATACCTTGGTAGGTCAACACCGTGTTAGCCATGGCTCCCCCAATGATCAAGTGGTCGACCAGCGGCATGAGATTAGCAAGAGCATCGAGCTTGTCACTTACCTTAGCGCCCCCGGCAACCAAAACGAACGGCTTGGCGGGTTCGTCCATACAACGGCTCAACATCTGCACCTCAAGCTCAAGTAGATAGCCAGCCGCGGCGACCTCGACAAGTGGTGGCACACCTATGATCGAAGCGTGCGCGCGGTGCACTGCGCCGAAGGCGTCGTCGACGTAAAGATCTGCAAGGCTCGCGAGCCTGCGAGCAAATTCGGCATCATTAGAAGTCTCGCCAGGATGACAGCGGAGATTTCCGAGGAGAGCCACGTCACCTGGAACCAATGCTTGTATCGCTGTTTCGACTTTGCCCCCTATGCAATCCTCTAGGAGTATCACCTCGTGGCCGAGTACCAGGCGCATTGCCTCAGCAACAGGCCCCATACTGAATTCCTCGGGGGTTTCGCCATTGGGACGCCCGCGGTGCGACATAACTACAACCGCCGCACCGGCACCAAGCAATGCTCGTAAGGTTGGAAGCATTGCGATCACTCGAGTCATATCAGTAACTACGCCATCCTGAACCGGAAGATTCAGGTCGGCACGCAGCAGGACACGACGACCCTGAGGTTCCAGGTCATCGATCCGCAGCTTTCCAGCGAGAGCTTCAGCCGAGCTGGGCACCGACGTACTCAGCGAGATCTTTCAAGCGAGTCGAATAACCCATCTCGTTGTCGTACCACGACATTACTTGCACCAAAGTGCCGTCAACAACACTTGTAAAGCCCGCGTCCACAGTCGATGAAGCTGGGTTGCCGTTGTAATCGATTGACACCAAGGGCTCTTCGGAGACCACGAGTATTCCCTGAAGTGACTCGGTTCCTGCCGCGGCACGAAAAGCATCGTTGACTTCGTCCGCTGAGGTTCTGGTTTCCACGTGGGCTACCAAATCAACCATAGAAACGTTTGGGGTCGGAACGCGAACGGCGCAACCATCAAGCTTGCCGACCAGATCGGGGAGCACTAGACCCACCGCCTTGGCGGCGCCAGTTGTCGTGGGAATCATCGATACCGCTGAGGCTCGAGCCCTGCGCAGATCCCCGTGTGGCAAATCCTGAATTCGCTGGTCGCTCGTATAAGCGTGAATCGTGGTCATCCAACCACGCTCAAGTCCAAACTGCTCGTTAATGACTTTTGCAACCGGAGCTAAGCAGTTGGTCGTGCACGAAGCGTTGGAAATAATGTGATGGTTATCGGGGTCGTAGGTCTCAGCGTTAACACCAAGACACAGTGTCACATCGGGATCCTTAGCGGGCGCAGAGATCAGGACTTTCTTGGCACCAGCATCAAGATGCTTCTGGGCGTCTGGTCGGGCATGAAAGAACCCTGTCGATTCTATGACGACATCAATCCCTAGATCCTCCCAAGGAAGATTGGCAGGATCCCTCTCAGAAAGAACCGCTACGGCGTTCCCGTTGATATTAAGCGCGCTGTCACCAACTTCGACTGTCCCTTGGAATGCCCCGTGCACTGAATCATATTTCAACAGGTGGGCAAGCGTGTTGGGATCGGTAAGGTCGTTAAGCGCAACGATTTCGATGTCGGCCGTATCACGAACCGCAGCTCGCAACGTGTTCCGACCGATGCGTCCAAAGCCATTAATGGCTACACGCGCGGACATATGCAATCTCCTTCTAAGAAATGGTTCAAGAGCATCGATGAACGAAGGATAAGCACAACCAACAAGCGTTTTTAGAAACTAGTTGGCCATCCATCATGAGGGTCGCGAAACCCACAGAAAACCTTCGTTAAAAAGCATTATCTGGGCGTAGTGCCGAACCTGTCAACTCGACGTCTCAGCGGTGTCTAGGAGCACGAATTCAACCTTTCTCAAGCCAAACTTTTTGCCTATTAATAGGTATTATAAGTTAATAATCAACACTTATGATCTTTTAAGCACAGTTTGACTAGCGCGTTGCCAATGATGATCAGTTCAGTTTCGCATCTTCCTTGCGAACGCTGATTTAAGCACCTAAAATTTTTATCTACTTAGATCATAATCTCGGCTCCCCGAAGACAGAGCAGGAGCCACTCGCTAGCCACGTCGAAGTCCTGACGGCCCCCCCGCTGGCGGGCAATAACACGAACGACAAAATGTCGTCCGTGTCCCCTCAAAGAATCGAAGAGAAAACACGCCATCTGGCAACACCTGAGCCTAGATGTGCCTTCGACGTCGAACAAGGAGTCGAACACCATGTGTAGTCCAATGCGGTGGCTGACGCTGGGGATGATGGGGCTTTGCCTTGTCCTCGTACAGGCGTTTCAGTACCAAACCACTGAACTGGATAAGTTAGAACGACAACGCGGCACTCACTACGCAGTTATAGCCGAAGTGGAAGCCGAGCTTGAATCTTTGCGTATCGAAACCAGCGTTCGTGACGTCCTGGATGCTAACAACATCAATGTCCCGAGGCACAAGCAGCGGGGGATCGCTCATAGCATCATCGAGGTCAGTCGACAATATGATCTAGAGCCGGAGCTTATTCTCGCGATGATCTTCACAGAAAGTCGCTTTGACGTTTATGCTGAGTCTGAAGCAGGGGCCATCGGCCTTATGCAGCTACGCCCCGCTACAGCTCGAGCCGTCGCCGATCAACTCGAACTTGAGTGGAATGGCCAGCGACTGCTTACCGACCCACAGATCAACATTCTCCTTGGCACCTCCTATCTGTATTCTTTACTGAAACGTTACGACAAACACGGCCTTGATTACGCCCTGGCAGCTTATAACGTCGGCCCAACGAAATTTGACGCTCTATTAGAGGAGCGGGGTCGACCGCCAGCAATCTATGCACGGCAGGTCCGCAAGATGACCGAAAATCTGCGGCAGAGCTTCTTCGAAGAACGACGGGACTAAACTCTCGCCTGAGCGGCATGGTGTTATTGACAGGATCGCGCCCCTACTAGCCCCGCGGCACTTGCCGCGGGGCATTTTCTTTTATTTAAAACGGGATCAATGACGTGGACACATTAGTCTTGCAGCGTCTGACAGCCGAACTGGATGTGAAGCTGCGTGGAACCCGAATCAGACAAGTGTACGCGTTGCCGAAAAACGATGTTATTTTCGTATGTGGTTCGGGGAAGACCTTGCGTCTATGGTTTTCGGCCGCTCCCAATCAGCCACATCTGTACTTGCGCCCAGGACGCTATCCCACACCAAAGCAACCTCCTGGGTTCGCCATGGCTGCCCGCCGACTCTTGAACGGCCGGCGCATCGAAGCAATTCAAGCTGTGCCAGGCGAGCGCATTGTCGAGCTTCATACTACTGGCACCGATGCAATTCGAGTTGTTTTCGAACTTATACCCCGCCGTGCCACTGCCCTGGTTGTCGACCACACTGAACGAGTTTGTGCAGCGTGGAAACCACAGCGCGGACGCCCCGCAGTCGGCGAACCATACACCGCCCCAGTGGCAGATGGGCGGGCCACGATTGGAGATGTCAACGCCAAAATCTGGGGTTCACTAAGCTCTTCTGTGGATGACAACGACCTTGTCCGTGGCTTACTGCGATCCATTGCAGGCATGTCGCCACTCACGGCGCGTGAAATCACGGCCCGACACCGCAGTGGGGCACCCCTGGAAATGGCGGCTCACATGGAGATAGAACGAGCTGCAAAGGAGCCAATGGCTGCCCGTATCTATTCACCTGTAAGGCTCAGTGAACTAGGCTACCTTCCTGCCGCACACAAGTTTCTCGTAGCGCCGTTCCTAATGCGGCATATCGAGAAAGGACCCCAAACTCTGTGCGTAAAGGAGTTCTCAAGCCTCAGCGGCGCCGTGGCCACCTTCTATCCTCTACAAGCCAGATTGATGGCACTGGAGATGGCGCATCATAGTCTGAAGTCAGGGATTGATGGTGGGATTATTCGTCTCCTGCGCACGCTGGACGCAGTATCAGCAGATTCCAATGCGGCCGGTGATGCTGAACAACACCGACGTTGGGCCGACTTGTTATTAACACATCCATACGCCAAGCCAACCCAAGCCATCGTCCGTGTTCCCAATGCTTTCGGAGATGGCGATCCAGTCGACATAACCGTTGATCCATCGAGGTCAGTAGTCGACAACGCGCAAATTTATTACAAGCGGGCCCGACGTGCTCAGCGGAGCGCGACGCGTACCACTGAGAGATGTCGCGAGCTCGAAGCCCGTATCAAAGCCCTGCGCCAGCTTTCGTCAAAAGTTACCGTTGCACAGGAGATTCGAGACTGTCAGCGCCTCGCGAAGGGCGCCTTAACGCAAGGCGTGAAGATCGCTACTAGCAAGTGGATCATCCCGGAGGCACCTCTGTCATCTGAGAAGAATGCAATTGGGGAAGAGACACCTTCCATAGAAACGGCCAATCGTTCATCCAAGAAATCACGCCGCACGAGACATGACCAAGACAAAGTTATGCCCGGAGCAGGCATCGACGTGTTCACATCAAGCGATGGCTTCAAGATCTTCGTTGGCCGCAACGCGGACGCCAATGAACGAGTAACCCACAAGCTCGCCCGCCCAAATGATTTTTGGCTTCACGCTGAAGGGCCCGGATCTCACGTCGTTATTCGCAACCCCGGCCGTATCAAGGAACCGAGCCAGGTAGCCCTACAAGAAGCGGCCTCGTTGGCGGCATACTTTAGCTCAGCGCGAGGCGCCACCAAGGCAAACGTGCGCTGGACGCAAGTCAAGCATGTCAGAAAGCCAAGGAAGGGTCCCAAGGGACAAGTGTACCTTCGACAGGCAAATATGACTCTCGCGGAACCGGTGCCACCGAAGGTACTTTTCCCACCCCCAGGAACCAACTAGGCATGTCTAATCACTTAGAAGGACTTCCGCCGCCGACACCTATATCAAGCAAAGCACGGCCCGGTGCTACCATCCACCTAAATGCGTGATATCGAGTGCAACCTGGAATCTGTAGAGGAGCAAATCGTGGCTGCAGCGCGTCGGGCGGGGCGCGAGCCTGATGAAATCACCCTACTAGCAGTATCCAAACGCATCGACATTTCTCGCATTGAGGCGGCATTGGCATTGGGAGCACACGCCTTGGGTGAAAGCCGCGTGCAAGAAGCCAATGACAAGATACCCGAAGTCACGGGAGATGCAGAGTGGCACTTTATTGGCCCGTTGCAAAGCAATAAGGCAATGTTGGCGGCGCGCCTATTCGACGCTATTCACTCGGTCCGAAAAGCCTCATCAGTGTCCCGACTCTCGGCCTCGGCCACAGCCGCCGATCGAAGCGTACGAGTCTACGTACAAATTGATCAATCGACCAAATCATTAATCGAAACCCAGGTTGCCGAGGTCACTGCCATCTGCCGCCAGGTACACGAAGCTAATGGCCTAAAACTACAGGGGCTAATGACGATGGCACCCTATGCACCCAACCCTGAAGCTTCAAGACCATACTTCGCCAATTTGCGCCGGCTACGGAACGAAATAATGGCTTCAAACACAGAGTTTGGAAGCATCGGCCTGTCGATGGGGATGAGTGGTGATTTTGAGGTAGCAATTGAAGAGGGCGCTACCATTGTAAGGGTTGGGACCGCTATCTTTGGGAAACGTTCCCCCTGATCGTCGTAACACGGAATGACCAAGTCAGGGACACCACGGGGAGGATGCTCTGTTCGTACTCGCCAATCTAATCGAAGCAATTGCCAGGGTTGTCGACATGGGCCTAACCTTCCTACTGATACTGGTCTTTGGTCGCGCCGTGATCTCCTGGGTTCAGGCTGACCCCTACAATCCCATCGCTCAGTTTCTGTATACGGCCACCGAACCTATCCTAAGACCAATCCGCCGCAGGCTTCCCCCGATGACAGGCATCGACATGTCGCCGTTAGTAGTCCTGATGATCGTCGTATTCCTGCAACAGTTCCTCGTCCAAACGCTTTCTCAATTAGCTAATACGCTTCGCTGAGAGGAAGACCGAACCATACTTGCTCAAAAAGTCAGCCGGCCCTTGTGCTTCGGCAAGAAAATCGACTGGTACGTATACCCGCCAATGAATTCTAGCGTCACTTCGTAGCTCACTTCGACGACAATGTAGGTTGGGTTTGGCCGAGTAATCTTGATGTCGCTACGTTGGACCGGCAGACCAAGCATGACCGCACGGTCGACCAAGTTGCGCTTGATTGCATCGTCCGAAGACCGCCGGCCCGCGGCTAATAGCACCTCGTCCCGAACCGCGTCGTCGAACTGGTAGGCAGAAGCCTGTACCGGGGCAAGCTTCATAGCGAAGTAAACTACGGAGACCGTCAAGGTAAGCACGAAGATCTTGAGGATCGGAGACTTTTCCAATCTACCAGGCCAAACAAGTAGTTTAGCGAGCCCCAATTCTTGAGTCCTCTACCGTTCTTCTAGGTTCTTCCATTCACGAGTACAGGCTGCTCACGGCCTTCTAACCAATAATCTTGAACGTTCGACTCCAACGCGTACGGGTAAAGAAATGAAGCAGCACATTGCCAAACTGCATTAATCGTTCCCGAATACCTCCAACAACGTATTCTTGGTCGCCCGACTCATATGACCAGTAGACCAGCATCGCCTTGCCCTTTATGTGCGACGCAGGTACCGAACCCCAGTACCGTGAGTCACGGCTATTCTCACGGTTATCACCCATCGCAAAATACTCGCCTTTAGGCACATCGAATGGCTCCCGCGTGTCGTGGAAGTTGTCCCCAAAGGCCGCTTTATGGTTAGCATACGGGTCATCGATTGACTGCCCATTAATCACCACAGAGCCATCTTTGACAACGACATTCTCACCGGGCAGGCCAATGACGCGCTTAATGAAATCCTTGTCGGGTTCCTGCGGAGCACGGAAAACGATGACATCTTGGCGGTCGGTGTCACTTAACGGAAGAAGCCAATCCTCAAGCGGCGTCACAGTCGGACCGTATACAAACTTGTTAACTAAAATATGGTCACCTACCAGAAGATGGTCCTCCATAGATCCCGTAGGAATCTTGAAAGCTTGGAACACGAACGTCCGGATGAACAGCGCCAGAATGGCGGCGATCAGAATAGATTCGGTGTATTCACGAACCACCGATTTACGCATTTCTATCTTCCTTTAATTAAATTAGCAGACCGTCGATTAGTTTCTAACAGTTCATGATCCCACTAAACAATGTGGAACACTGAGATCGGCATCCTTACTAAAAGGGAGGCCTTGATTTCGACTATTCTAAGCTCAACAACGCTGCACCAATTGCACCTGCCATTGGCCCAAGCGCAGCCGAAACTACCTCACACTGGGCCCAGGACTCCGCCCAAGCACGTCGTTCTCCCTCGATGCGGGCCGGCCCAAGAAACCATTCGCCGGCATCAACCACTCCGCCGCCGATAACGATACGCTGCGGATTCAGTAAGTTCACCAGAATAGCCAAACCCACTCCAAGACGCTTACCACACAGAGCCAACGCTTGACGGGCAGCGTTATCTCCCGAGTCAGCGAATCGTGTAACGAGCTTTGCGTCGACATCGGCCGTGGAATTTCCAGCTAGTCGGCGATATTCGGCAACAACAGCACCTGCACCAACCTCTTGCTCGAAGAACCGGGACGCCTCAGGATCGAGAACCAAGTGTCCAAGCTCACCAGCGAGGCCACCATGGCCACGCCAAACCGTTCCTGCATGGATGATAGCACCGCCGACCCCTGTACCAACGGTCAAGCAAACAGCACTGTCATACCCTGCGGCTGCTCCGAGATGAGCCTCAGCCAGGCCAAAGGTATGCGCGTCGTTGTCAACTTCAACATGCAATCCAGTGGTGACCTCGAGCGCAATAGCGATAGCAAAATTGTCGAGCACTTTAAGGTTCGGTGCCGACAAGACACGGCCAGCATCACGCTCTACCAAACCTGGAACTGCTAAACCCAGAGAGGGAGGCGTACCCTCATCCAACTGGCGCCACACCGCAGTCTCCGTTGTGATCACCTCTACCACCGCCTCGGCGGTAGCAAAGTCAGAGTCAATCTCGCGTGTCTCGATAACGGTGGCAGGTGCTTCAAGCAAAACAAGCTTGGTGCGAGTGCCTCCGATGTCGACACCGATCGCGCGTTTAATCACTGGCTGTTGCTCAATCACTCAAGGGCCAGTTGGCCCGTACAGTTAAGTCAAAAGGGTCGGTTTCACCATCCACTAGGCGTCTATAAGCTTGTGCAGCAACCATCGCTGCATTATCGGTCGACAGCTCAAGTGGCGACAGATACAAGGGCACGTCGTGGCACGCCGCAAGTGTCTCCATTCGGGCCCGCAAACCACGATTCGCTGCTACGCCTCCAGCAACTACTAGGCCGCGTGACGGAAACTGACGCAGCGCCGCATCGGTGGACGCCTCAAGCATATCGAGGACAGCGCACTGAAAAGACGCTGCCAAGTCAAGCACACGTTGGTCGTCAGGCCGTTCCGGCTCAAGCTCTTGCCGCAGGGCCTCGCGACGCACCGCTGCTTTTATACCGGAAAATGAGAAGTCAAAGGGGCTCGCCAGCCGAGCACGAGGCAAATTCACCCCCATCGGATCTCCCGCATCAGATAGCTGATCAATAACCGGGCCTCCTGGGTAACCAAGTCCCAACAATGTCGACACCTTGTCGAAAGCCTCGCCGGCGGCATCATCAAGGGTAGTACCGGCGAGGCGGAATTCGGATTCGGTCGGCAGCCGGTACAGCATCGTGTGTCCGCCAGAGACAATCAGTGCGAGCAGTGGGTAGTCGACGCGGTTGCCAGCTTCTAGCGTCGGCATCAACGCGCCATGCACGTGCGCCTCTAAATGGTTGACGCCTACGAACGGGACCCCACGCGATCGTGCCGCGCCACGGCCATAACACCAGCCAGCAAGCAGAGCGCCAACCAGGCCCGGGCCTCGAGTCACACCGATCCCATCGATATCTGACCACTCGACCTTGGCCTCCTCGAACGCCTCCACCACCACCCAGGGGAGGTTCTCCACGTGTCGCCTGGCGGCAAGCTCTGGAACGACCCCACCATAGGCAGCGTGGTCAATCTGGCTTGAGACAACGTTGCTTAGTACATGAAAACCGTCGGCGACCACCGCCGCAGCAGTTTCATCACAGGATGTCTCGATCCCGAACACCAGCATGACAGCCTGTCAGTTCTTTTCCGCAGCTGCAGCACACAAAGCCGCTAGGTTCTCAGTATAAGGTGCTCTGGCAACACCTTCTTCGGTAATGATCGCTTCCACAAGATGATTCGGAGTGACATCGAAAGCCGGATAAGCAGCTGATACTTCGTCCGGCGTGATACGGACATTATTCACCACAACCACTTCGTCGCTCGATCGCTCCTCAATCGGAATCGCTGCACCCGACGAGGCTTCCAGATCAATAGTCGACGTCGGAGCTGCGACGAAGAATGGAATCTTGTGTTCCTTGGCCAGCACAGCCACGGTATAGGTTCCAATCTTGTTGGCCACATCGCCATTTGCAGCGATGCGGTCGGAACCAACGACTACACAGTCAACTTTGCCCTGCTGCATCATGTATCCTGACATGTTGTCAGTAATCAACGTGACCGGAATATTGTCCTTCTGCAGCTCCCAAGTGGTCAGCCGGGCGCCCTGCAAGAACGGCCTCGTCTCGTCAGCGAGTACGACTACATTCTTGCCAGCCTCCTGGGCAGCACGCACGACCCCAAGGGCAGTTCCATAACCAGCGGTTGCTAGAGCCCCGGCGTTGCAATGAGTCAAGATAGAGGCATCTTGAGGAATTAGAGCCGCACCATGGGCACCCATCGCGCGGTTCATTTCGATGTCCTTCTGGTGCATCAACTTAGCCTCGTCAATGAGGCGCGCCTTAGCTGCCGCAACACCGTCGGCGAGCGCAACTTCAGCAACTGTGTTAACCCGCCGCACCGCCCACCGCAGATTCACCGCAGTGGGGCGCGCCGCATTCATTCGATCCGAGAGATCAAGGAGCTGAACCCGGAACTCGTGTTCGTCATCGGCAAAGGACTGTGCCCCCAATGCCATTCCCATGGCTGCCGCAACACCGATCGCTGGAGCACCGCGGATCACTAGGTTGGCAATTGCTTCAATAACCTCTTCGGGTAAGGTAAAGGTTAGATAGACCTCTTCACGAGGCAAAACCCTCTGGTCCAGCATGACAACCCCATCGTCAGTCCATTCAATTGTTTTGATCATGCAGCGCTACTCCTCAGTGATTCAATGGCCCCAAACCACAGTAGCCAGCAAAAGTGAACCTTGCAACGCTCTTGACGGCGGCTCCTGCCGGTCGTTAGCATCCATATATGTTCGCTTCTCGGCGGATCTTTCCTTCTTTCATTATTTCCTTCAATACCCTGCCACTAGACGGGTTAACCCCCCGTGCTGGCTCTTTTGATCTCTGATGGCCTGGTTTCGAAATAAAGGCGGCAGCAAACGCGCGGTAGGTGATCGCAAGGTCGACATGCCTGAAGGCCTGTGGGCCAAGTGCAATCACTGCAACGAATTCATCTATCGCAAGGAGGTCGTGCGCAACGCTAACGTCTGTCCCAAGTGCGACTATCACTTCCGCATTTCAGCCGCTGAACGTCTGGAGTTGCTTTGCGACGATAGCAGCTGGGAAGAATTTAGCTCCCACATCGGCCCAGTCGACGCGCTCGACTTCACCGATACCAAGACGTATATCAGTCGGATTGCCGAGTACCAAAAACGCACTGGCCGGAAAGACGCCATTGTTACCGTTGAAACAACAATTGATGGAATCCCAACGATACTTGCGGTCATGGAATACGCTTTCATGGGCGGCAGTATGGGCTCGGTGGTCGGCGAAAAGATCACCCTTGCCATCGAGAGGGCGCTTGAAACTCAGCGTCCGCTAATCATCGTCTCAAGCTCAGGTGGTGCCCGCATGCAAGAAGGCGCTCTCTCGCTTATGCAGATGACAAAGATCACCGCCGCGCTTGCCCGTCTCGATCGAGCCCATCTGCCCTATGTCTCGGTTCTCACAGACCCAACCACCGGCGGTGTAACAGCATCATTCGCTATGCTCGGTGACCTCAATATTGCGGAACCCCGCGCTCTGATCGGCTTCGCTGGCCCGCGCGTCATCGAGCAGTCGATCCGCGAGAAACTACCAGAGGGGTTCCAACGTAGCGAATTTCTTCTTGAGCACGGCATGCTCGATTTGGTCGTACCCCGCAACCAACTAAAGGAGACACTAGCGCGGGCTATCCGCTATTTACTGCCCGCCAACCTTCTCGCTTCCGCCGTCTCCAGCGTCCACGCCGAGATTCTGACAAAAAAACAGGAGTACGGCGACACGGACGCCGAGTAATGATCAAGAATGGTTGGCGGAAGTAGCATTCGGCAGCGCCTGGAGTCGATAGACTCGAGGCAAGTCAACCCGGGGCTTGACCGTATCCATAAACTTCTAGAAGCCCTCGGGAACCCACAATTAGACTACCCAACCTCGATCATTGGAGGTACGAACGGCAAGGGTTCTGTTGCCGCTATGCTGACTGCCATGGGTCGCGCCGCCGGCCACCGCATAGGCCTCTACACATCCCCTCATCTCACCGCTGTCGAGGAAAGATTCCAAGTCAATGAAACACCGATCAGCGTCTCAGGCCTCGATTCTCAACTCGAGTTTGTATTCGCTGCCGCCGACAAATACCTTGATAGCCTGCCATCTTATTTCGAGATCTTGACTGCAGCAGCTTTTCGTTATTTTGCCGAGGCTCAGGTTGACCTAGCAGTGCTCGAGGTAGGCCTAGGTGGCCGCTGGGACGCTACCAACGTTACTCAGCCAAAGGTCGCGGTGATTTCGTCAGTAGCAATCGATCATCAAGAGTATTTAGGCAACGCTGTCGAAATGATCGCTGCTGAGAAGGCAGCGATCATTCCATCCGGAGGTATAGCGGTGACTGCACCACAAAAACCATCTGTTCTTGAAGTCATCCGGCAGCAAGCTGTATCTGTAGAAGCAACACTCTGGGAAACGGAGTCATTTCCTTTAATGGTGCAGCGTACCGATGCTCGGCTGTGCCACACGATCGACTTCACTGGCCAATTACGTGGCTACGTGGGCCTGGAAGTTTCGCTTCCTGGCAGGCACCAAGTAGAAAACGCACAGTGTGCCATCCTCGCCGCTGAGGCCTTAGACCGACGACGTCTCAGGATAGGTTCGGACGCCATCTGGGCAGGCTTGCGCAACACCCGTTGGCCGGGTCGTTGCGAGTGGCTGGAGGAAAGTCCACCTATCATCTTGGACGCGGGCCATAATCCAGAAGCAGCACAAGCACTGGCCAGGTACCTATCGGAACTACGACACCGTAAAATATTTAACCGTCTCCACTTGGTACTTTCGACCCTCGCCGATAAAGATACTGAGGGTATTGTTCAAGCTCTCTACCCACTTGCTGATTATCTCGTCGCAACGAGGGCGCCGTCGGAGCGGGCTACAGCAGCTCACGAGCTCCTCGCGATCGGCGCTCCTCCGTCGAAAAGCCAGGTAGTAGATGACCCTAGAGAGGCTCTCGCGGCAGCGCGTGCCTCTGCCGCCCCAGAAGACTTGATTTGCGTATGTGGATCGACGTACCTGGTTGGTTCCTTACGCCCACTGCTCGTTGACACTTAATATAAAGTTAGGCGCATTTGTTTCCGGAGCCTTTTAGAATGGGATTCTGCCCTTCTACCATCTACATCACGAGCCAGCGAACCGGTGTGACTATCGTATTCGGTTTGCTACTCGCTTTACTGGCGCCTTGCCCGGCGATCGCCCAGGCTCCACTGGGGCCTAACCAGGCCGCGCAGCAGACTCCCCTTTTACCGTTCAATATCCCGGGGTTACGTCAAGTTGGATTCGACAGGTTCGAAGCCAACGAAGACGGCACCTTTGTTCTAGCTGGTTATGCTGACATCGATGGGCGTCCTGAATGGAGACTGCAGGCCGATCGCATAGTGGTAACACCTCCGGGCGACACCGGTGAAGATTGGCATTTCGCAGCTGAAGGCAATGTGACATTGCTTTCCAGCGATGTCCTAATGAACGGCTCACGGATGGACGGGTATCTCCTTGCTGGAACCGGAACCGTAGAGAATGCTTTCGGCATCGGGCCGGGAGACGTCTATTTCCGAGGTACACACATTGAGCAATTCAAACCAGGTGCCTTTCGGATCCAGAACGGGGTCGTCACACCATGCACCCAGGCTCTGCCCATCTGGGAATTTTCAGCTCGGACCTTCGACCTTTTCGTTGACGACCACGTAATGATGAAGAATGCCGTCTTTAAGATAAAGGGCGTGCCATTCCTCTATTTGCCAGCTCTCTACTACCCAATCAGCGAAAAGAAACGCTCTAGCGGACTCTTGATGCCAGGCATCGGCAACTCCTCCCGCAAGGGCTTCATGTTCAGCCAGCCGATTTTCTGGGCGATCAATCGAAATATGGATGCCACCTTTATCTACGAATACTACAGCCGCGCCGGATCTGCCTTCAGGGGTGACTACCGCCATCGCATTACGCCCGGCTCTTCAGGCAATTTGCGTTTTTTCTGGTTACAAGGCTCCAATCCTGACGATCTTGCAGAACCCGACAATTCCACGGGAGAAGAAATTGATGACGACATCACTCCAGTGGTCACAGGCTGGACGCTAGATGGCAACCATCAGATGGCACTGCCGAGTAATTGGAAGCTAAACGCCAACGCCAATTTTTTCTCAAGCAAAGAGTTCATCCAAGGCTACGAAGACAACTACAACCGTTTTCTGCGACGCAATTCTTCGGCCGGGGTTTTCTTAACACGCTCATGGAGCAGTTATACCCTCAACTTGGTCGCGGACGAAAATCGGACCTACTTTGGCACCGTTAACTCCGTGGTGAGACGACGTGCCCCTGAGGTCGAGTTCCGGGTTCGCCAGCGACCCATATATGAGCCCTTGTACTTTGAGTTCCAAGGTTCTTACGCAGGGTTAGTGCGTGAAAGGCGTAGCCCTGAAGAGGATCCAATAGGCGGACGCTATGAGCGAATTGACGCGTTCCCGGAAGTCTCGCTTGCCTTCACGCAGATCCCCTGGCTGACCTTCAACCCGTTTCTCGCATGGCGGTCAACCTATTATAGCCAGCGAGTCGAAGGAGGGGAGTTCGTTGATGAACCAATCTTCCGGAACGTCTATGAGACGGGTATTGAGGTTATCGGACCGAGCCTCTTCCGGATTTTTGACACACCAACGAGCAACTATTCGCCTCGTTATAAGCACGTGTTGGAACCTCGTTTCACTTGGGGGCGCCAACGCGAATTCGAGCAAGAGGACTTTGCCCGGGGCAATATTATCCAGTTTGACGAGATCGATGGCTTCGGTGGTGACCGTCATTTTGCACGGATGTCGCTAACCAGCCGATTTCTCGCCAAGCGCTTCAACCGCCCCAACGACGCGCAACGAACGGTATGGGAGGTATTTAGTGTCGGATTGGAGCGTGATTTTGACCTGCGAGAACGAGACTCTGATATTTTGTTTCCTGCTCTCCCGCTACCCTGGGCAGTCGCGGGGCGGGTGACCCCGACGCCAGCGATCAACATCTCCGCAAAGATGCGCTTCACTCCTGACTGGGGCTTAGGAGGTTTTACATTAGGCGGGACAATAAATTCGGCGTCCACGACAACTAACATCACCTGGTTCCGGAGTGCCCGGACCTTTGCCAACGAGGATGATCCGTCCAAGGTAGACGTTGAATCGAGCGACCGCCTCAGTGGCGGCGGTCGTGTCAATCTATTCCGGGCACTGGTTACCGTCATCGGCAACCTCACTTTGGACGTCACCGAACGTGAGATGCAGGCTTTTATGATCGGCGCAACCTGGAACACGCAGTGCTGTTCAATCGGAGGGCGAGTACGACAAAACAAGTTCTCATTCCGCGATGAGCTTCAGTTTTCGATACTAATTGAGCTGCTCAACGTGGGCGCGATGGGCTTCGGCAGTGAAGAAGGCTGACGTAATAACGATGAAAATACTGACCTTTCTAGTGGCTCGCGAATGCGGTTCAAATCGTTGACTTGCAAACCAAGGTCAGCACTGTCCAATTGGAACTTTCGAACCCGGAGAATGCCCAACTGATCCCAGAGCCCACGAAACACCTGTCTATGGATCGTTGCAAGAGCATTCGCACAGTACAATAAGAATCAAGGAGCGAAGGAGCTCCTACCTCATCGCCTTTGAGGCGCACGATGCCGACATCGTGTTATCTTGCCTCCCGTCAACTCCCTCCGAAGGACTTCTTTGATGAAGATTTTAATTACCGGGATTACGGGCTTTGTAGGCAGCCATCTCGCTGATTACTGCCTGTCGCTTGAACAACAGGTCGAAGTAATCGGGACCTGCCGCTGGCGCTCCAGGCGCGAGAACATCGAGCATATTGAAGACGCCATTGATCTCTATGAATGCGATTTGCGAGACGCATCGTCGGTTAAGACATTGCTGGCTGATATCCAGCCGGAGCGGATCTTTCACTTGGCGGCGCAATCATACGTGCCTTCATCATGGAATTCGCCCGGAGAGACGATAACCACAAATGCTATTAGTCAGCTCAACATTTTCGAGGCCATGCGGGGGATCAACAGCACCGCATCGATTCAGATCGCAGGGTCTTCTGAGGAATACGGCCTCGTACACCCGGACGAAGCTCCTATCACCGAGGAAAATCCGTTGCGGCCACTTTCGCCATACGCGGTCTCGAAGGTCGCCCAAGACATGCTTGCCTATCAGTACTTCCAGTCGTACGGCCTTAAGGTGGTTCGTACTCGAGCGTTCAACCACACTGGACCACGGCGCGGAGACGTGTTCGTTACCAGCAACTTTGCTAAACAAATCGCCGAGATCGAAGCGGAGCAGCGTCCTCCGGTCATCCACGTAGGTGACCTGACCCCACAGCGAGACTTTACCGATGTCCGCGATATCGTGCGAGCCTATTGGCTTAGCCTGGAACATTGCAGCCTAGGAGAGGTATATAACGTGGCCAGTGGCAAAGCCTACCGTATAAAGGAAGTCCTCAAGATCCTTCTGGATAACAGTGAACAAGATATCGAAGTGGTCGAAGATCCAGAGCGTCTGCGACCATCGGATGTGCCTTTGCTCCTTGGAGACAATTCGCGTTTCTGCAAAGCTACTGGATGGTCTCCGGAAATCCCCTTCGAACAAACAGCGAAGGACCTGTTGGACTACTGGCGCGAACGAACTCCTGCTTGAGTAGAATTCTAAGGAAGAATGCGTAGTCTGATCACCGGAATAGGCGGCTTTGCCGGTGGGCACTTGGCAGCCGCGCTTCTTGAGCGTGATGCTGAAGTAGCAGGAATTGACACAGCTACCGGGCAACGGCTTGAGAGCATCCTCGACCACATAACGTTCACCAAGGGCGATATACGAAACGCCGACGCCATCCGAGACGCTGTCAACGAATTTCACCCCGAGGTGATCTACCACTTGGCAGCCATAACTAACGTCGGGCGGGCATGGACGAAACGACGCGAAACTCTAGAAGTTAACGTCGTTGGCACATCAGCCGTGCTCGAGGTGGCGGCAGAATTAGAACCCAAGCCAACGGTCGTCCTAGCTTCAACCGGTGAAATTTACGGGCCTCCCCCACCGGACTCACGCCCACTAACCGAAGATGATCCGACACACCCACAGAGTCCTTACGCGGTGAGCAAAATGTGCGCCGAGTTGCTCGCTCGCCAAGCTTGGGAGAGCGAAGGAGTTCCCACCGTAATCCTCAGGATGTTCAACTACACTGGCCCGTGGCAGTCACCGAGCTTCGTTTGCAGCGATTTTGGGAGGCAGGTGGCATGGGCTGAAGCCGGTCTAGTTAATCCCCGGATGAGCGTTGGCAACCTGGAGTCACTACGTGACTTCAGCGATATACGTGACATAACCAAGGGTTATCTGTTGGCAGCCGAGCACGGCCAACCAGGTCAAACTTACAACCTTGCCAACGGGACAACGGTTCGCATCGGCGATGTGCTTGAGTATCTTCTCCGCTCAACCAAAGTTGATATCGATGTCCAGCAGGATGCTAGCCGTCTCCGCCCAGCTGATCTTGTAGCTTTGCGGGGTGACGCGAGCCGGGCGCGTGAGCAGCTCGGCTGGAATCCATCTTTTACGCTAGAAGAAACACTCGATTCGGTCCTTGAGTTTTGGAGACAACAGGCAGCCAAGAAGAACTGAAGCGCTCAGTAAATCACCGCAGGCTAGTCTTAAACGGATTCTTCAAGCGAAACTAGTCGGTTTTGTTGTCTTCAATTCCGGATAGCTTACGCACGGACACCGACCCCATAGGCTTGATGGCACCGTTCGGAGCCTTTATCTAACTGCTTGTCCGGGGCATCTTTTCTTCATTTTTTTCACTTCTTGCTTGCACCAGAATCAAAGAATCCGTATATTCCCATGTGGGCAGAAGTGGGGTAAAGTGGTTTTTTGTCCCTAAGATTATGGGTAAATCCACAGAAAACAGACTGAAATGCTTCGAGGCAACCAACCGGCTACTGTCGACGACAAAGGCCGGATCAAGATCCCGACGTCTTTTCGTACGGCGCTTCGCGACGCTTATGGTGCCGAGGTCTTCCTCACCAGCGTCGACGGCACAAATGTCCGCATTTATCCCCTGCCTGTCTGGGCAGCCGTGGAAGAGAGAATTCAAAGGGTCCCAGCAATGAACCCGGCCCGACAGAAGTTCATGGATCGCGTCAATTATTTTGGGCACGTCACCACAATGGACAAACAGGGTCGCGTTCTTGTCCCACAGAGATTGCGGGACGAGGCCAAGGTTTCTGGTGAAGTGGTGGTGATGGGTCAGATGGACTACCTAGTCGTTTGGAATCACGAGATCTTCCGCAGTCGCATGGACGGGGAACCGATGACGGCGGAGGACCTTGAAAAACTCTCTGAGCTTGGAATCTAAATGATCAACGCCACACCGATCCAGGATTTTTCGAGCCCTTTGCGGTTTTCTTGGCCACAGGAATTGGACGAACAAGCCACCATGGAGTCAGACACGACACACCACCCTGTAATGGTTAATGAGGTTCTCGACAACCTTGCGCCAAACGGTGGCTTGATCGTCGACGCGACTCTCGGGACCGGCGGCCACAGTGCCGCAATTCTTAGTACGTACCCGAAATGTACCGTGATCGGAATTGACCGGGATACTGAGACAATAGATACCGCGCGCAAGCGTTTAAAGCCCTGGGAAGATCGTGTTCAGTTGGTCAGCAGTGACTACCGCCGCCTTCCCCAACTGGCATTCGAACAGAGTTGGCAACCAATTCGCGGCATTTTCGCTGATCTCGGCATTTCCTCTGCACAGCTCGACTCGGCCGAACGAGGCTTCTCATTTCGCCGCTCGGGCCCATTGGACATGCGGATGGACCGCACTACCGGCGTCACAGCAGCTGACCTTGTCAACAACCTCGACGTTGGCAATCTGGCCTCGTTACTTCGACGCTACAGTGATGAACGCTACGCGCGCCGAATTGCCCGTGCGATAGTCCGCGAGCGACAGAAGAACAGGCTACGCAGCACCGACCAGCTTGCGGATATCGTCAGCGCCTCTATTCCCCGGGCCCCAGAGCATATCCACCCAGCAACACGCACGTTTCAAGCGTTAAGAATTGCAGTAAACGACGAACTCAATGGCCTTTACGACTTCATCGTAGGAGCTGCTCGCCTACTCGCTCCTGGTGGGCGCCTTGTAATCCTGTCCTTCCATTCGCTTGAAGACCGTCTTGCAAAGCAGGCCTTTCGGTACCTGGAAAGTGACTGTGTGTGCCCACCACGTTTGCCGCAATGTGTCTGCACAAAGTTTACGGAAGTTGAACTCTTAACTAAGCGCCCACTAACACCAAAAAACAAAGAGGTCGAGGCAAATCCTCGATCTCGGAGCGCAAATCTCCGCGCTTTAGTACGACTTTAGGCTCATCAAACGCCAAATAAACAAAGGAAAGAAAGAGTGTCCGGAGCAAGTGGTCCCGTCGCCTTAGCTAGACCAAAATGAGTTGTATAAGGCCTCCCTTTACAACCCTGGCTAGCATTCGCCCCTGGTTGTCGGGGCCACGCTCCGGATTTCTCATTTCCCTCTCTGGCAGGAAGGGCTGAGCATGGGCCCGATTCGTCGCCCCAGAGTATTTAACGGACCCCTGGTAAAGCCGCGGGAGCCAGGGAGGTTCGGTGACCTGGCACGGATGATGGTTCTAGGCATGCTACTAGTGCTCCCTTTCTTCTTGTTCGCAAGCTTACGCGCCCAACTGCAGCAGTATCGTACCGAAGTCGTCGATCTCGAGGCCCACATCAAACAGCTCGACGAGCAGCGTCAGCGCCTCGATATCGAATTTTCCTCGGTAAGTAACCTGGAGCGGATAGAAAAACTGGCCCGTGAAGTGTCCAGCCTAGTCGAAGCTGAGGAAAATCAGGTCGTGTATCTGGCTCGAATCCCTGTTGTACCCGCCCGAAATTTAACTCTCCTAGCCGAGGCTACAGAAGAAACAGATGGTCGTAGACGACCATAAAATTTCTAGTGTTAGCCGTCTACAGAGACGGCGCCTGTTCCTAGTGCTTGTCTGCGCTGGCCTGTGGACCGGGCTGCTAATCGCTCGCCTCGCACACCTGCAGGTCGTGCAGCATGCGTACCTGGTTGAGCGCGCCCGCGAACAACAAGAGTACGAGGTCAGCATCCCAGCGACGCGCGGCAACATATTCGCACGCGACGGAAATCTTTTAGCGAGTACTGTCGAAGAAACATCTATTTACGTCCACCCCCACCTGCTGGACGACCGTGACAGCGCACCGGCAATCCTTGCACCGGCTCTCCAGATGCCAACCGAGGATTTAGCACGTCTTGTGAATCAAGAACGTTCTCTTGTTTATTTGGAACGATATGCAACACCCGAGATCGTCAGTGCTGTCGAGGCTGTTAAACAAGAACACAATCTCCACCGTTCAGTAGGCAAACACCCTACGAACCGCCGTTATTACCCAAACCGCCAGCTCGCAGCCCACGTCTTAGGTTTCGTTGACATTGAAAATAAGGGCGCGGCCGGTGTCGAGTACCGATTCGACGACGTCATTCGTGGCCAGGATGGGAGATGGTTGACCCTCAAAGACGGCGAACAGAAGCCTATCGATCCTGATGGGGCTTTTCGGGAGGACCCTACTCCTGGCCACGATATTTTCCTAACTATAGAACCATCCATTCAAAGGGTGGCGGAATCGACTCTAGAGAAGGTCGTTCTTGAGCGTGAAGCTGATGGTGCGAGTGCTGTCGTCATGGACCCGCGCACCGGCGAGGTCCTGGCACTAGCCTCCTACCCGACCTTCAACCCTAACGTCCGTGACCAGGCGCTGGTCGAGCTCTCGTCCAGGAATAGGGCCGCAAACACCATGTACGAACCGGGATCCACATTCAAGATCTTTACCGCGGCCGCCGGTTTTCGTGAAGATCTTGTCTTCGAGAACGAGCTTATAGATTGCCAGGGCGGCGCCTTACGGGTCGCGAACCACATCTACCACGACTGGAAACTGGGGTTCGGCATCATGCCCTTCTCCGAAGTCGTCGCGAACTCGAGCAATGTAGGCATGATCAAGGTTGGCTTGCGACTGGCGCCCTCGGAGTTTTACGAATGGCTTAGGGCGTTTGGCTTCGGCGAACCCACGGGCATTGGCTTGCCGGGAGAAGCCTCCGGCCTTCTACATCCTATAAGTCGTTGGTCATCACTTTCACAAAGCTCAATGATCATCGGACAAGAAATTGGGGTCACACCGTTACAGTTGACTACAGGCGTCTCGGCAATCGCCAACGGAGGCCTGTTGCTTCAGCCATATATTGTTTCGGAGATCCGTGACGCCAAAGGCAACGTGCAGTTCGAGCACCAACCCAAGATTCGTCGTCGTGTCATAGACAAAGTCACGGCAGCACGTGTAATGGACGTGTTAGAGGGCGTTATCGACCCAGATTCGGCAATCGGTAAAGCCTCGGGGATCCCTGGATATCGACTGGCGGGCAAGACTGGCACGGCCCAGAAAATCGGCCCTGATGGTCTATACAGCCAGTATGTGTCGTCTTTTATTGGAATTTTGCCAGCATCTGCTCCCGAGCTTGTCGTTCTCGTCATGATCGACGCTCCACGCAAGGGATATTATGGGAGTGAGGTCGCTGCGCCGGCTTTCCGGACCATCGCTAAGGCGGCGGTACGGGTGCTGCGTTTAGCTCCTGACACCGTGGTTGCTCCTTTGCAGATAACTGGCAGCTAGCGAACTGCTCGAAGAGGAAGAGCTTTCGTTAATTAAGGTGTCCTCAGTACGGGGACACAGGGTTATTGCCCGTCAAGGGGTGACGGGCGTAAACAGCAAGGGGAGGCCATGCCGACGAGGTCCGCCCTCGCGTCTCTGTTATCAGGGACCGAGACCAGCTACCGCGGCGACGCCGACACGGTCGTAACTGGGGTCGCGTATGACTCGCGAAAGGTCCAGCCCGGCGACGTTTTCGTCGCCGTGCCGGGGTTCGTGCATGACGGACTGCGCTTCGTCACCGACGCGGTAGCCGCCGGTGCCGTAGCGATCGTTGCTGAAGCTGATCCCAACAGTGTGAATCTTTCCAAGGCCCCTCCTGTCTGGGCACGTGTTCATAACGCTCGTGCAGTTTTAGCCCCGATGGCCGCAGCGTTTTATAACAACCCGAGCCATGATCTCACCGTTGTTGGGGTCACCGGGACAAATGGCAAGACTACGGTTGCCGCACTCTGTCAGGCTCTACTCGAGGCACGTGGGCCGGTTGGAAGGTGGAGTACAACCACAGTAAATATTGCCGGCACTCCCTACCCCGCCCATCGCACCACCCCTGAGGGCCCGGACCTTCAAAATACCTTGCGTCAGATGGTCGACACCGACTGCTGGGCGGCAGCGATCGAAGTCTCTTCACACGCACTGACGCTGCGGCGAGTCGATGCAACGCGCTTTGCCGCTGCCATCTTTACTAATCTCAGTAAAGATCATCTTGATTTCCACTCGAGCATGGATAATTACCTAGAGGCCAAAGCGATGCTGTTCGAACGTCTCGGACCAGACAGCATCGCCGTTTTGAACGTAGGTGACCCAGCCTCTGCGACACTGATTAAACGAACCAAAGCGCAGGTAGTCGGTTTCGGATGGAAAGCACCCCCAACTACCCCCAGCAAAGTTCGCTCGGTTTCGAGTCTCGATCAGCACGGTGAACCATCGAATACTCCTTCGATCAATTCCGTTTACGAAACCATGCCAGCGCCAGTTATCACTGTTCCGACTTATCAGATTGCACGTTGGGAATATGCCTCAGGTGGAAGCACGCTGCACCTGGAGACCCCCCAAGGGAATCTTGAGTTTAAAAGCCCTTTGTTTGGGCAAGCAAATGGGGAAAACCTTACTGCCGCGATTGCTTTGGCATTAGAACTTGGGCTCAGCGCTGACGAGATTGCCGAGCCGGTGGCTGCCTTCAATGGCGAAAACGGTCGCTTTCAACAGCTTTTACATGGCCAGCCATTCACCGTTTTAATTGACTTCGCTCACACACCTGCCGCTTTGCAGGCTGCTCTAGCCGCGTGTCGAAACTTAGCAGGAATGTCCAAGGAGGTCATCGTCGTCTTCGGCTGCGGTGGCGGCCGTGATCGTGGAAAGCGTCCACTGATGGGAAAGGTCGCTGTCAACGGAGCTGACCAGGTGATCATCACCTCTGACAATCCTCGTAAAGAGGACCCGGCCTCGATCCTCGACGAAATTGAGGTTGGAATTCCGGAACATACACGGGCACAAGTCGAGTGCGAGGTCGACCGTTTTGCCGCCATTGTTCAGGCGTTGGAACGCGCCCGGGCGGGTGATTGCGTTCTGATCGCCGGCAAAGGCCACGAGACGAAACAGGAATTCGAGGACCATTGGATCGAGTTTGACGATGCAAAGGTTGCCGGCAAATGGCTCAAGGAACGTTTCGCTCAACCCACCACGGCTGAAACGGAGACAAGGTCATGATCCCACTCTCTGCTGCTCAGATCTCAAAAATCCTGAGCGCTCAGAAAATTTCCGGGAACCGTGAAAAAGTTACAGAGTCAGTAACCATTGACTCTCGTACAGCCAGCCGCGGCGACTGCTTTTTCGCCATCATTGGTGAAAGGCTCGATGGTCATGATTTTGCCTGTCAGGCACTGTCAGCTGGGGCTAGCATCGTGGTGGCAGAACGGCCGATTCACACAATTGGAACCGATAGTGCAGATATCACGGTTATCCAAGTCAAGGACACTACGGCGTCACTGCAGGTGCTTGCCGGCTGGCTGCGCCAGCAACTCAACCCAACCGTCGTCGGTATCACCGGGAGCTTAGGTAAAACTACTACCAAGGAACTCACCGCTGCCCTTCTTGGAATTCGCTACAACGTCCATGCCAGCCCAGGCAACCTCAACAATCAGTGGGGCCTGCCACTGTCACTTCTTGGTCTTGATGAAAGCCACCAAGTAATGGTGGCTGAAATGGCAATGAGTCAAGCAAATGAGATCAGCTCGCTGGCCACTCTCGCCAATCCAAGTATCGGCGTAATTACTAACGTCGCACCAGCACACATGGAAAACTTCGTGGACCTGGCTGCCGTCGCAGCTGCCAAAGGCGAACTTGCACAAAAGTTGCCAGCTTCGGGAACACTAATCGTTAACGCCGATGATCCGCGCACCGATGCTATGCCGAAGAAACTAGCCCCACACGTCGCCCACGTGGTGCGTTTTGGCTATGATCCCTCGGCTGAAGTGCGGGCCACGAACCTAGTTTCAATTCCCGACGGCTGGGCGTTCGATCTCCACATCGGTTCAGCATCGCGCAACATCGAACTGCGACTCCCTGGTGCCGCGGGGGTTCCGAACTTCCTCGCAGCGACAGCAACAGCCCATGCTCTGGATGTCACAATTGATGAGATCGCTGCCGAGGCTAGCAAACTCGAACCATTGCCGAACCGTGGGGCGATCCATCGAAGCGGCAGCATCACCTTGGTGGATGAAAGCTACAACGCTAGCCCAATGGCGATGAACATGGCTCTCGAAAACTTTGCGACCTTGCCTACTGCTGGCCGCCGTATTGCTGTCCTCGGTGACATGCTCGAGATGGGTGATTGGACCGATCAAGTCCACCGTGATGCAGGCGGGAAAGCCGCTGAGATCAAGGTCGACCTTCTTCTCGCTGTTGGTACCTGCGCCGCACTTATGGCTGAGGGTGCTACAGGGAACGGAATGATCCGAGAAAGAATATACGCGTTCGACACAGCCGAAGAGGCCGCATCCTGGCTAGCACCTCGCCTGCAAGATGGCGACACGGTGTTAGTGAAGGGGTCGCGCGCGATACACCTGGAGCGGGTGGCTCAAGCCGTGACCACCACGCCCGTGGGTTCAAACGGCGTCGTGGAAAACTGACATGTTGTATGAACTGCTCTTTAACCTTCAGGACGTGTTCTCGCCGCTTAACGTGTTTCGCTACATTACGTTCCGAACAGCACTGAGCGCCGTTACAGCTCTATCTCTGACACTGTTGTTTGCCCCATCTCTCATTCGTTGGCTAAAGGCGAAGCAGGTTGGTCAACGCATCCGCTCCGAAGGCCCTCCAGATCACAACGCCAAGGCCGGTACACCAACTATCGGCGGTATCTTGATCGTAGGTTCCATCTCCATTAGCACGCTACTGTGGATGGAGTTGAGTAACCGCCTAGTTTGGGTTGCTCTCGGATCGACGCTCGCTTTTGCAATTCTCGGCTTCATTGACGATTACCTGCATGTAATCCATCGGCGACGACGTGGTCTCTCGGTGAGGGCAAAATTTATGGGCGAGATCACCATCGGCCTGGCGGTCGGCACAGTTCTGTGGTGGTTGTCGAATCAAGACATGTTTTCAACCCAGTTGGCGTTCCCGTTCTTCAAAGAGCTGTCGCCATTTCTTGGCTGGATGTACCTGCCATTTGCAACGCTGGTTCTGGTCGCCGCCTCGAATGCTGTCAATCTCACAGATGGCCTCGACGGTCTCGCCACCGGCTCGACGCTAATAGCGGCTGGAACTTTTACCGCTTTTGCCTACCTCGCTGGACACAACACCATGGCCGAGTATCTCAATATCATCTATGTGCAAGATGCCGCTGAGGTGACCGTCTTCGTTGGCGCTATCGTCGGAGCCTGTATCGGGTTTCTGTGGTTTAACTGCCACCCTGCGGAAGTCTTCATGGGGGACACGGGGTCACTCGCACTAGGTGGTGCGGTCGGCACTGTGGCTTTGCTGATCAAGCAGGAATTCAACCTGTTCTTCGTCGGCGGCTTATTCGTCGTTGAGGCCCTATCGGTAATTATTCAAGTGGGCTCATATCGATTCACTGGCAAACGTGTATTCCACATGGCCCCGCTGCATCACCATTTCGAGATGAGTGGGTGGCCAGAATCGAAGGTAGTCGTACGCTTCTGGATACTCGCTAGCATTTTCGCGCTCCTCTCGCTCGCCACCCTAAAGCTTCGATGAACGTACCCGCGCACAACGCAAGCAATAGTAGGGCTGCCTGGCAAGATCGCAGCGTAGTCGTCGTTGGCGCTGGCGTCAGCGGAGTTGCCGCCGCTCAACTTTTGCTCGACTGCGGTGCCGAGGTAACGCTCACTGATACCCGGCCAGAAAGTGAAATACCTAACCGGATCGAACTCACAGAGCGTGGAGTCAGGCTAGTTGCTGGCGGGCATCCCAGCACACTGTGGCCAAGTGTTGATAGTGCTGTGTTCTCACCTGGAATTCGACCGGATGCCCCCGTAACGATCGAGGCACATGAGGCCGGCGTGAAGGTTCTACCAGAGATCGAAGTTGCCGCTGGTTTGACTGAGGTACCAATAATTGCCATCACCGGATCCAACGGCAAAAGCACTGTCACTTCGATGGTTGGTGCAATCCTTGAACAAGCTGGCCTCGATGCGCCGGTTTGCGGCAACCTCGGGACCGCCCTCAGTGAAGTAGTGCGCGCGGAGTTAAATGGAGAAATCTCCCCTGATGCCTATGTCGTAGAGGTCTCGTCGTTTCAGGCACATTCAATTCGAGACTTCCATCCGCGGTTCGCTGTTATCCTCAACATTCAGCCGGACCACCTCGACTGGCACGGAACGCTCGATGCTTACACGAAAGCTAAGTTACGCCTGGTCCGCAACATGGACGCTGCTGACTGGCTAATCTACAACTCGGACGATCCCAAACTGACGTCATACCTGCCGCAAAATAATGTTCGCTTGCTCCCCTTTATGTCCGAGCCTTCTAACCCAGAGGCTCCCGCCGCCTGGGTCGGTAATGGCAAGATCTGCTGGTGGACAGCCGGCCTTGAAGCTGCGGTAATGAATGTTGAGGAACTTCGTGTCATCGGCCAGCACAACCAAACAAATGCCTGCGTCGCCGCCGCTGTTGCATCTCTGCTCAACGTAGCCCCTGGGTCAATCCGCGCCGCGCTATCTACCTATGAAGGGCTCGCTCACCGCATGGAGTATTGCGGAGAGGCAGGCGGTATACGCTGCATCAACGACTCCAAGGCAACCAACATCGATGCTTCACTTGCAGCCCTCTCGGGCTTCGATCGAGGTGTTCGGCTGATCCTAGGGGGCCGTGATAAAGGAGCCGATTTCGGTGAGCTATTGCCTGTCCTAGACGAGCGCGTCGCCTCTGTTTTACTGATCGGTGAAGCAAGCAGCGTAATCGAAGCCGCTCTTAGCCACCACAGGAAACTACAGCGTTGTGAAACCATGGAATGTGCAGTCGCGAGTGCCTTAGATGAAGGAACCAGAGGTGACACATTACTACTCTCGCCCGCTTGCACCTCATTCGATCAGTATCCCAATTTTGAAGAACGTGGACGTCACTTCAAAAGGTTGGTGGCGGCATACATGCTCGAAGATGACCCCTCTCAGAACCTAACGGAGATCTAGGAATGGCAAGTCGCTGGCTGGCGATAGACAAACCGCTGTTCGCTACGACCGTCGTGATGATCGGCCTCGGGCTACTAATGGTCTATTCGTCGTCATATCACGAATCACAAGAGAACTACGGTAACGGTACCCACTACCTCTTTCGCCAGGTAATCGCGGCGGTGGTCGGAATCGCAGTCATGCTGCTCGCTATGCGTATTGATTATCGTTTGTACCAGCAGCGCCCGTTCGTCCTGTTTGCCGTAGGTTTGACTCTGGCTCTGCTGGTGCTGGTATTGATCATGGGCAGTGGTGAAGGAACGCGGCGCTGGCTATCTCTAGGGCCTTTAAACCTGCAGCCTTCGGAGGTCGCTAAGTTGACAACAGTGTTGTTTTTGGCCAGCTATCTAAGTCGTAAAGACGACAAGATTAATGACTGGTGGAACGGCCTCTTACCGGCCCTTGCGGTTGTCGGTTCGCTCAGTTTGCTCATCTTGCTGGAGCCTGATCTAGGCACCGCTGCAGCGGTAGTTATGGTTGCCGGCATTATGTTAGTTGTTGCCGGTATGGCATGGCGCTATATCATCGGCTTTGGCACCCTCGCGGTGGCGTTAGCTGGTACACAAATATGGATGACTGGGTACCAAGCCCGCCGTATTATGGCGTTCTTGAATCCGTGGGCTGACCAGCTTGACGTTGGCTTTCAAACGGTTCAATCGCTAATCGCGGTGGGGGCCGGTGGTATGTTTGGCGCCGGCCTAGCGGAAGGCAAGCAAAAGCTATCTTTCCTGCCCGAACCACATACCGACTTCATCTATGCCGTAATTGGCGAGGAACTTGGCTTTGTAGGTTCGATATTGGTTATCGCGGGCTTCTTAATGATCCTGTGGCGTGGCGTGCACGCCACAGTGATGGTTCCCGATAAGTTTGGTTTCTACCTCGGCGTTGGCCTGACCGCAGGGCTAGTCATGCAAGCCCTATTGAACATGAGTGTTGTCGTGAACTTAGTACCGACAACGGGTATTCCACTGCCTTTGATAAGCCACGGCGGATCCTCGCTGGTCATAACATGCGGGGCAATCGGCATACTATTGAACATCTCACAACATTCTTGAGGAATTGATGCTCAAAAAGATTCGGCATCTACACTTCGTCGGCATTGGTGGTATCGGCATGAGCGGCATCGCTGAGCTACTGATTAACCTTGGCTACGAAGTGTCAGGGTCTGACGTGCGCGCCTCACCAATCACCCGGCGACTGGAGCAACTCGGGGGCATCATCTATATCGGCCACCAAGCGGGGCAAACAAAAGGAGCCCACGTTGTCGTGACGTCATCGGCGGTAAGCAACGAGAATCTTGAAGTACAGGAAGCGATCCAGAAGGGGATTCCGGTCATTCCACGTGCTGAGATGCTCGCCGAACTGATGCGCATGAAGCACAGCATTGCAGTTGCTGGTTCGCATGGTAAAACAACGACTACTTCAATCCTCGGCACTGTGCTCGAAGGTGCCGAATTGGACCCTACCGTCGTTATAGGTGGGCGTCTGCAGGCCTGGGGAACCAATGCCAGGCTCGGTCATGGCGACTTCCTCGTCGCCGAGGCGGATGAATCTGACGGATCGTTTCTGCGGCTATCACCTACCTTTGCCATTGTCACAAACATCGACGCCGAACATTTAGACTACTACCGTGATTTCGATGAGCTACAACTCTCCTTTCTAACTTTCTTGAATAGTGTTCCGTTCTACGGTGCCAGCATTGTTTGCCTCGATGACCCCAATATCCAGCAGGTAATTCCACGTATATCGCGCAAGCTGATTACCTATGGATTCTCGTCTCAAGCCGACATCCGCGCCGCCGACGTGCTAGTGGACCCACAAGGGACTTCGTTTTCTTGCTACATCGACGGCAAGCTGGCTGGCAAAGTAAATCTTCGGCTGCATGGTCGCCATAACGCCCTCAATGCCCTCGCGGCAATCTCGATTGCCCGTGAACTCGATATTGATTTCACTGGCACCGCAGCCACATTAGCTGAGTTCGGCGGCACTGACAGGCGCATGCAACGCATAGGCACTGTCAACGATGTACTGGTGATTGATGATTATGGGCATCATCCAACCGAGATTCAGGCCGTGCTCTCTACGGCACGCGAGGCCTGGGACCGTCGAACCATTGTCTGCTTTCAACCACACCGTTACTCGCGCTCCCAGTTGCTGATGGAGGATTTCGGCCGAGCCTTCTACCAAGCTGACACCGTGTTCGTTTTGCCAATCTACGCAGCTGGCGAGGACCCGATCGCGGATGTGACAAGTGACGCTCTTGCTGCATCGATCGTGAAGCACGGCCATAAGGAGGTCCAAACCATTGATGGCCTTGAGCAAGCTACTGAAGCGCTATCAAACATCGTGAGGCCAGGCGATCTTGTATTGACGTTAGGCGCGGGCGACGTGTGGAAGGTGGCCCGTGATTTGGTCAAACGTCTCAGTCACGGCACCATTCGTGCCGATCTGGATTCGGGACAATCTCACACTAAAGCTTCGGGGGACGGTGCCTGAAGTAATGTTAAAAAACGCACACGCACGGGATAATGCTCGCTTTGGGGCAAGTTGGGACTCAGCCGCAGTAACTGGTCTGGAAGTAATTTGCGCCACCGAGAGCTGTGAGACGGTGCGCGATGAAGTTCTCGGGCGCCACACTTCGATGGGCGTCGGTGGCCCAACACCACTGATGGTCTGGCCCAACCATCCTGAGGCCGTAGCAAAAGTGTTGGAATGGTGTGCCGATCGCGGGCTAGAGTGGCGCATCCTAGGCGGCGGAAGCAACGTGCTGGTCTCCGATGCAGGTGTCATAGAACCAGTGGTCAACCTGACGAGCTTAATTAACGGGGCTAATATTCAAGCCACGACGGCGAAATTGCCCGCCGGTATGCCCACTGCGCAAGCACTGCGAACCACCCTTCGCTCCGGCCTTGCTGGCCTCGTCTGGTCCACCGGACTGCCTGGCACCATCGGTGGGGCTGTAGCAGGAAACGCTGGATGCTGGAACGGGCAAATGGCTGACGTCGTGGCACGCATAGATCTGATCGACACGGCTGGAAAGTGGCAAACTCTAGACAGCAACGAACTGACTTGGAGTTATCGTCGATTGCAGCTGCCCGAGACCGTCGGCCCCTCTGCAGTCATCGTTTCCGCTACGGTAAATGTGCGCTCAGAAGACCCTTCAAAACTCACCAGCCGATCGTACAAGTTGCAGCAACTTAAACGTGAGAATCAACCCGTCGGCGTCCGCAACACCGGGTGTATCTTCAAGAACCCTGACCTGGACCATCCGGCTGGCTGGCTTATCGAGCAGGCTTCATGCAAGGGAATTGGGATCGGTAACGCGCAAATTTCCACACTCCACGGCAACTTTCTAATCAATCGTGGTGGCGCCACCTCCACCGACATCGGGACACTGATCGCACAGGTTCAAACAGCCGTCAAAGAACAGACGGGGATCGTCCTCGAAGAAGAAATCTGCAGATGGTGACCAAACAATTTCGCCGGGGAACCTCTACGCGACGCCGTTCACGCCGAGCTTATTACACTCGACGAAGGCGAAATCGCCTCGGTGCTCAAGGGGGCAGCGGCGGCGGCGGCAATGGATTCCGTAGCAGCTCGCATCAGTTCATGCGTCAGGTCAAGAACCGGCCAGCGCTCCGTCGGCGGGGATATCTGCATGCTATGATCCGCCCAATCGTTATTGTGAGTGTCCTTAGTGCCCTCGCGTACGGCACTCACTATCTATATCAAAGGGCTCTGATATCGTCGGCCCTCTCGATTCAGAGCGTGAGATTGCACCAGGTACCGAATATGTTGATCGAACCGGTGCGGGCTCGCCTGAAGCCGGCCTACGGTAAAAACCTACTTGCCCTAGATCTTGAGGCACTCCGTGCCTCCATCGAAGAACTGCCTGCAGTGCACAGCGCGGGTATTCGTATCGTGTTGCCAGATAGCCTGATCGTATCCGTTGAGGCACGCGACCCAAAGGTGCGCGTCGTCAGCGACCGAAACACGTACATCATTGACAGTGAAGGGGTGGTGCTAGACACCTATGACCGGCCACAGCCGACGTTACCCAAGATTAGACTAGTCGACGGTGGCAGCCTTGAGTCAGCACCTGGACAACACCTGACGAATGACCCAAAGCATGGTCGCTCATTGCTCTCTGCCCTGGCCATCGTCGACTGGATGGCACAGACCAATGCAGAATTCCCCACGCCACTTGACCATGTCCGCATCGATGCCTCGGGTGTCGTTCTGGTGGCAACATCCGGACGACTTGACATTATCCTCGGGGACGAGCGCCGTATGGACGCCAAAATGGAGGCGGTGCGCAGCCTTCTTCATGCCAATCCCCCTGAAGACCGTTCGACTATTGATGCTCGTTACACCGACATACTTGTGGTTCGTGCTTTCGAACCGGACGAGGGTTAGGGGGAGTCTTGGCACGGCGCGATCCATACATAGTCGGTTTAGACGTCGGAACAACCAAAGTGTGCGCCGTCATCGGTGAACCGACCGACGACAACGATCTGGAGGTCATCGGTGTTGGCGTTGCTGACTCCGATGGACAGAAGAAAGGATCGGTTGTTGATGTCGACTCAACAGTCGAGAGCATAAAATCAGCTATCGAAGAGGCCGAACTGATGGCTGGAACCAGTGTGGACCGTGCCTATATCGGCATCGCTGGTGCCCACATCCGCGGATTCAACAGCCGTGGCGCAGTGACCGTTAATGGGCGAGCCCGCGAGATCACCGAAGAAGATATTCGACGTGTCGTTGACGCTGCTCGCGCTCTAGACTTGCCGCCTGACCGCGAGCTTCTACACCTATTGCCACGGGAGTTCTCTGTTGACGAACAGGGTGACATTGTTGATCCGCTGGGGATGTCTGGTAGCCGGCTTGAGGTTGAGGTCCACTTGGTGGTGGGTGCTCTTTCCGCCATTCAGACGCTTGTCACCTGTGTCAATCGAGCCGGCATCGAAGCCCATGGGATCGTGCTTGAACAGCTCGCATCGAACGAAGCTGTGCTCACCGATGATGAACGCGAGCTCGGCGTTGCCCTAGTCGACATCGGGGGTGGTACGACCGACCTGATTTGCCTGGTTGATGGCAGCGTCTGTCACACAGCAGTTCTACCAGCAGGTGGAGACCACCTAACCAACGACATCGCGGTCGGCCTTAGTACACCGATCACAGAAGCCGAAGTCCTGAAAGTAAGCCATGGCTGTGTCGAACCCAGCCTCATCGACCCAGAGCAGGCGATCGAAATCCCCGGCATCGGAGGCCGTGGCCCCCGCTTATTGGCCCGTGGCCGCTTGTGCGAAATATTGCAACCGCGCGCCATCGAAATTCTCGACCTTGTCGCCAACGAACTTCACCGGGCCGGATTTCTTGACCAGCTCAACGCGGGCCTTGTTCTTACGGGTGGGGGCTCATTGGTCGATGGTTTCCCTGAACTCACCGAACAACGATTCGGACTGCCAGTTCGCCAAGGACAGCCAATCGGGATAGAAGGCCTTATCGATATTGTGTCGAGCCCAATCTATTCCACTGCAGTCGGTTTAGTGTTGTACGGACACTACAACCGTGATGCTGGTACCCATTTCAAACCAAATGGTGGCGGGTGGCGGGGGTGGTTGGGTGGCTGGCTAGGAGACCTCTTTTGATGGCCTATGGGTTGACTCTCAAACCGGCCGGGATAGATTGGGAGCAACCTGGACCGAGCAAGGAGATTTGAGCATGTCGGCAGAAGAACCAAAGGGTTGGCAACCGGAGCTCCACGAGGAACTTCACCGGCTACAGGCGCAAGAGTCAAAGGTTGCACCGAAAAACCCCCGCTCCCAGTCACAGCCAAAAGCAATCTCAAGTAAATCATCGGAACCTAAAAGCTCCTCCAAGGAGCCCCCTGATCACAAAAAAAAGGGGGGGGCGGGCAGCGCTAAGGCTCAGGCCATAGCCGCAGACACCAAGAAGCCAGTCAAAAAAAGTGGGGCTTCGAAAACAGCGGCGCGCCAGGATACCGTTGCCAGATCGTTGCCTACACCACTCCAGCAACCACCTGAATCTTTACTGCGGGGCGCTCACATAAAGGTGGTCGGCGTCGGGGGTGGAGGAGGAAATGCGATCAAAAGGATGATGCACTCTGGGCTTCAGGGTGTTGATTTCGTCGCTGCTAACACAGATCAGCAGGCGCTACAGTCCAACGAGGCGCCCGAAAAGCTCCAGCTGGGAGCCAACCTGACCGGCGGTCTCGGAGCCGGATCGAACCCAGAGATCGGTCGCCAAGCAGCACTTGAGAGTACAGAAGAGATAGCTGACCTTCTTGAAGGCAGCGACATGGTATTTGTCACCGGCGGGCTTGGTGGCGGCACCGCAACTGGGGCGGCGCCGGTTATCGCTCGGCTTGCCAACGAACTTGGCGCCTTGACGGTAGCGGTCGTAACCCGACCCTTCCGTTTTGAAGGGGAACGGCGCATGCAGCAAGCCAATCAAGGCCTTCAGGAGCTTGAGGATGCAGTAGATACCCTAATATCAATCCCTAACGATCGTCTCTTGGCCATGGTCGGACCGGAGACCCCGTTGGTTGAGGCATTTTCATTAGCCGACACAGTGCTCCATCAAGGTGTGCAAGGCATTGCCGATCTGATCTTAGTACCGGGCCTAGTTAACCTGGATTTCGCCGACGTGCGTACTGTCATGTCTGGAATGGGCATGGCGATCATGGGCACGGCCACGCAGTGCGGCGAGGAGCGTGCCAGGCAAGCAGCGATCGCAGCGATTTCGAGCCCACTACTCGAGGACACTTCAATCGAGGGCGCTCGGGGCGTGTTGATCAATATCACCGGCGGCCCTGATATTACGCTGCATGAGATTAACGAAGCAGCGTCGATCATCTACGAAACCGCCGACGATGACGCGAACATTCTTTTTGGTGCAGTAATCGACGAGAATATGGGAAACAACGTTAAGGTCACCGTCATCGCTACCGGTTTCGAACCCACGGCACCACTCCAGAAACGCGTTGAGATCTACGCTGACGCGTCCCGGTCAGCAACATCAGACGCCGGCCATTTTTATCGCCCGGGCAGCCAAGAGGAAAAAGCAACTTCGCACGCTTTAGACGCCTCGGCCGAAGAGGACCTCGACGTCCCAACATTCCTGCGCACCCAAAATCTAGGCGAGGAACACTAAGTCTCCGTCCTGCCGGATGGGATCTTAAGGCACTACGAGCTACAAGACACCTTCAGGAGCCTTTCGGCATCCTGATAGAATCTTGGAACGTAATTCGCTCTGTCCCTTCCACTGGCCCCACAAAGTACCAATGCCGTCAGACTCCGCACTTTATCTGCGCCGTCGAGCCCAACGAGAAACTCGCCTGGTAGAACCCAACCAAGGTGGTCGGCTTCGGGTTGTACTTGCCTATCCCAACACATACGCGGTTGGTATGAGTAATCTTGGTATGCACACGCTCTACCGCCTGCTTAACGACCATCCTGATGTGTGCTGTGAGCGTTCCTTTTTACCCGACAATCACGAGATTGAAGAATATCAAAGGCGTGGTACCCCTCTGATGACTGTGGAGTCGCAACGTCCGGTCTCGGACGCTGATGTGATCGCATTTTCTGCCTCTTTTGAAAACGACTACGTCAACGTGGTCCGGATGCTTACCCTTGCGAATCTACCCACGCGCACCGCGGACAGAGACGCAACACACCCAATCGTAATTATGGGGGGGGCTACAGTTTCAATAAACCCGGAACCCGTGGCGCCGTTTATCGATTTATGCTGTGTCGGGGAAGGAGAGGGCCTTGTCGGTCCGTTAATCGAGAGCATTCTGGACCAAGCTGGCGGAAAGAACACTGGAAACTCCTGCGGACCAGTAACTCACAGCGATCTGCCAAATCGAGCTGCGTTGCTGCAAAGCTTAGCCGCCTTGCCTGGTTTCTATGTTCCGAGTTTGTACGAACCACGTTATGACCAAACCGACACATCCGACTACCCGACGTTTGCCGGGCTTACACCTCAGGATGGGGCCCCGCCTTGTGTGACCAAGGTAAGGGCAGTATTCGATGGTCCTGAGACAGTCGCGTCGACTGCGATCCTGACACCAGAAACAGAATTCGGGGATCGGGCAATGATCGAAGTGGCGCGTGGCTGCACCAAAGGCTGTCGCTATTGTTGGGTCGGCTATAACATCCTGCCGTTCCGGGTTCACAAAGTGGACGACGTACTCGCAGCCGCCGAGCGTTGGTTGCCGACCACACAGAGGGTTGGCCTAGTGGCCACTGCGCTGCTCGACCATCCCGACATTGAGGCGATTGCTACCAGCCTGCGGGAACGAGGTCTCCAGGTGTTCAGTCCCAGTCTCATCATTTCGACTCTGCGTGAGCCGCTGCTGCGTACCGTCGTCGAATCGGGTCAGCGCAGTATCACAATCGCTCCTGAGGCAGGTAGTGACCGGATGCGAGAGCTGATTATGAAGAAAATTACTAACGAAGAAATTCTCGAGAAAACACGGATGATCTTTCGGGCCGGTGTCCTTAACCTGAAAAACTACGTCATTATTGGGCTTCCCGGTGAAACTGAAGCGGATCTTCAAGACCTGGTGAGTCTCTGTACCGCAATGCGTGAAATTATGATCGAGGAAGGTCGTGCCCGCGGCCGCATAGGTACCGTCACCCTGTCAGTTAACTGCCTTATTCCCAAACCAGCAACACCCTTCCAGTGGGCTCAACAGATCCGCCCATCCGAATATGCTGCCAAATTGCGCTGGTTACGACGCAGGCTTGCGAAGGTCCCCAACGTTGCCATCGAGGCAATGTCGCCCCGTTCGGCGGAAATTCAGGCTTTAACGTCGCGGGGTGATCGCCGTGTTGGTGACTTGATCGAGTTATGGGCAGAAACTGGGTCCTGGCGTCAAGCGGTTAGGACATGGGAAGAACGCGGTGGATCAGTCGACCATTTTGCGTTTCGTGCCCTCAAGCCCAACGATCCCCTCCCCTGGGACCATCTCCGGACTGGAGCTTCCAGCAAAGCCCTCGGGAACCAGTGGCGTAAAGCCCTAGGGGGCAACGTAGATGCAGCGGCGTGAACAGGGCCCCGTAAACTTTTCAAGTTCTCAGCACCTGGCCCTCACCCATCCATGGGGGATGGCAATCGGGGGGGGCTCGCGAGGAACTAAGGCAAGTGATGATCCGTAACCCGCCCGACGCTGAGGGTATTGTTCAACTAGAACACTTGTGGGTACTCCCCGGAATTCGACATGGGTTTACCACTCGCTGCGGGCATCTTGAGGACGTGGTTCCCACTCCCATCGCTCGCCTTAAACAAATACATGGAACCAACGTCCTCGTATTGCCTCAAGAACCAGAAGGTCGTTCCGAGTTTTTCGAAACAAACGCGAGTCTCTGGCCTCACGCTGACGGGCTTATTACAAACTGCCCAGAAATCACGATTGCTGTCGCCGTCGCCGACTGTCTTCCAGTCTTGATCGCCGATCCCGTCGCCCGTGTGATAGCCGCTGTGCACGCTGGGTGGCGTGGCTTGTCTACGGGCGTAATTGAGAATGCCATTGAGATGATGGCTTCGGGCTTTGGCACCAAACCCACCGATTGCGTGGTTGGAATTGGGCCTTCAATCGGGCCCTGCTGCTATGAAGTCGGTCCCGAAGTACTCGCCGCGTTCAACAGCCAAGGCTATGGCGCGGAGGCCCGTGTATCCATTGCGAATGGTGAGCAACTACGCTGCAACCTTGGAGCGGTCGCATCGGCGATCACCCAGCAACTTGGTGTGCTTCAAAACAATATTGCAAACGCCGAAGTCTGCACGAAATGCAATAGCGACTGGTTATGGTCCTACCGGCACGATGGAGATAATGCAGGCCGAATGCTCTGCGGCATTTCGTTGACCCGTCACTGAACTATCAGGCCGCCCGGGGAGACTGGCACCGAAAACAACATTGTTCACAAGTTTTGATATAAACCTGTTGAGTCTGGGTGCCTCGGCCATAGCTTCGAAATGGACAATGCCAGAGCTGGCTTTCTTTTAGATGGCAACTCGGTTGCCATCAGCCAAAATGTTTGGAGCGGAGCGCCCAGGGGCCTTAGCTTAACCCGCTAAGAAAATCCTTTGACCGACGCACGTGAGTCCATTGCCAGGTTCGCCAATCTATCGGCTTCGACATTCCCTTCCCGGTGAACATGCTCGATTGCAAACCGTGCAAACTGGTCGGCTCTTCGCATCGCGTCTTCGAAAAGAGGCCGGAGGTTGGGACTCTTAACCTTGTACTGACCTTTCATCTGCCGCACCATCAGCTGGGAATCTGCTCGCACATGGAGTTCTTGTACGCCTTCGCTTTGAGCCCATTCGAGCGCTGCCAAAAGTGCACTGTACTCCGCCTGGTTGTTTGTCATCGTTCCCAAGAAACCTCCAAAAGCCGCAATGGGGGTGTCTTCGGAGTCGCAGGCGTATACCCCAAAAGCGGAATCCCCAGGGTTTCCACGTGAGCCGCCGTCAACGTAAACAACTACCTTGTCCACGTCCCCCACAATCAGCTAGCGATGTCTCCTGCAGTAGCAGGCTCGGAGTCAACAGGTTGGTCACTGTTCGGTGCAGCTATGTCATCTTGCGCTGAATCTACACCAGAAGTAATCCCCAGGCGTTCAGCAACATAGAGGATCCGGCCACAGTTTTCGCACTGCTTGATGTCAGTAAAGTTAAAGGTGTCGGCGTAGAGCTGCGGCCGCATCTTGAAATTGCACACCAGACAAATCTCATCAAGTATCTCCGCCACCCCCAGTCCTCCACGTACCATCTTTATATTCCCGTACTTCTTCATGAGGTCTTCTGGAATGCGCTCCTGCAGAGTGGAGAGTGCATCATCAACTTTGGCCTTTACGGAGATTAATTCAGCCTCTTTATTGTCCGCCTCGGCAATGGCGGCATCAACACTTTCCCGCACATGGGTCAGCTCATTGCCTTTTTGTCCAATGGAAACCGTAAGAGAATCCTCGTTCTCAAGCTGTTCCAGGATTTTCGTTTCAACGGCACTAACTGCTCTTTCCGCATGACCAATTTCTTCCTGGATCGCCCACAGCTCCTGGTTGGTCCTTACCGTCAACATTTGGTCATTGAACTTGGTCACCTTCTCCTCAGCGGATTTAAGATCAATGTCAAGTCGCTTAGCCGCGGAGCGAACATCCTCGAGAGCAGCCCTGATCGCATCGACCTCCCCCACGGCAGCCTCAATTTCAGCACGCGCAGCGGCACGTTCGCGTTCGACGTCGGCAATCTCAGAGTCGATACACTTGAGCTCAAGTTCACGAGATTGAAAACTTACCAGAACGGCTAAGCCATTTTTGATACTCATCGAAGCCATCTTTCAAGCACAAAAAAAACGGGCGGGCCGGAGCCCACCCGTACCGCTTGAGGCAGCGCAGACGCACGCACCGGTGGGCAGTATTTTGTTTCGCTCCAATCTGAAACTTCGAGATCTCACTACGCTCTCATCGCAAAGGATCCAATAAACCATCTACGAAAACCTCTCGGCATGCCAGCCGACACAGTCGAACAATCATTTGTATACCCGCGTCCAGAATTGCGCAAGGACCTCTTTCTCAGAGGAAACATCAGTGAGCGTTGCAGTTCGAAAAAATAAATGGGCCCTCCAGGATTCGAACCTGGGACCAACCGGTTATGAGCCGGGGGCTCTAACCAGACTGAGCTAAGGGCCCTATTCCTTTGGCTTTTTCGTGAGCTGCTTCGAGCGTGATGAGTAACGCAACTTGCGCAACGCTTTCGCTTCAATCTGCCGAATACGTTACCGAGTCAGTGCAAAACATCCGCCCACGTTCTCAAGGGTATGTTCCTCCCCATCCTCTATACCGTACCGCAGCGACTAAACTGAGCCTATTCTTTGTGCCAGCGTTATTTTTTCTTTGTTCAGATGCCCAAACAACTCGTGGTCGCCTGCCTCAAGCGCGTCTCGTATGTCCTTATTTAATTCACGCAGCCTACGCCTTAGGCTGTCATCGTAAATCCCTAACGCACAGTTACGAGCGGAATCCCAATCTAAGGGACCCTTTTCCTCAAGTCGAACCCGTGACATTAATGCGCTGACACCCCTTTGAGCGACACGCGCTAGAAGATTACCGGTGTCCACTGCAACTCCGTCCGCGTCGCATTTCGCGGCTGCCTCCAGCAACGCGCGGACCCGAACATCCCTGATCGTATCCAAAGGACAGATTTCCTCCAGCTGTTCACGCCACTCAGGATGCTCAAGCACCGCTCGCAACAATTCACGCTCAGCTAACGTTACCTTCTCGAGCTGTGCCTTCCACGAGGTGACTCTCTCCTGGTCTTCTGAAGACTCGGCCGTCGACCGTACACGCTTTTGCCTGAGCCGTCCCTTAGCCTGAACATCTGCTGCTGCAACCTCGACCAGGTGAGGTTCTATTTGCAGTCGTTCAGCCAACCGCGTAATCCACTCGGCACGCTCCACCCTATTGGAGATCGGTACGACAAACTCCAGGAGCAATGAAAGAGCTTCCGCCTTGCCTCGTGGGGTATCAAGGTCTGCGCGCTCTCCTGCGCGGTGGATCATGAAATCCAAACCGGTGACTGATTGGCTCAGGGCAACATGAAAGCCTTCAGCACCTTCGGCCCGCAAGAACGAATCCGGATCATGTTCGGGCGCAAGACGCACCACGTTCACTTGAAATCCCTTCCCTAGAAGAATACCAACAGTGCGCTCAGCAGCCGCTTGGCCAGCCTGGTCACCATCGAATTCAACAACAGCTTTCCGGGTGAAGTGCGCTAACTTTCGAGCATGGTCTTCTGTGAATGCTGTGCCCAAAGGCGCCACCACATTCAGCAAGCCATATTGGGCACAGGCGATGAGGTCAAAGTTTCCTTCAACCAGTAGCACGAAACCCTTAGAGCTAATCGATTCCCGTGCCTCGAAAAGACCGTAGAGAGTTTGGCTTTTCGTAAAAGTTATGGTTTCAGGCGAATTTAGGTACTTCGGTTCCCCTTCTCCGATAATACGCCCGCTGAACGCAACTGGCCGCCCACGCGGGTCCCGGATTGGAAACACGATGCGGTCTCGCAGCCGATCATAAGTTCCCTTACCAGTCTCCCGGCGTTTCACTAAGCCGGCGGCCTCTAGTTCATGCTCGTTGAAACCGGCTTTCACAAGATACTGTTGGACAGCCTCCCACTCGTCCGGGGCGAAGCCGAGACCAAAGTGAAGTACAACGTTATCCTCGAAACCACGCTCGGCCAAAAATTCCCGTGCCCTGGCTCCTCCAACACCATGAAGTTGCTCTCGATAAAACCCGTCGGCAGCAACAAGCACAGCCATGACCCGATTCTTGTCAATGGAAGGCTGCCCAGCCTTCCTGCTCCTCCCCAACTCCGTAGGAACTGGAACACCACCCCGCTCCGCCAAAGAGCGGACCGCTTCAGGAAATTCCATGCCTTCCTGGTTCATCACAAACTGGAAGATGTCGCCACCAGCAGTACACCCAAAGCAATGCCACAGGCCCTCTTCGTTGACGGTGAACGACGGTGTCTTCTCGCTATGGAAAGGGCAAAGGCCAACCCAACGGCTGCCACGACGCTTCAGGTCTACCACTTCGCCAATGGTCTGCAGCGGGTCAGTACTACGCCGTACTTCATTGACGAAACTTGGTGGGTAGGCCATAGCCCTCTGTACTACCCCGAAGACGCTCTTCAAGCAAGCACGATTGGAGGGCCCAATTAATCCTGTGCCCCACGACTGGAAAATGATACTCAGATCACGAGAAGTCGAACCTGTTCCCGAGAAACAATCAATCGCTTGCCGTGCACATCGACCTCAACACTGGCCTCTGATTCAGGATCACCAACCCAATTGCGGACGACCTGCCCTCGAAGATTAAGCGGCTTAACAAGTACCAGTTGCCCACGCTTAAGCGGCGCCTCCAGGTTGTCATCGATTTGCAGGGTTTCACCCACACCTTCTGTATGAACTTCCTGGACGGTACCCGCAGCTAAGATATCGGTATCAGGCTGCAGCTTCTCCATCGTCCATACTGAAGCATCAACCGCAGTATCCAAAGCCCGGCGAGCATCAGCATCAGCATCCCCGATCCGCGCAGCCAAACGAGCTCGACGATCCTGAGCGGTACGTGACTTTCGAGTCTCGTCAAGCTCTTTAGACAATGCCGTAAGCATGCTGTCCCCTCGAGAACGAAGCCGTTTGATCGCCTCGTCGATTGCTACCCTACCGTCGTTGACAAGAGATTGGCGCAATTCAACCAGCTCGCGATTAAGCGACTCATACTGCGCATGGGCCTTCTCCAGACCACTTTGCTGTTCCTGTACCTCTTCCCGGTCGGAGGCAAGAGCTTCAGCCTCGTTCTCAACAGTACGAATCAATGAATCAAGCTGTGCCGCGTTGATATCGACCAAGCCCCGAGCCCGCTCGACTAATGATGCTTCTAAGCCGAGCGTCTCAGCGATATCAAATGCATTGCTTCGACCGGGACGGCCAATTCGCAAAGTGTAAGTCGGCTGTAACGACTCGCTGTCGAATTCCATTGAAGCGTTCAGAGAGCACCCAGAAGAATGGGCGAAGGCCTTGAGAGCATCATGATGTGTCGAAACGATGGTCATCGCTCCAAGGTTGGCAAGATGCTCAAGAACCGCGATTCCAAGGGCCGCCCCCTCCGCCGGATCAGTGCCGGTGCCAAGTTCATCCAGCAGGACAAGACTACCGGGAAGTAAGTCGTCCAGGAATTGTTTAATTCTGGTTAGATGGCCAGAGAAGGTGCTCAAGTTAGCAATGACGCTTTGTTCATCGCCAATATCCGCATAGATCCTCGGCCGCCAGCTCAACCGTGCCACTGCGGCCGGCACGGGCACACCACACTGAGCCATCAGGGTGAGTAACCCTATTGTCTTTAGGACAATTGTCTTGCCGCCCGTGTTCGGCCCGGTAATAACCAGGGCCCGAGTGGAGCTGTCGATCTCCAGATCAAGCGGCACAGGAGGCACACACCTTTCATCAATGCTGAACCGTTCTTTCTCTCCAACAGTTGCTTCGGGTCCGAGCCTATTCCTCTTCCCCATCACGCCTGGGATCATCAGTGGATGCCGCGCTCCGCGCAGCGATAATTCTCCATCAGTCACGATTGGGCGCACGGCGTCAATGATGTCAGCAAACTGCGCTATGGCTTGACAAACATCGAGACTAGCAATGGTTTGTTCAGTTGCAATGAGAGCATCAGATACGGCGCGGACATGGCCTGTAAGATCGGCCAGAAGTCGCTTGACTTCTTCTTGCTCTTGACGATCAAACTCTACCAAGGTGTTCTGCTGATCAACGAATTCGAGGGGCTCGACGTAGATCGTCTGGCCAGACGATGAGGTATCGTGCACCACCCCAGGGAAAATACTTCGATGCTCCGTCCGTACCGGCACAACGTAACGATCACCACGCTGCGTAACGAGGCGGTCACGCAATACTCCTCGGGGGTCGTCCCTCTTTACCATTTGCTCAAGTGAATCCAAGAGCTTCGCTCTTACCTTGCGCTTTTTGTGGCGCAATGCTGCCAACTCCGTCGAAGCCGAATCGCGGATCTTGCCTTCTTCGTCGAAAACCTTTTTGATTTGCTCGACGAGTAGTTCCAGGTCAGGAATTGCATCCGCTATTGCTGACAAGCGTGTCAATCTATCGTGCCCAGCGAACTGACGGCGGACGGTGCGCCCGACCTGCACCGTGCGATAAACCGCCATCACCTCATCGAAGTTGAGTACCTTGCCCTCAACGCCTGCCACGCGCAGAACCCCTTCGAGAGAACAAGCCTGGGCCAACGGAAGGGCCGCATCACCCTCAATGTATGAACGCAACTCAGCAACTTCAGAGTGTCGTTCCTCAATCTTGTGCAGGTCCGCAATCGGTTTAATCTTTTCGAGCTTCTCTCTCCCCATGGATGTCTGCGCCCAACTGGCAAGGACTTGTACCAACACAGGGAAATCGAGAGCTTCAAGAGTTGCGTTTTCAGCGATGCGGTTCATGACGTCACGGTGTTTCCCGTTTATTGCTCCAGGCTATCTGCCGCGCCAAAAGCTAGTAGCGCGCCGATCAACCCCGCCGCGACACCCAGGCCAATCAGCTGAGCAAACAAAAGAACGTTGAAGAATTGCAGTTCAACCAGAGACAACAGAGGGGGACCTCCTGCGGTCACAAACGAAACCCCGATTCTGCAGATCGCATATAGAATCATCAGAGCGAACACACTCCCCAGAAACCCTTGAATCGCACCTTCTGCCAAGAAACGTCCACGAACGACGCTCTCGGTCGCTCCAACTAAACGCAGCACAATGATCTCCCGGCGCCGGGCGACGACAAGAACGCGGATCACGTTAGCCGTGGTTATGATCGCCGCTATCAACACAACTCCACCGAGGACGATCCCAACGAATCGAAGCCCATTGACCCCAAGTTCCAGACGCCGGATAACCTCCAGATCATATTGAGCTGCATCGACACCGGGCAGCGTCTCCCAGTTCTCCGCCAGAGCTAAAAGCGCTCCTTCGTTGCGGGACCTTTCATGCACCGTAATGACAAACGAAGCTGGCAAAGGATTTTCTTCCAGGAAAGTAAGCAGATCACCAAGTTCCTGGAAATCATTTCGGAACTGCGTTGCCGCTTCGTCGGCGCTCATAAACCTGAAGCTGTCAATTTCCGGACTCTCCCGAATCGCGTCAGTGACCGCCTGCTGCTGGGAAACAGTGAAGCCAGGCTCAAGAAAGACCTGCACGTGGCCACGCTCACGCCACCGATGAAGTAAGCCATTCAGGTTGTGAGAAACCAACAAGAATCCACCCAGTACCACGAGTGACAGTGCAATAATCAAGACTGCTGACGACGCGGCGCGGCGGCGGCCAACTAAGCCACGCAACGCTTCTCCGAAGCAAAGCTTCAAGTAACGATCGGCCCGCATCACTAGGACACTTGGGTGGCCACGGCCAACGTATTTAGCCGGCCAGCCTCAAGGATCATTGTGCGCCGCCCTACCGTTCCAATCAGGTCGGCATCGTGAGTCGCCACTACCACGGTGGTACCACTCCGATTGATTGCGTGGAAAATACGCATGATTTCGTTCGCCCGTTCCGGGTCGAGGTTTCCTGTGGGCTCATCAGCCAAAAGCAACTGTGGTGCGGTCATTAGAGCCCTTGCGATGGAAACACGCTGTTGTTCGCCCCCTGAAACCTGAGCGGGAAACAACTGGGCACGGCCATCCACACCAACCAAACGTAGTAACTCACTGGCCCGCCGTTGGCTCTCAGTGAACGAAAAACCCACGGCCAAACCAACCAGCGCAACATTGTCAAACACAGTCCGATCTTCGATTAGTTTGAAATCCTGAAATACCAGGCCAAGCCGACGGCGGAAACGTGGTACCTGGCGCCTTGGCATAGTTGCAAGGTTGCGTCCAGCAACGATCAATTGGCCACTGGTTGGCAGTTCAGCGCGATACAACAAGCGAAGGAGAGTGGTCTTGCCCGCACCACTTTGCCCCGTCAGGAAAACAAATTCTCCCTCATCGATCTGGAAGCTAATGTCCGTTAAAGAAGTGATGGCACCATAACGCTTAGTAACGTGGAAGCAACGAATCATTGCTTGATTCGCTCACGCAACAATTTCCGGGCGGTATCGGGATTTGCCTTCCCATTTGTTGCCCTCATCACCTCTCCCATCAAGAATCCGAACACTTGATCTCGTCCCTCACGGACAGCCTGTACCTCATTAGGGTGAGCTTCGATGACCTTGTCGACAAACAATGCTAGTTCGTCACTGGCCGAGATTTGTTGGAGGTCTTCTTCGGCCAGGATAGTTTCGACACCGCTTCCTGTCTTGGCCATGCGGTCTATCACCTCATCCGCCATTCCAGCTGGAACGGCACCGCTTCGCACCGCTTCCACCAGACTGGCAAGCGCTTCCGCAGGCACCGGGAAAGCTGCAAAATCAGTATTGTGGTCGTTTAACCATCGGCCAATTTCGTTGCTTACCCACCTATTCGCCTCACTAATTGTAGTGCCAGCTTCGATTAACGCCTCAAAGTAATCAGCGCGCGTGCGTTCCTCTACCAGGATGGAGGCGTCTTCGTGGGAAAGTCCAAGCTCTTCGACGAAGCTATCGAGACGAGCAAGCGGCAGCTGAGGAATGCCCTTAGAGGCTTTCGCAACTTCAGTCTCGTCGAGAACAACCGGCACCAAGTCAGGCTCAGGGAAGTACCTATAATCGTGTGCTTCCTCTTTGGCTCGCATTGATATCGTCTTGCCAGTTCGCTCGTCAAACAATCGCGTGCTCTGGGTAAGCGGCTGCCCAGCCTCAAGCAATGCGGTCTGGCGTTTAACTTCAAAGCGCAGCGCCTGCCGCAAGAAGCGGAATGAGTTGAGGTTCTTCAGTTCGGTTTTAGGGTTCAGATGTTCCTCGCCACAACGTCGCAGAGAGATGTTGGCATCACAGCGCAAACTGCCTTCATCCATATTGGCATCCGTTATTCCGACGTACAGCAAGGTATTACGAAGCGCAGTGACAAAAGCGCTGGCCTCTACCGGCGAGCGCAGATCTGGCTCAGAGACAATTTCGATGAGGGGCACCCCGCACCGATTTAAATCAACGTAGCTGTTGGTCCCTGACCGAGGCATAGAGCTATGAATAGACTTGCCAGCGTCTTCCTCGAGGTGCAGGCGAAGCAAACGAACTTCCACACGGCGCCCATCACAATCAAAATAGAACACGCCGCGACCAGCGATCGGCTGATCATACTGCGAGATCTGATAACCCTTTGGAAGGTCGGGATAAAAGTAATTCTTACGGGCAAAACGGCTCCGCAGATTCACCTCGCAACCAAGCGCCAGAGCTGCGCGAACGGCAAACTCGACTGCCTTTTGATTGAGCACCGGCAATGCTCCCGGCATGCCAAGACAAACCGGGCAGGTACGACTGTTGGGGTGCCCGCCGAAAGCATTAGTACAACCGCAGAACAGCTTGGTTGTGGTCTGCAGCTGGACATGGATTTCGAGACCGATAACGGTCTCGAATTTATCCATACTCGGCATCAACGTCTACAAATCGGTCAGATAGGGATTAACCTTCGGACGCTGCGTCTCTTCTTTGGGACTCTCGACCTTCTTCGTGGTGGTCTTGGTGGTCTTCTTGCGGCTAGACGCGCTCCGCGTGCGTTTACTGTCCGCGGCCTGCGAACTCGTTTTTCTTGTCGTCCGCTTCCGCTGATTCAAGCGGGACGACTGACGACGTTTCGGTTCGACAGCGTCATCCTTTGCATTGTTTCTCCTGGTTCGACGTCCCCTGTTGCTCTTCGCAGGATCGTCGTTCTTCTCCTCGGCATTAGTCTTTGCATTCCTGGAACCGTCTCCTGATCCACGGGCGCGACGCGAACCTTGTCGCCGACGGGCTCCACTGGTCCGAGCTTCCTTGCCGTCACCTTTGCCGCTTGTCTCTTCTGGCCCCTTGG
>Ga0315338_1000199_pt1 | contig 214934 bp, 176 predicted proteins | sample ASW8metaG_FD_204518 | JGI IMG/M metagenome (GOLD analysis project Ga0315338, IMG submission 204518) | Ammonia-oxidizing marine archaeal communities from Monterey Bay, California, United States - ASW #8 | ecosystem: Environmental > Aquatic > Marine > Coastal | place: USA: California | collected...
CAAGCGTGAGACGCTGTCACGGCGTCGCAAAGAGAACCTGAGGAACGCGGCCTAGCCGCAAAGAGAGGATACGAGGTGTCTCTTAGATTTCGCGGTTGACGGTCCCAACGATTTCGACGACCTACACCCGACGACACCTATGAGGTGATGCCGACATCACGTCCTCGGAGATAGAACAGCTGCGAAAGCAGCTGGCCAGCGCAGACAAAGTAATCACCAGATGGATCGCTATAGCGCTCCCCTTTAGATCGAGACCACTGATAAGACATTCCGCGAGGAATGCTGCAGGAGTAGATCAGTGGCAGAAAACGAACCTGTACAGCGGTGGACGTCGAAGCGTCGCACGGCTCTGGCGACACAGGCACTGCGCTGGCAAGGCTGGGCGCGCTCGACGAGCAGAAGGCCGAGATAGAAGCCCGACTCGCCGAGCTGAGCGCGGGCAGACATTCGGCAGCCCCTGCCCCGCTGGTGACCGACGAGCTTCTGCGCGAACTGGTGGCGCGGCTCGACGAGGTCATGAGCCTAGCCGAGATTGAGGATCGTCGTGCCCTACTCAACCAGGTCGTCAGTCGTGTAGAGATCGGCGAGCGAGACACGGGCTCCCGCGAGCGGGACCTGGTCGTCCACGTGAACCCAAATCCTGATAAAGATGGTGACCCCAAGGGGAATCGAACCCCTGTTTTCGGCGTGAGAGGCCGACGTCCTAACCGCTAGACGATGGGGCCAAGCAGGGAGACCGGCGTCACGAGCGAGCGCCGGTCCGGACGGTCACGAAATGTATGTGGCGACGGCGCGCGGGTCAATAGACGAGGGCCGGCGGCCGCCTGGCCGCCGGCCCTCCTGTCGCAGCCGGTCTAGCCGATCGGCCGGATGTCGGAGTCGATGGCGTCGGCCGAGCCGGAATCGAGGAACTCGGTCTTCTGCTTGAGCTGCTCGACGGCGGCGGCCAGCTCGCCGAGGCGCGCCTTGACGGTATCGACCTCGGCCATCAGCTTCTCGTCCATGGGGGCCTGCTCGAGCCCGGCGATGATGCCGCTGAGCTGCCCTTCCACATTCTCGAGCTCGCCCGTGAACCGCTTCTCGAGCGCGTCGATGAACGTCACGAAGCTCTTCTCGATGGTCTCGACCTCGGCGACGAGCTCGTCCTCGATCTCCATCAGCGCTACGGGGTCTTGCTCCTCACTGGGCTTGTCGCCGGCAGACACACCGCCGGCCACGGTCAGCATCGCCGCCAGCGCGGCGATTGCGGCAAACGCAGTCACTCTCGTCCTCACAACTCCACTCATCTCTTCCATGGTGACACTCCTACTCGGTCGGGTTTGCCCCCATACCTGCTGAGCCCTCTCCGGTTTGGACGAGCCGCGACAGCGGATGTTCGGCTACTGACAAATTCGTTCGTTTCTGAGATAAAGCGCCGATGCCCACCATAGAGAGCACGCCCGAGTTCGTGGCCACGGCCTATCAAGAGATGCGCGATCGCATCTCGAGCGTCGGCAGCCGGCTCGGTCGACCGCTCACGCTGGCCGAGAAGATCGTCTACGGGCACCTCCACGACCCCGCAGGCGCCGATCTCGAGCGCGGAACCAGCTACGTGGAGCTGCACCCCGACCGCGTGGCGATGCAAGACGCGACGGCCCAGATGGCGCTGCTGCAGTTCATGCAGGCGGGCAAGAAAGCCTCGGCGGTGCCGGCGACCGTTCACTGCGATCACCTCATCCAGGCCCACGTGGGCGCCGCGGCAGATACCGACAGAGCGTCAACGGAGAATGCCGAGGTCTACGAGTTCCTGAGGTCGGTTTCGGCCCGGTACGGAATCGGCTTCTGGAAGCCGGGTTCGGGCATCATCCATCAGGTAGTTCTCGAGAACTACGCCTTCCCCGGCGGCCTCATGATCGGCACCGACTCGCACACACCGAACGCGGGGGGCCTGGGAATGTGCGCGATCGGCGTGGGCGGCGCCGATGCGGTCGACGTGCTGGCGGGCTTTCCGTGGGAGGTGCTCCTGCCGCGCGTGATAGGCGTTCGGCTCACGGGCGAGCTGTCGGGCTGGGCGGCGCCGAAGGACGTCATACTGAAGCTCTGCGGCCTGCTGACGGTAAAGGGTGGAACGAACAAGATCGTGGAGTACTTCGGCCCGGGCGCGGCCAGCATCTCGTGCACGGGCAAGGGGACGATCTGCAACATGGGGGCAGAGCTGGGCGCAACGTGCTCGGTCTTCCCGTTCGACGAGCGCATGGACGTATATCTGCGTGCGACGGGTCGCGCCGAGCTCGCCGACCTGGCGCGTGAGCACACCGACGTGGTGACGGCCGATGCCGAGACGGCCGAGCGCCCTGCCGACTTCTACGACGAGATCGTCGAGATCGACCTGTCCTCGCTCGAGCCGCACGTGGTGGGCCCGCACACACCCGACCTGGCCCGCCCCATCTCGCAGCTCGCGGCCGACGCCGAACGCGAGGGCTATCCCGAGCGCATCTCGACGGCACTGATCGGTAGCTGCACGAACTCTTCGTACGAGGACATCACACGCGCGGCCGACATCGCCGAGCAGGCCGCGGCGAAGGGCCTCAAGATGCAGAGTCGCTTCCTCGTGAGCCCGGGCAGCGACATGATCGATGAGACGATCCGCCGCGACGGCCAGATGGCACAGCTCGAGAGCGTGGGTGGACAGGTCCTCGCCAACGCGTGCGGCCCGTGCATCGGACAGTGGAAGCGCGATGACATCGAGCAGGGCCAGGCCGACGTGATCATCACGTCGTTCAACCGCAACTTCCCCGGCCGCAACGACGCCAACCCGAGCACGCTCGCCTTCATCGCCAGCCCGGAGATCACGATAGCGCTGGGCCTGGCGGGCAGCCTCAAGTTCAATCCGCTGACCGATACGATCGAGGCGAACGGCAGCTCGCTCAAGCTCACCCCACCGGCGCCCGCACCGGAGGTGCCCGCCGACGGGTTCGTGACGGTCGACGATGGTTACCTGGCACCGGCCGAAGACAGCGACGCCATCGAGGTCGTCGTGAATCCCGACAGCGAGCGGCTGTCGCTGCTCGACCCGTTCACGCCGCCGGCGCTCGAAGACTACCAGGACATGCCGCTGCTCCTGAAGACCAAGGGCAAGACCACCACCGACCACATCAGCCCGGCCGGCAAGTGGTTACGCTACCGCGGTCACCTCGACTGCATCAGCGACAACATGTTCACCGGCGCGATCCGCGCGTGGACGGGCGAGCGTGGCACGACGAAGAACCCGCTCACCGGCGAGGCCGGTCAGGCGACGCCGGCAGTAGCGCGCGCGCTCAAGGCGGCCGGCGAGCGCTGGTTCGTGGTGGGCGACGAGAACTACGGCGAGGGATCCAGTCGCGAGCACGCGGCCATGAGCCCGCGTTACCTGGGCGCCAGCGCGATCGTGGTGCGCGGCTTCGCGCGCATCCATGAGTCGAACCTCAAGAAGCAGGGCGTGCTGCCGTTCACGTTCGCGAACCCGGCCGACTACGAGCTCGTACAGGAAGACGACCGGATGTCGCTGCCCGACGTTCTGTCGATCGTGCCCGGAGCGCCAGTCAGCGCCGTGCTGCGCCACGCCGACGGTAGCGAGGACACGATCGAGCTGCGGCACACGCTCAACGAAGATCAGATAGCGTGGTTCAAAGCGGGCTCGGCGCTGAACCTGCTGCGCGAGCAGACCGGGTAGCAACGGCTACGTCAGGCGGCGTCGCTCGTCGCCAGCGGCAGCGAACCCGCGCGTGCCTGCTCGCACACGCGCCGCAGCCGCCCCACCGTTCGCTCCTTGCCGAGCACCTCGCAGACCTCGAAGATGCCGGGGCTCACCGTGGAGCCGGTGATGGCGACGCGCGTGGGCTGGGCGAGCTTGCCGAGCTTGATGTCGAGCTGTTCGATCACGCCGCGGAACGCGGCCTCGATGGGCTCGTGTCCCCACGCCTCCAGCCCGTCGAGCGCACCGACCACAGCGTCGAGGCGCTCGAGCTCGGCGTCGCCGAGGAACTTACCCGCCGCCTTGGGATCGTAGCGGATGTCGTCGGAGATGAAGTAGTGGCACGAGGCTGCCAGCTCGACGAGCGTCTTCGCGCGCTCCTTTAAAAGACCGACGGCCAAGGTGAGCACGCGCCCGTCCAACGACTCGCGCTGCCCGTCGGGCAGGTACGGCACCACGGCATCGGCGAGCGCCGCATCGTCCATGCCGCGCATGTGCTCGAAATTCACCCAGGTGAACTTCTCCATGTCGAAGGCACCGGCTGCCTTACCCACGCCGCCTACATCGAAAAGCTGCTCGAGCTCCTCGCGGGAGAAGATCTCCTGATCACCGTGCGACCAGCCCAGGCGCGCCAGGTAGTTAACGACGGCGTCGGGGAGGAACCCCTGCTCGCGATACGCATCCAGGGCCGTCGCACCGTGGCGCTTGGACAGCCGAGAACGATCCTGGCCGACGATCAGCGGCAGATGGCCGTAGCGTGGGGGCTCGGCGCCGAGCGCGGCGAAGATCTGGGCCTGCTTCGGCGTGTTCGAAAGATGGTCCTCGCCGCGCAGGATGTGCGTGATTCCCATGTCGATGTCGTCGACGACGACCACCAGGTGAAAGGTGGGAGATCCGTCGGAGCGCACGAGCACCAGATCGTCGAGCTCGCGGTGATCGAACGTCACGGGGCCGCGGACCAGATCGTTGATCACCGTCTCGCCGTCGAGTGGTGCGCGCAACCGCACCACGTGTGCTTCGCCGTCGGCCGCGGTGTGGCCGAGGTCTCGACAGGTGCGATCGTAGACCGGGTTGCGACCGTCCTTGCGAGCCTGCTGGCGCTTGGCCTCGACGTCCTCCGGAGTGCAGAAGCAGTGGTAGGCGTGGCCGCCGGCGATGAGCTCCCCCACCCTGCGCTCGTACAGCTCGCCGCGGGCGCTCTGGAAATACGGCCCCTCGTCGGCGTCGAGGCCGAGCCAGGCCATGCCCGCCGCGATCGCATCGACGAACTCCTGCCGGGATCGCTCGCGGTCGGTATCCTCGATCCGCAGCACGAACGTTCCTCCGTGTCGGCGGGCATACAGGTAGTTGAACAGCGCGGTTCGCGCGCCGCCAAGGTGCAGAAATCCCGTCGGGCTGGGAGCGAATCGTGTGCGGATTGCGGCCATCGGCGCAATCAAACACGGGCCGGAGCGCGCGTCAACGCGGACGATTTACGCGGCGTGTGGCCACGATTCGAACCGACCCACCAACCCGGGTTGCGACCATGTACCTAGACGGTCCACCGAAGTGAGTGACGACGATATGCCTAGGTGATTTCACGCACCCAACAACCAGCTTTTTGCGGATTGACGGCCTCACCGAATCGTTCCAGTGTCGAGCGAAGAAAAGCTCGGGCCGGCATCCTCCAGTCGGCTTCGCCGGTCCCACCAGAAAGGCCCGGGCAACAATTCTATCCATAAGGATGCACGAGATGGGGGACTCCGGCTCACGCACTCGCAAGCGCGTTCTCATCGCCGACGACAGCCGATCCAATCGCGAGCTGTTGCGCGTGCATCTCGAACGCATGGGTGACTTCAACGTGGTCGAGGCCATCGACGGCCTCGAGGCGATACGCTGCGCGAAGCGGCGGCGCCCCGACGTGATACTGATGGACGTACACATGCCGCGCATGAACGGCTACGAAGCCACGCGCGAGCTGCGAGCGAGCACCAACGGTGTCGCCTCGGTGCCGGTCATCGCGATCACTGCCGGCTGCTTCAGTGGTGAGATCGAACGCTGCTCGCGTGCGGGCGCAAGCGACTACATCGCGAGCCCGCTGACGAATCTCGAGCTACTGCGATCGAAGGTCGTGTTCTGGAGCGCGCTCGGTCACGATGAATCGGTATGCCCCCCGACTGTGCCATCGCCCACGACGGGCGGTAACGGCCGCGCATAGTTGCAACGCATGTAGCAAAAACGCACGCCTCTTTTCGCGCTGCGGTGCTCACCCCCGTTTCGGCACCGTGTAGGCACCGCGTCAAAATGCGCGTCCGTAAACAACGCACACCCCCGATAGTAAAGCGTGAAACGCGTTTCTCGCCGTGCGTCATGCACTGCGCCGCGGTGCGCGGAGTTGATCGCTAAGTCACGCATACAGCCGCTTTGAGGCATACGACGCTGTGAGCCAATCTGCACGCTCGCTCAGCAGTGCACCGTGCGTGCACGTAAGAGAATGCGATTCTACGCATTGGAATTGCGAACTTCGCCTTGCCCGCTTGACGGTCCGGGCGCATAATTTTTTTGCTAGTGCGGGAACATCCGGGGCGATGGGCAGTGACCTGAGAACGTCTAACTTTACTTGAGGGTCGCAACCGCCGAGACGGCGGCTGAAATCACGCGCAGCGCAAGGAGCGGAAGACATGGACGAGACCACCCGCAGCTTCGAGGAGCTGATCAAGTCGGACCGAGCTTCGTCTTCAACAACAGACTGGCGCGGTTCGTTCCTCGAGTACCTCGAGAAGGTAAAGGTCGACCCCTCCATCGTTAAGCTCTCCCACGCCAGGCTCCACGACCTGGTGATGAGCCACGGCGTTCACGACATTCCCGAGACCGAGGCCGGCCCTACCCTGGTCGAGGGTGCCACGAAGATCTACTCGTTCTTTGCCGAGGAGTTCTTCGGCATAGAGAAGGTCATCAGCCAGATCGTACGCTACATGCACGCGGCCGCGCTCAAGGGCGAGGAGTCCCGGCAGGTGCTCTACCTGATGGGCCCGGTCGGCTCGGGCAAGACGTCGCTCGTGGAAAAGCTCGAGTCGGCGCTCGAAGAAAACGTATCGTTCCAGGCCATAGAGAACTGCCCGATGTTCGAGGAGCCGCTGCACCTCATTCCACGGCATTTGCGCAAGGAGTTCGAGAAGATGCTCGGCGTGCACATCGAGGGCGAGCTCTGCCCGGTGTGCCGGTTCCGCCTCGACGAGGAGTACGGCGGCCGCTACGAGGACGTCCCGGTCGTCACCCGATCGTTCAACAAGCGCCAGCGCGTGGGCATCGGCGTGGTACCGCCGGTCGATCCGAACAATCAGGACACCTCGGTGCTGATCGGCAGCGAGGACATCTCGAAGCTCGACCTGTACTCCGAGGGTGACCCGCGCGTCCTCGACCTGAACGGCGCGCTCAACGTGGCCAACCGCGGCGTGTGCGAGTTCATCGAGGTGTTCAAGAACGACACCGAGTACCTGCACGCCATGATCACGGCAACGCAGGAGAAGGTCATCCCGGCGCCTGGTCGCCACGGCATGGTCTACGTCGACGTGGTGATCGCCGCGCACTCGAACGAGGCCGAGTGGCAGAAGTTCCGCGCCGACCACACAAACGAGGCGATCCTCGATCGCATCGTGGTCATCAAGGTCCCTTACAACCTGAGACTGTCGGAAGAGGTGAAGATCTACGAGAAGATCATCCACCAATCCGATTTCCACGCACACCTCGCGCCGCACACGCTCGAGATGGCCTCGATGTTCGCGATCCTGTCGCGCCTGGAGCCCACCGCGAAGTGCGACCTGATGACGAAGCTGAAGATCTACAACGGCGAGGAGGTCATCGAGAAAGGCCGTACGAAGAAGATCGACCTTCTCGAGCTGCGTGAGGAGACCAAGCGCGAGGGCATGGACGGCGTCTCGACCCGCTTCACGATGAAGGCGCTGGACAACGCACTCACCGACAACCTCGACGGCAACTGCATCAATCCGATCAGCGTGCGCGAGGCCATCGTCAACATGGTGCGCGAGAGCGACCTGCCCGACGACACGCGCAAGCAGTACCTGGAGTTCCTGCAGGACACCTTGCACAAGGCGTACCTGGAGCTGCTCGAGAAAGAGATCACCAAGGCCTTCGTGTACTCCTACGAGGAGCAGGCCGAGACACTGTTCCACAACTACCTCGATCACGCCGAGTCGTTCGTCAACAAGACGAAGGTGAAGGATCGCCAGACCGGCGAGGAGCTGGAACCCGACGAGGCGTTCCTCAAGTCGATCGAGGAGCAGATCGCCATCATCGGGTCGGCCGCCGAGGGCTTCCGCCAGGACGTCATCGCCTACCTCTGGTCGAGCACACGCCGCGGCGTGCAGATCAGCTACTCGAGTTACGAGCCGCTGAAGCAGGCGATCGAGAAGAAGCTGATGTCGTCGGTCCGCGAGCTGAGCCGCGTTGTCACACGCGCGACCACGCGCGACCAGGAGCAGGGAGAGAAGTACGAGAGCATGGTGACGAATCTCCTCTCGAACGGCTACTGCAAGAACTGCGTCGACACGGTCCTCAAGTACGCGGCGAACAACCTCTGGAAAGACTGAGGCCTGACCGTGGGCTCGGTCTTCCGTCCCAAACGCGAGGCACCAGCCGACCGCAGCGCCAGCGACCGGCTGCGCCACCGCGAGAAAGTTCGCTCCTCCATCCGCGACAACATCGCCGACATCATCGCCGATGAATCGATCATCGGACGCTCCGGAGACCGCGTGGTCAAGGTGCCCATTCGCGGCATCAAGGAGTTTCGCTTCATCTACGGCGACAACACGCCCCAGGTCGGCGAGGGCGCCGGCGACGAAGTCGAGCGCGGTGACGTCGTCGGCCGCAAGCCCCGCCCCGGCCGTGGCCAGCCCGGCGAGGGCGGTGAGCAGGCCGGCGTGGACTACTACGAGACCGACGTCTCGCTCGAAGAGCTCATCAACATCATGTTCGAGGACCTCGACCTGCCCGACCTCGAACGCAAGCAGCTCGCATCGATCGAGTCGCTGCGACTGACCAAGCGCAAGGGCTACCGACAGGTGGGATTGCGCGTGCGGCTCGACCGCCGGCGCACGATGCTGACCAAGATCAAGCGCGAGCTGGCGCTCAAGCGTGGCCGTTCGGCTGACGCGCCCGTCGATGAAGACCAACGCTCACCGTTCCACAAGAGCGACCTGCGCTACCGGCACCGCACCACCGAGGTGCACCGCGAGTCGAATGCCGTGGTGTTGTGCATCATGGACACCTCGGGCTCGATGGACACGGTGAAGAAGTACCTGGCACGTAGCTTCTTCTTCCTGCTCTTCCAGTTCGTCTCGCGCCGCTACGAGAGCGTCGAGGTGGTGTTCATCGCCCACGACATCGAGGCACGCGAGGTCACCGAGGAAGAATTCTTCACGAAAGGCGAATCGGGCGGAACGTTCGTGTCGTCGGGCTACCGCAAGGCGCTCGACGTGATCTCGGATCGCTACCATCCCGACCTGTGGAACATCTACGCGTTCCACTGCTCCGACGGCGACAACTTCGGATCGGACACCCCTTCGGCGATCGCCGCGGCCCGCGAGCTGTGCGAGGTGTCCAACCTGTTCGGCTACGGCGAGATCAAGCCGCGCGGTGCCGGTTACTACGGCAGCTCCCTGCTGGAGACGTTCCGCAAAATCGACACCGACAACTTCCAGACCGTACTCATCGAGCGCAAGGAAGACGTGTGGCCGAGCTTCAAGGCGTTCCTCGGCCGCGATCGCGAAGAGGTAGCATGAGCGTCGACATCGAGGCGCTCCAGCACTGGGACGAGAAGATTCGCGAGCTCGCGAGCGCCTACGGCCTCGACTGCTATCCGCAGGAGTTCGAGGTCTGCGATCACAACGAGATGATCGGCTACATGGCCTACTCGGGCATGCCGTCGCACTATCCGCACTGGTCGTACGGCAAGTCGTTCGAGAAGACCAAGACGCTCTACGACCACGGCGCGACGGGCCTCCCCTACGAGATGGTCATCAACTCCGACCCGTGCCTGGCCTACCTCATGGGCGACAACTCGGTGTGCCTCAACGTGCTGACGATCGCGCACGTGTACGGGCACAACGACTTCTTCAAGAACAACTTCACGTTCAGCCCGACGCGCGCCGAGTTCACGCTCTCACGCTTCAAGTCACAGGCGGAGCGTGTCCGCAGCTACGTGGAAGACCCGAGCATCGGCATCGAGAAGATCGAGCGCGTGATCGACGCCGCGCACGCGCTGTCGATGCAGTGCCAGCGCAACCTGGCCATCAAGAAGCTCTCGCCCGACCAGCAGGAGCAGCGTGCCTACGAGGCCGCGCTGCCACGCAAGGACCCGAACCAGGCGATTCACCGGAGCGAGGAGTACGTCGAGCCCGACGTCCGCAAGACGCCGCTCGAGCCCGACCCTGACCTGCTGCTGTTCATCCGCGACCACAACCCGTTCATGACCGCCTGGGAGATGGACCTGCTCACCATCGTCCACGAGGAGGCGCAGTACTTCATCCCGCAGATCGAGACGAAGATCATGAACGAGGGCTGGGCCAGCTACTGGCACTACCAGATCATGAGCAATCTCGACCTGCCCCAGGACCTGCGTCTGGAGTTCATGGTGAATCACAACCAGGTGCTGCAGCCGCACCCCGGTAGCCTCAATCCCTACCACCTCGGCTTCACGATCTGGAACGAGATCTACCACCGCATCGAGGGCGACGAGCGTCCCGACCACCGCAAGGTGACCGAGGGGAGAGACGCCCTGTACCACGCACGCGAAAGCGAGCGCGATCGGTCGTTCCTGCGCCGATTCCTCGACGAGAAGCTCATCCGCAAACTCGGCATGTTCGAGTACGCCTCGAAGAAAGGCGACTACGTGGTCACGGAGGTCGCGGACGAAGCGGGCTGGGAAGAGATCAAGCAGACGCTCATCAACAGCGTAGGCATGGCGTCCACGCCGGTCATCAAGGTGGAAGACGCCGACCACGAGGGTAACCGCACCCTGCTGCTCAAGCACTACTTCGACGGTCGCGAGCTACAGCTTGAATACGCGGAGAAGACGCTGGCCTACGCCTACCAGCTGTGGGGCCGCACGGTGGTGCTGGACACGATAGTGTCGGGGAAGCAGACGCTACTGCTGTACAACGACGAAGGACTGTCCACGCGCAAGCCCGGCTGAAGCCGGTCAGGCCAGCTAGCCCAGCTCGATCAGCACCACCGCTCGCGCTTCGAGCGCCCTGCCCTCGCCCACGTCACCAAGCCCTTCGGCCGTCTTCGCCTTGATCGAGATCCGATCGGCATCGCAGCCGAGCGCCTCGGCCAGCGCCGCGCGCATGGCGGCGATATGAGGCGACAGCCTCGGCCGCTCGAGCACGACCGTGGTGTCGAGGTTCACGACGCGGCCGCCGCGCTCGCGTAGCTTGGCCGCCACGCCCTCGACGAACACGCGCGACGCCACGCCCTTCCACTGCGGATCGCCGGGCGGGAAGTGCGCACCGATGTCGCCGGCTGCGAGCGCGCCCAGGACGGCGTCGCACACGGCGTGGGCCAGCACGTCGCCGTCGGAATGGCCCACCGAGCCCAGCGACGACGGCACCTGCACCAGCCCGATCGCCAGCGGCAGCCCCTCGCCGAGCGCGTGGATGTCGTAGCCTTCACCAATCCGGATCATGGAACCGCCCAAGAGCCCATGGTAGCATCCGGCCGATCCTATTGCGGATCGGCGCCGTGAGCCAGGCATCTGCACCCAGCGAGTCCACCGGGACGCCCACTCCACCCGACCACGAGATGGTGCTCGAGAGTCTTCTCGGCGGCGTCGTCGTGCTGTCGGACGATGCCCAGGTCAGCTACGTGAACCCGGCCGCCGAGACGCTGTTCGCGCGCTCGGGCCGTTCGCTCGTGGGACAGCCGGCGCACGCGCTGTTCGAGCACGCCCCCTGGCTCGGCGAGCTCGTCGAGCGCGTGCGCACCTACCCGGCCACCAGCATGCGCGGCGAGGGCCGCATCGCCGCCGGCGGCGGCGCCGACGTGCTGGCGGTGGTGGCGGTACTGCGCGGGCGCGACGGAGCGGCCGGTGGCACGGTGATCGCGCTGCACGACCTCGGCTCGCGCCGGCGCATGCAGTCCGACGAGCTCACGCGCACCCGCCTCACCGAGCTCAACCGGATGGTCGCCAGCCTCGGCCACGAGATCAACAACCCGCTGTCGGGCATCCGCGGAGCGGCGCAGCTGCTCGGCAAGAAGCTTCCCGATCATCCCGAGCTCACCGAGTACACCTCGATGATCGTGCGCCAGGTCGACCGCATGGCCGACCTCATCCGCGCGCTGATGGAGCTCGAGGCGCCCGCCCCTGCCATGGCCCCGCTCAACATCCACCGCGTGCTGCACGAGGTGATCCTCCTCGAGCAGGCCGAGGCGGCCGAGCGCGGCGTGAGGCTCACCACCGAGTTCGACCCCAGCCTTCCCGAGGTGCTCGGCAACAGCGACCAGCTCCAGCAGCTGTTCCTCAATCTGCTGAAGAACGCGGTCGCCGCCTGCCCCGACGCCGAGGGCGCGGTGAACGTGGCTACACGCATGGAGAACCGATTCTACGTCGAGACCGATTCGCGGCGCCTGCGCTACATCGCGGTGGAGATCACCGACAACGGTCCGGGCCTCGACGAGGAAACCACGAAGCACATGTTCACGCCGTTCTACTCGCGCACCCGCGGAGGGCACGGGATCGGGCTCACGATAGCGCGCAACATCGCGACCTCGCACCAGGGACACCTCAACGGCGACAACGCAGAGGGTCTGGGGGCGCGCTTTCGCGTGACCTTGCCGGTCCCCGAGAGCCGCAAGGCAGGCTGAGCGAAGCCGTCGTGTCCGATCTCACCGGCAACATCCTCGTCATCGACGACGAACAGGACGTGCGGCAGATCATCACCGACGCGCTGAGCGACGACGGCCACGAGGTGGTCGGCTGCAAGGACGCGGAGACCGGGCTGCGCATGCTCACCGACGAGGGCTACGACCTCGCGTTTGTCGACATCAATCTGCCCGGCATGAGCGGATTCGACCTGCTCGACCGCTACAACGAGACCGACGGCGACGCCGCAGTCGTCATCATCACCGGCCGCACCACGGTTTCGAACGCCATCGAATCCACCCGGCGCGGCGCCTACGACTACGTCACCAAGCCGTTCGACCTGGACTCGCTGCGTCTACTCGCGCGTCAGGTGCTCGAGCGGCAGACGTTGCAGCGCAAGCTCGGCAGCCTGCGCGAGCGTGTGCGCTCGGAGTTCAAGCCGGGCGTCGAGATCGTCGGCCAGTCGCCGGCGATGCAGGAGATCTACAAGATCATCGGCCGCCTGGCCGCCAGCTCAGCCACGGTGCTCATCCAGGGAGACAGCGGCTCGGGCAAGGAGCTGATCGCGCGCGCCCTGCACGCCTACTCCGAGCGCTGGCAGGGGCCGTTCGTGGCCGTCAACTGCAGCGCCATCCCGGGCGACCTGCTCGAGAGCGAAATGTTCGGCCACGAACGCGGCGCGTTCACCGGAGCCACCAACCGGCACGTGGGCAAGTTCGAGCAGGCCGCAGGCGGCACGCTGCTGCTCGACGAGATCTCCGACATGCCGCTGCCGCTGCAGGCCAAGCTCCTGCGAGTGCTGCAGGAGCGCGAGTTCAGCCGTGTGGGCGGCCACGCGCTGATACCGGCCAGCTGCCGCATCATCGCGGCCACGAACCAGGACCTCGAGCAGGCCGTCACCGCCGGCAAGTTTCGCGAAGACCTGTTCTTTCGCCTGAAGGTCGGCGTGATCAAGGTACCGCCGCTGCGCGACCGCCGTGAGGACATCCCCGTTCTCGTCGACTACTTCCTCGATCGCATCAATCGCAACCACAAGTTCCAGGTTCGCGGCGTCTCGCCCGACACGCTGTCGCTGCTCGCCTCGCATGGCTGGCCCGGCAACGTTCGCGAGCTCGAGAACGTGCTGATCCGCGCCTCGGCCCTGGCACCGAACCGCCTGCTCACGGCCGAGGACATCCCGTTCGGCCAGCCGGGCAGCGCAGACAAGCTGCACGACAAGACGCCGCTGGACGAGGCCGTGGCCATGAAGGTGCGCCAGCACCTCGACGAGTTCGGCGACGTGATGCCGCGCAATCTCCACGCGCGGGTGCTCGAGATGGTCGAGAAGCCCCTGCTCGAAGCCGTTCTCGCACGCACCAGCGGCAACCAGCTGCGCGCTGCCGAGATCCTCGGGATCAACCGCAACACGCTGCGCAAGAAGATCACCGAGCTCGACATCCGCATCTCGAAGTAACCGCCCACCGCCATGCCAGGCAACCCTCCGACAAAAGGGGACAGTCCCTTTTTCTTTCGAAAAGGGGACTGCCCCCTTTTGTCGCTGTACCCGATCGTGAATGTACGCGAGCAAAGCGAGGCTGAGCTGCAGCGGACGCGGACGCTGGCGGGGCGTCTCGGAGCGGCTGGCGTACCGCTGATCCAGCTGCGCGCCAAGACGTTACCGGCCGGCACGTTCGCCGAGCTGGCGACACGGCTCGTCGAGGAGCTGGCGCAGCACGACACGCAGCTGGTCGTGAACGATCGAATCGACGTGGCCATGTCGGCCGGTGCGGCCGGCGTTCACCTCGGCGACGAGGATCTGCCGGTCACCGTCGCCCGCGAGTTGCTCGGCGACGACGCCATCGTCGGCTACTCGACGCACAGCGAGGACGAGGCCCGCGCCGCCACCACCTGGCCGGTGGACTACCTGGGCTTCGGCCCGGTGTTCGAGAGCCCCACCAAGCCCGGTGTCCGCGCGGCACGCGGCGTCGAGGCCCTGCGACGTGCGTGCACGGCCGCCACCGTCCCGGTGGTCGCGATCGGAGGTGTCACGCTCGAGACCGCACCGGCGGCATGGGCCGCAGGCGCGAGCGCGGTGGCGGTGATCAGCGAGATCGAGACGGCCGCCGACGTGGACGCGCTGGTCGAGGCGTACAGGGCTCAGGCGTCGTAGGCGCCGCCCATCGGCTCGTCGTCGCGGCCCGAGAAGCTCGAGAAGCGCGTGAACTCGCGCTCGAAGCGCAGCTCGACGATGCCGGTCGGACCGTTTCGCTGCTTGCCGATGATGATCTCGGCCAAGCCGGCGGTGTCGCCGTCGGGGTTGTAGACCTCGTCACGGTAGATGAACGCGATGACGTCGGCGTCCTGCTCGATCGCGCCCGAGTTGTGGCTGACGATGCCGTCGGCGAGCCACGAGTGCGGCCCGGGCACGGTCAGGTCGTACACGATCTCGCGCCCGTCCGATTCGATCGACACGATGCGGTCCCAGTGAAGGTCGGTAGCGCAGATCGTGCGCAGCATGTCGTCGTCGAGCTGCTCGGCGTACTCGCGCACGACACTGTGCGAGAGCATTTCCCGGCCGACCAGCGCCCCGTGCTGCACGCCGGCGTCGGCCGCGGCCTGCGACACGTCGAGCAAGCCCCGCTCGCGCAGCCGCCCCTGGGCCGAGGCGAGAAGGTTGCCGGCCAGCGCCATCTCGTCGCCCGCCGCCAGCAGACATACGCCCTCGCGCACACGGTCGAGACGGCTGGTCTGGTGACCGAACGCACCTATCTCGCGAGCATAGCGCTCGAGGTCGGCAGCACCGCGCACCACCACGCGATAGCGGCCCTCGCGCACTCCGCGCTCGACCTCGCCACTCTTCTCCACACGCATCACGCGAGCGACGACTCCGAAGCGCAGCAGCAACGCGGCGATGTCGGCCGCCAGCTCGGCCGAGTCGGCGACGAACTGGACGCTCGGATTGCGGCGCGGGCCGCGCTCGCGACGCGCCGAGCGCAGCATCGAGCCGGCCGATACCGTTCCGCAGCTCGCGCACAGGTGGCGCAGAAACAGGGCCGCGTCGGCGCGCGGCAGCCGGAACACTTCCTGTGGGATGCGACGCGGCACCGACGGCTGGTCGGCTCCGTCGGATGCGTCCAGCAGCGCCCCACCGCCGAGCCCGAGCGAGTCGAGCCAGGCGGCCAGCGCCGCGCCGTGGACGCTCACCGTGCGGCGCCCCCGCGCGTCGACGTCGCGCTCGACGTTCGCGCCCAGCAGCCCTTCGGCCACACCGACCACGAACTCCGCACTGGCACCGTGCGCGGCATGAAAGCGCACCGGCTCGTCGGCGCGCCCGAGCCAGTCACCCTCGGCGATCACGTGGCCGAGAAGCGCGGCGAGATCGGGAGGCCACAGCACCGGCTCGGCCGGCTCCGGCAGCTGACGGCCCAGCGCGAGGAATCCGCCGACGCCGAGAGCACGCACCGTCGTCCAGCCGTCGGGCCCGAGCAGCTTGTGATCGCCGGTTGCGCGCAGCACGCGCCCGCTGGCCAGCTCGATGCGCCACACGTTCTTGCGACCAACGCGCCATACCTTGTCGGCATCGGCATGGACGATGCGGCCGTCGGAGCCCACAGCCACCACGCGCGGCGTCTCGCCGACCAGGTCGCGCACGGCAACACGCCGACCGTCCGCCAGCATGACCAGCGTGTCGCCGGTCACGCACTCACGAAGGTCGGCCATCACCGGTCGCTTGTCGGCGCGCAGCTCCACCTGCCGGTTGAGCTGCGACAGCGCGATCACGGGAACTTTGATCTCCTTGGCCAGGGCCTTGAGGCCGCGCGAGATTGCCGAGATCTCCTGCTCGCGGCTGTCCTCCTTCCCCCTGCCCCGCATGAGCTGCAGATAGTCGACGATCACCAGCCCGAGATTCGCCTGCGGATCGCGCTTGAGACGACGAGCACGTGCACGCAGCTCGGTGGCCGAAAGGCCCGGCGTATCGTCCACGTAGATGGGCGCGTGCCCGAGGCGGCCGGCTGCACGGGCGAGCTCGCCGTATTGCCGATCGTGAATCTTGCCGGTGCGCACGTTCGACATGTTGAGCGAGGCCTGCGAGGCGAGCATGCGCATGACGAGCTGCTCGCGCGACATCTCGAGCGAGAAGATGGCCACACCCACCATCGGCTGATCGGGCGTCACCGTGGCCGGGATCGCGACGTTCTCGGCAACGTTCAAACAGAACGCCGTCTTCCCCATACTCGGCCGACCCGCAACGATGATCAGATCGGATGGCTGGAGGCCGGCGGTGATCCGATCGAGATCGGCGAAGCCGGTCGAGATACCGGTCACGTCGGACTTGCGCTCGATGAGCTGCTCGATGTTAGAGACGGCGTCCGCGATCAGCGAATCGACGCGTACCGGGCCGTTCTGCGCCGAGCTCTCGGAGATCTCGAAGATCGAGCTCTCGGCCCGATCGACGAACTCGGCGGGATCCCCGGCCGTGTCGAACGCCTGCTCGACGATCTCGGTGGAGACCCGGATCATGCGGCGCAGAATGGCCTTCTCGCGCACGATCTGCGCGTAGTGCTCGACGTTCGCGGCCGTCGGCACACGCTCGCTGAGCTCGATGAGGTAGGCGATGCCGCCCACGCGCGAAAGCTCGCCGTTCTTCTTCAGACGCTCGGAGACCGTCACGGCGTCCATCGGCAGGCCCTCGTCGGACAGCGACGACATCGCCGCGTAGATGCGCGCGTTGCGTTCGACGTAGTAGTCGTCGGGGCCGACCACGTCGGCCACGCGATCGTAGGCGCCGTTGTCCAAGAAGACGCCGCCGATGATCGACTCTTCGGCCTCGGTGCTATGCGGCGGAACCCGCGTGAAGCCCTCTCGCACTCCGCTTCCTCCACTCATGACAAGAAAGACGCCGATCGGTCAGCCGGTTTTGAATCAGCGGCCGGGCGCCGCCGGTGAGTCTCGAGCAGCTGCCTAGATTGGCCCTGACGGGCCGAAAATCAAACACACGGATTTCATGATGTGCGCAAGCGCGGCGGCAATGTCTCAGGGCCGCGAATGGTCGGCTCTGTATGCGCACAGTCGCGGCAGCGCCATCGCAATTCGTGGCCCGTACCAGGACAGATCGCGACCGTCGAGGCACAGAAACGGCGCATCGATGCCGGCCGATTGCAGCTCACGACCGTGCGCGGGCTCGAACACGAACGGCTCGTCGGGCAACAGCACCAGCGCGGGCGCGCGCGCCCGCACCTCCTCGAGCTCGACCTCGAAGAAGTCGCTGCCCGGCTCGGCCCCGAACACGTTGTCGAAGCCCGCCGAGCGCAGCACGTCGCCGATGTAGGTCGTGTCGGTGAACGTCATCCAGGGATGGCGCCAGATCGGGCAGAACACCCGTGGGCGGGCCTGTGGGACCGCCCCCCCCGCTGCCAGGACCCGGCGACAATCGGCCGTCAGACGCCGCGCCTGCGCCTGCACGTCGAGCACGATGCCCAGCTCGTCGATCATCGAGATCGCCTCGGCCACGCTGCGCGGGTGCGTCACGTGCACGCGCAGCCCGGCTTCGACGAGCACCCGGTAGTCCTCGAGCCGGTTTTCCTCCTTGTTGACGATCACGAGATCCGGCGCGAGCTGCACGATTCGCCCACAGTCCGGGTTCTTTGTGCCCCCAACGGTCTCGATCGCCTCGACGCGGCCAGCCGGCTCCGTACAGTGGCGAGTGCGACCCACGAGGCTCGCGAGCAACCCGAAATGGGCAACGGTTTCGGTGATGCTCGGAACCAGCGAGACGATCCGCGCGGGCGGACCGGTCGGCGCGGGGCCGACGGTGCTCACGGCGTTCCGCTACCCGCTTCCAGCGCCTGCTCCGGCTCTTCCGCGAACGGGCAGGACGAGGACAGCTCGAGCACCTGCCAGCCGCGCTGACGCGCTTCGACGCGCAGCCTGGGATCGGGATTGACCACGCGCGGCTGGCCCACGGCCGCCAGCATGGCCCGATCGTGGATCGAGTCGCCGTAGTAGTAGCAGTCCTCGAGGCGGATGCCGCGCGCTTCGGCGAAGCGCTCGGCGTGGACGACCTTGCCGCGTCCGAAGCACAGCGGCTCGAGCGGCTTGCCGGTGAAGCGGCCGTCGACCACCTCGAGCGCGCTGCACAGCACGTGCTCCACGCCGAGATCGGCGGCGACGTGGTCATTGAGATACTTCGTACCGCTGGTGAGCAGCGCCACCTCGTGACCGGCATCGCGATGCTCGTTCACGAGCCGGACGATGTCGCTACGCAGGTAGCGGCGGATCTCGGTCTGGTACCACTCCCGGCAGTGATCGGCCACGTCGCTCTCGGCGCGCTCGCGAATCCAGCGCGAGGTCACGTCGACGAGCTTCGCCATGTTGAGCATGCCGAGCTTGTAGGTCAGGTAGGCCCAGTAGATGCGCAGCTGATCGGCCAGGCTCATGAGCCCGTGCCGGCGAAGATAACCGATGTAGAGGATGCCCGACTGGACGGTCAGTGCCGTGCCGTCGACGTCGAAGAACGCCGCCGCCGGCACGGCACCTTTGCCACTGTCGGTCTCAGACGCGCTCAACTGCCAATGCGATGCCCTGGCCGCCGCCGATGCACAGCGAGGCGACGCCGAGGGCGACGTCCCGGTTCTTCATCGCGTGTAGCAGGGTCACGAGCACCCGAGCGCCGCTGGCTCCGATGGGATGGCCGAGCGCGATCGCGCCGCCGTTCACGTTCACCTTGTCGGGGTCGAGCTTGAGCTCGGCGAGCACGCCGAGCGACTGGGCGGCGAATGCCTCGTTGAGCTCCCACAGGCCGATGTCGCCGGTGGACAGGCCGGTCTTGGCGAGCAGCTTCTCGATGGCCGGCCACGGCCCCATGCCCATGATCGACGGGTCGACGCCGGCGCTGGCCGCGCCGCGGATCCTCGCGAGCGGCTCGAGGCCTGCGGCCTTCGCGCGATCCTCGGACATCACCACCACGGCGGCGGCACCGTCGTTGATGCCCGAAGCGTTGCCGGCGGTCACCGAGCCCTCTTTCTTGAACGCTGCGCGAAGCCGGCCGAGCTTGTCGGCGGTGGTTTCCGGTCGCGGATGCTCGTCCTTCGCAAAGACGATGGGGTCGCCCTTCTTCTGCGCCAGCTCGACGCCGAAGATCTCCTCGTCGAACGCACCCGAATCCTGCGCCGCGCCGGCACGCTGCTGGCTGAGCGCGGCGAACTCGTCCTGGGCGTCGCGCGAGATGCCGTACTTCTCGGCGATGTTCTCCGCCGTCACGCCCATGTGCACCAGGGTGATCGGGCAGGTCAGGCCGTCGGCGATCATCGAATCGAAGATCTTCTCGTGGTTCATGCGGTAACCGAAGCGCGCCTTGCGCAGCAGATACGGCGCCAGGCTCATGTTCTCGAAGCCGCCGGCCGCCACCACCTCGGCATCACCGCAGGCGATCGACTGCGCGGCCAGCGCGACCGCCTTGAGGCCCGAGCCGCAGGCCTTGTTCACGCCGAAGCTCGGCACTTCCTTCGGTACGCCCGAGGCGATGGCCGCGACGCGCGCAGGATTGAGGCCGAGGCCGGCCGACAGCACGTTGCCGAGGATGATCTCCTCCACGTCGGCGGGGTCCAGGCGCGCCCGCGAGACCGCCTCCTTGACCGCCAGGCCTCCGAGCTCGGGTGCATCCGTGTTCGCGAGAGCTCCGCCGAACGTACCGACAGCGGTACGAGCCGCGCTTACGATGACTGCATTGGGCAATGTGGTGTTCCTCCAGTTGTGGGTCCGGCTGACGGGCGAACCGCCCCCTCAGTTACGTGCCGGCACGTTCTCTCGAATCCAGTCGACGATCGCCCCGGTGGTGGCGCCCGGCGTGAAGACCTCGCGGATGCCGAGCTGCTTGAGCTGCTGTATGTCCTCGTCGGGTATGATTCCGCCACCGAACACCGGGATCTCCTCGGCCCCCTTGTCGCGCAGCAGATCGAGGATCTTCGGGAACAACGTCATGTGCGCGCCCGACAGGATCGACAGCCCGATGGCGTCGACGTCTTCCTGCACGGCGGCCTCGGCGATCATCTCGGGCGTCTGATGCAGTCCCGTGTAGATCACTTCCATGCCGGCATCTCGCAAGGCGCGCGCGATGATCTTCGCGCCCCGGTCGTGGCCATCGAGGCCCGGCTTCGCTACCAGGATTCTCATTGATTGATCGGTCACCGATTCCTCCACAAAGCTAGATCCAGGCGGGGTCGCCGTACACGCCGAACACCTCGCGATACACGTCGGAGATCTCACCCACCGTACAGCCGGCGCGCACCGCATCGATGACGACGGGCATGAGGTTGTCGTCGCCGGCCGCCGCACTGCGGATCGCCGCCAGCGCAGCCTCGGCCGCCGCACCGTCGCGCCCGGCCTTGTACGCGGCCAGCTTTTCCTTCTGGTCGGCCTCGATCTCGAGGCCGATCTTGAGCGTCTCCACCGCCGCCGCGCTTTCCATGGTGTAGCCGTTCACGCCGACGGTGACGTACTCCCCGGCATCGTGAGCGACCTGGAACGTGAACGCCGAGTCGGCGATCTCCTTTTGAGGGAAGCCGATCTCGATGGCCCGCAGCATGCCGCCCATGTCGTCGATGCGGTCTATGTAGGCCTGGGCCTCGGCTTCCATGCGGTCGGTCAGAGCCTCGACGGCGAAGCTGCCGCCGAGCGGATCGACCGTGTTCGTGACGCCGGTCTCCTCGGCGATGATCTGCTGCGTCCGGAGCGCCACCGTCGCCGCCTCTTCGGTGGGCAGCGCGAACGTCTCGTCGAGCGAGTTCGTATGCAGCGACTGCACGCCGGCCATCACGCCGGCCAGCGCCTGCACTGCTACGCGCACGACGTTGTTGAGCGGCTGCTGGGCGGTGAGCGACACGCCCGAGGTCTGGGCGTGGGTTCGCATGAGACAGGCGCGATCGGTCTTCGCGCCGAAACGCTCGCGCATGGTACGCGCCCACAGCCGGCGCGCGGCACGAATCTTCGCGACCTCCTCGAGAAAGTCGTTGTGAATGTTGAAGAAGAACGACAGGCGCGGGCCGAACTCGTCGACGTCGACACCGCGGTCGACGGCGGCTTGCACGTAGGTGATGCCGTCGGCCAGGGTGAATGCGAGCTCCTGCACCGCCGTCGCCCCCGCCTCACGGATGTGGTAGCCGGAGATCGACACCGGGTGCCAGCGCGGCGCCTCGCGCGTGCAGAACTCGATCATGTCCGTGACGATGCGCAGCGACGGCGCGGGCGGCGAGATCCACTCCTTCTGGGCGATGAACTCCTTGAGCATGTCGTTCTGGATCGTGCCGCCCAGGTCGCTCCACTTGCAGCCCTGGCGCTCGGCCACGACGAAATACATGGCCAGCAGGATCGACGCCGTGCAGTTCACGGTCATCGACGTGGTGACCTGATCGAGACGGATGCCGTCGAACAGCGCGGCCACGTCGTCGACGGTGGACACCGCCACGCCCTCGCGGCCGACCTCGCCCAGGGCACGGTCGGAGTCGGCGTCGTAGCCCATCAAGGTGGGCATATCGAAGGCCGTAGAGAGCCCGTCACCACCGTGCTCGAGCAGGTACTTGAAGCGCGCGTTGGTGTCGGCGGCCGATCCGAAGCCGGCGAACTGGCGCATCGTCCACGGCTTGCCGCGGTACATGGTCTCGTAGACCCCGCGGGTGAACGGGTAGCGGCCGGGCTCGCCGACGGCACCCGAGGCGCTGTCGGGACCGTACACCTCGTCGATCTCCATACCGGAGATGGTAGAGTGCGGAGGCCTCGCGGACTCTCGGTCGTGCTTTCGCGCGGGATCGGACGCCATGTTTTCGAGCGTTATCAGGAGCTTGAGGACGGGTGAGTATAGCGAAAAGACGACCTGGAAACCACCTCCGCCCCCGATCGGGGCGTCAGGCGTAATCGGGCTTGTAGTCGAACCGGTGGTAGGTCTCGAGCAGCCGCACGGTGCCGCTGGCCGACCGCATCACCACCGAGTTGCTCACCGCGCCGCCCTTGTAGAACTTCACGCCGTCGAGATAGTCACCGTTGGTGACGCCGGTGGCCGCGAACAGGGTGTGGCCGCCCACCATGTCCTCCAGGTCGAGGGTGCTGTCGAGGTCGGAGATGCCGGCCTCGTACAGCGCGTTCATCTCGCCCTGATTGCGCGGCACGAAGCGGCACTGCATGAAGCCGCCCATGCACTTGATCGCCGCGGCCGACAGGATGCCCTGCGAAGCACCGCCGGTGCCCATGAGCAGGTCGATGCCCGACAGCGGCCGCGCCGCCGCCATGGCGGCGGCCACATCGCCGTGGGCAATGAGACGGACCCTGGCACCCGCCGCCCGCACCCGCTCGATGAGCTCGTCGTGGCGTGGTCGATCGAGGACCACCACCGTGAGGTCTTGCACGTAGCACGAGCGGCGCTCGGCGAGCGCCTTCAGGTTTTCCTCGGGGCTCTTGTCGAGCGCGACCACGCCGCGGCCGTGACCCGCGGTCGCGATCTTTTCCATGTACGTGTTGGGCGGACAGCGCAGCAGCTTACCGCGATCGGCCAGCGCCATGGTGGACATGGCATTGGGGCCACCCAGGGCGCAGCTGATGCCGCCCTCGAGCGGGTCGACGGCGATGTCTACCTCCTCGCCGTGATCGCCGAGACGGGCGCCCACTCCGAGGCCGTCGCCGCTGTCCTGTGTGGGGTCGCCGACGACGATCTCGCCCTGGGCATCGAGGCTCGGGAACGCCTGGCAGATCGCGTCGCTGGCCACCCGCTCGGGCGCCATCTCGTCACCACGGCCGTTCTCACGGGCGGCCGCCAGCGCGGCGGCTTCGGTGACGCGTACGAGCTCGAGCGCGAGATTACGTTCCACTGCTCAGGCCGTGGCACCGAGGAACTGTTCGAGTAGAGAGTGCCCCTCCTCCACAAGGTCGCCGGTCTCGCCGGCGGCCGCTTCATTGTAGCGTTTCCCGCTGCCATCGGTCGAACGCGAGTCGAAAAGGGCAAACGGCACCGGATCGTCGGCGTGGGTCCTGGTCGAGACCGGCGTGGCGTGGTCGGGCAGGACCAGGATGCGGTGGTCGCCGTATCGCTCGATGCCCGCCAGCACCGTGCCGATGACCTTCTCGTCGAGGTCCTCGATGGCTTTCACCTTGAGGTCGGCGTCGCCCATGTGACCGGTCTCGTCGGTCGATTCCACGTGGATGAACACGAAATCGTGGTCGTCGAGCGCCGCCAGGGCGTATTCCCCCTTGCCCACGTAGTTCGTGTCGATGAAGCCGGTGATGCCGGGCACATCGATGCGGTCGAGGCCGGCCAGACGACCGAGCCCCCCGACGACGTCGACGGCCGTGATCAGCGCGCCTTTCAGGCCGAAGCGCTCCGCCAGGGTCGGCACCGCCGGGCGACGCCCCTGGCCCCACAGCCAGATGTCGGTGGCGGGCTTGTCGCCGGCGGCCACGCGCTTGGCGGTCACCGGATGGGCGGCGATCACCGCCCGTGCGGTGGCCGCCAGCCTGGCCAGCTCCTCGCTGCCCGGCCCGGCCGGAAGGTAGGAGGCGACGGCCTGGTCGGTGATGTCATGCGGTGGCGTGGTCGTCGTGCCGGTGGGGCCGCCATGCCAGACCATGCAGTGGCGATAGCTCACTCCCGCGTGAAACTGGACCTCGGCGCTCCCCAGCTCGGCCTGGAGCGCTTCGATGATACCGCTGGCATCTTCGGTACTTATGTGGCCTGCCGTGAAGTCGTCCATGACCTCACCGTCGGCGATCGTCACCAGGTTGCAGCGAAACGCCACATCGGTGTCGGACAGGTCGATGCCCATGCTGGCGGCCTCGATCGGCGACCGGCCGGTGTGATAGCGGGCCGGGTCGTAGCCGAGGATGCTCATGGTGCCCACGTCGGTTCCGGCCGGATAGCCGTCGGGAATGGTGCGCGTGAGCCCGAGACGGCCCTGGCTGGCCAGGCGGTCCATGTTCGGCGTCCGGGCCTTCTCCAGCGGCGTGACGCCGCCGAGCGAGTCGATCGGGTAGTCGGACATCCCGTCGCCCTGGATGAGCACGTACTTCATGGTCGACTTTTATAGCACCGCGGGACGGGCTGAATCCACGCCCTACCCCGCCTCGCCGAGCGTCTCCTCCACGCGGATCACCACCGGCCGCCCACGCACGTCGGATAGCCGGGCGACGCGCGAGAGAGCGCGATTCATCGCAGCCTCGGCCGTGCGGTGGGTGCGCATCACCACCGGCACGGCACCGCGACGGGTCTTCTCGTGCTGGGAGACCGTGGCGATGCTGATGCCTTCCTTCGCCAGAATGCTCGCGATCGTGGCCAGCACGCCCGGCTTGTCGGCACAGCTCAGGCGCATGTAGTGCTCGTGGCTGGTCTCGGCCATGGGGATGACCCGCTCGCGTTCGAGCTCGGCGCTGGCGCGCCCGTAGGCAGGCACGGGACCGGCGGCCTGCCCGCCCGCGCCCTCGGATGCCAGGATCTGCCGTGCCGCGTCGACCACGTCGGCCACCACCGCGGTGGCCGTCGGCATCATGCCGGCGCCCTGACCGTAGTACAGTGACGTGCCGAGCGCGCGACCGCGCAGGCACACCGCGTTGAACGCGCCGGAGACCTGCGAGAGCAGATGCGAGTTCGGCACCATCGACGGGTGCACACGCGCCTCGACGCCCTCAGGGGTGTCGCGTGCGACTGCCAGAAGCTTGATCGTGTAACCGAACTCATCGGCGTACGCGATGTCGGCGCCCGAGATGCTGCGGATGCCCTCCACGTGAACCGACCCGGGCCGGATCTTCTTTCCGAACGCCATCGCGACGAGAATCACGAGCTTGTGCAGCGAGTCGAGCCCGTCGACGTCGAACGTCGGGTCGGCCTCGGCCAGGCCCATCTCCTGGGCGCGGGCGAGCACGTCGGCGAACTCGCCGTTGCCGCTGCTCATCTCGGTGAGGATGTAGTTCGCCGTCCCGTTGACGATGCCGTAGACCTCGGCGTTGCGATCGCCGGCCAGCGCCTCGCGCAGCACCCGCATGATCGGAATACCGCCGCCCACGCTGGCCTCGCAGCCGAGCACCACGCCGCGCTTCTCGGCGGCCGTGGCCAGCGCCGGCCCGTGCTCGGACAGGAGCGCCTTGTTGGCCGTGACCGCGCCCTTGCCCGCAGCGATGGCCTCGCTGATGAACGTACGCGCGGGCTCGCGTCCGCCGATCAGCTCGACGACGACGTCGACACGCGGATCGGCGATCAGCGCGCGCGCGTCGTCGATCAGAACGCCGGCCGGCAGGCGCACACCGCGGTCGGTGCGAGTGTCGAGATCAGCTACGCGGACGAGCTTCAGCGATGTGCCGAGGCGCGCCTTGATGTCGGCCCCGTGGTCGCGCAGGACGCGCACGACGCCGGTACCGATGGTACCGAAGCCGATGATGCCGACGCCGATGGACCGCTGCTTGCGTGCCGCCATTCACTCCACCACCTTCTGGAACGGAACGGGCGTCTGCAGAACCTGGCGGATCCCGCGCGTCGCCTGCCTGATCCGGTGCTCGTTCTCGATGAGCGAGAAGCGCACGTACTCGTCGCCGTACGGCCCGAACCCGATACCGGGCGACACGGCGACCTTGCCCTCGACGAGAAGTTTCTTGGAGAACTCGAGCGAGCCCATCGCGCGGAACGGCTCGGGAATACGCGCCCACACGAACATCGTGGCCAGCGGCGGCTCGACGTCCCAGCCGGCCCGCACCAGGCCACGGATGAGCGCGTCGCGGCGCACGCGGTACATGTCGCGGATCTCGTCGACGCAGTCCTGGGGACCGTTGAGCGCGTGGATGCCGGCGATCTGTATGGGCGTGAACATGCCGTAGTCGTAGTACGACTTGAGGCGCGCCAGGGCGCCGACCATGTCGGGGTTGCCGCACACGAAGCCGACGCGCCAGCCGGGCATGTTGTAGCTCTTCGAGAGCGTGTAGCACTCCACGCCCACCTCGCGAGCGCCCGGCACCTGCAGGAAGCTCGGGGCCTCGTAGCCGTCGAAGCACAGCTCGGCGTAGGCCAGGTCGTGGATCACCAGCAGCTCGTGCTCGCGCGCGAGCTCGACCACCGCCTCGAAGAAGCTCAGGTCGACGACCTGCGTGGTGGGGTTCGACGGGAAGTTGATGATCATCATCTTCGGCTTCGGCCAGGTCTCCTCGATCGCGCTGCGAACGCTGGCGAGGAAGTCCTGCCCCGGCACCAGCGGCACGTGGTGAAGCTCGCCGCCGGCGATGATGACCGAGTACTGGTGGATCGGATACGTCGGGGACGGACACAGCACCGCGTCGCCGGGGCCGGTTACGGCAAGAACGAGATGGCCGATGCCTTCCTTCGAGCCCATCGTGCAGACGATCTCGCTGTCGGCGTCGAGCTCGACCTCGTAGCGGCGCCGGTACCAGTCGGCGATCGCCAGGCGCAGCTTGTAGATGCCTCGAGAAACCGAGTACCGGTGGTTCGGCCCCTTGTGGACGGCCTCGATGGCGCCCTCGACGATGTGCGGCGGCGTCGGCTGGTCGGGGTTGCCGAGCCCGAAGTCGATGATGTCCTCGCCTCGCCGTCGCGCGTCCTGCTTGAGGTCGTTGACCTCGTTGAACACGTACGGCGGCAAGCGCTGGATGCGTGGGAAGTCTCTCATGGTCTCAGGCCGTTTCCTCGGCGGTGCGGTAGAGCTGGTCGGCACGGTACGAGGATCGCACCAGCGGCCCCGACGCCACCTCGGCAAAGCCGAGCTCGCGCGCCTCGTCGGCAATCTCATCGAACTCGGCGGGCTCGACGTAGCGCTCCACCGGCATCTGCTCGCGCGTGGGGCGCAGGTACTGCCCGACGGTGACGAGCGCGCAGCCGGTCGCGCGAGCATCGGCGAGCGCCTGGCTGAGCTCGGCGCGGGTCTCGCCCAGTCCGACCATGAGCCCCGTCTTTACCTGTCCGTACCCGGCCCGGTCGCACATAGAGGCCGCGGTCGCGAGCACCTCGAGCGAGCGCTCGTAGCGCGCCCTGCCCCGTACCACCGGGGTCAGTCGGGCTACCGTCTCCAGATTGTGGCCGAACACTTCCGGCCGCGCATCGATGACCGTGCCGATGAGCTCGTCGCGACCACCGAAGTCGGGCGTCAGGACCTCGACCGCGACGCCGGGCAGCCGATGCTTGAGGGCCGCGACCGTCGCCGCGAACTGGCCGGCGCCCTCGTCGGGCAGGTCGTCGCGGGCCACCGAGGTGACCACCACGTAGGTCAGCTCCATGTCGGCGGCGGCCTCGGCCACGCGCCGGGGCTCGAGCGGATCGGCGGGCCCCGACCGCCCGGTGCTCACCGAGCAGAACTCACAGCGCCGGGTACAGCGCTCGCCGAGAAGCATGAACGTCGCCGTGCCGCGGCTGAAGCACTCGCCCAGGTTCGGGCAGCGGGCCTCCTCGCAGACCGTCACCAGCCGGCCCTTGCGCAGACGGCGCTTCAGGTCGTCGCCGGGGCCGAGCAGGCCGGTACGGCTGGTTACCCACGGCGGCAGGCGCTTCGGCAGATCCGTTTTTGCCGTTCCTTGCATCGTTGTGCGCACGCCGGCGAGCGCGTATCGCCGCAGTGTACAGCCCACACCCTGAGCGTGCGAATCCGACGAACGGGAAAGGGGGAGTGTCCCCTCTCCGAGCGACCGCTCGCGCAGGAGATTCCGCGAGCATGGAAAAGGGGACAGTCCCGTTTTTCAGCCGACCTCGGCCAGCCTCAGCTTCTCGCCCCAGCGACGCTCGATGACGCGCTTGAGCTCGACCGACTCGGGCAGCGCCAGCGCCGGGTCGTGCTCGAGCCACGCGCCGGCCTCGGTGCGCGCCACCTCCAGCAGCTCGACGTCGCGGACCAGATTCGCCGCACGAAACGCCGGTGCACCCGACTGCCGCGTGCCGAGGTACTCACCGGGGCCGCGCAGGCGCAGGTCGGCCTCGGCGATCTCGAAGCCGTCGCCGGTCTGCTCCATGACCCGCAGCCTTTCCATGGAATCGGTGCTCTGGGCCTCGTCGGCCACCAGGCAGCAGAACGAATCGCCCCCGCCGCGCCCTACCCGACCACGCAGCTGGTGGAGCTGGGCGAGCCCGAAACGTTCGGCGTGCTCGATCACCATGATGGTCGCGTTCGGCACGTCGATCCCCACCTCGATCACGGTGGTGGCGACCAGACAGTGCAGCTCGCCGTCCTTGAATCGACGCATGACCGCGTCTTTCTGGTCGGGCTTCATGCGCCCGTGGACCAGCCCCACGCGGAACTCCTTGAACACGCCGGTCTGCAGCTCGTCGGCCATCGACGTGGCGTCGGCCAGGTCGATCTTCTCCGATTCCTCGACGAGCGGATAGACGATGTAGCACTGCGTGCCGTCGGCCATCGCCGTGGCCATGCGGTCGTAGAGGCGCGCGCGGCTGGCGCGACGCACGACCTTCGTCGTCACCGGCTTGCGCCCGGCCGGCATCTCGTCGAGGAACGACACGTCGAGATCGCCGTACAAGGTGAGTGACAGGGTACGCGGAATCGGCGTCGCCGACAGCAGCAGCGTGTCGGCCGAGCTCCCGCGTAAGGTGGCGCGCTGCATGACGCCGAATCGGTGCTGCTCGTCGACGATGGCCAGCCCGAGGCGTGCGAACTCGGTGGATCCCTGCACGAGCGCGTGCGTCCCCACGACCATGTCGACCAGCCCGCCGAGCAGGTCGCGACGCACACGCTTCTGCTCGGCTCCGCGCAGGGTCCCGCTCAGCAGCTCGAGCGAGATGCCATGCGCGTCGGCCCACGGCTGCATGGTGGTGAGATGCTGCTCGGCCAGCAGCTCGGTGGGCGCCATCACCGCCACCTGGTAGCCCGAGGCGACTGCCTGCAGGGCGGCCGCAAACGCCACCACCGTCTTGCCGCTGCCGACGTCACCGTGAACGAGACGGTTCATCGGAACCGACCGCGCCATGTCGGCTGCGATCTCGGCGATCACGCGACGCTGCGCCCCGGTGGGCTCGAACGGCAGCGACGCGAGAAACGCATCGACCCGGTCGGCGCCGTCGGCCAGGGCGATGCCGCTCTCGGCCTCGCGGCTCGCGCGTCGCAGGCTGATGCCGATCTGCAGCGCGAACAGCTCTTCGAAGATGAGCGTGCGGTGAGCGGGCGTCGCGAAGCCCGCCAGGTCATCGGCGTCGACCTCGGCCGGCGGCGCGTGGACGTAGCGCAGCGCCTGCTCCAGCGGCTCGAGGCCGAGCCTGTCGCGCACCGACGCGGGGACGACGCTGGTCGCCTCCGCCGCGACACCGTCGACCGCGCGCTCGACCACCACGCGCATGGCCGACAGCGGGAAGTCGGTGGGCTTGGAATACACCGGGACGATGCGCGCCAGGCCGCCGTCATCGTCGCCCTCGGCGTCTTCGATGGGCTCGATCTCGGGGTGAACGATCTGCAGCCCGCCGCGGCGCGAGACCTCGACGCGTCCGTGCACCAGCCAGCGCGGCGCCGTGGCAATCTTCTTGCGGAAGAACGCGGCCTGGTGAAACCACACCAGGCCCAGGCGGCCGCCGTCCGACGACAGCACGGCCTCGAGCATCGCGCGCCCACCGCGCCGCCGCATGGGGATCTCGCGCAGCGACGAGATCGATCCGATGAACGTCGCCTCCTCGCCGGCAGAGGCATCGCGGACGGCGGAGATCCGACGCCTGTCGTCGTAGCGAAACGGGAGATGGTAGAGAAGGTCTTCGAGCGTGTGCAGGCCGCTCTTGTCGAGCAGCTCGGCACGTCGAGGTCCGACGCCTTTGACGAACTGGACGGGGTCGTCGAGATTCACTGGCGCGCTGCCCTGTAGCAGCGCGACGCTACCCCGGACGGCGAGCGCCGTCTACCAGCACTCGACGCCCACGGAGCTCAGCTCCAGTCGGCGTGAAGATCCTGAAGCGCGGCCACCCCCGGGTCGGACCCGTCGAGCACGGACACGCCCTCGGCGGCGGCGATAGCGGCGGCGGCGGTCGTGAAGTACGGCACGCCGGTCTCGAGCGCGGCGCGGCGGATGGAGTACGATTCGGTCACGCTCTGCGGCGTGCCACACGTGTTGATCACGGCTGTGACCTCACCCGCGCGGATCACGTCGACCACGTGCGGCGACCCCTCGCGCACCTTGTTCACGGCCTCGCACTCCAGACCGCAGCTGCGCAGGAACTCGGCCGTGCCGCGCGTGCCGAGAAGCTTGATGCCGGCACCGATCAGGCCGCGCGCGACCTTCTCGAGCACCGCACGGTCCTCCTCGCGGACGCTGACCAGCGCGGTCCCCTTGTCGGGTAGCCGGTTGCCGGCGGCGATCTCGGCCTTGGCGAACGCCACGCCGAACGTGTGATTGATCCCCATCACCTCGCCGGTCGACTTCATCTCGGGGCCCAGCAACGTGTCGACGCCGGGGAACTTGATGAACGGGAACACGGATTCCTTCACCGAGGTGTAGGTCGGCACGACCTCCTCGGTGAAGCCGAGCTGCTCGAGCGTCTCGCCGGCCATCACGCGCGCGGCGATCTTGGCCAGCGGCACGCCAACGGCCTTCGACACGAACGGCACCGTGCGCGAGGCACGCGGATTGACCTCGAGCACGTAGACGCGTTCGTCGGCCACGGCGAACTGTACGTTCATGAGCCCGAGCACGCCGAGCTCGATGGCCATGAGCTTCACCTGCCGGCGGATCTCGTCGCACACGTCTTCGCCGAGCGACCACGGCGGGAGCGCGCACGCGCTGTCGCCCGAGTGCACGCCGGCCATCTCGATGTGCTCCATGATGCCGCCGACCACCACCTGCTCGCCGTCGCTGATCACGTCGACGTCGACCTCGATCGCGTGGTCGAGGAACTTGTCGATGAGGATCGGGTGATCGGGCGAGCTCGCGATGGCCTTCTCCATGTAGCGCCGCAGGTGCGCGATCTCGTGAACGATCTCCATGGCGCGACCGCCGAGCACGTACGACGGGCGCACCAGCACCGGCAAGCCGAGCTTCTCGGCCGCGGCCACGGCATCGTCGACGGTGCGCGCCGTCCCGTTGGGCGGCTGGTGGAGACCTAGCTTGTCGAGCACCTCGGTGAATCGCTCGCGGTCCTCGGCGCGGTCGATCGCGTCGGGCGGTGTGCCGATGATCGGCACGCCCTCGGCCTCGAGCGCCTTGGCGAGCTTGAGCGGGGTCTGGCCGCCGAACTGAACGATCACGCCGAACGGCTTCTCGGTGCGCACGATGGAGAGCACGTCCTCGAGCGTCAGCGGCTCGAAGTACAGGCGATCGGACGTGTCGTAGTCGGTCGAGACGGTCTCCGGGTTGCAGTTGACCATGATCGTCTCGTAGCCGGCCTCGCGCAGGGCGAAGACGGCATGGACGCAGCAGTAGTCGAACTCGATACCCTGGCCGATGCGGTTCGGTCCACCACCGAGGATGATGATCTTCTTCGCGTCGGTGGGCGCCGCCTCGTCCTCCATGTCGTAGCTGGAGTACAGATACGGCGTGTGCGCCTCGAACTCCGCCGCGCACGTGTCGACCCTCTTGTAGGCGGGCGTGATACCGTCGCCGACGCGGCGCTCGCGCACCGCCTTCTCGTCGGTGCCGAGCAAGGTGGCCAGGCGGATGTCGGAGAAGCCCCAGGACTTGGCCCGGCGCAGCTCGTCGGAGTCGAGCACGTCGAGCGAGCCCAGGCCCTCGAGCCGGGCCTCGAAGTCGATGATCTGGCGCACGTTCTCGAGGAACCACGGGTCGATGGCCGTGAGCTCGAAGACCTTCTCGACGGAGTAGCCGCGGCGAAACGCCTCCCCCACGTGCCACAGCCGGTCGGAGTTCGGCACGCGCAGCCGATCGTCGATGTCGTCGTCGGTGCGCGGCTCGAAGCCCGCACTGCCGATCTCGAGCGAGCGCATGGCCTTCTGCAGGCTCTCCTTGAATGTACGGCCGATCGACATGGCCTCGCCCACCGAGCGCATCTGCGATGTCAATCTGTCTTCGGCCTGTGCGAACTTCTCGAACGTGAAGCGCGGTACCTTCGTGACGACGTAGTCGATGGTCGGCTCGAAGCTGGCCGGCGTCTCTCGCGTGATGTCGTTGCGGATCTCGTCGAGCGTGAGCCCGACCGCGAGCTTGGCCGCCATCTTGGCGATCGGGAAGCCGGTGGCCTTCGACGCCAGCGCCGAGCTGCGCGACACACGCGGGTTCATCTCGATGACCGTGAGACGGCCGTCGTCGGGGTTGACGGCGAACTGGATGTTCGAGCCGCCGGTGTCGACGCCGATCTCGCGAATGATCGCGATCGAGGCGTCGCGCATGATCTGGTATTCCTTGTCGGTCAAGGTCTGCGCCGGCGCCACGGTGATGCTGTCGCCGGTGTGCACGCCCATGGCGTCGAAGTTCTCGATCGAGCAGATGATGACGACGTTGTCCTTGCGGTCGCGCATCACCTCGAGCTCGAACTCCTTCCAGCCCTCGATCGACTCCTCGATGAGCGCCTCGCCCACCGGCGACAGATCGAGCGCCCACTTGAGTTTCTCCTCGAAATCCTGCTGCGTGGAGGCAATGTTCGCGCCCATGCCCCCGAGCGTTCGCGACGGTCGGATGATGAGCGGCAGGCCGATCTCGGCGCCGATCGCGAGCCCCTCCTCGAGCGAGTGCGCGTAGCCGCTACGCGGCACGTCGAGCCCGATCGACTCCATCGCGGACTTGAACAGGTCGCGGTCCTCGGCCTTCTTGATCGCGCCGATGTTCGCGCCGATCAGCTCGACGCCGTGCTCGTCGAGCACGCCCGACTCGGCCAGGTCGATCGCCAGGTTGAGGCCCGTCTGGCCACCCATCGTCGGTAGCAGCGCGTCGGGCTTCTCGGCTGCCACGATCGCCGTGGCCGCCTCCAGGGTCATCGGCTCGATGTAAGTCCGGTCGGCGAAACCGGGATCGGTCATGATCGTGGCCGGATTCGAGTTCACGAGAACGACCCGGTAGCCCTCTTCCTGCAGTGCCTTGCAGGCCTGGGTGCCGGAGTAGTCGAACTCGCAGGCCTGGCCGATGACAATCGGCCCGGCGCCCACGATCATGATGGTTTCGAGGTCGTCGCGGCGCGGCATCGCTCAGGCCCCCTCTCCCACGCCGGCCTCGAGCTGCCGGACGGGAATGGTCTCGTGTGCGCCCTCGGGCGCACGCGTACTCATCGAGCGCAGGAATCGATCGAACAGCGGATGGGCATCGTGCGGCCCCGGCGACGCCTCGGGGTGATACTGGACCGAGAACACCGGGCGCGTCTTGTGCTCGAAGCCCTCGACGGTCTGGTCGTTCAGGTTGATGCGTGTCACCCGGCAGTCGGCCGGCAGTGAGTCGGCGTCGACGGCGAATCCATGGTTCTGCGCCGTGATCTCGACCACGCCGGTGTCGAGGTCCATGACCGGCTGGTTGCCGCCGTGGTGGCCGAACTTGAGCTTGTACGTCCGCGCGCCGAGCGCCAGCGCGAGGATCTGATGGCCGAGGCAGATGCCGAACGTCGGGTACTCGGGCACGAGCTCGGCGACCACCGAGATGGCGCCGGAGACGGCGTCGGGGTCGCCCGGGCCGTTGGACAGGAACAGACCGTCGGGCTTGATCGCGCGCACGTCGTCGGCCCTGGCGTCGGACGGGAACACCACCACGCGGCAGCCCATGGCCGCCAGGTTGCGCAAGATGTTCAGCTTGATGCCGAAGTCGAACGCGGCAACCAGCGGACCGTCGTCGCTGGTGTCACCGGCGAAACCGTTCGCGAGCGACCAGACCCCGTCGCGCCAGCGGTACGGCGCGTCGCACGAGACCACCGAGGCCAGATCCTGGCCTTCGAGGCCGGGACGCGCGGCAGCCTCGGCCGTCAGCACGCTCTCGTCGACGTCGCCCGTGGCAAGCACCGCCTGCTGCGCGCCGAGGTCGCGGATGCGTCGCACCAGCGCGCGGGTGTCGATGCCCTCGATGCCCACCAGGCCGTGGTCGGTCATGTAGGCGCCGAGCGAATCGGTGCTGCGCCAGTTGCTGGGCGTGTCCCAGTACTCCTTGACCACGAACCCTTTCACGTAAGGGCGGAAGCTCTCCACGTCCTCGCGATTGACCCCGACGTTGCCGATCTCGGGGTACGTCATCGTCACGATCTGGCCCTCGTAGGACGGATCGGTGAGGATCTCCTGGTAGCCGGTCATCGAGGTGTTGAAGACCACCTCGCCGCCGACCTTGCCCTCGGCACCGAAGCGGCGCCCGCGGTAAACCGTCCCGTCGGCCAGAACCAATGTCGCCTTCACTGGGCGTCCTCCCAGACCGAACGACCGCCGACGATCGTGCGGGTCACCTTGCCCTGGCATCGCCAGCCGTCGAACGGCGTGTTGTTGCTCTTCGACGCGAGCGTGCTCGCGTCGAGCGTCCACTCGCGCTCGGGATCGAAGATCACGACGTCGGCGGCGGCCCCCACGGCCAGGGTGCCGCGGTCGAGCCCGAGGTTACGAGCCGGTGCGATCGTGAGCGACTCGATCATGCGCCGCATCGTCAGCACGTTCTGACGCACCAGCTCGAGCGTGAGCGGCAGAACCGTCTCCATGCCCACGATGCCCTTGGCTGCCTCGTCGAACTGGACTCCCTTCTCGTCGCGGTGATGGGGAGCGTGGTCGGTGGCGATGGTGTCGATGGTGCCGTCGGCGAGCCCCTCGCGCACGGCCTCGACGTCGCGCCGCGAGCGCAGCGGCGGATACATCTTCGCGTTGGTGTTGTAGTCATCGACGGCGGTCTCGTCGAGCGTGAAGTGATGGGGCGTGGCCTCGGCGGTCACGTCGATGCCGTCGGCCTTCCCACGACGCACCATCTCGACCGATTCGGCCGTCGAGAGGTGCGCGACGTGCAGGCGGCCGCGGGTATAGCGGGCCAGCTCGATGTCGCGCGCGACCATCACCGACTCCGAAGGCGCGGGAATCCCGCGCAGGCCCAGCCGCATGGACGTGATCCCCTCGTTCATCACGCCGCCCTCGCACAGCGCGAGGTCTTCCTCGTGCGCAATGACCGGAAAGTCGAACATGCGAGCGTACTCCAGCGCGCGACGCATGAGGTTGCAGTCCATGATCGGGCGCCCGTCGTCGGAGACGGCCACGATCCCGGCCTCGGCCATCTCGCCGAACTCCGAGAGCTGCTCGCCCTTCAACCCGACCGACACCGCTCCGATGGGAAACACGTTGGCCAGCCCCGCCAGCGCCGCCTTTTCGATGATGTACTGGGTGACGGCCGCGTTGTCGTTCACCGGGTTCGTGTTCGCCATGCACGCAACCGATGTGACACCCCCTACGACAGCCGACATGCAACCGGTCGCTACGGTCTCCTTGTACTCGTAGCCCGGCTCGCGGAGGTGCACGTGCATGTCGATGAATCCCGGGGTGACGTAGTACTTCTTCGCCTCGATGACGTCGGCACCGTCAGCATCCAGGCTACCCGGCTTCGCGAGCGCAGCAATGACCCCTTTCTCGATCAGCACGTCCTTCGGCTCGTCGACGTCGGAGGCCGGATCGAGGACGCGTCCGCCGCGGATCAGGATCGGTTTCGCGTGTCGTGTGCGGTCGGACATGCGCTACGCCCTACCACCGGAGGCGACGACAGGCTCCACCTGGCGGTCGGTGACCTCACTGCCCCGGATACCGCCGGCACCCGGCACGATGAGCTGATAGAGGACCGCCATTCGCATCGCTACTCCGTTCGCCACCTGGTTCATCATCACCGAGTACGGGCCGTCGGCCACCTCGCTGGCCACCTCGATGCCGCGGTTCATCGGGCCGGGGTGCAGGATGATCACGTCGGACGCGGCCTCGGCGAGAATCTCCTCCGTGAGACAGAAGAAGTGCGCATACTCGTCGAGCGTGGGGAAGTAGTTGTGCCCCTGCCGCTCGCGCTGGATGCGCAGCATCATCACCACGTCGGCGCCCTTGACCGCCGAGGCCAGGTCGTAGTGCAGCTCGCATCCCAGCTCGGCGAACTCCGCCGGCAGCAACGTGGGCGGGCCGCACACGCGCACCTTGGCTCCCAGGGTCAGCAACCCGAAGATGTTCGAGCGGGCCACGCGCGAGTGGAGGATGTCGCCCACGATGACGACGTTCAGGCCGTCGATCTCGTGCTTGTGCTCGCGGATCGTCAGAAGATCGAGCAGCGCCTGCGTCGGGTGCTCGTGCGCGCCGTCGCCGGCGTTGATGATCGGGCAGTCGATGATGTCGGCGAGAAGCCGCGCTGCGCCCGGCGAAGCGTGGCGGATGACGATCGCGTCGGGTGCCATGGCCGCCAGGTTGCGGGCCGTGTCGGCCAGCGTCTCGCCCTTCGACAGGCTCGACCCCCTCGACGACAGGTTGATCGAGTCGGCCGACAGCCGCTTGGCGGCGATCTCGAACGACAGCCTCGTGCGCGTGCTGTCCTCGAGAAACAGGTTGATGATCGTCTTGCCGCGAAGCGTGGGAACCTTCTTGACGTCGCGAGCGGATACTTCCTTCATCGACCCGGCGGAGTCGAGCAGCAGCAGGATATCCTCGTCCGAAACGCCGTCGAGACCCAGCAGATGTCTCCTAGCGACCGTCTGCATCGACGTCCTCCTCGAGGAACACGCCCTCGTCTCCGTCCTGCTCGCCCACCTTCACTTGCACCTTCTGCTCGCGGGCGGTGGGAACGTTCTTGCCGACGTAGTCGGCACGGATGGGCAGCTCGCGGTGGCCCCGATCGACGAGAACGGCGAGCTGGATGGCCGAGGGTCGGCCGAGGTCGATCAGCGCGTCCATCGCCGAGCGCACCGTGCGGCCGGTGTACAGAACGTCGTCGACCAGCACGATCGTCATGCCGTTCACGTCGAACGAAATGTCGGTCGGTCCGAGATGGGCCGTCGAGCCCATGCCGACGTCATCGCGGTACAGCGAGACGTCTACGGCTCCAAGTTGCGGCGGCGCACCCTCGATCTCGGCGATCGCCGCAACCAGCCGTTCGGCCAGCGGCGCGCCGCGTGTGCGGATGCCCACCAGCGCCAGCTGCTCGGCGCCGCCGTTGCGCTCGACGATCTCGTGGGCGATGCGGCGCAGCGCTCGCCCGATCTGCTGCTCGTTGAGGATCCTCTTGGCCACGTCAACGGCTCCGGATACAAAAAAACCCCGCCGTGGTCACGGCGAGGCGTGCAGAGAAGGCCCCGGGCGCTGTCGCTATCGATTCGCTCTCGATCACTCCGCATCCCCTTCCCGGCCTCGCTGAGCCGGACTTAAAGGTGGGCGGTCGGAAAAGACTGCTGTATTCCTAGATAGTCCCTTCCGGCCAGGCTGTCAACGAAAGAGCGAGCTCAGGGGATGCGCATGCCGAGCCGGGCCCAGCGGGGCTTGAACTCCCGGGCATCCCACGACCAGTACAGGATGAAGGCCTTGCCGAGGATGTCCTTGATCGGCACCGGCCCCCAGAAGCGGCTGTCGTGGCTGTGATCGCGGTTGTCGCCCAGCACGAACACGTGACCGTCGGGCACCACGAACGGCGGAAAGTTGTCACGCGGGTTGCGCGCGCCGCCCGAGGAGATCGGCGCGAACTCGGCGTGCAGGTCCTCGATGCGCTCGCCGTCGATGTACAGCTGCTTGTTGATGATCTCGACGCGTTCGCCGGGCAGCGCCTTCACCCGCTTGATGAAATCCTTGGACTTGTCCTGCGGGTAGATGAACACCACGACGTCGTCGCGCTGCGGCTCGTGAACGTCGAACACCCGCTTGCCCATGAATGGAACGCGAAGACCGTAGATGAACTTGTTGACCAGCAGGTGATCGCCCACCTGCAACGTCGGAAGCATCGAACCGCTCGGGATCTTGAAGGCCTGGACGACGAACGTGCGGATGAACAGCGCGAGCAGCACTGCCATCACCAGCGCCTCGGCGTACTCGGTCCACGTGGACGTCTCCCGCTCCGCCGTGCGGGTGTTACGTTTCGTCAGCACTTATTCGCCAACCTTGAGAACGGCGAGGAACGCTTCCTGGGGAATCTCGACACTCCCCACCTGCTTCATTCTCTTTTTCCCTTCTTTTTGCTTCTCAAGCAACTTGCGTTTGCGCGTGATGTCACCGCCGTAACATTTCGCGGTTACATTTTTGCGCATCGCCTTCACCGTCTCGCGCGCGATGATCTTGGAGCCGATCGCAGCCTGGATGATGATCTCGAACATCTGCCGCGGAATCAGCTGCTTCATCTTCTGCGCCAGCTCGCGGCCGCGATAATACGCTCGCTCTCGGTGACAGATCATCGACAGCGCATCGACGCGTTCGCCATTGATGAGCAAGTCGAGCTTGACCAGCGGCGCCGCGCGAAAGTCGAGCGGCTCGTAGTCGAGCGAAGCGTAGCCACGCGACACCGACTTCAGGCGGTCGTAGAAATCGTAGACGATCTCGCTCAGCGGGATCTCGTAGACGACGATGGCGCGGCTCTCGGCAGGGAACTTGAGATCGCGCTGCGTGCCGCGCTTGTCCTCGCACAGCGCCAGGACCCCGCCCAGATGCTCGTTGGGGACGTGAATCGTGGCCAGGATGTACGGCTCGGCGATCGAGTCGACGCGGGCCGCATCGGGCAGCTTCGCCGGGCTGTCGATCTCGAGCATCTCGCCGTCGGTCGTGCTCACCTGGTACGCCACGGTCGGTGCGGTGGTGATGAGCTCCAGACCGAACTCGCGCTCGAGGCGCTCCTGTGTGATCTCGATGTGCAGCAGCCCCAGGAAACCGCAGCGGAAGCCGAAGCCGAGCGCCACCGACGTTTCGGCCTCGTACGAGAACGCCGAGTCGTTCAGGCGCAGCTTCTCGATCGCATCACGCAGTGACTCGTACTGAGCCGAGTCGACCGGATAGATGCCGGCGAACACCATCGGCTTGACGCGCTGGAAGCCCGGCAGGGCCTCGGCACAAGCTCGCTTCGCATGCGTGACGGTGTCGCCCACGCGCGCCTCGGCGACGTCCTTGATGCCGGCAGCGAGGAAGCCCACCTCGCCACCGTGGAGCACGTCCACCTCGATCGGCCGCGGCCCGAACACGCCCACGCGCGTGACCTCGTAGGTGCGGTTCGACTGCATCATGCGTACGCTTTCGCCCTTGCGGATGGCACCGTCGACCAGGCGCACGAGCACCACAGCGCCGAGATACGGGTCGAACCAGCTGTCGAAGATGAGAGCCTTGAGCGGCGCCTCGACGTCGGCCGCCGGGGGCGGAATGCGCGCGACGATGCCCTCGAGCACTTCATCGATCCCCACGCCGGTCTTGGCGCTGACCTCGATCGCGTCGGAGGCATCCAGGCCGATGACGTCCTCCATCTCGGAGCGCACGAACGCGACGTCGGCACTGGGCAGGTCGATCTTGTTGAGAACCGGCACCACCTCGAGGCCGGCGTCGATGGCGAGATAGGCGTTGGCCAGCGTCTGGGCCTCGACGCCCTGGCTGGCATCGACGACCAGCAACGCGCCCTCGCATGCCGACAGCGCGCGCGACACCTCGTAGGAGAAGTCGACGTGACCGGGCGTGTCGATCAGATTGATCATGTAGCGCTCGCCGTCGCTCGCGTCGTAAAACAGGCGAACGGCACGCGCCTTGATCGTGATACCGCGCTCGCGCTCGAGATCCATGTCGTCGAGCAGCTGCGCCGACATCTCGCGAGCCGAGACGGTGCCCGTGCGCTCGAGGATGCGATCGGCGAGGGTCGATTTTCCGTGGTCGATGTGGGCGACGATGGAGAAGTTACGGATCCGATTCGCTGGCATGAGGTGGTGGGGCCGCTCGGCCCCAACCGCTGTCGCTACGACCGCGAGCGGAAGAAGTCAACCGTGGCGGCGAGCCCGTCGGCCAGCGTCACCTCGGGCGACCAGCCCAGGACCTTGCCGGCGAAGCTCGCGTCGAGAGCCGAGCGTCGCACCTCGCCGTCCTTGGCCGGCCCGTGGATGTCCTTGCCGTCGCCGCCGGCGTGCCCCTTGACGTGATCGTAGAGCTCGTTGACGTTCGTCTCGATCGAGGTGCCGATGTTCACCGAGCCGCAGTACTCGGTGTCGAGGCAGGCCACGTTGGCGCGCACGACGTCGCCCACGAACACGTAGTCGCGGGTCTGCAGGCCGTCACCGAAGATCGTGACGTCGTCTCCACGCAGCAGCGCCTGGCAGAAGATCGCGATCACACCCGCCTCGCCGTGCGGATCCTGAAACGGCCCGTACACGTTCGCGTAGCGTAGCGCCACGTAGTCGAGGCCGTGGATGCGGTTGTAGTAGTACAGGTAGTGCTCACCGGTGAGCTTGCTGACGCCGTACGGACAGACCGGATGCGTGGGATACGCCTCGTCGGCCGGCAGGTCCTCGGGCTCGCCGTAGACCGTGCCGCCCGAGGAGGCGAAGATCACCTTGCGCGTGCCGGCCTTGCGCCCTTCCTCTATCAGATTGATCAGGCCCAGAACGTTGACGTCGGCGTCGAAGCGCGGATCGTCCACGGATACGCGCACGTTCATCTGCGCCGCATGGTGATTGATCACCTCGGGCTTCACGTCGCGCACGACCTCGGCTGCCTCGGCGCTGCGAATATCGGCCTGCACGAACCGGGCGTTCTCGTGGACGTTCTCGCGATGGCCGCTCGACAGGTCGTCGAGCACGGTCACGTCGTGGCCCGCCTCGACATAGGCTCGTGCGATCTGCGAGCCGATGAAGCCCGCCCCACCGGTCACGAGTATGCGCATCAGGCGGCCTGCAGCTTGCCGCGGAAGTACTCGATGGCGGCGCTCAGGCCGTCCTCGAGCGAGACACGCGGCTCCCAGCCGTCGAGCACGCGCTGGGCCTTGCCGATGTCGGGCTGCCGCACCTTCGGGTCGTCGACCGGCAGATCGCGGTAGTCGATCTTGGAGCTCGACCCGGACAGCTCGATGATCTTCTCGGCGAACTCGAGAATCGTCATCTCGCGCGGATTGCCGAGGTTCGTGGGCTCCTTCTCCTCGGACCACAGCAGCCGCAGCAGCCCCTCGACGAGATCGTCGACGAAGCAGAAGCTGCGCGTCTGGCTGCCGTCACCGTACACGGTGAGCGGCTCGCCGCGCAGTGCCTGGCAGATGAAGTTCGGCACCACGCGACCGTCGCGCATGCGCATGCGGGGACCGTAGGTGTTGAAGATACGCGCGATGCGCGTCTGGACACCGTGGGTGCGCATGTAGGCCATCGTCATGGCCTCCATGAAGCGCTTGGCCTCGTCGTACACGCCGCGCGGCCCGACCGGGTTCACGTTGCCCCAGTAGCTCTCTTCCTGCGGATGGATGAGCGGGTCGCCGTAGACCTCGGACGTCGACGCCACCAGGATGCGCGCGCCTTTCTCCTTGGCCAGGCCCAGCGCCTTGTGCGTACCCAGCGAGCCGACCTTCAACGTCTGGATCGGCAGCTCGAGGTAGTCGACCGGGCTGGCCGGCGAAGCGAAGTGCAGAACCGCGTCCAGCGGGCCCTTCACGTAGATGTAGTTGGTGATGTCCTGCTCGAGAAACGTGAAGCTCGGGTTCTCGAACAGGTGCGCGACGTTGTCACGGTCCCCGGTCAGTAAATTGTCGACGCAGGTAACCTCGTGCCCTTCCCCCAGCAAGCGCTCGCAAAGATGCGAGCCGATGAATCCGGCACCGCCCGTAACGACTATTCTTGCCATCCCCCTCACCCGCCTCGCCGCATCACGCGGTGGCTATTTCGATTCGGTGTTGCCGACCGACGGCCGCCCGATCGGGAAGTACGTGAAGCCGATCTTCGCCATCGACTTCGGCTCCCACAGATTGCGACCGTCGAAGATCACCGGCTCGTTCAGCAAACGGCGGATGCGGTCGAAGTCTGGCCGTCGGAACTCGTTCCACTCGGTGACCACGAGCAGCGCGTCGGCACCGTCGATCGCCTCGTAGTTCTGGCGATGGTACGAGACGCGGTCGCCGAACACGGCCTTCGCCACGTCCATCGCCTCGGGGTCGTGCACGCGCACCGAGCAGCCGGCCGACAGCAGATCCTCGACAAGCCCGATCGCCGGCGCCTCGCGCATGTCATCGGTGCGCGGCTTGAACGCGAGCCCCCACACGCCGAACGTCCGCCCTTCGAGCGAGCCGTTGTAGTACGTGTGAAGCTTCTCGAACAGGCGCTTCTTCTGCCGGTTGTTGATCTCGTCCACCGAGCGCAGCAGCGAGAACTCCATGTCGTGCTGCTGGGCTGTGTGAATGATCGCGCGTACGTCCTTCGGAAAGCACGAGCCGCCATAGCCGAGCCCCGCGTACAGGAAGCTCAGCCCCAGGCGCGAATCCAGTCCAACGCCCTGGCGCACATGCGTGACGTCGGCCCCCACCCTCTCGCACAGGTTCGCGACCTCGTTCATGAACGAGATCTTGGTCGCGAGAAGCGAGTTCGCGGCGTACTTCGTCATCTCGGCGCTGGCGTTGTCCATGATCAGGATCGGCGCACCGCCGCGGCAGAACGGCGAGTAGAGGTCCTTCATGATCTCGCCCGCACGCTCGTCGGCACAACCGACAACCACGCGATCGGGCTTGAGGAAGTCCTCGATGGCCGCCCCTTCCTTCATGAACTCGGGGTTCGAGACCACGTCGAAGGGATGCTCGGTGACCTGCGAGACGGCGTCGACGATGAGCTTGTGGGTGCCGACAGGCACCGTGCTCTTCGTGACGATGATGCGGTAGCCGTCCATGCACGCACCGATGTCGCTGCCGACCTTCAGGACGGCGCTGAGATCGGGCGCGCCGTCGCTCTCGCCCTGCGGCGTCCCGACGGCGATGAAGCACACCAGGGCGTGGCGTACCGCCGTCGACAGGTCCGTGGTGAAGGCAAGCCTGCCCTCTTCGACGTTACGCTTGATGAGCTCTTCGAGACCGGGCTCGTAGATCGGCACCTTGCCCTGACGCAGGGCCTCGATCTTTGCCTCATCGATGTCGACGCATATGACGTCGTTGCCGCTCTCGGCAAAGCAGGTGCCGGCCACCAAGCCTACGTAGCCGGTTCCAACGACACAGATTCTCACGTTTCCTCCTTAAGGAAGACTGCGGGCGGTGAATTGCTGCGGCCCGTGCAGTCCGCTCTGGATAGTATCAGCGGCCCCCCCGGCCAGCAACAGCCGAGCGGTCAGCCGCGAGCGCTACTTGGCGGCCGCGATCCTTCTCTGCACAGGTTCCCCGCGGTCCTGTCGCGGTCGCAGATCCTCGGCGACCATGTAGATCGGCTTGCCCTGGCTCTCGTGGTACGTGCGCGCAAGCATCTCGCCGAGCAGCCCCAGCGTCACCAGTTGCACGCCGGTCACGACCAGCAGCAGGGCCAGCAGCACGATCGGCCTGCCGCCCAGCTCGACGCCGAAGAACAGCCGCTCGACCCCGAGCCACGTCAGCATCACGGCGCCCGCTCCACCCAGGCCCAGCCCGAGCAGGCCGAACACGTGAATCGGGCGCGTCGCGAAGACGGACAGGAATTTTACCGTAATGAGGTCCAGCACGACGCGAAACGTCCGGCCGAGACCGTACTTGGAGACACCGCTGGTACGTGGCCGGTGGTTCACCTCGATCTCGCCGATGATCGCTCCCATGTCGCCGGCAATGGCCGGGATGAACCGATGCATCTCGCCGTACAACCGCAGGCCGTGGGCGATGTCGGCGCGGTAAGCCTTCAGCATGCAGCCGTAGTCATGAACCTTCACGTTGGTGGTGAGGCGGATGATGTAGTTGGCGATCATCGACGGGATTCGTCGCGTGATAAAGCCGTCCTTCCTGCGCCGGCGCCAGCCCGTCACCAGGTCGAAGCCCTCGTCGAGCTTGGAGAGCAGCGCCGGGATGTCGGCCGGATCGTTCTGGAGATCGCCGTCCAGGGTGACGACGACGTCGCCGCTGGCATGCTCGAAGCCCGCGGCCATCGCCGCCGTCTGCCCGTAGTTCTTGCGGAACGAGATCACACGCACGTGCGGATCGGAGTCGTGAATCTGCTCGAGCAGCTTGCGCGAGCCGTCGGTCGACCCGTCGTTGACGTAGATGATCTCGTAGGCCAGACCCAGCCCCGAGAGCGTGGTGTGCAGCTCACCGTGCAGCTGCTCGATGTTGTCGTGCTCGTTGAAGACCGGAATGATGACCGACAGTTCCACGTGGTTCGCTCCCGTCGTGCGCCCGCGCCCGCCTATCCGTGGAAGTCGGTCAGCGCCATGAACTGGCGAAACCGAGCGTCCACATCCTCACGCGTGAGCCGCTTGAGGCGGTTGAGCCCGAAGTCCTCCACCGCGAACGACGCCAGCACGCTGCCGTGTACGATCGCCCGCCGCAGACTCTTGCGGTCGACCTCGCCGGCCGCCGCCAGGCTGCCGAACAGGCCGCCGGCGAAGCAGTCACCGGCGCCGGTCGGGTCGATGACGTGCTCGAGCGGATACGCGGGCACCGCGAAGATGTCGTCGGCCGAGAACTGCAGCGCACCGTACTCGCCGCGCTTGATCAGCAACGTATCGGGCCCCATCTCGAGGATCGAGCGCGCGGCCGCCACGACGTTCGCCTCGCCCGACAGCTGCGCGGCCTCCGAGTCGTTGATGGAAAGAAGATCGACGTCGGCCAGAAGCTCGAGGAGCGCGTCGCGGTCCTCGTCGATCCAGTGGTCCATCGTGTCGGCGCCCACGAGCTTCAGCGAACGCAGCTGCGAGAGCACGCGCGACTGGAGCCCCGGCTGGATGTTGGCCAGGAACACGAGCTCGCTGTCGCGATAGCTTTCGGGCAGCTGCGGTGAGAAGTCGGCGAACACGTTGAGCTGCAGGTCGAGCGTGTCGCGCACGTTCATGTCCTCGTGATAGCGCCCCGTCCAGCGAAACGTCCGGCCGTCGACCACCTCGAGACCGTCGAGGTTGATGCCGCGCGAATCGAGAAAGTCGCGCTCGGCCTGCGGAAAATCACTACCTACGATGGCCACCATGTTGACCGGCGCGAAGAAGCTCGCAGCCACCGCGAAGTACGAGCACGAACCGCCCAGCACATCGGCGGCGCTCCCCGACGGGGTCTCTATCGAATCGAACGCTACCGAGCCCACCACACACACTGAAGCTGCCGACGTTGACATGATCTATTCGTTTCCTCGTCGAAGAACCCGGCCGGCGACCACGTCGAGCTCGTCGCGACGGCTCGGCGGAATGCTGGCCGGGTCGGTAATGATGGCGCCGTCGAGTGCTCCCCGGCAGCCGCAGCCCCGGTCGCCCGGAACGCGGCCCGCGACGACGGCAACGGCACGCCGGGCCAGCTCGGAGTTGGCCGCCAGCACCGCGAGCACGTCGTCGATGTCGACGCTCTCGCCGTCGCCGCGCCAGCAGTCGTAGTCGGTGGCCATCGCCAGGGTGGCAAAGCAGATCTCGGCCTCGCGCGCCAGCTTGGCTTCCTGCAGATTCGTCATGCCGATCACGTCGCCGCCCCACGAGCGGTACAGATGCGACTCGGCACGCGTCGAGAACTGCGGGCCCTCCATGCACACGTAAGTGCCGCCGGCATGCACGGTGGCGCCGGCCTCGCGCGCCGCGCCGGCGGCGACCGCCGACATGTCGGGACAGAACGGATCGGCGAACGACACGTGACCGACCACGCCGCCGCCGAAGAACGTCGAGATGCGCCCGCGGGTGCGGTCGATGAACTGGTCCGGCACCACCACGTTGCCGGGCCGGATCTCGTCGCGCAGGCTGCCGACCGCCGACAGCGACACGATCGCGTCGGCGCCGAGCTCCTTGAAACCGTGGATGTTGGCGCGAAAGTTCAGCTCGGACGGCAGCAATCGATGCCCGACACCGTGGCGCGGCAAGAACGCGAGACGCCGACCGCCGAGCGTGCCGAGCACGTAGCGGTCCGAGGGCGGGCCGAACGGCGTGTCGACCGTGACGTGCTCGACGTCGTCGAGGCCGTCCATCTCGTACAGCCCGCTACCGCCTATGATACCCAGGATCGACAACCGCGCGATCGTAACGGGTATTCGCGGTTGGCGCTATTGTGGCCGGCTGACTCGCACGGGTGGGTGGCGACCGGAGACTCAGCCGCTGATGAAGGACACGCGCGGCCCGGCCTCGAGCTCGAGCACGCGCACCGGCTCGAGTATGTCGCCGTTGATCGTGTACGGCTGCGGCTCGGCGAACTCGATCACGACGTGCGTGGCGAGATTGTCGTAGAGCGTGTCGAGGCCGGAGGGAAAGCCGCGGAAGAACCGCCACAGCCGGCCGAGCAGCTCGCCGGGAGTGCTGCTGCCGGCGAGCACATGGTAGTACCCCCGCTTTCTCGCGCTCAGATAGAACGGCTTGACGCCCAGGCCGATGTGCGCGACCGAGCTCGCCAGCAGCATCGTGAACGCGCGAATCGGGACACGCTCCCCATCGCAGTGCACGTCGGCCTCGACCGTGCGCACGACGCCCTGGATGAGCGAGGTGCGCAGCAGCCACGACAGCCCCAGCACGATCAGCAGCCCGAACGCGCGCACCGGTCCCGGGTGCCGTCCGCTGTAGTACAGGCGCAGGAAGTTGACGATCAGGCCGGCGCCGACGATGTAGCCGTAGCTGCTGCCGTTCACCTTTATGAGATCACGCTCGGTGATCTCGTGCGTACGCCCCTGGCGGTAGTCCTTCACGACGTGGCCGAGCATCGACTCGGGGCGTCGTCGGCGCGCGCCGATGGTGCGCGCCAGATTGTTGATCGTGCCGGCCCGCAACGGCAGCAGCAGCGGCAGCGCACGGCCGCCCCAGATCGCGATCATGCGCGAGACGGCGTGATAGAAACTGCCGTCGCCGCCGCACACGGCGACGATCTCGACATCGTCGTCACGCAACCGTGTCAGGGCGGCATCGAGCTCGTCGAGGTCGGCGGTGGCGGCCACCGTTCCATCGGAACCGACGATCGACTCGAAGCGCGCGACGCGACCGGGGCGACGGCGGTTGCCGCTCGCGTACGGGTTGACGATCACTCCGATGCCGGACATCGGCAGCTCGACGCGATCCTAGCCGATGGCGGCGGCATCGGAGGCCGCCAGCTGTCCGCAGGCCGCCTCGATGTCGCGGCCGCGGCTCTTGCGAACGGTGGCGTGCACGCCGGACGACAGCAGCCGGTGCTGGAAGCTTTCGATGGTCGCGGGCGTGGGCCGCTCGAAGCGGGCGCCGGGATACGGATTGAAAGGGATCAGGTTCACCTTCACGGCGATGCCGTGACACAGGCGCACCAGGTCGACGGCATCGCGCTCGCCGTCGTTCACGCCACCGAGCAGCACGTACTCGAGCGTCACGCGCTTGCGTCGGGGCAGGTCGAGCCGCCTGCACGCCGCCATCAGCTCGGCCAGCGGGTAGCGCCGGTTGACCGGCATGAGGCGATCGCGAAGCTCGTCGCGTGCTGCGGTGAGCGACACCGCGACGTGAACGGACGTCTCGCGCACCAGGCGCTCGAGCTGCGGCACCAGGCCGACCGTGGAGACGGTGATCCGCCGCGGCGAGATCCCGAGCCCCCAGCGCGCCGTCATGATCGAGAGCGCGCGCAGCAGCCGGTCGTAGTTCGCGAGCGGCTCGCCCATTCCCATGAACACGAAGTTCGTCAGCGGCTCGGGCGCCGCGGCCTCGCGGGCCAGCATCACCTGCGCGACGATCTCGGCGGGCTCGAGGTTGCGCTGCAGGCCGAGCGTGGCCGTGGCGCAGAACTGGCAGTCGAGCGCGCAGCCGACCTGCGACGACAGGCACACGGTGATGCGTTCCTCGCGCGGAATCAGAACGCTCTCCACCACGGCCTCGTCGGCCAGCCGCACCAGCAGCTTGGTGGTGCCGTCGCCCGACCGGCTCTCTCGCGACACCACGGGGATCGTGCAGTCGAAGTCACTCTCGAGCGCGGCGCGCAGCTCGACCGGCAGGTTGTGCATCGCCGCGGTGGCGGCGAGAGGTCGGTTATAGAGCCAGCCGGCGATCTGGCTGGCGCGGTACGGCTCGAAGCCGCGCTCCTCGACCCACCGTTCGATGTCGGCGAGCTCGAGGGAACGGATGTTGACGGACTTCATCGATGGCACCTGTCGGCGCCTATCCTAGCGCAGTGGCCGGGCCCCGACGAGGGCGCCGGCAGGCCCGGCGGCGTCAGCGCGAGTGGAGCTCGAGACCGTTGAAGAAGTAGCCGATCTCGAACGCGGCGGTATCGGGGGCATCGGAGCCGTGGGCGGCGTTGCGCTCGATGTCGGTGCCGTGGAGCTTGCGGATCGAGCCCTCGGGCGCCTCGGCCGGGTTCGTCGCGCCGAGGAGCTCGCGATAGCGTGCGATGGCGTTGTCGCCCTCGAGCACCGACACCACCACCGGCCCCTCCGACATGAACGTCGTGAGGTCGCCGAAGAAAGGCCTCTCTTTGTGGACCGCGTAGAAGCCCTCGGCCTGCTTCTTGGTCATGTGGATCATGCGTGTAGCGATCACGTTCAGGCCGCCCTGCTCGCACGCGGACAGAATCGCGCCGACGGCGTTCTTCGACACGGCGTCGGGCTTCACGATGGACAGTGTACGTTCGGTCATCTTCGTTCCTTTTCCTCTGGTGTGCGACCGGGCCTGCGTCAGCTCGCGAGCTGCAGGCCCGCGGCCTCGGCAGCCTGGACGAGCGCCGCGCCCATGTCGGCGGGGCTCTTCGCCACCGTGATGCCGGCGGCCTCGAGCGCCGCGATCTTGTCGGCGGCCGTGCCCTTGCCGCCCGAGATGATCGCTCCGGCGTGGCCCATGCGCTTGCCCGGAGGTGCGGTCTGGCCGGCGATGAACGCGGCCACGGGCTTGTTCATGTTGGCCCCGATCCACTCCGCGGCGGTCTCTTCGGCGCTGCCGCCGATCTCGCCGATCATGATGACCGCGTCGGTATCCGGGTCGTCATTGAAGAACTTCATGGCGTCGAGGTGCGTGGTGCCGATGATCGGGTCGCCGCCGATGCCGATGCAGGTGGACTGGCCGATGTCGCGAAGCGTGAGCTGGTGCACGGCCTCGTAGGTGAGCGTGCCGCTGCGCGAGATCACGCCCACGCGTCCAGGCTTGTGGATGTAGCCCGGCATGATGCCCACCTTGGCCTCGCCCGGCGTGATGATACCGGGACAGTTCGGCCCGATGAGCACGCTTTCGAGGCCTTCGAGAAAGCGCTTCGCTCGCACCATGTCGGCCACGGGAATGCCCTCGGTGATGCACACGATGAGGCCGACGCCGGCATCGGCCGCTTCCATGATGGCGTCGGCCGCGCCGGGCGGTGGAACGTAGATGACGGCGACGTTGCAGCCCTCGGCGGTCACGGCCTGCTCGACCGTGTCGAAGACGGGCACGCCCTCGAAGTCGCTGCCGCCCTTGCCGGGACGAACGCCTGCGACCATCTGCGTGCCGTAGTCCCGGCAGCCGCGCAGGTGGAACTGTCCGGTCTTTCCGAGCCCCTGCGTCAGAACCCGGCTGTCCTTGTTCAGCAAGATGCTCATGTCAGTCCTGCCGCCTCGACGGCCTTGCGGGCGCCGTCGGTCATGTCGGCCGCGCCGATGATGTCGATGCCCGAGCCCTCGAGGATCGCCCTGCCCTGCTCGACGTTCGTCCCCTCGAGACGCACGACCAGCGGCACCTCGATACCGACCTGCTTGGCGGCGTCGACCACGCCCTGGGCCAGCACGTCGCACTGCATGATGCCGCCGAAGATGTTGATGAACACGGCCTTCACGCTGGGATCGGCGAGGATGATCTTGAACGCCTCGGCCACCTTCTCGGAGGTGGCGCCGCCGCCCACGTCGCAGAAGTTCGCGGGCTCGCCGCCGTGGTGGTGGATGATGTCCATGGTGGCCATCGCCAGGCCGGCGCCGTTGACCATGCAGCCGATGTTGCCGTCCAGGGCGATGTAGCTCAGGTCGAACTCGGCCGCCCGCTGCTCCTTCGGGTCTTCCTCGTTCTCGTCGCGTAGCTCGCGCACGTCGGCGTGACGGAACAGCGCGTTGTCGTCGAACGACACCTTGGCGTCGAGCGCCAGCAGATCACCGGCGCCGGTGAGGATCAGCGGGTTGATCTCGAGCAGCGACGCGTCGAGCTCGACGTAGGCGGTGTACAGCGCCTTGAAGAACTTCACGGCGTCGGCGATCTTGTCCGGCGCAACGCCCAGGTTGAACGCGAGGTTCCGGGCCTGGAAGTCGCCGAGCCCGACGGCCGGGTCGACGGACTGGCGGAAGATCTTCTCGGGCGTCTCCTCGGCCACCTTCTCGATGTCCATGCCGCCCTCGGTGCTCGCCATCACGACGGTGCGGCCGACGGCGCGATCGAGCAGGATGCTGAGGTACAGCTCGGTGGCGATGTCGCAGCCTTCCTCGACGAGCACGCGATTCACCTGCTTGCCCGCCGCGCCGGTCTGGCGCGTGACCAGCAGGCCGCCGAGCATCGTACCGGCGGCGTCGGCCGCCTCGGACGCCGACTTTGCCAGCTTCACGCCGCCGGGCTTGTCGTGCTTCGGCAGACCCTCGCGCGCCAGGCTCGCCTCGAACACGCTCGCGGCCTCGCCCTCGTTCGCCACGATGGCGCCCGCGCCGCGTCCGCCGGCGTGGATCTGACACTTCACCACCACCACGGGAGTGCCGAGGTCGTCGGCCGCCTTGCGGGCCTCGTCGGCGCTGGTGACCATGTGGCCGCGCGGCACGGCTACGCCGAACCGCCGCAGCAGCTCCTTTGCCTGGTACTCGTGAACGTTCATGTGCCCCTACTGCTCCAGGACCTTGTCGAGCGCGCCGACGAGCTCCTTGACGTGCTCGGCCGACACCGTGAGCTGCTTCGCCTCGTCCTCGCTGAGGTTGAGCTCGATCACCTGCTCGACGCCGCCGGCACCGATGCGCGCCGGCACGCCGAGATAGAAGCCCGAGTGGCCGTACTCGCCCTCGAGGTAGGCGGCCACGGGCAGGATCTCACCCTTGTCGTGAAGATAGGCCCTCGCCATGCGGATGGCCGCAGTGGCCGGTGAGTAGAACGCCGAGCCGGTCTTGAGCAACGCGACGATCTCGCCGCCGGCCTTGCGCACGCGGTCCTCGATCTCGACCAGCCGGGTCTCGGATATGAAGTCGGTGACCGGCGCGCCGCCCACCGTGCAGCTCGAGCGTACCGGCACCATGTCGTCGCCGTGTCCGCCGAGCACCAGGGCCTGAACACTCTCCACCGACACGCCGAGCTCCATGGCCAGGAACGTGCGATAGCGGGCCGAGTCGAGCACGCCGGCCATGCCCACAACGCGCTGCTTCGGAAAGCCCGTGGCCCGCTTGGCCAGGGTCACCATCGCGTCGAGCGGGTTCGAGACGATGATCACGAACGCGTTCGGGGCGTTGGCCGCGATGCCCTCGGACACCTGCGTCATGATCTTGGAGTTGGTGGCCAGCAGGTCGTCGCGGCTCATGCCCGGCTTGCGCGCCAGGCCGGCCGTCACGATGCAGACATCCGCGTCCTTGATGTCCTTGTAGTCGTTGGTGCCGGTGATGGTGGCGTCGTAGGGCTCGATGGGCCCGGCCTCCATGAGGTCGAGCGCCTTGCCCTGCGGCATCCCGTCGACGACGTCGAACAGCACCACGTCGCCGAGTCCGCCGAGGGCCGCGAGGTGGGCCAGGGTCCCGCCGATGTTGCCGGCGCCGATCAGAGCGATTTTCTTGCGGGCCACTTCGCGTTCTCCTCGTTGCTTTCGTTTGCGGGCGGCGTTCTAGAGATTCGAGACCAGCGCCTCGCCGAAGCCCGAGCACGACGTCAGCGTCGCGCCCTCCATCTGCCGGTGCAGATCGTACGTGACCGTCTTCGCCGCGATGGTTCTCTCCATCGCCGCGATGATCGCGGTCGCGACCTCGCCCCAGCCCAGGTGCTCGAACATCAGGGCGCCGGAGAGAATCACCGAGCCCGGATTCACCTTGTCCTGGCCGGCGTACTTGGGCGCCGTACCGTGGGTCGCCTCGAAGATGGCCGAGCCGTCGCCGATGTTCGCGCCGGGCGCGAGACCGAGGCCGCCCACCTGCGCCGCCGCGGCGTCGGACAGGTAGTCGCCGTTGAGGTTCGGGCACGCGATCACGTCGTACTCATCGGGGCGCAGCAACAGCTGCTGGAACATGGCGTCGGCGATGCGGTCCTTGATCACCGGCTTGCCCTCGGCGGGCTTCCAGTCGGGGTGTCCGTCGAGCTCCCACTCCGGAGCGATCTGGCTCGAGAACTCGTCGTGCGCGAGCTGGTAGCCCCAGTCGCGAAACGCCCCCTCCGTGAACTTCATGATGTTGCCCTTGTGGACAAGGGTTACCGACTCGCGGCCGTTGGCGATCGCGTACTGGACCGCGCGCCGCACCAGGCGCTTGCTGCCGCTCTCGGAGATCGGCTTCACGCCGATGCCCGAGTCGGGGCGGATCTTCTTGTCCACCATCTCGCCGAGCCTGGCGATGAGGCTGGCAGCCTCTTCGCTGCCGCTGGCGAACTCGATGCCGGCGTACACGTCCTCGGTGTTCTCGCGGAAGATCACCACGTCGAGCTTCTCGGGCTCCTTCACCGGCGCCGGCACGCCGTTGAAGTAGCGCACGGGGCGCACGCAGGCGTACAGGTCGTGAATGTGACGAAGCGCGACGTTGATCGAGCGGATGCCGCCGCCTACCGGCGTGGTCAGCGGCCCCTTGATGGCGACGCGGAACTCGCGGATGACCTCGTTCGTTTCCTCGGGCAGCCAGGTGTCGGGCCCGTAGACCTCGTTCGCCTTCTCGCCGGCGTACACTTCCATCCAGGCGATGCTGCGCCGGCCGCCGTAGCACTTCGCGACCGCGGCATCGAAGACGTGCACGGCGGCGCGCCAGATGTCGGGTCCGGTGCCATCGCCCTCGATGAACGGGACGATCGGCGAGTCGGGGACCGAGAGCCGGCCCTGGTCGTCAACGGTGATCGGTTGCCCCTGCTCGGGGACGTTTACGTGCTGATAGCTTCCCACGGGATAATCGGGGTTAGCTATCGGGCGCCTTCAAATTAGTCAAAGAACCGGGCGCCCCGCGACGGCCATCTAGTGAGCGTCATCGCCCGCGGTTTTCTCCTGCACGATCTTGGTAACGAGGTGCTCGGGCAGCGGCTCGTAGTGAGAAAAGCCCATCTCGAACGACCCGCGTCCGCTCGTCATGCTGGTGAGGTCGGGCGCGTAGCGCAGCACCTCCGACATCGGCACCTTGGCCTTGATCACCTCGCTGTGCCCCGCCTGGGCCATGCCCTCGACCTTGGCGCGACGCGAGTTCAGATCGCCCATCACGTCGCCCATGCACTCGTCGGGAACGGTGACCTCGATGTTCACGTAGGGCTCCAGAAGGCAGGGCTTTGCCTCCTCCATCGCGGTCTTGAAGGCCATGCGGCCCGCCGTCTTGAAGGCCATCTCCGAAGAGTCGACGTCGTGGTGCTGGCCGTCGTAGAGCGTGACCTTCACGTCGACGACGGGCGCACCGGCGACCGTTCCCTTCGCCATCGCGTCCTTCACGCCCTTCTCCACGGCCGGAATGAACCCGCGCGGTATCGCGCCACCCACGACCTTGTTGACGAACTCGAAGCCCGAGCCACGCGGAAGCGGTTCCACCTCGATGCGGCAGTCCGCGAACTGCCCGTGCCCTCCGGTCTGCTTCTTGAGCCGGCCGTGTGCCTTGACCGACTTCCGAATCGTCTCGCGGTACGGGACCTTCGGCGCCTTGAGCTCCACGCCGACGCCGTACTTGCGCTCGAGCCGCTCGCAGGCCACCTCGACGTGAAGCTGGCCGGTACCCGAGAGCAGGATCTCGCCCGAGCTCTCGTCGCGCTCGACGTGCAGCGCGAGGTCTTCCTGGGCCAGGCGCTGCAGCCCCTGCGTGGCCTTGTCCTCTTCGCCACGTTTCCGTGCGGCCACCGCGAACGAGATGGCGGGGTTGAACTGCTCGAACGGCTGCGCGACCAGCGGCCGCGCTGGATCGGCCAGCGTGTCTCCCGAATGCGTGTCCTTGAGCTTGGCCAGCGCGACGATCTCGCCGACGGTCGCGCTCTGCACCTGATTCGTCTTGTGGCCGTCGAGTCGCAGCAGGTGACCGACGCGCTCCTTGCTCTCGCTGCGGGTGTTGACGAGATGGTGATCGCCCGTGGCCGTGCCCGACAGCACGCGCATGAGCGAGAGCTGTCCGGCGTGCGGGTCGATGATGGTCTTGAACACGAAGCCGCAGAACGGCCCGCTCGCGTCTGGCGCGATCTCCGCCGCGTTGCCGTCGGCGTCGGTGCCCTGCGCCGCCACCAGCTCGGCGGGTGCCGGCAGCAGCTCGACGACGGCCTCGAGCAGCTGAGTGAAGCCGATGTTGAACGCCGCCGAACCGCACAGCACCGGCAGCATCGACCCCGACAGAATCGCCGCCCGAAGGCCCTGCGACACCTCGGCGTCGCTCAGCTCGCCGGCATCGAGATACTTCTCGAGCAGCTCGTCGTCGCCCTCGGCGGCGTCCTCGACGAGCGTCCCCTTGAGCTCGGTCACACGCTCGGCCAGCTCGGCGGGCACGTCCCCGGTGCTGCACTTGCCGCTGTCGCCATCGTAGACGAAAGCCTTGCCGGCCAGCACGTCCACGACGCCGCCAAGCTCGTCACCGCTGCCGATCGGCAGCTGCAGCAGGGTCGGCCGCTTCTCGAGCGCCTCCTCGAGCTGGGCGAGACAGGCATCCAGATCGACCTCGGGCCGGTCGAGCCGATTGATGAACACCAGCGTCGGCACGTTCGCGGCGCGAGCCCAGCCCCAGACCTTGGTCAGCTCCGCGCGCGGCGGCGACGTGGGGTCGACCACCAGCACCATCGCGGCGGCACCGCGCAGTGCGAAGTTGGCGTCGAGGATGAAGTTGCCCTGGCCGGGCGTGTCGAGGATCGTGATCGCGTGCTTGTTCCAGTCGGCCGAGTGAACCGAGCTGGTGATCGTACTGCGACGTCGGATTTCCTCGGGCTCGGTGTCGAACACCGACGATTCGTCCTCCACCTTGCCGAGACGGTTGTTCGCACCGGCCGCGAACACGATCGCGTCGGCAACCGACGTCTTGCCTACGCCGCCTTGCCCCACGATCGCGACGGTTCGGACTTTCGAGGGTTCGGTCGCCACCCTTATCCTCCTGCGAGAGCTAGTGTGTATTGCGCTCGTAGACGATCCGCAGCCCCTCTAGGGTGAGGAATTCGTCCACGTCCTGGATCGCTCGAGATTCGGCCGCAATTAACGGCGCAAGCCCACCTGTTGCAAGAACGCGAGCCGTGACGCCCTCTTCCTTTTCTATATGCCGGACCACACCGTCCACGAGCTCCACGTAGCCGTAGACGATCCCGGCCTGGATGGCGTGTGCGGTGTTGCGGCCGATCACGCGCGGCGGGCGCACGATCTCGACGCGCGGCAGCTTGGCGGCACGTGCGTAGAGCGCATCGAGCGAGATCCCGATGCCCGGCACGATCACACCGCCGAGGTACTCGCCCTTCGCGGTGACGTAGTCGAACGTCGTCGCCGTGCCGAAATCGACGACGATGGTCACGTCCCGGGTCTTCTCGTAGGCCGCCACGGCGTTGACGATGCGGTCGGCCCCTACCTCTTTCGGATTCTCGTAGCGGACCGCCATGCCGGTCTTCACGCCGGGCCCCACGATGATCGGCTCCACCTTGAAGTAGCTGCGGCACAGCTCCTGCACGACGCTGTTCATGGGCGGCACGACGCACGAGACGATGATCCCCTTCACGTCGGGCACCTTCATGTCGGCCGCGTTGTACAGGCTCCACATGAGCATGCCGTACTCGTCGGCCGTGCGCTCGGGCTCGGTGGCCACCCGCCAGTGACGCTTGAGCTCGCGTCCCTCGAACAGGCCGATCACGGTGTGGGTGTTGCCCACGTCGATGGCCATCAGCGGGCCGTCATCATGTGAGACGGTCATCGTTCGTATCCTCCGATAAGCGTGACGTCGCCGGCCAGAACGCGGCGGGGCTCGACACCGGCACGCTCCTCGACGAGCAACGCGCCGTCGCGATCGATGCCGAGGCAGCGGCCGTTCACCTGTTCGCCCGCGCCGCTCACGTTCACCTGCGACCCTAGCAGCGCGGCACGGCTGTTCCACTCCGGCGCGAGCGCCGCGAAACCGCCCGCCACGAAGCGCTCGTAGCAGCGCTCGAGCTCGCCGAGCAGGCCGGCGGCGAAGCGCTCGCGATCGACCCGCCGGCCACTGGCCAGCAGCACCGACGTTGCCTTGTCGTGCAGCTCGGCCGGGAAGTGCTCGAGCGTGCTGTTCAGGTTCACGCCGACGCCGATCACGACGAAGCCCACGCGATCGGCGTCCGCCTCGACCTCGGTCAGGATGCCGCACACCTTGCGGCCTTCGAGCAGCACGTCATTGGGCCACTTGATGCGTGGGGCGAGCCCTTCGCGCTCGAGCGTCGCCGCCACCGCGACACCGGCCACCAGCGACAGCTGCGGAGCCTCGGCCGCCGCGATCTGCGGGCGCATCAGCACCGACGCGTACAGGTTGACGCCGGGAGTGGAGACCCAGCTACGGCCGAGGCGACCGCGCCCGGCGCGCTGCGCGTCAGCGATGACCACCGTCCCCCCGGCCGCGCCCTCGCGCCCGAGCGCCGCGGCGTCGGAGTTCGTGGAGTCGGTCTGCGCGCTGCACACCAGCCGGGCCGCCACCCAGCCCGTCGACAGGTGCTTGCGTACGCCGTCCTCGTGCAGCGCGTCGGGCAGGACCTGCGGCGTCGGACCGTCGCTCACGACAGATCGATGCTCATGCTGACGTCGACCCAGCGCGCGCCGTGCGTGAGCCGGCCGACCGAGATGTCGTCGGGGCCGGCCGCCGCGTACGCGGCGATCGTGTCGAGATCGACGCCGCCCGAGACCTCCACGCGTGCGCGGCCGGCCACGCGTGTCACCGCAACCGCCACCTGCTCGGGCGTGAAGTTGTCGACGAGCACCGCGCGCGCCCCAAGCTCGAGCGCCCGCTCGACCTGCTCGAGCGTGTCGCACTCGACCTCCACCGCCACGCCGTCGGGAGCGCCGGCCAGCGCTCGCTTCACCGCCTCGTCGATACCGCCGGCAGCGACCACGTGGTTGTCCTTGATGAGGATCGCGTCGTACAGCCCCATGCGGTGGTTGCTGCCGCCGCCGCAGCGCACGGCATATTTCTCGAGCAGACGGTGCCCCGGCGTGGTCTTGCGCGTGTCGAGGACGCGGGTGTCGGCACCGACCGCGGCGACGGCGTCGACGTAACGTGAGGTCAAGGTGGCGATTCCCGAGAGCCGCTCGAGGAAGTTGAGGAACGTGCGCTCGATAACCAGCAGATCGCGAGCGGTGCCGGCCAGCGCGCACACCTCGTCGCCCGTCGCGACCCGCGCCCCATCGCCCACGCTGCGCGTCAGCGCCAGCGGCGCCGGCGACGCGGGTCGACCGCAGCGCTCGGCCAGCGCCACGGTCAGCGGATCGAACAGCGCGAGCCCGGCCACAACGAACGATTCGCGCGCGACCACGACCGCGGTAGCCACGAGATCGGGAGAAACGGTCGCGGCCGTCGTGAGGTCGCCGCGATCGGCCAGGTCCTCGTCGAGGCTCAGGCGGAGCAGGGTCCGCAGTCGCTCGTCGTCGCCTGGCAGCCCGGCCGTCAAGCGTCAGCCCCCGATGGCCTCGACGCGCTCGAGGCTGGCGGCCAGGGTGTCGCGCTTCTGCGCGGCGTCTTCGCGCTTGGCGCGATCCTGCTCGACCACCTCGGCGGGAGCGTTCGCGAGGAACCTCTCGTTGCCGAGCTTCTTGTCGAGGCGCTCGAGCTCCTTGTCGAGACGACCGATCTCCTTGCGCAGGCGCTCGGCCTCGGCGCTCAGGTCGACGTGCTCGGCCACCGGCACCGAGACCTCGGTTGCAGCGGCCACCGCCGTCGCCGCGCCGTCGGGGGCGGCCTCGCCGTAACGCACGGCGCGCAGGCGCGCGAGCCGGCGCACCATGTCCTCGTTGGCGCGTACCACCTCGGCCGCGGGCCCGTCGGCGACGTACAGCTCGAGCTCCACCTTCGGTGCGATGCCCATCTCGGCGCGGATGTTGCGCACCGCGCGCACGAGCTCGATCATCGTGGCCGCGGTCGCGTCGGCCTCGTCGTCGAACCACGCGGGCTCGGCGGTGGGATACGGCGCCCGCATGATGCTGCCGGCAGCACGGCCGTCGGCGGGCAGCTGCTGCCACAGCTCCTCGGTGACGAACGGCGTGACCGGGTGCATCAGACGCAGCACCTGCTCGAGCACGGCTGTCAAGGTCTGGCGCGTCTCGGCGGCAGCCTCGTCGTCGCCATCTACCAGCACCTTGGAGAGCTCGATGTACCAGTCGCAGAACTCGTGCCAGACGAAATCGTGCAGACGCGACGCAGCATCGTTGAACCGGTACCCGTCGAGCGCCTCGCGCACGTCGCGCACGGCGGCGGCCAGCCGCGAGCGGATCCAGCGGCCCGGCAACGTCGTCATGTCGGCGGGCATCGTGCACGCCACGCTGTGGCCCTCGCGCTTCATTCCCACATAACGGTCGGCGTTCCACAGCTTGTTCACGAAGTTGCGGTAGCCGACCAGTCGATTCTCCGACAGGCGGATGTCGCGCCCCATGGCGGCGAACGCGGCCAGGGTGAAGCGGAACGCATCGGCCCCGTACTCGTCGATGATCTCGAGCGGGTCGACGACGTTGCCCTTCGACTTCGACATCTTCTGACCGTACTCGTCGCGGACCAGCGCGTGGATGTAGACGTCGCGGAACGGCACGTCGCCCATGAAGCGAAGCCCCATCATCATCATGCGCGCGACCCAGAAGAAGATGATGTCGAAGCCCGTCACGAGCGTCGAGGTGGGATAGAACCGCGCCAGGTCGGGCGCCTCGTCCGGCCAGCCCTGCGTCGAGAACGGCCACAGCCCCGACGAGAACCACGTGTCGAGCACGTCGTCGTCCTGGCGAACGGCGCCGCCGCAGCCGGGGCACGCGCTGACGTCGTCGCGGCTCACGATCGTCTCGTCGCACGCGTCGCAGTACCACGCCGGGATGCGATGCCCCCACCACAGCTGCCGCGAGATGCACCACGGACGGATGTTCTCCATCCACGACCGGTAGGTCTTCTCCCAGTGCGGCGGCACGAAGCGCGTACGCCCCTCGTCGATGGCCACCAGGGTCTGGTCGGCCAGGTCCTTCACCTCGACGAACCACTGCACCGACAGCATCGGCTCGACGACGTTGTGGCAGCGATAGCACGTGCCGACCTTGTGGGGATGCGGATCGACGCGCTCGAGCGTGCCGTCCTTCTCGAAACGCTCGACCAGCGCCTGGCGGCAGTCGTCGCGCGACATGCCGGCGTACTCGCCGGCCGCCTCCGACATCGTCGCGTCCTCGTTCATCACCGAGATCATCTCGAGGTCGTGACGCAGGCCGATCTCGTAGTCGTTCGGATCGTGGCCCGGCGTGATCTTGACCGCCCCCGAGCCGAACTCGCGATCGACGTACGGGTCGGCGATCACCGGAATGACGCGTCCTACCGCGGGCAGCATGATGTTGCTGCCGACGACGTCCCTGTAGCGCTCGTCGTCGGGGTGAACCGCGACCGCCGTGTCGCCGAGCATGGTTTCCGGCCGGGTCGTCGCAACCGTGACCGAACGGTCGGTGCCCTCCAGCGGATAGCGCAGGTGCCACAGATGGCCGTCGCGCTCGACATGCTCCACCTCGATGTCCGACAGCGCCGTATGGCAGCGCGGACACCAGTTGATGAGGTAGCGGTCGCGCGTGATCCGCCCCTCTTCGTAGAGCTGGACGAACACCTCGCGCACGGCCCGCGACAGGCCCTCGTCGAGCGTGAAGCGCTCGCGGCTCCAGTCGCACGACACGCCCAGGCGCCTGAGCTGCTCGGTGATCGTGTGTCCCGACTTCTCGCGCCAGGCCCACACACGCTCGACGAACGCCTCGCGGCCCAGGTCGTCGCGGTTGATGCCTTCGGCCAGCAGCTGACGCTCCACCACGTTCTGGGTGGCGATGCCGGCGTGATCGGTGCCCGGAATCCACAACGTGGCCTCGCCCAGCATGCGGTGATAGCGCGCCAGGATGTCCTGCAACGCGTTGTTGAGCGCGTGCCCCATGTGCAACGAGCCGGTGATGTTGGGCGGCGGGATGACCATCGTGAAGGTCTTCTCGCCCTCGGCCGGCGGCGGCGGCGAGAAATCACCGCGCTCGAGCCAGTACGCGTACCACTTTTCCTCGAACTGCTTGGGGTCGTAACCTGCCACGGGACCCGCAACCTACAATACGAGCGTGGCGCCTGCTAGCGCCGCGATGGGAGCGAAGCCCGGTCGGGCTTGAGAAGCCGCACGCCCGTCGCTACAGTCGCGCCCGCATCCACGCACGAGGAGGAACGATCTTGAGCGAGCGACCCTTCAAAGTTCTCGGCATTCAGCAGATCGCCGTCGGCGGACTCGACAAGCTCAAGCTGCGCAAGCTGTGGGTCGACACCCTCGGCCTGAGCCTGAGCGGTGACTTCCAGAGCGAGAAGGAGAACGTCGACGAGGACATCGCCGTCGCCGGCTCAGGACCGCTCAAGGTCGAGGTCGACCTCATGCAGCCCATCGACCCCGAGAAGCGCCCCAAGGTCCACGACCCGGCGCTCAACCACGTCGGCCTGTGGATCGACGACCTGGCGGCCGCCGTCGAGTGGCTGCAGGGTCAGGGTATGCGCTTCACGCCGGGCGGCATCCGCAAGGGAGCGGCCGGCTTCGACGTGTGCTTCATCCACCCCAAGGGCAACGACGAGTCACCCATCGGCGGCGAGGGTGTGCTGATCGAGCTGGTGCAGGCGCCGAAAGAGGTGATCGACGCATTCGCGAGCCTCGCCGGCTAGCGCCGGCGCAGCCTAGTCCTGGGTCCGCGCGTACTTGCCGCGGAAGTAGAGCAGCGGGGCCTCGTCGCTGAGGATCTCGCCGTCGAGGACGCGGCCCAGCACGATCGTGTGGTCGCCGCCGTCCAGGCGGCCGTCGATCTCGCACTCCAGACACGCCAGCGAGCCTTCGAGCAGCGGCGCTCCGGTCTTGCCGGCGCGAAACGCGACGCCTCGCAGGCTGCCGCTTTCCGGCTCGCCACTGCTGGCGAATGTGTTCGACACGTCCTGCTGCGCTGCCGAGAGCACGCTGACCCCGAAGTGCGCGGCCCGCTCCAGCTCACCGTGCGCGCGCGCGCCCCTGGCCACGCACACGAGCAGCAGCAGCGGCTCCAGCGACACCGACGTGACGGCGTTGGCCGTCATGCCGTGCATCATGCCGTCGACGCAGGTCGTGACCACGGTCACGCCGGTCGCGAAGTTGCCGATGACGTTTCGATACTCGGCTGCGTCGATTGCCACGTTCGAACGGGCCCCCTGGTTCGATCGGCGTCAGAATGATGGTGCGAAAGGGGGGACTTGAACCCCCACGGCCTTGCGGCCACAGGATCCTGAATCCTGCGCGTCTGCCAATTCCGCCACTTTCGCGAGCAAAGGCTCAGGCAGACGCAGATTCTACAGCATCGGGTTCGGTCCGCAAGCCAGTGCGGGCACGTACGGGCGTGCACGACAGGATCCGACCACGAAGCGTGATCAGCTCGCGCAGCATGCGCAGCACCACACGCGGCAGCAGCCCCGTGGCCTTGCCGGTACGACGCGGGAAGTGACGCACGGCCACCTCCGCGAAGTGCGCGCCGCCGAGGCGAGCGCGCGTGAGCAGCTCGGCGCTGATGAGCGCACCGGTAGAGCTCAGCTCCATGTTCTCGATGACCGGGCGCGAGATGAGCTTGAAGCCGCAGTTCACGTCGCGAAAGCTCCCGCCGAGCATCAACCGCACCAGCACGCGGCTGTACAGCCAGCCGGCCAGTCGCCGGGTCCATGGGTCGTTGCGGGGATTACGATATCCGAGCACGAGGTCGGCGTGGTCGCGGCGACGCCACAGCGGGTCGAGATCCTCGATGTCGAACTGGCCGTCGCCGTCGCTCACCAGGATGTGCTCGCCACGGGCCGACCTCAGGCCGCTGCGAATGGCCGCGCCGTAGCCCAGGTTGACCGTGTGCCGCACGATGCGCAGCCGCGGATGGCGCGAGCGCAGGGCGTCGAGGATGCGCCCCGTACCGTCGCGGCTGCCGTCGTCCACCACGTTGATCTCGTAGCGAATACCCCGGTCCTCGAGGTGCGCCGAGACCTGCTCGACGACCGTGCCGATGCTGGCGGCCTCGTTGTAGGCCGGCATCACCACGCTCAGCTGCGGAACTTCCTGGACCGTTGTCATCCGCCCTGCCACCCCCTAGAATGAACGCTTCGCTGCTGCTCGCGTGTCGGTTGCGGTAGGGAGGGAGGTAGGAGATGGCACGTCGCCCCCGTACCGTGGTTCCTCAGGAGCCACGTCGAAGCTCTATATGGACCGCCCTGGTCCTGCTCGTCTCGCTCGTGATGACGTTCTCGGTGGTCACCGTCTTCATGGTGCGCAACCACGCATGGACCGACGAGTTCCTTTCGCGGCTGCCGGTACCCGGTCCGGCGACGAGCCTTGCCGCCGACCCCAGCCTGACCGGACAGATGCGCATCGCCACGAGCCGGGCCTGGTTCACGAAGCTCGCCGACCAGACCCCAGCGCTGGTGGCCGAGACGGTCGTGGTCAACGACTCGCTGGTCCCCGTGCGCAACGTCGTGGTCGAGGCGACGGTGTACGACGGCGAGGAGCACGTCGGCGCCGCGCGCGTGAGCTGCGGAAAACCGGTATCGAACAGGCTGCTCGGGAGATTGCGCCGCGAAGAGCTGCGCGCACTTCGGGACCTGGCCCCGTCTGCAACCAGACCTCTCGCCACGGGCGAGAAGCTGCGCTGCCAGGTCGCGTTCACCGGACTGAAGTCCGGCGCCGAGGAGGTGACGTTCAGGATTTCTTCGGCTGAGCCCCTTCCCGGTCACCCTGATCCTCTTCTTTATCCGGGGGGGTAACGTCGATCTCGTCAGGCGACTTGACCGACTTTCGGAAGTTGCGGATTCCCCTGCCCAGCCCATCGCCGATCTCGGGCAGCTTGCCTGCGCCGAACATGATCAAGATGATCACGAGAATGATGATGAGCTCGGTGACTCCCAGACCAAACATCGCGTACCTCGCCGAACGCCAATCATAGTCGAACGACGTCGCCGCGGCCAGCCGGGGGCCGCCTCATGACGACGGCGTCCAGATCAGCACCGGATTGCGGGCCGCCCGCGTCTCGTCGAGGCGCACCAGCGGGGTGGCGGTGGGCGCCTGCCGCACGGTCTCGGGCTCCTCTCGGGCCTCGCGCGCGATCTCGAGCATGGCCTCGGCGAACGCGTCGAGCGTCTCGAGATTCTCCGTCTCGGTCGGCTCGACCATCAGCGCCCCGCTGACGACCAGCGGAAAGTAGATCGTCGGTGCATGGAAGCCGAAGTCGAGAAGACGCTTGGCGATGTCGAGCGTCTTGACGCCATCGGCGTTCTGGAGCTTGTCGGTGAACACCACCTCGTGCATCGAACGGTCGTCGAACGCCACGTTGTACGCGTCCTCGAGCCGGGCGCGCAGATAGTTGGCGGCCAGCACGGCCGTCTCGGTGACCTCGGTGAGGCCGTCGCCACCGCACGCGAGCATGTACGCGTAGGCGCGCACCACGATCCCGAAGTTACCGTAGAACGAGCGCACCTTGCCGATGCTCTCTGGACGATCTCCGTCCCAGCGCAGCCCGCCGTCGTACTCCACGATTCTCGGCACCGGCAGATACGGCTCGAGGTCGGCACGCACCGCCACCGGGCCCGCCCCCGGCCCTCCCCCGCCGTGCGGCGTGGAGAACGTCTTGTGAAGGTTGAACTGCAGCACGTCGGCACCGGTGTGACCGGGCTTCGCCTTGCCCATGAGCGCGTTCATGTTCGCGCCGTCCATGTAGACGAGAGCGCCGACGTCGTGGACCGCGCGTGCGATCTCCTCGATCTCGGCCTCGAACAGACCGAGCGTGTTCGGGTTCGTGACCATCAGAGCGGCCACCTGCTCGTCGAGGAGATCGCGAACCGTCGCGGCCTGCATCAGGCCGCGGTCGTCGCACGGGACCACGACCGCGTCGTAGCCGCTCAGCGCGGCGCTGGCGGGGTTCGTGCCGTGCGCGCTGGAAGGAATCAGGATCTTCGAGCGCGGATCGCCGTGGTCGCCGTGCCAGGCGCGGATCATCTTGATGCCGGTCAGCTCCCCCTGGGCGCCGGCGGCCGGCTGGAGCGAGACGGCGTCGAGGCCGCTGATCTCGCACAGCCACTCCTCGACCGCACGAAGCAGTAGTAGCGCGCCCTGCACCGTGTCCGCGGGAGCGTACGGATGGATGCCGGCGAATCCCGGCAGTGCCGCAACCCGCTCGTTCACGACCGGGTTGTACTTCATGGTGCACGAGCCGAGCGGATAGAAGTTCGTCGCAGCCGAGTAGTTGAGCTTCGACAGACGTGTGTAGTGACGGAGGACGTCGAGCTCGGAAACCTCGGGAAACCCGGTCAGATCGTCGCGTAGCAGCCCGGCGTCGAGCGGCGGCTCGGCAGCGCTCGCGGCGTTCGAACCGTGACCGCTCACGTCCATGCCGCGGCGGCCGACGCTGGTCTGCTCGAAGATCAGATCTTCCATCACGCCGCTCTCCGGCCGGCCAGGCAGCGAACGAGCGCGTCGACCTGATCGGGCGCGTTGCACTCGGTGACCGTCACCAGCAGCTGCCCGTCGGCGTCGCGCCTGCCGGGCAGCAGCTCTCGCAGCCGCACGCCGGGTATCACTCCGGCCGCCACGGCGTCGGCGTACCAGGTATCGCCGGGCGGCTCCGCCACCACGAACTCGTTGAAGAACTCCCCCGTGTGCACGCGCGCCAGCCCGGCCTCGGCCTCGAGCCGTGCGGCGACCTCATGGGCGAGCACGGCATTGCGAACGGCCAGCTCGCGCAGCCCCCGGCGACCGGCCAGCCCCAGGAACACGGTGGTGGCCAGCGCAGCCAGGCCCTGGTTCGTACAGATGTTCGACGTCGCCTTCTCGCGACGGATGTGCTGCTCGCGGGTGGCCAGCGTGAGCACGTAGCCGCGGCGTCCGCGCTCGTCGGTGGTCTCGCCTACCAGTCGCCCGGGCATCTGGCGCACGAACTTGCGCCGGGCCGCGAACAGTCCGACTCCCGGCCCGCCGTACGAGATCGGCAACCCCAAGCTCTGTCCTTCGGCCACGGCGATGTCCGCACCGCACTCGCCCGGCGCGCGCAGCAGTGCGAGCGCGAGTGCCTCGGTGGTCACGCTCACGGTCAGCGCGCCGTTCGCCGCCGCCAGCGAGGCCGCGCCCGGCAGGTCGTCGACGACTCCGTAGAGGTTCGGGTAGCCGATGCACACCGCGGCCACGTCGTCGCCGATCAGCTCGGCCAGCGCGGCGGTGTCGGTGCGACCGTCCGCGGCCAGCGGCACGGTCTCGACGGTGCCGCGCCCGAACCCGCCGAGGTAGGTCTCGACCACCGCGCGATACTCGGGGTGCACGCCGTCCGAGATGAGGATGCGATCGCGCCGCGCGCCGATGCGAAGGCTCATCAACACGGCCTCGGCCAGCGCCGAGGCGCCGTCGTAGACGCTGGCGTTGGCGACATCGAGACCGGTAAGGATCGCGACGTAGGTCTGGAACTCGAAGCAGGCCTGCAGGGTTCCCTGGCTCACCTCGGGCTGATACGGCGTGTACGCGGTCGCGAACTCCGAGCGCGACAGGATCTGCGCGACGGCGGCGGGCACGAAGTGGTTGTAGCAACCGGCGCCCTGGAACGAGGCGAGCGGCCGATCGGCCGCCGCCAGATCGGTGAGCCGGGCCACCACGTCCTGCTCCGGCAAGCCGGCGGGCAGGTCGAGCACCGCCGTCTTGCGCAACCCCGCGGGTACGGTGCTGAACAGGTCGGAGATCTTCTGGACTCCTATCGCCGCGAGCATGCGCGCGATATCGGCCTCGGTATGAGGAACGAAGCGCATCGAGTCTTCAGCTGAGGTCGCTCACCATTTCTTCGTAGTCCTTCGCGCTCATCAGCTCTTCCAGCTCGTCCTTGCTGTCCGCCGCCATCCGCACCATCCATCCGTCGCCGTACGGGTCCTGGTTCACGACCTCGGGGCTGTTGGGTAGCTCGTCGTTGACCTCGGTCACGCGGCCGGTGACCGGCGCGTAGAAGTCCGACGCGGCCTTCACCGACTCGACGACTCCGAAGGGGTCTTCTTTCGTGACCGGCTCGTCGGAGACCGCGGGCAGTTCCACGAACACGATGTCGCCGAGCTCGTCCTGCGCGTAGTCGGTGATGCCCATGACCACCGATCCGTCTTCTTCGGTACGCACCCACTCGTGCGTTTTCGTGTAGAGCAAGTTATTGGGAAACTCCATGACGAATCCTCACACTTTCATGTCGTGCTCGCCTGCCGGACATAGAAAGGAATGTCGGTCGCAGTTGCCGGCCTCCCCTTCCCCCGCACCTCGACCGCGAGGTCGGAGCACGAGCCGTCGCTCGCGACCAGCGCGAGCGCCACGGCCTTCTCGATGGCCGGGCAGTACGAACCGCTTGTTACCATGCCGATCTCGGTTCCGGATGCAAGAACCGAGCACCCCTGGCGGGCAATGCCGCCGGAAACTTCGAGGCCTACCAGCCGGCGAGACGGCCGCTCGGACGCCTCGCGCAGGGAGGCGTACCCCACCATGTGCTCGCGGTCGAGCTTGACCACCCACGCCAGACCCGCTTCGAACGGGCTGATGTCCTCGTCGAGCTCGTGACCGTACAGCGGCAACGCCGCCTCCAGACGCAGCGTATCGCGCGCGCCGAGACCGATCGCTCCCGCAGCGGCGCCTCCCTGGCTGGCCAGCAGGGTCCGCCACAGCGCCACGGCGTGCTCGGGCCGGACGAACAGCTCGAAGCCGTCCTCGCCGGTGTAGCCGGTGCGAGCCACCAGGATGTCCGCCCCACCGACCTGCGCGTGACAGCACCCGAAGCGCGCGAGCCCGTCGGCCTGAGGACACAGGTCTGCGAGAATCGAGCCCGCCGCCGGCCCCTGCAGCGCCAGCAACGCGCGGTCGTCGCTCACATCGCGAATCTCGCAATCGCCTTCGGCGTGCCCCTCGATCCACGCCACATCCTTGTCGGCATTGGCCGCGTTGAGGCAGATCATGAAGCGTTCGGGCTCGAGCCGGTAGACGATCACATCGTCGACGACGCCGCCGGAGGCGTTCGGAATGAGGCTGTACTGCGCGCGCCCGGGCGCCAGGCGCCGCACGTCGTTGGCGAGCAGCCGCGCCAGGCAGGCCTCGGCATCGGGCCCCGAGACCTCGAGCTCTCCCATGTGGCTGACGTCGAACAGCCCGGCAGCGCGTCGCACGCGCAGATGCTCGTTGACGATCCCGTCGTACTGTACCGGCATCGACCAGCCGGCAAACTCCACCATGCGCGCGCCGAGCGCGACGTGCTCGTCGTGAAGGGGCGTGCGCTTCACGCGCCCACCCCCTTCGCTCCGGTATCGGCCGCCGCGCATGCGTCGAGCGTGTTGCGCAGCAGCACTGCGACCGTCATCGGGCCCACGCCGCCGGGCACCGGCGTTATGTGGGAAGCACGCAAGGCGGCCTGCTCGAACTCGACGTCACCGATCAGCTTGCCGTCGACGCGCGTGATCCCCACGTCGATCACCACGGCGCCCGGCTTGATCCACGCGCCCTTCACCAGCTCGGGGCGCCCGACCGCGGCCACCACGATGTCCGCCGCGCACACCTGCTCGGGCAGGTCGCGCGTGCGTGAGTGACACAGTGCCACCGTCGCGTTGCGCTCCAGCAGCAGCATCGCGACCGGCTTGCCCACCAGCGCCGAGCGACCGACCACCACCGCATGCTGCGCCTCGATCTCGATGCCTGTGGTGTCGATGAGATCCATGCAGCTCACCGGCGTGCACGGGCGCAGGCCCGGCCGGCCCGTGAACAGCGCGCCTTGATTGAGCGGGTGCAGGCCGTCGACGTCCTTGGCGGGGTCGATTGCCGCCACCACGCGGTCGGCGTCGAGGTGTGCGGGCAAAGGGAGCTGGACCAGGATGCCGTCGATGTCGGCGCGCGCGTTGTACTCGCTCACGTGCGCAAGCAGCGTTTCCATCGAGGTGTCGGCGGGCAGCTCGATCGCCTCGGAGTGCAGACCGACCTCGGCCGACTGCCGCTGCTTGTGCCCGACGTACACCTGCGACGCCGGATCCTCGCCCACCAGGATCGTCACCAGACCGGGCCGTCGCAGGCCCGCCCCGACGCGCGCGGCCACCCGCTCGGCCAGCTCCGCGCGGATCGCGGCCGAGCGCGCCTTGCCGTCGATGATCGCCGCCGCCCCCGCCGCCATCACGGCAACCCCTTCGCCATGCTCTTCACCAGCCGCTTGACGCCGTGCTCGGCGATCTCCTCGGCGGTGGGCTGCCGGTCGTTGTCCTTCCATCCCATCAGCCGCTGCGCACCCTGGACGACCGGATGGTCCGGATACTTCGTACCGTCGAACAGCTGCACCCAGATCGGCTCGCCGCCGGGCATCGCCAGCGCCGCCGCGTAGACGGATGCGCCACCCAGGCGATACGGTGCACGCGGATCGCCGATTCGATCGCGGACCTCGAGCAGCGCGCCGACCACCGCCACGTCGAACGGCTGCGCGTCGTGCAGGCTCGCGACCGTATCCTCCATGGTGGCGTGCTGGTGCCGCTCGACGGTCCGGTACGGGATGATGCGGAATCGAGGATAGTTATTGAGCGCTTCGTAGAAGAGCGCGGTCACCAGCCGTGCGTCGCGCTCCGAGGTCTTCGCCATCACGAGCCCGTGCGGGCACATATCGCACTCGGTGCGATAGTCGTCGGTGCGATACGCGAAAGGCAGCACGGCGATCGTGTGCGCCGCACCCTGCGCCTGCGATTCGTCGGTCCCCAGCGGGTGGGCGATGAAGTTACGAACCGACGCGCAGCCGGCGAGCGACAGCGAGACCACGCCGACCGCGAGCGCTGTCCGGACCGGCCCGATCACTCGGTGTCGAGCCTCACACCGAGGCTGCGCAGCTGGGCCGGGTCGACCGTCGAAGGCGCCTCGGTGAGCAGGCAGGCCGCACGCTGCGTCTTCGGGAACGCGATGACGTCACGAATCGAGTCGGTACCGACCAGCATCGCCACCAGCCGGTCCAGCCCCAGCGCGAGCCCCCCGTGCGGCGGGGCGCCGTACGACAGGGCGTCGAGCAGGAAGCCGAACTTCGTGCGCGCTTCTTCCTCGTCGATGCCGAGCGTGGCGAACACCCGCTTCTGCACGTCCTCGCGATGAATACGGATGGAGCCGCCGCCCAGCTCGACGCCGTTGAGGACCACGTCGTAGGCGTCGGCCAGCACGCCGGCCGGATCGCTCTCGAGCCGCGACAGATCCTCGTCACGCGGCGCGGTGAACGGGTGGTGCAGAGCGTAGTAGCGCCCGTCCTCCTCGTTGAACTCGACCAGCGGAAAGTCGGTGACCCACAGGAAGTCGAAGCGGCCCTCGGGGATCAGCCCGCGCGCTGCGGCGATGCGACAGCGCAGCTCGCCCAGCACGGCGTGAACCACGGCGGTAGCGTCGGCGCCGAACAGGATGAGGTCGCCGTCGGCCAGCCCCGTACGCTCGGCCAGCGCGGCACGCTCGCCCTCGCTCAGGAACTTCACGATCGGCGACTGCCACTCGCCACCGTTGACCTTGATCCAGGCCATGCCCTTGGCGCCGAGCTCGATGGCGAGCCCGCCCAGATCGTCGATCTCCTTGCGCGACCAGGACGCGCCCCCCTTCACGACCAGCGCCTTGACGACACCGCCCGACTCGACGGCCGCTCGAAACACCTTGAACTCGCACGCCCCGAAGATGTCGGACAGATCCTGCAGCTCCAGGCCGAAGCGCGTGTCGGGGCGGTCGCTGCCGTACCGGCTCATCGCCTCGGCATACGACATGCGCGGAAACGCGCCGTCGAGCTCGAACCCGAGCAGCTCGCCGAACATGCGCTTGAGCAACCCCTCGACCACGCCGAGCACGTCGTCGGCCGTCACGAACGACATCTCGAGGTCGATCTGCGTGAACTCGGGCTGGCGGTCGGCGCGCAGATCCTCGTCGCGAAAGCAGCGTGCGATCTGGTAGTAGCGGTCGACGCCGGCGACCATGAGCAGCTGCTTGAACAGCTGCGGCGACTGCGGCAGCGCGAAGAACGACCCGGGCGTCACGCGGCTCGGCACGAGGTAATCGCGGGCCCCCTCCGGCGTGCTGCGCGTGAGCATCGGCGTCTCGACGTCGACAAAGCCCAGGCCGTCGAGGTGATCGCGCGTGATGCGGCAGGCCTCGTGCCGCAGCTGCAAGGTGCGCTGCATGACCGGCCGTCGCAGGTCCAGATACCGGTGGCGCAGGCGCACGTTCTCGGTGATCTGCGCCTCGTCCTCGATCGCGAACGGCGAGGGCCGCGCGCCGTTGAGGATCTCGAGCGAGCTCGCCATCAGCTCGATCTTGCCCGTCGGAAGCTTCTCGTTGATCGTCTCGGCGCTGCGGGGTTGCAGCACGCCGCGAACCTCGATCACGAACTCGTTGCGCAGATCGTGCGCCTCGCGATGTGCGTCGGCGTCGTGCTCGGGGTCGAAGACCACCTGCACGATGCCGCTGCGGTCGCGCAGATCGACGAAGATCACGCCACCGTGGTCACGGCGCGTGTCCACCCACCCCTGCAAAACGAATTCCTTGCCGGTGTCCTGCTCACGCGGCTCGGCACAGTAACAGCTACGCTTCACGGGCCCTCGTCCTCTCTAGCCGCCGGCTGCGGCAGCGTGTCGCTCCAGCTCGCTCACGATCGCCTCGGTCGGGTCGGCGAGCGCAAAGCAGCCGGCGTGGTCCTGGCGGCTCACGAGGTCGCGAACAGTCGCCTTGCCTGTGGCGAGCTCTTCCTCGCCGATGATGATCACGTGGCGCACTCCTTCCTTGTCGGCGCGCTTGAGCTGCGCCTTGAGCTTGCGGCCCGACTGACCCAGCTCGACGGTGCAGCCAGCCAGCCTCAGCCGCCGTGCCAGCTCGAGCGCCGGCGCGGCCGCATCGTCGCCGAGCGGCGCGACCAGGATCTGCGTCGCGCCGGCCGCCGCCGGTTGCTGGCCGGCGGCCAGCTGCATGCGTTCGATGCCGAGCGCGAAGCCCACACCCGCCATGTCGGGTCCGCCCAGCTCGGCTACCAGGCCGTCATAGCGCCCGCCCCCGCCCACGGCGTCCTGCGCACCCAGGCCCGGAGCCACGATCTCGAACGCCGTGCGGCAGTAGTAATCTAACCCGCGCACCATGCGCGGGTTGGGCACCACTTCCACGCCGACGTTCGAGAGCAGCTCGAGCACACGTGCGTGGTGGGCGTTACACGCCTCGCACAGAAAGTCGAGCATCACGGGCGCGTCTGCCATCGCCCGGCTGCACGCCTCCTGCTTGCAGTCGAGCAACCTCAGGGGGTTGCGGTCGAGCCGGTTGCGACAGTCTTTGCACAGCTCGTCGATACGGTCGCGCGCGAATGCGACCAGCGCATCGCGGTGGGCCGGACGGCACGCCGCGTCGCCGAGCGAGTTGATCTCGATGCGGATGCCGTCGATGCCGGCGGCGGCGAACATGTCGGCGACCATGCAGATGGCCTCGGCGTCGCTCTCGGGATCGTCGCGTCCGAGCAGCTCGGCGCCGACCTGCGTGAACTGACGAAAGCGCCCCTTCTGCGGACGCTCGCGACGGAACATCGGGCCGTGGTAGTACAGCCGCGCGATCGGAGTCGACCGGCTCATGCCCGCCTCGAGATAGGCTCGGACCACCGACGCGGTGCCCTCGGGCCGCAGCGCGACGACCGCACCGTCGCGGTCGTCGAAAGCGTACATCTCCTTCTCGACGATGTCGCTGGTGGCGCCGACCGAACGCGAGAACAGCTCGACCTTCTCGAGCATCGGCAGCTCGATCTCGCGGTAGCCGTAGCGCTCGAGCACGCCGATCGCGGCGTCACGGATGCGACAGCGCTGCTCCGCCTCGTCGGGCAGCACGTCCCGAAAACCCTTCACGCCCTTGACCGTCACCGTCTTCATCAAAACGCGGATACTCGGGCGAACCCTGCGAATAGTCAACGCCGATTCGCAGCTCGCACGTCCACGCCGGTGGCGTCGATCCTGGCCAGAACCGCGCCGTCGTCGTCGGTGCGGAACAGGCGCGCGCCGCGCGCCGCGTAGCCGCGCTCGACCTCCGGATGCGGAAACCCGTAGTGGTTGCCGGCGCCGACCGAGGCCACGACCACGGCAGGCGCGACGGCGGCGACGAAGGCGGGCGTCGACGACGTCCGGCTGCCGTGGTGCGGAGCCTTGAGCAGGTCGGCGCGCAGCTCGGCGCTCGCCACCAGGGCGGTCTCGGCCGCGGCCTCGACGTCGCCGGGCAGCAGCACCGAGCGTCCGCGAAACGTCAACCGCAATACCACGGAGCGGTCGTTCTCGGCGCAGGAGCCGCCGGCGTCCACCGGCCACGGTGCCTCGAAGCTCCACCCCGCCCGGCCCGCCCGGCGTGGCGCGCGCCCGCGACCTGCTCTCTCGGCACCGACGTCCACCACGGTGCTCCCTGCCGCACGCAACGCCTCGGCCATGCTCACGAACTCCGGCACGTCGCAGCGGCCGCCACCGTACCACAGCTCCCCCACCTCGAACCGCGACACCAGCTCGGGAATGCCACCCCAGTGGTCGCTCTGCACGTGCGTGACGACGAGGTAGTCGATGCGCGTGACGTGCATGCGCCTCAGGACCGGCGCCACCGCGATGCGGCCGCGTCCGGGCCGGCCGCCGTCGACGACCAGAATCGCGCCGCCCGGCAGCCGCACGATCGTCGCGTCCCCCTGACCGACGGCCACGAACACGATGTCCATGCGATCGGCCCGGTAGCGCTGGTACGCCGCATGGCCGACGAGCAATCCGACGACCAGACCCAGCGCGGCGAGCGCGCGGCCGCGTACCGTTGCCCGCAGCCCGAGCGCGAACGGCACCGCAACGAGCGCCACGGCGAGGCTCCAGCCGGGCGACGGCACGTCGAGGCCGGCGCCCGGCAGCCGGGCTCCGAGCTTCGCGATCGTCAGCACGGCACCGGCAGCGACGCCCGAGAGCGAGAAGAGCCCGGCCGCCACTACCGGTGACAGCGCGTGCACCGCCGCGCCGGCCAGCCCCGTCAGCACCGTCGCGGCGACGGGCACGGCAGCAGCGACGTTGACGAACGGCCCGACCAGCGAGATGCGCTGGAAGTGCTGCGCCACCAGCGGCGTCGTGGCCGCCCACGCGATCGTGGCCAGGAAGAACAGGCGGGTCGCTGCACGCGCCACGGCGCGGCCGCCATGAACGGGCGGCGCCGCAGCCGTACCGCCACGGCCGCGCGCGTGCAGGAGCAGCACCGCGACCGCCACGAACGAGAGCTGGAACGCGGCACTGCCGGCACGCCCCGGCAGCACCAGCGCCATGGCGATGGCCGCCCACGCGAGCGCTCGCGCCCCGTCGGCTGCGCGACCGCGCCACAGCGCGACCAGGGCGGCGGCGGCCATCACCAGCGAGCGTGCCACCGAGATGCCACCGCCGCTGACGGCCGCGTAGCCGAGGAGCGCGGCCGCCGCTCCCGCGCTCGCAACGCGCTGCTGGTCGAGGCCTCCGCGCACCGCGCGCGTGCGCAGCGCGCCCCGTCCGATCGCCCACAGCATCGCCCCGGCGACCAGCCCCATGTGAAGCCCCGAGATCGCCAGCACGTGAGACAGGCCCGCCGCCCGTACCGTTTCCACCGTCGAGCGATCGAGCGCGCGGCGATCGCCGGTGACCAGCGCCGCCACCAGCGCTCGCGCCTGCTGCGCGCCTCCGTCGAGGATCGCGTTCACCAGCAGCCTGCGCGCGGACGTCCGTCGCCCGTACACGGGCGGCAGCTGTTCCAGCGCGCGGCCGTCCCACACGAACGCCGACACGAATACGCCGCGGTGCGCGTTCCAGCGCGCCCAGTCGAATTCGCCGGGGTTGCCGAAGTTCGTGACCCGGCGTAGCCGGGCGCGGAAGATCACGCGGTCACCGGGCTCCCACGTACGACGCGCGTGGCGGACGATGAGATGCACCCGTCCGCTCAGCCCGGTCGTCTCCGGATCGTGCATGCGCGTAGCCTCGACGATGAGGTTCAGCCCGCTCGCGGTGCGGCGCACCGGCGCAGTCACCTCCGCCTCGATGCGCAGGCTCGCGCGCGCGTGCGGCCCGTCGAGCACGTGCGCCACGTGCGTCGGATCGTCGGGCGGCCGCAGGCTGCGAATCGTGAGCTCGCCCGAGATGGCCGCGAGCGCAGCCGCCGCGATCGCGCCGCAGAGGCCGACGGGCGACCGCGAGCCGGGCGCACCGCGATGAACGTGCACAGCGGCCGGCACGCGCCGCCGCAGCCGCGTGCAGACGAGCAGCGTCGCCGCGGCTGCGGCCGCGACGCCGCGACCGCCGAACCCGACGGCGAGCCACTGCGCCATGACGGCACCGGCGGCCGCCACGTACAGCGCCATGAGGATTCGTTACGACGATCGCCGTCGGCGTTTCAATGCCACAGACGTCATACGCGTGGCGGTGGAATCAGGAACGCGATGCGAGGGCAGCGAGGATGCGGTCGGCGAGATCGCGGTTGATGCCGGGCAGCGCCGCGAGATCGTCGATGCTCGCCTCGCGCACACGCTTGATGCTGCCGAAGTGAGCGAGCAGCGCCTTGCGCTTTGCCGGCCCGACGCCGGGAATGTCGTCGAGCCCCGAGCGCAGGCGCTGCTTGCTGCGCAGCTTGCGGTGAAACGTGATCGCGAAGCGGTGGGCCTCGTCGCGCAGATGCTGGAGCAGGAACAGCGCGTTCGAGTTGCGGCGCAGGACGATGGCGTTGGATCGCCCGGGCCGGAACACACGCTCCTCGCTGTGCTCGAGCTCGGCGCCGGTCGCGTCACTGGCGACACGGTCCTTCGCCAGCGAGCACAGCTCGACGCCTTCCACGCCGATCTCCCTCATGGCCTCGACCGCCATCGCGAGCTGCCCCCTGCCGCCGTCGACGACGATCAGGTCGGGAAGCCCGCCCTCCTCCTTGCCGCGCGCGAGGCGACGCGTGAGCACCTCCTTCATGGCGGCGAAGTCGTCGTTGCGCTGGACTTCACGAAGCTTGTAACGCCGGTAGCCGTCCTTGTGCGGTAGCCCCTCGTCGAACGCCACCATCGAAGCCACGACGTTTTCGCCCTGAACGTGAGAGATGTCGCAGCACTCGATGCGCTTGGGCATGCTGGCCAGACCGAGCTTGCGCTGCAGCTCGGCCAGCATCTTCTCGCGTCGGGCGGCCTCGTCGTGACGCTCGCGGAAACCGTGAGTGGCGTTCTCGATGGCCATCTCCACGAGGCGGCGCTTCTCGCCACGCTGCGGTACGGCCACGGCGACGGCGCGTCCGCGCAGGTCACTCAGGTACTCGGCCAGCGCCGCCATCCCCTCGAACTGCGACGGAAGCAGCACCTCGTCGGGGATCTGTCGCTCGCGCTCGTAGAATCGGCCGGTGAGCGACGACAGTACCTCGTCGTCGGGCAGGTGGTAATCCTCGAGCTGGTAGGCGTGGTGGCTGACGAGCTTGCCGGCGCGCACCAGCAGCACCTGGGCCTCGATGAACCCGCCCTCGCGGTAGAAGCCGAACACGTCGCGGTCGCCGCCGCCGTGGCTCACCACCTTCTGCTTCTCGGCCACCCTGCTGACGGCCTGGATGCGGTCACGCAGACGCGCCGCCTCCTCGAAGCACTCCTCGTCCGACGCCGCGCTCATGGAGCTTTCGAGCTCGGCGATCAGCGCATCGGTCTTGCCCTCGAGCAGCTGCATCGCACCGCCGAGCTGGCGTCGGTACTCCTCGTCGTCGACGTCGTAGACGCACGGCGCCAGGCAGCGCTTGATCTGGTACTCCAGACACGGCCGGGAACGATTCCGGAACACCGGGTCGGAGCAGGTGCGCAGCGGGAACACCTTGCGGATCGTATCGAGCGAATCGCGCAGGCCGGCGGCCGAGGCGTACGGGCCGAGGTACGTGTTGCCGTCCTTCACGATGCGGCGGGTGACGAGAATGCGCGGCCACGCGTCCTTCGTCGTGACCTTCACCGACAGATAGCTCTTGTCGTCCTTGAGCTTGATGTTGTAGCGCGGCTTGTACTGCTTGATGAGGTTGTTCTCGAGGATGAGCGCCTCGGTCTCGCTGACCGTGACGAGCGTCTCGAAGTCGGCGGCGCGGTCCATGAGAAAGCGCACCTGGTAGCGGGTGTCCGATTCGTTGATGTAGGCCCGCACGCGGTCGCGCAGGCTCTTGGCCTTGCCCACATAGATGACCTTGCCGCGTCCGTCCTTGAACAGGTAGACGCCGGGCCGCGGTGGGAGGCCGTCGGCCTTCGCGCGAAGCGCGTCGGACGGGTCGGGCTGCTCGGGCGCCGGATCGGGCCGGGGATCGTCAGCCGACACCGAGCTCTTGTTCCTCGAGCCTGTGGGCACGGTCGCGCAACGCGGCAGCGCGCTCGAAGTCGAGCTGCTCGGCGGCCTCACGCATCTCGCTGCGCAGCCGCGCGATCTCCTTGCGTATCTCGTCGGGCGCCTTGTAGGCGGCGCCGTCCTCGGCCACCTCGGGCAGCGGCACGTAGTCGGCCTCGGCCATGCGCACGAGCGGGTCGTCGATCGCCTTGCTCACCGAGCGTGGGATGATGCCGTTGTCGGCATTGTACTGCTCCTGCGTCGCGCGTCGCCGATCGGTCTCGTCGATTGCCGCGCGCATCGAGTCGGTGACACGATCGGCGTACATGATCACGGTGCCGTTGAGATGCCGCGCGGCTCGCCCCATCGTCTGGATGAGCGAGCGGGTCGAGCGCAGGAACCCCTCCTTGTCGGCGTCCAGAATCGCCACCAGCGACACCTCGGGCAGATCGAGCCCCTCGCGCAGAAGGTTGATGCCGACCAGCACGTCGAACTCGCCACGGCGAAGGTCGCGGATGATCTCCACGCGCTCGAGCGCAGCTATATCGGAGTGCAGGTAGCGTACCCGGATGCCGATGTCCTGATAGTAGTCGGTCAGATCCTCGGCCATCTTCTTCGTAAGAGTGGTCACGAGCACGCGCTCGCTGCGCTCTACGCGCAGACGGATCTCCTCGAGCAGGTCGTCTACCTGGCTGCCCGCCGGTCGCACGTCGATCCGTGGATCGACCAGCCCGGTGGGCCGCACGAGCTGTTCCACCACCACGCCGCCGGAACGTTTCAGCTCGTAGTCGCCGGGCGTCGCCGAAACGTAAACCGCCGGGCCTATCAGCGTCTCGAACTCGTCGAAGTTGAGCGGCCGGTTGTCCAGCGCCGAGGGCAGCCTGAAGCCGAACTCCACCAGCGTCTCCTTGCGCGAACGGTCACCGCGATACATGCCGCCCACCTGCGGCGTCGTCACGTGGCTCTCGTCGAGAAAGATGAGGAACCCGTCGTCGAAGTAGTGCAGCAGCGTCGGGGGCGTCTCGCCCGGCTTGCGCCCGGTGAGGTGACGGGAGTAGTTCTCGACCCCGGGGCACGTCCCCATCTCCGACATCAGCTCGATGTCGTACAGCGTGCGCTGCTCGAGACGCTGGGCCTCGAGCATCTTTCCATCGTTGCGCAGCTCGAGCAGGCGGTCGCCGAGCTCCTGACGAATCCCCTCGACCGCCTCCTTCATGCGCGCGCTCGACGTCACGTAGTGGCTCGCGGGATACACGCACAGCCGGTCGACGGCGCGCGAGACGGTGCCGCGCAGCGGGTCGATCTCGCGAATCGCCTCGACCTCGTCGTCGAAGAACTCCACCCGTACGGCGCGTGAGTCCTCGTAGACGGGAAAGATCTCGATGACGTCGCCGCGCACACGAAACGTACCGCGGTAGAAGTCTGCGTCGCTTCGCCGGTACTGGATCGCGACCAGTTTCTCGAGCACCGCGTCGCGGTCAATGCGCATCCCCTTCTCGAGGAACAGCAGCATCTCGAAGTACTCTTCCGGTGAACCGAGGCCGTAGATACACGACACCGACGCGACGATCAGCGCGTCGTTGCGTTCGAGCAACGCACGCGTGGCGGAGTGCCGCAGCTTGTCGATCTCGTCGTTGATCGACGCGTCCTTCTCGATGTACGTGTCGGTCGTCGGCAGGTAGGCCTCGGGCTGGAAGTAGTCGTAGTAGGAGACGAAGTAGCGAACCGCGTTGTCGGGAAACAGCAGCCTGAACTCGTTGTACAGCTGCGCCGCCAGGGTCTTGTTGGGGGCGAGCACCAGGGTCGGCCGGTTGAGCTGTGCGATGACGTTCGCCATCGTGAACGTCTTGCCGGAGCCGGTCACACCGAGCAGCGTCTGTCGATCGACGCCGTCTCGCACCGCACGCACGAGCGCCTCGACCGCTTCGGGCTGATCGCCCTGCAGGCTGAAGTCGGTCACGAGCTTGAAGTCGCCGGTGCGTTCCACGTCGCCGGCAACTATAGCAGGATCACCGGCGGTTACAGGCACGCTCACCACTGGCCATCCGCCCCCGCCTCGGCTATCGTCCGCGTCCCGGACAGGGAGGAGAACCGTGAGAAACAGAACCGCCACCACCACGATCGCTTCAGCCGCCGCAGTAGCCCTGACATCGGTGCTCGCGTGCACCAGCGCCACGGCCCAGCCCGCGCCCGGCCCGGTGCCCGACATCACGCCGGCGTTCAAGGAAAACAAGACCGCCTACGACCCGAAGCACACGCCGAAGATCACCGCCCCCGACAAGGTGAAGGCCGGTGAATGGTTCGAGGTGACGGTCGAGGTCGGCAAGGGCGCCCGGCACCCTTCACTGGCCGAGCACTTCGTCCGTTACATCGCGATATACAACGGCGAGGTGGAGATCGCCCGCACCTACCTGCACCCGGTGTACAGCTCGCCGAAGGTCACGTTCACGATCCGGCTCGACGAGACCTCGACCCTGCGCGCGATGGAAGAGGCCAATCATACGGCCGGGTGGATCACGACGAAGAAGATCGAAGTAGCCGACTGAGACGGCTCAGCCGGGCGGCGGCGCCACCGGCTCGGGCCACTCGAAATCGACACGCCCGCCCTCGGCGGTGACCGTGGCAGTGACCTCCGTGCTGCCGAGCCGCTCGTGCCACAGCTCCAGCGAATAGGTGCCGGGAGCCAGACCGTCGATGGCGAACGAACCGTCCGAGCCCGTCACAGCAGTGTGGGCGCTGGCCGCAACCACGATCACGGCGCTCATCCAGTAGTGCACGTCGCACTCGGCCCTGATGATCTCGGGCGCGGCGAAGCGCAGCACGTCTTCCTTGCCGCGCACCTGGGCACGGTTGAGCCGCGGGTTCAGATCGGCGGTCACGCGAAAGTTGTGCAGGACGGGATCGCTGTTTCGCACCAGCAGCTCGGCTCCGGGAGCCACGACCACCACGTGCGGCGTGAACACGCAGCCGTTCTGATCGATGACGGCCCTCTCCTCGGACCGGTACGGCTCGGCGTCGTCCACGTCGAGGACCCGCACCACCACGTTGGCCAGGCCGCGGCCCGCACCGATCAGCATGCGGGGATCGGGGAGCTCGCCGTCGTTGCCGCAGATCCAGTCGTCGATCGCCACAGACAGCGCCGGCAAGGCGTCGATGCCCTCGGCCGCCGACACACGGCCCTCGAGGCGGGCCGCCCACGCCCATACCGGCGTCAGAACGAAGAAGGATACGAGCAGTACGATCAGGCGCATGCCTGATCCTACCAGAGGATCAGACGCGTCAGTAGAGCCCGCCCATGCTGCTCTGCAGCTGCATGACCGCAGGGGCCAGGATGACGATGAACATCGTCGGGAAGATGAAGAACACCAGCGGGAACAGCAGCTTCACGGCGGCCTTGTTGGCCGCCTCTTGGGCGCGCTGGCGGCGCCGCTCGCGTAGCTCGGTGGCATAGATCTTGAGCGCCTCGGTGAGGTTGCCGCCGAGCTTCTCGCTCTGCACCATGAACGCGGCCAGGGCCTTGAGGTCGTCGACACCGTTGCGAACACCCAGGTTGTGGAACGCCTGGTCACGCGGGATGCCGGCCTGCAGCTCCCAGGTCATGTAGCGCAGCTCGCCGCCGAGCACATCGCGGCCGATGCGCGTACGCTCGCGGGCCACGCGATCGAGTGCCGCATTCAGCCCCAGTCCGGCTTCGACGCAGATGATCAGCATGTCGAGCACGTCGGGCAGGGTCTTCACGACGGTGAGCTGGCGCTTGCCGACCTTCCAGCGCACGTAGAGCTTGGGCGCGTAGAAGCCGAACATACCGCCGAAGATCACCGCACTGAGCGGATTGAACTTTTCCGACTCGATGAACTGCGCCGCCACCATCACTGCACCGACTCCGATGAGTGCGAGCAGAACGCGTATGCCTTTGTAGAACGCCTGCGCGCGCGGAGTGCGCCAGCCGGCGTAGGACAGGACCATCAGATCGTCGGTCCGCTCTTCCTTCTTGTCGGTCGCGAACTTCGACGCAGACCAGAAGCCCACCTTCTCGACCAGGCTGGCGGCGAACCGCAAGGTTCCGTTCTCGCCATCCTCGTCCGGTCCACCGCCCGAGACATTCCCGCCCACACCGGTAACGGCCATGAGTCGCCGCGAGGTCGAGCTGCGGCGATCCTCGACGAGCGAGACGACGCCGACCGTGAGCAGGATCACGGAGACGAACACGGCCAGGGCTATGAGTTCCACCGACATGACTGGTTCCTCAGAAAGTGATGCGGCAGGCCCGGCGAATGAAGAAGAAACCGGTGAGCTCGAGTCCGACGGCGAGCTTGAGCAGCGTATTGCCCGTCTCCGTCTCGAACAGCGGCTTGATGTAGTCCGGCTGCATCGCGTTGATGATGATGCACAGCGCAATGGGCAGCACACCGATGACGTAGCCCGAGATACGCCCCTCGGCGGTCAGCGCCTTGACTTCCTGCTCCATGCGGAACCGCTCCCGGATCGTGTGGGCGAGGTTGCCGAGCAGATCGTTCAGGTTGCCGCCGACCTCTCGCTGCACGAGCAGCGCGGCCACGAAGATCTTGAGGTTCTCGTCGAGGATGCGATTGGAGAAGTTCTCCATCGCGCGCTTCACCGGCACCCCGAGGTGTAGCTCCTCGACCGTCTCGCGGAACTCGAGAGCAACCGGATCGGGCATCTCCTCGGAGATCACCTTCATCGCCTTGTCGAGCGTGTGTCCCGCCTGAAGCGAGTTCTTCATCATCGTGAGCGCGTCGGGAAGCTGCTGCGCGAAGGCCGCGAAACGCTTGTTCCGCTTGCGCTGGACGGCGATCACCGGCGCGCCGCCGACCGCCAGCGAGGCGAAGATGCTCAGAGGAACGTTCTCGCTAGCGAACCACGCACCGAAGAACCCGAAGGCCGACAGCAGAAGGACCGACATGACGATCGTGCCCGGGCTCGTCTTGACGCGCGCCTGCAACAGCCACAGTCGCAGCAGGCCGGCGAACGCTGCGCCGCCGAGGAACGCGTTGAGGAACGGAATCTCGCTGTACTTGACGTCGCGAAGGATGGCCTCGCCGGGCTTGGCCTTCTCGGCCTTGGTCTTGACGGCCTCGCCCTTCAGGCGCCCTTTCATGACGTCCTTGCGCGAGCCTTCCTGGCGCATGGCCCAGATGCCGTAGAAGACCACGGATACCGCGAACGACATGAACGCGGCGATGATGACTGGTTGGTGGTTCATAGCCTGCGGTTGGCGAAGAAGCCCTCGTCGAGCGTGATTCCGGCGGCCGTGATGGCTTCGATGAGACGCGGGCGAATGCCGGTGCACTCGTAGTAGCCGTCCACCTTGCCTTCCTCGGTAAGTCCGGTCTGCACGAACTGGAAAATGTCCTGTGCCGAGATGACGTCGCCTTCCATGCCGGTGATCTCGGTCACCTTGGTGACCCTACGTGCACCGTCGCGCATACGGGCCTGCTGGACGATCACCTGGACGGCCGAGCTTATCTGCTGGCGCATGGCCTGCACCGGCAGCTCGACACCTGCCATCAGGATCATCATCTCCAGACGGCTCAGGCAGTCGCGCGGCGTGTTGGCGTGCAACGTGGTAATCGATCCGTCGTGACCGGTGTTCATGGCCTGAAGCATGTCGAGCGCCTCGCCGCCACGAACCTCACCGACGACGATGCGGTCGGGACGCATACGAAGACAGTTACGGACCAGGTCGCGCGAGGTGACCTCGCCCTTGCCCTCGAGATTCGGCGGGCGCGTTTCGAGACGCACGACGTGCGGCTGCTGGAGCTGAATTTCTGCAGCATCCTCGATCGTCACCACGCGCTCATCATCGGGAATGAAGCTCGAGAGACAGTTGAGCAGCGTCGTCTTACCGGAGCCGGTACCGCCAGAGACGATGATGTTCATGCGCGCGCGTACGACCGCGTCGAAGAACTCGGCCATCTCGGTGGTCATCGAGTTGAACGAGATCAGGTGCTGAATCTGGTACGGATCGCGGCCGAAGCGCCGGATCGATACCGATGGCCCGTCGAGCGCAACCGGCGGAATCACCGCGTTCACACGTGAGCCGTCGGGCAAGCGCGCATCGACCATCGGCGATGACGCATCGATGCGGCGTCCGACCTGCGACACGATGCGATCGATGATCTGTAAGAGATGCTCGTCGTCACGAAACATCACGTCGGCCAGCTCGAGGTGTCCAGCGCGCTCGACGTAGACCTGCTTGGAGTTGTTGACGAGTATGTCCGATACCGTGTCGTCCTTGAGCAACGGATCGAGCGGACCGAACCCCAGCACCTCGCTGGTGATCTCGGCCTCGAGTCGACGCCTGTCCTCTCGCGACAGCGGCAGCCCCTCTGCGTCGAGCAGCTGGGCGATGACGGCGCGAATCTCGGCACCGGCCTGCACCGGTCCGAGCTGGCCGATCGCGGCCAGATCGAGGCGCTCGATGAGCTCGGAATGAATGCGAACCTTGAGGTCGCGGTTCTGCTCGACGGTCGACCCGCCACCGGGCCCACCGCTGGTTCCGGCACGCTCGGCCGCGGCCGCGAGGCCGCGCTTGCTTGGGCTGCCCCTGTCCGGGGAAGCCGCCGCGGGCGACGGCTGCACGGGGGCCGGCTTCGGCTCGGGTGGTGCCGCCTTCTGAGGTGCGGGTCGCTGAGTCGGTATGGTCTCGCGCGCCGGGGTCTGCGGTGACTCGCCGTTCTCGCGCTCGCGTACTCGGTCGAGTAATCCCATCGTCAGGGCCTCGCTTCGGAGAAGAAGCGGCCGAACAGGCCGCGCCCTGCGTCGCGCGAGCCTTCGATGCCGGCCTCGAGCTTCGCAATGCCGTTGATCGCCTCGACCAGCGGGCTGCGCGCGTTCACCTTTGCCAGCGGAACGCCCTGGTTCACCGCCGCCACGGCCGTGGCCTCGTCGACCGGAAGCAGATGCGAGACCTCTGCCTTCAGCGCCTCACCCACGTCCTTGGCCGTGATGTCGGAGCGACCGACGGTCTGGCTCAGCACCAGACGGAAGATCGTCTGGTCGACGCCCAGACGCCCGAGCGTGTCGAGCGTGCGCTGGACGGCGCGAACCGAGGTCACCATGTTGTCGCTGAGCAGGTAGACCGAGTCGGCCTTCTCCATCGCGACGAACGTGGTCTCGTTCAGATACGAGCTGGTGTCGATCACGACGTAACCGAACATCGTACGCAGGGTGCCGATGATCTTCTCGATGTCGGCCGCGCTCACCGCCTCGCTGTCTTCCAGGTTGAACGGCGGCGACAGGACGTGAATGCCCGAGCTGTGCGTGTACAGGGCACCCTTCATGAACGCATGGTCCAGATTCGTGATGCCCTGGCATACGTCGAGAACGGTGTAGAGGGGCTTGTAGTCGAGGAACACCGGCGACTCGCCGCACTGGAGATCGAGATCCACCAGCACCACGTCCTCGTCGGTCATGCTCTTGAGCGACGTGGCCAGGTTGACGGCCATGGTGGTGACACCGACCCCGCCATGCGGAGAGTAGACGGTCACCACGCGGCTGTCGGTCGGCCCGGTCGTGCTCACGTTGCGGCGTCGCTCGGCGATCTTGACCAGAGCCTTCAGCAGCTCCTCCGAGTTCGGCATCGTCGACAGGAGCTCGTCGGCGCCGGCGCGGATCGCCTTGACGATCACCTCGGCGCTGCGCTCGCTCGACACGGCGAACGCGAAGACGTTCTCCCGCGTCCGCTTGAGCTGCTCGAGGATGAGCGTGCCGCTCCCACCTCGCTGCTCGTCGAGGAAGACGATCGCGACGTCGGCCGCAATCTCCTTCAGCCGGTTCACACATTCGCCGAAGGGCGCCGACTCCACACGGACATCGAAGCCCGTCAGAGACGCAAACGACGTCCTCAACCGATCGGTCTTGTCGTCGTCATGGGTGACGACCATTGCTGTGATCTTCTCGTTCACGGTATGCCTTCCGCTTTGATTCTACGCTACCAGGGCCGGGGCCTGGACACTTTCTCATCAGTCGACTGGGTCTTGACCTCGTCGCGCGTGAGCGGACCGCGGTCGGTCGGAAGTGCGACACGCGTGCCGCGCTCGACCGGATCGACCAGCATGGGTTTCACCACCATGATCAGCTCGAGCACCTCGTTCTGGTACTCGGTGGTCCGGAAGAAGTAGCCGAGGAACGGGATGTCGCCGATGAACGGCATCTTCGTCTCCAGCTCCTGCTTCGTCTCCTTGATCAGGCCGGCGATGATGAGGCTCTCGCCGTGCTCGAGGCTGACGTCGGTGTCGACGCGCCGGGTCACGAATGCGGGCACGGTGAAGCCGAAGAGCTCCACACCCGCGGAGAAGTCCGGCTCGCTGACCTCGGACGCCAGCTGGAGATCGATCTGACCGTCCTCACGAACACGCGGGACGAAGTCGATCCTGGTGCCGAACTCCTTGAACTCGATCGTCGTGTCGTCGTTCTGCGTGACCACGATCGGGATCTCACCGCCCGACAGGAAGTTCGCTTCCTTGCCGCTGCGGGTGAGCAGCTTGGGCTCGGCCAGGATGCGGCCCAGGTTCTCGTCCTGGATCTGCTGGAACAGCGCGGCGATGTTGTTCTTGGTATCGACGATGGCCCAGGAGATGCCGCCGTCGAGCCCGAACGGGAACAGCGGGTCGCCCTCGGAGGCCGGGAACTGGCCGCCCAGGGGCGCACCGTCACCGTAGTTGCTGACGACGCCGAACTGACCACCGAACGAACGGAAGTCGAGGCCGTGGCGCTCCATCGCGGTGCGGTTGATCTCGGCAACGGTCACCTCGAGCATCACCTGCTGCTGCAGGGTCTCTCCGGAGACCAGGGTGTACATCGTGTAATTGCCGCGACGGTCCCAGATGATGATGGAGGTCTCGCCCTCGGCCAGACCATTGACCATCACCTGACGCGGGCTGATGATCATCACCTCGGCCACCTCGGGGTTGGCCACCGACACGCGCTTCGCGTCGTTCTTGAGGTCGATGATGATCGACTTACCTGTCAGCACGCGCATGATGTTGCCGCGGCCGTGGCCGCCACTGCGTCCGAGCTCACTGGCCGGGTTCTGCGTGACGCCGCCGAACGTCTGCGTGTCGGTACCGGCGAACGTCTCGGCGCGCGCGACCTCGGCATCGGCCTGTGCGACGGCCACGGGCGCGGGCGCCGCCTTCGGTGCCGGACGAACCTCGATGACGGGCAGCGGCGCCGGCGTCGGCGCGGCCTTCGTCTCGACCTGGGGCACGGACTTCGTGACGGACGCCGGGCGCGCGATCCGAACCGGCTCGGCACTGCCATCGAAACCGGACGCCTCGACCTTCGGCGACTCGCTCTTCTCCGACGAGTCGCGGCGGAAGCGATTCCAGAACCCCTTCTTCTGCTCGCGCTCGGCGACCGGCTCGGCCTTCGCAACCGGCTCGAGCTCGGCGACGGGCTCATGGTCGTCGACGTCGGCAACCGCCTCGCTCGGATCCGACGTGACCGCCGGAGCCGTGACGGCCTTGCTGGCCACCGGTGCGGTGGTCGCCGCGGCGAGCTTCAACACCTCGATTGCGGGCTCGGCGCTATCCTGCGAGCTCACGGCCTCGACCGCCTCGGCGGCCTCGACCTCGTCTGCGCTGTCGGCCTCGGGCGACTCGACGTCGTCCGACGAACCGCGACGGAATCGGCTCCAGAAGCCATTCTTCTTGGGCTCGGCGCTGGCCACGACATCGGCCTTCTTCGCGGAGCCGGCGGCCTCGACCTCTACGGTCTCGAGCTTGGCGAGCAGCATGGGGGCCGCGTCGCCGAAGTAGCCCTCGTCGGCCTCGTGGGCCGTGAAGGAGAGCTGCGGCTGCGTCTCGGCGAAGGCCGCGGCGTCGTCCGACTCGTCGGACTCGACGGCCTCGGCGGCCGGCTCGACTGCGACGGCAGGCTCGGCGGCCGCGGTAACGGCGACGGGCTCGGCATCGGCGGCCGCGTTCATGCGGTCGGCGATCTCCTTGATGCTCGCCATCCGGCCATGGCCGGCCTCGTCTTCGGTGGCCTTGATCTTCGGCACCAGCGGAGCGATCTCGATCGGCTGCGGCGCAGCCGTCGACCCGTATGTGACGCGCGCGAGCTGTTCGCCCGCCAGGCTGTCGGACAGCTCCACGTCATCGGCACTGGCCGCGCCCGCGCCGGTCATCGCCACCACCAGCAGCGGCACGATCACGCGCATTCCCTTCACCACTTCATCTCGAATGTTTCTCATCACACCAAACCTCACCAATCGCTCACGAACTTTCATCGAGTTACCGACCCAGCCCCTCAGAAATTCAAGTTGACGCGCTCCACGCCACGAATCAGCTCAACCGCGGGACCGAAGCCCGACGAGAGCTTGCCGCCGATGATCTCCGCGAGAGAGACACCGTAGGAAGAGACTCGCGCCTGGTCGCGGTCGTTGCGCAGCACCAGGTGCAGGCTGCCTTCGTTCGAGGCCAGCGTCAGGGTCTCCGCCTCGCGAGGACCGACGTTGACCGTCACCGTGTTCACCACCACCGGCCGGCTGTCGCGCTGCTCGATGGTCTGCGCAATGGCCAGAACCTCGGTGTCCTGAAGGACGGTGCGGGTACGAGAAGGGTCCTCGTCGTCACCCACCACCGTGAGAAGAACGTCGACGCGGCTGCCCGGGGCAACGAAGCCCGAGATACCGGTGACCTCGTTCACCTTGATCGACATCGCGCGGCGGCCCTTGGGGATGAGCATCGAGAGGACGCTCGGCGCCTTCGAGTCGAGGAACTTGGCCTGCGTCAGCACGTCGTCGGCGTAGATCTCGGTGCGTGCCAGCTTGCCGACGGCCGCCTCCATCGTGGTGAACGCGCCTTCGGGAAGCGACGATGCCGGCCAGTCCACCATCTTCACCAGCCCCTCTTCCACGACCTGCCCGCGCGAGATCGTATCGGCGGCCACGATGATGGGAACGGTGTCGAGACCGACCTGGACGGGCTCGGATTTTTGACCTTTGAGAAAGCCGAGCGTCATGAATCCCGCTACCGCGGCGAACACGACTCCGACTCCGATGATGACTACTGGCTTACCCATGGTACCTCCTCGAACAGAGCGACCGCGAGACAGCCGGCCATGCCCATCGCGAGCACGACACCGTATGGAACAGTCTCGACGGAATCAGAAGATTTCAGCTTGGTAGGTCGAACGCCGTTGGAAATGCAGATGAGGTCGGCACGCAGCCCGACGAGTGCGCTTCGAAAGCGCCCGTGTCTGGCCAGCGACACCGCGCCGACGATTCCACCCAGCACCACGCCGACGGCCAGGCCAGCCATGGTGAGCTGCCAGCCGAAGAACGTGCCTACCGACGCGACGAACTTGACGTCACCGCCGCCGACCATCCCGAGAGCGAACGGCAGGAACAACAATCCGAGTCCCACCAGCCAGCCCTGGACGGCGACGAGCGCGCCATCGAGTCCGCCAAATACGATCTGTAAGGTGATCCCGGTCGCGGCTGCAGTCAGGTTCAGCCTGTTCGTGATGCGACGCTGGCGGACATCAGAGATGGCCGCCGTCGTCATGAACACGAGTGCTGCGATTGCGATGACCGGGTGCACGTAAAGTTCTCCTGCGCCTCCACCATGACCAATGAGCAGTCATCGGGCGGGGGACGCCGACATCGATTGATTGCAATGGACATGCCACGTGGGGTCGCCTCGTCTATTCGAAAGATCACGCGGGAACCGGACGAAAGCCGCGTCATCGCAGCGTCACGGCCGGTCGAATGTGCGCACAGATCGGTACCGGAGGGAGCGAGAATGAACCGCGCCGAGACGGCTCGGGCTCATCGCGTACGCGCAGTGCCGGGAGAGGGATCGAGATCGAAGGAAACGGTGAGTGGAGAAACGAGAGGGCGGAGAGAGTGGGAGGCGGTGTGCGACCCGCGATCGGGCCGCACACCGTCTCGAGACAGAGAACCGACGATCCAGACTTACTTCGCGGCGCCGAGGGCGCTGGCCGAAGCGTTGAATACACCGATGATCTGGTCGCGCAGCGCGGTAACCGCACCGATCGTCGCAACCGCGATCAGGGCCAGCAGCATGGCGTACTCCGCCATCGATGCGCCCATCTCGTCGTTACACAGTTCGCGAACAATATTCATTGCTTTCCTCCTACGACTTCATCGCCGGCCGCGCCGCGGACGCGGCCGACGGGCACCTGACAACAGCAACGGCCGTGCCACGGCGCAGCCGGTGGCCGTTTTCGCGCCAGGACGAGCCTCCGGCGCACATGCGGCTGCCCACGCGTCGCGTCGAAAGACAAAATCGTCACGATCGTCAGCAATTCGCCGATCACCCCGCATGGCGAACGCGTGGAGAAAAGCTGCTATTCTATGAAGCGTCGTGGCGGTGCGGGTGCTGAGCTTCTTCGTGTTGTTCCTGGCCGGTCTGGGCACCGGCTTCGCGATGTGGGGAAACCGCGTCGACCACCTCACCTCCTCGCTCAACCGCATGATCCTCGAAGACGAGACGCTGCGCGCCCGCCTGGCACGAACGATCTCCGAGCAGCAGGCCAGCGCCGACGGCGGCACCGTGCTGTCGGCCGTCTCGCTGCTGTCCACCGAGCTCCGGATGCAGGCCGAGATGATCGACCAGCAATCGCGTGCCATCGAGCAGCTCGCCGGTAACAAGGAGAAAGAGCTCCGGGCCTCTCTTTCCGAGTGCTCGGCGGTCGGATCGCGGCTGGAGAAGCAGCTCGAGAGCTGCCTGTTCGCCAAGACCCGATTCGAGAGAGCGCCTGCGTACGAGCCCGAGTCCGAGCCCGAGCCGGCGGCGGGCCGGCATCGTTCGGGCAAGCCCACCGTCAGCCGCACCATCACGCTGCCCGAGGAAGTCCTCGAGCGCGCCCGTCGCTAGCCCGGACGCTGCACCCCTGCACGACTTTGCCGCCCCCCGGCAAGGTTGCAGGTTCACCTGATATTCTCCCTTGACCGAGTGACCGATCGCGTCACGCCATGCGTGTTGCGTGGCTGGTGGCGTCGAAACCGTGTCTGTCTGTACGTACACGTCAGGTGTAACCACCCGTCCTGCATCGCATAAGCGGCCGTTCGGGGGGCAACCAGATTCGTCTTGACGACACGTAGCCCGCGAAAACAAAGTACATGCGGAACGACGCGCCGCCCTCAGAAAGGTGGTAGCCAATTCCCCCCCGGCTCTGGCACACATCTTGGTTAGATGTAGGGGACGATTCGCCGCCATCGGCGGATCAGCAGCCGACACCTTCGACTAGGACGAGAAATGTACGCCGAGAACGCCATCCACCAGACTGTCCGCGCGCCCCTGTCACGAAATGACCTGGAGAACTCCGACTACGACACCGTGTTTCTGGTGGCCGAGATCTCGGACGCGATCCGCCGCGGGGTGGACTACTTCGCAGTGAACGGCGAGCCGCTATGCTCGCTGAACGAGGTACTGAACGCGCTGGTCACCGACGGCGAGGTCGCCTTCGACGACGACCACGCCGACGACCCGATCCCTCACTGAGCTTTTTTCTTCTGCTGCTGACGCGGCGACTCGCCATCGACGTAGCCGAGACCCTTTAGCTGCTCCCAGGTCTTGTCGTCGACCGGCTGGTCCGTGCCCTCGAGGCTGCCGTCCTCGTACGAGGCCACGTACTTCACCGGGCGGCCCACCTGCGTGAGCACATCGGGCATGACCTTGCCCGCCATGTCCTCACCCAGCGGCATCCCCATCAGATAGAGAATGGTCGGCGCGACGTCCTCGATGAAGACCCGCTTGCCCTCGACACCCGTCAGCCCCGGACCTGCGACGAGATAGATCCCGTCGAAGTGGTGAGCGCCGATGAACTTCGTCTTGTCCCGGCTCGAGTGAAAGCCGTGATCCGACGCCATCACCACGTAGAACTTGCCATCGACGGGCGCGAGCAGCTCACCGAGCTGCCGATCGGTCTCGCGGTACGCCTCGCGCACGACATCCTCGTAGCGACCGGCCTTGTCGCGATCGATGGTCGGGTAGTCGTCGGGCCGCATGTACGCCCAGTACGGGTGTGACACACGATCGACCAGCGTGTTGATGAACACGAGCAGGTTCCACGGCGTAGAGGCGAACATCGTGGCCGCGCGCGTCTGGTTGCGCGCCACCTGGGCCAGGTGCTCGGCCAGGTACTCCGGAGTCTCCGGCTCCGCCCACTTGCTCCACCCCGGCCCCTCCGGGACGTACGGCTCGCCGAGCTCGGCATCCACCTGGGCCCGCACCTCGTCGGGATAGCTCATGACCATGTCGGCGTCAGTGCGGTAGCATGGCGTGAGGTAGTAGGAATCCTCGCCGAGCCGCTTGATCCGCATCCACGCCTTCCACGACGGGCGCCCGCGGATCGCCGCCTCGAAGTACGGCCCCCACTCCCCCACTCCCAGCGCGTCCATCTGCTCGCCGACGACCTCGGCGTTGTACGTGTGGCAGGGGGCCAGGCGGGCCGTCTTGATTCCCTCGCGCGACGTGACGGCCCCGGTGTTGCCGCCGATCGTCGACCCGCTCAGGGGAAAGCCCGACAGCATCACGCCCGTCACCGGCGTGGGCGGCCAGGTGGACGGGACGTTGAAAACGTGGGTGGCTATCTCGGCGTCCGACGTGATGTCCCACACCGCCTTCACCTTGCGATGCTGGGAGTGCGACGTCTTCCAGTTCGCCACGCCGTGCTCCTTGGGGAGCTTGCCCGTGAAGATCGTCGACCACACCACCGGCGACAGCGCCGGTGGTCGTGACTCGAGCACACCGTGGATTCCGGCGTCGTACAGGGATTTCAGATTCGGCATCTCGCCGGCGGCGAGAAGCTCGTCCATGACGTCCCACGTGCCACCGTCGATGCCGAACACCAGCACGCGAGCGCGTTCGTCGCTGCCGTCGCCGCCGCCGGTGCATCCCGATGCGAACAGCCACGCCAGCGCTGCTGCCGCGACGAGGACCTTGTGTGCAGAACCTCCCACGAAAACCCCTCCTCCCTTTCGCGCACCTCGCAGTCGACGCCCGCGACGCACCGAGCGCCGCACGACGACCTGCAGTGCTACAATCGGTGCATGGACATTGCAGCCCGCGCTGCTAAGACTGACCGAACAGGAACGACCCCGATGTCCCGCCACCTACCCCGCCTCTTCGTTGGCCTCGCAGTGTGCCTCGCACTGGCTTCCTGTTCAAAGCAGGCAGGCTCAGGGCGGGCGCTGTGCGCCGATTGCAACGTCGTCCTGATCTCGATGGACACGGTCCGCGCCGACCATCTCGGCGCCTACGGCTACGACGTGGGAACCTCACCGAACGTCGACCGGCTGGCCGAGCGCGCGGTCGTGTTCGAGCGCGCCGTGAGCCAGTCGGCGTGGACGCTGCCCGCACACGGCTCGATGATGACCGGTCTGTATCCCGGCCGCCTCGGCGTGACCCACTACCCCGCCAAGCGTCGCCTGCCCACCGGCGTGCCGATGCTCGCCGAGGAGTTCAAAAAGGCCGGCTATGCCACGGCAGGCTTCACCGGGGGCGGATTCGTCGCGCGCCACTTCGGATTCGGACGCGGGTTCGACATCTACTCCACCGACGGCCGTCGCTTCGAGCACAACATGGACGAGGCCGTCTCGTTCCTGAAGAGCCACACCAAGCGTCGCTTCTTCATGTTCCTGCACGGGTACAACGCTCACCGCCCGTACTTCTCGCTGGCCGCCGACAAGAAGGCCGTGGGGCTATCGACCGACGGGCCGATCGAGCAACGCGGGTTCTGCATGCGCGGCCGCCGCGAGCGGCCCGACGACCTCGACCGCATCATCAAGTACTACGATGCGTCCATCCACCACGGCGACAGGCAGGTAGGACGCTTCCTCGACGCACTCACCGAGCTGGGCCTCGACGACAACACCGTGGTGCTGATCACGTCGGACCACGGCGAGGAGTTCTTCGAGCACGGCAACTGCGACCACGTGAGGTTCCTGTATCGCGAGGTCGTCGACGTGCCCTACATTCTATATGTGCCCGGCCTCACCCCCGAGGGTCACCGGGTGCCCGGCCTGGTTCCCGCCTCGATCTCGGTCGCTCGCACGCTGCTCGACGTGGCGGGCGTGGACCACAACATGCCGGGCCCGAGCCTTGCCGGGATCCTGCGTGGCGAAGACCGCGGCTTCGGGGCCGTCTACAGCGAAACGGCGAGCGTGACGGGGAAGCTCGGCAGCCGCGGTGAAACCGTCGCCATGACCACGCCGCGCCAGAAGCTCGTGCGTTACACCCAGGAAGGCGCCGAGGAGGCATACGACCTCGCCCGCGATCCGTTCGAGTTGCGAGTGCTTCCCGCCGGCCACGAGGCCTACGGCAGGCGAAAGACACTGGAGGCCTGGCACGTGGCGATGTCGCCGCTACCCAAGCCCACCACACGCGTGGCGCGCGCAGCGACGCCCGACAAGGCACGGACGCCTGCACAGAATCGTGCAAGGGCCGCTGCACAGCGGGCCGCGCGTGCGCGCGCCAACGCCGCGGCCGCGCGTGCGGGCCGTACCGGCAAGACCGCACCACCGGCCCGGCCTGCTCGACCCGCCGATCCGGCCGACGACGCTCCCGAGGAGCTACCCGAAGACCTGAAGGAGCACCTCAGGTCGCTGGGTTACCTCGAGGACTAGTCGGCGCCGTTGCCCACCGGTAGGGTTCGCGATATAAAATGTAGCGTTCGTTCGCGGTGTTCCCCGGTAGCTCAGTTGGTAGAGCAGGCGGCTGTTAACCGCCTTGTCGCTGGTTCGAGTCCGGCCCGGGGAGCCATTCTCCATTCTTGTCGCGTTCGCCGCTCGCCAGCTCGCTGCTCACCGAGTCCGGCCCGGGGAGCCACTCTTTGGGAGCTGGCGAGCGAAGTGTTTACCTCGCGTCACCGAAGCTGACGCCCGCCCGGAACACCTTCCCTGTCGGCGCCCCCTGGTCTCCCGTCGTCTACGACAACTACGATGATGTCGAGAAGGAGGTGCGGCGCTTCCTCGCCGCGTCGAGCTACCTGTTCGGCAAGAAAGACCACCGCGAGCGCACGGTGACGGATTCGATCGGTCTGGGCATTGACAGCGCGGACTCCCTGCTGCTCGAGGGCGAGACCGGGCACATCGGGCGGCTGGCGCCGCCGAGAAGATCATCGTCACGTTCTCGCTCAACCCCGAAGCGATCGCCGACCGGTGGGAGAGCAAGTACCCGGACGACCAGTCCAGGATGACGCCGTCCATCTCCGCGCGGCTGCGCGGTTCGCTGAAGAGCCTCAAGCGAGCCTCGCCGGCGCGGGGCCGGGTACCGAGAAACGGCCTGTTCAAGAGCGCGGTCGCGGTCTAGTATATCGTCCCAGACCGATGATTTTCCGACCATGCGTGCGCGGGGGGCTCGCCGTGGGCCTCGTGCTGGCGCTCGCCGGCCCCGTCCACGCCGTCATCAAGAACGTCGACGAGGCTGACGACATCTGCCCCTCGACCGACGACCCGTGCTTCATCAGCGAAGAAGTCGAGATCGACTCGGGCTCCACCATCGATTTCGGCACGCGTGAGGTCCGCGTGATCGCGGGCGGCGAGGTCAACGTCGGCTCGGGAGCGGTGGAGTTCCTCTGCGGCGGATTCCGGGCCGACGTGGGAGACGAGGTGGCGATCCGCGCTCGCACCGCCGGCCAGGGCGGCGGCCTCATCGGCATGGAGGTCCGCCGGCGGTGCTCGAACGACTCGGGACGCACTTGCCTGCGCGACTCGCAGTGCGTCGGCGGCCAGTGCGACGTCGGCGACGCCGACGTGACCATCAACGGCCGTATCGCCGCGCAGGGCAGCAACAACCGCGGGCCCGGCTTCATCGCGATCACCGCGGCGGGAGACATCGCCATCAACGGCCCGGTGAACCTCAACTTCGGAGGGCGCGAGGACGACGGGGGCGTGTTCTTGATGGAATCGACGGACGGCGCCGTGTCGATCGGGGGCAAGGTGGAGGCGCTCGGCGGCGCCGACTCCACCGGCGGCGAGGTCAACCTCACCGCGGCACGCGACGTGTCCGTGGATGACACGATCGACGTCACCGGCGGTGACTTCGACGGTGGCTCGGTCGACGTCGACGCCGGGCGCGACGTGCTGATCAACGCCGACCTGCTCGCGAGCTCTGCTTCGGGCCAGGGATTCGGCGGCACCGTGACGTTCGTCGCCGACCGCGACCTGCTCCTCGCCCCCGGCGTGACGATCTCGACCGGCGGTCACGAGGATTCCGAATCGGTATGCGGCGATGGGGGTGAGCAGACCTACGATGCCGCACGCAACATGATCCTGGGCGACGGCGCCCTGCTGCAGTCCAATGCTCCGCGGCCCGATTGCATCGGCGGCCTGATCTTAATCGCCGCCGGCGGCGATCTGAATGCGGCCGCCACCGTCGAGGCGACGGCAGTCGGCAGCGACGGCGGCGGCGGCCTGATCGAAGTCCAGGTAGACGGTACCGCCGGCTTCGTCGGCACGGCGGTGCTCGACGTCACCGGCCGCGGATCGGGAGCAGGCTCGATCGAGATCGATGCGGGCGTCGCCCTGGTCTTCAACGGAACCGCCGAGGGCACGGCCGGCAACGACGGATCCGCAGCCCTGGTCTCGCTCAGCTCGTTCGGTGACGTCTCGCTCGGCGGCCGGGTTTCGGTCGCGGGCACGGCTCCGGCGGGGTCGCTCAACGGGCTGGTCGAGGTGACCGGCTGCGAGGTCACTGTGGAGACCGGCGCCGTGATCGACAACCAGGGCGCCGGCGGCGAGAACCAGTTCATCGGCCGCGAACGCATCACGGTGGCGGTGGGTGCCACCATCACCGCCGACGCCGCAGCCGGCCTCAACCGCTTCACGCATCGCACCGGCACCGACCCGCCGGTGCTCGGAGGCGTCATCACGCCGGCGCCGACGGTGGCTACCGATCCGCAGCTCGCCGCGTGCTCGATGTGCGGTGACGGCGCGGTGGACGACGGCGAGACCTGCGACGACGGCAACCTCGTGCCGGGCGACGGCTGCAACGAGGTGTGTCAGGACGAGGGCTGCATCGCCGACACGCCCGGCTATCCAGCCGTTGCCCTGTGCGACGACGGGCTGGACTGCACCGACGACGCGTGTGACGGCGACGCGCACGAGTGCACGCATGCGTTCAGCTGCAACGACGGGCTCGACTGCACGCAGGATGGCTGCGACCTCCAGACCGGCGAGTGCAGCCACGTCGCGAACAACGGCCTGTGCAACGACGGCAACGGCTGCACGACCGACATCTGCAACGTCAACTCCGGCTGCCTCAACATCGACAACACGAATCCGTGCAACGACGGGCTGGACTGCACCGACGACGACGAGTGCGCGGACGGGACGTGCGAGGGCAGCTCGGTGTGCGTCGAGCCGGAGGTCTGCAGCGTGTCGACCGGTCAGTGCGAGGACCCGACGGGTGGACTGTGCGGCAACTCCATCATCGACCTCGGCGAGCAGTGCGACGACGGCGACATCCTGTGGGACACGGGCGAGTTCTGTAACGCCACCTGCTTCATGCTCGGCTGCGGTGACCCCGACGACTCGGGCTCGATCGTTGCGACCGATGCACTGATCACGCTCAACGTGGCGGTGAGCCTCACCGAGTGCGACGAGTGCGTGTGCAACGTCGACAGCAGCGGCGGCCCCACCCCGGTCACCGCGAGCGACGCGCTGCGCGTCCTCAACGTGGCAGTGGGAGGAGATCTCGAGCTCGCCTGCCCGCCCTGCCCCTAGCGGGCTGCCGGCCGCGTCAGTCGACGTGTCGGCGTTTCACCGCCTCGTCTATCGCACCGACCAGCCGCTCGAGTATGCTCGCGCCGCCCTCGTCCTTCACGATCGCGACCAGGATGTAGCTGTAGTGGGGGTCGACGACGATGCCGCCATCGGCATGGAACTCGCGCCACGTACCCGACTTGCGGAACACCGCGGCGTCGGCGTTCTCGTACTTGAGACCCGCCACGAACTTGTGGCTGATCTCGGGGCGCGACAGGATCTCCAGCATTCGCTCGGTGGACGCGGCGGACACCAGGCGGCCGGTCTTCAGCAGATAGTAGAAACGCGCGACCTGCATGGCGGAGGCGCCGTGCGAGATCCCGTGCTCGGGATCCCGGCGCCAGGTCTCGCCGCCACCGAACCCGCGCCCGACCCAAAGACCCCCGCCGTAGTCGGGGTCGTACAGCCGGTGAGGCTCCGACTGCAGGATCTCCGCGATACGCTCCGGGCCTACCTTTTCGTAGACCTCCGTCGCCGCCTGGTTCGACGAGTTCCTGATCATGCGCGTGAGCTTCGCGAGCAGATCGTCGTCGAGGTCGAGGACCCCGCGATCGATCTCGACGAAAGCCGACAGCAGGATCGCGATCTTCGGCATGCTCGCCGCGTAGATCATCTTCTCGCCGTTGATCTGTGCCACTCGCGGTGCGTCGAGCTCGGTGATGTCGGCGGCCACGAAGCTCACCCTCTCCTCTCGCCTCAGCTCGCCGGTGGCTTCCGGGAACTCCGCGCGGATCTGCTCCAGCACCTGGTCGGTGAACTCGGCATCGATGCTGCCGCGCAGCGTCGGCTGACGCGCCCACTCGGTGCAGGCTGCGCAGTGCAGCACCACTGCCATGAGAACCAACGCGCGGATCATTCGATGAGATGCAGGGAGCCGACGGGTGCCCGTCCCGGCTTGTGCGCGCCCGATCTATCACCTCGAAGCTATTGACTCTAGGGCTGTTCCGCGGGCCCTTCACCGGCCGGCTCGGGGGCTCCGTGCAACGGCATGACCCGCTCGCTAGCGTTGCCGGATGGCAGCACCCGCCCCCCGCATCACGCTCTATACGCTCGCCCCGTCCCAGAACGCGATCAGGGCCGAGCTCGTCCTTCTGGAGAAGGGCCTGGAGTTCGACAGGGTCGAGGTCGACCTGTTCGCCGGCGAGCACCGGCAGCCGCCGCTGTCGGAGATCACGCCCAGGGGGCAGGTACCGACGCTCGTGTACGACGGCGGCAGCGGCGAGATCGTCGTCTACGAGAGCATGGCGATCGCCCGCTTCATCGACGACCTGCACCCGGAGCCGGCCCTCATGCCACCGGTCACGGAGCCACTGCGCCGCGCCGAAGCACTCATGCGCATCGAGGAGTTCCAGGCCAAGCTCGACGTCAAGAACGTCTTCGGCTCGGTGCTGTTCGGTCGGCAGACACGCGAGCAGCTGGGCGAGCGGGTCGACGCCCTGTGCGCGGAGCTGCCACGCTGGAACGCGTACGTGGAGGGGCGCGCCTTCCTCGCCGGCGACCCGTTCACGCTCGCCGACATCGCCGTGTTCCCGCTGCTGATGCACTTCGAAGTGCTCGGCTACGACTACGCGAGCAAGACACCGGCGCTGGCGGCGTACATGGATCGTTGCAAGCAGCGACCGTCGGTCGCGGCCAGCGGCTGGGTCGATACGTTCACCGACTTCGCGCGGGCACGCGAGCCGGAGCACGTACTGGCCTAGTCAGGCCACCGACTGCGCGCCGCCCGGCGCGAGGATCGAGGCGAGCGCACCGGCGAACCTTGCCGCGTCATCGCGCCGCAAGGTGCTGGTGGTGACGCGGATCGCCGCAGCCGTGCCGAGCCGGAAACGCTCGCCCGGGGCGACCGCCCAGCCCTCGTCGCGTAGCCGCAACACCACGCTCGACTCGTCGGCCACCGGCACCCACACGTTCATACCCGAGCGACCGAACGCCTCGATGCCTCGCGCTGCGAGCTCGTCGAGGAGCCCCTGGCGGCGCTCGGTGTAGGCGCGCTCGGCGCGCAGCAGCAGCCTGTCCACCGACCGGTCCGACCACAGCGCCACGACGAGGTCCTGGAGGATCCGACTCACCCAGCGAATCCCCATCGTCTGCCGGCCTTCTACGCGCGAGACGGTCTGGCTGTCACCGGCGAGCACGGCCAGGCGAAGGTCGGGCCCGAGCGACTTCGAGACCGAACGCGCGAACGCCCACCGCGAACGCTTCTTGTCGACGAGCGACTCGAGCGGTGCGCCGGCCACACCGGCGGCGTGGTCGTCCTCGATGACGAGCAGGTCGGGATGAGCACCGAGCACGCGACGCAGCGCACGAGCACGGCCCGCATCGATTGCCGCCCCCATGGGGTTCTGTGCACGAGGGGTGACGATGAGCGCATCGGCCCCCGCTTCGAGCGCGGCCTCGAGCTCATCGGGCACGACGCCGGCGTCATCAACAGCGACCGCCACTGCCACCAGGCCCAGGGCGCGAAGCAGATCGAGAACACCGATGAACCCCGGATCCTCGACGATCACGCGATCGCCGGGTCGGAGGTGTACCTGAAGCACGCGCTCGATGCCGTCGAGAGCACCGCCGACGATCGCCAGCGAACCGGCGGCGATGCCGTCGGCCGCCAGGCGAGCGGCCGCCAGCCGCAGCAACGCGTCGGACTTGATGTCACCGCCGTACATCCGCTGCGCGCCCTCGAGCTTCGCGAGCGCCGGTCGCAGGTCGGGCAGCAGATCGCGGTCGGGGTTGCCGTCGACGAGGTTGCGAACACCGTCGGGCACGCTCACCGCCAGCGGCGTCGACACCGGCGGCGCCGCGCTCACGACGGTACCGCGCCGCCCCTGCCCGCTCACGATCCCGCGCTCGCGAAGCGCGCGGTAGGCGGCCGCCACCGTGGCCGGGCTGACCGTGAGCCGGTCGGCCAGCGCGCGCACCGTGGGCAGACGGTCACCCGGCGCGACGGCGCCCTCGCGCACGGCCTTCTCGATCGAGCGCGCGATCTGGACAGAGCCGTGGCCGGTGATATACTTCTGTATCGACACAGACATCGTTTTGTACTGTAACAAACAGGCCGCCGGGACGCAACGTGAACACGTGACCGGCGCACGGAGCATCACCATGGCCTCTGCCGACCAGCAACCTGACCAGCCCTCCCCGACCCCGGACGGTTTCATCGCGCCCACCGAGCGCACCCAGCTCAAGCGCGCCATGGGCCGCGGCTGCTTCGATCGGGCGACGATTCACGCCATTCTCGACGAGGCACTGGTGTGCACCGTCAGCTTCACGGTCGACGGCCGCCCGTTTGCCATCCCGATGGCGTTCGCGCGCATCGACGACGCCCTCTATCTCCACGGCTCCACGGCCAATCGCATGATGCGCACGCTGCGCGATGGCGGCGAGGCCTGCATCACCGTCACCCTGCTCGACGGGCTCGTGCTGGCGCGCTCGGCGTTCCACCACTCCGTCAACTTCCGCTGCGTCGTCCTGTACGCGGGCGCCGAGGAGGTGACCGACCCGGCCGAGAAGCTCGCCGCGATGCGCGCAACCGTCGAGCATGTAGTTCCGGGCCGCTGGGACGACGTGCGCCCACCGAATCGCGAGGAATTCGTGCGTACGATGATCCTGCGACTGCCGATCGAGGAGGCCTCGGCCAAGCTGCGCTCGGGGCCGCCGATCGACGACCCCGAGGACCTGGAGCTCACGGCGTGGGCGGGCGTGGTGCCGATCGAGCAGACCACGCGCCCCCCGGTGGCCGACCCGTTCCTCGCCGCCGACGTCAGCCCGCCGGACTACGCCTCGCGCTACCGCCGACCTCGCACGGAGTAGCCGCCCGGGGCGAACGGCGGCATTTCGCGCCGTGGCCCGCTGTGCTATGTATGGCCTTGTCGGCTCGAGCGGTTCGCACCGACGAATCTCTGACCGCACTTCGGAGGAGGCATCGACGGTGATCACGGACGGAAGCCAGGTTTCGATCGAGTACACGCTCAAGCTGGACGACGGGACGGAGGTCGACTCCAACGTCGGCAAGGATCCGCTCGTGTACACCCACGGCGGAGGGCAGATCCTTCCCGCCCTCGAAAAGGAGCTCGGCGGTCTGGCCATCGACGACTCCAAGTCGGTCAAGCTGTCGGCCGAGGACGGCTATGGCGTGATCGACCCCGAAGCGTATCGCGAGGTCGAGATCGAGCAAGTCCCCGAGGAGGCCCGCAAGGTCGGCGCGCTGCTGATGGCGGGAAACAACGAAGGCGACCAGCGCCCCATCCGCGTCCACGAAGTCCAGACCGAGAAGGTCGTGCTCGACTTCAACCACCCACTGGCCGGGCACAGCCTCAACTTCACCGTCAAGGTACTCGCCGTCGAGTAGCCGCAGCCGATCACGACTGCCCTGCCCGGTTGCAGGACATCGCGATGTCGGTCAGAACCCTTCCCCATGCGCATCGTCGCGGGAATCCTGTTGAGCATCGGCGTGCTGGCGGGCGTGAACGGATGTCGTTCGGAGCCGACGATCTCCGACCGCGAGGTCGTCGAGCGCTTCAGCCGCCTCTGGCACCGTAGCTCCGACACCTGGGCCGGCAACACCTGGTTCGGGGTCCGCGCGTTCCAGAACCCACTGGACGTCTGGATCACGCAGGAGATCATCTCCGAGGTGCGCCCGGATTTCATTGTCGAGGCGGGCGCGTTCCGGGGCGGCAGCGCGCTGCTGTGGGCGACGATCCTCGAGCAGATCAACCCCGACGGGCGCGTCATCACGATCGACATCCGCGACGAGACCGTCGAGGCCCGCAAGCACCCGCTGTGGGAACGCCGCGTCGAATTCCTGCTCGGCGGATCGACCGATCCCGACATCGTGGCGGCCGTGGCCGAGCGCACCGAGGGCAAGTCGGTGATCGTGATCCTCGACTCGCTGCACATGAAGTTCCACGTGCTCGAGGAGATGCGAGCCTATGCACCGCTGGTGCCCGTCGGGAGCTACCTGATCGTGCAAGACGGCGCGCTCAACGGCCATCCCGTTCAGGCCGACCACGGCCCCGGCCCGTGGGAAGCCATCCAGGAGTTCCTCGCCGAGAACGACGAGTTCGTCGTCGACACCGCCCGTGAGCGCCTCATGCTCACCTACAACCCGAACGGATTCCTGAAGCGAGTGAAGAAGCCCGCCGCGCGCTGAGTCAGCGCGGGTCGACTTGCTTCCAGCCCTTCGACTGCATGCACGCGCCGTAGTGCCGGAGGCGCACCACCCACGAGTCGGGCCACTGGTTGCGCTCGGCACAGAAGCGGCTGTCTTCTTCGAGATCCGGCCGCTCACCGCGATTGTCGGGCCACGCCCAGAGCTTCTCGGGGTCGAGCCTCGGCTTCGCGACGACGTCGGTCGCGGGGTCATCGGGCGCGACCTCGTCGACGGACTCCGGCGACGTGCACGCCGCGAGCAGCGCCAGCGACGTCAGACACACGACCACGAGCGCGCTCCTCATCGGCCCGACGAGGGTCGCGCGAGCGCGTAGATGGAGACCGCGAACCAGGCCCCCTCGAGCACGACGAACGGAACGAAACCGATCAGATACGACGCCGTCGCCGCCAGCCCCGAGCCCGCAGCGTTGAGCGCCTGATAGGCAGTCGACTCGCGATCGGTGCGGCCGAGCAGGTTGAGCGCGAACGCCACCAGCAACAGGGCCACGCCCACCGAGCCCAGCATGTCGGCCGCCCTCACGCCCGGCCCCCGTCAGTCGTCGTGTGCATGTCGACGATCCTAGCGATTGCGATGGCGCATGGCCACGGCAGCGCCGCGTTCAGCGAAGGCGAGCGTCGAGCCATCCGGCGAGGTTCAGGCGCCGGCTCGCCGCGACCGCGCGCGCCAGCATCGCGCGCATGACCGCCTCGCTGTCGGTGAACGACCCGAGCCCGAGCGAGACAACTGCGGTCATCAGCGTCTGAAACGAGAATCCGCGGTACTGCTCCCATCCCTCATCCGCCGGCACCGGAGCCCCGAGCCTCGCCCTCTCCTCGCAGTAGCCGCCTACCAGCTCGCGCTCGTGCTCGGCCAGCAGCTGCGGCTGCATCGAGTTGATCAGAAAGTACTGGACGTCGCGCATCCCCTTGCTCCAGTGCGCCCCCTGGAAGTCGATCATCCCCATCTCGTCGCCCGACTCGAAGAAGTTGCCGAGATGGCTGTCGCCGTGGACCAGCGTGAGCGGTTCGCGATACCAGGCCTTCGAGAGCTCGCCCCAGTGCGCGAGGCCACGCCGGTATAGTGCCATGCTCGCCTCGTCGAACACCTCGGGCGCACGACGGTGGCACGGTGCCACCGCCAGACGGTTCACGGCGAGCATGATCGGCTCGAGCGACGGAGACAGGAACGGGTGCAAGCGGATCGGCAGCGCGCGCTCGCGCCCCCCGGAGGTCAGATCGACGAACGCGGCGTGAAGGCGCGCGAGCGTTCGCAGACAGCGCCTCGCCAGCTCCACGTCGGCGCCGTCGAGCAGGTTGCGGTTGACGAACAGGCGCGTGCCTGGACGCTCACGCAGATTCTCCATGACGATGACAAAACGGCTGCGGCGCTGCGCGACGGCGTGGATCCGGGGGGTGGCGATCGGCACCGTCGCGGCCAGGTTCCGGCAGAACGCGCACTCGATCTCCCAGAAGCCGATGACGTTCGCGAACAGCCGAGTCGGCAAGTCGGCGCACGGCTGCTTGACGAAGACGGTGCGCGGCAGATCCGCGTCGCGCACCTCATCGCCCCACGCGACCTCGAAGATCGTGTTGCGGCAGTTGCTGCTCGGCGACTCGATGTCCGTGGGCACGACCGCTTCCGGCAGCGCCCGGTGGGCGGCGCCGCGCCCCGGATCGGGCAGCAGCCGCGCAAACGTCGCCGGATTCGTGAGCCGACGTGGGGAAAGAGGCAGGGAGCGCCCGAGCGGCCACACAGCCGCGTCGACGCCAATGGCGACGAGGGCCTTCGCCACCTGGCGCACGACGATCAGACGGTCACGGGGCGAGACGATCGTCCGGTCCCTGGCTCAAGACGCCTGCGCTTCCCACTCCGACCTGATCGGCAAGGTGAACGTGAACGTCGACACCGCGAAAACACGGCGCCCCGCCGTTCGGAGGCGAAGGCGCCGCGTCCCCATCAACCATCGCTTTCTAGCAGCAGGAAGACTTCGACGCCGCGGGCGCGGAAGCGGCCGAGGCGGCAGTCGCCGACTCTCCGGACGCCGTACCGCAAGCTGCCGCCTCCCCCTCCGACTCGGGCGCCGCCTCGCCGAACGTCTCGGAGTCGCCGCGGAACTGGTAGAACTCCCACATCAGCCCTTGCGGATCGTGGGCGTACACGGTGGTCTTCTTCGCGTAGCAACACGTTTCATCGAGGATCACCTTGGTGGCGAGGCCGATCGACTCCACGCGCTCGATCTGCCCCTCCACCTCTTCGGCGTCCATCTCGAAGCCCACGTGGTTGAGGCGGTCGTCGGCGTCGGGCGCCTCGAACAGCACGAGCTTGAGCGGCGGTGAATCGATCGCGAAGTTCGCGTAGCCGGGTTTGCGCTTGTTGACCTCGGTGCCGAACAGCTTCGAGTAGTAGGCGACCGCCTCGTCGAGATCGGGAACGTTCAGTGCGAGTTGAAACCTCATGGCGTGCTCCTTGGATAGTTCGTTTCGTCGTCGTGGATTCGGTGGTGTCGTCGGTCGTATCGTCGTCGTATCGTCGTCGTCCGCTTCAGCAGCTGGCACCGTCACCGCTCGCCGGCGGGCACACGGCGGCCCCCTGGCAGCAGTTCTCGGTGAGGAATCCCAGCAGGTTCTCCATCGTCGAGAACTGCGGGGAATAGATGAGCGAGCGGCCCTCACGCCGGCAGCTCACCACACCGGCCGCCTTGAGCTCCTTCAGATGGAACGACAGTGTGGCCGAGGCGAGGCCGAGCTGATCGCCGATGGCACCGGCCGGCATGCCTTCGGTGCCCGCGCGGACCAGAATTCTATAGATGTCCAGCCGGGTTTCCTGGGCGAGGGCCGCCAGGGCCGCGATCGCGTCTCGTTTCTCCATATTTCCAATTCTATGGAAATACGGAGACATGTCAAGCGGATTCTTGCGGCTCGTGATGGAAAAGCACCGTTAACGGGGAACTGACGTGCCCACTCGGGAGCAACCCGGCGCGAGGCGCGAGACGCACCCAGCGCGCGACCCTACCCGGCCCGCGACGCGATCCGGCGCCAGGCGCCTCCTGGGTACCGCGACCCCGCCTGCTACTCGAGCAAGCTGAGCGGCACCGTCGACGTGGTCGACGTGAAGGTGGCGGGTGCGTGGTAGCCGACGGCGAACGCGGCGGCGGGATCGGGACAGCGCAGCCTCTCGGGTAGCTCGACCACGTGACGCAGGAGCGAGAGCGAGTCGGTCACGGTGACGGCGCCGTCGTCGTTCACGTCGCACACGCATAGCGGACAGCGCTCGAGCTCGACGCTGGCGCGCAAAGTCAGCAACGAGTCGCCGACCGTGATGTCCGACGAGTACGGCTCGTAGGGATTGCCGCACATGCTGCCGCACAGACCGCCGGCGCACATGCCGCACTCGGGATGGCAAAGCGGAACGCCGACGCATTCCCCTCCCCTGCACTCCTGGTCGAGTCGACACGGGTCGCCGCAATCGGCGTTGCTTGTACACTCGTCGGCCGGCGGCTGGCACGTGCCGCTGTCGCCGTGGCAGAGGTATCCCTCGGTGGCGGCAACATCGGCACAGTCCGGGTCGCCTTCGCAGGGATCGCCGAGCCGGCCACACCAGCCGTCGTGCTCGAAGCAGACCTCGCCGTCTCCGCAGTCGACCTCGTCCAGGCACGGCGCCCCGGGCGCCGCGCACAACCCGACCGACTGGTAGCAGATCTCATCGCCACCGCACTCGGTGCTGCTCACACACGGCGCGCCCGGCGCACCGCATTTACCGTTCGGGTAGCACAGCTCGCCGGCCGGGCATCCCCCGCAGTCGCCGTCCACGTGAACGCATCGCTCACGTCCGTCGCCCGCATAGCCGTCGGCGCACTTGCAGGCGTAGCTGCCGTCAGTGTTGGTGCAATCGGCATGGCGATGACACGCGTTCACGCCGCTCGCGCACTCGTCCACGTCCGAGCACTCGAGCCCATCCCACTCGAATCCGGGCGTGCAACTGCAGAAATGGCCACCGTCAGTGTTCACGCAGATCGCGTTGGGCTCGCAGCGGTTCTCGTCGAGCTCACACTCGTCGATGTCGCGGCACGAGTCGGGCCCCGCCGACTCGTAGCCCGGGTCGCACGAGCACTGGTAGCCGCCCTCGGTGTTGCGGCAGGTGGCGCGGGCGCCGCATATCTCCGGCGTCTCGCCACACTCGTCACGGTCGTGGCACTCGCGCCCGCCCCCCTCGTAGCCACGGTTGCATGCGCAGGCGAAGCCACCGGGCACGTTGTGGCAGCTCGCGTTCACATCGCAGTCGGCGACGCCCGCCGCACACTCGTCGACGTCGACGCAGTCGCGTCCCTCTCCGGCATAGCCTGCCTCGCACTGGCAGTAGTAGCGCCCCTGCGCGTTGACGCAGGCGGCGTTCTCTCCGCACTCGGCGCTACCGTCACGGCACTCGTCACGATCGGAGCAGGTCAGGCCGTCGCCCTCGAATCCGGCCTTGCACCGACAGGCGCGCCCCTGCGGCTTCGGAAGCTTGACGCAGTCGGCGTTGGGGTCGCACACGTCGTGCTGACGGCCACAGTTGTCGGTCGTGGCGGCCAGGTCGCCCGCGGCCACGGTATCGACGTCGCACGGGCCGCGCGCGTCGCCGTGGGCCAGGTGCCCCAGAACGGCCGATAGGCTTACGCGTACGGTCGTCGCCGTCGCCGCTTCGGTCGCAGGCTTGTGGCACAGCTCGACCTCGCCGGTCGCCTCACCGCCCGTCGCCGCCGGATCCGCAGCGTGTGCGACGGCGACGAAACCCACTGCGACGAGGATCGCCATCGTCCACGACAGCACCCTCGACACTCCACGACCCGACCACCCAGCAGCTACAACCATCCCGACCTCGAATCCTTCCGACCGAACGAAGGAGTGTTTCTTCTGCGAACCGCTTCGAGGCGACGCGGCGACGGCGAGCCGGTCGCACATCGCGCCGATGGGCGCGCAGAGCCCGGTCGCGTCGCCCCGGGGGACGACGTGGCGACCAGCAATCGGCCAGTTTATCACAAGCCGTGCCGAGGCCACGACACCCGGCACAGGACGCCCGGCGACGTGCTTTCGTCGCGCGACGGCGGTATCTGTTTCCCCCTGGGCGACTTCGAGATCACCTGAGGTCGCACGACATTGCCTCACCGCACTGCTAGACGTCACACCATGAACAGCAATCGCCCGACGACCTCCTCGACGCGCTCGGCGTTCCCCGCCCTGGTGCTGCTCGTACTCCTCGTTCCGGCGTGCGCGTCGATCGGGCAACCACCGGTCAAGCAGACCGAAGACCTGCTCGCGCGCTCGGGATTCACGAAGCGATCGATGGACGACCCCGTCGTCGAGCGTCATGCCGGCGAGCTTCCGAAGCGCCAGCTGCTGCGCGCCACACAGGACGACGGCTCCGCGCGCTGGGTCTTCAACGACCCGCGAGGCTGCCACTGCGTCTACGTGGGCGACGACAAGGCCTACGGCCACTACAAGGATCTCGTGCGCTCGCAGGCGCAGTACGAACGCGTGGAAGGCGAGCACGAAGCCGAGGGGGGCTTCTACGATGCCGACCGGATCCACTACGAGGCTCAGTCGGGCCTGTGGTAGACCACGCCGTCGAGGCACCCGCCGTGGTGACTCGGTCCGAAGGAGGACCCGCATGAAGTCTGCAGCGAAGCTCTCACCTGCACGTCGGATGATCGCCGCCATGATCCTGGCCGGCACGGCAATGGCCGGGCTCGCAACGCCGGCCAGCGCCCAGCTCAACCTGGTGCGATTCGAGGGCTACTGGGACCAGGACGAGAAGCGCACCGACGCCATCAACTGGTTCACGTTCGCTGCCCACGGCCACGAGAAGCGCAAGTTCGCCCTCACCCACGTCGAGGGTGACAATCGTCGCGGTGGCAACGCCGGCTGGGCACCGCAGTTCCACCCGGTCACGAACATCGAGGGCCGCGAGCACGAGGTCTCGACGTTCTTCTCCGCCGAGCCCGGCCACAAGATCACCGTCGCCGGCATGCTGGTGTCGGGCGGCCTCGACATCGTCCTGAACACGGTCATCGTCATGACCGCGATTCCCGAGCCGGTGAGCAGCCCGGTGGACTGACGCGTCCGGTGCGCGCGAAGATGGCCTGGCAGCGCTGGATTCGGACGCCCACTGATCGTAAGAAAAACGCGATGAAACTCCGCCCCGGATCGACTGCCCTGCTCGTCGTGGTGCTGCTGGCCGCCTCGTTGCTCGCCGGCTGCCCCGCATATCACGCGCCGCAGCTGTCCGAGCAGCTTCGTATCGAGTTCGACGACCGTAGCTGGGAGCGCGTCTACCGCGACGCGCACGAGCACCGCCTCATCGTCCAGTACGTGCCGTCCGATCAGAGCGCAGAGGACTGGCAGGAGATGGTGATGGAGCGCGCCTTCAAGGGACTACAGGAGACGACGACGGCCGAGCAGGCCATGGCGCAGGACCGCAAGCTCATCGAGGGTCAGTGCAAGTCGGTAGAGTGGAACGTCGTCGACGAGCACCCGGGCAGCGTTCTTTACGAAACCACGCACCGCGAGTGCGTCGAGCGCCAGCCGGCCTACGAGCTGGGACGCTTCCTCGTGAGCTCGAAGGCGCTGTACCAGGTCACGTACCGTAACAAGCAGGCGAATCTCCCGGCGGCGAAGCGTCAGCAATGGATAGACCTGCTCGGCAAGGTGAGAACAGTGGAGGTGCACGACGAATGAGAGCCGGACTCGCGCTAGCGTTCGCCGCATTGGCGGCACTCGCCGGTTGCTCGGCGTTTCAACCATCGACCGACGCTCGGGTACGCTTCGATGCGGTGCCGGAGCTATCCACGGACGATCGCTACCCCAACTGGCCGGTACACCCGGAGCTAGCGTCCGACGCGCTCGACGACGACTACCTCACGGCCACGGCCGTGACGGGCGCCGGCGCCGGTACGACGGGTGCACAGAAGATCAGTTTCACGCGCCCCGAGCTGGACGAGGACTTCCAGGCCAAGGGCAAGCGCGTCCCGGACCACCTCGACGGCATCAACAACTCTCCGCGCAAGGAGCTGGCCGCGTGGGCGCTTCAGCGCCTGTTCCTCGAGCCGGAGGACTACATGGTCCCGGCCACCTCCATACGTTGCGTGTCTCTCGAGCGATGGGCGAAGTTCCTCGAGCCCAGGGGCCCGACCGTACCCGGCACGAACTGCGTGCTCATCGCCCTGTCGCTGTGGCTTCAGGACGTGACGCTGCCCGACCCGCTCTACGACGAGGAACGATTTCTCTCCGATCCGGTCTACGCCTACCACCTGGCCAACTTCAACATCTTCACCTACCTCATCAACCTGCGTGACAACCGCACCGGCAACGTGCTGGTGTCGAAGGACGACGAGCGGCGCCATGTGTTCGCGATCGACAACGGAGTGTCGTTCGGGACGGCGTGGTTCAACTGGTTCTGGCCGCCTACCTTCGAGTGGCGCAAGATTCGCGTCCCCGCCCTGCCCCGCACTACCGTCGACCGGCTGCGAGATCTGGAGCGTAACGACATCGACACACTGATGGTGGCGGCCCAGCTCGAGCGCGGCGAGGACGGACACCTGCGCAACGTCGACGACCCCGACCCTCCGTTCGACCCCGACGACGGTGCCCGCGTAAAGGGTACGACCGTCCAGTTCGGCCTCGACGAGGACGAGGCCGAGGACGTCTGGGAGCGGATCGAGGACCTCCTCGAGGAAGTGGACGACGGCGACATCCCGCTGTTCTAGCGCTCGGGGCGAGGCCGCGAGACGGCACCCAGCCCCGCGCTGCCCCTGATTTCAAAGGTTTACGGTCCCCCACCCCCACCCGACCGGGTGAGCATCGACGGAGCCCAAGAAAAACAAACTTACAGTGCAGTATACCCTTGCACGGTGCTGTACGGTTTGGCAGACTCCGCTCATGGCAGCAGGCGCCACAGCTCCCCAGCCCATGCGCCGTGAACGCCGCAAGCTCGAGCTCCACAAGCGGATCCTCGAAGCGGCGGTCGAGCTGTTCGACGCGCAGGGCGTGTCGCGCACCACGGTCGCGCAGATCAGCGAGCGCGCCGATGTGGCGCACAAGACGTTCTTCAACCACTTCGCCACCAAGCAGGATCTGCTTCGCGAGATCGCGTTGCAGTCCACCGAGACGTTCCTCGCCGACATCCTGGAGATGTGCGAGAAGCCCGCCTCCACGGCGGCGAGGCTGGCACGTGTCTTCGGAATGATCGTGGACAACATCGAGGCCGCCGGCCCGATGCATCGCGAGCTTCTCACCGAGCTCATCTACGCGCATCACGAGGCAGGTACCGAAGGCGAGCAGCAGCGAGCGATCCACGACACGTTCGAGCTGGTGGTGGAGAAGGGCCGCACGGGCGGCGACGTGTCGAGCGCGCACAGCGTGGAGTCACAGGCCAATCTCGTGCTCGGCAACTTCTACGTGCTGATGTTCAACTGGGCGCACGTCGACGGCTACCCGCTGCGCGAACGCGCAGGCGAGGCCGCCGCATTGCTGGCCGACGCCCTCTGTACCCGCCAGGAGTAGCGAGAAAATGGAAGTCGCAGACAACAAACCCACCGAGCTGCCGATACCGAACGGCTGGTTCGCGGTAGCCTGGAGCAAGGACCTCATCGCCGGCGAGGTGATGCGGGCGAAGTACTTCGGCGAGGAGCTCGTGCTCTTTCGCACACGCGAAGGCGAGGTGAAGGCGCTCAACGCGTACTGCCCCCACCTCGGCGCGCACATGGGCGAGGGTGGCCGGGTAGTCGGGGAAACCGTGCGCTGTCCGTTCCACGGCTGGCAGTACGACGGCACCGGCACCTGTGTGGCGATCCCCTACTCGAAGAAGATCCCGGCCAAGGCGCGCGTTCGCACGTGGGACGTGTGCGAGCGCAACAAGATGATCTTCGTCTGGCATCACGCGCAGCAGGAGCCGCCGTCGTGGGACGTGGAGGTACACCCGGAGTTCGACGACCCCGACTGGACCGAGCCGCGCTACTTCGAGCTCGAGGTGCCGGTGTACGTACAGGACATGCACGAGAACGCGTGCGACCCGGTGCACTTCTACTACGTCCACAAGATGGCTGCGGTTCCCGAGGACACGATCACCTACGACGAGTCGGGTCGGTACATGCTCGCGAAATCGAGCATGGAGAGAGAAACCGTCATGGGTACGTTCAACCTGGAGCTCGAGCGCCACAGCTGGGGCATCGGGCTGTCGGCCGTTCGCATGTGCGGCATCCCCGACGCCGGATTGCTGATGTTCTCGTCGACGAGCCCGGTCGACACCGGCAACACCGTCTCGCGCTGGGTGTTCACCGTGTCGAAGAACCTGGTCGACCTGGCCGGCGAGGAGTTCATCGAGAACATGTCGGCCGGAGTGAACCAGGACATGCGGATCTGGGAGAACAAGATCCACCGGCTCAACCCCGTGCTGTGCGAGGAAGACAAGTTCCTGGGCGAGTTCCGCAGGTGGACGCGTCAGTTCTACAGCAACCCGGCCACCACCAACGGTCACGGCCCGGCTGCCTGAGGGAGATCGATCGAAATGGACCGAATCATGGTGATCTCGTCCGACTGCCACGCCGGACTGCCGCCGGAGAAATACCGCGACTACGTCTCGCCCGAGCACCGTGAGACGTTCGACGTCGCGTTGCCCATCCAGATCGAGATGACGCAGCAGATGGCGAAGAAGTTCCTCGTGGCCGACATAAACGAGGAGTGGCGCCAGGGACGTGACGACGCGCTGTCCGGCGCGTGGGACCACGACCAGCGCATCAAGGTTCTGGACGACGACGGGATCGCCGGAGAGATCATCTTCCCGGACGGCATCACCGAGATGAACATGCCGCCGTTCGGCGCCGGAATCTCGCTTCCCAGCGAGGACGTCATCCCCGAGCTGCAATGGGAAGGGGCACGCGCGCACAACCGCTGGCTGGCCGAGTTCTGCCAGGAAGCACCCGAGCGTCGCGCAGGCGTCGCGGTGACACCGATCCTCTGGGACGTCGACGAGTCGGTGAAGGAGATCAAGTGGGCGCGCGAGAACGGGCTGCGCGGCATCATGATCCCGTCGCTGTGGGGCAAGCAGGACGCCTACCACCACCCGAAGTACGAGCCGATATGGAGTGCGTGCGAGGACCTCGGGATGGTCATCCACCTGCACTCGGGCTCGGCACCGATGAGCGACTACGGCGACCACCTCGGCATGATGGGCATCTACATCACCGAGGTGATCTGGTGGTCGACGCGCCCGCTGTGGTTCCTGATCTGGGGCGGCGTGTTCGAGCGTCACCCGAAGCTCAGGCTGGCGATCACCGAATCGACCACCGTGTGGGTACCGGAGCTCCTGCAGCTCATGGACCAGCGCTACTCGGAAACTCACTTCGCGGCCAAGCTCGGCGACTACCGCAGCCACCTGAGCATGAAGCCGAGCGAGTACTTCGCACGAAACGTCCTGCTCGGCGCTTCGTGCATGCCGAGGCGCGAGGCCGAGATGCGGCACGAGATCGGCGTGGATCGCATCATGTGGGGATCGGACTACCCCCACCCCGAAGGCACGTGGCCGTACACGCGCGAGCAGATGATCGAGACGTTCCGCGGGCTGCCCGAGAACGAGCTGCGCGCGATGCTCGGCGGAACCGCCGCCGAGGCGTACGGGTTCGACGTCGAAAAGCTCGCCCCGCTGGTCGAGCGAATCGGCCCGAAGCTGAGCGACTTCGCCTGATTTCAAGGAAAACGAGAAGGAGAACGAGATGGCAAAGCTACGTTACGTGAAGACGATGGAGCAGGTGGCGAAGGCGGCGGAGTCGAACCCCGAGTTCCTTTCGAGCAAGGTGCGCTCCATTCGCGTCGTGTACGAGACCGATGCCGAGCTGGTTCGCGCCGCCACGCCGCAGCCGCTGGAGCCGACGGCCGAGCCGCTGGTGTGCGTGACGTTCTCACACGTGGCCATGCAGATCACGCCCGACTTCACGTTCGAGATCGGCTCGGCGATCTTCGGGACCATGGCCACCTACGAGGGCATCCAGGGCGTCCATCTGCTGACCATGCCGATGACGACCGAGGCCGCCGTGGTCGGCGGCCGCGAGACCTACGGCGAGCCCAAGAAGATCGCCGACATCGAGTTCCTCCACGATGGCGATCGCGTCTCATCGAAGGTGAGCCGCATGGGCATGCCCTACCTCGAGTTCGAGGGTCGCACCGTCGAGGCTCTCGAGCCGCGCTCTTTCATCGAGCACGCCTACTGCTACAAGGCCTTCCCCTCGTGCGAGCATGGCAAGGCGTTCGACTACGATCCGCTGCTGGTTCGGCTGGAGTGGCAGCACGATCACACGACGGTGGCACGCGTGGAGGGCGAGCTGGCCCTGCGCGACTCGCCTCTCGACCCCGTGGCCGACCTGCCCGTGCGACGCATCGTGAAGATGGAGTACGAGGAAGGGACGTCGCAGAGCAACGGCAAGGTTCTACGCAGCGTGCCGGCCGAGTTCATCCTGCCGTTCCTGCACGGCCGTTACGACGACACCTCGGGCGACGGAATCGAGGTGCAGCCGTGACCGCGAACGACTGCCGGGTGAACGCGTCGGGAGTGCGGTAACGGGCGGAGCTTCGGAGCCACGGTAGCGGTCGCGGCGACCGAGCACGGCTCCGACCAGGACCTGGCCAAGGCCTCGCAGAGCCCGGTCGCCGACATCAAGCCGACACGTGCGGCAGCCGCCATGGCGTGTGCCGAGGCGCTCGCCGATTGAACACCTGCGAACCTTTTTGGACGCCGCAGTGACGACGAGCCGCCCGCTCGGCACCCTGCCGTCGCCGAACGCGGGTGAATCACGCCATTTCAGCGTCTCGTCCATGACCCCGCCCGAGGAACGCTTCTTGCAAATTCGGTAGCCGGCTTCGTGCGCCCGCGGCTGTCCGGCTCGCCGTCTTGCCGCGACCGCCGCTGATCCTCGATGAACCGCCGACTCACCAGCAGATCGCGCCACATGCTTGCAGCCACCTGTGGCGCCGCCGCCACGCTGCTCGTCCCGTCGCTCGCGCTGGCGCTGCCGACGCCCGACACGCTGCTCGGCGTGGCCAACATCGTCCCGTGGCTCGCCGGCGCCGCTGTGTCGATCACAGGCGGCGGTTACGCGTTGCTACGCCGCAAGCTCGGCCGACGCGGCGACCTGGTCGGCGGTGCATTGCTCGGCAGCTTCATCGTCGTCGCGTTCACCATCTGCTTCGGTGCGTACCAGTGGAGCTCTACCCGGACCGAGCAGGAAGTGAGCGATCTGGCCATGTTCCTGCGCTGCGACTTCTCCGCGCACGAGAGCTACTACAACGCGAGAAAGAAGAAAGCGGAATTCGAGACGCACCCGTGGCAGGGATTCGGCAACTTCCACCGGCTGAAGATGAGCCAGGTGGCGGCCAGCCTCGAAGCGCAGCCCAACGCGACCCTGCTCGCCACCTACCGGATGGAGATCGAGTACCACGCCGGCATCCCGATGGTGCTGGCCGGCGGCGAGCTGCGGCCGTTCGAGTACTCGCGCCGCCTCGAGCTGCCCGCGCGGCTGGCCGGAGTCTCCACGCGCGACCTCTACCTGATCGACTTCTCTCCCTACAACCGCGACCCGGCGCTGTATCCGACACTCACGTCGATCTTCGCGAAGTTCGACAACGTCTACCTGGTGAACGAGACCACCGTCAGCCAGCGCGATCGGTACGTGTTCACGACCGACGGCTCGCTGCGACCAGCCGACAACGAAGAAGTCGTCGACTGGGCCGTCCGCGACGCAAGATGGCTGCTCGACACCAAGCGCGTGAGCTACCCCGGTATCAACGCGCTGCTGTCGAACGACGAGCTCGCCACTCACCTGCGCGACGAGGACGTGCACATCGTCCTGCCCTACAACAGTTTCTGGCGCTCGGCCGACGTCTACAAGGCGGAATACCTCCAGCCGCTGCTCACGGGCATCAAGCGATCTCGCATCCTGCCGATCGACCTGCACGCCGACGACACCACCCGCCGCCTCGACCGCTACGCGAAGATCCTCGATGATCGTCGCTTCGTGGTGGCGGGCCTGACGAAGTACGACTACATCTACAGCGGCGTCGACGTCGCGTTCGGCATCTGGGAGCGACTCGGCCAGGACCCGCAGCGATTCCGTCTGGAGGGGTTCAGCGCCCGTCTGCCCGAAGCCGTGGCCATCAACTGGGTGGCCGACCGTAACCACGGCGTCACGGCGACGCTGGCCGCACCGTTCTGGGGAAGCATCGAGAGGATCGGCGAGCACCTCGACGTCTCGATGGGCGCGGCCGTGCTCGTGTTCGCCATCATGCTGCGCATGGTGCTGTTCCCCGTGGGATGGCTCGAGTCGCGCTCGCGCATGCTGCGCGCGCGCGTCGAACAGCTGACCAGCGGCACCGATCGCCCGAGCTGGAGCGCTTCGGCGCCCGCGCTGCTGCGCGAGCTCGGTGTGCGAACCGGCTGGGAGCTCGCCGGCGCTCTCGTCACCCTGGCCCTGCTGCTGCCTGCCTACAAGCTACTGGCCGGACCGTCGAGCCTCATTCTCGACGAATCGTTCCTGTGGATACGCCGACTCGGCGAGCCCGACCTCGCCCTCGCGGTCGCCGTGACATTGCTGGTGTTCGCGAAGCTGAGCATCTCGGCCGCCGCGAAGACACGCTGGCTGCCGCTGGTCGCGTCCCTCGCCTTCGCCCCCGTGCTGCTCGCGGTGCCCGGCGCCGTACTGCTGTACGCGGTCGGCGTGCTGGCCGCCACGACATGCCAGGACCTGATAGCCCGCTGGAGCTGCCGGCGCGCGCTCGACCGCGCGCTGCTACATACCTCATGACGACGACCACCGACACGATCTTTCCGCTTCGCTCGGCCGACATCGACGGCATCGGCAACAAGGCCCGCAAGCTGGCGCGCCTCCTGTCGCTGCAGCCCTCGCTGTTCGCCGTCCCCGACGGCATCGTCGTGACCGCGCCGTTCGACGCCGGCGCACACCCCGAGGAGCTGTTGGCGGCGCTCACCCGGTCGAGCATGGGCGCGGGTCCGTTCGCGGTGCGCTCGTGCGCACTGGCCGAGGACGGAGCTGCCGAGAGTCAGGCCGGAAAATACCATACAGAGCTCAACGTCTCCGGCGACCGGGTGATCCAGAGCATCGCGGCGGTGCGCGGCTCGTTCGGCGACGACGTCGACACCGCGGCCGTGCTCGTGCAGCGCATGCTACGGCCGCGACTCTCGGGCGTCGCATTCAGCCGATCGCCCGACAATGCCGGCATCGCATCGTGCGAGTTCACGTCGGGAACGGCCGACGATCTCGTCTCCGGCCGGACCGCGCCGAAACGCGTCGACTACGGGCGCTGGACGGGCGGGCTCCACGGCGACCTGGACGAGGAATCACGTCCGATCCTCGAGCGAGTGTTCCTGGCTGCCACCATCATCGAAGACGCGATCGGTGCACCGCAGGACATCGAGTGGGCTTACCAGCAAGACGAGAAGCGCCTCTACATCGTCCAGACCCGCGACATCACGGCGAGGACGCAGGCCCCCGAGCTCGCCGAAGAGCAGGAGCGGATCGCGCACGTCGTGCTGGCATCGAAGAACGGCCGGCGCGGCGCGGCGGTCTTCCACGACGCCGCCGTGCGTGAGGTCGTATCGAACCCGACACGCCTGACGCGCTCGCTGCTGGAACAGCTGTACTCGCCGGCCGGCGCGCTCGGCCGCGGGCTAGAGCTCATCGGCCTGCCGGTACGCGGCTGCGAGCAGCCCTACATCACGTCGGTATTCGGCCGTCTCCACGCCCACGCCGATGTCGAACGCGCCCTGTTCGGCACGACGGCCGCTCGCTGGTGGGCGACGCGCAAGGTTCGCCGCCGCCTGACGCGCGAGCGCGCGACGATGCTGGCGGAGCTCGAGCAGCAGATCGAGTCGATTCCGGCGCCGCCCACCATCGGCCCGGACCGGCGCAGCGAGAGACAGTCGGCCCGCAACGAGGCGCAGGTACGTGCGAGCCGGGTGCTGGAGCTCGTGCAGTGGTTCGACCACCAGGTGTACCCGGTGGCTTACGCGGCGACGTTGCTCGCTCAGCTCGCCGAAGAACGCAGCGAGTCTGCATCGATCACCGGCAGCATGTTCCGCGATCTATCGCGCTTGCACCACACGCGCGATCTCGAGTCGTTCGTCGAGCGCTGGGGTCACCGGAGCACCAACGACTATGAGCTCGCCGAGCCGCGTTTCGCCGAGGAACGTGGCGGGGCCATGGAGTTCGCGGCACGCTTCGCCGGGCTGGCATGGGACGGCACCGCAGAAGGAATGTCCTTCACCCATCTCAAGGAGGTGGCAAAGGACCGCGCGGTCGCATGCCTGCACCGGCTTCGCCGCAGCGCGCTGCACCTGGACAAGTCGCTCGACCTGGAGGAAGGCGCGGTCTTCGCGCTGACGCTCGACGATCTCGCGGCGATCGCGCGCGGGGAGCTCGACGTAGCACAGATCGACGGCCTGGTGGCCGCGCGAACACGTGAGGAGGCCGCGTGGGCATCAGTCGATCCCGGCAGCCAGATCACGCTGGAGGTCGTAGAGTCCCTCTCGACGGCCGACGACGACTCGACGCGGTTACGGGGGACCATGGTGTCGGCAAGAAGGAGCTTCTCGGGCGTGGTGCGCCACGTCACATCCAGCTGCGATCCGGCGACCGACCGGGAGCAGATCCTGGTGGCGGAGTTCCTCGAGCCGGAGCTGGTCGGACGCTTTCCCGACAGCACCGCGTGCATCGCCGATGTCGGCGGCGCGCTATCGCACGCGGCCATCGTCGCTCGCGAGATGGGATATCCGGTGCTCGTCTTGCCCGGCGCGAGTCGCACGCTGCGCGACGGCGACGTCGTCGAAGTGGCGGCCGACGGAAGCATCGAGGTTCAGCCCCCCGCAACTCGCACGGCGGACGCCACGGCGACGAGCACCGCCGCACGGGCGTCGAGAAAGCCACGACCGTCTCAAAAATGAACGGAAGAGCGCACCGAGGTCTCACATTCGAACGGGAGAGCCGAGCCCGGAGATCGGTCGTGAGACGGCGATTGCCGCGAAAATTGCGGAATGTCCGCTCGATCGAGTCGTCACGACGCGACACGGCCGGTCGGGCACGCATCGTGCTGGGTAGTTTGCCGAATAGTCCCCGTCGCGTGCCCCTCGGTACGTAGAATGGACATGGTACGGCCACGGCCGGCCCGGAGACAGACAATGAAAACTCTTCAACGTGCAACCCAGCTGGCTGGATCGCAGAAAGGAGCGGCAGCAGCCCTGCTCGCAATCCTTCTTCCCGTGTTCGTCGCGGTCCTCGGCCTGATCGTCGATGTCGGCAACCTGCACGCCCGCAAGCGTCAGGCGCAGACGGCAGCCGACGCCACCGCGATGGCGGCCGCCCACGAGCTGCGCAAGCAGAACGTATCCACGTACGACGACGAGGCGATCAAGGACGCCGTCGCCAACGGCTTCCAGTCCGACGACAAGACGAAGATCACCGTGAACCGACCTCCGACCAGCGGACCGGTGAGCGGCGACAGCAACTTCGTCGAGGTGGTCATCACCCAGGAGGCGCCGTTGCTGTTCATGCGGATGTTCGGCCGTGACGCCGCCACCGTACAGGTGCGAGCCGTTGCCGGCCTGGTCGATCGCGACGTCTGCACCTACATCCTCGACGGCGGCTCGTCGGGAGCGCTCTACGTACACGGCAACGGTATCCTCGATCAGAGTGCGTGCTCGGTTCAAGTGAACAGCGACCACGCTTACGCTGCCGAGACCAGCGGCGTGGGCCAGGTGGCCGCAGCCATGGTCAGTGTGGTCGGCAACTACTCCGGCACCGGTTTCTACCCCACCCCCGAGATCAGCGCCGCGGTCATAGACGATCCGCTGGAGGATCTCGAGCCACCGACGTTCTCTGGCTGCGATCACGCAGAGACCGTCATCGTGGAGGACAGCCAGACGCTCAGCCCCGGCGTGTACTGCGGCGGTATCGAGGTGCGGGCCAACGGCCACGCGACGCTGAGCTCGGGTCAGTACATCATCAACGGCGGTGGCCTCACGGTCGGCGGCTCGTGCAACCCGTGTAGCTCGGGCGGCTCCGGCGGCTCGGGTGGCGGCTGTGGCGGCGGATCGGGCGGATCGTCGATGCTCCCGTCCGGCTTGTTCGGCGACGGCGGCCCCATGGATATGTTCACGTCGATCGAGCAGAACCTCCGCTCGACGGCCCTCGCCGCCATCACTCCAAGATCGGCGCACGCCGACAGCAGCTCGGGCGGTTCCGGCGGTTCCAGCGAGCCGCCGTCGTGCACGCCGGCCCAGCTCGACGGCGACGATGTGAGCTTCTACTTCACGGGCAACGGCAGCTGCGGCAGCCCCAGTGGTGGTGGCGGCTCCGGCGGCGGCAGCGGATCGTCGATGCTCCCCCCGGGACTGTTCGGCGAGGGCGGCTCCTTGGACCTCTTCACGTCGATCGAGAAGAACCTCCGATCCACGGCGCTGGCCGCCATCACGCCGCGATCGGCACACGCCGACAGCAGCGGCGGCAGCGGCGGCGGCGGCTCCGGCGGCAGCAGCTGCGCCTCGTACGCGGGGATCCACTTCAAGGAAGAGGCCGACGTGTACCTGACACCTCCCACCAGCGGAACGTACTCGGGAGTGCTGTTCTTCGACGACCCCGCCCTGAGCAGCGGGTCGGGACACAAGATCGAGGACGACGCGACGGTGGAGATCACGGGTGTCGCCTACTTCCCGAACCTGAAGCTCACGGTCGAGGACAACGCCGACGTCGACTGGCACTCGATGACACTCGTGACGTCGCTGCTCGAGATCGACGGCAACGGCAGCGTCACCGAGATCGATCGCAGCGCTAGCCTCATGTCCCCGGTGGCGCTGGACGCTTCGCTGCGCGAGTAGGCTCGGACGGGTAGTGACGATGAAGTCCAGAAAACACTGCAAGCGCCTCGCCGAGCGGTCAGGACAGCTCGGAAGCGCCGTCGTCGAGGTCGCGCTGTTCTCGCCGTTCCTGCTGTTCATGGCACTGGGCACGGTCGACTACGGACGCGTCGTACACGAGGACATCGCCCTGGAGCGCGCGGCATACGCCGGTGCCCAGTGGGGTGCACAGAGCTCGTCGGCCCCCGACGATCTGTCCGGCATCAAGGCAGCCGTGGTCAACGACCTCGGCGACGAGATGGCGGAGGACGGCGTCGCCACCAGCGTCGAGAAGTACTGCACGTGTCCCGACGAGTCGGTGATCGACTGCAGCTCGGGAACGTGCTCCGGCAGCGCCCGCCCCTACCTCTACGTGCGTGTACAGGTGGCCAAGGAGTTCACGACACTGTTCGACTATCCGGGCATCCCGCACACCATCTCGCTGACGCGCGAAGCCCGCATGCGAGCACGCTGAGGTTCACCAGCACCATGTTCCGCCGAGACCCAGCGAATCGCCAAGAGCGCGGCACGACCGCCGTGGAGCTGTCACTGCTGATGCCCGTTCTCGCCGTCCTCATCATCGGCACGATCGATCTCGGCCGTGGTGTGTGGATCCGCAATTCGCTGCATCACGTCGCCGGCGAGGCCGTACGGCGGGCCGCCGTGGCAAGCTCGACCAGCGAGACTCCCCATACCGAATCGACGATCGCGGCGTGGGTCAAGGAAGAGCTGCCCCACCTCGACGAGGAGAGCTTCACGATCGTGACCTCCTGGACGCCGAACAGCAGGCCGGGGTCGGAGGTGAGCGTGAGCCTCGTCTACAACTTCGACCCGATCACCCCGTTCCTGCCGTTCGACTCGATCACGCTGTCGAGCGCGGCCAGAAGCGTCATCTCCTACTGACCCCGCGCGGCGCGCGAGTGTGACCATGGCGGAAGGGACGACCAGCGCGCGGCGGCACGAATGCGGCCTCCGCAACGTCGCGCGCAACGTTTTTCTGGCGTTCGTCATCACCGAGGCCGCCCTGTTCGGCCTCGACTACCTGCTCGCGTACCGCGAGCTCGTCGACGTCGACGACCTGCAACGCCTCTTCAACGTCACGCTCGAGGACACCATCGGAACCTGGGTGTCGACCACCCAGTACCTGCTCATCGCGGGCACCGCGTGGCTGCTCTACCTGTGCCGGCGTGGTGACGTGCAAGGGGCGCGAGCGGCGCGCGGCTGGGCGCTCCTGGCCGGCTTCTTCACGTACATGTCGTTCGACGACGGCTCACGCTTCCACGAGAGGATCGGCAGCATGTTCGGCGACTACGCGCCTGCGGCGCCCAGCGAGGCCGTCGCGTCGGCCGCCCGCGGGCTGCTCGAGATCTTCCCGAGCTACAACTGGCAGCTCGCGTTCTTCCCGGTGTTCGCCGGCATGGCGATCTTCTTGCTCGTGTTCCTCTACAGAGAGCTGAAGAACCAGGACCTCTACACGCTCGTGGTCTGCGGCCTCACGTGCTGGACCGTGGCCGTGCTGCTCGACTTCCTCGAGGGCTCGTCCGAGGCCATGATCTACATCGTACCCTTGTTCGATGCGGGCTATCGTGGCACCGAGCACCTCATGCGAGCCGCCGAGGAGTGCATCGAGCTGTTCGGTGCAACCCTGATCCTGACCGCCTTCCTCGCGCACTTCGCGCAGGTGGCGCACGGCTGGACCATCGGCTTCGTCGGACACGGCGCGCAGACCGCCGGCGACAGCGTCATCGCCGACATCGACCGCGACGTCGACACCCGGCAGACCGTCACCCCCCGCCCCCTTCTCGCCGACGGCTAGGAGGCTGACCCAGGACTCCTGGCGACGGCCGCCGCCGGCGCTTGTTGCGACCCGCACCTCCGCGTAGTTTGGATCGCGTACGCGCCCGTTCACGTCCACCGACCGCGATACTGCCGCGGCCACGGGAACGCTGCCGCCCCTGCATCCGATGAGAACACGCCACGCCCTGCTCCTCGCCGCCCTCCCCTTCATCGTGCACGCCACACCGGCCGTGGCCGGCCGCCCCTTCGACGACGGCCGACCGGTCGCCATCGTGGACAGCGGCGAGATCGCCGAGGCCTCGGGCCTGGCCGTGAGCCGGAAGAACCCCGCGATCGTCTGGGTACACAACGATTCCGGCGAGCAGCCACGGCTGTTCGCGATAGGGCTGGACGGCAAGCTGGTGAGCACGGTGAACCTGGTCGGTGCGAAGGCGCGCGACTGGGAAGGCATGGCCATCTGCCCCGGACCGACCGACGGCGTTGACTATCTCTACGTGGGCGATGTCGGCGACAACTTCGCGCGCGAGGAGTCGATCAGCGTGTACCGCGTGCCGGAGCCCGACACGACGAAGCTCGACGAGAGCGTCGACCTCGACGGCGTCGTGGCGCTCGAGCTGCGCTACCCCGACGGCGCGCACGACGCCGAGGCGCTCATGTGCGACCCGCGCACCGGCGACCTGTTCGTGATCACGAAGGACGTCGGCGGAAACAACGAGGTCTTTCGCGCCGCCGCGCCGCAGTCACGGCGGCAGCCCACGATTCTCGAGAAGATCGCCACCGTCACTTTTCCCGGCGAGACCGCCTCGGAGCTGGCCGCCACCGGCGCCGACATCAGCAGCTCTGGCGAGCTGATCATCATCCGCAGCTACAACCGGGCGTCGATCTGGAAGCGCGGACCGGAGCAATCGGTGGCCGAGGCGCTCGCCGAGGGCGGACGGCCGGTGCTGGTTCCGGGGCCGCCTGTGGAGCCGCAAGGCGAGGCGATCGCGCTCACGCCGGACGCCGTCTCGTACTACACGCTCGGCGAAGGGCTCGCGCAGCCGCTGTTCCGCTTCGACCGGCGCATCCCCGAGTAGCGCCGACGGCCTCACCGATCGTCGTTCGGTTGCCATCGCACGCTGGCCAACGTCGTTCATCGCGGATATTCGAATGACGATGCACGTGTCTGCCGACAGCAGCGGGCCGATCGTCGAGACCCGCAACCTGTGCAAGCGCTTCGGCGAGCGTACCGCCGTGGACGGTCTCGACCTGCGCGTCGAGCCCGGCGTCTGCTACGGCCTGCTCGGACCGAACGGCGCGGGCAAGACCACGACGCTGCGAATGGTCTACGGCGTGACACGCCCCACCAGCGGCAGCGTGCACGTCTTCGGCCTCGACATCGCCGAGCACCGACGCGACGTGCGGGCACGGCTCGGCGTCACCCTCCAAGACAGCGTGCTCATCGAGCAGCTCTCGCCCGAGGACAACCTGCGCGTGTTCGGTCGGTTCCACCTGCTGGCCGAGCCGGAGCTGTCGAAGCGAGTGGACGAGCTCATCGACTTCCTCCACCTGGGCTCCCATCGCGACGCGCCCGTCAAGACGCTGTCCGGGGGATTCCAGCGCAGGCTGGCGATCGCGCTGTCGCTTATGAACCGGCCCGAGCTGCTGGTGCTCGACGAGCCCACCACCGGGCTCGACCCGGCCGTGAGGCTGGCGCTGTGGGCCAGCGTGCGCGAGCTGCGCGAGGCCGGCACCACCGTTCTGCTCACCACGCACTACATGGACGAGGCCGAGCGCCTGTGCGACGTGGTGGGAATCGTCGCCGACGGCAAGCTCATCGCCGAGGGCGCGCCGCGCGAGCTCATCGACCGCCACCTGGCGCCCGAGACGGTGGAGTTCGACTGCAGTCCGGCCGACGAGGTCGGCCTTCTCGACGGATTCGCGGCCCCCACCCATCGGCTGCGCTCGGGCAACCGGCTGATCTTCCACCTGAGCGACGCCGCCACGCTCGTCGAGCACATACACGGCCGCGACGGCGAGCCGCATCGCCGCCTCGTCGTCAGGCCCACCACGCTGGAGGACCTGTTCCTGTCGCTCACCGGAGCCACGCTGGAGGGCGGTGCATGAGCGTGTCACCTCGCTACTCGCTGGCCGTGTGGCACCGCAACGCCACGATGTACGGGCGTACGTGGAAGTGGAACATCCTGCCGAACTTCTTCGAGCCGGTGTTCTACCTGGCCGCGGTCGGCGTCGGCGTCGGCGCTTACATCCAGGAGATGGGCGGCATGAGCTACCTCGAGTTCCTCGCGCCCGGCCTGGTGTGCGTGGCCGCCATGAACGGTGCTAGCTACGAGGCGACGTACAACGTCTTCGTACGCATGACGTTCGAGAAAGCCTACGACGCCATGCTCACCACGCCGGTCGAACCGGACGACGTGCTGGCCGGTGAGACGTTGTGGGCGATGACGCGCTCGGCGATCTACGGCGGCTGCTTCTTTCTCATCCTCGTGCTCGTGGGGCTGGCTCCGCTGCCGACGAGCCTGCTCGCGATCCCCGCCATGCTGCTGACGGGCCTTCTGTTCGCCTCGATCGGCATCGCGTTCTCGCTGTACATCGAGACGATCGACCTGTTCAGCTTCTACTTCACCTTGTTCCTGACGCCGCTGTTCCTGTTCTCCGACGTGTTCTTCCCGCTCGAGGAGAGGCTCTCGCCCACCTTGCAGTGGGTGGCGGAGCTGCTGCCGCTGCTGCACCCGGTGCGCCTGTCGCGCATGGCGTTTCGCGGCGACATCTCGCCGGGCCTGGCGCTGTGGGACGTGACCTACGTGCTGGTGTTCTCGGCCATCCTGCTCGCATTCGCGCGCCGGCAGGCCTTCCGGCGACTCACGAGCTGAACCGGCGCTCGGTTCCGGCGGTCCGCTCGCCATCCACGAATCCGCCCCTGCGGGGGTGCCCGCACCGACTCGGTGATATTCCCGAGCCGGGGACATGGGCGATGCTCGCGCCGCCTTCCATAACCCGCAGGCCGCTGGTACACAGCGACCGGGGGGAACGAGCCATCACCCCGCGAGCATTCCACGCGCAAGATGCGCCCCCGCCGAGAACCGAGCCGCCCAGGAGGATGAAGACCATGCCGCACGACCGAACACACTCGATACCCGCCACGGCGCTCGTTGCCGCGTACGCGGTGCTACTTACCGGGCTGATCGCCGGTGCCACCACGCCGGCGCACGCAGACGAGACGTGCATGTCTCCTTACATGGCCAAGATCGTGGGCCAGGAAGACTACGTGTACGTGTGGACGCTCGGCATGGAGGGCGTGGGCGACGAGCAGGACAAGCTGGTGACCGTCGCCGTGAACCCGGCGTCGAAGGACTACGGCAAGGTCATCAACAAGCTGTCGGTGGGCGGCCGTAACGAGGCGCACCACTCGGGCTTCACCGACGACCGGCGCTACCTGTGGGCTGCCGGCCTGGACACCAGCAAGATCTTCATCTTCGACGTCCACTCCCACCCCGAGAAGCCGAAGCTGCACGACACGATCAAGAACTTCGTGTCGAAGAGCAAGGGCGTGGTAGGCCCGCACACCACCTACGCCCTGCCCGGCCGCATGCTGGTCACGGGACTGTCGAACAACAAGGACCACGGCGGCCGCACCGGCATGGCGGAGTACACGAACGACGGCAAGTTCGTGGCCACTCACTGGATGCCCACCGACGACGACCTGGGCGGAGCGGAAAAGACAGGCAAGCTGGCCGACGGCTACGGCTACGACGTGCGCGCGCTGCCGCGTCGCAATGCACTGATCACGTCGTCGTTCACCGGCTGGAACAACTACATGATGAACATGGGCAAGATGATGGCCGACGCCGAGGCGATGAAGCGCTTCGGCAACACGGTGGTCGTCTGGGACCTGCACACGCGCAAGCCGAAGAAGATCTTCGACGTGCCGGGCGCGCCGCTCGAGATTCGCTGCGCGTGGGGCGCGCACAACAACTGGTGCTTCACGAGCACCGCCCTCACCTCGGAGCTGTGGCTCATACACGAAGACGAGAAGTCCGGCTGGCAGGCCAAGAAGGTCGCCGACATCGGCGACGCCAGCAAGATCCCGCTGCCGGTCGACATCTCCATCTCGGCCGACGACGGGCTACTGTGGGTGGACACGTGGAACGACGGCAAGACCCGCCTGTTCGACATCTCCGACCCGCACAGCCCGAAGCAGGTGTACGAGAAGAAGATCGGCGCGCAGATCAACATGGTGTCGCAGAGCTGGGACGGTGAGCGCGTGTACTTCACTTCGTCGCTGCTCGCCAACTGGGACAAGACCTCGTCCGATGACGGCGACGTGCAGTACTTCAAGGCCTACGACTGGAACGGCAAGGCGCTCGAGGAGAAGTTCGTGATCGACTTCGTCGCCGCCGGCCTCGGCGCCCCGCACCAGATGCGCTTCGGCTCCAGGGCCCTGTACGCCGCAGCCCCCTCCGCGTCCAATGACGGCGGCCCGGCAACCGCGAGCGCCGAAGAGCGCTAGCAGGCTGCCGTCGGCCGCGGCGGCGCTGCACGACAGCGTCGTGCTCGACGCGCGGCACGAACCACCATGCGCAGGCGCGCCCTCACGAACCTGATCGCGCCGTCTCCGGCACGGGCCTGCGCCGTGGCCGTGGCCTGCACGCTGGCCACGACCGCCACCGATCTGCCGGCCCATGGTGAGCCCAAGGCCGCGCAGGGCCGGCCTGGCGCGGAGATCCAGGCTCCCGGCTATCGCACGCTCGCGTTTCCTGCGCCGCGTGCCGGCACCTACGCGCTGCCGCCGCTCGGCGCCGCCGGCGACGGAGACGTCGTCGACGGTGACGGCAAGCAGCATAGACTGCACGAGCTTCTCGGCGACCGCGTGGCCGTGCTCAGCTTCATCTACACGTCGTGCCAGGAGCAGGCCGGCTGCCCGCTGGCGTCGTTCGTGCTCGGGCGCGTCGCGCACGAGATCGACGCCGCGCCCGCTCTTCGCGACCGGGTCCGGCTGCTGACCCTGAGCTTCGACCCGTCCCACGACTCGCCTGCGGTAATGCGCTCGTACGGCGAGCGCATCCACCGCGGCGGTGGCGACTGGCGCTTCCTCACCACGACCTCGCCCGCCGAGCTCGCCCCGATCCTCGAAGCCTACGACCAGGCCGTCAGCACCGACTACGACGAGGCCGGCGAGCCGCTCGGCTCGATCTCGCACATCCTGCGAGTGTTCCTGATCGACCGGCAGGCGCGCATCCGCAACATCTACACTGCATCGTTCCTGCACGCCGACACGGTGCTGAGCGACATCCGTACCGTGCTACTCGAAGAGCCGGACGAGACCGCGAGCGATGTCCGCGCGGTGCCGTCCGGGACACGAGCGGTCGCGACGACCGACGCGCCGGGTTCTGCGTCCGCCGCGCCGCCGGACGACGACGCGACGCCGAGGCTGCACGGCGCAGGCGACGACAAGAACGGTTACCAGGGGCGTGGCTACCGAACGCGTTCGCGAAGCCTGCCCACGCGCCGGGGCGAGCACGCCGACCTCCTGGAGATCGCCCGTCGGCCACCGCTCGGACTGCCGCCGCTGGTCCTCCTCGATGGCGAAACGATCACGCGCGAGAAGATCGCGCTCGGCCGCAAGCTGTTCTACGACCGCCGCCTGTCGCACAACGACACCGTGTCGTGCGCGCTGTGCCACGTGCCCGAGCAGGGCTTCACGAGCAACGAGATGACCACGCCGGTGGGCATCGAAGGCCGTTCGGTCAGGCGCAACGCGCCCACGCTCTACAACGTGGCGTACGTGTCGCGGCTGTTCCACGACGGTCGCGAGGACCGGCTCGAACAGCAGATCTGGGGCCCGCTGCTGGCCGCCAGCGAGATGGGCAACCCGTCGGTTGGCCACGTGCTCGGCAAGATCCGCACACTGGCCGACTACGCCGGCCTGTTCGAGGCGGCGTTCGACGGGCGCGGCCCTACCATGGAGACGCTCGGCGCGGCCCTGGCCAGCTACCAGCGCACCTTGCTGTCGGCCGCCAGCCGTTTCGACCGCTGGCGCTTCGGCGGTGAGGACGGCGCTCTCGACGACGCCGGCAAGCGCGGCTTCGAGCTGTTCACCGGCAAGGCGCGCTGCGACACCTGCCACCTGATCGACGACGAGCTCGCGCTGTTCACCGACGGCGAGCTGCACAACACCGGCATCGGCTACGCGCACAGCACCTACGCGACGCCCGCGAAGCTCACCGTGCAGGTCGCTCCCGGCACGTTCGTCGAGGTCGACGCCGACGTGCTCGCCGGGGCAACCGAGCCGGTCGCGCCGGACCTGGGCCGCTACGAGATCACGCAGGATCCGGACGATCGCTGGAAGTACCGGACGCCCACCCTGCGCAACGTCGCGCTCACCTCGCCGTACATGCACGACGGCTCGCTCGGCACCTTGCGCGACGTGGTCGAGTTCTACGATCGCGGGGGCGTCGCGAACCAGCTGCTCGACCCGATGATCGCGCCGCTCGGGCTCAGCGATGGCCAGATCGCCGACCTGGTGGCATTCCTCGAGGCGCTGACCGGCGACAACGTCGACGTCCTCGTCGCCGACGCGTTCGCGGCGCCCGTCGGCGACCGGCGCTGACCGCGGCGGTCATGCGAGCTGGCGCCGGGCGGGCGTCGCGGCCGCACCTGCCGGGAACCGGCCGAGACGTGAACCCGAACGGTTTTGCGGGGTGTGGGGAACCTGTGCAGGGGTCGCTCTACAGGCACCGGGCCGTTGGCTAGACTCGACTATAGAGAGGGTGCGCCGTGCTGGCGTGTGGGGGTAGCGGTTGATGGCTCTCGCCTCGTGGGGACTTTCGCGAAGACGTAACAGGGCGGCGACGACGGTCGACGGCTGGGTGCACCCGGCTTTCGCCGAGGTGGCCACTACTCTCAAGCGCATGCTGCGCAAGCAGCCCGGCGGCGGCGCCGTGTGCGTCTACCACCGCGGCGACTGCGTGGTCGACCTGTGGGGCGGCCGCCGCGACCGCGCGGGAACCGGCTGGGACTCCGACACCCTGGCGCCCAGCTTCTCGACCAGCAAGGGCGTCGCCTCGACGCTGGTGCACATCATGGTCGACCGCGGCCTGCTCGACTACGACGACCGCGTGGCCGACCACTGGCCCGAGTTCGCGCGCGCCGGCAAGGAAGACATCACGATCCGCCAGGTGCTGACGCATCAGGCCGGGCTCTACCACATCCGCCGCATGGTCGACCGCGCCGACCGCATGCTCGACTGGGAGCACATGATCGCCGCCATCGAGGCGAGCGCGCCGATTCACAAGCCCGGCGAGCGCAGCGGCTATCACGGCTTCACCTACGGCTACATCGTCGGCGAGATCGTCCAGCGCGTGACCGGCAAGCGCTTCTCACAGCTCGTCCAGGACGAGATCGCCGCGCCGCTGGGGCTCGACGGCATGTACATCGGTGCCCCCGAGAAGGCCCTGCCGCGCGTGGCCGAGCTCATGTGGCCTCGCTGGATGGCCCTCAACCCCGGCCCGACCGGCGGCGCCGTGATGGCGCGCGCCAGTCACGCCGTGTGGCGTGCTGCCGGGTTCACCGGACCGGTCGCTCGCGCCACACGAGTCGGATTCGACGTGCAGAGCACGCTCGACGCGCTGGCACCGAACGGCATCAGCGCATTCGACTTCGGCGCCGCCGAAACGCTGCGCGCCGTCATCCCGTCGGGCAACGGCCTGTTCACCGCGCGCTCGCTCGCGCGCATGTACGCCGCGCTCGCCGGTGGCGGCGAGATCGACGGCGTGCGACTCATCTCACGCAAGACGCTGGTGCGCGCCATGGAAGTCCAGACTCGCACTCGCACTTGCGCCGTGATCCCCTTCGACATGCGCTGGCGCCTTGGCTACCACGTCGTCGGCACGACACGCGGCATCCTGCCGTACGCGTTCGGCCACTTCGGCTTCGGCGGCTCCGGCGCGTGGGCCGACCCGACACGCGATCTCGCGATCGCGATGACGGTGAACAGCGGCATGGGCACTCCGTTCGGCGACCTGCGCATGATGCGTCTGGGCACCGCAGCGCTCGGCTGCGCCGACGTCCGGTCGGGCGCCACCGCACCGCAGGCCGAGCCGGCCGAGCCAGAGCTCGTCCCCCAGCGCGCGACCGCGTGAGCGGGCGAGCCATCTAGAGGCGCCGCCACCTCCAGCGCCCCGGAGTCTCGCGCATTGCGTGTCGACTCCTCGCGGATAGACATTCCCCGGGGAATGTCGACGCAGCTCGCCGGCGCGGACCGAACAACAACCTGCGCGACAGCGTGATCGCCCCCTCGCCACCATCGAACGCGGCGAGGTTGGGCGCGGCGCGATCGTCCACGACTGGCCCCTGCCGGCGTTGAACCGACGCGCGACAGTCGGTACAAGCACGGCGCGAGCTCCGCACGGAGTCGCCCACGACATGGAGGCCAGCTTTCCCGAGATCCACGAGGCGATAAGCCGCGCGATCCCCGACCGCGAGGTGATCGTCTGGCGCGACCGACGCTTCACCTACGGCCAGCTCGCCGAACGTAGCCGCCGTCTGGCCGGGTACCTGGTCGAGCGTGGTCTCACCGTGCACGCCGAACGCTCGCAATTGCAGGGCCACGAGTCGGGCCAGGACCACCTCGCGATCTACCTGTACAACGGCAACGAGTACATCGAGGGAATGCTCGGTGCGTTCAAGGCGCGCGTCGCGCCGCTCAACGTGAACTACCGCTACGTCGAGGAGGAGCTGCTCTACCTGTTCCGGAACTCCGGCGCGCGCGCGCTGCTGTATCACTCCGCGTTCGCGCCGCAGGTGGCCGCGGTGCGCGAGCAGCTTCCGGACCTCGACGTGCTCATCCAGGTGGCCGATGAATCGGGCAACGGCCTGCTGCCCGGCGCCGTCGACTACGAGGCCGCGCTGACCGCTTCGTCGCCGCAGCCACCGGCCGTCACTCCATCGCCCGACGATCTGTACATCCTCTATACCGGCGGCACCACGGGCATGCCCAAGGGCGTGCTGTGGCGGTCGGCCGACATATTCATCGCCGCCATGGGTGGTCGTCAGCTCGACGGCCGCGAGTTCGGCTCCGTGGACGAGATCGTCGAGGTCGTGAAGCGCTCGGGCAGAATCCGTGCGCTACTGGGGCCACCGCTCATGCACGGCGCCGCGCAATGGGTGGGCTTCATGATGATGACCTTGGGCGGAACCGTCGTGATGCCCGACGTCGTCGAGAAGCTCGACCCCCACGACTTCCTGTCGGTGATCGAGCGCGAGAAGATCGTGTCGTTCTCGATGGTGGGTGACGCGTTCGCCCGCCCACTGCTCGATCAGATGGACCGACACGACTACGACCTGTCCAGCGTCATGGTGATCGGCTCGGGCGGCGCGCCGCTGTCGACGGTGAACAAGCAGAAGCTGATCGATTACATGCCGCAGGTGACGATCATGGACGGCATCGGGTCCTCCGAGACCGGGGCTCAGGCCGGCAACTCGAGCACGAAGGGCTCGGGCGTGAGCACGGGAGATTTCAAGCCGGGGCCCGGCGCGTGCATCGTCTCCGCCGAGCTCGACCGCGTCCTCGAGCCGCCGGCCGACTCCGGCGAAGACGCGAGTGAAGTGGGCGAGCTGGGATGGTTCGCGCAGGAAGGCCGCGTGCCGCTCGGCTACCTCGGCGACCCCGACAAGACCGCGAAGACGTTTCCCGTGATCTCCGGCACCCGCTACTCGGTGCCCGGCGATCGCGCACGTTACCGGGCCGACGGCATCATGGACGTGCTGGGCCGCGACTCGGTGACGATCAACTCCGGCGGCGAGAAGATCTTCGCCGAGGAGGTCGAGAACGCGCTCAAGCAGCACCCCGACGTCTACGACACCGTGGTAGCCGGGCGCGCGAGTGAGCGCTGGGGTCAGGAAGTGGTCGCGATCGTGCAGCTGCGGGAGGGCGCCAGCACCGGTACCGACGAGCTGCTGGCCGAGGCAGGCAAGCACCTCGCCCGCTACAAGCTGCCGAAGGAGTTCGTCTTCCGCGACCGGATCCAGCGCAGCCCCAGCGGCAAGGCCGACTACCGCTGGGCAAAGCAACAGGTCGGCGAATAGACGAACGAACGAGGGGGCTGGATGAACATCGAACCGCAGACATGGATCGACAAAAGGGACAGTCCCCGTTTTCGGTGGGGCGCGTTGCTCGGCAGCGTCGTGATCGCGATGGCGCTTGTCGGCTGTCAGGCCGGGCCGGCGCCGGTGGGGCCCACCACGGCGGTGGCGCAGCTCGAGCCCACCCAGGGATTCGCAGTGCGCGGCACGGTGCGGTTCACGCAGGTCGCCGACGGCGTCCACATCGAGGCCGAGGTGAAAGGCCTGGTTCCCGGCCTGCACGGATTCCACGTCCACGAGAAGGGCGACTGCAGCGCACCCGACGCCAGCTCGGCCGGGGCTCACTACAATCCCCACGCGGCGACGCACGGCAGCCCGCTGGCCGACGCCCACGCGCGCCACGCAGGCGACCTCGGCAACCTTGCCTCCGATCCCGGCACCGGAGATGCCGTCTACGACCGCATCGACTCGATCCTTCGCCTCGACGGTGACGAGTCGATCGTCGGCCGCGCAGTGATCGTTCATGCAGGAGAGGACGACCTGAGAGCCGACGGCACGAGCACCGGTGGCGCACGTATCGCCTGCGGCGTGATACGGGCTGAGGACTGACCGCCCGGTCGCAACCTCAGGACGTCAGGGCGTCTTCGCCTTGAACAGCGAGGCGTCGTTGATGACCGCACCGGCATAGCCGGCCTGCCAGCAGCTGAAGCTCTCACCGTCGTCGACTACCAGCTGAGCCGTCGCCGGAAGAACCAGCGGCAGCTCAGGCGAGGTGAACTCGCCGCCGCGCGCCTTGACCTGCAGCCGCGTGCGACCGGTCGGCGTGACCCGTACCTTGATACGCCTCACCCCGCCCTGCCCGCCCGAGGCGTCCTTGAACTTGAGGCCGCCGCTCGCCGTGGCCTTCCAGCACGGGCGACCTCCGCACAGGCCCGCACCGGCCACGCGCGCATCGACCAGCGGCTGCTCACCCGCGCCCGATCCGTCGTAGACGCACAGGTGAAACGCCACGGCCGACCTCGTCACCGGATCGAGGAAGTCGTCGAGGCTCGTCGAGTCGCCGTTCGACCACCGCCACGTCAGGCGGTCGCTGTCGTCACCGGGCAGGTCGCCGATGCGCACGTTCGACTTGCCGGGCGGGACGACGCGGCAGGCCGGATCCGGCGTGGCCGCGCACGACGGCGCGATCTCGGCGAACAGCGCACCGCTCACCACGATGAGGTTGCCCACGTCCTCGGCCGCCGGTGCCACACCGTTGCCCTGCATCTCGTTGGTGATGAGATCGTCCCTGCCGTCGCCGTCGACATCGCCGGCGGCCGCACTGTAGGCCAGCGTATCGCCGACGTCGGCACCGTCGTTGCCGCGGGCGCCGGCCACCACGGCGATGCGCAGCGCGGTCGGCTCCGGCAGCGCGCCGTCCATCAGGTCGACCAGCACCGGCCATGGTCCGGCCTGGCCGAAGAACACGTAGAGCGCACCGGCGTTGAATCGAGAGAACGGCCGTGCGTGCGGCGCGCTGAACGCGATGTCGTCGATGCCGTCGCCGTCGAAATCGCCGTGCAGCGCCGTATCGCTCGAGATGTAGCCGGCGGCGCCGCCGAGGAACGTGGTCATCATGGTGCCCGGCGGCAGCGCGTCGACACCGAACGAGAGCCCCTTGAGAGAGGCGGCGTCGAACAGGAGGTGACCGGCGCCGGCGTTCAGCCGCGAGCCGCTCAGATCGCCGGTGATGTCGCCGACGAACAGGTCGGGCGTTCCGTCGTCGTCGTAGTCGAGACCGCCGACGATCTCCTCGCCGAAGTTCGCGTTGAGAAAACCGCCATCGATGATCGTGTTGGTCCCGGGCGGAGACGTGATGTCGAACGTGTAGCCGGCCGGCCAGGGGTCGCCGGTGAAGTTGTCGTCCCAGGCGATGTACAGCGTGCCGTCGGCCGTACCGCCGATACCGTGAGCCGCACCGCCGGGCGCGCCGTCGGCCTCGAGCACGGCACCGGCCCGGTTGAGCGCCGACGCCACCAGCACCTCGCCGCGACCGTTGCCGTCGAGGTCGGCGATCTGGCAGGTGGCCCCGAAGTGGTGCTCCACCGACGCCACAGGCGGTGTGATGCGCATCAGGTCGCCGGCGAGCGCTGTGGTGCCGAACGCGGCGAGGTCGATCGTCTGCGTCGTGGCCAGGTGCGGGCCGCCGCGGATCACGTAGGCGGCGCCGTTGTCGAGATCGGCTGCCAGGTCCTCCTGGTCGGCGCCGACCACGATGTCGGCGGTCCCGTCGCCGGTGACGTCGCCGGTGCGTACCCAGATCCCGAGACGATCGACGGCCGAGACTCCCACGATGGTCGTGAGCGCGAGCGCCGCCGGTGGCGCGCGCAGGTCGACGGCCGTCAGGCCGGCCGCGTGCGTTCGAAGCCCGGACCCGCCCACCAGGATCGTGAGCGCGCCGGCTCCCGGACGAGCGGCATCGGGGCGGTGATTCTGGCGAGCCAGCAGCAGATCGCCGACGCCGTCGCCGGTGACGTCGTCCATCCAGATCTCGCTGCCCGTGACCTCGTCGGTCCCGTCGCCCGCGATGCGTAGCACGCCGGCCTGGGCGACCGCCGTGTCGACCGTGCCGGCAACCGTACCGTCGCCGAAGACCAGATAGACCTCGCCCGCGTTTTGCCGGCCGAGCGGATCGGCAAGCATCGAGGCCATGGCGTAGTCGACGAAGCCGTCGTCGTCGCAGTCGAAGCCGCCGGCCACCGGCACGCCGAATGCACCGTTGCCGTCGAAACCGTGGACTCGCCGCAGCACACCGTCGGACGTCGAAACCGTGGCCAGGTCGACGACCACGCTCGGGTCGGCGGCCCACCCCGTCGCCACCACGAGGAGCACCGTCGATACGATCGTCAGTCGGAGCAGCCGGCGGGCGCGCCGCGAAGGCGGCAAGCGACCGGCGCGTGAGGAAGGCAGCACATTCGAATTCTGCGCATGCCGGCCGTGGACGTTCAACCCTCCACCTGCACGCCTACCCGGCTGCGCTCAGGACTGGCGCGTCGGCGAGACTTCTACTTTCCGACGCCGGGCTTCGGCGAGACGATCCGGAGCCCGACGAGCACCGACGCGGTGCCCGCACGCGCCCTGGGCGGGGGGCCGGCCATGCGAGCATCGCGGCCGGCTCGTTGTCTGACGCCGTCTCGGCCGGTAAACGTTCGCCCATGCAAGTAGGCGTACTGGCCATATTTCAGAACTTCAAGGGTCAGCTCGACGACGCGACGATGGTCGCCAACGAGCTGCGACTCGCCGAGCTCGCCGAGCCGCTCGGCTTCGATACGTACTGGCCCACCGAGCATCACTTCACCGACTACTCCGCCTCGCCCGACAACATCGTGCTGCTGAGCTGGCTCGCCGGCCGGACCAGCAAGATCAAGCTCGGCACAGGCGCCGTCATCGTGCCGTGGAACGACCCGCTGCGCGTGGTCGAGAAGATCGTGATGCTCGACCACCTCTCGAATGGCCGCGCCATCCTCGGGCTGGGACGCGGCCTGGCGCGCGTGGAGTACGACCACTTCGGCATCCCCATGGGTGACGCTCGCGGCCGCTTCGACGAGGGCGCGAAGATGATCATCGATGCGCTCGACAGCGGTTTCATCGAGAGCGACGGGCCGAACTATCCGCAGGTACGGACGCCGATCCGGCCGCGCCCGCTGTCCGGCTTCAGCGAGCGCCTGTACTGCGTGGGCGTATCACCCGAGTCGGTGAACAGGTGCGCCGAGCTCGGCGCTCGCCTGATGGTGTTCTCACAGACGCCGTGGGAGATGTTCGCCGAGGGCGCGCACGCGCAGTACCGGGAAGCCTACCGGAAGTTCCACGGCCGGGACGCACTGCCCGTGCTGACCGGCGACCTCATGTTCTGCCATGAGGAGGCGGCCACTGCCGAGAAGATGGCGATGAAGTACATGTCGAACTACTTCCTCACCATCGTCGAGCACTACGAGATCATGAGCGAGCACTTCAAGGAGGCGAAGGGCTACGAGTTCTACGCGTCGGCCGCCGAGATGTTCAACGCGGTCGGACTGCAGGTAGCGGTCGAGCAGTACTGCTCGATCCAGACCTGGGGAACCCCGGCGCAGATCGTCGAGAAGCTCGAGAAGCGCCGCGCCCTGCTCGGCGACTTCGAGCTCAACGGCATCTTCAACTACGGCGGCATGACGATCGACGAGGCCGAGAGCAGTATGCGACTGTTCGCGAGCGAGGTGCTGCCGGCGATCCACGGCTGGTAGCCCGCCGCGAGCCCGACGGCCCGGCCGCCTCCGCCGCGGTCGTCTACGCGCCGCCGGCGTTCTCGGTCTTCACCGGGATCACGGTCGCCGAGCGGATGTGCAGATCGCGCTGCGGGAACGGGATCTCGACCGAGTGCTCGCGGAACTTGTGCCACACCTTGCGCAGCACCAGGTCGGCCACGTTCGACACGCCGTTTTGCGGATCGTTGATCCAGAAGCGTAGCTCGAGGTCCACCGAGCTGTCGCCGAACCCCTTCATCTGACATTTCGGCGCTGGATCGTCGAGGATCCTTTCCACCTCTTTCGCGGCATCGAGGATCAGTGCCGTGGCCAGATCGATATCGGCGTTGTATGACACGCCGACCGCCACCTTGCGGCGGATCAGCCGCGAGCTGTACGACCAGTTGACGACCTCCAGCGTGATGAGGTCTTCGTTCGGGATGAGATGCTCGGCACCGTCGCGCGTGATCACCGACGCGTAGCGCGCCCCCAGGCTGTTCACCTGACCGAACGAACCGCCGATCTCGATCACGTCGCCCGGCTTTATGGAGCGGTCGATGAGCAGGATGATCCCGCTGATGAGATTCGAGACGATCTTCTGCAGGCCGAAGCCGACGCCCACGCCGACCGCGCCACTGAACACCGCGAATGCCGTGAGGTCGATGCCCACGCTGCCGAGCGCGATGATGATGGCCAGCGAGACGAGCGCCACCTTGAGCGTCTGCGATATCAGGACCTGCACCGACGGGGTCAGGTTCGGCAACTGCTCGATGCGGCGCTGGAACACGGTCGACATCGTGACCGCCGCCCACAGCAAGACGGCCGCGACGCCGACGCCCTTCAGCACCACGAACGCCGAGATCCGGGCCTGACCGAGCGTGATGGCGAAGCCGTCGAGGAACGCGATGATCGGCTGCAGCAGGTGCAGGACGTTGAGCGCCGCGATGCTCCAGGCCACGACCGCCGCCGTCTTCGACCAGAACGGCTCGGCGATGAGGCTCGAGCTGACGCGTATGACGACCCACGCGCTGAGCAGGCTGGCGACCACGCGAATGAGCTGACCGGGCTGCTCGAGCTCGTGGGCGAGCGAGGTCATGAACCACAGGAGCACCAGCCACAGGACCGGCAGCACCAGCGACATCGTGACCGGACGCGCCCGCTCGAAGCGATCCTTCACGCGGTCGTCGGCAAAGCTGCGCGCCAGCAGCGCGCGGGCCGGCTTCGACGCGACCCAGGCCACGACCAGCGCGACCGCGATGGCGGCGAGCTGAACGGCCGAGGTGGCGGTCAGCACGTTGGCGAGGAGCCAGGCGCTGAGCCAGTCGATCGCCGCCTGGATCTTCTCGGAGCTGAACGAAGCCGCCATCACACCTCCCCGACCGCGACATGCCCGGCTTGCCCGGACGCAGGCCCCATCACGCACGCATCCAGGAGAACAGTCCAGTGCTGAACGCAGATCGATCGGCGCGTCAGAACGATCGCGCGACGAACCAGAACACGCCGAGACCGCACAGCGCAGCCGACGCCACGTCGAAGCCCGCGCCCGGAACCGGCTCGTGAGGATGCTCGCGCGAGCGCGCCCGTTCCAGCGCCCACGCCGCCAGCGACAGTGCGGCCACCACGACGAGCTGACCGATCTCTACACCCAGGTTGAAGCCGAGCAGCGATGGCAGCAGACGCCCCGCCGGCAGACCGATCTCGAGCAGCACGCTCGCGAAGCCGAAGCCGTGGATGAGGCCGAACACCATCGTCAGCAGCGGTCGCCAGCGCGCCGCGGCCTCGCGGCTGTCGGACAGCACGAGATAGCAGTACGTGAAGACGATCAGCCCGCCCCCGATCAGCGGCGGCGGACCGCTGTTCAGCAACAGGCCCAGCAGCACGGCGCCGGTCATGGCGACCGCCGCCGCCGTCGCGACGAGGCGGCTGACGCCGCGCACCGCGGCGACGTTCTCGACGGCCACCAGCGCGATCGTGAAGCCGATGAGCGCCTCGATGACCGCCACGTCGGGCTCCACGACGCCGAGCACCGCGAGGCTGAGCGTCACGCTGTGGCCGGCGGTGAACCCCGTGACCAGGGCCACGATCTCGCGCGGCCGTCGGCACAGCAGCAGCAGCGCGGCGAGAAACGCCAGGTGGTCGACGCCCACCATGATGTGCTCGACGCCGAGCGCCAGATAGGCGCCGAAATCGGCACGCCCCGGCCTCGCACCACGCGGCTCACCGCCACGCACGCGCTGCGCTCCGACCTCGTGTCGGCGCGTGGAATCGGTGAACAGGTACTCGGCGGCCTGCCCGTCACCGGCCGCGACCGTGGCGAAGTGCACGTGAGACGGCGCCTCGGCGAACAGGGCATCGTTGCGGATCGCGAGCGGACGGTCCGCCGACGGCATGGATCCGCACGCGTACGCGAGCTCGACACGCAGGTGGCCGGGGCGCGCGGCGAGAACCCGTGGCCGCCCGACGGCGCCGCAGCCATGATCGCCGACGCTGACCGTGACGCGCTCGGCGAGATGAGCCGCCAGCAGCTCCTCGAGAGAGGCCGCCGGCCGATCGGCGGCCAGGCGTGTCGCCTCTCGCGCCTGCACCGTGAAGCTGGCGTGGACGTCGGTACCGTCGACGTACCAGCGCGAGAACGACTGGCTGCGCGTGTGTGCCGCCGCGGGTGTCACGGACGCGACGAGCAGCGCCGCCGTGACCAAGGCGGTCGTTCCCATCACCGGCACGAGCCGACGCCGCCACGCCGGCGGCGGCCACCGCCGGCATACGAGCATGGCGACCGGCCTCACGGGCCGTCCTCCACCACGATGACATCGGCCACGCTGCGCAAGCGCTCGAGGTAGCGACGCAGCTCGGCGTCGCGGAGGCTACGGCGGTAGGCCCGCTCCAGTTCGACGCGTGCGGCCTCGAACGTGAGGCCGGCCGTGTCCGTGGCACCGCCGCCGTCCCGGAACGCTCGCAGCTCGTCGTCGCTCACGGGCTCGGCCAGGCGGTCGGCGACGACCGCGTCGACCACGGCCCGAGTGATGCGCTCGCGAACCGGACGGCTCGAGTGCACGAGGTCCGCCTCGAGCCCGGCCTGCAGCAGCAGATCCTCGTCGATAAGCCGCTCGAGCACGCGCGCTCGCTCGGGCTCGCCCACCGGCGTGCGCTTGTCGGCCGCCAGCGACGACAGCGCACGCAGGAAGTCGCGTGTCAGGATCGGCCGGCCGTCGACCACCGCGACGACGGCCGGGCCGGGCACACCGGCGGCCGGGTCGGCGCGCGTCGCGATCGTGACGACAGCGGCACCGAGGCCGGCGAGCGCGCCCACGGCGAGCACGGCGAGCGATCGGGCTCGGGACGCTGGCGGCACCATGCTCATCTCGAAACCGCCGCAGGTCGGCCGATGTCGTTCTCGATCCGGATGTCCGCCCGCTCGCGCGCCTCGGCGAGGAATCGCGTCAGCGCACGGTCACCTGCGCTGCGGCGGTACGAGCCCGCCACCTCGTCGGCCACGTCCTCGTAACGACGCGGCGCGAGCTGTTCGCGAGAGACCACACGAAGCAGGGTGTAGCCCGAGCGCGTACGCAGCGGCGCGGACACCTCGCCGGGCCCGAGCGCGAGGGCGCCATCGGCCAGCGCGGGGCCCAGGTAGCGACGCAGCACGTGCGGTGGCAGTGGTGCATCGGGAAGTGGGACCGCCGGCTCGTCGCCGAACCTGTGCGCTGCGGCCTCGAACGCGAGCCCGCCCGCGATCGCGTCGGCTGCCCGCGTTGCACGCGCCGCCGCCTCCCCGGGGCCCGCGCCGCCGTCCCTCAGATGGATCGCGCGCACGTGGACCCGGGCGGGCAGCGCGAAGGCCGACGCGTTGTCGGCGTGGTGGCGACGCAACGTCGCCTCGGAGGGCTCGGTACGGCCGGCGCGCTCGACGACCCCGTCGATGACCTCGGCGACGATTGTCTTGCGAATGACCGCATCGGATCGGTGCAGGCCGAGCGCAAGCCCGCGCTGGACCAGCAGCTCCTCGTCGATCAGACGCTCGCGAATCTCACGGCGCGCATCGGCGTCGGGAGTCCCCGCGTTCGCCCCCAGACGCGCGATCGCGGCCGCGAACGCGGCGCGCGGCACCGGCCGACCGTCGACCCACGCCACCGCATCGACCGGCACGGCGGTCCAGCGGCCCGACGACGGCAACAGCACGCCGCCCATTGCCACCGCCAGACCCAGCCCGGCGCACAGCCGCACGAGGGGTCGACGGCTGGATTCGAGATCGTGTTCACCTCGCATCGGCCGGACGACGGCGTTTTTCTACGATGCGTGCGGGCACGCAAGTCGCCACCGGCGGCCGCGACCGGTGCGACGGCGAGCGGCGGGTCCCCCTCACTTGCGCCGCGACGGCTGAAGGGGGGATCCCGGCGCCCCGGAGCGGCCGGCGGCGGGCCCCCGCCGGACCTGCACCAGGGCGAGGTTTCATCTTGACCTGCACTGTCCGCATCGGTTACCTATCGCACGTACTGCGGGGTGAAATCCCCCAGGTTCGACTGCCCGCGTGCACGCCGACCGGAAATACTGCCCCGATCAGGAGATCGACCATGTTGTCACGACGTCCGTTCGCCGCTGCGGTGGTCCTCGCCTGCCTGGCCGCGCTCATCGCCGGCCCCGCCCTGTCGCAGGACACCGGCGGTCAGCCCGACGACCACTTCATGTGCTACAAGGTCAAGGGCTCGAAGGTCGACATCTGCGCCGACGGCTCGCCCACCGAGGGTCAGACCTGCACCGACGACGCCGACTGCGGTGGAGCGGAGGGCTCGTGTACGTCGAACAAGCTCACCAAGATCGACGTCGCTCTCCAGGACGCGTTCGACTCGGGTGCGGTCAACCATACCGCCATCAAGCGACAGAACCTGTGCCCACCGGCCAACAAGAACGGTGAGGGCATCGAGGACAGCGACACCCACCTGATCGCCTACCGGGTGAAGCCCGCCAAGGGCGAGCCGAAGCATCTGCGCCAGACCGACATCCAGGTGATCAACCAGTTCGGCCTGCTCACCGTCGACACGCTCAAGCAAGACCGACTGCTGGTACCGGCCGCGAAGGACCTGCTGGGCCCGGTCGCCGAGCCCGACAGCGCCACGCACAACGTCGACCACTACAAGTGCTACAAGGCGAAGGTGAGCAAGGGAACTCCGAAGTTCACGCTCGGCACGGCCATTCCGGTGACCGACCAGTTCGAGAGCGTGAACTACGAGCTCTCCAAGCCGACCCGCCTGTGCAAGGCCGTCGACAAGAACGGCGAGGGAATCAAGAACCCGCTCGCCGACCTGCTGTGCTACAAGGCCAAGCCGGCCAGTGGCCAGCCCAGGCACACCCGGCTCACCTCGGTGTACACCAACGACCAGCTCGGCCCCGCGATCCACGACACGGTGAAGCAGGACGAGTTCTGCGTGCCGTCGACGACGATCCAGGGCGAGGCCGGATGCGATCCACTCAACGCCGCCGAGTGCCTGCTGCCCTACCCCTCGACCGCTTACATGGCCGACGACGGTAGCACCGATACCGGCGTGCGCCTGAACCTTCCGCCCTGGGGCATGCCTGTGGTGTCGGGCCCCACGCTGCCGACGGCACCGTACAACGATCGCGACGGCTTCAGCCCGACCGCGCAGATCCTGATGCACTTTCCACAGGGCGTGGACCCCGAGCTCTCCGACGCCGCCCGCCTGCTCGCGGCGGGCTGCTGCGGGCAGCCCGCCGGCCCACCGTGGATCGACACGCGAACCTACGACGGGCGCTCGCTCGACGTGGACAGCCCCACCCTGCTGTTCGACGCCGACACCGGCGAGCAGATCATTCACTTCATCGAGCGCGATGCCCGCGCCGAGGGCAACGCGGGCCGACAGTCGCTGGTGATGCGCCCCGGCATCAGCCTCACCCCGAACAAGCGCTACATCGTGGCGATGCGCAACCTCAAGACGCCCGCGGGCACCGACGTGCTGCCCGAGGCCGCATTCCTGGCGCTGCGCGACACGATCGTCACGACGGTCGACGAGGTCGAGGCCAGACGCCAGTACTTCGAGGACAACATCTTCACGCCCCTGGTGAGCTTCGGCGTGACGCGCGGCGAGCTGGTCCTGGCGTTCGACTTCATCACGGCCAGCGACGACCAGCTCACGCACCAGATGCTCACGATGCGCGACGAGGCCTATGCCTGGCTCGACACGGTGGACGCGACGCCCGCCACGGTGCCGTTCACCGTCGATACCGTCACCGACTTCGACTGCCTGCAGCCGAACGTCTTCACCTGGCGAAAGGTCACAGGGACGTTCGAGAGCCCGCTGTTCCTGGACGGCGATCTCACCGACACGACGGCGCAGAAGATGAATGTCGACGGCAACGACAACCCCGTGCAGAACGGTTTCACGAACCCGAACTTCACGATCTCGATTCCGTGCGAGACGATCGACCCGCTGGGCGGCGTGAGCCGGCCGATCGTGCTCGGCCACGGCCTGTTCCAGACCGGAGCCATCATCGACGCACTGATCACGCCGATCGTTCCGCTGTTCCGGCCCGACGTGAACCTGATCTCCGGCGCGACCGACTGGCGCGGCCTGTCCGGCCTCGATCTGGCCTGGGTGAGCTCGCAGGTGATCGGCATCGGCTCGAGCAAGCTGCACGAGTTCGAGGCCCTGCCCGACCGGCTCTCGCAGGGCATGCTCAACACGCTGGTGCTGGCGCGCATGATGAAGCTCGGCATCTTCAACCGCGATACGACGTTCGAGAAACCCCTCGGTGGCGGTGTGTTCCCGGGGCCGACCGAGGAGATGTTCTACTACGGCATCAGCCTGGGCGGCATCATGGGCTCGTGGATGACGGCGCTCACGCCCGACATCGTGCGCTTCGCCGTCGACGTGCCCGCGATCAACTTCTCTTGCATGCTGCAGCGAGCAAACCCGTTCTCGGCGTTCGAGGCGCTGCTGGCGCCGATCGGGCTGAACGATCCGATGGAGGTCATGCTCGGATACGGCCTGCTGCACGAGCTGTGGGCGAGCTCGGAGCCGGCTGGCTACATCACCCACGTGACGAGCGATCGCCTGCCGGGAAGCGGAACCGACCCGGTGCGCATCCTGATGACACCGGCCTGGCTCGACAAGCAGGTGTCGAACGTCTGCACCGAGGTCGAGCTGCGTACGCTCGGCATTGCGAACCTCGACGGATCGTCCGTGGTATCGGGCCTTCAGGGCATTCCCGACACGGCCGGCCCCCTCGATTCGGCGCACGTGATGTGGGACATCGGCTCGTTCGACCTGTTCAACCCGTTGCACGACCCGTTCATCCCGCCGCTGGCCAACCTCATTCCGAGCGGCGTGTGCGACCCGCATCCCGTTCGGCCGACGATCCCCGCAGCCATCGACATGCTGATCGACTTCCTGCAGCCCGGCGGCGTGATCGACAACACGTGCAACGGCATGTGCGACGGAGGCGACACCACCGAGACCCCGCTCGGCGGAACCGCGTGTGATCCGCTGAACTGACCCGGAAAAAGAGGGCTGTTCGCGTTTACGAGATGGAGTAGCCGCCGTCGACGGGGAGGGTCTGACCGGTGATGAAGCGGGCGGCGGGGCTGCACAGGAACAGGACCGGCCCCGCGATATCGTCGGCCGTGCCCCAGCGCGCCATGGGCGTGCGGTCGAGGTGCTCCCTGGAAAGCTCGGGCATGTCGATCATCGGCGCGGTCATGCGCGACTCGATGAGACCGGGCGCCACCGCGTTCACGCGAATCGGATCGCCCGCCCACGCAACCGCCAGCGTCTTGGTCATCTGCACGATGCCGGCCTTCGCCGCGCCGTAGCCGGGCACGATCGGCATCCCGAAGTACGACGCCATCGAGGCCACGTTGATCACGCTGGCGCCGCCCTCCAGCGCACTCGCGGCGAGCTTCGCTCGACAGGCGTGCGCGAGACGGTAGGCGCTGAAGAGGTTGATGCGCACCGACTCCTCGTACACGTCGGGCTCTTCCTCGCTGCGTCCTCCCGGAAAGTTTGCGCCGGCGTTGTTGACGAGGATGTCGAGGGCAGGCAGCGACGCGGCCAGCGCCTCGATGCGGGCCGCGTCGGTGACCTCGAGCTGCTCGTAGCGAAACGCCGAGAGGTCGCCATCGTACTCGGAGGCGGCCGCACGGGTTCCGGTGATGGTCACGTCGGCACCGGCACTCGCGAAGGCCGCGGCGATGCCGGTGCCGACCCCGCTCGTACCGCCGGTGACGAGCACGCGGCAGCCTGCGAAATCGAACTCGACCCTGACCTTCTCGCTCGTGCCCTCGCCCACCGCTGGCCTCGTCAGTCCCAGACCTTTTCCCAGCGGCGGGTCTCGGCCGAGCGATACATGGCGAGCGCCGTGCGCAGCTCGCCGAGCGCGACCTCGGGGCCGGCAGCCAGTGGAGTGCCGTGCAGCACGGCCGCGGCAAAGTCGGCGAACTCACCGGGGTACGAGTCGAAGTACCCGCCGGTCTCGGCCGCCGCGCGGCCGCCCGGCGACTCGCGGTCGTAGAGCATGACCTTGCCGCCGCCGTCGATCGTGATCTCGCCCTCGGTACCGGTGATGCGGAAGAACAGCTCGGGCGCGAGCGGCCCGTAGCTCATGAGCGCGTCGAACTGGCCGATCTTGCCCGATTCGAACCGCAGCAGCGCGCGCGCCAGCGACTCGCCTTCCATCTGACGCACCGGATGATCGATGGCCGCCACCACCTCGTCGATCTCGCCCATCAGCATGCGGATCGGCCGGATCCAGTGCGAGCCGGTATCGATCGTGACGCCGCCGCCGGTGGCGTCACGGTTGAACCGCCAGGCCGTGTCGTCGCCGTAGTAGTCGTCGAGGGGCGGAAAGAAGATCGACGCGCGCCCGGTGACGATCTCGCCGATCGCACCATCGGCGATCAGCTCGCCGGCCGCGAGCACATCGGGCCAGTACTGCGCGTTCTCGGCGACCATGAACACGCGGTCGGTCTTGCGCCAGGCGGCCAGGATGCGCTCACAGGCGTCGACCGTCGGCGCCATCGGCTTCTCGAGCAGCACGTGCTGGCCGGCCTCGAACGCCTGCACAGCCAGCGGCTCGTGAAGCTGGTGCGGAAGCATGAGGTCGACTGCCTCGAACGTCCCGCTGGCGAGCGCGTCGTCGAACGAGGTGAACGCCGTGGCGCCGGTATCGCCCGCCATCGCGGCGGCGCGCTCGCCGTCGACGTCGACGACGGCCGCGATCTCGATCTCGGGCGCGCCCTGGCGGATCGCCGGCAGGTGGACCTTCGCGATCGCGCCGCACCCGACCACTGCGATTCTGAGCTTGTCCACCACGACGATCGAGCGCGGAGCCGACGGCTCCGGAGCGCCGCATCTTCGAGGACGACTCGCACTGAGACAAGCCACCCGCCGGTGCTCGTTCGCATCGATGACGCGGGCTGGCCTATGATGACGGCCCCGCGCGACGGCGCGCGCACGCGGCCACCGGACCGGACGAAGCAATGAAGCATCTCACACGGCGCATCTTCTCGGTCTCGGTGTTCCCGGTGGTCATGACCGCAGCGGTGGCCGGCGCGCTCGCGCTCATGCATCGGGGCATCGAGCCCGCCACAGCGATCGCCGCGCCGGTGGTCGCATCGTTCGTGTTCATCCTCGTCTTCGAGCGCATATTCCCCTACCAGCGCTCGTGGCTGCGCTCGCGCGGCGACGTGCCGGTCGACGCGGCCTTCGCAGTCACCGACTTCTTCGTGGAGCGCGTGGTGCAGCTGCTCGTTGCACCGGCCGCCGCGGCCGCCGGCGGCTGGCTCACCATGACCATCGGCGCCGGCCTGTGGCCGCACCGGTGGCCGCTCGTCGCGCAGCTCGCGCTCGCCCTCGTGTTCGCCGAGCTCTTCAAGTACTGGGGCCACCGTCTCATGCACGAATGGGACTGGCTGTGGCGATTCCACGCCGTCCACCACAGCGTACCGCGCCTGTACTGGCTCAACGCCAGCCGCTTCCATCCGGTGGACATCGGCATCGACACGGTGCTGGGCGTGTCCTCGCTGGCGCTGGTAGGCTGCAGCCCGCAGGTGGTGGCGCTGTTCCTGCTCGTCACCGCCGTCCACGGATTCTTCCAGCACTGCAATCTCGAGCTTCGCCTCGGCCCGCTCAACTGGTTCTTCAGCATGGCCGAGCTGCACCGCTGGCATCACTCGCGCACGGTCGCCGAGGCCAACAACAACTACGGCAACAACGTGATCGTATGGGACGTCGTGTTCGGCACCCGCTTCCTGCCCGCCGATCGCGAGCCGCCCGAGGACGTGGGCCTGTGCGACCTGCCGACGTTCCCCATGACGTTCGCCGCCCAGATGGCTGCGCCGTTTCGCTGGCGTGAGATCAAGGCCGACTCGGCGGCCGCCGTGGCCGGCTCGGCGAGCGGCGTCGCGACGCAGGACGCGTGAGCGAGCGCGCGGAGGACCCCATGCGAGAAGACCCTATCGTCATCACCGGCATCGCGCGCACGGCCATCGGCGGTTTTCAGGGCGCGCTGGCCGGCGTGACCGCGCCGCAGCTCGGCACCGCGGCGGTGACCGCGGCACTCGAGGACTCCCGCCTCGAAGCGGCCGATGTCGAGGAGGTCTTCATGGGCTGCGTGCTACCGGCCGGGCTCGGTCAGGCGCCCGCACGCCAGGCCGCGCTCGGCGCCCGCCTGCCACCGTCGGTGCCGTGCACCACCGTGAACAAGATGTGCGGGTCGGGCATGCAGGCTGCGATCCTCGCGCACGACACCATCCTTGCCGGCCTCGCCACCGACGTCGGCGGTCGTCGCGTGATCGTGGCCGGTGGCATGGAGAGCATGACGAACGCGCCCTATCTGCTGCCGACCGCACGCGGTGGGCAGCGCATGGGCCACGGCGAGATCCGTGACCACATGTTCCTCGACGGCCTCGAGGACGCTTACGAGCCGGGACGCGCGATGGGCACGTTCGCCGAGGATACGGCCGGCGAGTACGGGCTGTCGCGCGAGGCACAGGACGCGTTCGCGATCACGTCGCTCGAGCGCGCGGGGCGCGCCGCCGCCGACGGCAGCTTCGAGCGGGAGATCACGCCGCTGAGCGTGACCCGCCGACGCGAGACCGTCGAGTTCAAGGTCGATGAGCAGCCCGGCCGGGCCCGCATCGACAACATCCCACGCCTGCGGCCCGCGTTCGCGGCCGACGGCACGGTGACCGCGGCGAACTCCAGCTCGATCTCCGACGGCGCCGCCGCCGTCGTCCTGATGCCGCGCTCCGAGGCCGAGCGGCGCGGGTGCAAGCCGCTCGCCGTGGTGCATGGGCACGCCGCGCACGCCCGCCGGCCGTCGCAGTTCACCACAGCTCCGGTGGGCGCGATCTCCGACCTGCTCGAGCGCTGCCGGTGGAGTGCCGCCGATGTCGACCTGTTCGAGATCAACGAAGCGTTCGCCGTCGTCACCATGGTGGCCATGCAGGAGCTCGGCCTGCCCCACGGCAAGGTCAACGTGCACGGCGGCGCCTGCGCGCTCGGCCATCCGATCGGCGCCTCCGGCGCCCGGCTCATCGTGACGTTGCTGGCGGCGCTGGAGAAGTACGACCTGCGACGCGGCGTCGCAGCGCTGTGCATCGGCGGCGGCGAGGCCACGGCGATGGCGATCGAACGACCGAGCTGAGCACCGGGCCCTACCACCGTGGCCGGCCTCACGGCGACCGGCGCCAGCACCTGCCACAGCGTCCGGCATGTCTCCGGCGTCGCCGCGCGACGACCGTCAATTCAGTGGCATGCTGCATGGCTGGCCTCTCGCCTGGCAATCAGCAGGCGGGGAATACGAAAGCCAGTACAAGGCAAGGCGAAAGAGCCGCTGACCGGGCGAGGAGCTCGTGGTCGACATCCGGCATGCAGGTTGCTTGCATGGATGCGGCGCGACCTCGACATGAATACCGACCGACCCTGTACAAGCAGTAGCTCTCGTCGTAATCGATCGATCGGCCGCCGGCGACCGGCGACCGACGAGAAGGGCTCGATCACCATGCTCGTCGCCGTGCTGTTGCCCGTCCTGCTGGGCGTCGCCGGCCTCGCGGTCGACAATGGCCTGCTGTACGCGGAGAAACGCGGTCTGCAGACCGCATCCGACGCAGCAGCACTTGCCGCCGCACACGAGTGGCGCAATCAGAACTTCTCCGGCTACGCCGACGTCGCGCGTGAGGATGCCGCCCGCAACGGCTTCGAGGCCGACGACGACGTCGAGATCGACGTCAACGTCCCCCCGCTCTCGGGTCCCCGCGCCGGCGACGCGAACTTCGTCGAGATCGTCATACGCAAGGAGATGCCCCTGCTGTTCATGCGAGCGTTCTCCGACGAACCGGTCATCCTCGAGTCACGCGCGGTCGCCGGCCTGGTGCCCTCCGACCCCTGCATCTACGTGCTCGACCCGCACGCCTCGAACGCACTGGCGGCGGTGGGGACGGCGAACATCAGCCTCGACGGCTGCGCGATTCGCGTGAACAGTGACCATTCGACCGCCGCACGTACGACGGGTGGAGGGACGATCTCGGCGAGCGCGGTCGGCATCGTCGGCGACTACAGCGGCAACGGGTTCTACCCCACGCCGCAAACGGGGATATACCCGGCCGAAGATCCGATGGCCGATCTCGAGCCGCCTCCTGCGACCGGCTGCACACACACCGAGCAGGTCGTCATCAAGGAGAAGAACCAGATTCTCAACCCCGGGGTGTACTGTGGCGGCATCAAGGTCACCGCTCAGGGTGAGGCGACGTTCAACTCGGGCGTATACGTGCTCAAGGGTGGACTGAACATCCACGCCGGCGCCGACGTGGCCGGCGACGAAGTGATGTTCTACAACACCGAGGGGTCCGGGTACTCCTACGAACCGATCGACTTCCACTCCAACTCCACCGCGGTATTCTCGGCCCCGACGTCGGGCGACTTCAAGGGCGTCCTGTTCTTCCAGGACCGAGACGTCACCTCCAGCGACGATAACGTCTTCGCCGGCAAGCCGAGCACCAGCTTCACGGGCATCCTCTACTTCCCGACCACCGACGTGAAGTACGTGGGCGGTGCGTCAACCGTGGCACAGGAGACGATGCTCGTTGCCCGCCGCGTCGAGGTACGCGGCAACGCGACGCTCAAGATGTTCAGCGAGGACAGCGACCTGCTGCCGACTGCGCTGGCCATCGCACGCGTGGTGGAGTAACGCCCCCGGCGCGCCTCAGAGCGCGACCTGGGTCGCCCGCCACTCCAGGTACAGGAAGCGCATCAGCTCGTACTCGAACGGGCCGAGCTCGCCGTAGCGAAACGCGAGGTCGTCACGCGTCTGCATCGCCACGGGCAAGAACGTGTACGACTGCGAGCCGCCGAACGCCTGCCACTGGAGCCAGGTGATGAACGCCCGGTCGACCACGAAGCCACCGGTGTCGCGCGTCGACGACGGCCCCATGAACGGCAGCACCAGATACGGGCCGGGCGGGACCCCGTACACGCCGAGCGTCTGCCCGAAGTCCTCGCCGTGATCGACGAGCCCGATACCGGTCGCCGCGTCGAACAGGCCCGCAATACCGAACGTGGAATTGATGATGATCCGCCCGACGGTCCCCACCGTCTTCTCCGGGCTCAGCTGCACGATCGAGTTCACGAGCGAGGTGATCTGCCCGACGTGTGACAGGACGTTGGAGAACCCACGGCGAACCGGCGAGGGCAGGATGAATCGCCAGACATCCAGGGCGGGCAGGAAGACGTACCGGTCGAAGCCGGCGTTGAAGCGGTAGACCCGCCGGTTCATGCCCTCCCACGGGTCGTTCCTGTCGATGGGCGCCGGCCCGATATCGGGCAGCGGCGCCGACGACGCACCGGGCTCACCGACGGTGAATGTTCGCGAGGCCGAGCAGCCCGTCGACATCAACGCACACAGCACGAACGCCACCGCCAGCCCCGCCGCGCGCAACGCCGCCGCAGACCTCCACACGTTCACCGCCGCCATCATCGCGCCGACTCCACCGGCCTCAGCGAAGCCGTCGTCGGCGTCGCCGCGAAGAACGCCAGCATGTCGGCGACGTTGTCGCGGTACTGGATGTTCCCGCAGTGACCGCCGGTGGGATAGACGTGCGCGCGGTCGCCGAACGTGGAGCGCAGGAAGTCGAGCTCGCCGCCGGCGAGGATGAAGTCGTCGGCGTTGGTCACCACGCCCACGTGCGAGGCCCCCTCGAGATAGGGGCCGATGCTGCGCAGGCTCGCCTGCTCGATCAGCGCGTCGCGATCGATTCCCTGCCGGCGCGCCTGCCAGTACGGCAGCAGCATCTCGTCGAAGTAGCGTACGAACGGCCAGCGCACCGATCGCTTGAAGTACGGCGTGAGCGACGTGCTCACCGAGATCTCGGTGCCCGCCTCGATCACGTGACCGCCGCCGGTCATCGTGTCAGCGGTGAAGATCATGTTCGCGGCCGCCAGCCGGAACACCGTGGCAATGACCGCCCGCAGCCCGGCATCGCGCGGGGGATGCACCTCGGCGATGTGGTAGAGCATCTCGCTGTCGAGCGGCGCGCGCCCGCGTGCGTGCACGTAGCGCGAGACCAGGTCGAGCAGGCGCTGGAAGATCCGGTCGACGCCCTCGGGCCCGTCGGGCAGCGCGGTCGCGAACATCTCGTCGAGTATCTCGACCGATGAGTACAGATCGACCGCCGGGTTGATCAGCAGCACGCGCCCGAAGCCGAAGTACCGCTCGCGTTCGTCGAGCGCGGCGAGGAACGCCGAGTGTGTGCCACCGAGGCTGTAGCCGGTGAGATGAAAACCGCTGATCTCCAGATCCGGTTGCAGCTCGACGTGGACCCGCTTCATGAGCGCGTACAGGTCGCGCACGTCCTCGGGCGCGAGACCGGGCATGCGCGTGCTCGATGCGGTGAGGATGAAATCGGAATGGGTCGGTGAGGACAGCGCGACCACGTGGTAGCCGGCGCCGTAGAAGGCAGCGGCCAGGAAGCGCATCTTCTCGGAGCTGAAACGCGCGCCGGTTCCGGCGACGATGAAGATGAGCGGGGCCGCTCCATCCTGCGCGACCAGGCCGTAGCGAACCCGGTCCTGGTTCCAGAAGCTCGGCGGGACCGGTGGTCCGGGCACGCGATCCAGCCTGCGAACCTCGAACGGCACGTGCTCGGGGAGCTCGGCGCGATCGGCCGGCGCGGTTCCGACAACCGTGGCGAGCAGGCCGTCGTCGACCGGATAGTCGTACGCGCTTGCCGGCCGCGGACACGCGCCCGCCAGCACGGCGCCGATCAGCACGACGGTCAGCGCGGGCACGGCCCACCACCGCAGCCGCCGTGCGTCGGCGCGGCGCTCACTCACCGTTCGCCTGCTTGATCACGGCCTTCGCCACACCGATCGTGAGGCCCGAGGCGGGATCGCGGATCGGCAGGTACGCGGGCACCGCGTACACACCGGCGCTCTGGTCGTACTCGAGCGCGCCGAGCCTGGGCGCGGTGTCGGTCCGCTTGTAGGTGGCCTGCCACCAGCCCTCGTCGGCCTGGTAGTAGTCGGTAGTCTTGTTCGTCTGACACACGTTGAGGCCACTACGGTTGGTGACGAAGATCTCCACGTACTGCGGGTAGTTGCGCCGGAACCGCATCACCACCTCGCTGCAGGGTTCGTTGATGAGGCTCGCCACGAACGGATCGCCGGGCTCGCTGTTCTGCCAGCGATGATCGCGCTCGAGCATGTCCTCGAGCGTGAGGTCGAGCGTCTGCTCGTTCGATGCGACCAGCGCTTCACGAATGGCGGTATCAGCCAGGCGCACGGCGAGCAGGTCGACGCTGCGCTCCACGTCGTCCTCGAACGCCGAGCGGTCGGATGAGCTGACCTGGGCCCGATCGGGCCAGTCGAAGTTGAAGCGGCCCCCCTCGAAGCGCCCCTCGCCCTTGCTGAGCTGCGCGCCGCAGCCGGCCACGAGCGCGATCACCACGGGCGCCAGCCATGGAACGAGATGGACCGGGGTCGTAGGCATCGCGCGCATCCTTCAGCATCTGATCGTCCCAGTAAAGCCGCGCAGATTTGACAGACTCGGGTCATCCGAACATATGCGGGTGGCATGAGCGGAGCGCTCACCGGAGTTCGCGTCGTCGAGCTCGGTGCCTGGGTAGCAGGGCCGTGCGCCGGCCAGCTGATGGCCGACTGGGGCGCCGACGTGATCAAGGTGGAGCCGGTCGGCGGCGACCCGTACCGGCGCCTGTTCCAGCTCTCGGCGGGCATCGAGCTCGACGTCAACCCGCCGTTCGAGATGGACAATCGCGGCAAGCGCAGCATCGCCGTCGACGTCGCGCAACCCGAGGGCGCCGCGCTCGTTGCCGGCCTCGCCGACCGCGCCGACGTGTTCGTCACCAACGTGCGCGCCGCCGTGCTCGCGCGCACCGGTCTCGACTACCCCGACCTGTCGGCCCGCAATTCGAGGCTGATCTACGCGCGCATCACCGGCTACGGGGAGGACGGGCCCGACAAGGATCGCGCGGCCTACGACATCGGCGCGTTCTGGTCGCGCGCCGGCATCGCCGCCGCGCTCACGCGCCCGGGCGAGGAGCCACCGTACCAGCGCGGCGGCTTCGGCGATCACGTCACGGGCCTGTCGCTGTTCAGCGGCATCCTCGGGGCGCTGTACGCGCGCGAGCGCAGCGACCGCGGACAGATGGTATCGACATCGCTTCTGCGCGCCGGCGTGTTCACCATCGGCTTCGACCTGAACACCGTGCTGCGACTCGGCTTCACCCTGCCCCAGCAGACACGTCAGACGATGGGCAACGTGCTCGTGACGCCGTACCGCACGGCCGACGACCGCTGGTTCTGGCTGCTCGGCCTCGAGTCCGACCGGCACTGGCCGAACCTGGTGGCCGCGATCGAGCGACCGCAGTGGCTCGACGACGAGCGCTACGCCAAGGTGGCCGCGCGCGCCGCCCACTGCGAGGAGCTGGTGGGGCTGCTCGACGAGATCTTCGTCACGCGAACCTACGATGAGTGGATCGGCCGCTTCGACGAGGCCGGGCTGTGGTACGCGCCGGTGAACACGCCCGACCAGGTAGTCGCCGACCCGCAGGTGCATGCCTCGGGCGCATTCGTGGATGTTCCACTGGCCGACGGCACGAGCGCGCTGATGGTGTCATCGCCGGTCGACCTGTCGACCGACCGGTGGGCACCGGCCGGCCCCGTTCCCGAGGCCGGCCAGCATACCGACCAGATCCTCGACGAGCTCGGCCTCGACGGCGCCGCGATCGCCGAGCTCAAGACGAAGAAGATCGTCGCGTAGCCGCGTCAGTCCCCCTTCTTCTTGTAGGGCAGTCTGGTCGGGATCATCAGCCGGCTCGCGGCGATCCACCATGTGCCCCGTTCCTTCATGAGCACCGAGGTCACGTGTCCCTCGCGCGCCGGAATGGCCGTTCCGTCGGGGAGCACGGCGCCGCTCAGCGTGTAGTCGCCATCGACCAGCGCCATGTCGCGCGTCAGGAACCACACATCGTTGATCTGCAGGTCCAGCTTCGATTCCTTGAAGATCGACCCGTGCTGCTTCGAGAGCAGAGCCTCGACCTCGTGACGCCCCTTGGCGACCGTTCCGTCGGGCTCGACGTGATCGCCGTCGATCGTCCACATGTCGGACAGGGCCTTGCCGTCGTGCTTGTTCCACTCGGCCTGGAACTGGCCGTAGAGCTTGCGGATGAGAGCCTCGGCCTCCTGGTCGCCGCGCATTCCGCCGACATTGCTCGGCGACTTCGCATCGTCGACCGCGCCGTCGGCGGCCGCGCACACCGGTATGAGGGCCAGGGCCGCAACAATCAATAGCCGTTTCATGAATCCCTCCTTGGTGCTTCGTCGCAGAACGACCGTGTCATGTCGGGATTTCTACGTCCCCGGGCGGACTTAGGTCAACCGGACGGCGTCGACGGCAGCGCGGGGCGCCTCTCCAGGGGCCGCCCCGCTACTCCCGGTCCCCGGGGCTGTGGATATAAGCGCCGACGTCGTCGCCCAGGATCTCCCAGCGCGACGAGTCCCGCCGACGATTGGGGCCGAACGAGTAGACGAACACGCTGCGTTTGCCCGGAAGGTCGGAATCGCAGCGGTCGCGAATCCAGTACGGGCTGTTCCAGGGGTCGAGGAAGAACGCCGCACGCTCCTCGGGCAGGCCCCTGACGGTGAGATCGGCGAACTCGCCATCGTACAGGTATGGCTTGTCGTACTTGGTCTCGTACGAGTAGACGCGCTTGTGCAGATCGCAGCGCGTGACGATCCGCCCCTTCGCGCGCGTCCCCATCGCGACGAAGTCGTTGCCGAGCGCGTCCGCTTCGAGTCCCGCCCACTCGAGCAGCTCGGGCGACTGCCTGCGCTCGATGCGCCCGGCGGCTGCGTTGGCGAGCCCCAGCACCAGCACGCCGGCCCAGACCGCCGCCACCGTCATCGCCGGCCGCGACAGCCTCGACCGCGACGGCTCGACCCCGGGCTCGCCTCGCCCCGTGCCCAGCACCGCGGCGAACAGGAACGACAGGCCCAGCATCAGCTCCACCGTCTCGCCCGTGAACGACCACGGATACCATTCGTATAGCGCGTAGGTGAGCGCGAACGCCGGCGCGAGCGCGACCGGCGGTGCCACCACGCCGGCACGGGCCGCGAGCCACGCGCCTGGGCGCGCAAGCACGAGCAACGGCAACACGACGCCGTATCCGGCGATGATCGCCTTCAGCGTGAGCTTGCGCAGATCGGTGGCCAGGATGTTGTGGACGTTGAGCTCCTGCTGGAAGTTGTGCTCGAGGAAGTAGACCGGCGGGCGATAGCCGACCAGCCGCTGCCCCCACGAGATCTCCTCCATCGCCACGAAGAAGCACAGCAGCGACAGTCCGGCAGGAAACCACGCCCACAGCGTCGAGCCGCGCAGCCGGCGGGCGGCACGCACCGCGAAGATGGCCGCCGCGCCCATGAACGCCCAGAACGTGGCCCACTCCAGGTACTCGTCCTCCTGGAGGCTGACGTAGTAGAAATCGGGATCGAAGCGCTCGAGCAGCCCCGCGTAGAGCGCTACCGCGAGCACGAAGAGATTGGCGATGAGAGCTGCTGCGAGGCCGTACGGCCCCGTCGCCCCCTGCGGCGTGTGCGCCTCCACCATGCGCGCCCCCGTCAACGTGTCAGTTGGCCGCCGTGGTCGCCTCGCGCGCGAGCTCGGCGTCGATCACCGTCCGGAATTTCTCCATGGGTAGCGCCCCCGACATCGCGCGCCCGTTGATGAAGAACGCCGGCGTACCGTTCACGCCGATCGCTTCGCCGGCGGCCAGATCGGCGTCGACCGCGTCCTTGTACTTCTCCGACGCGAGGCATTCGTCGAACTCCGAGCGGTCGAGCTGCATTCCGTCGGCGATCTCCTGCAGCTTCTCGGTCGACAGCGTGGGCGTCGCGAACAGCGTGACGTTGTAGTCCCAGAACCGGCTCTGGTCGCCGGCGCAGCGGGCCGCCTGGGCGGCCTGGTGGGCGTTGGCGTGGAACGGGAGCGGGAAATCGCGGTGGAAGTAACGCACCTTGTCGCCGTAGGCATCGAGCACCCGCTCCACGACCTGCTCGGCTTGCTTGCAGTACGGACACTCGTAGTCGGAGAATGCCACGATGGTCACCGGAGCGTCCTTGCCGCCGCCACGTGCCGGGTTCAGCCCGTTGGCCACGTCGACCACGGGCGGCTCGAGCAGGATCTTCGTGTCGTACTTCTCGCGCAGACCGGCCAGGAACTCCGAGCCGAGCGCCGCCGCCTTCTGGCTGCTCAGATAGACCACGATCTGCTGACGCACATCGTCGAGCGAAGCGCCGTCGAGGTTTTCCTTGCTCATCTCGTAGACGGCCTCGATCTCGGCCTCGGTAGGATCGGCGATCCGGGCGTTGATCTCGTCCTCGACCAGCTTCTCGATGGTGGCGCCGCGCTCGGCCGCCTCCTTCTCCATGAGACGCTCGGCCACCATCTCGTCCAGGCCCGACTCGAGCACCTCGTAGCGTGAATTCTCGATCTCGATGAGCTGCGGGCGTACTCGCTTCTCGAGCTCCTCGAGCGTGATCGCCTTGCCGGCGACCGTTGCCACGGTCTCGGCATCGGCAGGAGCCGGCAGGGTCATCATCGTGGCCAGGGCGGCCACGAACACGGTCGGCATCGTGTGCCGCGGGGTCATCGTCATGCAGTTCGTCCTCGTCTTGGATCGGGGCTACGGCCGATGTGGGGCTTCGGGCCGGGCTTCACGCGCCCGCAACCGTGGCGCGAGTTACGCTTTTTATCCGGTACCGCTCGCCACTGCCAGTTGGCCGCGCGCCGCGAGCGATCGTCGAGTGGCGCCGATCAGCGCGTCGGGCGGCGGCCACGGCTCGTGTCCGCGTCGCCGGCCGCGTACCCATCGGTGCTCCCCGCGGTGCGGGACACGAGGCGGGACAGGTTCTGCGCGCTGCGGCTTCGATCGCCGAGCACCGCCATGCGCGCCGCGGTAGCTCGTGCGGTAGCGTCGTCGTGCAGCAGGAAGCTCAGCGCCGTCACCATGAACGCCCCGTCCACGCTGGCGCCGTGCCCCTTCGCGACCGTGCTCTCGTAACGGCCGATCACCTCGCGCACGCGCTCACCGAGCGGCCCCGGCATGACGATAGTGCGCAGCGAGTCGGGGTCGGTGCGAAACGCTCGCCGCATCGCCCAGGCGCCAGTCGCGAGATCGCCCGTCATCGCGTACGCCAGCGCGTATCCGGCCTTGGGCTGCCCCGCGCCCGGACTGGCCCGCGCCTGACCCGCGAACAGCGGCAACGCGTCGGTGGTACGCCCGTCTGCCAGGAGCTCCCAGCCGGCCGCCCACGGGTCGGGCACCGCCACCGCTCGCGCGACGTCGGCGTCGGCCATGTACGGGTCGGCCGAATCGCTCGTGTACGCGGGCATGGCCGCAACCGACCCGGCGCCGATCACGGCGTAGGGTCGTGCCGCCGGAGTCCGGAATCTCGGCGCGCCCTCGCCGTGGGAGCGCCCCCCGCCGGGGATGGTGAATCCGTAGACACGATACCCGCAGCCATACCCGTGGGCGTATCCACAGTCGTAGCCGTACGAGCCACGGTAGTACCCGGGACCGTAGTAGCGGGGGCTGCGGTAGAAGCCGTACGAGCCGTAGCCGCCGTAGCCATGGCCGCGGTAGCCGTGACGGGAGTAGCCCCGGTGCGTGCGATACCCGTGGCGATAGCCCGTTGCGTGGTAGTAGCCGCGGTATCCGTAGCTTTGCGGGTAGGTCTTGAGACGGCCGCCGTGGAGCGTGTAGCCGTACCGGTGAGGGGCGCCGTGGCTGCCGCCGTAGGACCGGGCCTGGTAGCCTCGATACCCGCCGTGATGACCGGTACGCAAGTGAACGCCGCCCGCCCTGCCATGGACGCGCAGACCGGCGCCACCCGCCGAAACGCCGTAGCGACCGGCGCGCGCCGACGGCGCTGCAACGACGGTCACGGCCGTGACGAGACCGACCAGGTAGCCGAGGGCGGCAAGGCGTGAGCGTGAACAGAAAGGTACGGCGTCCGTGCTCATCATGCACCATGCGCCGGCTGGTGCCGGGCCGCCGGCCTGCGCCGCGCCCTCGCCCGCCGTCGCCGCGTGATCCTACTCCGGATACGTCGTTCGAAGCCAGGAGTTTCTGGCCGCCTGGGCCGGACAGCCGGACAGCTGCTCAGTTGCAACAACGTGCAGCACCCAATAGAACGCGTTCCAGTTCGGAAGGCCTGGACAACGCGGTTTCGTGTGGCCAGCCCCACGACCCGACCTCTCGCACCTTCATCAAGAACGCTTGGTTGTTGCGTAGTTGCCCCGGATGGCGGAGAAGGCGCTTCACATCTGTCTGCTCACCTACCGCGGCAACCCACAGTCGGGCGGTCAGGGGATCTACACCCGTCTTCTGAGCCGCGAGCTGGCCGCCATGGGCCACCGCGTGGACGTGTGGAGCGGCCAGCCCTACCCGGAGCTCACCGACGGCGTCAACCTGGTGGAGATTCCAGGCCTCGACCTGTGGAACTCCGACGCGCTGCTGCGGATGCTGACCCTGACCGAAGCTCGCGACCCCATCAATCGCTCCGAATGGCTGCGATCGAAGCTCGGTGAGTTCGCCGAGCCGCGCTCGTTCTGCGCCCGCGTGGCGCGCCGCTTCGAGCGGCTCAACGGAAGCCTCGACTACGACATCGTTCACGACAACCAGTGCCTGGGAGCCGGCTTGCTCGATCTTCGCAAGCGCCTGCCGGTGGTCGCGACCATTCACCATCCGATCACGAAGGACTACCGCTTCGCGCTCGAATCCGCCCGCGGCCTGCTCAACCTCAAGAAGAACTACGGCGTGCGCCGCTGGTACAGCTTCCTGCCCATGCAGTTCGAGGTGTCGCGGCAGCTCGAGCAGATCTTCACCGTATCGCGCGCATCGGCAGACGACCTCGAGCACGACTACGGCATCTCACGAGATCGCCTGCGCGTGGTCGGTAACGGCATCAACATCGAAGCATTCGGGCCACGCCCCGAGATCACCCGGCGCAGCGATCGCCTTATCACCACCCTGTCGGCCGACCAGCCTCTCAAGGGATTCACGTTCCTGCTCGATGCACTCGCCGAGCTTCGCAAGACGAGACCCGCTCTGACCTTGAAGGTGATCGGCTGCAGCGAGCCCCGCGAGGTCACGCTGAAGCAGATCCGTCGCCTCGGACTCGAGGCCGCCGTCGACTTCAGCGGTCGCGTGGAGACCGAGGTCATCGCACGCGCGTACGCGGAGTCGACAGTCGCCGTGGTTGCGTCCCTGTACGAGGGGTTCGGATTCCCGGCCGGCGAGGCCATGGCCTGCGAAGTGCCACTGGTGTCGACCACCGGCGGCGCGCTGCCCGAAGTGGTGGGAGAGAGTGGCAAGGCCGGCGTGCTGGTCGAGCCCGGCAACGCCGCTGCGCTGGCGCGAGCGATCGACGAGATGCTCGACGCGCCCGAGCAAAGGCGCCGTGCGATGGGTGAGGCCGGCCGGCGACGCGTACTCGCGCAGTTCACGTGGCGTCGCGCCGCCGAGCGCACCGTGGACGGCTACCGCGAAGCCATCGAGAAACACCACGGCGTACCCGCAATGGCACAGTCGACCGCTACCGTCGCGCCTCTGCGCAGAACGGCCGGGGACGAGCTCGCACCCGACACCTCGGGACCGGCGGCCGAACCATGCTGACCATCGATGTCGAACGTCTCGGGCTCGAGCCCGGTAGCCGCGTGCTCGACCTCGGCTGCGGCGACGGCCGTCACATCAGGCTCACGCGCCGGCTTCCGCAGATCGCGGCCGTCGGCCTCGACCTCGGCGTGGAGGAGGTCGAGCATACCGCTAAATCTCTGCACGAGCTCGACGCCATCAGCGACGCCGGCGGAGGTAGCGTGGACGACGCCGGGCCCTGGATGGTGGTGCGCGGCGACGGGTACCACCTCCCGTTCCGCGACGGTCACTTCGACTGCGTGATCATCTCCGAGGTGCTCGAGCACCTGCACGACGACGACGCCGCACTCGACGAGCTGTCGCGCGTACTGCGCAGCGGCGGCATCCTGGCCGCATCGGTGCCACGCGAGGGCCCCGAAGCCGTGTGCTGGGCGCTGTCACGCGAGTACCGCAACACGCCCGGCGGACACGTGCGCATCTATCGCCGCAACGCGCTTCGCCGCAAGCTCACCAGCCACGGATACAACGTGTTCGCCAGCCATTTCGCGCACGGGCTGCACTCTCCGTACTGGTGGCTCAAATGCCTCGTCGGCACCGAGCGCAACGATTTCCCGCTCGTCAAGATCTACCACGAGCTGCTCGTCTGGGACCTCATGAAACAACCCTGGCTCACACGCACCGCCGAGAAGCTGCTCAACCCGTTCATCGGAAAGAGCGTCGTGTTCTACGCGACCAAGGGGTGAGGAATGCTGAGTACCGATCAGGTCAGAGCTACCGGCGCATGGATTGCAGCGCACCAGTCGGCCACGGGTGAGATCCCGTGGTGGCCGGGTGGCAAGGGCGACCCCTGGGATCACGTACACGCGGCCATGGGGCTGACCGTCGCGGGCCACATCGACGAGGCGGCGAAGGCGTACAGCTTCCTGGCCAAGACGCAGACGAGCGACGGCGGATGGTACGCGTGGCGCACCGACGGCAAGGTCAGCGATCGCACACAGGAGACGAATCACGCCGCGTACCTCGCCAGCGGTCTGTGGCACTTCTACCTGGCGACCGACGATGAAGAATTCCTCGAGGAAATGTGGGAGACGCTCGACCACGCCATCGAGTTCGTCATCCGACTGCAGCGACGCAGCGGAGCGATCGACTGGGCCCTCGACCCGAACCGCCGCCCGTGGAACGCTCCGCTGCTCACCGGCAACGCCTCGACCCACGGCAGCCTCGTGTGCGCGCTGCGCATCGCCGACTTGCTCGGCTACACGCGCCCCGACTGGCACGTCGCACGCGAGCGCGTGGCCACCGCCCTCGTCGACACGCCGGAGGTGTTCTCGTCGGCCTCGGTCGTGGAGCGAGTCGGCCGCTACGCGATGGACTGGTACTACCCCGTGCTCGGCGGAGCGCTGCGCGGAGCCGCGGCGCGCGAGAGGCTTCTCGACCTCGACTGCCACGACGCGTTCATCGCACAGGGCATCGGCTGCCGCTGCGTCGACGACACCCCGTGGTACACCGTCGCCGAGACATGCGAGCTCATACTCGCGTTCGATTCCGTCGGCATGAGCTCGCACGCCCAGCAGATCATGTCGTGGATCAGACAGTACCGGATGGACGACGGTGGCTACTGGACGGGCAAGACCTGGCCCGAGGACGTGTTCTGGCCGCTCGAGCACAATGGGTGGACCGCCGCCGCCGTGATCATCGCCGAGGATGCGCTGGCCGGAGGCTCGGCCACGAGCTCGTTCTTCCGAGACCTCAGCGGCGACGACCTGATTGCCGACGACGAGGCGGTGGGAGCCTAGTACCGCGCCGCTGCGAGCGCCGCCCTCTCCCACCATGCGCTGCCACCCGAACGCTCGACTGCGCATCGCCTTGCTCACTTACCGCGGCAAGCCCACCTGCGGTGGCCAGGGCGTGTACGCCCGCCAGCTCTCGCGCGCGCTCGTGGATCTCGGCCACCACGTCGAGGTTTTCTCGGGCCCGCCCTATCCCGACATCGACGCGCCGACCCCGGTACACGAGCTGCCGAGCTTCGACTTCTACGACGAGACCGGCCCCATGCAGTGGCCGCCGCTCGGCGCCATCCGCACGTTCGCCGACTGGGTAGAGGTGGGACAGTTCGCAACCGGCGTGTTCCCCGACCCGCTCGCGTTCAGCCTACGCGCGTGGCGCGCGCTGCGTTCGCGCGTGAACGACTTCGACATCGTGCTCGACAACCAGTCGCTCGGTTACGGGCTGCTCGCGATCGAGCAGATGGGCTTGCCCGTGATCGCCACCATCCATCACCCGGTGACCATCGACCGCCGCCTCGAAATCGAGGCTGCCGACAAATGGGTAGACAAGTACTTCAGGCATCGCTGGTACTCGTTCACGACCATGCAAGGGCGCGTCGCCCGTCGTCTGCGGCGCGTGATCACCGACTCCGACAGCTCGCAGGCCGACATCCATCGCGACTACGGCGTGCCGCTCGACCGCCTCAACGTCGTACCGGTGGGCGTCGACCAGGACACGTTCCGGCCGCTGCCCCACGTCCAGCGCAGGCCGGGCCGGCTGGTGAGCATGGCCAGTGCCGACGCACCCATGAAAGGCCTGCGCTACCTGCTCGAAGCGCTCGCACAGCTGCGGCGCGACGGTCGCGACACGACGTTGCTGGTGATCGGCAAGCTCAAGCCCGACAGCCCCTCGGCCCGCACGATCCGCGAGCTCGGCCTGGGCGGCGCCGTGGAGTTCGTGAACGGCGTGTCCGATGAGCGGCTGGCCGAGCTTCTGAACGAGGCCGAGGTCGGTGTGGTTCCGTCGCTGTACGAAGGCTTCTCGTTGCCCGCCATCGAGATCATGTGCAGCGGCGTTCCGCTCGTGGCAACCACCGGCGGAGCATTGCCCGAGGTCGTAGGCGCCGACGGCGATACGGCCCTGCTCGCCGAGCCTGGCGATGCCGGTTCGCTGGCGACGGCCATCGGGCGGGCGCTCGATGACGGGGAGCTGCGCACGAGGATCGCCGCGAACGGCCGCCGTCGGGCGGTGGAACGCTGGACATGGCGTCACACCGCGCTCGCTACGGTCGAGCATCAGCGGGCGCTGCTCGAGGACAGCGAGCGGGTGGAGTCGCGTCGACCCGGCGGTCGTGAAGCTGCTCCGCGCTTCGCCGCAGACCCTGCGCCCGAGCTTTCGGCCGAGCCGCTTCCTGCCGCTGCACGAATCTGACGAGAACCGGCGATCGTCGCAGCGCCTCTGTTCTCCTGCGAGCCGCGGCGGTTCGCCCTCGATCCCGAGCATGAGCCAGACAACCGCAGAAGCCGGCTCGCGGTCAATGACAGACATGAAATAGAGCGGGGAAACGGAACCGTGCGGACGCTGAATCCGTCGGGCCTGGACAGGCGGGCGTGGCCGTTCAGCGTGCGGGGTGAGACTGGATCTCGCACCCCTCAGAGGCCGCGAGCGTCTCGAGACCCGGTTCGCCGTGCGCGCCGGACCGGTCCGCCTCGCCGAGCCCACCGCCCTGCTCGCGACCGTAGGCGGCGCTCGGAACGAACCCACACGCCTCGACCCGAGACTGACTCGAGGCTGCTTCACGCATAGCCAGACCACCCCTTCGGGCCACCGGCCCGGCGGCCTCCGCGGCGACCGGCCCCGGAGCGGACACTTCGATGCCCAGGTCGTGAACGCATGCCACACACAGCGCGGCCAGGAAGGCCGCGTAGATGACGATGTCCCTCACGAAAACGTCCCCACGAGCGGAGTGAAGAGCGCGCGAAACGCGGGCATGTCGACGGCCAGACACCCCAGCATCACGGCGGCACACGCGATGGCGGCCACGGTGAGCGATCGCTCCAGGTAGAGTCGCTCGGGGTGCTGCACAGGGCTGTCGTCCTTGAGACCGATGAAGAGATAGATCGCCATCAGCAGCGCGATCAGCGGGAACGACAGGATCAGCTCGAGGCGGTAGCGCATGATGAACACGCCGAAGAACAGCATCGCCGCCGAGCCGTAGAACATGATCGAGACGAGCAGACGATCTTCGGTATAGAACGCGAATGACTTGCGGTAGTCGGCGGCCGTGCCGGCGTCGCCGATGCTGCGGAACTCCGCGAAGCGCTTCATGGCCATGAAGTAGCAACCGATCATCCAGTAGCTGAACAGCAACGAGGCCGGCGGCACCGCAGCCGCCCCGACGATGAACCAGCCGGCGAGCATGCGCAGCGGGTTGTTGACGGCCTCGCTGATCACGTCGACGTACGGAAGATCCTTGCTGCGTAGCGGCGGAATGTTGTAGACCAGACCCATCGCCCAGAGCGCGAGCATCGTCAGCGCGAAAGGCCGCGATACCATCCACCCCACCCACAGGCCCACCGCCATGAGCGTCAGCCACTGAGCGTAGGCAACATCGAGCCGCACGCGGCCCGAGGGCACCGGGCGCTCGCACTTCGTGGGATGATGGCGGTCGAATCCTCCGTCCATGATCTCGTTGATCACGTAGTTGCTCGAGGCAATGAGGCAGATCGAGCACAGGCCGAGGTACGTGTTCACGAGCAGGTCGGCGAGCTCGATGCCGCTGCCCACCCACAGCGCCAGGACGATGCCCGGCAAGACGAAGACGTTCTTGGCCCAGTGATCGACCCGCGCCAGGTCGACGTACGGCCACAGCCACGAGCCTCGCAGCGACGGAGCCCAGGGCGTCGCAAGGCGCTCAGCGCGCTGCATCGCTCACCTCTGCCAAATCGCCTTCGTCTCGTTTCGCCAGCAGCAGAAACGAATCGAACAAATTGAGCGGCGTCACCCTGTCGTAGAGCCAGCGGCCCGGCGATCCGCTGCGCGCAATCCGGTTGAGACCGGCCACAGGCATGTATCGCTCCAGCCGGCTGGCCAGGTAGTCGATGCTGAAGAACCAGCGAGCGCGTCCTTGCTCGAGCGGCATGAGACCCGCCGCCCGGACGGCACGGTCGAGCGTGCGCTCGTCGAAGTAGCCGACGTGTGCGAGCCGGAAGTGCCACCACCGACTGCCGAGCATGCGTGCGGCCAGGCTGCCGACGTCGGGAGTGACCAGCACCAGCGTGCCGCCCGGCGCCAGACGCTCGTTGCAGCTCCGCAGCAGCGCGACCGGGTCGGCCACGTGTTCGAGAACGTCGACCAGGAACACCAGATCGAATCGGCGGTCGGCAAGGTCGGCATGCGGCAACACACCGTGCACGAGCTCCACGTCGTGCACTCGTCGCGCGGCGTCGACGAGCGCGCGGCTCGGCTCGATGCCGGTCGCGTCGAAGCCGAACCTGGCGGCCTCGGCAACCAGCAGCCCCGAGGCTGCGCCCACGTCGAGCAGCGAACGAGCGTCGGGACATTGCTCGCGCGCGACCTCGAGGAGCCAGCGCATCTGCAGCTCGCGCGGCTCGTGGCTCTGCTCGTACCCCGGGTCGTTCAGCTGCTCGTAGAGCGAGGTGAGCTCGTCGAGCTCCTCTCCCTCGGCGAAGATGAAGCCACACTGATGGCAACGCAGCAGCGACAGGGTCGCGCCGTAGCGATCGTCGGTGATGCGCAGATCGTCGGGCGCCAGCGCACGGTCGAGGCTGCGCGGGCGCCACGGCACGACGTCGTCCGACTCGCACACCCAGCACGGGCTGTCCACGTGGGCGTACACGTCAGCCGACAAGCTCACGGTGCATCTCCTCGAAGCCGGCCACCCCGGTCCAGTGCTCGCCGCTCGCGTGCGCGTGGGCGGCGCCGACGATCACGCAGCCCAGGCCCGCACGTCGTGCGACCTCGGCGTCGACATCCACGCGGTCGCCTACGTACACGGCTTCGGCGCCAGCAACGTCGAGGCGCTCCAGTGCCAGCTCGAGGCCGCGCGGAGCAGGCTTCAGACGCTGGACGTCCGGGTCCTGCGCGTGCACGCAGACCTCGAAGTAGTCGGATACGCCGAGAGCGTCGAGCTTGGCTGCAGCGGGGTAGTCGGAGACCACGCCGAGCCGCATGCCGCGTGCGCGCGCGGCCGCGAGCAGCTCGAGCAGCCCGTCGCGGCGTGCGGCGGCCACGGCGTCGAGCGCCTCGGACTCCATCCAGCGCTCGACGCAGCCGGCAATCACCTCTGCGTCGAGACCGGAGCGGTCGGCCGCACGCCGGAGCTGCTCGGCGGCGAGATCGCCGCCGGCGGCAGGCTGTTCTCTGAGATCTTCGAGGGCGTCGCGATACGCGGCGATCGCGCGCACGGTGCGACCGAGCACCAGCGGCCGCGTCCACAGCGAGGCGAGAATGCGCCGCACCATGAGGCGCCGCACGCGCCGCTGGTCGTACAGCGTCCCGTCCACGTCGAAGACGACTGCCTTCATCCGCTCCACCTCAACCGGCCACACGCTGCCCACGACGGGCTCCAACCGCTCACCCACTACCGCACCTCGCACACGAGCGCGCCAGTCTATTCTCTCACGCCGCCCCACCCGCCCGCAGCTATTTCTTTGCGGTGCGCCCGGGCACATGAGCAGTCGCCGACACGGGCGCAGCATGGCGCATGTTAGGATGGATACGCATCCGTATGCCCGAGCAGTCCACCAGCCCACAGCCACGCGACGGTCAACTCCTCCGAGCCGTGATCCTCGCGTTCCTGTTCGCCACGCCGGCGCTGGTGCCCATCCTCGGCAACTTCCCGGTGCGCGACCCCGACATCTGGTGGCACCTCGCAACCGGCCGGTGGATCGTCGAGAACGTCGCGGTTCCGCATACCGACCCGTTCGTCGGCGGCGCCGATGCGGTGGCCTGGACCGCCTACAGCTGGCTGTACGAGGTGTTCATCTACGCGCTGTACCAGCTGCGGGGCCTCGACGGATTCTTCGTCTACACGACGCTCGCCTCGGTCGCCGTGGCCGGCGCCGTCTACCACCTGGTGCGCGGCATCGAGCGGCGCTTCACGGTGGCGGTCGCGCTCACCACGTTCGCGCTGATGACGATCTGGGGCCACCTCGGCAGCCGCAGCTTCGTGGCCAGCATCGTCCTGTTCGCCGTCGAGCTCGACGTCCTGGTGCGCGTGCGGCGCGGCGCCGACAGGCGCTTGCTGTTGGTGCTGCCGGCGCTGTTCGCCGTGTGGGCGAACCTGCACATCCAGTTCGTCTACGGGCTGCTGCTGCTCGCCATCGCGTCGGCCGAGGCGGTGTTCGACCGGCTGATGGAGCGACGCGGCGGGCGACGCCCGGCCGAGGCGTTCGACCTGTCCTGGATCATCGGCGCATCCGCCGCCTGCGCCCTCGCGGTGCTGGCGACGCCGTATACCTGGCGACTATACGCCATCATTCCGGAGCTCGCCGGTCATCCGGCCATGTGGCGACACATCAGCGAGCTGCAGTCACCGAGCTTTCACTCGATGCCGCAATGGGCGTTCCTGGCACTGGCACTGGGCGCGGCGTTCGCGCTGGGCCGGCGGCGCGAGACACGTCCGTTCTGGCTGCTTCTGTTCGCGAGTGCCGCCCTGCTGGCGTTTCGGGCAACACGCGACACGTGGGTGCTCAGCGTGGCGGCCATCGCCATGGTGGCCGAGGCCGCTCCGCGCCGTGGACTGGAGCACGACACGGTGGAACACACGGGCGACTGGCGAGTCGCCGTCGTGTGCAGCGTGACGGTGCTCGCGCTGGTTGCGGGCGCGCTCGGTCTTCGCGCGCTTCGCGGCCCGGATCTGCCGCGGGTCGCGGCCGACGCATTCCCGGCCGGCGCCGCATCGTTCGTCGAGTCGGCCGATCTCGTCGGCACCGGTGGGCGGCGGGCACGGCTGTTCAACCACATGGACTGGGGCGGCTACCTCCTGTGGAGGCTGCCCGCCTGCGAGGTCTCGATGGACGGCCGCATCATCAACTTCGGCGACGCAGCGCTGGAGCGTTCCATGGCCACGTGGGCTGGCCTGCCGGGATGGGACGAGGATCCAGCGCTTGCCGGCGCGGACATCGTCATCGGGGCAGTCGGTGAGCCGCTCATCGCCCTGCTGCGCGGCGACGAACGCTTCGAGATCGCCTACGAGGACGAGATCGCGGCGGTGTTCGTACCCGCCCCGAAGCTGGCCGCCGTCGATCGCCGCTGATCGGGGAGCGCGACCTCGCGCACACCCGCGACCTCTAGTATCGAAACTCGATCCCCGCGACCGGACCGACGAGCACGACGTCTCGGATGTCCTCGTCGTCGAGCTCGACGTCGGCGTACGTGACGCGCACGCCGCCGTAGAAGCCGAAGTGGTCCCATGGACGCCACGCCGCGAGGAGATCACTCCGGATCCCTGCACCTTCGAAGTCGTCGCCGGGCATGTAGAAGCCGGCGAGGTTCCCCGAGAGTATCACGGGACCCAGCGGCACCTCGCCGTGAACGCCGATCGTCGGAACCGGCAGCTCCTCGTCGATGTCGGCGCTCGCGCGCGTGGACGCGACTGAACGACCGTACCGCCATGAACTCCATACGTCGGGCGGTCGCGAGTTGCCCGACCGCGGACGGGCGCCAGTTGGATTATCCGCCGAGGACGGGCAAAAGAGGATCGATTCGAGCGACGGGTCGACTCTTCTCGACGGCCCGACGCCAGCGAAACAGCAGCAAGGAGCACCACACCATGTCGTCCACCCCAATGTTCTCGCCACCGATGATGGGTCAGCTGATCGTCGACGGCCTCAACCGATACAACGACCGCCCCTGCCTGTTTCTCGGCGACACGGTGGCGAGCTACGGCGAGGTGCGCGAGCGCACCAGCCAGTTCATCCAGGCGCTGGCGTCGAAGGGCGTCACCAAGGGCTCGTCGGTCGCGGTCCTATCGGCCAACCGCCCCGAGGTGCTCTACAACATGGCGGCCATGATGGTGAGCGGCTGCCGGGGAACGCCGCTGCATCCGCTCGGCTCGCTCGACGACCACGCCTACGTGCTGAACGACGCGAAGGTGGAGACGCTGGTCTTCGACTCGACCTACTTCGGCGAGCACTGCATGGCGCTGGCCGAGAAGGTGCCGACGCTCAAGAACCTCATGGCGTTCGCTCCGCTCGAGGGGGCCACCGACTACCCGGCGCTGGCCGACACGTTCACCCCGCAGCCGCTGGTCGCGGCCGAGGTCGCTCCCGACGACGTCAGCGCGCTGGTCTACACCGGCGGCACCACCGGCAAGCCCAAGGGCGTGATGGCGGCCGCGCGCTCGGCCGCCTACATGACGATGATCCAGATGTGCGAGTGGGAGTTCCCCGACGAGATTCGCATGCTCGTCGCGACCCCGCTCTCCCATGCAGCGGCCGCGGTATTCGTGCCGACGTTGCTCAAGGGCGGCGCGATGTACGCCATGTCGGGCTTCTCTGCCGAGGAGTTCTTCGGCATGATCGAGAAGCACAAGATCACCACCACGTTCCTCGTGCCGGTGATGATCTACGTGCTGCTCGATTCTCCGCTCGCCGACACTGCCGACCTCTCGAGCCTCGAGACCCTGGTCTATGGTGCCTCGGCGATGAGCCCGACGCGCCTGGCCGAGGGCATCGAGAAGTGGGGCCACATCTTCTTCCAGTGCTACGGCCAGTCCGAGGCCCCGATGGTGCTCAGCCACCTGAAGAAGGCCGACCACGACCTGAGCAAGCCCGAGCGACTCGCGTCGTGTGGGAAACCCGCACCGTGGAGCAAGCTCGCGCTGCTCGACGACGACAACAACGAGGTCGCGCCCGGCGAGCCCGGCGAGATCTGCGTGCGCGGGCCGCTGGTGATGGCGGGCTATCACGGCCTGCCCGAGGAATCGGCCGAGGCCATCGCGGGCGGCTGGCTGCACACCGGTGACGTCGGCCGCTTCGACGAGGACGGATTCCTCTACATCGTCGACCGCAAGAAGGACATGATCATCAGCGGCGGCTTCAACGTCTTCCCGCGCGAGGTCGAGGACGTGATCGCAACACATCCGGCGGTGGCCCAGGTGGCGGTGATCGGCGTGCCCGACGACACCTGGGGCGAGGCCGTGAAGGCCGTCATCGTCCCGCGCCCCGGCGAGACCGTCGACGCCGACGAGGTCGTGGCGCTGGTGAAGAAGTCGAAGGGCTCGGTGCAGGCACCGAAGTCCGTCGACATCGTCGAGGCGATCCCGCTCTCCGCGCTCGGCAAGCCCGACAAGAAAGCGTTGCGGGCCCAGTACTGGGGCGACCGGGAACGCGGCGTGAACTGAGCGTTCGTCGGCGAATGCCGCCTCGGCGCGGCACGCCGCAGGTCCGTGGGCCGCTACTCGCCGACGCCGATCAGCAGCGCGAGCGGCGCGGGGTCCTGCGCCGGAACGGGCCGGTGATCTCGTAGGTGATGCCGAACGTGTCGCCGCGCTGCGAGCTCACGTAGAGTCGCTCTCCGCGCGGGTCGAACGCCGGCCCGGTGAGCTCCGATCCGCCCTGTCCGACGATGCGCAGGATCGGCGACGCGACGCGGTCGGGCGAGATCATCACCAGCTCCATGTTTCCGCCGTCCTCGGCCACGATCAGATCGCCGCCGCGGCTCGCAGCGATGTTGTCGACGCCGGTGAGCTGCTCGACCGGGTCGAGCCCCGCCTCGTACAGCACGGATATCGTTCGCGCACGCACGTCGTAGTCCCACACCCGGTTGTCGCGCTTGGTCGTGAAGTAGACGTGGTGGCGGAAGTGAACGATGCCCTCACCGCCTGCGAACGGGGTCGCCTGAGCGACCTGGTAGCGAGTCGGCATCGAGATGTCGTTCGGGGCCGGCACGATGATCCACGAAACCTTCGACTGCGGACCGACCACGGCGACCTCGAGGGTTCCGGCCGAGAGGTCCTTCCAGCGGTGCGGCCTGAAGCGATAGAAGCAGCCATCGCTCTTGTCCTCGGTGAGATAGAGAACCCGGCGATGGGGATCGACGGCGGCCGCTTCATGCTTGAACGTGCCGAGAGCAGGGCGCATCACGCCGGGCGTCTGCCCCGTGGGGTCGCACTCCCACACGTGGCCTTCGTTGTGCTCCTCGCACGATAGCCACGTCCCCCAGGGCGTGGCGCCGCCGGCACAGTTGGTCCGCGTGCCTTCGAGAATCGGGTAGGCGTCCACGACGTTGCCGCTGCGATCGAAGTGTATCGCGCTGCAGCTGAGCGGCCCGACGAACTCGCTGTTCGAGACGTAGATCCAGTCCCGACGCTTGCGAAAGACCGCGCCGCCGTCGGGAAAGATGTGCCACTCGTGACCGGTGCCGGGAACGGTCTCGAACGCGCGCGCGATCACCCGCGAGCTGAACCCATCGGGCAGCATGATGCCGTTGGCGTCGGGCCCCAGGAGCGGGCCGTAGGGGCCGGGACCGGCCTGGGCGGGTGCGCAGGCGGCCAGCGCGTCGCTCCACAGCGAGGATCCGACCAGGGCGCCGGCCGTCGTGGCGACGCCAAGGCGCAGAAAGTCTCTTCGATCCATGGTGTCCCCCTGGCGGTGACGGCGCCCAGCCTAGCACGCAGTGCGACTGTGGAAAGAGATCGAGCCATCCTGCCAGCACATTGCCACGGCCTGCATCCCCGCCCGACCGGGTGAGCGCATACGATATACCCAGTCTAGGTCGTTGACGGCCCGCAAAGCGCGTGCGTACTTTTTATGTACGGCCCGTACTTCGTGCGGTCGTATGCGCTCGTATGGCGGCCCTCGCGCCGACGAAAGAGACTCGAAGATCGCGAAGGACACACTGTTGACGAATCACACCTCGGCCACCTCGTGCCGCCTTCTCCCGCTGCTCGTACTCGTGCTGTTGCCTGCCGTCGGCCTCGGCCTGCCCGCTCGTGCGCAGGCACAGCTGCCCGGGCCAGTGCTCATCGGATCGACCACGACGACGTCGCTCGGTGCACCGGTGTCGACGACGACATCGACCACCTTGGCCGACGGCAACGGTCTGTTCTGCTGGGCAGCCGGCAGCGAGCAGAGCCCCGTGTTCTCCGACGACATGACCACGGGTCTCGAGTACACCGACGGGGCCGACCTCGATCCCACGGCCGACAATCTCACGTCACCTCTCGTCTTCGCCGACAGCGCCAAGAACGGCTACTCGGGCTTCAGCGGTGACGAGGTGACCTACACGGTCGACGTGCCGAGCACCGACAGCTACTACCTGTGGGGCCGTTTCTACTACCCAGGCACCCCCGGCAGCAACGAAGCGAACTCGTTCCTCGCATCGCTCGACGGCGGTGCGATGCAGACTTTCGGCAACGATGCCGGCGCGTTCCAGCTGTGGCACTACGACGGCAATGGCGGCTCGCCGGTGTCTCTCGGCGTGCTCACGGCCGGCGATCACGAGCTCACCATCATCAAGCGAGAGGCGCTGCCCGTGCCGCCGCGCCTCGACGTGCTGTGCCTGACGACCGACCCGGCGGGTCCGATATTCGACGAGCTCGTATGCGCCGCCATGGGCGGATGTGCTCCCGGCGCGACGACGACCACGTTGGCACCGACCACCACCACGCTGCCGGCACCGACCACGACGACGCTACCGGCGCCGACGACCACCACTATACCGGCGCCAACCACCACGACGCTACCGGCTCCGACGACCACCACGGTACCAGCGCCGACCACGACGACCCTGGCCGGGCCGACCACCACGACGATCTCGACGACGACCACCACGTTGCCCCCCTCCGACGGCATCCGTTACGAGGGCACGATCCTCGGTATGGCCTCGGAGACCTATACGGTGAGCACCGGCACGCCGGTGCCCGCCGTTGCCGGCGACCTGTACCTGGCCACGATCGCGGTGAGAGACGAGCGGGAGGTCGCGAGCGTCGAGGGCCTCGGCCTCACGTGGACCCAGCTCGGCTACCAGTGCTCCGGACGCGACCAGATCTCGGTTGCCGTATGGATCGGCCGCGGCGTGCCGGTCGGCCCCGACACGGTCACCGCCACGCTGGTCGGACCGAGGCACGAGCTGGTCATCGCCGTGACGCGCTACTCCGGTGCCAGCGCGGCGATGCCCGTCGGCAGCGTTCTACCGGCGAACACCAACGGCGTGGCGGGCGCCTGCATCGGCGGCAAGGACACCGATTTCTACAACGTCGACCTCACCACCAGCGTCCCCGACGCCAGGGTCTTCACGGCCGTCACGATGCGCCACCGCAGCCACGAGCCCGGTCTGGCCTACAACGAGCTTCTCGAGGTCCGCAGCGGGATTCCGAACAACGTGGCATCGCTCGCGATCGTCGACGGATCGGTCGGCACCCCCGCCACTGTGCTCGTCGACGGCACGTTCAGTGGCTATATCGACTGGGCCCTCGTGACCCTGGAGATCCTGCCTCGCTCGTCCCTGGACGTCCCCGACGACCTCCACTGCTGGGCGGCCGGCAGCGAGCAGAGCCCGGTGTTCGACGGCAACATGGCCACGAGCCTCGCGTACACCGCCGGCGGCGACCTCGACCCGGTGAACGACAATCTCACCGCACCGCTGGTCTTCCCCGATAGCCTCAGCAACGGATTCTCCGGCAACAGCGGCGACGACGTCACTTACACGGTCGACCTGCCATCGGCGGGCGATTGGTACCTGTGGGGGCGCTTCTACTACCCCGGCATACCCGGCGGCAACGACGCGAACTCGTTCCTGGCGTTCGCCGACGGCGGCGCACCGCTCACGTTCGGCAACAACGGCAGTGCATACCAGCGCTGGCACTACGACGGTCACGACGGTGCGGGCGGCGGGCCCGCCGTGCCCCTGCCGCTCGGCTCGCTGACCGCCGGCTCGCACCAGCTCACGGTGACGAAGCGGGAGGCGGTGTCGACACCCCCGCGCCTGGACGTGCTGTGCGTCACCGCGGATCCGGCCCTGCGACTGTCCGACGACCTGGTATGTGCGGCGATGGGCGGCTGCGCGCCCACGGTGACGACCACGACCCTGCCTGGTCCGACTACCACCACCCTGGCGGCACCCACGACGACGGTGTCGACGACGACCACGACCTTGTTCCCGCCCAACGTCTTCTACAGAGGAACCGTGATCGGCACCGCATCGGAAACCGACACGGTATCCACCGCCACGGCCGTCCCCGCCGTCGCCGGCGATCTCTACCTGGCCTCCGTCGCGGTACGCGACGAGCGGCCGGTGGCCGACATCCAGGGGCTGGGCCTCGCGTGGACGCAGCTCGACTATCAGTGCTCGGCCCGCGACCAGGTCTCGGTCGCGGTGTGGGTCGGTCATGGCGTGCCGTCCGGCCCCGGGGTCGTCACCGCCACCCTGGTCGGCCCGAGGCACGAGCTCATCATCGGCGTTACGCGCTACGCCGGCGCCGACGGCGCAACACCCATCGGCAGCGTCATCGCTGCCAACACCAACGGCATCGACGGCGAGTGCCTCGACGGCCTCGACGCCGATTTCTACGCCGTCGACCTGACGACCACGGCGCCCGGCTCGCAGATCTTCGCAGCGATCAACATGCGTCACCGCGGACACGAGCCCGGTTCGGCGTACAGGGAACACGTCGAGCTCCATCAGGGGATCCCGAACAACATCGCTTCGCTCGCGATCGTCGACAGACCGGCCGAGGCGCCGGCGACGGTTCTGGTCGACGGCACGTTGAGCAAGGACGTCGACTGGGCGCTGGTCGCGCTCGAGATCAAGTCCGACCCGTCGTTCGTAACGACGACGACGTCGACCACCTCGACGACGATACCCGTCGACCCCGACGGTGTGCAGTGCTGGGCTGCAGCCAGCGGCCAGGGCTCGACGTTCGCCGGCGACATGACCGCCGGCTTCGACTACACGGACGGAACCGACCTCGACCCGGCGGCAGACAGCCTGACGGCCCCGCTGGTCTTCGCGGACAGCGCCTCGAACGGATTCTCCGGACTGAGCGGCGATGAGGTGAGCTACGTCGTCAACGTGCCCGCCGACGACAGCTACTACCTGTGGGGACGCTTCTACTACCCGGACGCTCCCGGCAGCAACGGCGCGAACTCGTTCCTCGCTTCGATCGACGGCGGCACCATGCAGACGTTCGGCAACGACTCGAGCGCGTTCCAGCTCTGGCACTTCGACGGTGCCGGCGGTGCGCCGCTGGCACTCGGACCGCTGACGGCCGGCGCGCACACGCTCACGATCATCAAGCGCGAGGCGGTACCCGTACCACCACGACTCGACGTTCTGTGCCTGACTGCCGATCCTGCGATGTTGCCGTCGGACGCGCTCGCGTGTGCCGCCATCGGCGGCTGCTCGGCCGGGCCGACCACCACGACGCTTCCGGCCCCGACGACGACGTTGCCGGCGCCCACCACGACGACCGTGCCCACGCCGACCACCACGACGTTGCCGGCACCCACGACCACGACTCTACCGGCAGCGACAACCACGTCGACGACGACGTCCACCACCATACCCGACCCGGGCGATCTGTTTTGCTGGGCAGCGGGTAGTGGGCAGAGCCCGGTGTTCTCCGACGACATGACCACGAGCCTCGACTACACAGCGGGGGCCGACCTCGACCCCACGGCCGACAATCTCACCGCACCGCTCGTCTTCGCCGACAGCAACAAGAACGGCTACTCGGGCTTCAGCGGCGACGAGGTCACGTACACAGTGAACCTCCCGTCGGCAGACGGCTGGTACCTGTGGGGACGCTTCTACTATCCCGGCACCCCGGGCAGCAACGAAGCGAACTCGTTCCTGGCGACGATGGACGACGGTGCGATGCAGACGTTCGGCAACGACGCGGGCTCGTTCCAGACGTGGCACTATGACGGCCACGGCGGTGGGCCGCTATCGCTCGGCCCGCTGGCGGCAGGTGAGCACGAGCTCACCATCATCAAGCGCGAGGCGTTGCCGATACCACCACGCATGGACGTGCTCTGCCTCACCACCGACCCGACCGTGCAGCCATCCGACCTTGCGGTGTGCTCCGCCATGGGCGGTTGCTCGATCGACTGAGCGACGGCAGCTCAGGGAGAGTGAACAGGCTCGACGGCTTCGACCGCGGGCAGATCCCGGTCCCACGCGATGTTCTCGCGAACCACCCGCGCCGGGTTGCCCACGGCCAGGCTGTTCTCGCCGATGTCCCCCGCGACCACGGCGCAGGTGCCGACCACCGAGCCGCTGCCGATCGTCGAACCCTTGAGGATCACCGCACGGTAGCAGAGCCACACGTGGTCGCCGATCACCACGTCCTGCCCCGGATTGATGCGCTCACCCGTTCGCAGATCGGAGATAGAGTGCGTGTCGCTCACGGTCGCGTAGATGTCGGCCGCGATCTGACAGTCCTTGCCGAGCCGCAGCGCCCTCGGTTCGTGCAAAGAGCCGTGCATGCTCACGCAGGTGGTCTGATCGCCCACGTCGAACAGCGCGCCGCTGGTGTGGAAGTCGATCCGGAAGTGGCCTCTCGCGCGGTGGCCGAAGCGCATCACGTTATCGTTGCCGACGATCTGGAGCTTCGAGTCGTAGAGCTCCACGTGGTGGCCCGATTCGATGCGGTTGGCGTCGCCCAGCACGATGATCTGCGCCTCGCGCTCGCTGACGTGCAGGATGAACGGGCCTTCACGACCGGTCTCGGGCGGGGCCACGTCGATCGGCTCGGTGGCGAGCCGGATGACGTTGCCGTTTCCCTGGATGTGAATCATCGGGGCGCGCAGGTCGACGTCGTCACCGATCGCGATCGTGTTGTCGTCGCCGCGCACGCGCAGGTCGGCGCCCGGCGCGAACGCGTCGGGATCGAACAGGAACTCGTTCCCGCTTCCGCTGTCTTCAATCTTCACCGGACTCCCCTACCCCACGCTCACAGCCCGACCTTTACGTTCCAGACCGGCCCCGCGCGGTAGCCGGGAGGAAACCTGATCGCGGCGGCCGAGGCAAAAAGAAACCCCGGTAGTGCTTCCGTGCCCGAAGGGCGCGGCCCGCCGGTGAAAGCGGGACTACCGGGGTTCGGTGGCGTCTGGGCCCCGTCAGAGGCCGACCCAGCGATACCGCTTGGGACTTCCCCTAGGAGGTCACCACCTCACAGCGCACCTTAAAAATGTAGATCACTGGATCACCTCCTTTTTCGGCGGGGGAGTCGAAGCGGTCCCGAGCACCGCCACCGGGCATGCGACCGCCGGTGTCGCCTTACCCGGCCCCGGTCACCGGCAGGTGCGCCGGCTCTGAGGCCTGTGTGTGCCTCGACCGAGTTTTCATGGTCCAGCGTACTCGCGCGCAACATGCTTGTCGAAGTCGGCGGGCAGCATCCGGGTGGCCCCAGGGCCGGGTTTCGTCGAAAACGCATCTCGGTGGCCCTGTTCGGGGGGCAGGCGGGCGAGAGCTCGACCGCACATCGGCGTGCCGGCCGTCTCGCGCCGTCGGATCGTCCGGTGCAGATTGGCGCGCGACCCGCCATGACGACCCGGATCACCGTCAGGATGTTCACGATCGCGGCTGCGGGGCTACTGCTCGCTGCCGCCGGCGCGTTCCTGATCGTCTGGTACTTCAATTTCTCCGTCGTCTTCTACCGGCCCGGGCATGTGACCTCGATCGGCTCGGCGACCGGCGAGCGCGAGATGCTGCCGCTGGTTCGCGACGGCCGCGTGAAGAACGTGATCCTGTTCATCGGCGACGGCATGGGCCTGAGCCAGCTGGCGGCGACGCGCATTCACTTCGAGGGCCCCGACGGCAGGCTGGCCATCGAGCGCATGCCGGTAACCGGGCTCATCACCCCGCACGCGATCGGCGACCTGATGACAGATTCAGCCGCCAGCGCCACAGCACTGGCCACCGGCGTGAAGACGCGCAACAAGATGGTGAGCGTCGATCCCGACGGCGTGCGTCGCAGCACGATCGTCGAGGCCGCCCGCGACGCCGGCCTGGCCACAGGGCTGGTCACGAGCACGGAGCTCAGCGACGTCACGCCGGCGGCCTTCGCCGCTCACGTCGCGAGCCGGAAACAGCAGTCGGAGATCGCCGTCCAGCTCGTCGAGTCGGGCGTCGACGTTCTGCTCGGAGAGGGCCCACACTTCCTCCCACGATCCGACGCACGCAGCGAGCGCGATGACGACCGCGACCCGATCGCGATGGCCCGCGAACGTGGCTACACGATCGTCGATTCCAGAAGCACGCTGGAGGAAGTCCACACCGGATCTGTGCTGGGTCTGTTCAGCGGCATCCTCACCGACCGCATGGACCCGGAGATAGAGCCCGCTGCCGGCACACCGAGCCTCGCCGAGCTGACCTCGAAGGCCATCGACCTGCTCGCCCGCGACCGCGACGGATTCTTCCTGGTGGTCGAGGAGGAAGGCACCGACTGGGGCGGGCACGCGAACCGCGAGGACTACTTCCTGCACTACCTGCGCCAGCTCGACCTCGCGGTCGCCGCAGCGCTTCAGTTCGCCATCGATGACGGAACCACGCTGGTACTGGTGACCTCCGACCACGAGACCGGCGGAATGAACATCGTGATGGGTGGGCTGCGAAGCCGGCAAGAATCATTTCGACGCGGCTCCATGGAAATGGCGTGGAGCACCGACGGCCACACCGGGCAGCCGGTGCCGCTGTTCGCGTTCGGCCCACATGCGATCCGCTTCACCGGCCTCCGGGACAACACCGAGATCCCGAAGATCACCGCCGACCTCCTCGGCCTGACCGACTTCGCACCCTGACCTGATCGCCACGAACAGTGCTGGGACCAGAAGCGCCCCTCCAGTAGATAAGACCCCTTTAACAAGGACTGCTTCGGTGGGTGAAGAGAGATCGAACCATGCGGCGGCCTCCCCGGGCGCCAGCTTCGATGTGGTGATCGTGGGCGGCGGGTTTGCCGGGCTGTACATGCTGCATCGGTGCAGGGGGCTCGGGCTGTCGGCACGCGTGTTCGAGGCCGGCAGCGGCGTGGGCGGCACTTGGCACTGGAACCGTTACCCCGGCGCCCGCTGCGACATCGAGAGCATGGAGTACTCCTATCAGTTCTCCGACGAGCTGCAGCAGGAATGGGAGTGGACCGAGCGCTACGCGACCCAGCCGGAGATCCTGCGCTACGTGAACCACGTGGCCGATCGCTTCGACCTGCGGCGCGACGTCCAGCTCGACACGCGCGTGCTGGCCGCGGCATTCGACGAGACGACGTCTCGCTGGAGCGTCGAGACCGACGCCGGCACCGTGTCGGCACGCTTCGTGGTCATGGCCACCGGCTGCCTGTCCAGCACGAACACACCCGACTTCGAGGGTCTCGAGCGCTTCTCGGGCGCCTGCTATCACACCGGTCGCTGGCCGCACGAGGGAGTCGACTTCAGCGGCCAGCGCGTGGGCGTGATCGGCACCGGATCGTCCGCCATTCAGTCGATCCCGCACATCGCCGGTCAGGCCAGCCACCTGTTCGTGTTCCAGCGCACGCCGAACTACTCGGTCCCCGCGCACAACGGACCGCTCACCGACGAGCGGCAGCGCGACGTGAAGCAGCGCTACGCGACGTTCCGCGAAGCAAACGGACAGATGCGCCTCGGCTTCGGCTCCGACACGCCGGCCAGCGAGGCACTCGCGGCCGAGGCCACGCCCGAGGAGCGCCACGAGGTGTACGAAGAGCGCTGGCAGCAAGGCGGCCTGCCGTTCCTCGGCGCGTTCGCCGATCTCGTCTCCGACGAGCAGGCCAACGAGACGGCGGCCGAGTTCGTCCGCGACAAGATCCGCGCAGTCGTGGAGAACCCGGCCGTGGCCGATCTTCTCGCCCCGAAGCAGGTGCTCGGCTGCAAGCGCCTGTGCGTCGACACCGGGTACTACGAGACGTTCAACCGCCCGAACGTCACCCTGGTCGATGTCGCCACGACCCCCATCGAGGAGATCACGGCCACCGGCGTGCGCGCCGGCGATACCACCTACGAGCTCGACGCGATCGTGTTCGCCACCGGCTTCGACGCCATGACCGGCGCCCTGTTGAACATCGACATCCGTGGCCGTGGCGACACCACGTTGCGCGAGAAGTGGTCGGCAGGCCCGCGCGCTTACCTCGGCCTGGCAACGGCCGGCTTCCCGAACCTGTTCACCGTGACCGGCCCGGGCAGCCCGTCGGTGCTGTCGAACATGCTGCCGTCGATCGAGCAGCACGTGAACTGGATCGCCGACTGCCTCGCCCACCTTCGCGAGCGAGGCCTCGACCGTATCGAACCGAAGCCGGAAGCCGAGGAGGCCTGGGTGGCGCACGTGAGCGAGATCGCCGGCGAGACGCTCTACTACGGCTGCAACTCGTGGTACCTCGGCGCCAATGTGCCCGGCAAACCGCGCGTGTTCATGCCGTACATCGGCTTTCCCGAGTACGTGGAGAAGGTCAACGAGATCGTCGCGAACGGATACGAGGGTTTCGACCTGACCGCCGCCGGCTGACCGGGTCGCCCCGATCCGTCATCTCGCGCGCGAGTGTGCCGCGACGTCAACCGACGGACGAGCGGCGCGCGTCGATCATCGGCACCAGCCACCCCACCAGCAGTCCGCGCAGCTCGTCCTCGCTTCGCTCCTCGCCGGGATCGACGAGGAACGAGTGCAACGTGCGCAGCAGGATCTCGGCGAGCTCGTCGCGCTCGCGCTCGTCGAGCCCGGGGTCACCGTCCGCCATCGCCACCATCTCCTCCTGCACGAACGACAGCTGCAGTACGGTCGAGATGTCGAGCTGGTCGCTCTGCGACGACAGCGCGCTCAGGTGCGGGTCGCGAGGAATCTCGCGAATGCAGAACACCACGCACTCGACCATTCGCTCGGCAGGCGTCGGGCGCCGCAGCGCAGCTGCACGCATGCGTTCGTGAAAGCCGCCGCTGGCGAGCACGGCCGCCGAGCGGAACAGATCGTCGACGTCGTCGAAGTAGCGGTAGACGGTCTGCCGGGTCACGCCGGCGATCTGCGCCACGTCGGACAGGCCCGCCTTGGCCATGCCGAGCTGCTCGACGCAGTCACGCGCCACGCCGAGCAGGATGCGACGCGCCTCGGCGGGCGACTGTGGCGGGCTACCGTTCCAGGCCTTGCGCCTCGGCATCAGCCCGCGGCCTCGCTTTGACAGCCATCCATCATACATATAGCGTAACTATGTATGACACAGATGCAACGCCTGCCGTTCCGCACGTTCCGGTAAAGGAGGAACCGTGCCGACCCCGCGCCCTGCCCAGCCAGCCACACCGCCGCGCGACGCGTTCGCGATCCACCACGCCGAGGTCGCCGGCGGCCTGAACCTCGCCTACCTGCGCGAGGGGGTCGGCGGCTACCCGTTGCTGCTGTGCCACGGCTACCCGGAGACCAAGCGCATCTGGTGGCGCAACGTACAGCCGCTGGCGGAGGCCGGCTACGAGGTGATCGTCCCCGACCTGCGCGGCTATGGTGACTCCGATCTGTCAGAAAACGACGAGTACGACATCGTGTACTACGCGCGCGACCTCTACGCGCTCGTGCACGAAGTCCTGGGACACGAGCGCTGCGGCCTGATCGGAGGCGACGTCGGCGGGCCCGTGATGTGCGACATCGCGAACCGCTACCCCGGCTTCGTCGATCGCATGATCATCTTCAACTCGGTGGCGCCGATGATTCCCGACCGCGAGGACTGGTACACCGAGCGGGGCCTGTCGATGATCCCGCTCGAGAACGGGCCGACAGGCGACTATCGCATCCGCCAGGGCCGCGACTGGAAAGAGCTGATGAACGAGCTCGACACCGTCGCGCGCAGGCGCCGCTACGTGCGCGACTTCTACGAGCACCGGCTGCTCGCATCGCAGGGGTCGTTCGAGGAAGACGACTTCGACTTCATGGTGGAGCCGTTCGAGGATCTACGCAGGCTGGCCGCGGCGTGGGCGCCCTACCAGCTCGAATACGACCGCCCGATGAGCGAGGCGCCGCTGCTGTTCCAGCCGGTCGAGGCCCCTACCCTCGTCCTGTACGGCCCCGACGACCAGGTCGCACCGCGCGACTTCCCCGAGCGCTGCGAGATCGCGTTTCCCGACCGTGTCGGACCGCTCGTCGTGCCCCGCTGCGGCCACTTCCTGCAGTGGGAGCGTGCCGACGTCCTGAACCAGGCGGCGAAGTTCTTCTTCGCCGACCTGCGCGCCGGCTGAGCCGGCCACCGTGACCGACCTGCAACGAGCCGCCGAAGGAGAGAATCGATGTCTGCCACCGAGCTACTGAGCGCCGCCCGCAACCTGCGTGAGCTGATCGAGTCCGAGGCCGACGAGGTCGAGCAGACCTCGACGATGACCGCCCCGGTGGTCGACGCGCTGGCCGACGCCGGCCTGTTCCAGCTATGCGTGCCCGAGGAGCTCGGCGGTGCCGAGGCCGATGCGGCCACCATCATCGAGGTGTGCGAGGAGCTTTCGTTCGCCGACGGCTCGGTGGGCTGGGCGTACGCGCAGAACACCACCGTCATGGCGTACGCGGCCTACCTCGAGCCCGAGTACGCGCTGCCCCTGGTTCGCTCCAAGGCCGCCGCGGGCGTGTTCGCCCCGCTCGGCATCGCCTACAAGGACAACGGTGGTTACCGCGTGTCGGGCAGCTGGGCATTCGGCAGCGGATCGGGTCACGCCGAGTACATGGGCGGAGCGTGCATGGAGATGGACGGCGAGGAGATGGCGCCGTTCATCGACGACCTGCCGCAGATCCGTGCGTTCATCATCCCGATGGACCGCGTGAACATGAAGGGCAACTGGGACGTGATGGGCCTGCGCGGAACCGGCAGCTACGACTTCGACGTGCCGGAGCAGCTCGTCGAGGCGGGAGCGACGTTTCCGGTTTTCCAGACCCACGTCATCACGGGCGGTCCGATCTACGGCATAGGCGCGGTACCGCTGGGCACAATAAGTTCCACCGCGTGGGCGCTCGGCGTGGCCAGGCGAGCGCTGCACGAGATCGCGCAGATCGGCATAGGCGGACGCACTCGCCTCGGCTCGTTGCCCCTGCGCGAGCAGCCGACGTTCCAGCGCGACTTCGGCATCCACAAGGCTGCCGTGAAGGCAGCCCGGCTGCTCGCCGACGATGCCTACGCGAGCGCGGTCGACGCCGTCGCCCGCGGGCTCTCGCCACAGGAGCTGGCCGCGCGGGTTCGCGACACCAAGGCCGCGGCCAGCTACGTGACCCGCGTCGCGAAGGCCGCCGTGACGTTCGCGTACGAGTCGTCGGGCAGCAAGGGCATGCGCAACCCCTGCCGGCTGCAGCGCTGCTTCCGCGACATCTACGTGGGATCGGCGCACCAGGTGTTCGACGACCGCAATTACAATCAGATCGCCAGACCCGACCTCGAGATCGAGCCTGAGCCGTTCTAGTCGACGAGCGGTTCAGTCGAGCAGCGCCAGGATCTCCTCGCGGGTGATCGTCGTGGCGCCGGCCGCGTCGCCCCCGAGCACACCCTCGGCGAGCTCGCGCTTGCGACGCTGAAGATCGAGCACGCGCTCCTCGACCGTGTCCTTCGCGACCAGGCGGTAGACCGTGACCGGCCGATCCTGGCCGATGCGATGGGCACGGTCGGCCGCCTGATCCTCGACTGCCGGGTTCCACCACGGATCGAGCAGGAATACGTGGTCGGCGGCCGTGAGGTTCAAGCCGGTGCCGCCGGCGGTGAGCGACACGAGCAGAATCGGTGGACCGGCGGCGTCCTGGAACCGGTCGACCACCGCCTCGCGGTCGCGCGTCTTGCCGTCGAGTCGCGTGAATGCGACCGCGCGCGCCTCGAGGTGGGGCTCGACGCGGTCGAGCAGACCCGTCCACTGCGAGAACACCAGAGCCTTGTGGCCATCGGCCACGGCGTCGTCGAGAGCCTCGCACAGGGCGTCGATCTTCGACGACCTCGCAGCGTCGGTGTCCGGCAGCAGCCCGCGGTGACAGGCTGCCTGGCGTAGCCGCAGCAGCGCCTCGAGCGCGGCCATGACTCCTGAGCCCTCGCCCAGCTGCCGCGCGACATCGGCACGCGTCGCCATCCGCACCGCGTCGTACGTCGCTCGTTCGCCGTCGTCGAGCTCCACGGTCATCACCGCCTCGGTTCGTGGCGGCAGCTCGGTTGCAACGTCACGCTTGAGACGGCGCAGCACGAACGGCCGGATGCGCCGCCGCAGGAGCTCTAGCGCGGCGCTGTCGCCGGCGAGCATCGGCCGCTCGTAGCGGTCGGTGAAATCGCGGCGGCCACCGAGCAGCCCACGGTTCGTGAAGTGCATCTGGCTCCACAGCTCGGCGGGCCGGTTCTCGATGGGCGTGCCCGACAGCGACAGCCGGAACTCCGCGCGTAACCGGTACGCCGCGCGCGCGGCCTGGCTGTCGGGATTCTTGATGTTCTGCGCCTCGTCGAGCACCACCACGTCCCAGTCGACGTCGCACAGGGTGTCGGCATCGTTGCGCAAGGTGGCGTACGTGGTGAGCGTGACGAGCTCGTCGCGATCGAGATCGAGCGCACGCTTCGGCCCATGATACAGATTGACAGCAAGGTCAGGCCGGAAGCGCTCGATCTCACGCACCCAGTTGTGAATGACGCTGCGCGGGCTCACGACCAGCGTGCGGCCGCGTACGGCGCACAGCGCCTGAACCGTCTTGCCGAGCCCCATGTCGTCGGCGAGCACCGCCCCTAGCCCTGCATCGCGCAGGCGTAGCAGCCACGCCACACCGGCGGCCTGATAACCGCGCAGCTCACCATGCAGGCTCGCGCAGCCGCCATCGGCAGCGACGACGTCGGACGCCGCCGACGCATCCGCGGTGGCGCCGGGCACCGACTCGAGCAAGGCTCGCAGCCGCTCGAGCTCGAGCGGCGGCGGCGCGTCGAGCGCCGCACACAGCTCGCCGAGCACCGGAAGCGCGGCCCGTGGCGTGCGCCCCTCGTTCTGCGCGCGTGCCGACAGCAGCTCGGAAACCAGATGGCCGTGAGCATCGAGCCACGCGGCCGGAACCGACGCGAAGCTGCCGTCGAGCAGCGGCACGAGCCCGACGCCGTCACGCCATGCGTTCACAACGGCTTCGGCCGCGACCGCGCCGCCGGCGCCCGCCGGCTCATCACCGTCGCCACCGGCCACGTCGAATACGAGCTCGACCTCCTCGCCAGCGGTCTCGAGCCGCGCAACGAGCGTGGCACGCCGCGGGCCGACCGCCAGACGAGCACCCGGCGAGAGCTGGCGACCGTCGGCGAACGACTCCAGGTCGGACAGGAAGCGGGCGGCGTCGGTCCCCGCGAAGCGCACGCGTCGTCCGGGGACGAGATTCAGGCGGTCGCGAAGGCGAAGCACGAGCTGCTTCTCGGCCGGCTCGTCGCGCGCCGGGACGTCGCCGCGCAGGTGCACGAGGCGGCCGTCGTCGATGCGCGCGGCGGGCGGCTCGTCGTAGACCAGCAGCGGAAGCACGTCGACGCCGCCGTCGACCATGTCGACGTCGAACTGGACCCACGGCGCCACCGACCGCCGCACGTCGGGCAACCGGTCGGTACGCACGTCGACGCTGATGTGACGGCGAAGCTCGGGCAGCACCGTACCCACGAGCTCTGCCATGCGCTCGCGGCCGAACGTTCGCCTGAGCGGCAACCGCTCCCAGGATTTCCCGAAGCGCTCCTCGGCGCCGAACGGGTGCAGGGTATCGCCACTGCGTAGCACGCCGGGAGCGACCACCTCGGCCACCTCGGGGTCGGCCTCGATGACGAGCTCGACGCTCGCACCGGGACCATCTGCAAGGCGCGCGCATGGAAACAGCGGCTCGCTCGATGCCCGCACCGGATCGCCGTCGAGCCTCAGATCGCCCACGCTCACGAGCGCGCGCAGCAGTCTCGCTGCGCGGTCGAACCCGATCGACTCGCCGGGGCGACGGCCGACCAGCCGGTCGACGTCGATGTCGGCATGGGTGGGCGACACGGTGAGATCGGGACTGCGACGCGCGAGCATGTCGACGATCGGCTGCTCGACCCGTCGCGGCGGCGCATCACCTTCGACGAAGAACCGCTCGAGATCCAGGCCCTGCTGCGACCGGCGAAGCTCGTAGCGGATCGACCCGCTGCCCTGCTCCGCGCCGAAGAACGAGAGGGGGCCGTCGGCCGATTGCGACACCGCCATCACGCATGCGGCCGCGTGCTCGCACGCATCGAAGCGCGCGTCGCAATCGCACTCCCACTCGCAGTCGTCGAGGTACAGGCTCACGGTGGGGGCGATGGGGCGGCCCGGCGTGCGCACGCGAAACGTCCAGGTCTCCTCGTCGTGCTCCTCGCCCGCAACCGCACCGTCGCGCGCGAGCTCGACCCCCTTCGACCACAGGCCGACCGGGCACGCCGAACGCACCGCATCGAGAAGCGTCTTCCAGTCGACCATACGGACCGATCCGGCCGCCTACCGGATTGGATGCGCTGCCACGCTCCGAGGCCTGGTCGACCTCGTGCGGCAGCGGCGAACGAGCAACGTCGCTACGGGAGAATCGCCTCGGGCCATGACAGGCCCTTCTCGGCCAGGCCGCCGCGGTACAGCTCCTCGAGGCCCTTCGCGTCCTGCATCATGAAGACCTCACCGTTCTCGTCGTACAGCTCCATGCCCTTGGCCAGCGTGAAGAACACGATCGTGAGCTCGGTGTTGTCCTCGGGCACGTTCAAGGTGTGCGTGGTGCCGGGCGGCTCGTAGACGTAGTCGCCGGCCTTCGACTCCCAGTCGTACTCCAGGTAGTGCCAGCGGCCCTGCAGCGTGTAGGCGTGCACCTCGCCGAGGTGCAGGTGGCGCGGCGCCTGGAACCCCGGATGGAATCGGTTGAGGAACGTGCACACATCGTCGTCGCGGCCGCAGCGCAGCAGCTTCATCTCCACACCGGTGCCCTCGTATCCCATCCAGACCCACGGGACGTCGTCGTGCTGTACCAGGCTGGTCTGCGTCGTCAGCGCTCCTGCTACGCTCATCTGTGAGTATCCTCCTGTCGACCCGGGTGGTCGCTCGTCGACGGCGGCGCTCGAGAGTAGCCGGAACCGCCATCTCACGCACGGCCGGCGACAGCTCCGGCCCGGCAGCCGCACCCGGCCGCGGGCGGCTTGTCTGAACGCTCGCCCACGTGGATAGATACGATCGCAGGGCTACTCGGCCCAATGCCGCCGCGGAGACCCGGACGACCCTCTCGCCGGTGTCGTGAGGCGCCAATCGAGTGCCGGCGAGCTTCCCGGCTATGCGGTGGAACTGCGGGACACGATCCTCACGCGACGGCGTAGCGGCCAGAAGTCCAGCAACGATCGGTGCACCGGCAGGCGGCGCGGAGATCACCGAGGGGGTCGGCCTGACCGCCGACCCCGATCAAGGAGCGAACACGATGAAGCTCGAGACGATGCTGTACGAGGTCGACGACGCGATCGCGACGATCACGCTGAACCGGCCCGACCACCTCAACACGATCGTACCGCCCATGCCCGAGGAGCTGGAGAGCGCGGTCGTCGCCGCCAACCGCGACCCCGCGGTGCGCGTGATCATCCTGCGCGGAGCGGGCCGCGCGTTCTGCGCCGGCTTCGACTTCGGCGGCAACCTCGAGCACTGGGGCGAAGGCCTGCAGACCGACGGTCGCTGGGACCCCGGCAAGGACATGATCGGCGTGACCAACCCGGCGTGGGCTCCCGTGCCGAAGTTCATGAGCCTGTGGCGAAGCTCGAAGCCGGTGATCGCGCAGGTGCACGGCTGGTGCGTGGGTGGCGGCTCGGACATGGCGCTTTGCGCCGACCTCGTCATCGCCTCGGAAGACGCGCGCATCGGCACGCCGTACTCGCGCATGTGGGGCTGCTACCTCACCGGCATGTGGATCTACCGCCTCGGTCTCACGAAGGTGAAGGAGGTAGCGCTCACTGGCCGGCCCTTGTCGGGAGAGAAGGCGGCCGAGATCGGCCTCATCAACCGAGCGGTACCGTTCGACCGGCTCGAGGCCGAGGTGCGCGCCGAGGCCGCCGCACTCGCACAGGAGCCGCCGGCCCAGCTCGCCGCGATGAAGCTCATCGTGAACCAGGCCTTCGAGAACATGGGGCTGGCCAGCACGCAGACGCTCGGTCCGATCCTCGACGGCTACATGCGCAACATCCCCGAGGCCGAGAAGTGGATCCGCCTGGCCGCCGAGGAAGGCGTGGGCGCGGCGGTGGCGCAGCGTGACGGCCCGTTCGGTGACTACAGCCAGGCCGGCAGCGAGGACAAGCCGGATCCGAACAACGTGATCACGCCGGGCTCGAGCGGCAAGAAGAGCGGCTGAACCCGCCTAGGGCGCCAGGGCGGCCGGCACGCACACCTCTTCTTCCTTGCGCGTGTCGAGCCGCTCCTCGCCAAGACCGCTGGCGGCGTCGATGCCAAGCACGCGCACGTGCTTGGGTGAGAACTTGCCGTTCTTGGCCGGGTAGCACATCAGGTAGCCGTCGGCGTTCTTGATGCCGTTGCCGCTCATGTCCACCGGCACGCACACGCGCCTGGGCGGCTTGAGGCGGTAGTCGCGATCCTCGAGCTCGTCGATGGCGTGGCCCTGGGCGTTGCTCGGGAAGTACTTCGGCGTACCGCTGGTCACCCTGGTGCGGTAGCACTTGTAGTGGTCGACGGCGTGGGAGCCGATCGCGGGCGGCGTGACCGGCCCGCCGCCGGCCACGTCGACACTGGCCGGCACCAGCAGACGGTCGGCCTTGCTGGTGTCGACGATGATCGGGCCGAAGTCCGACTCGAATCGCAGCGCGGAGTGCTCCACCTTCTCGCCCGCGGCGAGCTTGGCGTCGTAGCTCTGCAGAACCGTGTCGACGTCCAGAACGGGCGCGCCGTTTACCTCGGCCGGCAGGCACAGCGCCTTGGTACGTCTGGCCGTGTACTGGCGAACGTCCTCGAGAGCATCATCGAGCGATACGTCCACCGCCTCGAACCGATCGGTGCCGCTGCTGGTGCGCGCCTGGTAACAGACGAATCCGTTGACGGGCTCGGGCCCCTCGCGGTCCTCGCTGGCCGTCGCACAATCGGGGTCGGCGGCATCGAGCAGGCCGTCGTCGTCGTTGTCGAGGCCGTCGTCGCACTGCGGGTCCTCGATGTCGGCTGCAGCAGAGTCGCAGCCCGCGTCGGCAGGGAAGTCGGCCGGGCCGTCGCCATCGTTGTCGACGCCGTCGGCGCAGATCGGCAGCTCGGCGGTCGCAGCCGAGCCGCCCGCGAACGTGCTGGCGCGCCACGCGCTCGCCTCGCCCCACGACGCCTTGGCGCCCGCGTCGTCGCGGATCAAGAGCGAGCGCCCTCCCCCGTCGGTGCTCGGGTACCACGCATCGTCGTATGTAAACGCCAGGATGAGGTCGCCGCCGGCATCGGCCAGCGCGACGCGCTCGCCGCCGTTGTCGAGCCGGCCCTCGTAGACTCCGGCCACCGGCAGGCCGGCTCCGTACAGGGCCTCGAACGACAGCAGATCCTCCACCACCACCACGTGCGCACCGGGGGCCACGACCGTCGACGGGAACGTGAAATCCACGCCGTCGACAAGCGAGACACCCGCGAGCTGGACGGGGTCGGAACCGACGTTGCGCAGCTCGATGAACTCGTAGCCGGGGCCGAGCGTCGGATGGTACATCAGCTCGGTCACGCGCAGCGAGGTGGCGCGTACGAAGCGAGCGTCGGCGAGCGCGCTCCACTCCGTCCCCACGCGAGAGCGCGCCTTGATCGACACGCTGCCGGCAAGCACGAACGGTGCGGAGTAGGTCTGCGCCGACGGCGAGATCGCGCCGCCGGGCAACCGCGGGTCGCTGCCGTCGTCGGTGTAGTAGACGATCCCGGCCGGCGCCGTCATCGACAGTGCGAAGCCGTCGTCGAAGTCGCCGCCGTGCTGGTTGAACACCGGCGCGACGTGGTCGGGGTACAGGTCCTTGCGGCGGAGCTGGTCGAGAGCGATGTCGGTGCGGATCGGAAACCACGCGTGCAGCAGGCGCTGGCGCTCGACCAGCCACTCCCGGTCGCGGGTGTGCGGCGTCGATTTCTCCTTGTCGCCCCAGCGCGCCGACTCGCCGACGATGGCGCGATCGATCTCGCTGGCGCGCCGCAGGTACAGCTCGGCGGCACGCAGCGGCGTCATGATGCCACCGTTGAACATGTGGCGGTGGGCGTGGTCACCGAACAGCGTCTGGAACTCGACGCTCTCCTGGCGAAGGTCGTCGTAGATGGCCGACGGGTCGTCATGGTTGTGCACGCCCGTGCGGTTCGAGTTCACCGTGCTCATGGTGAGCTCGGCGTCCCAGCTGAAGAACTTCCAGCCCGCGCCCAGCTGTCGCCTGCGCGCCGCGCGCCAGTTGTGGAAGTCCCAGTCGTAGTTGCCGATGTAGAAGTTCACCAGCATGTAGTCGATCAGGTTGCCGGCATCGACGTACTCGAGAAGCGTATTGTAGTTCGCCGAGGACTCCAGGCCGGCGTTGGCGAGCGCCTGCGTGATGTCCCAGGCGTCCTTGTCGCCGTCGTTGATCTTGCCGGCGTTGATCGCGTCGTAGTCCGTGTCCTTGTCGCCGCCGAAGCGCTCGGCCATGTACGAGGCGTCGGGCCGCTCGGTGGGTCGGTACAGGCCCCAGTAGATGCCGTTCAGGTACAGGTGCACGTACGTGCTGTGCAGCCCCGGCTGGCCGGCCTCGATCTGAAGATCCTTCGAGAACGTGTCGCGCACGTACTGCGAGGACGCCTGGCCCGCGATCCACGCGTTGTTGTGACCGGCCGTGAGCACCACCGTGTCGAAGCGGTCGACCGGGCCGTCGGGGAACAGCCGGTGCTCGAGCTTCGACGGCCCGTAGAGGCTCTTGAACAGCAACCGCATCGAGTGCTTCTTCGTGCCCGAGAAGCGACTCACCCCGCCCTGCGCACGGATGCCGCAGTTCTGCTGTACCGAGTCGCTGCCGTCGGGGTAGATCAGCTCCATCGACGCCGGCCGCTCCCACTGCACGCCGCGCCCCTGCGTGTGCATGTAGAAGCCGTTCTCGGCGTCGAACAGGTCGAAGACGTCCATCACGATCGACATCGTCGGAATCGACTGGAGGTCGTCCTTGATCGTGCTCGCGTACAGCGGATCGTTGACCACGTCGGGATCCATGTCGTAGTCGGCGCCGGTTCCCCCACCCCACTTGTCCGGATATTCAGGTGGCAGGCCGGCGATCGACTGCTGCAGCACGTCGTCGAGGAAGAGGTAGGTGTGCGTCACCACCGGCGCAGGCGGCGAGCCGGGCACGAACGACACCGCGCGCAGCATCGTAGTGGTCGAGATCGGGACCGGCGCCGAGTAGAGCGTGCCTGCCGTGTCCGACGGCGCACTGCCGTCGAGCGTGTAGTGAATAACAGCCCCCGGCGTCGAGGTGCTCAAGGTGGCGCTGAAGCCGAAGTCGTAGAAGCCTCGCTCCGGCGAGAACTCCACCTCGCCGGCCGCGCCGCACGGCGCGGTCTCGTCGTTGGCGGCGCCAGGCGTCGCATCGAAGAAGCAGCGCTCCGTGATCAGATCGAACGCCAGGCCGTAGGAGATGTCCGCCTGCTGGGCCGGGAACGACGGAGCGTAATCGGCGACCACCGACACGCCGTCGGGCAGCACCAGCGCCAGGTACTCGCCGCCGCCCGACAGCTTGAAGCTGGTGTGCAGTGGAAACGCCGGGTCGCTGCGGTCCTTGTCCGACGCCCACACCAGCAGGTAGCCACCGGCGCCGATGGTCACGCCCGGAAACTGCCACTTCGTGAGGTCGTCGTCGTTGTCGGTGAGATGGTAACCGGCCAGGTTCACCGGCGCGCCGCTCTCGTTGTGGATCTCGAGCCAGTCCGAGAAGTCGCCGTCGTCGTCGGCGACGGTCGTGTCGTTGACGGCCATCAGCTCGGTGATGACGAGGGCGTGGGCGGGCGCCGGCACGACGGCCGGAAGGGACGACGCGAGCAGCAGCAAAACCAGCGGCAACTTGTACACGATAGTCACCCGGCAACCCGCGGAGTAGAACGGGCCATCGGCGCCGGACGCCGAGAAAGTACCACTGCGGCGAGAGCCCGGTCAAGAAACTCACGCCCGTGTGCTCGAGGCGACGGGTTGCGGAATAGTCGTTCGTCCAGTTGCTCAGCCCGAGCGTGTCGATCATCGGGCGGCGAGTGAGCGTCTGCTTCAGACCGGCGTGGCCATCACGGCTGCCAGCCGCACAGGCGCAGCGGGTTCTTCGGTGGCAGATTGATCGGCGTGGTCGGCTCCCAGCCGCTCTCCTTCATGAGCTCGAACACGTGCACCATGTTGAGCAGGTCCTGCTCGAACGAGAACTTGCCGTCGCCCGCGTAGATCATCCGCGACACGCCGGGCGCCTGGTAAAACGACCCATCGGGTCGCTGGCCGGGCAGACGGTTCTGCCAGCCGGTGATCACACAGTTGCCGTCGACGGCTTCCCACTCGTGCGGAAACGACCAGTCCTCGAGGCCTGCCATGCTCTCGTCCATGAACTCGATGATGCCGTCACGGCCATCGACCCTGCCCCAGGCCGGGTCGACGAACGCGGCATCTTCGGTGAAGAACTCGCCGAGCGCACCCCACGGCAGCTCGCCGGCCTCGATTCGTGCGCGCGTGTCGAGGTAGCCGCGCAACGTCGCCAGGATCTCCTCGGATGCAAAGCTTCCCATGGGTTCACTCCGTCGCGCGGGGCTAACGCCTGCGCAGCACGCCGAGGGTCTTCACGCCCGGCAGCTCGTCGTACTCGCCGCTGGCCAGGGCGCGGCGGTAGATCTCGATGGGCGCCTGGCCGCCCTCGTCGGGGTTCGGGAACAGATCGTGAATCGCGAGGATGCCGCCGGCCATGACCTTCGGCGACCACGACTCGAGGTCGGCGCTGGCGTGCTCCAGCGTGTGGCCGCCGTCTATGAACACCATGGCCGCCGGCACGGCCCACAGGCTCGCCGCGCGTGGGCTTCTCGTGACCATGACCACCGCCGTGTCCTCGAGGCCGGCGCGGCGAAGCGTCGTTCGCAGGAACGGCAACGTGTCCATGGCGTCGGCCTCGTCGTCCCACAGCTCGGCGTCGTGGAACTCCCAGCCCGGCTGGTTCTCCTCGCTGCCGCGGTGATGATCGACGCACACCAGGGTGCCGCCCGCCTCCTTCACGCCGGCGCCGATGTACACCGACGACTTCCCGCAGTAGCTGCCGATCTCGACTACCGGCCCGAGGTGAGCGTGGTCGCGGGCGAGCTCGTACAGCCGCAGCCCTTCCTGCTCGTCCATGAAGCCCTTGGCCGCGCGGGCGATGTCGAGAAGCTCGCGGTCCATGCTACTCGCCGATGATCTTCACGAGCAGACGCTTGGGCCGGCGCCCGTCGAACTCGCCGTAGAAGATCTGCTCCCACGGGCCGAAGTCGAGCGCGCCGTCGGTGACGGCCACGACCACCTCCCGCCCCATCACCTGGCGCTTGTGGTGAGCGTCGCCGTTGTCCTCGCCGGTGCGGTTGTGGTGGTAACGCTCGGGGCTCGCGTCGAACGGCGCGAGCCATTCGAGCCAGCGCTTGTAGTCCTCGTGAAGCCCCGGCTCGTCGTCGTTGATGAACACGCTGGCCGTGATGTGCATGGCGTTGACGAGACACAGGCCTTCCTTCACGCCGCTGGCCACGACGGCCTCTTGCACCTGGCCGGTGATGTTCACGAAGTCCATTCGCTCGGGAACCTCGAGCGTGAGCGTGCGCCGGTACGATCGCATCGCCGGGAGTTGTAGGCACCGGCCCGGCCCGTCGCAAGCGCGGGCAACGCGGGTCGCGGTGGCGGAGCACTGCGGCCCGTCTCCGTGCTCAGACTCCCGGTACGTCGCTGCAGCGGTCGAGATAGCCCACGAGGATCTCCTTCACGAAGTCCTCCGCGCCCGGCATGTCCTCGGGAACGCCGCCGTAGATCGCGCCGGACTTCGGCTGCTCGATCGGCGGATCGAGAGCGTACTCGACGGCCGCCGCCAGATCCTCGGCGAACTTCTCCACCAGACCCGGCTGCGTCTGTGGCCGGGTCACACACATGTGAATGGCGTTCGGGTACTGCTGCCCGTTGAAGCGCCAGCCACGCCCGTGCATGAAATCGTTCACGTGGTAGATGTCGAAGCGATCCGACGTGAACGCGAAACAGAACGTCGGCTTGCCCATCATGCGCAGCTCGTCGTGGGAGCGAACCACGTCCTGCATCGCGAACGCCGCCTCGAAGATCGACTTCGCGTAGCGCAGATAGCCCTCGCGCCCGAGGCTCACCATCGATGCCCAGGTGGCGGCGAGCAGGCCGCCCGAGCGACTGCCGGCGATGCCGGGTGAGTTGTACTTCCCGCCCGGCCAGCTCGGCGTCATGAAGTAGACGTGATCGCGGAACGACTTGTCGCGGAACATCAGCACCGAGGTTCCCTTGAGACCGAAACCGTACTTGTGCGTGTCGGCCGAGATCGTGGTGACGCCGGGCAGCCGGAAGTCGAAGGCCGGAATGTCATGGCCGAGCTGCTCGCCCCAGGGCAGGATGAAGCCGCCCAGACACCCGTCCACGTGCAGCCCGATGTCGCGATCGAGCGCGAGGTCCGACAGCTCCTCGATGGGGTCGATCGTGCCGTACGGATAGTTGCCGGCCGAGCCCACGAGCATGACCGTGTTCTCGTTCACATGATCGCGAACGAAGTCCATGTCGACGAGCGTGGTGTCCTCGTGAACCGGCGCGTGGATCACGTTGAGGCCGAACAGGTGCCCTCCCTTCTCGAACGCCGGGTGCGCCGTTCGCGGAAGGATCATCTCGGGAGCCGTGATGCCCTTGTCGACGCGCGCCTTGTCGCGATACATGAGAACGGCGGTGATGATGCTTTCCGTGCCACCCGACGTCACCGAGCCGCGCGGGCTCTCACGCGGATGGTGCTCGGCGACGGCGTCGGCGTGCATCAGGTCGAGGGCCATCGCGGAGATCTCACCCTCGAAGCGCGTCGCGCTCGGGCAGATGTCGCGCTGGAGCGCGTTGACGTGCGAGTAGAGGCCGAACGCCTCGTTCAGGAACTCGTAGTGCGAGGTGTCGCCGCAGTACATCGTCCCCGAGCACTGACCGGTCTGCCAGAAGTCGTCCTCCTCGGACGCCATCGTTCGCAGCTCCGCCAGGATCTCGGCGCGCGGCCGCCCGGTCTCCGGAAGACGATCGACGACACCGAAGCGCTCGGCGTAGGGATACAGTCCGCTGATCGGTCCGCTGTCTTCGTCGGCCATGATGGTTCTCCTTGCGCCCTATGAACGAATGGCTGCGAGCGCTTCGTCGTGTAGCCCGGCGCTACCGGCGGCGACGATGAAGCCGCCGGGGGCGGCCGGGCCGCCGCGGCCGTCGGTGACGACGCCGCCGGCGGCCTCGATGATCGGGATGAGGGGGACGATGTCGTACGGCTGCAGACAGGCCTCGACGACCAGGTCGATCTGACCGAGAGCGAGCAGGCAGTACGAGTAGCAATCGCCGCCGAAGCGCGTCATCCGGCACGAGCCCGAAACCCGATCGAACGCGGCGCGCTCCTCGTCGACGACGAACATCTCGGGATGAGTGCAGTACAGGACGGCGTCGGCCAGCGAGACGCCGGCCCTGGCGGTGATCTCGACGTCCACGCCTCGATGGCGCAAGCGGGCGCCGGCGCCGGGTGCGCCGAAGAACGTCTCGCCGATGTAGGGCTGGTGCATCGTGCCCACGACCGGGCGGTCGTGCTCGGTCAGGCCCAGCAGGATGCCCCAGGCCGGCATGCCGGTGATGAACGCTCGCGTGCCGTCGATGGGGTCGATCACCCAGCACCGATCGGCATCGCGGCCCTCGTGCCCCTCCTCCTCCCCCAGGATGCCGTAGCCGGGAAAGCGAGAACGAAGCTCGGCCCGCAGAAACTGCTCCACTTCCCGGTCGGCAACCGTGACCGGATCGAAATAGGCGCCGCCCGACTTGTCGTGGACGTCGAGGCGCCGACGGAAGTAGCGCGCGGCGATCGTGCCCGCCTGTTCACCGAGCGCCACGGCCTGCTCGAGGTGCCGCTGGATCTCGTCCGGGCTCATCACGTCTGTCCTCCATCGGTCGCGGCGGCCGCATCGGCACCGCCATTGAGGCTTTCGAAGATCGGACGGTTCTGCTCGTACGCCCGCACGAACTGCTCGAACAGGCGCCGGTACACGTCGCGAGTCTCGGCACGCGGCTCGTAGCGTTTCCTGATCGGGCAGAAGCGGTCGATCCGATCGAGCCCCGTGAGCCCGGCGTGCGTGAAGGCGACGAACGCCGCGCCCTTGGCGTTCAGGTAGCGAGCGTCGTCGACCTGCAGCACGGGGCGCTCCATCACGTCGGCCATGATCTGCGACCACTCATCGGAAACGGCCGCGCCGCCCGAGAAGCGCAGCTCCTCGAAACGCGCGCCCTGCACCGCCTCCACGGCGGGCACGAGCCAGCGCATGTTGAACGTGACTCCCTCCACGACCGCACGGAGCATGGTGGTACGCGTCGTCGCGAGCGACATGTTGAGGAACGCACCCCGCGTGCTCGGATCGGTCACCGGTGCCTGCACGCCCGTGAACCAGGGCAGGAACAGCAGCCCGCCGCTTCCGGGCCGCTCGGCCGCAACGACGGCCTCGAGCTGCGCGTACGCGTCCTCGGTCGAATGATCAGCGAACGCGTCGGCGCAGTAGACGATGTTGCGCACGAAGTGCTCGAGGAGTTTTCCGCCCAGGCCGTTCTCGGCAAGCGCCATGTAGCGCCCGGGTAACGCGCTCGGCATGCTCACGATCGACCGCTCCAGGTCGCTGCGCATGCCGTCGATGTGAGCGAGCACCTGAGTGGTCGTGCCGATGTTGATGCCGCCCTGCCCCGCCTGGAACGTCCCCGCGCCGACCGCGACCGCCTGGGTGTCGTTCATCGCGGCGAACACGCGAGTGTCTGCGGACAGGCCGAGCTCGCGCGCGACGTCGGTGCGAAGCGTGCCGACGGCGTCTTCGAGAGCGAGTAGCGGCGGAAGCCGGGCCGCGTCGACGCCGGTCATGCGGACCAGCTCGTCGTCGTAGCTCACCCCGGTGAGCCGACGATTGTCGGTGAGCAGCAGCGGATACGCGGTGCTGGCGTTCGCCGCGATCGTGCCCGTGAGCTTCGCGTTGAGAAAGTCCATCGGCTCCACGAACGCATGGGTACGCTCGTAGACATCCGGCCGCTCGGCCTGCACGTAGAGCATGTGCGCGAGCGAGTCGTTGCCGGAGCGAAGGGCCGGGAGGCCGTGAACATCGATCCAGCGGGCGAACGAATCGGGCTCGCGCTCGTAGATCGCCGTCGAGTGCGGCGCGCCGCGCTGGTCCATCCACAGGATACAGTTCATGGTCGCGTTGCCGTCGGCATCCACCGGGACGAGCGAGAAGTAGTGGCTGTCGCACACGATCCCGATCACCGAGTCGCGCGCAACGTCGGCCGCCTGTAGCGCTTCTTTCGACGCATCCAGCACGGCGCGCCAGATCTCGTCGGGGTCCTGCTCGACCCCGCCGGGCGAGACGAACAGCGTCTTCACCGGCCGCGTGGCGTGCGCCACCAGTCGGCCGTCCTCGGCGACGAGCGCGACCTTCGGCCCGCTCGTGCCCAGATCGATGGCGAGCATGTGAGCGCGCATCACGCCGACGTACCTACACGGCCAGCGTTCATTCGTCCATTTCGAGGCCTACTTTCGTATACCCACCGAAATCGCCGGCTCGGCCGGCGCGCCGCGATTGTGCGGCGGGTCCGGGGTCCGGGTGGTACAATGGTCGTTTCACGAGTGCGTCCGATGAGCATGGGATCCGCAGTACGAGCGACCGTCACCTCCCCCTCGGCGGCGCACGCTCGCCGGCTGCTCGACGTTCTCGGCGAGCACCGCGCGCTCATCGCGATCGCCAGCGCGTACATCCTCGCCGGCCACGTCATCGACGCCGCGCTGCCCCACCAGCAGCTCATGCGACTGAGCCTGTACGACCAGGTGTTCTTCGTCGCACTGGCCGTCTATCTGGCCCTGTTCGTGATCGGCTTCGCCGTGGTCGGCATGTTCCGGGTCGAGCGTGACCAGCCTCTGCTGCCCACGCTGGCCCGTCGATTCCGACACGACTACCTCACCGTCGAGCGAATTGGCGGCTTCGTGATCGCGGCGGTCTACGTACGGCTTCTGGGCGACACGTTCATGTCGCTCAAGCCCGCCATCCCGATCGTCCATCCATTCGCATGGGACGAGGCGTTCATGCGCTGGGATCACGCGCTGCACCTCGGCCATCACCCCTGGGAGCTGCTGCAGCCGCTCATGGGGCCGCTTGCCACGGCGGGCATCAACTTCGTCTACAACCTGTGGCTGTTCGTCATGTTCGGCGTGGTGTTCTGGCAGGCGTGGAGCCGCAACCGCCGGCTGCGCACGCAGTTCTTCGTCTCGTTCGGCCTGGCGTGGATCGTCGTCGGCACGATTGCCGCCACCGGCCTGTCCTCGGCCGGGCCGTGCTACTTCGGACGCGTGGTGGCCGGGCAGTCCGATCCATACACGCCGCTCATGAGCTACCTGCACGAGGTGAACGAGACGCACCCGGTGTGGGCGCTCGACGTGCAGGACGCACTGTGGTCGGCCTACGAGCCGGGGACGGCGAGCGGAGACCTCACGACGAGCGCCGCGAGCGACCGGATCGTCGAGATGAGCGCCGCCGGCGACACCTCGATCGAGGGCGAGGAGCCGATGATCAAGGGCATCTCCGCGATGCCCAGCATGCACGTCACCACCTCGGTGCTGTTCGCGCTGGTGGCCTGGAGCAGCGGCGGCCTGGTGTTCGCGGCGTTCGCGCTGTTCGCGCTGGCCATCCAGGTGGGCTCGGTACACCTGGGCTGGCACTACGCGATCGACGGCTACCTGGGAGCGGCTCTCATCGTCGCCATATGGCTCGGCGTCGGTCGGCTGTTGCGGCACGGCGCACGGTAGCTATCCTAGGCGACATGCCGCGCCGCCGCCCACGTCCCGAACAGGCCCTGGCGCTGGGCCTGGCGAGCGAGGCCATGCTCGGCGTGCTCGCGCTGCTGCTGGGTTTCGTGTTCGGCTACTCGCCTCTTGCCACCCTCAGCGTGAGCGGGCGAGCCATCGCGATCGGAGCGGCCGCAGCCATCCCGATGCTCGCGTTCTTCGGGCTGCTGTTCGCGATCGAGGCGGCACCGCTGGTGCGCATCCGGCTGCTCCTCGACGAGGTCATCGGCTCGTTCTTCGCTCGCTCGAGCGTCGCCGAGCTCGCGCTCATCTCGGCGGCCGCGGGGGTGTGCGAGGAGCTGCTGTTCCGGGGCTTCATCCAGGCGGTGCTGAACGACTTCATGTGGGCGCCCGTCGCGCTGGTCGTCGCCAGCGTGGTGTTCGGGCTGGCCCATCCGATCACCGGCGCCTACGTGATTCTCGCCACGGGCGCCGGCCTGTACCTGGGGTGGCTGTGGATGGCCACCGGGAACCTGGCGGTCCCCATCGTCACGCACTTCGTCTACGATTTCGTCGCGCTGGTCGCGCTCGTGCGCCAGTACCAGCGAAGAGCGGCGGACGGCACCGGCACCGACCACGTCGATCCGGGGCCCTGACGGCAGGCGCCGGCTAGGGGCCCGTTGAAGAACCCCGGACCGAGCAGGGCGCCGGGATTCGCGCCGAGCGCAAGGCGTGAACCGCAGGCATAGCAGCGCTATGCCGAGGATTCGCAACGCAGCGGTCGGTGCGAAGCGCGGTGCTCTGCGACGGGAGTGGGTTTTTCAACGGGCTCCTAGGCTGCGCTCGCCGATTGCAAGTCTCGGCGGCCACGGCGACACTGTCGCCTGCGTCGCGCGCGCCGACCAGCGGCCGCCGCCCGACGGCTCGTGCTCCGCTTGCTCACAAGACACAGAACGAAGGGGATTCGAATGGTACGTGGACGTGTGTGTGCGGTCGCCCTCCTGACCGCGGCGATCATCACTCAAACCGCCTGCAGCAAGAGCGATGACGGGGGCGCGAAATCCGGTGCGCCGGCGCCCGTGCAGCAGGCGCTCACCGGCGAGCCGCGCCCGGCCCTGCTGCTCACGCAGGCCTGGTTCTGGACCGACGACGAGGGACGCCCCAATCCCGGCCCCGCCCGCCTCGACATCTGGCGCGAAGGCACGGGCGGCTGGGGCTACACACGCCTGGAAGACCCCGACTCGAACGTGTTTCACAAAGCCATCGCGTGGGACGGCGGCATCCTCACGATCGGCGCCGAAGACGCGATCCTCAAGAAGTGGACGTTCGAGGACGGCAAGTGGAAGTTCGACAAGCTGTGGGAGAACTCCTGGGGCGGCCGCTTCAACCGCCTGCGCGACATCGAGATCGGTGACGTCGACGGTGACGGTGTCGACGAGCTGGTCATCGCGACCCATGACGCCGGTGTCGTAGCCGTGGCCGACGTCACCGCCGGCGGAGTCGACGTGGTCGAGATGGACCAGAAAGCCGACACGTTCGTGCACGAGATCGAGATCGGCGACATCGACGGCGACGGCAAGCTCGAGTTCTTCGCGACGCCGAGCGACCGCAACCGTGCCAACCAGTCGCAGGCCGGCGGCGTCGTGATGTACCGCTGGAACGGCAGCAAGTACGTGCGCTCATGGGTGGAGCAGCAGCACGGAACGCACGCCAAGGAGATCCTGGCACACGACCTCGACGACGACGGCACATCGGAGCTGTTCTCGGTGCTCGAGGCCGAGGTCGATCCGACCAACAAGAACAAGATGCTCAAGCCCGTCGAGATCCGCCAGTACACGGTGAAGCCGGACGGCTCGTTCGACCAGAGCACGGTGGCCACCATCGACGACCGCCTCACCCGTTTCCTGGTTCCCGGCGACTTCGACGGCGACGGCCACGACGAGCTGATCGCCGCCTCGTTCAAGCGCGGCCTGTTCCACATCACGCCCCCGGCAAGCGGCTCGGGGCCATGGTCGGTGAACTCGATCGACCGTAACTCCTCGGGCTTCGAGCACGCGGCCTACGTGGCCGATCTCGACGGCGACGGGAAGATCGAGCTGTACGTGGCGGCCGACGACCAGGGCGAGCTGCGGCGCTACACGTACAAGGGCAACGGATCGTTCGAGAAGACCGTACTGGGCAAGCTCGACGCCGACGTACTGACCTGGAACATCACCACCGGGACGTTCTAGCCGAGCGGCCGTACATATCTGCGCCGGCCGCCGATACCCATCTGGGTGCTAGCCGCGCTCGACGCGGTTGACGATGGTCCAGACGCGGCGCTATCGTCCCCGCTGGAGGTAGGCCATGCACTCAACCAAAAGAGCGTCGCTGGTCGTGGCGACGATGCTGCTCGGTCAGGCCGGGTTTACCCCCGCCGCCGCCGCGTTCGACGTCTCCGGTACGTGGGAGGGGTCGATAACCTGCAAGACCTACCTCGACGGCAGCGCAGTGAAGGAGAAGTTCGACGGCGTCATGCTCGCCGTCTCGCAATCCGGCCGTGACGTCAACGTGCACGTCACGAACTTCGTCCCCGAGTTCTTCATGGACGGGGCGACCTACGACGACCCGAAGAACCCCGCCACCCGCGGTCGCATCGGTCTGGCCGACTGCGCCAACAACGGCCGCGTGGTCGCCAGTGGCGTCGAGGACGTCTGGCAGCTGAAGGTGAGCACCAACGAGAGCAACGGCAAGGGGCGGATGTCGGGGCGCAAGGTGAGCGCCGGCGACCTGATGACCGACGAGTGCAAGCTCAAGTTCACCCGCACTGACGTCACCGATCCCGGCACCGGCCCCTGCCCCTAGGGACTGGCGCGCTTCGCGAGCCAGCCCCCGCAGGCTCCCGGGCTACTTGTGCATCGCGTCGGCGAGGATGCGTGACGTGCTCTCGCGCATGATGCGCGGGTCGACCTGCTCGCCGCTCTGCAGCGTGGCGCGCACGTCCTTGCCGGAGATGAACACCGGCTTCTCGTCGCTGTGGTTCTCCATGAGATCCACACGACCCAGCGACTCGTAGTAGGCCGCGAAGCCGACGTTGAGGGGGCTGATCTTCAGGTCCCCCTTGAGCTCCTTGAAGATGCCCTGGGCGTCGAAGTCGCCCCAGATCGGCGAGCCGTCGGCGAACGGAGCGTCTGCGTGCTTGCGACCGATGATGATGTCGGTGAAGCCGTAGTTCTGACGGTAGATGCCGTGCATCACCGCCTCCTTGGGACCGCCGTAGAACATCTTGATGTCGAGGCCGAGCAGGATGACGCGGTCGGGAACCGACTCGCCGCGCGCGCTCCACAGCTCCGCATCGCTGTCGCCCTCACCCATCTCGCGTGACTGGATCAGCGTCTCGTAGGTCTGCATGCGGATGTCGGCGTCGACGTCGTCGCCCTTGAGCTCACCGATCAGCGGGTTGAGGCAGGCGCCGGCGTTGTGGCCCTGACGCAGCAACGTCTCCAGGCCGTACACGAGCGCGTACTCGTGTGCGCGGTGCAGCGGGTTGCGCGTCTGGAACGCCACCACGCGATCCCAGCCGTGCTCGCTCAGCAAGGTCCGCACCTCGCTCGGCCTCATCGCGTACTTGCCGAAGCGTGACTTCGCGGGCTGTGCCAGAACGCGGATCTCGCCGCCGACGAGGTGCGTCTTGTCGGCGTCGCCCTTGAGCACCATGTCGGCGCCGGGATGATCGGTACGATCGGTGCCGTACACCGACTTCAGGTAGCGCGGCTTGTCCCACTCGAAAACGTCGCTGACCTCGAGCGTCGCGACGATGTCGCCGGCCGAGCTGACCAACGCGATCTTCTGACCGGCCGACAGGCTGCCGGCCTGGTCGGCGGTGACGGGCAGCGACAGCGGAATCGTCCAGGCGTAGTCCTTGCCGCCGGACTCGACCACGCAGTCGTCGAGGACGCGATTGTAGGCCGCCGAGTCCATGGGGCCGGTGAGCGGGCTGAGCGCACCGTCGCCGAAGCGGTACAGGGTAGACAGGTCGGCATCGGAAACCGCCACCTTCGTGAGACTCGCGGCCTCGCCGAGAAACGCGTCCTTTTCCTGCTCGGGTACCGTGCGCGATACCGGTTCCGTCAATCCGCCGTGGGGTGCAATGAGATCAGCCATCGATTCCTTCTCTCAGTCCTTGGCGCTCATCCGGGCGCTGCTCTCGTGCAACGACCGTTTTGCGACCAATAAGTATGATTGTTCGGGAAGCCTGCCTGCCCGCCGGTGCGGGCCCCTCCAGCTCGTGCGTGGTCCGTGCGCGGTTCGTACTGGAGCCCGGGAGGGTGGCGGGCGAATGCCGACGCGCGCCAGCTATAGCCGGGGCAGCCCGGGATGTCGAACACACCTCGGCAACGGCACCGGGCTCATGGGGCGCCCAGATTCCACTGGTCCGGGTCGGACAGCACGGTGAGCTCGGCCAGCTCCTGCAGGTATGCGGCCTCGAACTCGGAGAGGGCACCCGGCGCCGGCAGCCCGACGGGGCTGTCCTGCATGATCGTCGCATAGCAGACGCAGGCAGCGAGATACTTGCCGAGCGTGTTCAGGTGGTGACCGTCCTTCCACAGATCGAACGGCAGGCCGGAGACGATCGCGTTGCGAATCGCCCAGCCCACCGGCGCGACCGGTGCGTCGAGCTCGAACGCGATCGGAACGTAGCCGAACGGGCCGCCGGGCTCGCCCTTGAGCGAATCGTACGAGGCGGCGCTGATGCCGCGATCGCGCCAGGTCATGAAGAACGCGGTTCTCGCCCCCGACGCGGCGATCATCTCGCCGAGGTCACGCGCGTCGGGATACCGCTGAACGCCGATGCCGGCGCTCTGTTCCTGCAGGAACACGACATCCCACGGGCGCGAGTACAGCATGCGCTCCGTCGACGACGCGCCGGCGTGACGGCCGAGCGTCCATCCGTTGCGTGCGCGCGACTTGATGCGCACCGACACGCCGCCTGCCCGGAACATGTCGCGCAGCGGCCGCTTCACGCCGCGCACGAAGCTGTTGCCGACGAACAGCACGTACTCGGGTGGCGTGGCGCTCGCGGCCCGCGCGGTGAACGCACCACAGTGGACCAACGCCGGCAACAGCACGGCCGTGGCCAGCGCGAAAGCCGCGCGCGAGGTGATCTTCGATAGCAACATGAGCCGAGAGAGAGAACGTCAGGCGCATTCCAGTCCCCCGGCCAAGGACAGTCAAGCGTGTTTCTCGGCGGCCGGTCGTACCACTGGACCACCGGCGTAGGACGACGGGGCCGGGCGACCGGTCAGTCCACGTAGCCGAGCGATTCGAGCTCTCTTCGAAGCTGGGGCGGCAGGCGCTCGGAACGCTGCTCCTGTCCGGCGAGCCGCGGGTGACGCTGCACCCAGCCGTCGAGCTCCGCCTTTGCCCGCGCCAGCCTCGAAGCGTCGGCGACCGGGTCGACCTCGGCGGGATCCACCGACGTGTCGAACAGCTCGAGGCGGTCGTCCTCGAGCCAGTGGACCAGCTTGTGATCGTCGGCGGTGAGGGCGCGCACGTGCCCGAACGGACGGCCGGGTCGCCAGCGCGATGACGTCTCGCTGACGACGAAGTCGAACGACGGCAACTGCCCGCGCAGCACACCCTCGAGCGAGGGCCCTGGCAGCGCCATGCGACCGGCTCCGACCAGCGCCGCAAGGGTCGGTCCCACCGAGGCCGACGCCGGCACCACGCCGGCCACCCTGCGCGGCTCGACGCCGGGCACGCGAATGATCAGCGGAACGTGGACGATCTCGCGATCGAGCCGGTAGATGTGAAAGCAACGCCCGTGCTCGAAGAACGCCTCACCGTGATCCGACGTGAACACGACGATCGTCCGATCGGTCAGGCCGAGCGAGTCGATGCGTGCCAGCAGCTCGCCGAGCGCGCGGTCGCCGCGACGGATCGCCGCGTCGTAGTTCCCGATGAACGGAGCGAGGTCGTCCGGCGGCCGACCGGCCTCGCACGCCCGCTGCCAGCCCCGGGCCGGTGCGTCGGAAAGCCCGAGCGCGCGACGATCCTCCACCTCGGAGATGTAAGGCCGGTGCGGGTCGAGGCCATGAAAAAACAGGAAGAACCGCTCGTCGGCATGCTGCTCGAGCCAGTCGAGCGTGACGGCCAGGTTGTCGACCATGCGCTTGCCGTGGGTCTCGTAGCGCTCGAAACCACGGTCGAAGCCGAAGTGCGCCGACACGTTGGCGCCGGCAGTGAATCCGGCCGTCGCGTAGCCGCGCGCGGCCAGCACCTCGGCCAGGGTCGTCACGCCGGGCGGAAGACGACCGGGGCCCGACATCGACACGACGCCGTGCTCGATCGGGTACAGGCCGGTGAACATCGAGAAGTGCGCCGGGCGCGTCCAGGCCGACTGGCTGATGGCATCCTCGAACAGCACCGAGCGCCGCGCCAGGGCGTCGACGCCGGGCGTGGTCGCGACCGGATAGCCGTAGGCGCTCACGTGATCGGCGCGCAAGGTATCCATCGACACGAGCACGACGTTGCAGCCGTCGCACAGCGGCTCCTCGACAGCCTCGGATCGACAGCCGATCAGCACGAACACCGCGAACACCGAACACAAGGCAACGGCGCCGGATCTCGACCTCACGGCGCGCCGCACGGCGCTGGCAGCCCACCCTGGAATCCGGGTCCGGACCCCGGCGTCTTGCGATGAGAGCGGGTTCTTCAACGGGACATCAGGCCAGCCGCGCGGCCGCGAGCGTCTCGCGCCACGGCGTGTCGGGCGCGTGCGCCGGCGCAACCAGCTCGCACGCCCGTTGCCGATGGTCGGCCACGTATCGGTACAGTCGCCGACCGGCCCACCGCGCCGGCGGTACGTACAGGAACACCGACGGCAGGAACGTGAGCGGGAAGCTCGCCATGATGTAGCGCCAGCCGTCGTAGCCGCGCAGACAGCGCCCGCCGGGCGTGAACACGTACATCTCGCGCTCGAGCTGCTCCTGGGTGAGGCCCGGCACGAGCTCGCGCACCTCGGGATCGTGAAAGTCGACCCACGACACCCGCCCCAGCCAGTCGAGCACCCTTCCCCACCGACGACTGCGCTGGCACATGCCGCAACGGCCGTCGTACAGGACCACGGTCGCGCCGGGAACCGGATGGATGAAGAGCACGTACGAGGCCATCATCTGGTAGCTGAACGTGTTGACGTGCATCGAAGCGTCGATGCCCAGATGCAGCACGACGCCGGCGAATATCGCGGGCGCGCGCAGACGGTCGACCCACAGGCAAAACGGCAGCGCGGCCTCCACCGCCAGGGTGAACCAGCCGAGCCCGCCGAGCAGCGCACCGTCGAAGCCCGACGCCATCGCCGCGCCGAGCGGGCCGCGCAGCGCGCCGGTCTGACCGAAGCTCTGCATCGCCGCGCCGTCGAGCCAGCCGCCCCTGGCCTTCCAGACGAACGTGAACAGATAGACCGCGCACACGAGCAGCTGCAGCATCCGCACCGGCATGACCGTCATCGCACGCGGCGCACGATGCGATGGACGGATCAGCGCGTCGACGCTGTAGTGACGACCGCAATCGGTGAACGCCAGCACCCACAGGGCCAGGACGATGAAGTACACATGATGGTAGAAGTTCAGCTGGCTCGAGAAGAATACGTAGCTGAACACGACGGCCAGCAGCGGTGCGACGACGCGTGTAAACGCGCCGACGGTGAGCAGCACCGCGAGCAGCAGCAGGGCCTCCTCGATGCGCGCGAACCAGAACGGCGACGGCAACGGCAGCCATGCCAGCCACGGATAGGGCGCGTGGAAGCCCTCGAGCGCGGCCGCCACGGGGAACACGCCGCGCCGCGGTAACGCGACGGACAGGTCGTGGAGCCGGAACAGGCCTGTGGCGCCGGTGAGCTTGAGCACCAGCACGAGGCCGAACAGCGCACGCACCAGACACAGCCGGTAGCCCTCGTCGACCTCGAACCAGAATCGGTTCCAGGCCGCCACCGCTCCGGACCCGCGCTCGCGTCCAGCCTCAGCCATTGCGCTCGATGGCCGCGGACGCTGCGCCCGCGGGATAGCGCAGCGTCTCGATGCGCACATCTGCATGTGCCGCCGCGCGGCCCGGCACCGGATTCGCCGACGAACGCAGCCGCGCCTCGATGGCCACGGCGTCGGGCGGGCGACGGGTGTCGAAGAGGTAGGCCTGGTAGGCGCGGATCCACGCTCGCAGGGCGCCGGAGCCGTGCGCGAACGTGCGCGGCAGCCACGGCGCCTCGGGCGCCTGCGCCAGTCGCATCGCGATCCCGGCGAGCTCGTTGCCGGGGCGATACGTCACCCGGCTGCCGTCGGCGAGCTGCCACTCGTAGTGAACCGTGTAGGCGACGTTCGTGCCGAACATCCCCCACCCGAAGCGTGCGTCGTCGGTGACGAGCGAGCGCACGCACAGCGCGAGCATCCCGGCCAGGAACGCGACGACCACCACCTGCCGCAGCCATCCGGCCCGGATGACGGCGGGCAGCACCACGGATCGTGTCATGCCGGGATTATAGCCGGGCAGGCAGCCGCGCGCAGCGCGCCACTGCAGCGGGCCAGGGTGAACCGCGGGATCGGCCGCTCAGGAGCCGACTTCGCGCTTGCGCACCGACCAGATGAAGCCGTCGTACCAGAAGTGCATCAGTGCCACGGTGACCGCCAGGCTCCACGGCCACAGCGGCGCGTCGAAGCTGCGGTCGACCGAGGCCGCGAAGAATCCGAAGCCGACGGCAACCGCCGCGAGCGCCAGGCAGACGAAGGTGGCGGCAAAGCGCGACCCGTCCACATGGAGCCGCCCGGCCAGGTTCCCCCGCTCCTGCCAGTAGATGATGCCCAGATACTGCACGGCGTGGAAGAGATTCGCGACCACGAAGCCCATGCCGAAGCTATTGAAGTACCACGCGTATACCGACGTGAGAGCCGTCGTCACCAGCAGCGCCACCTTCTGCGGCGACACGCGGTAGCCCTGACGGTGCATCTCCCAGTTGCGGTACACGTAGTAGGCGATGAACGAGAGGCTGGCGGCCGCCACCGTGCGACTCAGAAGCCCCGCCTTCGACTCGACGAAGACCGGTACGTGCCCGAAGGCCGCGACACCGACGTCGGCGAGCTTGTCGAAGTGGACGACGTGGGCCATCAACGTGGCGCCGGCCAGGATCGGACCGGCGTAGATCACGAGGTTCAGCCACAGGTCGAGCTGACGGCCCGTGCTCGCGTCGTTGCCGGCCCTGGCATCGTAGATGCGGCCGAACCCGAACGTCTGCATGCCGGAGTGATAGACATCCCACCACACGGCAACCACCACCATCGTCGCCAGCACCTGCGGCGAGCACGCACCTGCGGCGAACACCACCAGCGGTACGAGCGTGAATCGCAGCGGATGCTGATGAAACACCCGCGAGTTCAGATGCGAGCGGAAGAACGCGAGCACGAGGTGCCCCTCGGTGAAGACGGCGAACACGACGAACGCCCAGAACCTCTTGTCGGCCTCGACGCCCACCTGGCCGGGCACGGGGCTGGGCAGCAGTCCGGCTGCGACCACCATCGAGAACAGCACGGCCACGAGCGGAGCCAGGATGAAGAAGAACCCGTCGTAGGCGGGTCCGACGATGAAGCCCTCGCGCAGCGGCTGGCGCACGGCGGCGGGCGTCTGAACGGCTACTCCCAACAGTATCACCTCGAGACAGTAGAGACATCGCGGTCGGCCTACTACACAGCCTACACAGCAAGCTTCATGCCGGCCTGCGTCGAGCGTCCGTGCTGGCCCCCGGGCCGCGGAGGCGACAAACCTGTTCCGGCCGTACACCTTCGAACCGCCGTCACATCGATTGACGCCGCAGCACGCACGTCCCACGCCGTGCGATTCGCCGCTCACCGTCGAATCCACGTCGCCGGTCGCCGACGAGGTCGTGCCGCTCGCGCGGTTGCCGGTGCGATCTCCATGGCATCTGCATCGGCACGCACCACGTGAAACCGAGCCGCCGCCGTGGCAAGCACCCTGGCACGCGCGTTGCTTCTGTCTCCGGTACAGGCCCGCTGCTCGATCGGCGACGCCAAGCAAACAGAGAGAGGACAGACATGAACGTGATTAAGGTACTTCTGAGTGATGAGCAGGGCGCGTCGATGGCGGAGTATGCCATGTTGCTGGCCCTGATCGCCGTTGCGACGATCGGTGCGGTGACCGCGCTGCGCGATCAGATCATCGGTGTGTTCAACGCTTCGGCCAGCGCGCTCGGCGCCGCCAAGTAAGACAGTTTCTCCCGGTGACGGCGGACGCTCGCTTGCGGGCGTCCGCCTGCCACCGTTCCCACGACCCGTTCACACCTAGCCCGCCGGCCCCGCGCCCGGGGCGCCCGGCACCAGCCTGTCGTCGTGGCCGCCACCGGCCTCGAACAGCTCCGGCAACGGCTCCGGCTCGCCCACCAACGGCTGTAGCGCCGGTGCGAGGATCCGGAACACCTGGGTAGCCAGCGCACTGGTGAACGTGTAGTCGGCCGCTCGATCGCCCTTCACGTAGGCCGTGACGACGCCGTAGTAACGCTCGCCCGCGAAGAACACGAAGGCAGCCGCGCGGCTCACGACCCGCGAGCTCGTCACCTCGCCCTCCTCGTCGAATACCTTGTACACGTGATCGCCGGTGCCGGTCTTTCCGCCGATGGTTACCCACGACGACCGCGAGGCGTTCAGCACGCCGCGCGCGCGCCGGCCGGTTCCGAACTCGACGCTTTCCTCCAGCGCGCGGCGCAGCACGGCGGCCACCTCGGCGGCCAGCACCCGCCGGCCCGCCGATGCCGACGGCGTCATCGCCGTCTCGTACGGCGTCCCTTCGGCGAAGCGCACGCGCGAGACGCTCACGGTGGGGAAGCTCATTCCGTCGCTGAGAATGATCCCCATCAGCTCCGCGAGCGACGAGGGCCGGTCGGCGGAGCTGCCGATGGAGGTTCCGAGCGACGGCACGAGCGAGTCGAACGGATAGCCGAGCCTGCGCCAGCGACGGTGAATCTCCGCGAACGCGTCGACCTCGAGCATCGTTCGGATGCGCTGGTCCTGTGCGTGCTTGCGGTCGGTATCGAGAAGCCAGCCGTAGGCCTGCGTGCGCGCCGCCTCGCTGTCAGCGAGCACGCGCGCGAACGAGGTGCCGGGATGACGCCGTAGATGCCCCACGAGCCACAGCTCGAGCGGGTGCACGCGTGAAAGGTAGGCGAGGTCGTTCAGGTCGAACCGTGCGGGCGCATAGGCCTCGAACACCTCGGCACGCAGATCCTCGGACAGGCGCCAGTGCGGCAGGTGAGTCGCGAGCGCGGCCTCGAAGTCGGACAGGCCGAGCTCGGGGGCGGTGAACCGCAGGATCGTCGCGAGCCGCTTCGGCGTCAGGCGTGCACCGCCGAGCAGCGCGGCCAGCATCTCGTCGGGCTCCTTGCTGCCGTACTTGCGGTGGAAGCGCTCGAGGTACTGACGCGACTCGCGGGCACCGAAGCGCTCGAGATAGCCGTCGCGCCGTGCGTCGTGTCGATCGGCGAGCAGCTCGCTTGCGGCCGAGCGCGGGTCGAAGATCACGTGGTTCACGATGTCGCGCATCACGCGAACGAACACCAGATTCACCGAGTCGCGGAACGCACGCGCCACGCTCACACGGCGCACGTCATCGGCGGCGTCGAAGTTGCTGAACCTGTGCCAGCCGCCGCCGGTGTGGAACCGCTCGTCGGGATCGGCCGAGTAGCGGCGTTGCATCGCGGCGTGCACCAGCTTGCCGCGGCCCGCGTGCGGGTCGGCGATGAGCTCGGCGATCGCCCAGCGCGTGAGCCGATCGTCGGGGTGCACTTCGAGACGGCGCAGCTCGGGAGGCGTGAGCGCATGCAGGCGATCGTGGAGCGACGCGACGACTGCCAGGTACGTGGTCAGCGTGCGCAGCTTGGCGGTGGATCCGAGATCGAGCATCACGCCGTCGTTCACGTTGAGCGGCTGATCGAGGTTGTCGGTCTCGACCACCAGCCTGTTCACCCCCTCCCCCTTCTCGTACAGCGCGAAGCTGTAGACCACGCCGCCCGGGTCGCCCTGATCGAGCAGCCGCGGGCCCGCGAGCCCCGCCGCGCGCGCGCGTACCGGATCGCTCAGGTCGTACAGTGCTCGTGTCACGCGCCGGCTGACGCTGTCGTCGAGAGTCGTCTCCACGACGAGATCGAGGCGGTCGAGCTGGTACAGACCACGCACGCCCAGGGTCGACGCCAGCCGCGGCCGCACACGGGTGGCGGCCTTCGCATCCCACGTACGCGCGCCGTGGCCCCGGCGCCGACCGTCGAGCAGGTCGAGAGGCAACGCGAGCGCCTCGTCGCGAAGCTCGGCGGAGATCACACCGGCATCGGCCAGCAACCCCAGATAGCGATGCGTGCGCACCGTCAACGCGTCGCGACGGTCGATCAGGAAGCGCGACGGCTGCTGTACGGCGAGCAGCAAGCTCAGCGCCTGCTTGTACGCGAGCACGCGCGCTCGCTTCCCACCGGCGGTGAGCTCGTCCGGTGACTTCGACAGCAGCCAGTTCACGGTAGTGAAGTCGGCGCCATACCAGAGCTCGAGGCCCGAGGGGATGCCGGCCACCTCACCGTAGCCGGGAACGGCCGCCAGCGGCGCGCTGTTGAAGTAGTCGGTGAGCACCTGCCGACGTGTGGCCGAGGTGTCTGGTCCGCCGCGGTATGCGCGAACGCTCGCCGAGGCCATCTGGAGGAGCTTGTCGTGCACCGACCGCGTCACCCCGTCGGGCGAGTGGCGGTACTTCTCGAGCTGCGTGGCCAGTGTGCTTCCACCTGGCACGTCGACTCCGATTCCGAGCCGGTCGAGCCCGAGCGCCAGCGCGCCGCGCGCCAGACGACCCCACTCCACGGCCGGATTGCGCGTCGCGTAGCGGGTGTCGAGAAGGGAGCGGTTCTCGACGAACAGCAGGGCATCGATGAGCGGCGTCGGGATCTCGGCGAAGCTCTGGTAGATCAGCTCGGGGTAGCGGGCCGAGAAAAGCGGCCGTCCGGAACGATCGAGAATCGACAGACCGGCCTGGGCCTTCTCCTCGTAGCTAGGGAACAGCCCCCAGCCCACGAGCCGGCTCAGATCGCTCGAGTAGCGCGCCTGCGACTCGATCTCGAAACCGCGCGCTCGCAACCGCTCCACGAATGCCGGCACGCCGGCGTAGCCCAGGCGCCGATCATACGGCCCGGCGCTCGGAAATCGAATCGTATCGGATTCCCCCGAGCCCAGGTGGAAGCTCGACCGCGCGGCCAGCGACGACAGCGAGCGAGCCTGCAAGGTCGAGGCACGGAGCTCGCGGCCGACGATGACGCCGGTCGCGACCGCAACCGCGCCGAACACCACGAGGGTGGCGAGGATCGCACGTCGGCGACCGCTGGTGCGGCGAACCGGACGGAGTCGATGATCGGTGAAGGGGACCTCGGCCATGTCTCGACGGAGCCGTGCCTGGCCCGCGTCGATCGAAGCTGCGCCTCGGTTGCGCCGCCCCACACGGGAGCGTCACGCGGCGCCGGCCGGATTCCGTTGTGGCCCGGTGGTTTTCGCTGTGTCGAGGCGTGACGCGCGACGTCGGCCGGTGCACACGTTTCGCCCCGCCGCCCGCACCGCTGCGCCGACGGTCGCCACCATCGGCGCGCGGCGAATGTGGGGGTGAGCCCGCGAGCCAGCGAGCGGGCGAATTACCTCGGCCAGTCCGGGCATGAAGAATCCAGAACCGCCACCAAGCGGGCGAATTACCTCGGCCAGTCCGGGCATGAAGAATCCAGAACCGCCACCAAGCGGGCGAATTACCTCGGTCTGTCCGGGCATGAGCAATCCAGAACCGCCACCAAGCGGGCGAATTACCTCGGTACGCCCAGGCCGCCCAGCACACCGGAACCGCTGCGCCTGGCCGCTACCCGCAGCCACTCACTGCATCGTCGAGTACGCCGGCTCGGCGATGCCGTCGTCGTCTACCGTCCACGGCGTCCAGATCAGCGCCACCGTGTCCACGGCCAGATCCGACTTGCGCGGCGCGATGCGCACTTCCTCGCACTCGAGCTCGCCCGCGCGGCAGCCATCGCGCACCCCGTCGAGCTTCTCCCGGAACTCGGCCTCCAGCGCCGCGAGCTTCTTCTCCACCGCCTCGACGCCCTCGGTGGCACGGAGGATGTCCTCGCGCTCACGGGCCGCACGGCCGGCACCGCGCGCCGCGGTGGTCGCCCTGCCCACGGTGCTGGCGCTGCCGAGCTTGCGGCCGAACAGCGCCCCGAGAATCGTCGAGCCGAGCGAGATCGCGGTCTGCATCTTCTGCTGGCGGTACTGCGAGTGCTCGCGCTCCACGCGCTCACCGGCGCGACGAAGCTGATCCTTCACGCGCGCGAGCTTGGGCGCGTAACGCTCGCGCAGCTTCTCGAGCTCGAGGTCCCGACGCTCGCGCGCAAGCTCGCGCAGCCGCCCGCGAAACTCCCCCTCGCTCTCGCCCGTGACCTCGCCGCTGTCCGGATCACAGGTGCGGCCCAGGTAGAACGCCCCCAGCTGCTCGTGGTCCTTCATCGCGCCCCTCCGTTCGCATCAACGCCCCGGCACCATCGGTACCGGGGCGTTGGTCATGACCGCCGTCACGGCGTCATCGGCCTGTCGGCGCGGCTCAGGACGCCGCGACCTGCTCCTGCTCGGCGTCTTCGTCAGAGCTCTTCTCGCCCTTGCTCGGCTGCTTCTTCTTCGGCTTGCCCTCGGCCGGCGCTCCGCTCATCTCGCGGCCGATGTCGCTCGCGGGTTTCGCCCTGAACGTATCCTCGGTCCAGCCGAGATCGATCGCGCCCGCCTTCAGCCAGTCGTGCTCGCCCTTGAGAACCTCGGCCGCGACGCGGTTCTTCTGCGCGTCGTCGTTGAGCCACAGGTCGCGGAACAGCCGGTTCACCTTGCGCCGGGCACCGCGACAGTGCAGGTCGGCCAGCTGGACGGCACGCTTGGCTTCGGGATGGTCGTCGTCGACGAAGCGCTTGGCGCGCGACACGGTGGCCGCCATGACGAACAGCTCCATGACGATGTCGACCGTGCGGAACAGGAAGCCCTGCTTGCGCTCCATCTTGGCCTGGTACAGGCCCATTCCGTGGAACGACTCGCGCGCGAGCTTGCGGCTGGCGCGGTCGATGAAGCGCAGGTGCTTACTGAGCACGCCCCAGTCGGCGTAGTCGAACAGGTTGGGGATTCCCTTGAACCACAGCGGCGGATACCACTTCGCGTAGAACGACAGGATGTCCGGCAGCTCGGACATCTTGGCCTTGCTGTCCTTGGTCGGGTCGATCATCACGCTGGCCACTTCGAGGTGCTTGTCGACTGCCTCGCGTGCCATGAACAAGTGCATGATCTCGCTCGATCCCTCGAAGATGAGGTTGATGCGGTTGTCACGCATCACGCGCTCGACCGGGATCGCCGCCTCGCCGCGTGCCGCCAGCGACGCCTCGGTCTCGTAACCGCGCCCGCCGCGGATCTGCAACGTGCGGTCGATCAGCTCCCACGCGCGAACCGTGTTCCACTCCTTCGCCGCGGCCGCCTCCAGGCGGATGTCGTAACCGCCACGATCGGCCATTGCGCTGGCGAGGATCGCGACGCTGTCCATGGCGAACGTGGTCGCCGCGATGTCCGCGATCTCGTGCGAGATCGCCTCGTGCTTGCCGATCGGCACTCCCCACTGATGTCGCACGTTCGACCAGTGCTGGATGATGCCCAGGCACTGCTTGGCGCTGCCCGCGCACGCCGCCGGCAACGTGAGGCGTCCGGTGTTGAGCGTGATGAGGGCGATCTTCAGCCCCTTGCCCTCTTCGCCGATGAGATCGTCGCGAGGCACGAACACGTCCTTGAAGCTGATCACGCCGTTGGCCAGCGCCTTGAGCCCCATGAACCGGCAGCGGTGCTCCACCTTCACGCCCGGATTCGACGTCTCGACGACGAATGCGCTGATCTTGTTGGTCTCCGGATTGCGCGCCATCACGACCAGCAGCTCGGCCAGCGTACCGTTCGTGCACCACAGTTTCTCACCGTTCAGCACGAATCCGTCGCCCTCGGGCACCGCCGTGGTGGACAGGCTCGAGGGGTCGGAGCCGACGTTGGGCTCGGTGAGCGCGAACGCCGAGATCGCGCCCTTCGCGGCACGCGTGAGGTACTTCTGCTTCTGTTCCTCGGTACCGAACAGCTTGAGCGGCTGCGGGATGCCGATGGACTGATGCGCCGACAGGAGCGCGACGAGGTTGCCGTCGTAGCTGCCCACCAGCTCCATGGCCCTGCAGTACTCGCTCACCGAGAAACCGAGGCCCCCGTACTCCTTCGAGATCTTGATGCCGAAGGCGCCGAGCTTGCGAAGTCCGTCGACCACGTGCTCGGGGTACTCACCGGTGGCGTCGATTTCGACCGAATCGACCTCGTCTTTCAGAAACGTCTCGAGCTTGCCGTAGAAGTCGGCGAACTCGGGGCTGTCCTCGCCGCGCTCGGGAAACGGGTGGATGAGCGGCAGTGCGAAGTTGCCGAGAAAGAGCTCGCGGATGAAGCTCTTGCCCGCCCACTCGGTCTCACGCGATTCCTCGGCGACACGCCGTGCCTCCTCCTCGCTCGAGAGCTGCGGCGTCGGCTGCGGATCGTTCGGGCTCATGGCTGATACCTCTCGTCGTGCTGCAAAAAGTTGTTCTGGGCTGCGCCGGAAAGTCGCGAAGGGGCGCGGGAAAACAAAGATCTACGACGTGGCGCGCGATAAGTACAGGGTCGCGACGCGGCGGGTCATCGGTGACCCGCCGGTAGATGAACGGCGGTCAGGTTTCGGTGAAGCGAGCGAAGGCCCGGTGCGACAGCCGGGCGCCCGTTGTCGTAGCGCCCGGCTCTCGGACCACTGGTCTCGTTCGGCTATTCGTCGCTCGCCAGGCGGTCGTTATCGTAGCGCCCGGCTCTCGGACCACTGGTCTCGTTCGGCTATTCGTCGCTCGCCGGGCGCCCGTTATCGTAGCGCCCGGCTCTCGGACCACTGGTCTCGTTCGGCTATTCGTCGCTCGCCGG